>JGI24123J20310_1000001_pt1 | contig 496580 bp, 414 predicted proteins | sample SubbioCR12Aug_5A_FD_20310 | JGI IMG/M metagenome (IMG submission 20310)
AAAACAGAAAAACTATTAAAACTGTTTTTGAGTATTTCATTTTACTCGAGGCTTCTGAAATATTACTTTAAAATTATCATCTTCTTCGATTGAGAAAAATCATTAACCCGAAGTCTGTATATATAAACTCCGCTTGCCAGTCCTTCTGAGTTAAGCTGAACCTCATATCTTCTTGCCGGCTGAAAAGAGTTAATAAGAGTTTTAACTTCCTGACCCAGAATATCAAAAACCTTAAGAGTAACAAGTCCATCTTCAAGCAGATCATACCTGATTGTTGTAGAAGGATTAAACGGATTAGGATAGTTCTGGAATAGCTCATAATCGTCAATAACATAAGTAGGTTCGCCGGGAATATAAGTTAGTGACGGAAAGTTGTTGCTGTATTCCTGAATAACGTTCCTAACAATTTCTTTACCAGCAGTAATTGAGTTAAGAGGAGAATCACCTTTAGCCCCGGTGTATGCAACAATAATATGTTGGGGCTGATCTTTGTATAAATTAAATGGCCCGATATTCAAGTAAATGACCTGGTCTGTACTCCTGTTATTAATCCAGCCATAACCGGTTACCGGGTCGCCGGAAAAGAAAAAATACGGATTAACTTTATCACAAAGTGTGTCCGGCACAACTATACCGGTATTAAAATTACAAGGGTCGACAGGGATACCCTCCAGCGGTCGAAGCCCGAGCATCCTGTTATATAGAGTATGCTTATTTTCAAAAGTCCTAAAACCCATAAAATGTATAAAATTTTGAAAAGATGATGGCTTCAAATTTCTGTAGCCTTCGTATAAGTAAGTCCCATAGTAAAACCCAAAGTTATTAATTGCACGAAATTGAAAACCACCTTGTGTTGTATCCTGAACCATAGGTCCCTGAAGAAAGGTAAAAAACAGTGCAGGAGGACGATCACCAATTTCTAAATCTACTCCGCTGTTATAAGCATAGCCCGAAAAAATTGCTGTATCACTGCCGGTCAGATCATCATCATAAACCCCGATGTCCGGATCAGCCCAAATAGAAAAATAAGTATTTATTAAGCTGTCTGTTATCAGCCCGCGGTTTATAATTGAATACATTATAAAAATTGTATTCTGCAGATGGCTTTCATTACTGGCAAAAACGGTTTGCTGAATCTCTATACCCATAGGAAATGTATCTGTCCATCTTCTATTTTGTTCAGAATCATTATATACACACCAAACGGTTATATCACCAAGCAGATAAGGCATATCTTCATCTAAATCCCAAATACCGTTCCTATTTTTGTCTATTGGATTATAAACTCCGTCCAAATCACCATCGTAGAAGTTAGCGCCAAACTTAACAGCATCGCTCCAGTCCTGCCACGATTTTCCAAACGGCGGATCAGATTTCCGGACAACATATAATTCCTTACTGTGCGCAGTGGTATCATTTAAAATTCCCGGCAAATAATCCTTAAGTATAAATACATCAAATACATTACTCGCCCAGATTTCATTTTCTATTTTACCCGCCAGAGCGAAGCCGCCCGAAAATAACACATAATCTTCTCCTAATCTTCCTGAACCGCCCTGAGTAAAAGATGCTGTTACTCCCGTGTTGGTTATCGGTAATTTAAAATTGTTAACGTCAACTGTAAACCTACTCCCCACCCTGCCGGTCGTGTCGCCCACGGCTACTTGTGTTAATGAAAACATTAATTCGGGCTGGAAGAGGATAACCAAAGCCGCAAAAATTATTTTTAAGAATAATTTATTCATCATCTCAGATAAACCATTTTTTTGCTTGCGATGAATTCATTAATTCGCATTCTGTAAATGTAAACCCCGCTAGCCAATCCTGTTGCGTTGAAGGTCAGGTCATACCTGTTCGCACTCTTAAATTCACTAAGCAATGTTCTTACTTTTTGGCCCAGTATATCAAACAACTCGATTGTTACAATACCATCCTCAGGAAGATCAAATCGAATTGTTGTAGAAGGATTAAACGGATTAGGGAAATTCTGAAACAGTTCATAGTTATCAACAACAAAAGACGGTTCACCGGGTTTATAAGCAAGCGAGCTGAAGTTGCTTAGATATTCATCAATAGCTTTTTGCACATTATCTCTGGCAACAGTAATTGAATTTAATCTGTCGGTGCTTCTGCCCAGTACATAAGCGTAGATAACTTCAACGGGTTTATCTTTCTCTAATTGAAACGGACCTGTAGAAAGCATAGCCCTTACATCAGTTGGGCTGTTTAACAGCCAGCCGTTATTTGTAACAGGATCTCCGGAATATTGGAACAGCGGATTAATATCCGAGCAGTTCACGCCGCCGCCGATTATTCCTAAATTATCTGTACAGGGGTCCAGATAACCTCCGTTACTTAATTGTCCTATATGGTTTCGACGTGCCTCTATTGCGGTATTGGGATCGCCTCTGATCGGGTCCGATTTCTGATGAAACACAAAAGCATTGATTTCAGAGTTTTTCCACCCGGCTAGAACAGTTTCTCCAAGATTTTTTCCATGTTTTATGTATGCTGTATCAGTTGGCGCAGTTTCGGTTTGTGCGCCCTGGAGTAACGTAGTATAAAAAGCAGGTGGCGTGCTGCCGTAACCGAGTGAATCATCATCAGCACCTTTGTAAATAAAGGATGATTGTAAAAGCGTATCACTTCCTGCCACATCATTCTCATACTTTACCCCGATATCAGGATCAGACCAAAATCCGAGGCGTACGGAATCCAGAACATCAGCAGAAGTTCCTCTGTTAATAATCTTATACCTTATAAAAAGAATATCTTCCAGTTCGGGCAGAGCAGAGGCAAAAACTGTTTGTTGAATTTCAATTCCCTGCGGTTCAACACCGGCAAAGCGAAGTCGCTGATTACCCGGCACACCATCATTGTAAACAGTCCACACTGTTCTGTCACCAAGAAGATCCGGCATATCTTCATCCGGGTCCCAAACACCGTTGTTATTAAGGTCAACAGGATTGTAAATCCCATCTCCGTCGCCGTCATAAAAATTGGCCCCTAACTCAACAGCATCTTTCCATCTATGCCATCTGTCGCCAAATGGCGGATCTGAAGAGTTTACACCATAAACAATGTTCTTAGGATTCGACTGATCGTTAACTCGTCCGGCAACAAAATTTTCAATTAAGCTGGAAGACGCTTGTCCTGCAGCCCACAATAAACCATTAGAATAACCTGAAATGATAAATCCGCCGGAGAATAAATAATTTATTCCGTCGTATAATCCCTGAGGATTTCCCTGCGTAATGAATATGCGGGAATCTTCAACCGAGTAGTTGTTTAAATCCGATGCAGTGAAATTATATTCTACTGAAAATTGATTGCGATAAGCGGCAAGACTTCCATACGGGCTTACAGGCATGAAAATTTTATTAACAGCAATATATCCTTCTGCACCAGCAGGGTAATCAATTAATGTAAATTTGTTCCCATAAATAAAATCATTTGCCTCGCCGTCAAAATGAAGTCCGTCATCATAAAGAAAAATCTTCTGCGAATCCTCAAGAACTACAAAAACCTCTTTCAGTGAATCATCATCCTGAACTGTTATGTTTATTATATTCTCAAGAGGATTAGTTAGATTATTATCATTAATGATCTTTACATCATAAACAACAGGCGGAGTATATACTTCAATAGTTTCACCCGGAATACCCCAGGCAATTTTTCTGTTGCCGATTGTACCGCTGTACCTTTGTGTAACAAAGGAAACAAATGGTTTTGTACTGTGTTTGGATATGCTGATCTGACTATCATCACCGATATATTTGGTAAATTTTTCTTCTTCACTAAAAGTATTGCCATTATCTGAACTGGTCTTATAAAAAATATCACCCTGTTTTAAGCCGGTTTTAATTGTGGGATATTCCCTTTCATAAACGAGCCATATCTTTCCGTCATCAGCTTTGATTGCCCTTGGTCTTTTTTCAACCTTATCAGTGCCGGTAACTAGTATGCCTTCACTCCAGTTCTGACCGCCGTCAGAGGTTTTACGCATATAAATATTATCTTCGTTTGAAGATGAAGTTTGAAAGAAAGCAACAATGTCATTGTTTGACAGTGATACGAATGAAACATCGCCTAAATATGGAGTGGATGATGTAGAAAAAATAAAAAGAGTTGAATCCGTATTGTCACCCCAGCTTTCACCGTTATTAGTGCTTTCTCTGTAATAACATAAACCCGCGTTATTTGGAAAGTTAAAACTCAACCATATTCTGTCAGGTGAAATCTGCGAGAGATTTAAATTGTAATTTCTTCTGCTAGCCCCGGCAAGAGTGCGACCCAGAATCAGTACGGGCTGAGACCAGCTTAAACCTAGGTCATCCGAGTAAATTGAGAATGTTCCAACTCCAATTGCAGACCAGGCAAGTATTATTCTGTTTGTTGGTGTTAATAAAGATGACAAGAAAACGGCGGGATGAACCGTTGAAATATCAGTTTCTATTATGAAAACAGGCTGACTCCAGTTGTTTCCACCATCAGATGTTTTAGATATAAAAACAGAATCATTGCGCGGAGAACAAAAGAAAAGAATGATCTCGTTATCTGAAATAAACACGGGAGATGTTTCTGTAATTGACAAACTGTCGTATGCGAAAGGAAAAGCCTGGATATCATTTGTTTGCGGCAAGACTATTCCCGCAAATAGACTTAAAATGAATAGCGAGATTAAACCGGCACATTTCATAACCTAACCCTTTAAAAAGTGGTTTTGTATTTGATAATGTAAACAAAAAAAAGCTGTTTGTAAAGGAAGATTTTGGATGTTTAACTATTTGCTGCTGATCAATTATTATGGTTCGTCAAACAAAACAAATAACACAGAATTGTTAAGAATTGATACTATTTGATCAATACAAGCTTCTTAACCTGTGTAAAACCGGCAGACTGCAATTTGTAGAAATATATTCCGCTTGCAAAAGCACTTGCATCAAATGTTACCTCATATTTACCAGCCGGCAGATAACTATCTACAAGTGTTGTTAGTTCATTACCGAGAATATCGTATATCTTTAAGGTTATTAAAGGGTTGTCATTTCGAGAAGCCTGCGACGAGAAATCTTTATGATTCCTCTCCCGACTCGTCGGGATCGGAATGACAAATCGTATTATAGTAGAAGAGTTAAATGGATTAGGATAATTCTGATAGAGTATAAAATCAAATGGCTGAACAGGATTGTCATCAATATCTGTCAGTGAAAAAGTAATGGTTAGTCCGGCAACAGAGGTATTAAGCGAATCAATAGTAAACTGTTGACTCACAGCGTTTGGCAAACCGAATTTTTGTGCGATCAATTCATATGTGCCGTAAGGAAGATGATTTACACGGAAAGTTGCATCATCTTTCCCAAAATTATAACTGTACAGTGAGCCGGTTGAAACAGAACGGGCCAAGAGAGTTATCCCGTCATAACCGTAAGCATCGTATGCCGGTAAAGCCAAATTACCGGCAGCCGCCCCCGCGCCATATGCAATATCTTTTTGCAGGAGCAAATTCTTATCAGTTAGGTTTGTGTTTATAAGGATTGAATCGGCATTCTGCCAGAAAACAGAAGCGTTACCGGCATCGTTATAATAGCCCGGAAGGAAATAATCAGAATATGCCTGCACAAAGTAGTAATCCTCATCCGAAACGTAAACATTATAATTACCATCCGGCTTAATAAATCCGGCAAAAACATTCGTTGGCTCCTGAAACATAGATCCTTCAAGTGGTCTTTGCGAAGGAACGTGGGTTCCTTTTCTTACAATTATAACGCCCTTATCTAAAGTTGTTCCGCCAAGTGAATCGAGAATTTGTCCGGAAACGGATTTAGTTAAATCATCTGTTTTTTTCATATAAAAATCTATTACAGTTGTATCGTCATCTTCTACTCCAACCAGTTTAGCAAAATAGGGGTCATAAGTACTGTCTTTGAAAATTACACGATAGCCGTCCCGTTCAGCAGCAATTATATATTCACCTTCCGGAAGGGTTATTTCATAATAACCGGAAGCATCGGTTACTGCTTTATCAATCAGGAACATTCCATTGTAGAAAAAATAAATTGTTGTGCTGTCAAGAGGTGTAATGCTGTCACGAACAGTTCCGGCAGCAATTCCAAAGTCATCTTCATAAAAATCTATTTTAACTTTCAGCGGTTCGGGACTGTTAATCCCGTTGTTAAAAACAAAAATTGTATCGGAAGTATCTGAATAAGTTATATAATAAAATCCATTCAAATAGACATGCATCTTTACGGTGTCATTTGGCTGAATATTGAATGGAAGCTGTAAATTATTTTCAAAAGTGATAGAGTAAAAGGATGGGTTATAGTTTACGCTGTCGATTGAAAGTATGCTGTTACCCTCATTTATTAAATAAGTAGAATCTATTCGGTTAAAAAGGTCTTCAAATCTTACCTGGTTCGGAGAAATCTTCAAATTTGGCTGTGCTATCAATTCTACTGCGAGTGCAAAAAATGCAATCTGCAGCAACACTAAGTATTTTTTATAAGGCATTATTATAAACTCTGTTTTTACAAGTAGTGTTAAAATTGACAATTTAGTGACAAAAATAAAGCGAGAAAAAAATATAAGCTATAAATTATATCCTGCCATTGTAATCAATCTTTAAAAAAATTTTAATGTCACGATTTTGTTTGAACTATAACTGTATCAATGTAACTCAAATTATTTTTATAAAAAATATTAAAGGAAATGATACAATGAAAAAACTTTTGGTCTCGTTATTATTTGCATTTTTTATTCTTGCCGGATGCGGAGAAGAAAATTCTGTTATATCACCACTCACCGATAACAGCACCGGTAAATTAGTCTTAAAAATAGATAAGCATAATGCACCCGCTTCTGTTGTTTTTGTTGAAGCCACACTATCAAGAAGTGGATTTGAACCAATATATGCAGAGTTAAATTTGTTAAGTGATACAACTGCAAACATCAGTTTAAATGAAATTCCGGAAGGCCAATGGAACCTTGTTGTTGATGCTAAAAATCAATCAGGTGTTGTTGAATTTACAGGTGAAACTGACGTGAATGTTCTTGCAAACACAGTCATTGATGTGAACCTTACGTTGTACCCAATTCCCGGCAGTACTGGCGGCATTCAGCTTTTGGTTAGCTGGGGTGGTAGCGGCGGCGGAAGCGAACAGCCCATCTTTCTGATCATTGATGAAGATGTCCTGGACAATGATCTTCAGTTTAACAATACCGGCGGCGGAATTATTCCCGGCGGTCCGCAATTCTTTACCGATTGGGACGTGAATGATGATATTGCAAGTGAAACTCAGCGCAGTGTGCTTCGTTACTTCCAATCTAATATCGGCAGGACAATTACAATAAAATCCGGCAAGACCGGTGATGAAGGCTGGTTTGCACCAAATTGTATTCCTGCAAAATGGATCAACAGCTACGCTAATAATGATAACAATTGTCTGACCGGTTCCGAGCAGCAATTAGCTATAAAAAATTACGTTGGACTTAATGGTACTTCTGCAATTCCTTCCCAGCAAAGATTAGACAAGATTCCGGATGTCAGGCCATTACGTGCTCTTGGATTGAATCGCTTGATAGGTAGGGTTGTATATGCGGTTGTGTATGATAGTGATTTAAGTATTAACTATGATCTTGGTACACCACTTGGAGTAAACGGTAATTTACAGGGCGAAACACTTGGTGTTGTAGCTTTTCAGGTTAATGAAGTCAGAACACTAAATAATTTTTCCAGCAGTACATTACCTGAAGTGCAGATAACTATTCTTGATGCCGCTTCATATTCAAACAGCAATTTTATGCTGCTTAGTGCTCCTGTTCCGGCCAGCTCCTCAGTTCCCAATGACAGAATAGCTCCCGGTTCACCAGATGGATATTATTCTTTAGGAAACTAAATACAAATAAGTATTAGAAATAATATCCTTGTGAAATTAAGGGCTCGAAAGAGCCCTTTTCTCTTAGGGGTTAACCGAATACTCTTACCTTTTAATCAATTGCCGAAATTATTCCTAAGTTAAAAGTTTTGTCATACCCTATAAATAAATTTTGAACAAGGCAGCGTCAAAATTTCATTAAATAACACTATTTTATATATAAGACTTGAAGATTTTTATTATTAGTGATCACATAATAACAAAGCGTTTAAAACAGAGAGAAAAAAATAGATTTTCTAAGCTTAAACAAATCGGAATTAGATCAGCTGCTTGAATCTTCCAAGAGCGGAAATTCAAAATCGTTTTCTCAAATTTCCGTTCATGTAAGGGAAATTGCCCTTTCTTATTTTATGTCAAAGTACCGTGCAGGTAAAATAATCAATAAAGACGATGCTGAAGATCTTACAAATTCCGTTTACCTTGCCTTTGCAGAACAGTTCGAAAAAATTGATAATATAGAAAACTGGCTAAGACGCGTTATTTTCTTAACATTTGTCCGTTTTTACAAAAGAAACACTACCCACAGAACGTACGAACTGAATGAAAGAACTGCTGCAGAGAATACCAATCAACAGGCAGAAAACAGCTTTGATGTTGAAGCAATACGAAAGGTTTTGCACGAGCTTAGCGAGGAAAAACAGGAAATAATCCAGCTCCGTTTCTGGGGCGAACTTAAGTTTCAGGAAATAGCTGAGCGGCTTAATAAGTCGGAAGCAGCGGTAAAAAAAATGTTTTACAGAACAGTTGAGGAAATAAAAGACAGGCTGGAATAATTGTCACTTTTGATTAACATAAGTTACTATTTGTGATAAACCATCAAAGGTTAATGAAGATGAACGAACTTGATAAAATATTAGAACTACTTGAAAAAGACGGGCTTTCCCCGGATGAGCAGAAAGAGCTTGACGAATTACTTTCCGCAGTACCTGATTCTGAAAAGATCGTCAAAACTTTTAATAGCTTAAGGAATTTTTTTGATAAAGACTCACATCCCGATGAAGTTCTTATTGGCGAGTACGTGCTTTATAAAAATGATATGCTTGACGATAAGCGGACAATGCTTGTGCTTGAAAATAAAATTGCAGATCATCTGAGAGTTTGTAATGAATGCAAAAATATTTTCACAGACTTTAATTCAGAATATGCAGACGTTGATTCGTTTCTTACTGAATCAATAAGAGAAACAAAACCAAACGAAGAGATTCAAAATATTTCTGCAGGATTTTTCCGGAAATTTACTGCGGGAAGATTTGCCTATGCTGCCGTTGCAGCACTTGTTTTAATTTATCTCGGGATGTTTGCTGCTTCTTCTGTTTTTGTACCCGACTATAAGAAGTATGCAATATCAGATGATGATAGAAGTTTTTATAACACCAGGGGAAGAACGTCAGAACTGTTTCAAAGGGGCTTGAACGCTATTGATAAAAAAGAATATAACAACGCAATTCTTCTTCTTGAACAGGATATAAACTCTAACATTAACGAACCGTCAATCTTTTATTCACATTTTATTTTAGGTGTAACATACATACAAAGTTCAGAATCGTCTTTTCTTGGAACATTTAAATCCTTTGACAAAGAAAAAATTGAAAACGGAATAACTAACCTGAAAAAAGCAATTGAACTTAATTCAAGCGGCAAATATGAAAACCTCAACCTTGATGCGCACTATTTCGCCGGCAAAGCATATATGCTAATCGATAAAACAAACTCCGCAGCTGAACATCTTAAAATAGTTGTAAGTAATAAAGGCAGCTACTATAAAAAAGCACAGGAACTGCTGGATAAAATCAACGCGAGATAATCAATGTTTTTATGGAAATCTGTTCTGGTTCTGATTTCGATTTTAACCGTAACGTTACCGGGACTGATTGTTATTTCTTTTACTTATCTGCCGCAGCAAGAATCAACTGGAAAAAAAGCTGAAACCCGGTTAGAAGAAAAAAAGCTATCTAAAAGCTTTTACCAGATTGAACGTTCAATCCGGAATGAAGAATATGATAAGATTGCTACGCCTAAAAAGATAGCCGACCTTACAAGCAAATTTGAGCGCGAATATCTTGGGTCATTAATTAAAAAGAGATCTGAAGATTTTTCATCACAGTATAATCTTCTTAGCTGGCAATTAAGCTATGTGCCTGAGATATTCAGATATTACGATGACCTGGTATTTGCAGCAAGAGCTACTAACAAATTAAAAGAATTAAAAGAACAGGCAGGAAGATTAAAATCCCAAAGCGGTTTCAAAATCTACCTTATTGCCTTAATTGAACACCAACTTGGTAATTACAATCAAGCATTAAAAATTTTAGATGGCATACCAAAGCTCACCAAAGAAACTCTTTTTCTTAAAGCCCAGGCACTCAGAGGAATTGGCAATTATGATCAGGCTTTTAAGGAATTAGATTCTGCTGAAAAACTTGCGGCAGGTGAAAGAGACTTTTTAGCAAAACTTTATAATTCGAAAGGTTCTCTCCTTTTTCTTTCGGGGCAGAGTAAAATGGCAGATGAGTTTTATAAAAGAGCCAATCAAACAGCACGTTCTGCCGGTAACAGGGAAGAAGAAACAAGATCATTAATTAACCTTGGAATAATTGCTGACGATAAAGGTGATGTTGTATCCGCCAGAAATCTTTTCCGCCAGGCACTTGGCATAATAAATAAGACCAGCGATCCGGAACTGAAAGCATTTTCATTTTCAGAGCTTGGCGTCTCTTACTCGTTAACTAACGAAATTATTGATGCAAAAAGTTTTTATGAAAAAAGTTATCACCTTTATACTAAACTAAATAACAATGAAAGATTATCTTATTTGTCGGGCAATCTTGCAGCAATTTACAGCCAGCTCTCTAATTCTAAAGCGGCACTGAAACACTACGAAGAAGGACTTAAATTTGCAGGAGAGAACAGAAAAGGACAAATCCTAAATCTTATTGGTCTGGGTGATGTATATGCAAACCTTGCAAATTATTCTAAGGCGCTCGGTTATTATGAGCAGGCAAAAAAGATCTCTGAAGAAATAAAGGACGTACAATCAACTGCATCGGTTGATGTTAGTATAGGCACGCTTTTATATAACATAGGAAGAACGCACAAAGCAATTGAGTTCTATAAAAATGCTGCCGGAATAATTGATGTTCAAAGCAATCCATATGTAGCCGCCGATCTTTACTTTAAAACAGGAATAGCATATTCCGATATTGACAGCCTGGAAAAAGGGGCAGAGTATTATAAAAGAGGGCTGGAGCTTGCACAGTCTTCGGGCGATATTTATAACGAAATTATAATAAGCACGGAGCTTGCTCACAATTATTATTTGAAAAATGATTTGAAATCCGCCGAAGAAATACTTAAGAAGATCGGCACCATAACAAGGCGTTACGGCTTAGTTCAGCTTGCAAATGTGCAGGATCTTTATCAAGCAAAGATATTTATCAGGCGGAATGAAGAAGGTAAAGCAACGCCACTTCTTTATAAGGTGTTGAATACATCCACATCCATTTCTGATTACAATACCCGGATTGAAGCAGGTTACATTCTTGCCAGGTTAAGTGAATCCCGGAAGAACCATTCCGATGCAGAAAAATATTATAACCTAACCGTGGATCTGATAGATGAATTATCCCGTCCGCTTTTTGGAAATCCGGAAATTCAGATCTACCGCTTTTCATCTTTAAATGATGTCTTTTCATCTTATGCCGAATTTCTATATAACCTTGGAAAGCACAGGGAAAGTTTCAATGTTGTTGAAAGATCAAGATCAAGAAACACCATTCAGAACTTGAACAATATAAAGATAACCTCAGCTATTGATGATCAGGATATGCTTAACCGTCTCTATGATCTCGACTGGATGATAAAGTCCGGATTGTATTCGGGCACAGAGTTAATTAAGCACAAGCAGGAGTATGATACTCTTAAAACAGCAATTATCAGAAAGTCGCCCACAGTTAAAAAATATGTAAATAATCTTTTCAGTTTTCCGGAAATCAATTATCAAAAAAATCTTTCGGAAAATGAAAACATTGTTACAGTAAACTTAAGTGAAAAATCAACTCAGCTTTTTCTGATTTCAAAGGATAAATTTTTAAGCAGACAGGTAAACCTTGGCAGAGAGCAGATTAAAAAACTTGTTTCAGATATTGCACCCATTTATTCAGAAAATTTAATTGATGACGGAATATATTTTAACCAGGATCTTTTCTCTTTTAATGCCAGGGCATCATTTATACTGTTTGAGCAGGTTTTCAAACCTATACTTTCAGAGATTAAAGCAGATGAGCATATAGTTTTTAATCTGCCCGCCGAACTTGCTTTTTTACCTTTGGAATTTCTTGTTACAGAATATGATAAATCCGGCAGCCCTTATTATTATAATGATAAAAAGTTTTTAATTGATAAGTATATTGTTTCATATTCTCCGTCCTTATCTGTATATCTTTTTCAGAAAGAGAAAGAAACCAGCGATAACAGCACCGTAATGCTTGTTGGTGATCCGCAGTTTAAAAATAACGATTTTGCTCTTAGTTACAGGGGCGGAATGATTGAAGACGATTCATTCAATTCAAGAAACCTGGTTTTATTCCCTCTTGAGTATTCTAAAGAAGAAATAAAAAACCTTAACAATCTTATTTCGGACGGCTTTGTTTTAATTTCAGATGATGCAACAGAATCAAACTTTAAGAAGAATGCCGAAACCAGCAAAGTCATTCATCTATCAACGCACTCGTTCCTTCATAAAGATCAGCCATTGATATTATTTTCGCAAAAAGACGATTCTGCTAACGATGGATTTCTTGAAGCCGCAGAAATTCTGGAACTCAACTTAAACAGCGAGCTTGTTGTCCTTAGTTCCTGCCGCTCCGGATTGGGCAGAGTTGATCAAGCAGAAGGTGTGATTGGTATGCAGAAATCATTTTTTGAAGCCGGCACAAAAAGCATTATAGTTTCTTTGTGGGACGTAAATGACAAATACACTTCATTTTTTATGCAAAGTTTTTATAAGTTTCTTGCTGATGGAAACAGCAGGGCAGAAGCAGTTCGAAAAGCAAAAATTCACTTTAAGGAAAACTATTCAGCTAATCCGTATTACTGGTCAGCATTTATTCTCTCAGGCGATGCCTCCGCATTTGAATTAAACAAATCATCGGACGGTTTTCTTTTCTATCTGCTGTTTGTAATTGCCCTTGTCGCGGTATCGGTTTACTTTTTCTATTTTAGAAAAAGAAAAGTCTGATAAGTTTTTTCATCCCGTCATTTTATATATTTGCCAGACTTAATATTTAAACCGGATTTTTAAAATGAGAAGAATACTTTTATTACTGATATTGAACACATCGTTCATAACTGCTCAAATTTCAGAAGCACCGAAGCAAGCAGTTAATAATTTTATTAATGTAGAATCTCTCCTTCAAAAAGTTGAATTGTTATGTTCCCCAGAGTTTGCAGGAAGATTTTCCGGCAGCGACGGCTATGATAAGGCTTCCGATTATGTAAGAAGCTACTTTAAAGAATTAGGATTGAAACCTGCATTCAATGGAGATTACTATCAAAAGCTTTTTGTTGAATACAATGAAATAAAAGCCCCAGCTGAATTTTCTTTAGTGAAAGATGGAAAAGTGTTTATTAAGTATGAACTGGGAACTGATTATGCTTTCAGGGGATTTACCGGTTCGGGTAACCTTACAGCCCCGGTGGTTTTTTGCGGATACGGAATTTCCAGCGAAACTTATGATGATTATAAAGATGTTGATGTGGCAGGAAAAGTTGTAATTGTGTTCAAGCAGAATCCGAATTGGAAAATTGAGGACGTGAACTGGAGCAGCGGATATCCCAGAGAAAAAGCCAAAACTGCCGCAGATCGCGGAGCTATCGGCTTGATTATGATTTCACGACCGCTGGATAAGAATCCTCAACCTGTAATTGCAAGTGTTATGCACGGAGGCGGAAGCGATCAGAATGAAAATTTTCCACAGCTTCAAATGAGTCTTGATGCCGCTAACGATTTTCTCACCGGAACAGGCTATTACATTGAAAATCTTCAAGCGAAGATTGATGAAACTCAAAAACCTTTTTCATTTGAATTGCCCGCATCAGCATTAATAAAAGTTAATGCGGATTACTATAAGGAAAAAGAAACTCAGAATATTGCAGCAGTTCTTGAAGGAAGCGACGAAATATTAAAAAATGAATTTATTATAATTGGCGCCCATTTAGATCATGTAGGTTCTCAGGCAGGTGGGGTATATTATCCCGGAGCTAATGATAATGCATCCGGTTCTGCTGGAGTAATGCAGTTAGCCGAAGCTCTTGTTAAAAACGGAATTAAAACTAAACGCTCTGTTATTTTTACTTTGTTTGCGAGCGAAGAGCAAGGATTATTCGGCGCGGAATATTTTGTTCAAAATCCGCCAGTTGATTTAAATAATATAGTTGCAATGTTAAATATGGATTGTATTGCTTCGGGAGATAGCATTCAAATCGGTAACGGTAAAAGCGCTCCTGAATTATGGCAGATTTTCAGTGATGTAGATTTACAAAATGATAATCTTATGCTTAAAAGAACGTGGTCTGGCGGAGGTGCAGACGCAACTCCGTTTCATAATAAAGGCATTCCCACCGCATATATAGTTACTTATTACAGTTACGCTCATTTACATTTACCCTCCGACCTTCCGGAAACATTAAATGGTCAGCTTTATGAAAGTGTTGTAAAACTTACATCACGAGCGTTGATAAAATTGGCAAACGGAGAGTACAAAAGGGAGAAATTAGTTGATTAATGGGTTATATTATTATTGAAATTCTCAAAAATAAAACAAGGAAACAAGATGACATTGACCCAAAACAAAGTTGTTACTTTCAACTATACTTTAAAAGACGAAGAAGGTAACACACTCGATTCTACTGTTAATGCAGCCCCTTTTTCATTTCTGAGCGGAATGGGACAAATACTTCCGAAGCTTGAAGAGGCAATAACCGGAATGCTGCTTGGCACCAGGAAAAATGTTAAAATAAGCGCTGCTGAGGCTTATGGTGAATATAATGAAGGTGCTGTTCAGCAAGTTGATAGAACTAATTTTCCAAAAGATGCAGATCTGCAACCTGGTATGCAGTTCATGGCTAACTCACCGGATGGAAATCAAATGCCTTTTATTATTTCAGAGGTGAAAGACGATAATATAAAAATTGATTTTAACCATCCTCTTGCAGGTAAAAATCTTGAGTTTGATGTTGAACTTTTAGATATAAGAGATGCTACTTCCGAAGAACTTGCTCATGGTCACGTGCACGGCCCTGGCGGACACCATCACTGATAAATATTATGTGAAAGAGCCGGAAAACTGATTTTTCCGGTTCTTTTTTTTAAAAGCCTGTCCCTTTTTAGACCCACAATGCACTTTTAGATTAAGTAAAGACAAAGTTAAATTAATCTAAGAGGAAAAATATGAAAACCAAATTATTTGCACAGTTGAAAAAGATAGTTGTCTTAATCATTATTACGGCATCTTTTTCTTTCGCCCAAACCTGGCAGCTTCAGAATTCAAACTTTACAGGACAGTTAAAAGGAGTTTATGTAATAAACCCAACGACTGCCTGGGCTTGCGGAGATAACGGGACCTTGCTTAATACCATTAACGCCGGAACAAATTGGATAAGTATTGTATTAACAGGCTCCGATTTGCATCAAGTAGTTTTTAAAGATGAAAATACCGGAATAGTTGTTGGTGATAACGGAACTGTTTTTGTTACCACAAACGGAGGTCTGAATTGGGTTTCAAAAAACAGCGGTTCATCTGCCCAGCTTAGAAACTTAACTTATGGAGGCGGTTCAACTTATTATGCCGTTGGTGATGATGGTGCAGCTATTAAATCAACTGATGACGGAAATACCTGGACGGTTTTAACAAGCGGAACAACTGAAAGGCTGCTTTGTGCTGCTGCGGTAAATGAAAACGTCTGGATTGGCGGCAGAAATGGACTATTATTATTTTCTAATAATGGAGGGTCATCATTTAATATTATGACAAGCCCTGCTGCAGATGATATTAAGGACATTCAATTTGTTAATGCATCTGTTGGCTTTGCTGCCGGGAGTAATTCGTTTTTTATGTATACCAGTAACGGCGGAGCTAATTGGGTGTCTCGCTCAACAGGAATTTTGCAAGGATTAAACGGACTGCATTTTAAGGATGACCAAAACGGCTGGGTAGTTGGCGGCAGTGGCACTTTGTATTCTACCAATAATGCAGGATTAAATTGGCTGCCAATTCAATCTTCAACAACGCAGGATTTAAATTCAATTCATTCTTTTGACGGAGTTAATGCGTGGGCGGTTGGTAATTCAGGAGTGATTACAAGTAATTACTCGCCAACAACCAACATTGATCAAGCCAATCAAACCATACCGGGTGCATTTGAAGTAAGGCAGAATTTCCCCAACCCCTTCAATCCTGCTACAGTTATAAGCTGGCAATCCAATCAAGGGGCTAACACAACCCTGAAAATATTTAATTTATTGGGAAATGAAGTTGCAGTTCTTGTAAATGAATTTAAACCCGCCGGAAGTTACAGTGTAAGTTTTGATGCTTCAGGATTATCCAGCGGTGTTTATGTATATTCGCTTCAGGTTAATGGTATAACCTCTTCCAAAAAGATGACACTCTTAAAATAACTTTAGATTAAACGCAGACGATATCAATAGTTTTCTGCCTTTTCTGATCCCGTTAAGTTTTTAGAATATAAAGCTTAACGGGATTTTTTTTATAAAAATGAAAAAAATATCACCGTCTATTAATTGGCAAAATTTTATCAGTGCAACAATTAACAATTATATAAAGAAAAATCGCTTTATCATTTAGTAAAAACCTTGTTTATCTTGCAAAAACCTTATAATTTTGGACAGTTATTCATTAACCAACTTTAAGGAGAAAGTATGAAAAAATCAGCAGTTCTTATGTTTGCAGTTTTATTTTTAGGATTTGCAGCTTTTGTATCAGCTCAAACTGTTCAGAGCGGAACCTGGTCAATTGGTCCCTCCACTCCGCAATATTCGCTTTCTAAGAGTACGGGTGAACGGACAATGACAGTTGATATTGATTTCAATGAAGCATTTAATTCTAAACCAAACGTTGTTCTCTCTGTTACTCAGATTGATGCAGATAAAGAGTTCAATCAGAGATATAATGTAGAAGCCATTTCTGTTTCAAGAGACGGATTTACACTAAAAATCCGTACGTGGGCTGATTCAAAGATTTTTAGCATAAGCGGATTCTGGATGGCACACGCAGACTAAGACATTCTGCAAATTTAAATTTAAGCCGTTATTCTCCGGGGTAACGGCTTTTTTTATTTAATATTAGCCCTATATTCAAAACCCTCTCTTTTTTACTTTGAATTAAGTGCACATTTAAATATTTTTTGATTGGCAACAATTCGTTTTTAAGAATATTTAGAATTGGTTTTTCACTGATGAAAAAACTTTTATTACTGCTTTTACCATTCCTGTTTTTAAGTTGTGAAACTAGTCCGCCTACCAATCCGACAGGACCTTCTGTTAAAACCGGAGAAATTTTACTTAACATCTCTTTTAATATCGATGCGGGTCTTAATGCTTCAAAAAAAGTTTTACTTGAAGATTTTGCTAACGTCAGCTGTGCGCCGTGTGTTATCTCAAACAGAATTATTGAATCATTAGTTAAAGAAACCTACGGAACAGAAAAACTTATTTTTGTAAAATTTCCAACCAACTTTCCTTCTGCTGTTGATCCCTTTTATCTGGCGGCTAAAAACGAATGTGATTTTAGAATGAGTTTCTATAATATCTTTTTTGCACCTACTGTTATTATAGATGGACTTGCGCGTCCTGTTCCAACAGATTCAAACAGCATTAAGCAGGCAATTGATGTAAGATTAATCACACCAGCACCTTTTGATTTGAGCATCTCAAAGCAGATACAGGGCGGCGGACTGGTCATTGATCTCAGCATTACAGCAAAAGATACCATTTCATTCAACTATTCAGATCTGGTTCTCCATTTTACTTTGGTTGAATCTGAAATTGAGTTCACCACTCCGCCCGGCTCAAATGGTGAAACAATTTTTCATAATGTTTTAAGATTGCAACTGCCCGGAACACAAGGATATAATCTTAATGAAATTAAGTTATCAGGAACGGCGGGATTATCAGCAAACTATGAAGAAACAATTGATGAATTATGGGATGTTACGAAACTTCATCCGGTGGTTTTTATTCAGAATAAACAAACAAAAGAAGTATATCAGTCGGGTTCAACATTTTAAAATTAATTCGTTCAGCCATTAATAAATAAAAACAGGAGTACACATTATGAAAAAAAAATTTACAAAAATAACTTTCCTTTTTCTACTGTTTTTAGTGCTCTTTCCCGCAAAGCAGAATCATTCACAAGTTCAGCGAAACCCAGTTATTGAGGCTTGTACAGGAACATGGTGTCAATGGTGTCCTTGCGGTCATACTACAATTGATCAGATATTGATCAATATGCCCAATGCTATAGCAATTGAGTATCACGGTCCGGCAAATGGTTCTGATCCCTTTAGTTTTTTCCCTGGAAATCAGATTATCGGTTTATTGGGAATGTCAGGATATCCAACCGGAGTAATAGACAGAACCAGTGCTCCTCAATCACGGACTGCATGGCCCGGATTGATGAATCAACGGTTTAGTGTTCCTGCACCTGTCAGCATAACCATGGATAAATCGTATAACAAAATAACCAGGGAGCTGGATGTTAATATACATTCGGTGGCTGAAACTAATCTTACCGGAGAGTACAAGCTCAGCTTTTTAATTTTGGAAAGCGGAATAGTTTATCCACAAACCGGTAACGGCTCTTGCCCGGGAGGTACAAACTACGTTCATAATCACCTTGTTAGAGCAATGATTAATGGTTCGCTTGGTGATCCGTTGAATGGAACTTCACCCTGGAACGCCGGTGATACATTATCAAAAAGAATTCTTTATTCTGTTCCGGCATCTTTCGTTGCAGATAACTGTGAGTTGGTGGCATTTGTTTATAAAGTAGGAGCGACATTAAACACCAGTGAAATTCAGCAGGCAGAAAAATGGCCTCTTATTTCACCCGACTATGTGGTAACAGTAACATCAACAAACCCGGACGTTATTTCAAGTAATATTTCCGTAACTCAGTTTACTACTTCCATTATTAATGAAGGGCTGCTTGATGATACTTATTATGTTGAGGCAAGCATTGATGGACCTTCAGGATGGTCTGGCGAGTTCACAACCACAAACGGTACTTTTGCTTTTGGTGAAACCGATTCAATTGACGTATTGTTTAATAATACTGCAGACGTTCTGGTTTCAGTAAATCCAAATGGATTTGATGGCGTTGGTGAAATACTAGTTCAGTTTACATCGAAAAATGATCCCGGCATAATAGCATTATCCAGAGTAAGAATTGTTACAACCACCGGTGTTGATATGCTTATAGTAGATGCAAGCGGTGAGGGTTACGGAGAGTTTATGGAAAGCTCTTTAGATAAGTTCTATGATGGATCTTATGGTATTATAGCGCGCGAAGCACTGGAAAGTCCTGATGCAGATTTATCAAACTTCTATCTTGTTGCCTGGGTTGCAGGAAATGCGTTCCCGGTCTTTCAAAATGAAGAGGTAAGTTTACTAGAGGGTCTTTTAGATAATGGCGGAAGACTTTTTATTACCGGACAGAACATTGGAAAAGATATTTTCGATGCAAGCGGACAAAGTCAGTTTGCACAGAGTTTTTACAATAACTACCTGCACGCAACTTATGTAAATGACTTTGGAGGAAGTTTCTTTATTACGGGAGTGACCGGTGATCCGATTGGGAACGGACAAGCGTTTGCACTTAATAATGTTTATGACAGATCACCCGATCAGATTGCACCGTTTAATTCTAATGCAACTCCTGTACTTCAGTTTGGTGGAGGTCCTAACCGGGCAGCATTGAAGGTGGAAACTCAAGACTACCGTGTTGTTTATTTTGCTCTTGGTCTGGAACAAATTGATTCGGAAGCAATAAGAGATACTCTGGTATCGAGAACACTTAATTGGCTGATGGATGGAGTTGTCGTTGGAGTGGATGAAAATAAACCGGTTATTATTAATACTTTCTCACTCGATCAGAATTACCCAAATCCGTTTAACCCGTCAACATTAATTTCATATTCTGTTGGTGAAGAGGTTCAGGTAAACCTTAAGGTTTATGATATTATGGGTGCCGAAGTTGCCGAGCTTGTAAACAGAAAACAATCTCCCGGCAACTATCAAATCCAGTTTGACGCATCAGGTTTGTCTTCGGGTATTTACCTTTACAAGCTTAGTGCCGGAGAGTTTCTTTCTGTTAAAAAAATGTCGCTAATTAAATAGCTATATAGAATTTTTCCGGGTACAGAATATGTGCCCGGAATTTATTTAATAATTATTGAATGGAATTGTTATGAAGTTGACAAAAGCAATTTTAGTCTTTTTGATGTTTTTAAGTCCTGCAGTAAATGCACAGGACATACAGGTAATTGTACATGATTCTTTTAAGTATGAACACTTTACCGTTGCTGAAATAGTCTTTGATTTTGAGGTTATTAATATCTCCGGCCAAACACAAACGGTTTTTGAAGTAAGAACAATTAATAATCTTCCTGCAAACTGGACCTCATCATTATGCTTTGGACAGCTATGCTTTCCCCCTGAGTTAGACAGCATTGTAACAGCCCCGCCGTTTCCGGAACCACCTTTGGAACCAGGAGATACATTGATTACATCATTGCATGTTTTCACCGACCAGGTTTCAATTGGAACGGCAAACGTTCAATTGCAGGTAGGAACGTTGAGGAATCCGAATGACAGAATTATACTTGATTTTGTTGCAACCACAGATCCAACAGTTAATGTTCAGCTAATAAATAAATTACCTCAAGATTACTTTTTATCACAGAATTATCCTAATCCGTTTAATCCATCTACTATGATAAATTTTGGAATAAAGGAAGCGGGAAGTGTTTCAATTAAAATATATAATATTCTTGGAAGCGAAATAGCAGAAGTGGTTAATGATTACTTTACACCCGGCACCTACAGCTATTCATTCGATGCATCTGAGCTTTCAAGCGGAATTTATCTTTATAAAATAATTTCAAATGATTTTGTTCAGACGAAAAAAATGATTTTACAGAAATAATTTTTAACAGTTATGATTTTTATAAATAGGGGAAAGTTGATTTAGAAGTATGGTTCTTTAGGATTGTAATTCACTATTTAACCACATATCTCAGGGGTATCACCGTGAAAAAATTAGTACTAATGTTCTTATTACAATTAATTGCAATTGGGGCAATTTATGCACAAGGTGTACAGCTTAAGTTTATTACACATAACGGATATGGCAATAATTTGTATCTTGATAATATTACTGTTGGTAATAGATTTGCAACTGATGCAGCGGTTTTATCAATTAATAATATTACCGCCGATACAAGCTATGCTATTGGATCAACACCCTTTAATTTGAATCCTTCGGTTAGTGTAATCAATCTTGGATTAAACAATATTACAGGTTCATTTACTGTTACAATGGCGGTAAGTCCCGGCACATATTCAAGTACAAAAACAATAAATTCACTTAATGCCGGAATAGCAGCTGAAGTAATATTCGATCCACTCACAATTACTCCTGGTCAGGCAGTAAATATTCAGGTAACGTCTAATTTAACAGGAGATGAAAATCCTGCAAATAATACATTAAACCAAAATACACTGTTATTACCCGGAGCAATTAAAAATGTTTTACTTGAAGAATGGACAAGCACTACCTGCGGACCGTGTGCGTCAAATAATCCTACTATTGATGCATTTGTAAATGCACATTTTGATTCATTAGTGGCAATAAAATATCATGTTGGTTGGCCCTCACCAGGCAACGACCCAATGTATCTATATAATCCCACCCAGTCTTATGACAGAAGATTTTACTATGGAGTTAATGCTGTACCGCATGTTATAATGGATGGACTTATTAATCCTTCCTATCCATATTCTAATGCCCCAAGTTTACCGACAGCATACTATCAGGCAAAAGCAATAGCATCTCCGCTTTCAGTAAGTGTTATGGATACAAGAATTTCTACAGATTCTATAAGGGCAGATATTACAATAAATATTTATTCACCTCTCAGTGCAGGAAATTATTATTTAAGAGTTCATGCAATTGAAAGGAAAATAGAATATGCAACACCCCCGGGCACGAATGGTGAAAGAATTTTTTCTGATGTTTTTAGAAGAGCATTTCCAAACTCTCTCGGTACACCGATTCCAACCACTGTGGGAATCCATAATATAACCATTACTTACCCAATGGATAATGCAGTATGGGTAGATTCTATGATTTATACTGCGGTGTTTATCCAGAATGACGCAACCAAAGAAGTATTAAATAGCGCTAAAGCAAGAGACCATTTAGTTAAGAATATAAACTTAGCGCAAATACCTGTTAATACAGAACGTGAAAAAGAATTTGCGCCTGATTTTATTCAAGGAGTCTTGCCAGGTAAATTAGGAACGTTTGATTCATTTGCTGGAACATTTCAATACCAGTTGTTTGAGACAGATTTTCCACCTGCGGGATGGGTTGTTAAAAACCCTGATAACGGCATAACTTTCCAGCAATTTACAGGGGCAAATGGTCCTTCACTTGGCGGAAATAATTCTGTAAAAATGGACTTTTACAGTTATAATACATCGGGGCAAAAAGATACCCTGATATCACCACTTTATTTTGGTCTGTTAGAAACGGACTCGGTAAAATTTGATTTTGCTTATGCGCAATACAGCACAACTTATATAGATTCTCTTATCGTGTTATTATCCATAGATGGCGGACAAACATTTCCGTTTACAGTATTCAGAAAAGGCGGTTCGTCGCTTGCAACTGCACCGATCACAACATCTGCATTTATTCCTAATACTTCACAGTGGCAGACCCACTCATTTTCTTTATCGGGAGTTGTTCCCGTTGAATTAACTTCTTTTACTGCAAATAAAATTCAGGGTGGCGTATTGCTCGAATGGACCACTGCAAGTGAAGTTAATAATCTTTGTTTTGAAATTGAAAGATCTGTGGCAGGCAGTCCATTTATAACAGTCGGATTTATTGATGGAAAAGGAACTACAACAGAGCAGCAGAAATACTCTTACTTTGATAAAGTTGATTATAATGGCAATCAGTCTATAAACTACAGATTGAAACAGGTTGATTTTGACGGACATACGAGTTACAGCGATGTTGTAGAAGTAAAATTTGACATACCTGTTGAATTCATACTTCATCAGAATTATCCTAATCCATTCAATCCTTCCACAAAAATTACTTTTGCACTGCCCGTGGAAGAATTTGTTACTTTAAAAGTTTTTGATTTGCTTGGTAAAGAAGTAGCAAGTTTAATCAATGAAATAAAGGCAGCTGGAACATACGAGACAAATTTTAATGCAACTGGTCTGGCTTCTGGCGTTTATATTTACAAACTGAGTGCAGGAAGCTATACCAGCACAATGAAGATGACGATAATAAGATGATTTTCTGGAGGTTATCTCAAAAGTCTTAGACACAAGGTGGCCGCAACTTTAAAATTGCGTATTTGTTATATTTTCGTAATCTTAAGTTTGCGGCTACCATAAAAAAATGAGTTTTGGTACAGCCCCGATATTAAAACTAGTATTATATAATAGATCCCGGAGAAATAAATGAAATATTTTGTGTGTTTGTTCTTATCGGTTTTGGTTCTTAACACAGCCGCAGCACAAAACGAAGAGTTAAAAGGCAAAACAGCACCCAACTTTACACTTACCGACATAGACGGCAAGCAGTTTGAGTTAAACAAAATAATAGGTGAAGGTCCCGTGCTGTTAAGCTTCTGGGCAACGTGGTGCAAGCCCTGTATGGAAGAGCTGGCAGAGTTTAACAAAATATATAATGATCTTAAAGGTAAAGGATTTAAACTTATTGCAGTTTCAACTGATAATGAAAAAACAGTTGCTAAAGTTAAGCCCTTTATTAAGTCAAGGAATTACAATTTTACAGTTCTAATGGATACTAATTCAGAGGTTGCACGAAAATACTATGCTCAGCAAATCCCATACTCAGTTATGCTTGATAAAAACGGATCAATTATCTATTCCCACCTTGGATATATGAAAGGTGATGAAAAGAAGGTTCGCTCATTGATTGAAGAACAACTTAAAAAATAACATAGTTTTTAGATTTCTTGTTTGGGTACTCTTAAAACTGGATCTATCTGCAAATAAAACAATATCATAATATGAAAAGTTTTTATCTTTCATTTTTTGCATTCCTCATAATCGTTTTATCCGGCAAGGGGTATTCCCAGTCAAAAGATGATTTTTTTCTAATGCCTGATGGTCTGGGCTTTTCAAACCAACTGGAATATTCTTACGATATAAAAAATAAAAAACCAACTTTTGAAAACTGGTTCAATCTTGACTACAGGAAGGGAATATTCTCTGCGGGTTTACGGTTTGATATATTCCAGCCAAATGATCCCGATCCATCAATCAGCAGAGGTAAAGAAAAATATAGCGATATAGCTTATAAATATCTTAAAGCCGAGATAGGGGATTTTAATAGGGGACTTTCAGTTACTGCGGGAAACTTTTATACTTTATTCGGAAGAGGACTTATTCTTAAGAGCTATGAAGACAGAAATATAAGAATTGATAATAACCTCCTGGGTGTAAAAGTTGAAGGCAGATATAAGGATTTTGCGTTAACTGTATTAAGCGGCATGGCAGAAAATTCTTTAGCTGGAAGAAAAGATATACTTCATGCTCTTGATATTGAATACCTGGGATTAAGTTTCGCAAAATTTGGCGGCAGCGTTGCATCCAACCTTCCGGAACCAGAGGGAGCTGCAAAAACAACTTTAAGTGCTTTTAGAATTCAGCCGTCCTTCTGGAATATTGATATGTATGCAGAATATGGTATTAAACAAAATGAAGATGTAAAGCAGAGTGTTTTTAACGGAAACAATGCGATTACAGGCGAAGCTTTTTATGGAAGTATGAGTCTTTATCTCGGATCCTTTTCTTTTTCCGGCGAAGTTAAACACTATGATAACTATGCATTTACAAGTTATGATGGAACTATTACCTATAATACCCCGCCCTCGTTGAGGAAAGAGTATACATATCAGCTGCTGAACCGCCATCCCTCTCCGCTTGAGCAGTCAAACGAAAGAGGTTTTCAGATTGAGGTTAATTATAATCTTGATTTTGATACAGACTTCAATGCGAACTTTGGCATGACTGAAACACTTCCGGCAAGTTCTTATTTTCAACGTGTAAACGGATTTAACAATCCGGTATTATTGCAGCATAAAGAATTTTTTATTCAGGCAAACAGGAACTGGAACGAATCACTTAGTACAATTTTATCTTTCGGTTATAATGAAGAACTTCAATCAAGCACAAAAAACATTGCGCCAATACTTGAACAGAGATTTTATTTTGGGGATATAAACACAATTAAGGTTGTAATAGAACACCAACACACAACAAACAAAATCACAAGCGAAAAATATTATTCAAATGTTCTTGCACTTGAGTACTTGCGCTCACCTAATCTCAGCATATCACTTGTAACAGAAGTTGAAACAAAAGAACCGGTTGAAGGCAAAACTCTTAGAAAACTATGGAGCTTTGTCCGGTTCGGATATAAAATATTTCAAAACACGGATTTAAGCTTATTGATAGGCTCCAGGCAAGCCGGCAACATTTGTATAGGCGGAGTTTGCAGATTTGAACCTGAATTCAGGGGAATTGAATTGAAAATGCTGACAAGGTTTTGAAAAACTCCGAAAAACAGTTGCTTTTTAATGAAATTATTGTCACGTTTAACTATACAAGTTTGAAAGTTTTTTTATCATCAATTTTTGATACAAATTTTCCATTATGTCTAGCGTTATGTCAAAAACATCAGTAAAGATGTGCTATCATAAGACATTCGACATCTTACCAACTGCGACACCAATTGTGTCATTTTTCCATTACACACTGCTCCATTTTCACGGTTATAACTGAATACAAGATAAACGTGCTCTAAGAAAATATTTTTATAGTTTCTTGAAATTTATTTGCACAATATTTTTAGTTCGAGTGAACAAATAACCATCATCTTTCAAACAAGATAGGAGAGAGAAATATGAACAGAATATTTACTGTTCTGATAATTTTCCTGTTTCTGCCAATATATGTGTTGGGACAAACAGGTCAATTAAGCGGAAAGGTTACGGATCTTTCTACCGGTGAACCGCTGATTGGTGCCAATATAATTATTATTGGTACTTCAGCAGGTGCAGCAACCGATATAAGAGGTCAGTATACCATTCAGAATGTTGCTGTTGGTACCTATGAAGTAAGAGCTTCATACATAGGTTATCAGAATATTACACAAACCAACGTGCGAGTTATCTCAGGATTAACAACAGAACTCAACTTTCAACTACCCGGAGAAGGCATTGAAGTAGATGAAGTTGTTGTTGTTTCTGAAAGACCTCTGATTCAAAGAGACAATACCAACAAGGTGAGAACTACCACTAGCGAAGACATTGATCTTCTGCCTGTAAGAGGCGTTGATAATATCATTAAACTTTCTGCCGGCGTTGTTCAGGAAGCAAATGCTATCTTTATTAGAGGAGGCAGACAGGATGAAGTGGGATTCTATCTTGAAGGTGTTAATATTAAGAATCCTGAACTTGGCGGTCGTGCAGTTACAATTCCGCAAGATGCATTGGAAGAAATTCAGGTGCAGGCAGGCGGTTACACGGCTGAATTTGGCGGTTCAAATGCAGGCATTATTCGTCAGCAACTAAGAAGCGGCGCACCAAAATATCACGCCAGCTTTGAATATATCACTGACAACATTGGATTCCAGAGCAAAGACAACATTTTCGACGGTGAAAAAAGATTAGGCTCGAATTGGTTCGGCTATAATGAAATGAGTGCTGTTCTTAGCGGACCAATCGTTGATCCTAAATACAGGTTCTTTTTTAATTTTAACTACATCTATAACAGAGATTTGAACCCGCAGCCGTATCCAGGAATAAATCTTGGGAATATAGTTGACCCGGTTTCAAAAGACTCTGTAGACCTTAATTACAGTGCCGGACCGGTTAAGAATAATTCACAGGATGTTTATTCCTATGCAGGTACAGTTACACTCGACTTCAGCCCGGTTTCACTGCGTTTTGCAGGCACTTTTTCTAATATAAGGAGAGATGTTATAAGCAATGCAGAGTCAAGAAATTGGACTCCTGTACTTAGTTTACTTAACCCAAGAGTCGGTGAGAGAAATGTAAATGACGGCAGCTTCAGTACAAAGCTAACTCATGTTGTTTCACCAACACTGTTCTATGAAGTAAGCGGCGGATTATATCTTGAGAAATTGGAAGACTTTGATCCCTGGCTAAAAGACGATTACTGGAGTTATGGAGACAGCATAGCCAACGCACAAGCCGGCTGGGTTTGGGAAAAATCACAAAAAGATATTGATGGCGGAAGAGTTGGCAGATATTTTACACCATCAATACGCAATGTATTCGGTTTTGGATTTAACGGATACGGCGAAGTACCCGTTAACTATCAATTAAGAAACCGTACAGGTTATAACTTTAATGCTGCAGTTACTTTGTATGCAGGAAAACATCACACCCTTAAATTCGGTGGTGAATTCCAGCAATATATTCTGAGAAGATGGACAGTTGGCGGTCAGGATGATCTTGCCAGCAAGCTTGCCTCAAGACTGGAAGCCGATCCTAATGCTAATATTGATAATATAAAAAGAGATTTGCTCATCACATCAGGAGTAAATAATTATGGATATGACATTTTTGGAAATGAAATAGACAGCGATTATGATGATCCTTTAACTCCTTTCAAAGATGGTAAATTCTTTGGTCCTCATCAGCCGGTGTTTATTGGAGCATATATTCAGGACCGAATAGACTTCCAGGATATTGTAATTAACGCAGGTCTGAGATATGATTATTTTGATGTTGATAACCTTCAATTAAAAGACCCGGCACTGCCTGATGCAGGTATTGACCCGACAAGCGGTGAGATAAGGGAAGATGGCTGGGCAGAGGTTCCTACATTTCAGGCTTTAAGTCCAAGACTGGGAATTTCATTTCCTGTTACTGAGAACACAGTATTTCATGCCCAGTACGGTCAATTTATACAACAAACCCGTTTGCTGGATATTTACCAGGGATATTACCGAACCAGTTTTGAAATTAAAGGCGGTTTTTTTATACCAAATCCAGTTGGTAAAAATGTTAGACCGAGTAGAACAACCCAATATGAAATTGGTTTTACTCAATTGTTAACGGACTTTCTATCATTTGATATAACCGGTTATTATAAGGATGTTAAAGATCAGGTGGTATTTATTTCGCAGGATACTGATCCGAACTCAGCATTCCAGTCTTATAGCACCCTTGCAAACGGTGACTTTGCAACTACAAAAGGAATAGAACTTACCTTTACAATGCGCCGCTATGAAAGGTTAGCAATGAATGCATCATTCTCGTTTCAGGATGCGCGCGGCACAGGATCATTCCCGAATTCTAACCGAGGTATTGTTGGAGCACCTTTGGAAAACAGGGCATTTGTTCCCGCTTATATTTCTCCACTTGTGTTTAATAACAGCTTACGTGGAAATATAAATATTGATTACAGATTCGGTATAAATGACGGACCCCCCGTTCTTCACGATTTTGGTATATCTGTGCTGGCAACATTTTCGAGCGGACATCCTTTTACCAGGGGTGTTGGAGGCGCAGATCTTGAAGGTGATGCAAGATTCAGAAGCCCGGTTGAACCATTAAATGCTTCAACCACTCCTTCTACTTTCCAGGTTGATCTTAAAGTAGACAAGACCATAAATGTTTACGAAAGACTTTCAGCCAATATTTACTTATGGGTTGTTAATTTATTTGATGCGAAAAATGTGCAAAACGTATTTTTGAGAACGGGCTCGGCAACGGACGATGGTTTTATTTCTAACCCCGATTTAAGACAACAGCTTTTAAATACTTATGGTCCTCAATATGAAGCTGTTTACAGAGCAATAAATATTGATTATGCCGAACAATGGCGAAATGCTGCTGGAGGCGGTATTCTTGGAGATCTTAATCCTTACATTTACGGACCTCCGCGCCAGATAGCGCTTGGAATTAAATTGTCGTACTAATTAATACGTAAAATTTATTTGAAGGAGTTTAATAAAATGAATCTTAAAACATTAAAATACCTGGGTATATTTTTGTTGCTCGCGGCTTTTGTTTTCATTGAAGTAAAAGCCGAAGGCGGTGACAAAAAGAATTCCAGGCTGAATAAAGTAACGGGGCAGCCCGTCTATAAAAAATTTAATATAAACAACATTTCCACCTTCTTTAAAAACGATGGTGAATCAGATATCAACCCTAATGGAAATTCGGGACTTGAATTTCCAAAAGGCAGTGGAAAAACCGCAGTTTTTCAATCCGGATTTCTTTGGGGAGGCATAGTTGATGGACAGGTTCGTGTTGGCGGATCAGTTTACCGGCAGGGAACTGTACCCGGTAAAATATTAAACAGCGGTGTTCCGGCAAATCAGTTAATAGCTGAAAACCCCGATGCAGCAAATGTTAGAATGTATAGAGTTAGACCCGATGTAATACCACCCGATGGTCCCAGACCAGCAGACTATACAGAAGGTGATGTGAGTTCTGAAGAAAGAGACGAGGGAACTCCGGCTAGTTCTATTATTGATGAATATTACAGAGACTGGAGGGAATGGCCAGGTGCCGATGGTGCTCCTTTCACAGATCTGAATGGAAATGGTGTGTACGATTACCAGGTTGACATACCCGGTTTTCCGGGGGCAGATCAGACACTCTGGTTTGTAAGCAATGATACTGACCCGAATCAGAGCCAGTTTATGTACGGCTCGCTTCCAATGGGAATTGAACAGCAGGTTACAGTTTGGGGATATAACAGAACCGGCGCTCTTGGTAATATGCTTTTCAGACAGTACAAGATCATTAATAAAAGTAATTCCACATTCGATTCTATGTATGTTTCTATGTGGAACGACCCGGATCTTGGCGATGCCGCGGATGACTTTGTTGGATGCGATGTAGATCTGAGCCTGATGTATTGTTATAATGCAAATGCAACCGATAATATTTACGGCAGATATCCTGCTGCCGTCGGATTTGACTTTTTCCAGGGACCGATTGATAAAACAACTGGTGATACACTAGGTATGACCGCTCATTACTTTTTTATAAATCCTGATGCTGTATACAGAGATCCAACTCAAGGGCAGTACCAGGGAACTCTTGAGTGGTATAACTTCCTCAGAGGAAAGGTTGGAACAACGGGCGATGTATTCCCCGATCCTGTAACCGGTGAAAGAACAACAACAGCTTTATATGGAGACCCAATTAAACGTACCGGCTGGGTTGATGGTTTGCAGCATCCTCCAGGTGACCGTAGAGCAGGTATGGCTTCAGGACCATTTGTAATGGCGCCCGGAGATACTCAGGTTGTTGTAGTAGCAGAAATTGCTGCCGGCGGCTTTGCACCTGTTGACAGACTTGGTGCTGTTGCATTGTTAAAGTTTTATGATCTTGCCGCACAACTTGCTTATGACAATAATTTCCAGATTCCCCAACCACCGCCACCGCCACAGGTTACTGCTGTTCCTCTTGACAGAGAAATAGTATTGCACTGGGGCACCAATTTTACTGCGGTTAACTCCACAGAAAGTTACAGCAATGGCGGTTTTGAATTTGAAGGATATAATATCTATCAATTACCCAGCCCTTCAGCATCAAAGAGTGAAGCAAAACTGCTTGCCACTTTTGATGCTGTCAATGGCTATGGAATAATTTTCGATCTTGAATTCGACATTAATACAGGTCAGGTCTTAACTAAACCGATTCAATTTGGTAATGATGCAGGAGTTCAAAGGTATTTCACCATTAAGAATGACGCATTCAGCAGTGATTTACCGCTTAATAACGGATCGCGTTATTATTTTGCTGTAACAGCGTATGCTTATAACCCAGCGTTAGAAGCAAACAATAATCTTGAAAACACATTTATTCCGGTAACAGTTGTACCGCAGACGGCAGATCCCGGTGTTACTTTGGGTGAAGGAACGGGGATAGAACTTCCGGTACTTCACAATGGTACTGCTGACGGAGGACCAACTGTTAAAATTATTGATCCGTCTGTTACAACTGGAAGCGAGTATGAGGTTTTCTTTACTGAACGAGCAGAAATAAGAAACGAGAACGGTGATTGGGTAGGTTCAAGTATGGTATTGCCTAATCCAAACCCTGAAGGACCGGATACGTTAATAGGTTCAACAGTAGACATTAGTTCAGTGTTTGCTCCTCAGGCAGGCGTAATAGAATTATCCTGCTACTTTAATTATGTCTCTTCTGATGGAAACTGGGCTGATGGGATAGAAATGGATCTGCCAGCCGGAATGGAAATAATTAGTTTCCCTGATTTTGAAGCTGGTGGTGGAACCATTTCTCCAGTTATTACAGGCAGTGCAGCAACCGGCTATCATATTGAGATGGGGCTGGTAGATGGCTCAGCAACTACAGATGGAATTTTCCATGGTGGCGAAGAATGGAAAATTTATGTTTCCAGCTTTACTCCACCCCAGTCAGTAGCTTGGGAAATTTGGGATGACGGCTGGTCCGGCGGAGTTGCAAATGCAGTAGGAACTACGATAATTAATGAAATTGGATATGCAACCAGATTAGCCAAATACTGGAACTTAAGAGCCTTGAATGGTAATGTTATGAAACTTGAAAACCAATCAGTTGTTGGAGGAATAGATCTATATCCTGCAAGGGATGATATAGCAACCAACCCGGGAATAAACGCTGCTCCGATATTAGACGGTTTTCAAATTGGTGTTGATGTTGGATATGCTGCCCCAATTAACTTTCTTTCAGTAGAACTGGTTTCTGATCCTACAGGAGAAACGGAATTAACATCAAGTTCAAGTAACACAACATTAGACATACAAAATTATACAATATTCAGCGGCGTAATATCAAGTAAAGCTATTGATAATTTTGGTGTGGGAACTGATGTTCTTGAAGATCTTCAGCAGGATTATGAATTCAGATTTACCGGAATTTACGAGGAAACCTCTCCGGGTATTTTCGAAGTTACCAGTGGTGGTCAAATAGCAACTGTATTCAGAATGGTAAGCGGTGCCGCTTTAGCAACTCATCCGTTAAATCCTAGTCCAGGTACAGCTCAACCATTTTTAATTAGAATACCTTTTGAGGTTTGGAATGTTGATGACCCGGCAAATCCTTATCAGGTTAACCTTACATTCAGAGACAGGGAACGCAACGGTACAGAAAGACCATTTTATGCCTGGAACCCTATTCAAAGAATGTATGCTATTATAGTTAATTCTCCTTATGATGAAACACAAGTTATTCAAGTAGATGGCGGGCCAGATCAATATAATGACCCCGCAACTTGGGTCACCGTACATTACGGTACTAATTATGGTCTGGGTGCTGTTGTTAACTTGACTTATGCTAATCCTGTTCAAATTGGCTTAGATACATATCGATTTAAATCTACACAACCAATTTACTCTGGTGATTTAGCAAAGCAGGACATTAAAAAGATAAATGTATTCCCGAATCCATATTATGGCGTCAACTCTCAGGAAATAAATAAGTACGAAAGATTTGTTACTTTCAATCATTTACCTGAGAATGCAACTATCAGAATATTTAATCTGGCTGGTCAATTAGTTAGAACTATTGAGAAGAATTCAACTACTCAGTACCAAAGATGGGATCTTCAAACGGATTCTGGGCTTCCCGTCGCCAGCGGATTATATGTCGTTTACATAGATATGCCGGACTTAGGAGAAGTTAAAATTCTCAAAGCCGCAATAATTCAGGAACAGCAAATACTAGATAGATTCTAGTAATTAAATCGAAAAGGAGATTATAAAATGAAAAAAATAATATTTAGTATAGGTTTCATAATAATACTTTTCTTCCTGATCGCGGAAAGCATTTTTGCCGGCGGAGGAAGAAGAAATGGAACAGGTGGAGCTACAGAATTATTAATTCCGGTTGGAGCTCGCGGTATTGCTATGGGCAGTTCAACCTTATCTAATTCTTATGGACTTGAAGCTCTGTTCTGGAATCCTGCAAACATAGCACGTGTTGGCGAGTACAGCACAAACGTTATGTTCTCACATATGGAGCATATTGCAGACATAGGAGTTCAGTATGGTGCCGTATCAACGGACATAGAATCATTTGGTTCTATTGCTTTGAGCATTAAATCATTATCTATTGGTGAGATACCCGTTACAACTATAAGTAACCCGGATGGCACGGGGGCTGTGTTTACTCCTCAGTTCCTAACTCTGGGATTAACATATGCACGAATGTTAAGCGACAGAATCTCTGTTGGTTTAACAGCAAACCTTGTTACAGAAAAACTTGACTTGGTTAGTGCAACCGGAATAGCTTTCAACGTAGGTGTAACATATACAAACTTTGCTGATGTTCCGGGTTTGGGTATTGCATTTGTTATGAAGAATGTTGGACCCCAGATGCAATTCGATGGTTCGGGATTGCTTATACCCGCTGAAACACCAAGTCTTAACAGGCCGGGTCAGTTTTATAAAGTTGAGGCAGCATCTTTTGAGTTGCCTTCACAACTTGAAATCGGCGCCAGCTATTCATACATTGTAAATGAACAAAATGCCCTGCAGTTTTCGGGTATTTTTGCAAACAACAACTTCTATGGCGATGAACTTAAAGCCGGATTTGAATATGGCTATGATAAAATGTTTTTTATCAGAGCAGGTTATTCATTTGCTTATGACCTCGACAGCGATTACAACACATACGGTATTAATGCAGGTGTTGGCTTGAACTATGATCTGGGCGGCGTATTATTAAGAGTGGACTACGCCTACCGTGCAGTTCAATACGAAGGTCTTGGCGACAACCATATTTTCTCAATTGGTTTTGGATTATAATTTAACTGAAAGAAATTGAGAGAAGAATTCTAACTCTGTGCGGAGAAATCCGCACGGAGTTTTTATTTTAATCTTACACCATTCTCATTAAAAACAGAGAGTCCGCCTCTAAGAGTACCAATCCATTTATTATCGTATTTATCAATGGTAATCCAGAAAGTGTAATTATCAGGCAATCCTGAATTAGTTTTATTATATACTGTCCAATCACCATCGAATTTTGCAATACCCAGCCCGTTTGTTGCAACCCACAAATTATCCGAGCTATCTGTTGCTAAGCAATAAACTGTATTGGAAGGAAGTTCAGAATTTTCATAAGTATAATGTGTCCAGTTTTTTCCGTCATATTTTGCGACGCCATTAAATTTGAATCCAACCCAGATATTGTTTTTTCTATCCTGTATTATTGAATAAACTGCCCAATTTCCAAGAGGCGAATTTGTTTCATCGAACAGAGTCCATGTAGAATCATCGAACAGTAATAATCCTGCAGCAGAGCCAATCCATTTATTATTTGATCTATCAATAAATATTTCAGGAATTTTTACGTTTGGAATAATTGTATTGTCGCGGCTATAGTTAATCCAATTGATACCATCAAACATAAGCGCACCGCTTCCCCACGTGCCAATCCATTTATTTCTATTGCTGTCTATAGCAATAGCATATATTGTATTATGGTTTAAACCGGAATTGGAGGTATCTATAACTGCCCAAAGTGAATCGGTTTTTTTATTTCCATCAGCAAAAAAAACAATACCTCCGCCAAACGTAGCTATCCACTTATTATTCTCCTTATCTATAATTATTTCATAAATGTTATTGTGAGTAAGGGGGGAGTTTATTGTATCGTATATGGCCCATTCATCACCGTTAATCTTGATAATACCTCCGCCCCAGGTACCAATCCATTTAACATTATTGTTGTCTATAGTAATCGAATGCACAGAATTTATTGGTAGGGGTGAGTTGTCGGCAGTGAAAGTAAACCATTGGCTTTCCTGTGAATAAACATAGATATTAAAAACCAACAGAAAAGAAAAAAGAAATTTTTTAAAACAGAATTTTTTCATGGAATAAGTTTAAACAAAAAATCTTCGATGAAAAACTGTTCGGGATATTATTTATGAATTCAGACGGCTTATGCCAGGATGGGTATAAAGACCATTAGGTGAATCCCATAAGCAAAACGGGCGTTCTGCTGATTAAAAATGTCTCTACTAAAGATTTGTTCAATAATTATTGAACTTAAAATAAAACAGCCTCTTCACTTAAAAAGTGAAGAGGCTTAAAGTGCATCCAGCCGGGCTCGAACCGGCGACCTGCTGATTAAGAGAAAACGGGATTCTTTGAAATTTTGTTTATAGATTAAACATTCTCCGACACTCGGACACTTTTCGGTAAAAGTCCGGGAGAAAACACAATGTATTTAACAAAAGAAAAGAGTTCCCCCTTTTACCAGCTTGTTTATTTCCATAAAGGAAAGAGAACAAAGAAAACCACTAAGAGCAGAACAAAAGCAGAAGCTCTCAGATTCTTAACTGAGTTTAAGAATATTCTCAAAGAAAGAGACAAACAAAAGATAGTTTCTCTCTCCGAGTTCGAGTCCGAATATACTTCTTTAATTGCACCCATTAGAACCCCTGCTTATCTGAGATCGATTGAAATTTCTTTTCGGAGACTAAGAGCGGAAACCGGGGACATTCTCTTAATAGAGATAGATCAAAAGAAAGCGGAAAAGTTTATCTCGAATGTTTACAGAGATTCTAAATATGCTGCAGCTTGTTATTATAGAACTTTGAAAGCAGCATTCGAGAAAGCGAGAGAATGGAATTACATTTCTGAGAATCCGTTTAAGAAGTTCAAAACTCCCAAAGTTCCCCATACATTACCAGCTTATTTAACTTATAGAGAGCTGCAGCTTATCATTAAAGCAACCGGGAGAGATATTATAAGGGATTTATTCTTATCTGCTTATTATACCGGACTGAGAGCGGGAGAGCTCTTAAATCTTAGATGGAATGCTGTTGATTTTAAGAATCTCATTATTACAGTTGAGAACACCGAAACATTTACAACTAAGAGTAAAAGGGAAAGAATAGTTCCCATCAATAAACCGCTGCTTAGTATACTTAAGAACAGACTCCCCAAAATAATGGATATAAATAAAACCGATTATATTTTCAGCAAGTCCCGGGGGATTCCGTTTAATGTTGATTTCATATCTAAGCAGTTTAAGAAAGCAGTAAGAAAAGCGAAGTTAAGCGAGTCTTATCATTTACACTCATTAAGACATTCTTTCGCTTCGAACTTAGTACAAAGCGGGGTTTCTCTCTATGTTGTTAAAGAATTACTCGGACACCGGGACATTTCCACTACTCAGATTTACTCCCATATACGGAAAGAGAACCTTAGCGAAGCTGTTAAGCTATTAGAACCGAGACAATTTAAAAGAGCGGAGACAAATTGAGATTCTTAGAACTGATTACTATTTTGTAGTGAGTTTAAAAATCTGCTTATAATTGCCAATAGATTTTTAATATCCGTTTAATTCGTTCCCGTATGGGAAAACTTAAGGCAATAAGTTAGCAGCGAGTTAAACGGATTCTTTTTTTATAGTTTGATGGAAAAAATTATAGATAGAATCTTATTAAAGCTCTCCCCCAAAGAGTTTAATATTTTCTGCAATAAACACGCTATTGATAAAAGCAACCGCTTTAATTTTAAAGACTCTCTCACTAAGCTAAAAGATAGATTAACCAGCGAGAGAGATAAGATATTCATTCCCGATTCCAAAATAATTATGGGAGACAACCCCATTACTCAATGGGGAGAGTTTTATTCAAAGCATAGAAAAACTGAGAGAGTATATCCCCGGGGTACTGATATCGAGAAAGTTAAATCAGATAGTAAAAGAAAGAAAGAGTTAAGCAGAGATATTTTTTTAATAGATGAAATGCTGCAGATAGTTGATCTATACCCAGAGAAAGAAAGCTCTCAGATAAAAGAAACTCAGAGTCTCGTTAATGGGGAAAGTTCTACTTATGCAAAAGAATCTTTAATTCCCCCCGATATAATAACAGATTTACAAAAGTTAAATAATTTTATTGAAGCTGAATTTAAAAAAGGAATCCCCGAAAAAAAACTTAAGGGACAAATAGGTAAGAAATTAAGTTTGTTATACAAAGAGAAAATAAATCCCCAAAAAGATAAAAGAGATTTTCTAAAATCAATATTTGATGACTTAAGATTTCCATTCAAATGGGAGTATAAAAATTTTGAAAGCTGCTGCTATAAATATTAACATTAGATAAACATTCCCTTAACATTCCTTTAACACCCCCCTAACTCTTTCATAATAGTATTTTATTTGTACTGTAATTATTTCGGAGTTCAACCGAAAGAATTACAGTAAAAGCAATTACATATTTTTCCATCAAATAAACCCTGATTCGTTTTATTGCTTTTACGGATTGGGGTTTTTTATTTAATAGGAGTTACTCAATATGAATAAGCAAAAGCATTTTATGATTAACCTTAACACCGCTGTTGATTTAGCAGCAGAGTTACGGGAAAACGGGAGAATAGATCGGGAAACAGAATCTCTCTTTGTCTCCCTGTTATACAAAGCTCGGGAGTATAACTTTTATAAGAATCCTAAAAGGATTAAATCATTAACCGAAGTTTATAAGAGCTTATAATTTCTGAGATGGATCTCTCTCCCGAAATATTACAACTGCTGCAGAATGCTTTAACAAAGCAATCTGATATTAAACTGATTGATCTCAGAGATGAATATATTTCATCTCTGCAGATTACTCATTCCCCGGCATATGTTCGGACTGTTCGAACTTCTTTTAATAGTCTTATTAAATACGCCGGGAATGTTGCAATAATAAAGATAGACTCCCGGTTAATTGATAAGTTTGTTACTCATACTTTTAACCGCTCTAAATCTGCAGCAGCATTATATTTTAGAACACTAAAAGCATCATTCTCAAAAGCTGTTATATGGGGATATGTTTCAACTAATCAGTTTACAAAAGTTAAACTCCCAAAATTCCAAAGACCTAAACCAGCATTCATTAAAGCAGATCAACTCAGAGAGATATTAGTTTTTATTCCCCAGCATTTAACAGACATTTACTTATTTCTGTTTTTAACCGGGTTAAGACTCGGGGAACTCGTTTCGCTGAAATGGGAGAATGTTAATCTTAAAGAAAGAACTCTCGAGATCGGAGACGATAACTTTACAACTAAATCAAAGCAGATCAGAGTTATTCCAATTTGCGAAACTGCTGCAGATATTCTTTCGAATAGGATTCCTAAAATTTATAGAAAAGATGGGAACTATGTTTTCCCTAAAGATTCCGGTTATCATTACTCGGTTAATTATTTAAGTAAGAAGTTTAAAGCAGCAGTTAGAAAAGCGGGGTTAAGCGAAAAGATAAGAGCTCACTCGTTAAGACATTCTTTCGCTTCGAACTTAGTACAAAACGGGGTTTCTATTTATGAAATTAAAGAGCTGCTCGGACACCGGGACATTTCCACTACTTTGATTTATAGTCATTTACAAATATCAACATTAAAAGCAGCAGTTAATAAACTCGATAGAGCTGCAGAAAGTTAAACAAGATGGAAAAGGTAAAGCAAAGCATAACAGATAAGATTAGCTCTCTCCCCGATGAATTAGTGCACCCTGGGGGAGAATCCGAAATTCTTTTTAATATAAACTCTCTAAGCGAGAGTAATTTTAAAAAACTTATTACTTATTACGATTCGATTAGTGTTTCTCCGATTGAGTTTCTGATTACGGGAACTTTAACCGCACTAAGCGGGGCAATAGGTAAAATGGCTTTCTTTGATATTACGGACTCTCTAAGAATTTATTTAAATGTTTACGCTGTTATAATTGGAGTGAGTTCTATCTCTAAGAAAACTACTGCTATTAACACCGTTAAAAAAGAACTCGAGAGAATATCTGCAGCAGATTACAATAATTATCTGAGAGAGTTAAGGGAATATCAGAAAGTAAAAGAGATCAGCAAACAAGATAAAACGGATTTAATAGAACCCATTAGAAATTATTTAATTCTCCCGAGTGATTCCACTATTGAAGCTCTAACGGATATCTTATCGAAAAGCAACCGGGGGTTAATAGTGCATAGTGAGTTCGGGGGTTTTCTGCAGCAGCTTAACCGTTCTTATAGCGGGGACTCTAAAGCATTTTTAACCGCTGTTTTTGATGTTCCCGAGAGTTACGAGATAAGCAGAGCAACAAAGCAAAATATTTTAATACAAAGACCGTTTATATCTATTCTCGGGGCTTCCGTTATTGATTGGATTAAAGAGAATAGTTCCCCAGCAGATTTAAGATCGGGTTTCTTTGCTCGTTTCCTATTCTCTATTAGAAATAAAGCGGACTTAAATAAAAAGCATATTCCATTATTAAAGCTCAAAGAATTAACCAGCAGATCAGAGCACTACTTTAACCCCCGTCCTATTTATGATTATTTAGTCTCTCTCAGTACACCGATTGAACTTTCCATAAATCAAGACGCTGCAGAGCTTCATATAAATTACGATTCTGATTCTTACTTAGAAATGATTCAATCAATGAATGAGAATGAGTTAAGTTTCAAAGCTCGGTTAGTTATTTACTGCTTAAAGATAGCGGGGATTATAGCTTTAGCAGATCAGAGAACAACCGTTTCCCTTAATGATATGAGAGACGCTATCCATCTCACTAACTACTATAAAAAGAATGCAGAGAGATTACTTAATGATGAGATGAGTCAGACTGAGTTTAACAGATCAGAAAAGAGAGTTCTCTTTCTTATTAAAGCAAATGGGGGAAAGCTGCAGCATTCAAAGTTATTGCAGCTCGGGAACTTTAAGACGAAAGAATTAACGGAGATAATCAGCAACTTAACCGAGAAAGAACAGATCGAAATAATTAACGAGAAAACTAAATACAATAAGATTTCGAAGTTCTATAAACTGAAATAGTGAGTTAATTAGTTGATTAGTAATGATTACTAATCAACAAAGCATTATAAAATAAAGAGTTAAGAGTAAGTTAGTAAATTAGTAATGTACTGCTTTCTCTCTCTGTTTGTATTTCTCCCATCTATAAACCCGCTCTGCTTACTAATTTACTAATCAACTAATAAATAATAATAATAAATAAGAATAGAGATAAAAAAGAAAGCATTTATTAAAATAGTTAGTTAGTAATGTTTACTAATCAACTCACTAACTTACTAAACAACTCAAAGGTACTCCGCCGGGGTTTCTCATCGGATATTTGGAAACCGCAATCTTCACTTAGTTAAACATTATAAAATATCCTATGTCGTTTCGTTTAAATATTGATTCTTAATCTTATAAGCATTAAGTTTCAATAAAAAGTTAGAAATGTTCGAGATGGAAAGAATTTTATTAACGGAAAGCGGAATCGGTTTTAAGGGGCTCGAACACCCCGAACTTTTTTTTCTGATTCCGCTTTTCCGCTTTAAGGGACTCCCCCGAAAAGTCGGTACAAAAGTCGGTACAAAGAAACACTCGTTTTTAAATAATCAACCGGGACACTCTCTCCGAAAAGCATTTAAAAACCCCGCATAAACGGGGTTTAAGAGTGCACCCAGCCGGGCTCGAACCGGCGACCTGCTGATTAAGAGTCAGATGCTCTACCAACTGAGCTATGGATGCGCTGCAAAAATAGATAAACCTCAAGTTTTTACAAAGTTATTCTTTATTGCTCTCATCTAAGCAGGAATTTATTATAGGGATTTGATAAATTTCATCAGTAATTAAATCGCATTTTTTTTAAGAGGAGTAAATGAAAAAATTATTTGTTTTAGTGTTAACAGTCCTTTTGGTTTTCATAGCCTGTAAAAAAGAAGAGCCGCTGAACCTTGAAGCCTTCAGTCCACAGGGATTTGCATTTGATCTCGGGGATGTATGGGAAGTTAATGCAACGGTAAGAGTGAAAGGGTTCCAGCAAAACAGGAACGATGAAACCAAAGAATTCTCCGCAACAATTTTTTATAAAGTGGATCTTGAAAAACCAAACGGAGAAGTGAAAGAGGATGTTTTTAATTTTGTTAAAGAAATTAATAACCACGAACGATTATTAGATGTTGGTCTTGAAGCGCAGTTTGAGTTAAGCTCTGAATATGAAGAGGGAGCGTATAAATTAATTTATCATATAAGAGATGAATTATCCGGTATGGAAACAAATTCAGTAGTAGAAGTAGAATTACAGCAATAAATCAACTCTGTGAAAAATATTCGGGCGGGATGGGTCTTCTACCCGAAAATCCTGAATTGATGTCATGATAAAAAAGTATATCTTCTTCATCACTTCTCCAGCAAAGAAAAACCTCTTTATCATTAATGATTGAAGGAAAATCAACAAGTCCAACGGTAAAGTTAGAATCCTTATAAAAACAGCCAATCTCCTCAAGTTCTCCAAGAAAATGATTTACATTCTCTGCCATTTTCTGTATTCGAGGATCGTTTTCAACTGTTCCGCTTATTTCTTCTGCAATCAGGCGCATTTCTCTTGTAGTATCAAGAATATCTTTTACTATCTGTCTTACAAGTGGAAGTGTTTTCCTTGCTTCCTCAGGTGTAAAATATTTTGTTGCTGTTGTCATTTATTTCTGTTTCAAAAACTTTGTAAAAATACAATTTAATTTAGAATAAAAAAGTTCATTAAACGTATCAGATTTTAAATGTAAAAGTTTATTTATAATTTAATTTTATCTCTTCAACAAAATCTATTTTTAATTATATTAACAGAAGTTTAAAAACATCTTTGTAAAAGCAATATGACGCTTGATATAATAATAGTTATTGCCATTGTTATTGGTGCTGCAGTTTTATTTGCAACTGAGAAGCTTCCGGTTGATATGACAGCCATACTTGTAATGGCTGTTCTTTTATTAACCGGCATTATAACACCGGAAGAAGGAATCTCGGGGTTCAGCAATACTGCAACGGTAACGGTAGCCGCAATGTTTATATTAAGCGCCGCACTGAATAAAACAGGCGCTGTATTATTTGTTGGGGAAATGGCTTCGAAGATGTTTAAGTATAACTTCTGGTTGGGAGTTGTACTGATGATGATTTCGGTTGGTGTGCTCTCAGCATTTATAAACAATACGCCGGTTGTAGCAGTGTTTATACCTGTTGTTCTGCGTATTGCAGCGGCTAACCAATTCAGCGCTTCAAAGATCTTAATGCCATTGTCATTTGCTTCAATGTTCGGAGGGGTTTGTACTCTCATTGGAACCTCGACAAATATTCTTGTCAGCTCAATTGCAGTACAATACAATCAGCCGGCATTTAGTATGTTTGAATTTACTTCATTGGGTATGCTGTTTTTTGGCGCAGGACTGATCTATATGATTTTGATTGGAATAAGAATGATTAAACCCAACGATATCCCTGCTGATTTAACCCAGAAATACAGTATGAGTAATTACCTTACCGACATTGTTCTTCTGCCTGAAGCAAAATCTGTGGGACAAAGACTGATAGAGTCAGCACTTGTAAAAGAGCTGGAAATAGATATACTTGATGTTGTGAGAGACGGAAAAAGGTTACTGCGCCCAACCTCTGAAATTGTATTTGAAGCCGGCGATATGCTAAGGGTAAGATGTGATGTAAAGAAAATTCAGGAGCTAAAAGACAGGGTTGGGGTAAAATTAAAGTCTAACCTTAAACTTCAGGATGAAGATTTTCAGGCAGAAGATCTGCTGCTGGTCGAATCTATTATTGCACCTAACTCACGACTTATAGGTAAAACTATTAAGTCATCAAGATTCCGGAACTTATACAGAGCCAATGCCCTTGCACTCAGGCATTCAGGACAGTTATATCATACTGAGTTTATTAATATACCCTTAAAGCCTGGAGATGCTTTGCTGCTTGAAGTACGTAAAGAAAATCTTGAAGATTTAAAACGTGATCCTGATTTTGTGCTTGTCTCCGGTGTTGATCTTCCCAAGTACCGAAAAAGTAAAATAATTCCGGCACTGATTATCGTAGCCGGGGTTATTGTTACTGCAACACTGAACATCACGCCAATAATGATTAGCGCAATAGTCGGTTCTATCTTGCTTGTTTTGACAAAATGTATTTCTTTGGAAGAGACTTACAGGGCAATTGAATGGAACATAGTTTTTTTGCTTGGCGGAATTCTTTCGTTAGGTATAGCGCTTGAAAAGACAGGCGCTGCATTACTTCTTGCAAATAATATTGTAAGTATTATAGGATTTTTAGGACCGGTTGCAATTGTTGCAGCTTTTTACCTTATAACAAGTTTGCTTACTGAAATTATGTCCAACAATGCAAGTGCCGTACTACTTGCGCCTATTGCAATTGCTGTTGCAGAATCAATGGGTATTAGCGCACGACCATTATTAATGGCTGTTACTTTTGCAGCCTCTGCAAGTTTTATGACGCCGGTCGGATATCAGACCAACACAATGATATTTGGTGTGGGACAGTATAAGTTTTCAGACTTTATAAAGATAGGAGGACCATTAAATCTTATTTTCTGGATACTGGCAACAATATTTATTCCCATATTATTTCCGTTTTGAAAATTATAGCGGCCAGACAATGGAAATCATAATTAACCCGATTATCATAACCACTATAGTTAGCGGCAATCCGACTTTAGTGTAATCAGAAAATCTATAACCGCCGGGTCCCATTACAAGAACATTGGCAGGATGGGAAACCGGACTAATAAAACTTGCAGCTGAACTTACCGCAAGCACCATCATTACTGTATAAGGTGAAACACCAAGCTGCTGCGATATTGAAATAAAAACAGGTGCCATAATTACCACCAGCGCTGATGTTGGAATGACGACTCCTGCTGCTGTAATTAAAATGTACAGTAAGATCATTATACCCCAATTTCCAATTGAACCATGAAGTGATAAAATTAGATTAGATACAATTTCTGCGGTCCCTGTTTTCTGTATGGCAATGCCAAGCGGCATCATTCCTGCAATCAAAAATATTGCCCGCCAATCAATCGCTTTATATGCATCTTCAATTTTCAGGCAGCCGGTAATTATCATAAGTACAACAGAAGTTAAAGCTGCAATTGAGATAGGAAGCCAGTTGAATAATACTGCTAAAACAAAGAATAGCATTATCATACCAGAATATGGAGCTTTCTTTTTATTAAGCACCTGATCTGCCTCCTGGCTTAAAACTATGAAATCAGGATCAGCCTTAAGCAGATTTGTATTTTCCCTTTTACCCATCAGCAAAAGTGCATCTCCAAAATTCAGTTCAATATCTCTAAGATTAGTTCTGATAGCCCGGCCTTCATGCCATATGGCAATTACCTGCATACCATACTTTGATCGGAAATGAATGTCGCGCAAGGTTTTTCCCACAGCATTTGATCTTGGGGCTAAAGAAACCTCAATTAATCCCACCTGTTCAGATTCAAATGCATCAATTTTAGCCGCTGATTCAGTTTCGATTTTCAGATCCTGAATTCCACGCAATAAATTAAAATCCTCATCACGACAGCCGATGAAAAGTTTATCGTCTTTCTGTATAATTTCATCGGGCAAAGGCATAACAATTTTTTCTTCTCCGCGAATGATCCCTATTACATGCAATCCGAAAACAGCACCCATACGGCTCTTAGAAAGGGTTTTGTTTATCAAATCAGAATCTTCAGCAATCTTAACAACAAAGCGGGATTCCTGCAGATTATGTTTGCCGTTTAGATCCTTTTCACTAATAATTTTTATATCCCTGAAATCATCGGAAGATAAATTGTTTAGAACTTTTTCTTTGCCCCTGATCAACAGAACATCGCCGGAATTAATTACTTGAGAGGCAAGGTTTCCTTCCTTAAAACGATGGCCATCCTTGATAGCAAAAACATTTATTCCAAATTTTTTTCTAAAGTGAATGTCATAATATGTTTTACCGGCAATAGAGGAACTTTCAGATACGGTAACTTCCGCATATTTTATTTCTTTTGAAATAATATCACTTGCAGAAGAATAATTTTTTTCTATCTGAAGTTTTTGCCATCCCCGGAATTCATTGAGTCTGTCTAACCTCCCTTCTATAATTATTACATCATTACCGTTAAGGCGTATGGAGGGATCAGGGGCTAAAATACTTTTACCGTTTCTTAAAATAGCAACTACAGTTAATCCGGTTACAGTGCCAACATTTATTTCAGCAATTGATTTTAATACTAATGGTGAATCTGGCGATACTCTTAGAGAGTTCATTCTTTCCTGAAGCTCGTATTGATCCTCAAGATTCTTTTCTGTTCCTATCGATTCTTTTACAAGATTTCTTTTAGGCAAAAGTTTTCTTCCAATGAAAGCCATAAAAATTATTCCGCCAATCAGAATAAAAATTCCTACTGGAGTAAAATCAAATAAACCAAAAGGGGTATAATTATTTTCCATCAGAGTATTACTTACAAGAATATTCATTGTTGTAAGTAAAGTGGTTGTTCCGCCTAATAAAACGCCAAATGCCATTGGAAGTAGAAGTCTTGATGGTGAATGACCGGTTATCCTGGATATGCTCATTACTACAGGAAGCATAAGTGCAGCTACACCTATGTTGTTCATAAATGCAGATAGAAATCCGGATACTGACATTATAATAATTATTAACCCGGTTTCAGTCTTCCCTGAAAATTTAAGAACGTTATTTCCTATCATCACTGCTATATTTGTTTTTACAAGCGAGGCGCTTAGTATATACATCGCCCAGATTGTTACTATGGCAGGGTTACCAAATGCCGCAACAGCTTCTTGCGGCGTGACCAATCCTGTAATTGCAAGAAAGCATAATACTATCATTGCAGTAACATCAACTCTGAGCTTACCACTTATAAAAAACACCAGTGCAAAACTTAGCGCCACAATTACAATTATTATTTCATTTGTCATAATTCAACGGTAAATTGAATGAGGGAGAATAATTCTTAATTAACTTCATATTACAATCTAAAAAAAAACGGATAAAGTTTTGCTTTGTTCGTGTTCATATTATTAAAGCTACAATTTGCTTCACATAGCATAATTATTGCCAAAACCATCTATCCGGTTGCTGAAATAATATATTCAAAATTGAAGAAATATTTCTCTCAAATGAAAACACTTTAATTAGTATAAGGGCATAATTAACCATTCAAAACGCAATACTTTTCAAAAACCGCCATATTATGTTTAGAAGTCCTTAGCACGATACTTGTTAAGATTATTGCACAAAATAATGCATTATTTCTTAATTAAGGTTACAGAAATGAAAAAAATCTTACAACTTCTTGTTATTTCTTTATTTCTAACTGGGAGTGTTTACTCACAAAACACAACAGTTCAGCAGGTTATAAACTCTGTTAATATTGATACACTGATTTATTTTGTAAGGGAATTATCCGGCGATGTTCAAACAACAATCGGCGGACAGCCATATACAATTCTCTCACGACATAAAAATCAACCCGGTAATGATAAGTCGGCTGATTATATTAAAGAACGTCTGCAGTACTATGGTTTAACGGCTGTTGATCAGTGGTGGAGCTCTACCGGAAGAAATGTATATGCTTCACAAACAGGCACAGATTTTCCTAACCGTTATTTTATAATTTGTGCTCACTACGATGATATGCCGAGCGGAACTATAGCCCCAGGAGCAGATGACAACGCAAGCGGAACAGCCGCAGTTCTTGAAGCCGCGAGAATACTTACTCAATATTCATTCCCATTTACTATAATGTATGCTTTATGGGATGAAGAAGAGCAGGGTCTTATCGGAAGTGCTTATTTTGCCAACCAGGCTTCTGCTGCCGGTGATTCAATTCTTGGTGTAATAAACCTTGATATGATTGCATATGATGGTAATAATGACGGCAAGTTTGAAATTCATACAAGAAGCGTTGGCAATTCATTAGAGCTTAAAGATGAAATCCTTGATGTGAATGCTGCTTATAATATTGGTGTTGTCCCGGTTATTAAAAATCCCGGAAGCACTTACAGTGACCACGCATCTTTCTGGAACAGAGGTTATGGTGCAATTCTTTTAATTGAAGACGGTAATGACTTCCATCCATATTATCATACGGTGAATGATAAAATTCAGTATTTCAACGTACCATATTTTGAAAAAATGTCTAAGCTGGCTATCGGCACCTTAACAAAGTTAGCCCTTAACCTTAATATGCGCATTGAACATACACCGATTGCTTCAACAAGCATTGGCGGCGATATTGCTGCAACGGCAATGGTGGTAACCGGTTTAGACATCGGAACAGGAACCTCTGCGCCAAGGCTGTATTACAGAGTTAATACCGGTTCAGGATACTCCGATTTCTATAGCGTTGCAGGCAGCGTTACTGAATCAGCCACATTCGGTTTTACAATTCCGGGAATACAGCTTGGAACTACAGTTCAGTATTATATTGCTGCACAGGATGACGGCTCTAATATTGTTGTTACATTGCCGTCCGGCGGCGGTGGATATAATCCACCGGGGAGCACACCTCCAACCCAGTTTTTTGCTTTCAACGTGGCTCCTATGAATTATGCTTTTTATGACAGTGCTCATACAGTCTCTAACTGGACTTCAGTTGGCGGATGGAACACCACAACAGCAAAATATATGTCAGCACCTTCTTCCTTTACCGATTCTCCTGCCGGAAATTACCCGGCTAATGTAAATGCAACTATGACGCTGAATCAGCCCATTTCCATTCCATCCGGGGCAATGAATGTTAATCTTGAATTCTGGACTCAGTGGGATATTGAGGATAACTGGGATTATGGTCAGGTATTAATATCTACTAACAGCGGAAGCAGCTGGACCCCGCTTGAAGGTTTGTATACAAACCCGGGTACAGGATCTTTTCAGCCAAACGGGCAGCCGCTTTACGATGGTACACAAACAACCTGGGTAAAGGAAGAAATTGATCTTTCTTCTTATATGGGTAGTCAGATTCTCTTAAGATTTCTTTTAAGATCTGACGGATATATTCAGGCCGATGGATGGTATGTTGATGATATTAATATTATTGTTTATGATTTTATTCCTGTTGAACTTGTTTCTTTCAGTGCAATGGCTTCTGCCGATAAAGTTACATTAAACTGGAGTACAGCTTCTGAAATAAATAACAGGGGATTTGAGGTTGAAAGAAAAGTCTTCAGTCTGCAGTCTTCAGTCAACAATTCGGATTGGAGAATTGTTGGATTTGTTGAGGGCAAAGGGACTACTACCGATTATAACAGCTATACTTTTATTGATCAATTGAATGAGCAGGGAAAATATTCTTACAGGTTGAAGCAGATTGATTTCGATGGCTCTATAAACTATTCAAATGAAATTGAAGTTGATTTTATAGGGGTAACAGAATTTGCGCTGTTACAAAATTATCCAAATCCTTTTAACCCGTCTACTGTTATAAGTTATCAGCTTCCGGTTGATTCAAAAGTACAGTTAAAAGTTTACGATATACTTGGAACAGAAATAGCCGTGCTTGTTAATGAAACTAAATCAGCAGGCATATATGACGTAAGTTTTGATGGATCAAAACTATCAAGCGGAACATACTTCTACACAATAATTGCTGATGGATTTGTTCAGACGAAGAAGATGCTGCTGGTGAAGTAAGAATAGCAGTCAAATAACATTTGTCATCTCGACGATTGGAATGAGGAGAGATCTTGTTCGTTCACGTGATTTCTCCCTCCGGTCGAAATGACAGGACTCACTTGTCATTTCGAGGAGTTTACGACGAGAAATCTGGTGGAGACTACTTTTGGATTTCTCCCTCTGGTCGAAATGACAATGCGTTTTGTCATCTCGACGATTGGAATGAGGAGAGATCTTGTTTGTTCAAAAGATTTCTCCCTCCGGTCGAAATGACAATGTGTTTTGTCATCTCGACGATTGGAATGAGGAGAGATCTTGTTCGTTCAAGAGATTTCTCTCTTCGTTCGAAATGACAAAATACTATTCAAGGCGATTAGGAAGAGTCGCCTTTTTATTTTTCCACATTAAGTCCAATCTTTTTACATAGCTTTCCAAGTGTTTCAATTTCTTTATCAGTTAATACACTGAATCTTTCAGTAATAATCTTAAGATGCTTTGGAAATAACTCTGAGATCAGTTTTTTACCTTTATCGGTTAGATGAATTATAAAATTTCGTCTGTCCTGCTGATAACGTTCTCGCGTTACCAATTCAAGTTTTTCAAGATTATCAATTACAGTTACCAGGTTGCTGTTGCTTGAGAGCAGTTTTTCCGCAATGTCCTTTTGATTTAAAGGACCCACGTGGTATAGAACTTCCAATACGCCAAACTGACTGTGCGTCAGTTTCTGTTCCGTTAAGCTACGGTTTAATTGTGTATCAAGAGAAACAGATGCACGCGTGAATTTTATGTATGCATCCAGAATCTTAATTTCCTTTTTAGTTCCTTTGTATTTGGTTCCCATATAGTCTAGAGTTTATTTGATATCGAATTATTTGTGTTTAACATAATAAATCTCAGAATCCGCATCAAGCTAATTTCATTTCTACGATGCTGTGATACCAGTCAAAAGTGCAATTCCGGCATATTTATATTATTGAATGTTGTTTTTGGTATTTCTTTGAATTTCCTGAGCAACAAGCCCATAATTACATAATGAGTTAATAATTTATTAGGTAATTTTAAACTTTATAGAATTATTTTTTATAAAAACTTGTTGTTAGATAAAAATCCGTGAGACCCGGACACTTTTTTAGCGAATAATGCTCTTTCAATAATTATAAATAATGAGTTTTATATTATCAGAACAAACACAAAATCAATTGTGAGCCATTAATGAAAAAATATTTTTTATTATCTCTTTCCATAATAGTATTCGGCTTTGCTTTCCGTGCAAGCGCACAATCTCGCGTACTTACTTTGGATGATGCAATTCATCTTGCACTTGAAAACAACACCGATATTAAAATCTCTTTGATGAATACAGAAAGATCACGCGCCGCGGTCAGAGAAGCATTCGGATATGCACTTCCAAGTCTGGATCTGTCTGCAAACTTTGCACACTTCCTGAAAAAACCGAAAATGCCGTTTCCGGATTTTGAAGCACTGCTCACTAACGCAACTTACAGCATATTGTTTGATGAGGGTGTTCTGCCAAGAGATGACAATAAATTCAAACCAATGCAGACACAGCTTCAGTCATTTGCACAAACGAACAACTATGAAGCATCTCTAACCTTAACTCAAATCCTTTTCAGCTCGACTGTATTCAGAGGTATAGGCGCTTCACAGATTTATTATGATTTGTCGGTTGCAGAATTACGAAACACAATTGGTAAAACAAAACTTAATGTTGAAAGAGCTTTTTACGGTTCTCTGCTAATGAAAGAAATGCTTGGGATAACCAGGGCAAGCTTTGAAAATGCACAGGAAAACCTGAGTAATGTAAACGCACTTTTTGATCAGGGACTGGTTTCCGATTTTGACAGAATGCAGGCAGAGGTGCAGGTTGAAAATATCCGGCCTACCTTAATGCAGATGGAAAATATGCTTGCAACAACATTAAACGATCTTAAACTTGTGCTTGGAATAGATCAGTCACTTGATATTGATGTAACCGGGGAATTCGTTTATCGTCCGGAAGAATTATCCGATGAAGCTGATATGATTGATTTTGCATTAACGAATAACCACGGATTGCAAAGTTTAAAACTTAAGATGAATGTAGATGAAGAATTCATTGCCCTTGATCTTTCTGAATACTGGCCAACTCTTGCTGCATTCGGTAATTACACTTATGCTGGCTCATCGGATAAGTGGGATTTTCAGAATTACAATTCCGCAACCGTTGGTATAAGTTTTTCAATGAACCTGTGGAAAGGGCATCAGACAAGAAATCGCGTTCAGCAGGCAACAATAACCTACAAGCAGACTGAACAGCAGTTAGAGCAACTAAGGGATTATATAACAAACCAGGTTAAAGCCAAAATGCTTGAACTGAAACGCGTGCAGAGTCTTGTTGAAGCACAGGAACGAAATGTAAATCTTGCTTCCCGTGCATATGATATTGCAACCATAAGATATAAAGAAGGTACCGGTAGTCAGCTTGAAGTGCAGAATGCCGATGTTGCTTTGAAGCAGGCACGCATTAACAGGATTCAATCAATCCACAGTTACATAATTACAAAATATGAGCTTGAACAAATATTGGGTCGAATCAATTCAGAATATATCGATCCATATTTACCAGAAAATTAAAAATAAACTCATCATCAGGAGTATGAATAAAATGATGTCAACAAACAGTATTATAAAATTGCTTTTTATTCCGGCTTTAATATCGCTTATGCTGTTTACTGCTTGCGGCGATGATAAGGAGGCGGCTAAGAGTATGGAACAGATTCAGGAGGAAGAGGGAATTCCCGTTCAGATTGAAACTGTTAATTATCAGCCCTTTCAGAAATACCAAAGTTACTTTTCAAAACTTGCAGGCATTAAAGAAGCAACTAAGGGAGCCCCGCTTGGTGGTAAAATTGCGCGAATAAATTTCAGAGTAGGGGATTACGTAAAAGAAGACCAGATAGTTATGGAGTTTCCGCAGGATCAACCCGGCGCTATGTATGATCAGGCAAAAGCAGCTTACGATAATTCTGAGAAAACATATCAACGGATGAAAACACTTCTTGCGGCCGGAGAAACTTCACAGGCTAATTTTGATGGTGTTGAAGCACAGTATATCGTTAACAAAAGAAATTACGAAGCAGCGAGAAAATTAATTTTTATTGAAGCTCCTTTCAACGGTACTGTTGTTGATGTTAAGGTGAAAGAGGGTGATAACGTCAAGAGCGAAGCATCCCTTTTCACAGTTGCACAGCTTAATAAAATGCGGGCAAAGATATGGATTACTGAAAGGGAAATCGGCGAAATAAAAAGAGGTATGACTGCAAGTATTAATTTCGGCGGGAAAGAATACCGGGGAAAAATTGTTGAAGTTTCAATGTCTGTCGATCCTTACAAACAGGCTTTCTATGCAGAAGTTGAATTCGATAACTCCAGAAATGAATTGAAGAGCGGAGTTACTGTTGAAGTAAAAACACTTGTTTATGAAAACCCGCAGGCAGTAATAGTATCAAGAAATCTTGTTATGAATGATGAAAACGGACAGTATGTTTTTGTTGAAAACAATGGCGTTGCTGAGATGAGATATATTTCTAACGGAAATGACAGCGGTATTTACTATGAGGTTTCTAAAGGATTGAATGTTGGAGATAAACTAATTACACGCGGAGTCGCTCAGTTAACTGACGGCGTTAAAGTAAATGTGATTCAATAAGGAAAACAAAATGTTTCTTGCCAAATTATCTATTAATCGTCCCGTGATGACAAGCATGGGACTTCTTGTTTTTTTAATATTTGGTGCAATTGCTTTTTTTAGTCTTAACCTGAACCTTGCACCCGATGTTGAAATTCCATTTGTAACAATTTCTACAGTATATCCCGGCGCAGGACCCAAAGAAGTTGAAACACTTATTAGCAAACGGCTTGAGGATGCTGTTTCATCAATTACAAAAATTGAAAGAGTGGAATCATATTCCCTTGATGGGGTTTCAATTGTTATTATAGAATTCCAGCTTGGAAAAAATGTTGATGTTGCAAATCAGGAAGTAAAGGATAAAGTGGATGCGATATTGAATGATCTTCCTGCCGATGCTCAGAAACCAATTGTTCAGAAAGTGGATTTAAAGGCTTTTCCGGTTGTTGATGTGGTGCTTAGCGGTAACCTTGATCCAAGACAGCTTTATGAAATTGCCGATAAAACTTTGCGGGACAGATTTTCACAAATTGAAGGTGTTGCAAATGTTAACCTTACAGGTGGTCAGGAACGCGAAATAAGAATTGTGCTTGATAACAGAACAGTTTTTGAAAACACAATTTCACTGCCGCAGCTAACACAGATCCTGGCTGCTCATAATATGGATATTCCGGGCGGCTACTTTCAAATTAATGATCAGGAATATACAGTAAGACTTCAGGGCGAGTTTTCTGATCCCGATATGATAAGTGAGATTGAAATTCCTACTACGTATGGTCCGAAAAAATTACGACAAATAGCTGATGTTCTTGATTCTGGCAAAGACATCAGGCAAAGAACAATTTATTACAATCTTAAAGAAGAATTCAGAAATGAAAACGTTGTAAAACTTGGTATTATAAAAAGTGCCGATGGAAACGTTGTTAATGTTGCCAAAGCTATTCATGCATCCATACCGGAAATAAAAACCATTCTTCCTGCCGGGACGGATATTGCCGTAGTTAATGATGAATCTGTTTTTGTTCAGAGCAGTGTTGATGATACAATGAGCAATATCATTCTTGGTGTCATTTTAACTGGACTGGTTCTCTTCCTGTTTCTTCACGATATCAGGTCAACAATTATTGTCGCAATGTCAATGCCAACATCAATCATATCAACATTTATGCTTTTCCAGTTGTTTGATATGTCGCTTAATATGATGTCGCTTATGGGCCTATCTGTTTCTGTTGGGGTTCTTGTTGCAAACTCAATTGTGGTAATTGAAAATATTTTCCGTTATAAAGGTCTGGGAAAAGGAAATAGGGAGGCTTCATTTTTCGGTACCTCTGAAGTAATGGTTGCGGTTCTTGCATCAACATTAACAAACATTGTTGTGTTCCTGCCTATTGCAAATATGTCATCACTCGTTGGTCAGTGGTTAAAAGAGCTTGCACTTGCGGCTGTGTTTGCTACAATCTTTTCTCTCATTATGTCCTTTACGTTAACACCAATGCTTGCGTCATTGATTTTGCCAAAAACCGTAAAGCCGACGTGGTTCAGCAGATTTATGAACAAGTTTGAAGAGAACAATATCCGTTTCTATAGAAGTCTTTTAAGCAGCATACTGACAAATAAAACACGGAGTCTGATTGTTGTGCTCGGCTCTTTTGTACTGTTCTTCATCACGATGTTTGTTTTTGGTCCAAAGCTTGGTTTTGAATTCCTTCCGGCCCTTGATGACGGTAAAATAAGAGTTACTGTTGAAATGCCGCAGGGATATAATTTAGATGAAACTGCAAAACTTATCAGGCTGGTTGAAGACAGAATAAAGAAGCATCCTGAAGTTATTCATATGCTTACCGATCTTGGAAAGAAAACAGATATAGACCTTGGTGCAAACATGGCAAGTATGATGGTTCAGCTTGTTGATGAAAAAGATAGAGATATAGGATTGCAGGAAATGATATCCGTTTTTGTAAAGGATCTTGCGGATGTTCCCGATGCAAAAATTCAGGTCGATCTCGCATCCGGAATGGGCGGTCCCGGCGCTCCGGTTCAGTTATTTTTAATGGGTCAGGACCTTGATCGTCTTGAAGTTCTTAAAGATGAATTTATGGATAAGATACGGGATGTGCCCGGACTTATAAATCTCGATAACAGTTCAAGAGCCGGCAAGCCTGAAATAACTGTATTTCCTAAAAGAGAAAAATTAGTTGAAGCGGGTCTTACTATTATGGATCTTGCTTTTACCTTAAGAGCATCAATTGAAGGACTTGAATCATCCAAATACAGAGAGTTAGGTAATGAGTATGATATTACGGTGACTCTTGATGATGAGTCAGTTAACTCTCCGGAAAAGATCGGTCAGATCACCGTTGCATCACCAATGGGCTCGTTCCGATTGTCGCAGCTTGCCGATGTTGAGTTCACAACAGGATATACTAAAATTCTTCACAGAGATAAATTTACTGCAATTGAATTTACGGGTGCACCGGGAGCTGGTGTTCCGCTTGGCAACGTAACAAGTGAAATTGATAAACGGATTGCAACGATGGACCTTCCTGCCGGTTACCAGATAAAATGGGGCGGTAATGTTAAAATGATGAATGAAATGATTGCAGATATGATTTTCGCATTCTTCCTTGCATTCCTATTGACATATATGCTTCTGGCAGCAATTCTGGAAAGCTTATGGCAGCCAGTGCTTATTATGCTTACGGTACTACTTGCAATGATAGGGGTTATTATTTCATTATACATAACTAACATATCATTCGGTGTAACTTCGCTGATGGCAATAATAATGCTAATTGGTATTGTGGTTAACAGCGCTATTCTTATGCTTGATTATACAAACCAGTTACGCAGAGAAGAAGGTAAAACCCCTAAAGAATCTTTATTGATCGCCTGTCCAACCAAGCTGAAACCGATATTGATGTCAACCACAGCAATTATACTTGGAATGCTTCCGCTTGCAATGGGAATAGGCGATGCGGGTAAAGAATTCAGAATTCCGCTTGGTGTTGTTGCTATCGGCGGACTGGCAGTATCAACCGTGCTTACGCTGGTTGTAATTCCGGCATTCTATTATATAACTTCTAAAGAGAAGTCGGTTATAAAAGAAAAGATATAAAAAAGCCTCACCCCAATAAGGCTTTACCAGACGTAATGTTTTCTCGATACTTTTTCTGTCCCGAGCATTCGGGACAGAAAAAACTCGAAAACCGAACTAACTAAAAGGTTCTCGAGTAATGAAATGTATCGAGAGAACCTTTTGAGTAAGCCCAACTTTCTTCTGTCATTTCGAATCCCGATTTATCGGGATGAGAAATCTTTGAGAGGCATTGAGATTTCTCGTCACCCTATCATCCTCCTCTTCCAGGGAGATGCCTTTTGTATAAATGATAATTCTATTTGTAATTCCCCCATCTAATCAAATATTTAATTATTTTTTGACAATCAATTTCTAGAGAGCATACACAATGCGTCCGTATATACTTGCTGAAAACAACTGGAAAGATATAAAACAAAGACAGATTGATCTTGCAATCCTTCCGTGGGGTGCTACTGAAGCACACAATTATCACCTTCCTTATTCGACTGATGTTATTGAATCTGAAAGAATTTCAATTGCGGCGGCTGAAATCGCTTTTAACAAAGGAGCCAGGATCATCGTTCTGCCAACGATACCTTACGGGGTTAATACCGGACAGGCAGATATAAAGCTTGATATGAATATTAATCCCACCACACAGTTTGCAATACTGATTGATCTTATTGAAGTGCTTAACCGGCAGGGAATATATAAACTGCTTATTGTAAACGGACATGGCGGAAATGACTTTAAACCATTGCTGAGAGAGATTGGATTAAAATATCCCAAAATGTTTTTAAGCTTCTGCAACTGGTTCACCGCACTGCCTAAGGAAAAGTACTTTGAACACTCCGGTGACCACGCAGATGAAATGGAAACAAGCCTGCTTTTACATCTTTCCCCGGAATTGGTTTTGCCTTTAACCGAAGCAGGCGAAGGAAAAGCAAAGCACATAAAAATAAAAGGCATAAGTGAAGGCTGGGCATGGACAGAAAGAAAATGGTCGCAGGTTACAGACGATACCGGTATTGGCAATCCCGCAAAAGCCACAAAAGAAAAAGGCGAAAAGTATTTTAATGATGTAGTTGAAAAAGTATCTCAGCTTATGGTTGATATAGCTAATGCTGATGTAGATGATTTTTATGAGTGAAAAGTAGAAGGTAGGTTAAAGTTGATACCCACTTTAAAATTAAAATTTGAATTATTAGTTCTTCCGCCTTGGTAATTCTTTCATAACCGGCAATTGTTTTTATTTGCTTATCAATCACATAACGATTTTTCTTGACATAATAAATTTCATTTTCTATTTTAAAGATGAACTTAAGGTAATTTATTATGGCGGACAAAAAATTACGACTGAAACTATTGCTTTCTCTCCCTGAATGCTTGCGGAGGGGGGGGGGATATGTTTAATAATAAAAAAAGTTTTACTTTAGGGAAGCTTTGTGTTGAGGCTTCCCTTTTGTTTTTTAAAACAAGTTGCATTATCAAATATTTAACTAAAGGTTAAAGGCTCGAGCAACTTATTTTAGTATTATCGTTGGAAATTACTCAACTGCCCGCGTAGTTAAATTAATACAGAAATTATTCATTAATGAAAATAAGTTAGTAAGTATGGAAACAACAAAAAAACTATTTAGAACAAGCGTAATAGCTATTGTTTTAATATTCGGCGAGGCTGGTTTTTCACAGGAATATCCCTGGAGCATATATCCATTAGAACTTGGAAATATTTGGGTTACCAGAGATTTTTGGTGGAGACCATACTATCGATTAGAGATTGTGGACAGTGGGGTTGTAATTGAAGGGGAATCTTACTTTAAAACAAAATGTACTTACCGCACAATACACGGGAGCTTAAATGAGAGTTTTATTTATCACAGAATAACTGATTCTGAATATGTAATTCGGTTTGATTCATCAGGACTTTACGTTAATCCAAAAGTGAAATATTACAAAGTTGATACACAACCCGGTGATTATTGGCAAAACTTAACAATTATCTCTGGTTCCGAGATAATCCATTATTTTGTTGTTGACACCAGTTATTATCTTGTTTTCGGAACATCAACTAAGGTTCGTGAAATTTTTGTAACTGACAGTTCAGGGTATGAGAACTATACATTCTGGTCAGAGGAATTTGGTTTATTAGAGCACTACGTTCACGATTTTGAATTAGGTAATTATATCTACTTACGGGGTTGTGTAATAGATGGTGTACTTTATGGTGATACAACCTTTCTAACAGTTGGAGTAGATGATATTCAAACTACACCGGTAGCAGAGTATAAGCTTTTTCAAAACTATCCCAACCCGTTCAATCCTACTACGACAATTGAATATGAACTAAAAGAATATGCATTGGTAAACCTAAAAGTGTATGACTTACTCGGCAACGAAGTAGCAGAACTTATAAATGAAGAAAAATATGCAGGCAGGTATTCAAGCAGTTTTAATGGTAACGGACTTTCAAGCGGAGTATATTTTTATAAACTAACCATAGGAGGAAATACACAGGTAAGAAAGATGATACTAATGCGTTAGTTTGTTTGATTTGTTTTTCCTCAGGTAAAATCGAATAAGTGAAGCCCAACCCAAAGTTGATCTCCACTTTTCACTTTCTTATCAATACTTCGGTGTAACACCCAGATTATAAAACACAAAAGACCACACATCTGCAACTTCTTCAATTATTTTAGAAGTCGGCTTGCCTGCACCATGACCTGCCTGTGTTTCTATGCGTATCATAACCGGATTTTCACCGTTATACTTTGACTGTAATTCTGCTATGTACTTAAATGAATGTGCTGGAACAACCCTGTCATCGTGATCAGCAGTTGTAACCAGAGTAGCAGGATAATTCAATCCTTCTCTTATATTATGCAGCGGAGAATATGCATAGAGGTATTTAAACTGTTCGGGATCGTCGCTTGAGCCATACTCAACAGCCCAGTAATACCCGATTGTAAATTTATGATAGCGAAGCATATCCATTACGCCAACTGCGGGCAGAGCAACCTGAAATAATTCCGGTCTCTGGTTTATCACGGCACCGATGAGCAAGCCGCCGTTTGAACCGCCGGCAATTGCCAGCTTTGATGGAGATGTATAGCCTTCTTTTATCAGGTACTCCGCTGCGGCTATAAAATCATGGTAAACATTTTGTTTTTTATCCAGCATACCTGCTTTATGCCATGCTTCACCGTATTCACCTCCTCCGCGCAGGTTAGCTAAAGCATAAATGCCGTCATTTTCAAGAAGCATAAGTCTTGTAGTGCTGAATGTCGGAAGCCGGCTTGAATTAAATCCGCCGTAAGCATAAAGGTAGGTTGGATTGCTTCCATCAAGCTTCAAACCTTTTTTATGAACAATGAACATCGGAATTTTTGTTCCGTCCTTGCTTTTATAGAACACCTGTTTTGTTTCATAATTATCAAAATCAAAATCCAGTTCTATCTGCTGATACAATTCGGATTTTTTCGTGTTTACATCAAACTTATAAATCGTCCCCGGATAAGTGAACGAAGTAAAAGTATAAAAAGCAATATTCTCATTTCTCTTGCCGCTGAATCCTACGGTGCCAAGTGAAGGCAGTTCAATTTCACCTTCCGGTTTTCCGTTCAAATCAAAAAGATAAACGTGATGAGCTACATCCTGCATATAAGTTGCGATCAGTTTTCCGCCTATTATTCTTACTCCCTGCAGAACATCTTTCTTTTCAGGCAGTATGTCTTTCCAGTTTTCTCTTGCTGGATTTTTCGGATCAACAAGTAACAGTCTATAGTTTGGTGCATCAAAATCTGTACGGACTAATAACTTATCATCAATATTATCAAGCACAGCATAATTGTTTTTAAGATCATCAGTAATGGTTATGAATTTTCCGTCTGGATAAGACAGATCTTTTACCATAAAACCATTATTGCTTGTGCCTTCACGCATATAAACAATTAAAAATCTTTCATCATTTGTGGTTTGAGCGCTGAAGCCGCGGTTCGGTCTCTTGTTATCTTCATAAATGAGAATATCGTCTTCCTGTTTGTCGCCTATTTTATGATAATAAACTTTACTGTATTCATTCTTTGTCGAAAGCTCTGAGCCTGTCGGTTCGGGGAATCGATTGTAGTAAAAACCATTTCCTTTCCAGGCTATGCCTGAAAACTTTATCCATTTAAGATGATCGGATAATTGTTCCTGTGTTTCAGTATTCATCACAAAAAACTCATTCCAGTCAGAACCTCCCGTTGAAACACCGTAAGCAAGGTATTTACCATCATCTGAAAAAGAAAAAGTGCTTAGCGCTTTGGTTCCATCTTCAGAAAGTTTGTTGGGATCAAAAAAAACTTTTGCTTCTGCATTAATATCGTTCTTTACATACATTACACTTTGATTCTGTAAACCGTCATTCTTGAAGAAATAATATTTGTCACCGGCTTTAAATGGTGCACCGTACTTCGGGTAGTTAAATATCTGTGTGAATCTTTCCTTGATCTTATCTCTGAACGGAATGCTTTCTAAATAACCGAATGTTACTTTATTCTGTTCAGTTACCCAGGCTTTGGTTTCTTCGGAGTGATCATCTTCAAGCCACCGGTATGGATCTGCTACCTTTGTTCCGTGATAGTCATCTACAACATCAACTTTTTTTGTTTCAGGGTACTGAAATTGAGCAAGCAGACCGGTTTGAAATAATAAAACAGCAGTGATAAGAATAGTTTTCAACATTATTGAACCTTTAATGTTAAGATTTTATAGAATATTGTAATCAATTTAAAATTGACAAGTAAAATTACTAAAAAGAGCTCAAATGAGATTATAGAAAAGTTAAAACTTTCAAGTCTGTATAAATCGACTTTGTTCACTAGTCTAATTTTTTAATATTTGAAATACACTTTAATTAAAACTAAAACCACAAAAGGAGAAAATTATGGCTATAAGAAAAGGCAGTGCAGAATGGAACGGTAATCTTGTTGAAGGAAAAGGCGTTTTAAGTTCTGAGAGCGGTGCATTAAGCAATATCGCATATAATTTCAAATCGAGATTTGAACAAGGTTCGGAAACTAATCCGGAAGAACTGTTAGGCGCAGCACACGCGGCATGCTATTCAATGGCTCTTGCAAACGGATTAGCCAAAGAAGGCTTTAAAGTTAATTCAATCAAAACAACTGATGATGTTCATCTTGAAAAGCTTGAAGGCGGATTTACAATTACTAAAATTGTTATAAATACTGAAGCCAGTGTAGAAGGAATTGATGAAGCAACTTTTCTGAAACACGCAGAAGCAACAAAAGCTGCCTGCCCGGTTTCAAGAGCATTAAAAGTTGAGATGAGCTTAAATGCTAAGTTAGCATAGTTATTTTACTTCTAAAAAAATTTAAGTGTCACTTCCACCGGAGGGAGAAGTCTTTGTGTTGAAAAAGATTTCTCCCCCGACTTTGTCGGAGTCGAAATGACATATTACTGCAGCAATCAAAAACAAATAGCGTAGTTCATTTCAACATCTCTCCATACTCCTCATACATCTCAGCAAATTTTCTTACATACCAGCAGCCGGCAATTACTTTTAGATTTTTTTCTTTTGCATAATCGAATCCGGCTTTAACAACAATTGCAGCAAGTCCCTTTCCTCTTAATTTCGATGGAGTGTAAGTCGAGTAAAGGTCAATCGTGGTTTTATCTTCAGCATACATCACATATACTTCTTCACCGTCAATATTCAGAACAAACCTGCTGCCTTTTATATCATTTATAACTTTCACTAATCACACCGTTATTTTTAAAAACATTCGTCTTTAACAATTTTACCTTTTACAATTACTTTACAGACGTGAGAGGTATATTCAAAAGGATTGCCGTCAAAAACCACAATATCTGCAAACTTTCCTTCTTCAAGTGATCCGACAGATTCATCTATACCCAATAGCTTTGCTGGATTAATAGTTATACTTGCTAAAGCTTCTTCAAGAGGCAGACCATAAGAGTGAGCCATTGCAGCTTCAAACAGAACAACCCGTGTTTTAGGAACATAACTTTCATAGCCGCTCTGTAGTGAAAAAAGAATTCCGGCTTCATAAAATGTTTTTGGTGTTTCAAGGGATGCATTTTTAGTATCACCATAAGTTCTGACCATTGTTGGATGAAGTATAATCTCAAGTTTTCTTACCTTCAATTCATCAAGCAAAAGATAACCTTCCGCCACGCCATCAAGAACGGGTTTAAATCCAAACTCATCTGCTAATCTTAATGCCGCCATAATATCAACTGCGCGGTTAACAGTAAACAGTGCGCGGACATCGCCATTTAGTACCTTAGCCAGAATTTCGAGTTTCAAATCTCTTTTCGGTCTTTCTTTTTCATCATTCGAATTCTGTTTTTTAAGATATTCCTGTGCTTTTAGAAACTCACTTCTAAGCATTGCAACAGCCTTTGAACGTGTGCCGGGTTTTGAATAATTTGATCTGACAGTATTACCAAGCGTAAATGCAACCATAGTAAGTGAATCAACAACATAATCGTTATAAGACTCGCTGTAAGTTTTTGCTATCATTGTTTGTCCGCTTGCAAGAGCTCCGGGTCCGTGACCGGTATGAATTGTAGTTATACCCAGACTAAGAAGAAAATCAACAAGTTTTTCATCTTTATTATAAGCATCAACCGCTCTCAGTTCAGGTTGTATCGCATCAGATTTTTCAAGCTGATCCTGATCGTGTCTGTAATTATATATTCCGGATAACCCTACAACAGTTCGTGCATCAATCAACCCCGGCGTAATAACTTTTCCCTCTAATATTTTATAACCTTCCGGTATCTGTACATCTGATTGCCTGCCAACCTTTTCAATCTTTCCTTTGTTTATCAGCACAATACCTTTTTCAATTGGATCTCCACTCATAGTATAGATGGTTTCACCCTTAACAGCGATTTGTGAGAGTGCCGGGTTGAAACAAACAATAACAGCAAGAATGAATGTTAGAATAATTTTCATTCTTCACCTCCACAATTATGCAGGTATTGATAATCACCGCGGTAAACCTCATAACCACCGAGGCTGTATTTACGACTTTCAGGGTCATTAAAATCAAATACTTTTTCGCCCTCAACCCAGGTTTGTTCAACCCTGGTATAGAGACTTAGCGGATCACCCGATAGAATAATAAAATCAGCGTCTTTGCCTGTTTCAAGTGAGCCGACCCTGTTTTCAAGTCCAAGCATTCTTGCGCCGGCTAAAGTTAAAGCTTCGATAGATTTATTGTAACTCATCCCCGCTCTTACTCCAAAAGCAGCAGACCGCAGGAAGAATCTTGAATCAGTAATTCCATCATCGGTATGATAAGCCACATCAACACCGGCTTCTTCAAGCACAGCCCCGGTTTTATAAATTAAGTTAACGGCTTCGAGTTTACCACCGGGAGAATCGATCATTATTATTGAGCAGGGAACATTAGCTTCTGCAATTTCTTCAGCAACTTTCCATCCTTCACTTACGTGATGTAAAACCACTTTGAAGCCAAATTCTTTTGAAAGTCTTATAACTGTAATAATATCATCTGCACGGTGTGTATGATGCTGAACGATTCTTCTTCCATCAAGAACTTCCAGTAAAGCTTCCATCTCAATATTACGTGCCGGCATTTTTTCATGATCACCGGCAGCTCTATCAATTTGACTTTTATATTCAACTGCCTTTATAAAAAGCTGTCTTATTACAGCCGCAGACTTTCCCCTTGTTCCGGTGAAAGGGGGTTCGCGCAAAGAATTAGTGCCGTTAGCCATTTTTAATCCTCCGCAAATATCATTAAGCGGATCCTCACAGAATAACATATCTTCTATTACCTTTGAATCTTTTCTAAGTTTCAGGTAAACGGTTTGTCCGCTCATTAAATGACCTGAGCCGGGCATAACATTTACTGTTGTAATGCCTCCGGCAATAGCTTTTTTGAAGGTATCACTATTCGGATCAATCGCATCAAGAATTCTTACGTCCGGATGAGTTGTAGAGGAACGGTCTCCGCCGTCACCTTCTCCGATATGTGAATGAGTATCAACAAGTCCCGGTAAAATTACTTTTCCTGAAACGTCAATAATATTTTCAAAACCGCCTTTTAATTCATCTGCTTTTCCCACAAAAATGATCTTCCCGTTTTGTATAACAAGGGCACCGTTTTCAATTGGTTCAGCGTTAACAGGAAAAACTTTGGCATTAATAAATACAGCAGCTTCCTTTTGTGCATTAGCGTTTATAGAAGCTAACAATAGTATCGAGAAAATTGTTCGTAGTATCATATTAATTTCAGATTGTAATTTAAAAAGAGCAGAAATTTTATAAAATAATTTAGAAATACTAAGTTGATATTTCCGCTCAAAGAATTAATTTGCTCACTTTATATACACACTGCGTTACTAAACAGAGTTCAAAATTCCTTTTGATTTGAGATTAACCACAAGATCATCATAACCAATAAAGTGAATTCCATCCCAGCCCAATTTAATCGCTGCTTCAGCATATTCCTTAATATCATCTATAAAAATATGTTCTTCAGATGGCAGTCCGGAGGCAGCTTCAACAGCACGATAGATTTTTTCTTCCGGTTTTACTGCACCGACTTCGTGCGACAATATCAATTTTTCAAAATGCTGTATAAATGAAAAATCTTTCCATCCGTAATTCTGATGAATAGCATTTGTATTAGAAAGAAGGAATAGCCGGTAATTCTTTTTAATTACCGGCAGAAGATCGATAACATTTTGATTAAAAGTGAAAATCTCTGAATAGAATCTTTTAAATGTTCCGGAATCAATTTTATGATCGAGCACATTTAACATCATATTTACGAAATCATTTTCACTTATGTCACCGCGTTCAAAATCTCTGTGAGTTTGATAATTACTTTTATAGCTATCAATAAAATGATCACCCAAACCCGGCTCAACTTCTACAAGTCGCTGTACCATTATATTGTAATCGAAAGGAACAAGCACCATCCCTAAATCAAAAACAACTGCAGAGTATTTTCTCATTCAAGCTCAGGATTTTCTTGCTGAGCAGGTTTTTCTTCCACTTCAAAAATTGAGTCATCCATACCTGTGTTAATTCTGATGCTGCTCACAGTCATCTCAAAAGATTGCGGACCCATTGATTGTTTAACTTTATATGGATAGAGCTTCCCATCAACTTCTTTATAGTCTGAATAGTAAGTTGAAGTTTCAATCAACCCCATCTGTGTCTGCATTTCCTTATTTTCCTGCAGTTTCAAACCGGTTTCTTTATCATAAAATTGAAACCACCTGATGCCGGAAGGCAAAGTCATTTTGATTTTATGAGCAGGAGTTTCATCAACAACAGTTTCACCTTCATAATCCAGCGTAATGCCGAAAGATTCAGGATCGAAAAGAATATCCATATTAGATTCAATTTTAAGAGCATCGAGTTCTTTGCCGGAAATTTCAAGAACCTGACCAGCAGCTGTCATTACACCCTTTTCACCATTAAATACAGTAACCTGGTTCATATCACCGGCTCTTATTTCCTGACGTAATTTATTCGGCCATTTCTGCTTCATCATTATGGTAACATTTTGTCCCATTATATTTCCACGCATAATTGTGGTGCGGTCTTCAACAGAAGACATCGCTTCTTTACCACCGATTGCTTCAACATATTTATCAATAATATCTTTTGCTAATCTATTTTGATCGTTAATGGTTTCCTGTGCTGATAAATTAAATTGAAGTGCTAAGAAGATTATAACTAAAAACAGAGCAGATATCTTTTTCATTTATTTTTCCTTAAGGTTGTTAAAATAGTTCAGACAAAAATAGTGAATAGATATGTTTTAATTAAATCATTTATTTATCAAAACACCAGATTATGACTGGCAAAATTGAATCTTTGTTATCAATTACATTAGTTTTGAAGCGGCAATAAAATTATTTAAAGATTTATGAAAAACATTCTCGTAATCGGTGCGGGACGCACATCCTCCTCGTTAGTAAAATATCTTTTAAGTAAAAGTGCTGAGTCGGGCTGGTTTGTAACTGTAGCTGATCAATCTCTTGAATCAGCAGAACAAAAAGCCGGCGATCACCCGAGAGCTAAAGCAATAAAATTTAATGTTATGGATGATGATGAACGTGGTGCTCAGATTGCAAAAGCGGACATCGTAGTTTCACTTCTTCCTGAAACTCATCACACACATCTTATAAAAGATTGTATTAAACATCGTGCACATTTAGTTACTGCCTCATATATTTCTTCCGAAATGGCTTCATATGATAAACAGGTTAAGGATGCCGGATTGATCTTTCTTAATGAAATGGGGCTCGATCCGGGTATTGATCATATGGATACAATGCGGCTGATAAGTAAAGTGAAAAATAAGGGTGGAAATCTTATTTCACTTCGTTCATTCGGAGGGGGATTGATAGCTCCTGAAAGCGATGATAATCCGTGGGGATATAAAATAACCTGGAACCCGATGAATGTTGTTATAGCAGGAATGGCAAGCGCAAGATATGTACATAACGGCAAGTTAAGAATAGTTCCTTATAACAGATTGTTTCTAGACACACACATTGTTGATGTGCCGGAGCTTGGAAAGTTTGAAGCGTATCCTAACCGTGATTCTATTAAGTACAGGAGAATCTACAGCATACCAAAAATTCCAAATGTTTTCAGAGGATCGATGCGTAAAATCGGATTCTGTAAAGCCTGGAATGCTCTTGTGCAAATTGGATTAACAGACAACAGGTATATCGTTCCCGACTCTCATAATTTGACATACAGGGAATGGTTATCTTTTTATCTGCAAAAGAATAATGGTGTTGATACAAAACAGGCATTGATAGCTTTTCTAAATGAACCGAATGGAAGTGAGATAATCGATAAAATAGAATGGCTTGGTTTATTGAGCGATAAGAAGATTAAATTAAAAGATGCAACACCATCAGAAATATTGCTTGATCTTCTAAAGAAGAAGTGGAAGTTTAATGAAAACGACATTGATATGGTCATACTTCACACTGAAGTTAAATATGAAATTGAAAACAGAGTTGAGAAAATTGTATCTTCGTTTGTCGTAAAAGGTGAGCCTGGTTTTAATACTGCAATGTCCTCAACAGTCGGATTGCCAATGGGAATAGCAGTTAATCTAATACTAAGCAACAAAGTAAAGGAAAAGGGTGTGATCATTCCAATCTACCCGGAAATTTGTAAACCTGCTTTAAAGGAATTGGCTGAGCTTGGTATAAAGCCGGTTGAGAAGGTGATTATTCAAGAGTAAGATTAAGAGTAAGAGTTTTCGATCTCAATAATTCTTTGCAAACTTTGCGAAACCTTTACGTGAAAAAACTCTTAATTTTCTCGATCAATAAAACTTTTCATATACTCAAAATCAGCAGCAAATTTTCCTTTCCACAAAATCACCGCACGCTTTATTTCATCGGGAAGATTGGAATCTCTCAGTCTGCCTTTGTAATCAGCCGATATAATTGACTTAAGAAAAGGATAAAGGTCTTCACTAAACTGACTTGATGCATCTGTGGAAAATTCACAGGGTAAATTAGTAACCGCCATAACTGCTATTCCCTCACCATCGAATCCGTTTGTAATTTCTCCGGTTAGCGGATTATAAATATAAACCGGATCATCAATCCATGTTTCCTTAGAAAATTCAATTGATCCGTTTGGATCGCAAGTTATATCTCCAATTGCAATGAGTGTTTTATATCGTGAGAAAATATTCTTCATTAACTTTTTTGTAACAGAGCGCGGATACTCTGGTGACCAGGCAACGCAATTCATTAAAATGATTATATAAGGCAAAACCAGATCAAGGTTTGATTCAAAAAAGTCCGGATGTTCAAAATAAAACTGGCGTTTATCCCTGATAAGCATTTTATCAAATACACCAGAGCTTTCGATATGCTTCTCGTCAAGTCTGTAAATTTCTTCAGGCCCCAACTGCAGAGCATAAACTTTTTTTCTAGATCCTTCCTTAAATACCTTCTCTAGTTCAGCAAAGGATATGTTTTCATGAGGAAGGATATCAAATATTTCTCTTGCACCGTGAGCAGTTTTCCCTTTACCAAGAAAACAAACAATAATTGGCGGCAGATCAGTTGGCGTTCCTTCAAGCTCAATTTTGTGTCCGACTTTCCTAAGAATATTTTTTACACGGAGCAGATCCTGTCCTTCAACTGCCTGAGGAACGGCTTCAAATGGATTTGATATGCCAGCAAGCTTTAATCGCTTTCCCAATGTCCATAATGTGTCAACCATTCCTGCATAACCGGCATTGTAAGTAAATGCAGTTATTAACCGGTTATCTTTTTCGTCTCTTATCAATTCATAGTCAATAAGAGTTGCCCTGTTTTCAACCAGAGTTTTTAACATTAAACGGTTTTTAATCTGTCCCTTGTGGGTATGAGAAAAGAAGTAATGCGCTTTATCGGGAAGTATTCTTGTATGATGGATTTCTTTCAAGCCGAAAATCACTTTTGCGGGAGTAAGATCTTCGCCGATATCCGCACCGGCTTTTTTATAATCGCTGTCGGTAAAAGCTCTTTTTGTTTCACCTGTTTTAGGGTGCTTCGCAGATTGAACTAATAATCTGTGTCCCCAATTAATAATTTCTTTTGCATAATGCGGAGTAATTGCAACTCGCTTTTCACCACGCTTGCTTATTCCTTCACGCATTATTCCAATAACATTTTTCATTTCGGTATTTCCGGTAAGTACTTGGAAAGTTTATCTGTGTAAATATAGTTATAATGGCAAATGTATTTTCTGTTAAATTTCTGTTCTTAAGGAAAGGAATTCATCCCCCGCCGGGGTTGTCTCAAAAGGTTCTCTCGATACATTTCATTACTCGAGAACCTTTAATTGCGGTCGGTTTTCGAGTTTTTTTCTGATGGAATCAGAAAAATTATCAAGAAAACAGTACTTTTGAGTCAGCCCCGTGATTTCCTGTTCTTTAAAAGTCCCTCTCTTTTTAAGAGAGGGATTGAGGGTGAGTTTTTTTTGCAATTAGTTTAGGCTCGAATTAGATAATGAGTGTCGTAATATTCTCCGCAATAAATCCAACATAACTTTAACCCCATAATTATTTTATTTTTTGCTAATGTCATAATCAATATTATTACAGCAATCATTCAAAAAATTATTGGAATATGAAGTCCTTATTACCCTTTCTTTTAGTCATTCTTAGTATATCAATTTATTCACAGCAATATACAATCAGCGGGAGAGTGTCGGATCAGCAAACCCGCGCAGGACTCAGCTTTGCCAATATCCGTGTTGTTGGTTCAACTCTCGGTACGGCAGCCAACATCCTTGGTGAATATGAGCTTAAACTGCAAAGCGGTACATATAAATTCATTGCTTCTTACATTGGATATTATTCGGATACAGTTGAAGTAAAGCTCACACAAAATCTCGAGTCAATTAATTTCAGATTGCTTAAATCCCGAATTGATTTGCCGGAGGTGGTTGTTAGACCCGGAGAAAATCCCGCTCTTGAAATTATCCGTAAAGCAATTGAAAAGAAAAATGTACGAAATAAAAAATTAAATCAGTATGAATTTGAAGCATATACAAAGGGAATAATAAGAACGACAGAAGATATAAGTGCGGGCAGAAGCAGTGTTTCATTGGGCATCGGCGGCAGTGATACAACTGAATTGAAGATCACCGGCATACTTGAAAATCACAGTAAGGGTTACTACAAGAACCCTAATCAATACAAAGAAATAATTCTTGCGAGAAAGCAAAGCGCAAACTTTCCGCCAACTCTCAACACCTTGACTGGCGGTCGACTAATTCAAAACTTCTACAGCGATGATATAAACTTCTTTGGACGAGATCTGCCGGGTCCGCTCGCCGATAATGCGTTGAATTATTATTACTTCTATATTGAAAAAACTTTGGCAATAAATAATGATGTTGTTTACCAGATTTATATGTCGCCTGACAATTCCGCCGATCCCGGATTTGAAGGAAGTATTTTTATAACTGACAGTACATTCGATCTCATCAAAGTTGATCTGCGATTAAACCGCTCTGCAAACACCGGCGGTATTTTTGAAACAATAAATATCTTCCAGCAGTTTGATGAATACAATAATGTTTTTATGCCTGTTGATTACAGGTTATTCGTTACTGCTAATGTCTTGGGACTCGCAAGAATTGGCTTTGAGATCAACACAATTCTTTTTGAGTATAAAATTAATCCGGTAATTCCCGCAGACAGGTTTGATCTGGCAATTGTTACTGTTATTCCCGATGCAGATAAAAGAGATTCAACATACTGGGTTGCCACACAAACAATTCCTTCAACCAACGAAGAACTTGAAGCATATCAGAGAATTGACAGTCTGGAAAGCATTCCCAGAAAATTTTTGGATGATTTTAATATTCTCTCAACAAGATTACGAATAGCAGACAATATTTTCATAAGTGCACCGTTGGGATTGTATCACTTTAATAGAATAGAGGGGCACGCACTTGATTTCGGATTATTTGTTGATGATGCTCTGGATCAAAGATTTAACTCTCAACTCATATTTGCCCACGGCTTTTCTGATAAGAAGCTGAAAAAGGATTTTTCCGCATCATATCTGTTCGGAGATTACAGAACATATAGTCTAAAGCTTAATGCATACGACAGGCTGAATGTTCTTTTCGGTGAGTCGGAAAATTATAATGAGATAACTGCTACCTTGCTTGCATTAATTGCAAAGGAAGAATTCCGTGATTATTATTATTCAAACGGATGGGATATAAAATTCGGCGGAGAAGTTTTTCCGGTTCTTAATCTGGAACTTGGATTTATGAACCGGACAGACAACAGTGCAATCAGCAATTCAAATTTTGCATTCTTTTATAAAGACAGGACATACAGACAGAATCCCCCCATTTACGAAACAAAGATTAACGCACTGACTGCAGGGTTTAAACTTGATTTCAGAAATTATATTGAGGATGGCTATTTCAGAAGAAGAACTTCTCTCGGACGATCGTACATAACTTTTGCAGGAGACGTTACTTATTCTAATAAAGACTTTCTCAACAGCGGCGTTGACTTTACGACATATATGTTGTCATCAAAGGCATTTGTAAGAACTTTTCGTTCTGCAGTACTAAATGTTCGTGCATTCGGAATGTATAACGATGGCACTCTGCCTTATCAATATCTTTATGCTCTGCCCGGAAATATAAATCTTCTTTCAACAGATTACTCCTTCCGCACTCTGAATGTTAATGAAATATTTGGTGAAAAAGTTTTTACGTTGAACCTCGAACATAATTTCAGAGATGAGTTATTTAAAATGCTGAGAATCCCTGTTCTTAAAGATATTGAACTCACATTAACCACTTTCTTTAATGTGGCAGTTACAGAAATGGGAGAGAAATCTTCTGCTATTCTTCCTCAAAATGTTAAAATTTTTCCGAAACCGTTTTATGAAATCGGTTTTGGAATCGGACAGGTTCTGCTTCCGCTAAAAATTGAGTTTGCCTGGAAACTTAATTACAGAGGTGAAAATAATTTCAGGATTGGAATTAATTCGTTTGTGTTTTAGATAGGACGATGGAACACGGATGTGACAGATGCGACTGATAAGGACGGATTTAAATCCGCTAAAATCCGTTTGATCCGGTAGACCTGCCTGCCGGCTAAGGCAGGTCCGTGTTCTATTTTTTCCGTTAAGACAATTTAAACTTTACCGGAATTGCTATTTCACACTTTACCGGTTTGTCATCTTTCATTGCAGGTGTGAATTTGGTTTTCTTTATCGCTGTAACTGCTGCTTTATCCAAATCTTCATTTACGCTTTGTACAACTTCTGTTGAAGATACATTACCTTTTTCATCAACAATAAGTTTTACTATTACTTTTCCCTGTATGCCTTCCTCTTTAGCTGATTCCGGATAGACAACATTCTTCATTATTGTCTCAATACCGCCGATCGGTTCAGGCATAACATCTGGTTTCTCTTCCTGTGCAAATGTGTTTAATCCGAACAGCACAGTGAAAAGTAAAATTGATAAGAACATGGTTTTCATAGAGCCTCCTTTTTTAATTGTATTTATTGAAGTTTAAATACTATTGGAATAGATACCTGTACTTTAACAGTTTTGCCTTTTTGTTTACCGGGAGTAAATTTGGTTTGTTTAACAGCTTCCAGAGCAGCTTCGTCTAGTCCGTGCCCAACACCTTTTATTATTTTTGCATCTGCAACATTACCGGTTTCATCAATAAATGCCTGAATAAAAACTCTTCCTTCAGTGCCATTTCTTTTTGCCTCTTCGGGATATTTTATTTTACTCTGTATCGCATACAAACCGCCAATTGGTTCCGGCATTTCATCAACGGCCACATAATATGTTTCTTCTGCATCTTCTTTTATTGGAATCTTTCCAATATGATCTTTCGGATCAAATCCCCACGGGAGAGAAAATTTTACTATTTTTCTGTCTTTAAGACCCGGCTCAAATTTCCATTCTTTTATTGTATTAGCAATTTTTTTGTCATACTCGGGAAAGTCGCTTTTAATAATTTGAATTTTATCAACTTTCCCCTCCTCATTAACAAGAAAATTATATTTAAGAATGAAATCTTTCTTCTCAGTTTCCGGTAATTCCTGATAAAGATCATTAATCATAAAAATCAGATCCACAATTTCTTTACCTCCCTGAAGTGGGTCTTTTGAAATTAATTTTGGATGTGAATCCAGTTCGGTATGCGGAAAGTATATTTCGCTTGCAGATATGAACTCTATTTCCTTTTCTGTTTTACAGCCAAATAAAGTAAAGAGAATTATAGCCGTTACTAATAATTTCGTTTTCATATTAACCTCAGATATTTGGTTTAACGATAATTTCATTTTCTAAGGTTGCCCTTACTTCAACACCGGGCAAGCTGTTAAAAAGCATCTGTATTGTTTTTGTTTGAAAATTCATCTGCTGTGAAAGAGTATCGACTTTTTCCTGGTAGGTTGAAACCTTTATAAAAAGATATCCGCTCAGGACTATCAGAACTACTGCAACAGCATAAGAAACGGAAGCGAATAGTCTTTGTCCGGTAAAGAAGCTGAATTTCTTTTCTGACGCTCTGCTTACTGATCTTAATATTCTTTCGTCCAGCTCTTCAGGAAAATCTTCGAGTGATTCATCAATTGATGCTTTAATTCTGCTCAACTGTTTGAAATATTCCCGTCCCTCTGAGCTTTGAGAAAGTTCTGCAAAAAGAAATGCTTCTCTGCCCTTATCAAGTTCACCGTCAAAGTATAGGTTGATCATTTCGATTATTCTATTTTCGCTCATAGTATTGCCCTTTTTGATTCTTAATATCACTCAGCAAATTTTTCAAACGGTCTAAAAAATGTCAAAAATATTCCCTTATTATCAGGATACCTCATAATTTGAATCTCGCTTAATCGCTTTCCATTAGTTTGAATAAACCATCTTTCTTCATTGGGGTACTTAATAGTATCGGGCAGAAAGCTACCTGTTAGTTTATCAAGAGCCTGTTTTGTCTCCTCTGGATTTTCAGTTGCAATGGAGATGTTAATAAAAAGCAGACTATCATTTTCAAACACAACCTTCCAAAACTCAGTATCAACATCATTTAGCTTTCCTCCCTTATATTCAAACACCTTTCCTAATTTATTCTTTTCACCTTGTTCAATTTCCTTTGAAAACTCCAGATTAAAATCTTCTGTGAGGATTTTTTCAATAGAAGCATAATCCAGATTCCATTTCAGATAAGACCCAATTTGATCAGTTTTGACATTGGGATATTCAGTAGTTTCGTAATCACAAGCACCAAGAATTAACAAAGCTGAAAAAAGAATATAAAACTGTATTTTGTAGCTGTTTACAATGCAACCCATAAAGCCATTACTCCACATATTTTGAAATTCGTTTGATCATTTTCTGTCTGACCTTATATAACCTGCTCTTCACAAGCTCTTCATCAATTTCCATAAGTGTCGCAATTTCTTTATAACTTAATCCGGAATATTCTTTCAGTATAAAAATCTCTTTCTGATCGGGATTCATTTTATCAAGTTCGTTCATTACCATTTTATTCAATTCTTTAAAATCATATTCATCGGCAAGTGAAACAGAGTCTTCAATTTCTATCTCATCATAATCTTCTGATTCACTGTAAAGCTTTTTCAATTTAGTGTTTCTGAAAATTGTATAAAGCTCATTCCTTGCTGATTTGAATAGCCAGAACTGAATACTTTGTTTGTTTTGTATTGAGTCCAGGTTCTGATAAAGCTTAATGAACACATCCTGAACAATATCATCTGTTAACATCCGGTCAGCTGACATTTTAAGAACATAGTTATAAAGCCTCTTCTTAAACTTGTTGAAGAGCAATGTAAACTCAATTATTTGGTCATCACGATTCAATATATTTTACCGTCTTCTGAAGGAAAGATGCAAAAACTTATAGAAATGTTGCCTGTATTGTAAGAAAATTTTTAATAATTGTTAAATTGTTAAACTGGTTAACTGCTTAATTGATTAATTGTTGGTTTTTTTCCCCTATACTTAAAAGAACAATTTAACAATAAGACAATTCAGCAATTAATACCAGCAAGCATTTCGTTAATTTATTACAGATAAAGAGCTTTTTATACGAATATATGAATAATAACCCACCCAATATTAAATTGATAATCTATGCATTCTTTAATAGCTTTTGACATCTAAAATCAGAGAAAATGAAAAAAGTTTTAATTCTTGGTTCCTCCGGCTCAATAGGTGTTAACTCGCTTAATGTGATAAGGAATTTTCCTGACAGATTTTCTGTTGAAGCGTTAACTGTTAACTCTAATATAGATTTATTGGGACAGCAGATTGATGAGTTCTCACCTTCTCTTGTTGTTGTAAGAGATGAGAAAAAAGCCGAAGAACTTATAAAAAGAATTGGCAGCAAAGTTAAAGTTCTTTCCGGTGATGAAGGATTGTTGGAAGCAGCTTCAGACTGTGATTATGATATACTCGTCAGCTCGTTAGTAGGATTCGCCGGATTACTTCCAACCATAGAAGCAATTAAAAAGGGTAAACGAATTGCTCTGGCAAACAAAGAAACTCTTGTTGTTGCCGGCGAGCTTGTAACAGCGCTTGTAAGAGATCATAATGCAGAAATAATTCCCGTTGATTCGGAACATAGTGCAATCTATCAGTGTCTTATTGGTGAAGAATTAAAGGAAGTCGAGAAGCTGATACTTACAGCATCAGGCGGACCTTTTCTTAACAAAGATAAATCGTTCTTTGAGAATGCAACTGTTGATGAAGCATTGAATCATCCAAACTGGAAGATGGGAAGTAAAATTACTATTGATTCCGCTTCGATGATGAATAAAGGTCTGGAAGTAATTGAAGCACATTGGTTATTCGGACTGCCGGCAGAAAAAATTGATGTTGTTGTGCATCCGCAGTCAATTATTCATTCAATGGTTCAGTTTGTGGACGGTTCGATAAAAGCACAGCTTGGTCTGCCGGATATGAAGCTGCCGATTCAATATGCACTAAGTTTTCCGGAAAGATTAGAGAACAGTTTCGAAAGAACCAATATGCCGAAGATTGGTTCACTGACTTTTTTTTCACCGGATTTGAATAAGTTTGAATGTTTAAAACTCGCTTATGAAGCATTAATTGCAATGGGGACTGCTCCCTGTATTCTCAATGCAGCTAATGAAATTGCTGTTGATAAATTTTTAAAAGGGAAAATTAAGTTTTCACATATACCGAAGTTTATAAACAAGGCATTAGAAAAAATGGAAAACCATCGCGATCCGGATATTCAGACGATTGTTGATTGTGATAGAGAGACGAGAGAGTTTGTCGGTTCGCTGGTTTCTTGATGCTGGATTCTGGATGCTAGATTCTGGATACTGGATAAAGGAATTGAGTAGTTAACAAATAATTTATAAACAATAAAAATGAGGGTAATATGAATTATAAAGATCTGGAAATCTGGCAGTTATCTAGAGAGTTGGTCATTGAAATACACAAAATGAGTTTGGGTTTGCCAAAATTCGAAATGTATGAGGAAGGCAGTCAGATCAGAAGATCAAGCAAGTCAGTAAAATCGAATATTGTAGAGGGATATGGAAGAAGAAATTATAAGAATGAATATATCAGATTTATTACTTTTGCATTAGCATCTAATGATGAAACTTTAGATCATCTGGAAAATTTATTCGAAACGGGATCATTAACTAATAAAGACATTTATAATAATCTTTACAATAAAATAGAGTTATTGGGAAAAAAGATTAATCGTTTTTTACAATCAGTTCAAAGCGATCATCTAAGTGATAAATGATTTCCCAGTATCAAGTATCGGTTAGATAAAAAGAAAATTAATACTCAAAGAAATATTTTAATTATAAAAGAGACAGAAACAGGAGTTAAATGGACTATATAATTTATTTTGTAATTACGATTGCTATACTCGTATTTATTCATGAGCTGGGACATTTCCTTGCAGCAAAAGCCTGCGGAATGCGTGCAGATGTTTTTGCAATCGGATTCGGACAAAGACTTTTCGGTTACAATAAAATTAATGGTTTTACATGGGGAAATCTTCCTAAAGATTTTGATACTCAGGGAAATACAGATTACAGGCTGAGTCTGGTTCCACTTGGCGGTTATGTAAAGATCGCAGGAATGGTTGATGAAAGTTTTGATACAAAATTTGCAGGCAGTGAACCACAGCCTTATGAATTCAGGGCAAAACCAACATGGCAGAAAGTGTTTGTAATCTCAGCCGGTGTGCTGATGAACCTTCTCTTAGCCTGGGCAATCTTCTGGGGTTCTAACTTTTTTCAGGGAAAAGCTTTTACCAATACCACAACTGTTGGATATGTTGAGGAAGGAAGTGCAGCTCAGTCAGCAGGATTTATTTCCGGTGATAAAATACTTTCGATTAATGGAAAAACTGTAAACGGTTGGGAAGAAGTCCGTGCAGAAATGTTTATTCACACTCTTGGAGAAGATCTGAAGGTTGAGGTTGAAAGAAACGGTTTAACTGAGTCATTAATTATTCCCCGTTCAAAAATTCCGGAAGATGAATCGCAGGATTTGTTCTTAATTTATGAGGGTGTTCGCCCAATGATTGGGGCTGTTCTTGAAGATTCTCCCGCACTATCAGCAGGTTTTCAGGCAGGAGATGTTTTCCTTTCAATTAATGATGAAGAAGTTTATACAAGCAGACAGGTAATAGATATTGTTACTGCTAATGCATCCAAAGAAATTGCTGTTCAGGTTAAAAGAAATGAAGAGAATTTAGTCTTAAATGTCACTCCGGCAGAAGATGGTAAAATAGGAATAGCTATCAACTTTACTTTTCTTGGCGATATTGATTTTAAAACCTACGGCTTTTTTGAGTCAATTTACTATGGCTGGCTTGACATTGTTACAATGACCAAGCTCACATTCAATATGCTTGGTAAAGTTTTTACCGGCAATATTGAGTTTGGCAAAGCATTTGGTGGTCCTGTTAAGATTGCGCAGTTTGCAGCAAAATCTGCTGACACTGGTATAGCAAGCTTTTTAATTTTTCTTGCTTTGCTCAGCTTAAGTTTGGCTATAATCAATATTATGCCTTTCCCGGTTCTGGATGGCGGTCATTTAGTTATTATACTAATTGAGGCGGCTATTAAGCGGGAGATACCGATTAAGGTTAAGATTGCTATTCAAAACGTGGGATTTGTTCTCCTTCTTATGTTGATGGCTTTCATCATTTATAACGATATTATTTCCCTATAAAAATTTTCAAACCACATAGGCACATTAGAAAACATAGATAAAAATTTTAGTGTGTCTGTGTGGTGACTTTATTTTTACAGCCCTGCCTTTCTTAACTGATGTAATTTCCACTTATCATATTATAACACCTCAGATAAAAAACTTTCATAATTGTTAATCGCTTAACAATAATTTTCAATCGTGATTTTAAGTAATACAAGTTTCGATTTATAGCCATTAGATTTATATTTGATGTTGAAAGTTAACACTAATACCATTTCTACAAAGAATAATGAGTTCATCCCTGCAAATACAAGCATTATGAACACAGGCAGAAAAAATTTATACTGGATTTCCCAGTTTTGCGGCTGGTCACTTTTTGTGCTTGTCAACCTGGTTATAATTTCAAATTATGAAAGCGTTCCGGTTGAAAGAATATTTGTCTGGATAATATTAGGACTAATCGGCATAAGCGTAACTCACATACTCAGAGCTGTAATTCGAAAGAACGCCTGGCTGGATTTACCGCTAAAAAAAATCATTCCGCGCATTCTTATCGCCAGTTTAATATCAGGCATTATAATTTATTCGCTTACTACCTCTTTTTCTATTTTGCTGGGTGCATTCAGATCTGAAGAATATAAATGGATTTCATCGGTGGCTGGAATAATCAATCTGTCAGGCATTAGCCTTGTCTGGTCGCTGATATATTTTTCACTTCACTATCTTGAAAGTTACCAGAAAGCGGAAATTGAATCACTGATATGGGAATCGGCTGTTAAGGATTTTGAAATAAAAACTCTAAAAGCCCAGCTTAACCCGCATTTTATGTTCAACGCAATGAACAGTATTCGTGCGCTTATTGAAGAAGATCCTGAAAATGCTAAAGTTGCAGTAACAAAACTTTCAAATATTTTAAGATATTCGCTTAAGATTGAAAGAACAGAAACAGTTACGCTTGAAGATGAAGTTAAAACCATTAAAGACTATCTTGATCTTGAAAAGATAAGGTTTGAAGAGCGGTTGAGGTATAGATTGAACATCAGTGCGGATTCATACAATGTTGAAATACCGCCAATGATGATCCAGACACTAGTTGAAAACGCAATTAAACACGGCATATCAAAAAGGACTGATGGCGGGGAAGTTGATCTTATTACAAAAGTTGAAACTGGCAAATTGTTGGTGCAAATAAGAAACACAGGACACTTGAACAGCCAACAACTGCGCTCATCAGATGGTTTTGGTATTGCAAATACAAAACACAGACTTAGTTTATTATTCGGAGAAGAGGCATCGTTCTCAATAAAAAACGAAAATGAATCCACAGTACTTTGTGAAATAACAATTCCTATAGGAGGAATAAAAAGATGAAAGCTTTAATTGTTGATGATGAAAGGTTAGCCCGCACAGAGCTAAGAAGATTATTAACTCCATTCAGCGAATTAGAAATTGTAGGAGAAGCAGCTAACGCTGAAGAAGCAAAACAAAAAATTGATGAACTGAATCCAGATCTTGTTTTCCTGGATATTCAAATGCCTGGAAAAAGCGGATTTGAACTTCTTGAAGAACTTGACAGCGTTCCCAAAATAGTATTTACTACTGCATATGACGAATATGCATTAAAAGCTTTTGAATATAATGCTCTTGATTATCTTCTTAAACCGATCGAACCTAATCGGCTTGAAGAAACAGTTAGAAAATTAGTGCAGCCCAAAATTCAAGAGCAGGTTAAACACACCGATGTTCAGCAATTAACAGAGCAGGATCAGGTTTTTGTTAAAGATGGTGAGCGATGCTGGTTCGTTAAATTAGAAAAAGTACGCTACTTTGAATCCGAAGGAAATTATGTAAGATTATTTTTTGATGAATTCAAGCCGCTTATATTAAGAACATTAAACTATCTTGATGAGCGCTTAGACAGTAAAACATTTTTCCGTGCAAGCAGAAAGCACATTATAAACCTAAAATGGGTTGATTCTATTGAACCATGGCTCAACGGAGGACTGCTTGTAAAACTAAAGGGTGGCGGAAAAATCGAGGTGTCACGAAGACAGGCCGTTAAGTTCAAAGAAATGCTGAGTCTTTAATTTTTTTTGCGGTTATCGTTTTTTGTCATTTCGACCAAAGGGAGAAATCTTGGGTATTATGGATTATTAGAATAGGATTAGAAAAAAGTATTAATTCAAAAACTCCCAGGCCAAACCAAACCGAAGTGATATTCCCGGCATTGGATAATATGGTGTTATATAGTATTGCTTATCCAAAAGATTTTCAAGAGTAAAATATATTATTGCAGCCTGCTGTATTTCCCCTGAAAGAATAAAATCAAGCTTGTATGATGGATCTGCTTTAATCAATCCAAGATATTCTATGATGGAATTAATTTTTCCAGTATATGTGAATTTAAAACCAGCCTTAAGATTAAGGTTATCCTCAAAAAGAGTTCCCCTGTAATATAACCCGCCTATAAACCGTAAATCAGGCACACTGTATAATTTATTGCTGTTCGGAAAATAAGCAGCGGCTTGAGTTTCAAATTGCATATTCCAGTATAATACATTTGCTGATAAACCCAGTCCACTCAAATTACCTGCTTTAAAAGGAACAGGATTAATAGATGGAATGCCCGGAGCCAGATTAATATTTGTACTATCCCTTCTGAAATATCTTAAATCTAAAAAATAGTTATCAGTTTTATAGGTAATACCTGATTCAAAAACATTTGTTTTGCGGTCTTCGTAAAATGATTTATTAAAAGTTGAATAGCCGGCATATAAAGCTAGTCCATCTACAGGTTTATAAACAGCATCAATGCCGTAACCATTGCCGTTGTAATCCAGTGAACTGAAATCATATTCAGTGGAAATGCTGTTAAACTTATAAAAAAATGATGGGACAAAATTTTCTATTAAATTAAGTGAAACACTTCCTGCCAAAGCAAAAAAACCATCCGTTCTTTTAATATATGGCACAACGCTTCCCGTATCGGTCTCCCTGTACCACCACTCCAGTTTATTTTGTTCGTAAAGAAGTGCAGTATAAAATGACAAGGGTTTAAAGGTAAATCTCTGATTTATATTCAATCCCCACGAAGTATTGTCATACTCAATATTGACAGGCAAGTTTGTTTTTAATTCCTTAAACTGATGATATAGTGTCAGTTCGGTTCTTGACTTTTTGCTTTGAACGGATGTAAACCGAAGGGAAGAATGATGCAGAAGATCTTCCTGCCTTCCGAATGTATTATTTACAGGAGCAAAATCAGGTTCATACAGTAAATCCTCAAGACGTGAGCCTAGAACAATAATGCTGTCTGTGTTAACACCTCCCCAAAGCCCGGTTGTTTTTGCAGTATGGTTATAAGTTGCGGATAAATACATATTATTAGTAAAAAAGTATTTAACTTTTGCTTTTGCCTGCCAGGTTGAGAATGCAGTATTGGTATAAGAACTGTCGAATTTTCTGTTTGTAACATCGAAAGAAAGCAAAAATTTTCTGCTAACTAAAGCATTAAAACTGCCGTCAACCATTGCTTCACCAAATGGCGCCTGGTAGTATTTAATTCTTGAATAGGGTTGAGCCGGAATAAAATCTCTTGTAATGAAATTTACCGCTGCAGGATTATTCCGTGGTCCGTATAAAAAACCTCTTGGCGCCGGAATGATCTCTATTTTTTCAATATCTTCACTTTGAATTAAATTCAGGTCAAGTGTGTTGAAGTTTCTGTCGTTGATCAACACATCATCGAGCAGGTAACTTATTCCATTAAACCCCGCACCATAAATAAACATTTCATTGTTTTGACCAACTACCCCGAGGTCTTTAATAAATGAAAACTGAAATGGCTCAATAAGATTGCCTGTATAGCGATAATCAGTTCTTAAAAAAACATTCCGGTCAATTTCGAAACTATTATCATACATTTTTTTTGAGAAGACGATAGCGGTATCGTAAACGATAACGGAATCTTTTATGGCCAGCGTATCGTTTACAACAAGAGAGTCGCTGATAAACAGTGAATCCTGAACAACACTGACCGTATCACTTAAATCCTGAGAGTAAGCAGGCAGGAAAGTAATAATCAGAAGTATGACAATCTTGATAGACATCCGGAAAAAAGTATCCTATTTAATAACATATCAAAATAAATAATAAACGATAAAGCATCAAAGACAATTATCTGTTCAGAGGGTTCAGATAATTAGAGGCACAATATAGATTTCCAGCTTTATACATCTGGTTACTTAATGGACATGTTGTAAAGGTTATTGTACTTTAGTGAATTCGTTTAGCATCAATCGATATCAGTCCCATTTTAAGGGATTAAACCCGACCTCAGATTGAGCTAAATTATCTGATGAATATTTCATTTGAAGAAATATTATATTATTTTTACGGCGCAACAATTAACAACTAATATAAGGAGAGAACTTATGCCAGCTAAACCTATGACCAAAGGTCAGATCCTCGATCATCTTTCAAAAAAAACCGGCACAACAAAAAAATTAGCCGGCGAATTTTTGGATGAACTCGTTGCTCTTTCATACAAAGAAGCAAAGAAAGCTTTCACCATTCCGGGACTTGGAAAACTTGTTGTAGTTAACAGGAAGAAAAGAATGGGAAGAAATCCTGCCACAGGCGAAACAATGGTTATCCCTGCGAAGAAAGTTCTGAAATTCAGAATTGCTAAACAAGCAAAGGATTCTGCGCTCTGATTTTAACTGTGTTTAGTCTCACAGAGGGCGAAGAATAAAATCTTCGCCTTTTTTATTTTAAATCAGTTTAAAGAGAAGTATTTAAAAACAATTTAAACAATTCCTTAACCTAATATGAGAATTTACCGAGTCAGAAGAGTTCATGTCATAAAGCAACTCTTCGGTTATTTCCAATCCTCTTGAAAATTTACACATTATTACATAAGTTAAAACAGACTGATGATATTCCTCCTTTATTGAACCAATCAATCAGAATTATTCCTGTTGTGATACCAGAGAAATGAAAATATATAATTAAATATTTTTTTTATTAAAACTTATGGAGGTTAATTATGGCAGCACCGCATCCGGGGAAATGGGAAAGAGTTCTTAATCAAACTCAATGTTTGCTTAGCACAGGAGAAACAGCAGTACACGCTTGTTTATTAGGCAGGCAGCTCGAAACCGCACGAAGCTGGAAAGTTTTATATTTTTTTGCAGGACAAACACAGGGAACACTTAAATCGGGAATATGGAATTCAGGTAATAATGCAATTACCGAACAGACTATTCCAAATTGGCCTGGTTCTCAGGATCCTCCACCGCCACCGCCGCGCCTTTTTTGCAGCGGGCATGCTTTTTTGCCTGATGGAAAGCTTTTAGTTGCCGGAGGTGAAATATATTCCTCAGAACTTCCGCCATTAGGACTTCCTTACACTTATATATTCAACCAAATTACTGAGCAATGGGAAATTCCTGGTTTACCAGGTCCACCTCACGCTATGGCTAAAGGACGGTATTATCCTACGATTACTACTCTTGGTTTAGGACAAAATGGATTTGGATATGGAAAGATCCTAGCTATGTCTGGTTTAGACGAAAATGGTGATCCTAATAAAGTACCAGAATTATATGACCCTGATACTGGATGGTTGCAAATATCAGATCAACAAGCTCTTCAACCGTTTGATGATTCTTATCCGGGTTCTCATGTTATTCCTTATGGACCTCATAAAGGAAAAATATTTTATGATATACCGATGATGCAGGCTTATGCTTTTAATCCTTTTTTTAGTGGTCCGCCAAATGGAGGATTTTGGACTGCAATAGGTTCCTCTCGTTCAACCGACAGGCATGGAGGAAATTCAATATTGCTTCCACTGCTTCCCGGTGCAACAAGCGCTAAAGTATTGATAACCTGCGGCGGTTATACAGCGAATAATACTGCTGAAATAATTAATCTTGCAGATTCATCTCCAGGTTGGTCATTCATTAATAGTATGTTTATAGTACGTCGTAATGCTAATGCTGTAATTCTACCTGATGACAGAATACTTATTATAGGTGGAAATAAAATTGACAGGCATGATGAACCTGTTTTTACACCAGAAGCTTTCGATCCTGCAACAGGCGAATGGACACTTCTTCCTGCGATGAATATCGAAAGATCATATCATTCTGTTGCGATTCTTCTTCCCGATGGAAGTGTCTGGTTGAGCGGTACTACATTCCCCGGCGGCATAACAACCTGGCAGCATAATATAGAAATATATTCTCCTGGATATTTGTTTGAAGGTGAACGCCCACTTATAACAGAATGTCCTGAAAATATTACCTATGGCAATCAATTTTCAATTGATACTGACATACCTATAGCATCAATAAGGCTAATCCGCTTCGGTTCAATGACACATTCCACAGATACAGATCAACGCTCCGTAGGACTTGTATTTACCGAAGCCCCAAACCAGCCAATAGGCAGTATCAAATGGAATGTAAATGCACCTGCAGATGCTGATATTGCTCCACCAGGATTGTATATGCTTTTTGTTCTCAGGGCGAAGAACCAAAGTCTCTCTGGTCAAACAGCAATTCCATCAATTGCAAGAATAGTTAAAGTATCTGCTTAATTCGCAAGATGGAGTCTGCTATGATTAGGTTAAGAACTATTTGTTATTTTTTTTGTACAGTTACTTTTTCTGTATGTGCACAGGTTAATCTTGAATGGACTGCAAGATATAATGGGATAGATAATCTACGTGACAGAGGATTTGCTATCGCAGTAGATGATTCGGGATTTATCTATGTTACTGGTGTAAGTTTAGGAGCAATTACTGACAGAGATTACATCACAATCAAATATACACCATCAGGAGATACAGTATGGGTTAGATTATTCAATGGACCTGAGAATGGTTTTGATGTAGCGCGAGATATTGCAATAGATGATTCCGGTAATGTTTATGTTACCGGAACATCTGTTATGGGTACAATGAAATATGATAAGGATGGAAATGAAATCTGGTTTAGGCGTTTTGGTCAATTCTCTGCAGGTTATAGAATAGATATTGATAAGGACGGAAGTATTTATGTTGCCGGAGAAAGTAATAACAATTATGCAACAGTAAAGTATGATACTGAAGGAAATCAATTATGGGCACATACTTACAATGGTCCTGGTAATTTACAAGATCGTATATCTGATATCGTAATCGATAATAATGATGATGTTATAGTAACGGGCAGAAGCAGAGGAACGGTGACAGACTATGATATAGCCACAATTAAATATTCAGGGAGCACGGGTGATACATTGTGGTTAAGAAGATATAATGGACCATCACCAAGCCAGCCTTATGATAGTGGAGATGCAATTACTGTTGACGATAGAAACAATGTATATGTAACCGGATGGAGTGATGGAATAAACGGAGCTGCACAATGTATAGTAATTAAATATAGTTCCGATGGAGAATTACTTTGGGAAAGACGTTTCCCTCCCGGAGGCGGGTATGGTATGGCAGGGTACGATATTATAAATGATCCGTCAGGATATATATATGCAGCGGCAAGGTCTCACGGTAATGAAGACAGGTTATTTAAGTATGATTATGAAGGTAATCTTATGTGGACAAAGCAATACATTGCAGCGCATCTGTTTGCCACAAATCCTCCAAGACTTGCGCTGGATATATTTGGTAATGTTTATATGTCATCAGCAAACAGCAGCGAGTATGCGTATTACATAATACTAAAATATGATCCTGATGGCAACCAGTTATTTGAGTACAGGTATCACGAACCACCGGTTTCAGGTTCATTAAGTATAAATGCCGCTTACGATATTCACGTTGATGCAGATATGAATATATATTTAACAGGCGAAAGTCTGGTAAGCGGAATGGGAACAGACTTTGATATACTTACTATTAAGTTATCACAGGACTCAACAACTTCCGTACAGGGCACAGCTATTATTCCATCAGCATTTAAACTTCTGCCTGCCTATCCAAATCCATTTAACTCAAGTACAAATATTACATTTACCCTTCCTTATTCATCAGATGTTGGTATGAAGATTTACAATATACTTGGAGAAGAGATAACAACACTTATTTCAGAATATCGCACTGCTGGTTTTCACACAATAAACTGGGATGCGGGAGATTTGCCGAGTGGTTTGTATCTGGGTAAATTGCAAGCAGGCAGCAACCACGGAATTGTTAAAATATTGCTTATCCGCTGACATTTAATTGTTATACACATATAATAATGATAGTTCTCTAATATTATTTAAATTTAGTAATTCAATTATCTGGATCATTTTCTTTGCAGAATTATGACTGTGCGCTGAATCATTTAATCTTTCAATATCCTGCCGGGCTTTTTTAATTTACCTACTCAATGTTTATTTTCACATTTAATGAAGCTATTATTTTCATACCTTAAAAACTACTGGAAACTTGTTTTGCTCGCATTACTGCTTGCGGCAATCAACCAGATATTTTCTCTGCTTGATCCGTGGATATTCCGTATTGTAATTGACAAGTATGCTACAAAATTTACACAATATACCACAGAGGAATTTTTCCGCGGCGTCGGGTTACTTCTGTTGGCAGCAGTAGGTGTTGCATTTGTATCCCGCGTGGCGAAGAACTTTCAGGATTACTATGTAAATGTTATTACTCAGAAACTTGGCGCTGAAATTTACTCAGACGGAATAAAGCATTCTCTCGAACTTCCATACTCATCATTTGAAGATCAGAAAAGTGGCAAAACTTTAGGTGTACTTCAGAAGGTACGGATAGATGTTGAACGACTGATTTCTGTAAGCATCAACACCTTATTTACTACTTTAGTCGGAGTAATATTTGTAACGGTTTATGCAATAAATGTTTATTGGGTTATTGCGCCTATATTTTTTTCTTCTATTCCTTTACTTGGAATTCTAAGTTCGATACTGAGCAGAAGAATCAAGAAAATTCAGAAAGTTATTGTTTCTGAAACAACCACGCTTGCAGGTGCAACTACAGAATCCCTCCGGAACATTGAGCTTGTTAAAAGTCTCGGACTCGGTCAGCAGGAAATAAACAGGCTGAACAATACCACCGAAAAAATATTAAAGCTCGAACTTAAAAAAGTCCGTTATATCCGTACACTCAGCTTTATACAAGGGACCTCCGTAAACTTTATCCGTACAAGCATAATTTTTATTATGCTGTATCTTATCTACATTCAGCAAATTACGGTCGGGGAATTTTTCTCGCTTTTCCTTTATTCATTCTTCATATTCGGACCGCTTCAGAGTCTTGGTGAAATCATTAACACTTACCGTGAAGCAGAGGTATCGCTCAATAATTTTGAGGATATTCTTAAAATGCCGGTTGAAAAAAAGCCTGATGCTCCTGTTAAGATTGATGCTATCCGAACCCTTGAGTTTAGAGATGTAAGTTTTCAGCACCAGAGTGCATCAATGAAAGCAATTGATAGAATTTCCTTTGATACTACAATGGGAGAAACAATCGCATTTGTTGGTCCATCCGGTTCTGGTAAAACAACTTTGGTAAAACTTCTGGTTGGGCTTTATTATCCGCAGGAAGGAAACATTTTGTATAATGGTAACTCCGGAGATAAAATTGATTATGACCAGTTGCGAAAACGAATTGGATTTGTAACTCAGGACACACAATTATTTTCGGGAACAATTAAAGAAAACTTATTATTTGTCAATCCATCTGCATCTGATAATGACTGTTTGGAAGTCTTGAACAAATCTGCTTGTCAGAATCTCCTTGCAAGAGCTGATAAGGGGCTTGAAACCGTAATTGGTGAAGGAGGGGTTAAAGTATCAGGCGGTGAAAAGCAGAGACTATCCATTGCAAGAGCATTGCTGCGCCGACCTGATCTGCTTGTTTTTGATGAAGCAACCTCTGCACTAGATTCTTTAACTGAAGAAGAAATAACCAACACAATCAGAAATATTTCTGCATCGAAAGAACTTATAACAATTCTAATTGCACACAGACTTTCAACAGTTCTGCACTCTGACCGGATATATGTGCTTGAAAAAGGAAATATTGTTGAATCAGGAAAACATGAAGAACTGCTTGAGTTACGCGGACTTTATTATGCTATGTGGCGTCAGCAGATAGGTGAGAGAAATAAAGCAATGGTAGAGCCTGATATGGTAAATAACAATGGTGATAACCATTCCTAATGCTCATCGGAATGCAGTGAAGAGATGTTTTACTAAACAATCCTACGGCTTCGTCTTCACCAAATAAAAATCTAATCTATGCAGAAAGTGGTTTTATTCAATTCACTTATTATTGATAACAGTCTGTTTTCGCCTTCAAAATTCCCGGTCTTTTATTAAATTTGGTTAACATTTAACAGCAATAAAAATAGTTATTGGAATCAATCATGATTAAGAATATTCTGCTTTCAGCGATATTATTTATTACAATAATCACTGCACAACCTATCAGGGAAATAATTCAACCTGTAAATCTTTCTGAATCCAATCCCGTTACAGTTTTATTGAGTGACCTTTTTTATGTAAAAGACTATTCATCTGCGAAATTTTATGAAAACAGATTCATCAATGTTACATATGATAAACTTACCATGAATCTCACTTTATCTCCGAAAACTGATCAGCCGGGATTATACCTTATTGAATTTACACTTGATGCGCGGGATTACTTTATTCCTGTGGTAATCAGAAAATCTCAGAATTATCAATTCACTTATGTAACAAAGGAAAAACCAGAAACGGTAAATTTATTTGGACAATTCAATAGCTGGAACAGACAGAATGTTCCGATGACTGAAACCGAACCGGGAGTTTTTCGTGTAGATATTCCGCTTGACCCGGGAAGATATGAGTATAAATTTTTTGTTGATGGAAAAGAAATAATTGATTCACTTAATCCGGTTTATGTGCCCAATGGAATGGGCGATTATAATTCTGTTATTGTTATTGAACAATCTGCTGAAGACAAAGTTTACCTTCACAATCTTGGATTGGAAATAACTGAAAATCATTTGTTTGCCGATTACTTTTTCGATAGCGACGGGAAAAGCGATATGGTTAAACGATCCGAAGTAATTGCTTTATTGGATAACTATCTTTTAAAAGAAAGCAGTTTTTCAATTGCCCGAAATACTATAAGGATAATGCTTGATAAAAAATATCTGACCGGCGATCATACTCTTAGAGTTGCCGTTAACAAATCGGGCAATCTAACAAATTTTCAGACTCTGATGCTTCACAATGGTTTGCCTGTTAGTCAGGCAGGTAAGCGGACTCATCACGATAATGTTATTTACTCAATTATGATTGACCGTTTTTATGATGGTGATACAACAATTAATAATCCGGTTCAGCATCCTGAGCTTTCTTACAAAGCAAACTACCAGGGCGGCGATCTTCAGGGAATTATTGATAAAATTGAAGAGGGCTATTTTAATAAGCTTGGAGTAAACACTTTTTGGATATCGCCAATTGTTGACAACACAAACAACGCATTCCAGGAATATCCGGCTCCGCACAGATACTTCACAGGTTATCATGGATACTGGCCTGTTTCATCAACAGAGGTTGAAGAAAAATTCGGTACATTGGAACTTGCTAAAGAACTTGTAAAAATAGCCGAAGACAATGGAATTGAAATACTACTGGACTTTGTAGCCAACCATGTTCACGAAGAACATCCTTTATGGAAAACTGCGCGAGACTGGTTTGGTAAACTTGAACTTCCCGATGGTAAATTAAACTTAAGGTTGTGGGATGAACAAAGATTGACTACCTGGTTCGAACCTTACATGCCTTCATTTGATTATGAAGGATCGCTTGAAGCACTTGAATTTATGACTGACAATGCTGTCTGGTGGTTAAAAGAAACCGGTGCTCACGGATTCCGTCACGATGCTGTTAAACACGTTCCAAATTCTTTCTGGCGAACACTTACACGAAAGATCAAAGAAGAAATTGAAGTACCGAATAATACCAGGGTTTATCAAATCGGCGAAACTTTCGGAGGATTTGATCTTATAAGCTCTTATGTTAATAACGGACAGTTAAGTTCTCAATTTAATTTCAATCTTTATGATGTTGCTCTCCCGGTGTTTCTCTATCCTGAAAATTCATTTGAAATGCTTGATCTTACAATGAACAAAACATTCCAGGTGTATGGTGTAAATCATCTGATGGGAAATCTTGCAGATAGTCACGATAAAAACCGTTACATGGCTTATGCAGACGGTGATCTGGAACTGAACAGCGGCCAAGCAATTGAAATCGGATGGACAAATCCGCCGCAGGTTGATAATCCATCGAGCTATGATAAGCTCAAAATTCATCTTGCATATATACTTACAATTCCCGGCGTACCTGTAATTTATTATGGCGATGAAATCGGTATGACAGGCGCAGCCGATCCTGATAACAGAAGAATGATGCGTTTCGGTGATGATCTTAACTATCGTGAAAAACAAAATCTTGAAGACGTAAGTAATCTTATTCACTTACGTAAAAATCATTCTGCATTACGGTACGGTGATTTTTATACTTTGCAGGCTGATAAAAATATTTATGCTTACCTTCGTTCTGATATGAATGAAAGAATAATTACTGTAATAAACAAAAGCGAGGACAGACAAAAAGTTGATTTGAAATTTCCGAAGGAGTATAAACTTTCAAAGGCAACGGATTTGATAAGCGGGAAAGAATATGATATCAAGCTTAGTGAACTCTCTGTTCTTGTTGATAAAATCGGCTATGTGATTTTAAAAGTTGAATAAACCTTCTGGTAAGTAATTTATGCCAACGTATATTGCTTTGCTTCGGGGAATAAATGTAAGCGGTCAGAAGCTAATTAAAATGACAGACCTGAAAGAACTTTTTGAGGCTCTGGGATTTCAAAATGTGCAGACTTATATACAAAGCGGTAATGTAATATTTTCTTCAAAGGAGAAGTCCCTCGACAAGCTTGAAAGTATAATTTCAACAGCTATCAGAAAAAAGTTTGGTTTTGATGCTGTGGTAATAGTTATTACACCTGAAGTGCTAGAATATATTTTGGAAAACAATCCATTTATTAAAAAGATAATGGCTATTGAAAGATTATATGTTACGTTCCTTTCTGATACACCTTCGGAAGAAAATATTAATAAACTTGGTGCCATTAACTATTCGCCGGAAGAATATATTATCGACCAAAAGATTATTTATCTGCATTTCCCGAATGGTGCTGGAAAAGTAAAGCTTAGCAACAATCTGTTTGAAAGCAAATTGAAAGTTGATGCGACCACGAGAAACTTGAAAACAATTAATAAACTTTGGGAGTTGTCAAACAAATCGTGATTCCCAAAACCGTAATCATAACAGGCGCAAACACAGGTATAGGAAAAGCTGCAGCGATTAAGTTTGCCTCAGCAGGTCACAAAGTTGTTATGGCTTGCCGAAGCATTGAAAGAAGTCAGGAAGCTTTTAATGAAGCATTTAATTCTTCACCGGTTAAAACTGTTGAGCTGATGCAGCTTGATGTTTCCTCATTCGACTCAATCCGCAAATTTTGTTCTGAGTTTAAAACCAGGCATAAAAAATTAAATGTGCTGATTAATAATGCAGCATTCTTTGAGCACGGTAAGAAGCTGTATCAGCTCAGTCCTGACGGAATTGAATTAACTTTTGCTACAAATACATTTGGACCTTTTTTAATGATTGAGTTATTAAAAGATGTTCTTGCACTTTCCGGCGACCCGCGTATCCTTAATGCCTGTACCGAAAACATAATGCACTTCTTTGATCCCAAACGCAAAATTGAGCTTGATAATCTTCGGGGAGAGTATAAAGACACGAGAAAATACAGTGTTTATAAAATGTACGGTGATTCTAAGATGGCTTTGCTGATGCTCACCTTCAAAATGGCGGAGGAATACAAGTCGTTGGGAATTAAAGTGAATGCAATCATCATACCCGGAGTAAAAATTGCAATAGAAACAATGCGCAAGATGAGTTTAAGTTACCGAATTATAGCAATGATCAAGCAGCCGTTTTCACTGATGCCGGAAAGATTGGCTGATTGTTATTATCATATCTGTACCTCTGATGAGTTTGTTAATATTACTGGACAAGCAATAAATAAACATAATCATGTTATGCCTGCAGCTCAACACGACAAAGGACTTGCTAAGACAAAAGAGCTTTTATCCTTCAATTATATTCCTAAGTACGCCTATGATAAGGAAGCCACAGAAAAGATTTGGGATATGGCTGTTATTTTTTCCCTTAACATCCGATAACAATTACATTTCTTATTACGTAAAAGTTCTATAAGCGTTATAATTGATATGGTTTTATTTCCTGTTTATTGATATATTTATTTAAGAAGTAATTAAATATCAACTCTTAACTAATAAATAATTATGCTTGAAAAAGAAAAGGTTTTACAGACAATTCAGGAATTGCCCGAGAAGTTTTCTTTGGATGATTTGATTGACAGAATAATATTGTTGCATAAAGTGGAGATTGGATTAAAACAAAGCAGAAAGGGCAAAGTACAATCCACATTAGTAGCTAAGGAAAAGCTTAGTAAGTGGTTGAAGTAAACTGGACAGATCAATCTTTGGATAATAAAACTGAATTTGAATGAGTATTAAAACCTCACACAATTTCAAAATTGAAAATCATTATTTCCTCCCATTTCATTAACTTCGCAAAAACAAAAAAATAATTATTGGAGATTATATGCCCAGAGTAGCAATGTTGTTTGGTGTTATCTTTATCATACTTGGCTTGGTCGCTTACTTCGGTATCAGCAGTGAAAGCATTACCGCGCTTATTCCCGCTTTTCTTGGATTGCCGATGTTGATACTTGGCTGGGTTGCACAGAATGAAAAGTATTTGAAGCACGCAATGCACGGAGCCGCAGTGCTTGCTTTGCTTGGCTTCGGCGGAACTGTTGGCGGACTTATAAAATTCTTCAGGATGATTGGCGGCGAACAGTTTGAAAGAGGTTCGGCAATCACCGTTCAGGCAATTATGGCACTACTTTGTCTGATATTTTTAATTTTTGCTGTCAGATCGTTTATTGATGCGAGAAGAAGAAAGTAAAGGAAAAAATATGAAGTTAAAAGTATTATTGTTATGTGCATTTCTGATACTCCTCTCCTGCGGGGAGAAAAAATCAACCGGAGAATTGGAAACTCAAATGAATAAAATTGCAGAAGATTATGTTAAACTGGTTTTGAAGATAGGCGTATATGATGCCGATTTTGTTGATGCTTATTTCGGACCTGAGGAATGGAAACCGGAAAATGAATCCGCAGAAGCGGATTCAACAGTTGTTAATGATCTGAATGATGAAGTTGACAGGCTGCTAAACGAACTCGAACAGCTTGCACAGTATAAGGCAGATGAACTGCTTACAATGCGATACCGCTATCTCTACAAGCAGCTTCTTGCAGCAAAAACACGTGTTATGATGTTGAGAGGAATAAATCTTCCCTTTGATCAGGAAACTACCGCACTCTACGATGTTCAGGTTCCATCATACACTAATGAATACTTTGAGAATATAATTAATGAACTTGATAAAATCCTGCCCGGCAAAGGTGCTGTCGATGAAAGGCTACTAAACTTCAAATCAGCTTTTATAATTCCGGAAGACAGGATTGACAATGTTTTCAATGCGGCAATTGAGGAATGCAGAAAAAGAACTCTTCAGCAGATAAAGCTTCCGGAAAATGAAAGTTTCAAAGTAGAGTATGTGAAGAATAAACCGTGGGGAGCCTATAACTGGTATAAAGGAAACAGCTTCAGCTTAATACAGGTTAATACTGATCTGCCGATATATATTGATAGGGCAATTGATCTTGCCGCTCACGAGGGCTATCCCGGTCATCACGTTTATAACGCCTTGCTCGAAAATAAACTTGCAAAAGAAAGAGGCTGGATTGAGTTTACTGTTTATGCTTTGTTTAGTCCGCAATCCTTAATTGCTGAAGGAACCGCCAATTACGGAATTGATGTTGCATTTCCCGGTAATTCAAGAATTGAGTTTGAGAAAGAAGTGTTATTCCCGCTGACTGGACTTAATCCCGACAACACCGAATTGTATTACAAGGTTCTGGAACTTCAGAACAAGCTTAATTATTCCTCAACAGAAGCAGCAAGAAATTATCTTGATGAAAATTGGACAAAAGATGAAACTATCGCCTGGCTTCAGAGATATGGACTGCGATCCAAAGAAAATGCGGAGAGGAATATTACTTTCTTTGATAAGTATCGCGCTTACATAATCAATTACAGCTACGGACTGGACCTTGTACGAGCATACATTGAAAGAAACGGCGGAACTGCTGATAATCCTGTTAAACGCTGGAGATTGTTTGAAGATTTATTATCTAAACCTTATACCCCCGCTTCGCTTCAGTAAGGAGCGTAAATCGTTTTTAAGAAATCTAATATTAAGTAGCCCCGACTTTTAAGTCGGGGCTAAGAATAATAACCAACCAATCGGACTTTAGTCCAAATAAGTTTTAAAAACAATTGATTTAAGAACAAGGATTAACGAATTAAGATTTATGATTTTTACTTTCACTTCACAGATCAGCAATCGTTAATCTTTATTCTGAAATCAAAATAGAATTTGATTCGGTGCAGTACTCCTTTACATAGAAGCAACCGCCTCGACGTCAGCGGCTTCTTTTGGAATTGGTCTTCCTAAAACTCTGTAACCGTTTTCTGTGACAAGGATATCATCCTCTATTCTTATTCCGCCGAAGTTCTTATATTCTTCAACCCTATCATAGTTAATAAATTTCTTATGAAGCTTCTTCGCTTTCCATTGATCAATAAGTTCAGGAATAAAATAAATACCTGGCTCACAAGTAAACACAAATCCAGGCTGAAGTTCTTTTGCCAATCTTAAGTATGCAAGTCCGAATTGATTGCTTCGTTTTGTTTTATCATCATAACCGACGAAAGTTTCACCAAGATTTTCCATATCGTGAACATCGAGTCCCATCATATGTCCGAGTCCGTGCGGAAAGAACAGGGCGTGAGCACCTGCTTTAACGGCTTCATCCAGATTGCCTTGCATTAAACCAAGCTGGGATAACCCGGCTGCAATAATTTTTGCTGCAGTTAAATGAACATCCTTATGCATAATCCCCGGACGGATCATATTGATTGCATTCTTTTGTGCGGTGAGTACAATTTCATAAATATCTTTCTGCTTTGTTGAAAATTTACCGCCGACAGGAGTTGTTCTTGTTATATCACTTGCATAATTGAGAAGCGATTCCGCTCCGGCATCGCAAAGCAGAAGATCGCCTTGCTTAAGTGTATTTCCATGATAATGATTATGAAGCGTTTGTCCGTTTTTGGAAACTATAGGAGGAAAAGAAACTCCGCTTCCCAGTGCAAGCGAAATACCTTCGATTGCACCGGCAATATCGCGTTCAACCACTCCGGGTTTTGCCATCTGCATTGCACGTGTATGCATTGCAAAGGCGATCTCGATTGCATATTCAATTTCTGAAATTTCTTCGGGTGATTTAATTGATCTTTGTTCAACAACGGCAAGAATAAGATTTTTCGATGTGCGGGTATTAATTCGCTTCAAAGGTATATCAAGAAGATCAGAAAACTTTATCATCTGATCGCCGCGGTACATCGGAAGGAAATGAAATCTTCTTTTATTCCTTGACTGTGCTTTTGCGAACTTTCCGAAGTTCTTAATATGTTCGGAATGCTGTACTCCGATTTGTTCTGCAAGATCTGCAAGTTTTGGCTGCGGACCCATCCATACAACATCTTCTACTCCGAATTCATAGCCGAATAAATATTCTTTATCTTCATCGATATCAATTACTCCAACCATATTCGGAATATCATGTCCGAAGTAGTAAAGAAAAGAGCTGTCCTGCCTGAAATGATAGGTGTTGCCTGTATAATTCATTGGTGCTTCGTCATTGCCGGGGAATAGCAGCAATCCGTTTTTAAATTTCTTCTTTAATTCTTCTCTTCTTTTTATATAAATGTTTTTATCAAACATAAATGCTCCTTTGATAGGAAAATTGATTTTATTGATAGTAAAATTAGAGAATAAAAAAGTGGATTTAAAGAAAAAATTTTCAGGCCATTTTTTTTCTGAAAAGCATAACTGCAAAGAAGACAAATGCCTGAAGTAAAATAATTGTCGCACCGCTTGGTACATTCATATAGTAAGAAATCCACAGTCCGATCAGCGCAGTAGAAATTCCGATAATAATTGAAACCACTGTCATTTTACTGAAACTTTTATTTATCAATCTTGATGCTGCCGGCGGAATTACAAGGAACGCGGCTATCAAAACAATTCCAACTACTTTGATTGATACAACGATTGTAACTGCAATAAGAACACTTAACAAATAGTCGTCAAACTGAACTGGTATACGGTCTGCCTGCGCAAGTTCGCGGTCAAACGATGAATAAGCCCATCGTTTCCAGAATGGAAAAAGAAGCAGAGTGATTATTATCAAGATGATTGGAACAACTATATCTAATAAGGTAACAGAAAGGATTGATCCGAATAAGTAATTAAATGCATCGCTTGAGTATTGACGTTTAAGAAAAATAAAAATAATTCCAAGCGCCATTGAAACTGAAAAGAAAATTCCGATTGTGGTATCACCGCCGAGTTTGGTTTTATCTTTTACCCAGGTAATCCCAATTGCAACTAAAACTGTAAATGGAACCGCCACCCATATCGGTTCGGTTTCCAGAAGAATGCCTAAAGCAACGCCTCCGAAAGCAGCGTGAGCAAGTCCGCTTCCTAAAAACCCTAATCCGCGCTGAACAATGAACACACCATAATAGCTTGCAAGAAATCCGACCAGAATTCCCGCAATAAGTGCGCGCTGCATAAACGGAAGTGAAAGTATTTCAAACAAAGGAATTTATTGCTACTGTCTAAATTTATTATAATAATTTGTTAATCAAGATTTATAAAGTCATTTTAAATTGATTAGATGATTGTTTAATCGTTTAACGACAAATTTTATTGAACTTCAATCATCCATTCAATCAATCAGTCAATCTCTCGTTTCGAATTCGTCTCTCATCCAATAGTTCTTATTCCATGCTCGTGACCAATATGCCCGAAAGCAATTCTTAAATTATTTTCACCTAATGCTTCTTTCGGAACACCAAAGCTGACCTGTTTTCTGTTCAGCAATAAAACATAATCTGAATGATGATGTGCAACATGCCAGTCATGCGTAATCATTAATATCGTTGCTTTTGATTTTTCCTGGTATGATTCCAGCAGATTATACAGATCGGCTTCTCCTATTGCATCAATACCTGTTGCCGGTTCATCAAGCACAACTAATTTTGGGGAACGAACAATACTCCTTGCAAGACAAACTCTCTGCAATTCGCCACCGGATAATTCCGATAATGTTCTTTCGGCAAGATTTTCTGCTTTAACCATTGCCAATGCTTCCAATGATTTTTCTCTTTCGTTTCCCTTTACACTCCACGGCCAGCGACGAGTTAATCCTGATGTTACAAGTTCAATTGCAAGAGCAGGGAAATTTCTATCCATAGTTTTAATCTGCGGAACATAACCGATTAAGGATGGGTCGGCTTTGTCAGGAGTTTTACCAAATATTGATACTTCTCCTTTCTCAAAGTTTATTAATCCTAAGAGTATCTTCATTAGTGTGGATTTTCCTGCACCATTTGGACCAACAATAGAAACAAAAGAATTATCGGGAATAGAGAGATTTATATTCTCAAGAACTTCTATATCGCCGTAATTGAAAGAAAGATTTTTTATTTTTATGGCAGAATTCATTGAAGTGCTTTTTTTATAATATCTAAATTATAAAAAATTATTTCTTCATACGTCATTCTGCCGGGTACACCACCGATTGGATCAAGCTCAAACTCATTTATCCCGGTTAATTCTGCAAGTACTTTTGCTGGCTTATCACTGTGCTGCTTGTGGGTAAAGATAGCTTTCACATTCTGCCTTTTTACAAGATCCATTAACTGCTTTATATCTTTAGGAGTTGAATGATATCCGGGTGCAATTTCAATCGAACCGGCAACAAAAAAATTATACCGCTCAAAAAAATAGCTGTAGAAAGGATGCGCTGTGAAAACATTTCTGAATTGAATATCGGTTGTTTCTAATCTCAATAAGCTATCCATTTCTAAGAGCCTTACTGAAAAAAGCTTTTCATTATTTCTGAAATATTCTTCGTTCTCCGGGTCTATCTTTATTAATTTATTAAGAAGTGCCGGCAGCATTGCTCTAACTGTGAGCGGATCAACCCAGAAGTGAGGATCTATTCCAAGCGATTCTTCATCTAAGTTGTGATTATGATTATGATTATGACTGTGGTTGTGATTATCAAAATGATTATGAACTTTTATCTCTATTAAAAAATCATCAGGAATAAGCTTTAACATTTCGATTTTGTTATCAACATCAATCCTGGCAGCCCAGCCGTCAAGCGCTTCAGAGCCATAAAAAAATGCGGTACAGTTTTGAATGGTTTTGAAATCCGAAGTAAGCATCTCGTAAGTATGCGGATCAGCACCGGCAGGAAGAATTGATTTCACATCAATTCTATCACCAACAATTTCCTGTATTATAGCTTTAAATGGATAAATAGTTGCTACGATATCAGATTTCTGTTTTTCAGCAGTACATCCTGAAAATAAAAAATATGAAAAGATGAGTATGTGAGATATTGTTTTCATAAGATCATGCAAAGATGCATTCATGCAGTTATGCTTACAAAGTATTAGTTAGCAGAAAAATATTTACGAGCCTGTTTTACGCTTTTTTGATTTTTGCTGAATGACTTTCGGTTTTCTTACCAGATAATATAATCCCATCAACACAAATGGAATGCTGAGTATTTGTCCCATATTCAATATCATTCCTGCTTCAAAAGCGGATTGATCTTCTTTAATGAACTCCACAAAAAATCTGAATCCGAAAATGAAAATTAAAAACAATCCGAACAGAAATCCTGTTTTAAGTGTTTCCCGTTTTTTAAGATAAATTAAATAAAGAATTCCAAAAGATATGAAGTACGCAATTGACTCATACAATTGTGCCGGATGACGCGGGATATCATCAACGCTTGTAAAGATAAACGCCCACGGAACATCTGTCTGCATACCAATAATTTCAGAATTAAAAAGATTACCAAGTCGGATTAATGCTCCGCCAAGAGCTACTACAATAACTAATCTGTCGAGCGTCCATATCATGCCCTGATCTTTTTTCTTCTTAGCAAAAAGATAAAGTGCAGTAAGAATGCCTATTGCAGCACCGTGACTTGCAAGTCCGCCTTCCCATACTTTTAGCATTTCCAACGGATTTGCTAAATAATAAGCCGGATCATAAAAGAGACAGTGACCAAGTCGGGCTCCAATAACAGTTCCAAGTATAACATAAATTGATAATTGTTCGAGATCAGACTGTGGTTTTTTCTCAAGCTTATAAACACGTGTCAGGATGATAAAGCCAAAAACAAAAGCAAGTGCAAATAAAAGTCCATACCACCTTAAGGTGATCGGTCCTATGCTTGTTATCTCACGACTCACGTCCCAGGTAATGTAAGATAAAAGAAATGCTATGTTGTCAATTAAGACCATCATTACTCAGTTTTCTTTTTTGACTTCCTTGTTTTATTAGTTTTTGTTGAAGCTTTCTTCTTTGTTTCTGATTTCTTTTTAGTTTTGGACGCAGCCTTAACCTTAGACTTTGATTCCGTTTTGTCTTTAACAGATACAGATTCAGTTCCCTTTATAAGGCTCAGAACATCTTCATAAGTAAGTGAAGCCGGCTCCTTATCTTTCGGAATCCTTATGTTTTTCCTTCCAGCTTTCAGATATGGTCCCCACCTTCCGTTAAGAATCTGATAATCCGGATTCTCATCAAATATTTTTATTGTTTTTTCATCATCAGCAATTCGTTTTGCCCTGATAACTTCAATTGCATCTTCAAGTGAAACAGTATGAGGATCAAATTCCTTTTTCAAAGAATAAAATTTACTCTTATGTTTTACATACGGTCCGAATCTTCCTATTGCAGCAGTAACTTCGGCTTCCTCAAATTCTCCAAGTGTCCTAGGTAATTTAAACAATTCCAAAGCTTCTTCAATTGTAATGTGTTCAAGCTTCTGGTCTTTTCTTATTCCTGCATATTCAGGTTTCGATTCAGGATCATTTAAATCGGTTAGCTGGGCAACAGGTCCGAACCTAGCCATTCTAACAGATATTTGTTTCCCGGTTTTAGGATCTGTGCCGAGAATTCTTTCACCCGATACTCTTTCGCTGTGCTCAATGGTTTTCTCTACATCTTTATGGAATGGATGATAAAATTCATCAAGCATTTCGTGGTAATCCATTTTGCCAAGTGCAACATCATCCAGTTCTTCTTCAACATGAGCAGTAAATTTGTAATCAAGTATCTTGGGAAAATTCTGTGTTAGAAAATCATTTACGAGCATCGCAATATCATTTGGGAAGAGCTTACCCCTATCAACACCTGTTCGTTCAGTTTTCCTATCTTTATCAATTTCACCAGATGGAATAAGAGTTAGTATCCTGTATTCTCTTTCAGTTCCGCTTCTTTCTTCTTTATGAACATAACCGCGCTTTTGTATAGTGCTTATTGTCGGAGCATATGTAGATGGCCGGCCTATTCCAAGCTCTTCAAGTTTTTTAACAAGACTTGCTTCTGTATATCTGGGGGCGGGACGTGTGAATCTTTCCGTAGCAGCTATTTCTTTCATCTGAAGAGATTGATCCACCTTCATTGGAGGAAGTATATCGGTAAATCCGTTCTCACCATTTTCATCGTCAGTATCTTCAAGATAAACTTTAAGAAAACCGTCAAACTTTATTACCTCACCTTTCGCCGTTAAGGTTTCATCTGTAGTAGAGATTTTTATTTTTGCAATTGTTCGTTCAAGCTCTGCATCACTCATTTGCGAAGCAATCGCACGCTGCCAGATTAATTCATAAAGTGCTTTTTCATCTTTTGTTCCGTCAACAGTTTCTACACCGAAATCAGTTGGGCGAATTGCTTCGTGCGCTTCCTGTGCTCCTGCAGATTTTGTTTTGAATTGCCGCCTGTTCCAGTATTGCTTACCGAAATCATTGTGGATTGCCTGTTTTGCAGCTTCCTGAGCAAAATCCGATAAGTTAACGGAATCCGTTCTCATATATGAAATTTTTCCAGCTTCATATAATCTCTGTGCAACCATCATGGTTTTAGAAACAGAGAACCTTAATTTCCTGCTTGCTTCCTGCTGCAATGTGGAAGTTGTAAATGGTGGTGCCGGAGTTTTCTTGAATGGTTTCTTTTCCAGACTTTCAACGATGAACTCGGCGTTTTTACATTTGTTAAGAAACTCTTCTACTTCTTTTTCCGTTTTAAGATAGCCCGGAAGTTCAGCTCTTAATTCATTCTTCTTCCCGCTTTCGTCTTCAACAATAAATTGAGCAATAACTTTAAACCGAGATTCAGGAACAAAAACATCAATCTCTCTTTCACGTTCAACAATTAATCTTACTGCAACTGACTGCACTCTGCCGGCAGAAAGTTTTGATTGGACTTTTCTCCATAGCACTGCGGATATTTCAAATCCAACCAGCCGATCTAATATTCTTCTTGCCTGTTGTGCATCAACAAGATTCATATCTATGTTTCGGGGATTAGCGATAGCTTCAAGAACAGCATTTTTGGTTATTTCGTTAAACACAATACGTTTGATTTTTTCATCAGGAAGTTCAAGGGCTTCTTTAAGATGCCATGATATTGCTTCACCTTCGCGGTCTTCATCGGTTGCCAGCCAGATTGTTTCAGCTTTCTTGGTGAGTTTCGTTAATTCTTTAACAACATTTTTTTTATCTTCAGGAATTTTATAAACAGGTGCGAAGTTATTCTCGATATTCACACCCTTATCTTTTTTTACAAGATCACGTATGTGTCCGTAGCTTGATGTGACTAAAAAGTCCTTACCAAGATAACCTTCAATAGTCTTAGCCTTAGCCGGAGATTCAACGATTACTATATTTTTTGACATAAAACCTTATTTTTTAACAGTTTTTGAAAAAGCGCCTGCAAATTAACTTAATCTTTCAGCAAAATACAAAGTCAATAAGAAATGGATGTTAGATGATGTGAGATGAAATACGTATCAGAATTTAAATTTTAAGAAATTTGATAGCGTTTGATATTATAGAAAATCAAAAATTCTCCGTGGTTCTTAGTGGGTTCTCTGTGTAAGAATTCTTTCACGAAGGTTCACGAAGAAGCCACAGAGTTACACGAAGATTGATTACTTTCTTTTTATGAATGTAGAAAATTTATTTTCATCCGTTTTTTCTGAATGCGCAACAAATCCTTTTTTATTAACAATATCAATAAGCGGTAAGGGAATGAAAGGAGTAATTAATAAATAAATTTCATCACCGGATATTGTTTCTATATCATTTACAACTTTAGAAATCGGGTGAACTCCACTTTCAAGATCTTCTCTTGCATCATAAGTTAGCGTAATATTTTCTTCTTTAACCCAACCGGGTTTTACAGTGTTTGCATTATTTTTTTCATTATCGGTAATAAGAGTTTCCTGTCCGACTTTTTTCCTTAACACATTGATGAGGGTCGGCAATGCTACATTTCCAATAACTGCTGCCTGTTTGAGGGAAGTTACTTTTGCTATAGTCTTTCTAAGAACCGGATTTTTTAATTTTTTAAAAACAGGAGCGATCTCGATAAGTTTATCTTCAAGCTCTGGATAATTATTCAAAAGATCTGCAACAATTGTCTGTGGAGTAATTTGTAATTTGGTCTTTTCAATCATATCTGAATCCATAGTTATTTATCGTAAGTCAATAATCTTCTTTCGCCATCAATATCACGGAATTGTTTTATGTCCTGCGTAACTTCAAGGGTGCCGAGATATTCTTTATTTGCATTTCTCACAGCATAATATGCTATGTGAACATATTTATTCTGAAAGTTTATCCAAAATTTTGCTGAATCCTGTTTGCCTGATTTAAAATCATTTACTATCTGTTCAACAATATGAACGCTTTTGGGTGGGTGACAGAACTGGACTTTTCTTCCAAGAATAGCACGATTTCTTTCGAATATCCTTTCTTCACCGTGAGAGAAAAATTTCACACTGTCATCTTTATCTACAAAAGTGAGATCCACAGGAAGGCTACTGAACAATGCTTCAAGTTCTTCAATCGAAAATGAACCGGTTGATAGATTGATTTTTCCGTTTTCCTTCTTTTGCGGTTCAAAATATCCTTCAATTGAGGGCGTCCATTTTTCAGTTGGTGAGATTAGGCAGTATCCTATTTCATCACTTTGATTGTATATCTCCGCCCAGTCGATTTCCGTAAATGCATCGAGACACATAGGAAAGAGAATGTGTTCCTCTTTATAGATCATTTCTTCAATTGCTTTTACAGCAGGTGCAAGAACGAATTCTATATAGCCATTAAGTTCTTCGGCAGTTACAGTTTTACTTTCGTCAAAAAGTTTATGTGAAGATTTCAGGAATTCTCTAACTTCATCGTGCTTTCCCCACATTACCATAGGCGGACCTGTTATATTATACTTTTCAAGATAGGGGAAGACCAGATTTTCTTTTCTAAAGTAGTGCTTTTCTACATCCATTAATGAATTGAATATTGAACGAATCTCGAATAAAAGTTCGCTTGCATCTTCTTCCGGTTTAATTTTACCTGCTTTATCAAAAAGCATTTTAATTTTCCCGATTTCTTTTGTCAGTGCTGAGTTCTCTTTGGTCATTGTGTCAACAGGATGACCGGCAGGTACTTTTTTTGCGGACGATACATCAATCTTTCCCTTTAATGCATCGGTGTGGATATCGCAGAACTTAAGAACTTCCTCTTGCGGAAGACCTTCGTTTATTAGCTCCTGTTCTGCGCGGACAACCTCGCCGTATGGAACACTGCCCATAAGATCAGAAAGTTTTTTCCTCGTATCTTCTGCACTAACACCGTTATGCAAATCTTTAATTAATTTTTTTAGTTGATCTACTCTTTGTTTACTGTTATCTAATAATTCACTCATTGTTTTATTTCCTTTATTTTTTTCCGTGATTCTTCGTGACTTCTCCGTGCTGCTTCGTGAAAGTATTCTTATTTCTGGCTTCTCAGAGAATCAATTTACCTGAACCTCTTTTAATATATCTCCGTTGACCCCCATTACAACAACCTTCAGCGGTATATCTTTCCCTGATTCCTTTAAGGCTTCAGTGGCAAGTTGATATAAGCCGCTGCAGCAGGGAACCTGCATAACCAGCACCGTAATTGATTTTAAATTAGATTCATTTATCATAGAAACCAGTTTATCAAAATATACTTCCTGATTACTGTCAAGTTTTGGACAGGCGATAGCAAGGCTTTTACCGTTCATAAAATCCTTATGAAAATCACCATAAGCAAAAGCGCAGCAATCTGCAGCGAGCAGTAAATCTGAATTCTGAAAATAATTTGCATGGGGTGATACAAGATGAAGCTGAACCGGCCATTGCCTTAAGTGTGATCGCCTTATTCCTGTTTCCACCTCTGATTTTTCCTGAACCTCAAAACTCATTGATCGCGATCCGGGACAACCTGAACCGTAGTTATGTTGCCGTTGATTGTTTTGCTTAACCGGATTATCTATGCCGTTTTCGGTTAAAAAGTTGATTGCCTGCTGGAAGTATTCCATTTCATTGTGGTCGATCAAATGCTCAAGATGTGCTTTAATTACATTCGGACCACCTTTTACTATGGTTTCCATTACTTTCGTTTCATTGTACGGTTCTGCTTCTCTTACATCGATGGTAATAGCACCTTGAGGACAATGACCGAGACAGGCACCAAGACCATCACAGAACAAATCGCTTATTAATCTGGCTTTACCATCAATTATTTGTAATGCTCCTTCGTGACAACTTGGGACACAATCTCCGCAACCATCGCACAAGGCTTCATCAATATTTACGATTTTTCTAAGCATTTTAATCCTTTCTATGAAATCAGATAAAAACATCTGATTAAAAATATAGCCTTTTCACTAAAAAAGCAAACCAATCCGATTTGAGAAAAATTAAGAAATTAAAGCTAATTGAACTTTTTTCTGCAAAAATGAATTATTATCTTACTTTTAATAAAAATAGATTATATAATGAACTCTATCAAAGAATCGCATTTCCTGGATTTTTACAATAATCTGGTTGATGGAAATAAAGACAAATGTTCTGACATTGTACAATTGCTTCTTAACGAAGGCGCAGACCTAAAAGATATTTATGTAGATTTATTCCAGAAAGCTCTTTACAGAATAGGCAAATTATGGGATCATAATGAGCTGACTATTCCGGAAGAACATATGGCAACACAGATCACAGAATTTTTGATTGCTAAATTTGCACCGCCATCTCCTGTTAACTCTAATAGAAAAGCAGTTGTGACATGCATCGATAAGGAGTTTCATGAAATAGGACCCCGGATGGTATCTTATATTTTTGAAATGAATAACTGGAAAACTTACTTTCTTGGTGCTTCTGTTCCGACCAAAGAAATAGTGAAATATGTAAAACAAATTGATCCGGATGCTGTTGCTCTTTCATTCGGTCTTTACCTGAACCTGGGAAGATTTCTCGAACTGGTAGACCATCTTACAAAGTTTTTCCCTCACAAGAGGATAATTGTGGGAGGACAGGCACTTAAAGAAAATTCCGATAATGTGTTGAAAAAATATCCGAACGCACTTTACATCCCTTCAATACATGAACTTGATGAATACCTGAAAAAGGAGTATTCCTGATCACAGGCAAAGAATTTTCCCTTTGCCTTTTATTTTGATCTTTTTTAATTTTAAGTGCACTTAAATAAATTTTATACCGGACTTAAATGAAAAATATTTCAAAAGAAGATTATCTGAGTACAATTTATAAACTCAGGGATGAAAATGGCGAAATCAAACCGAACCTTATTGCTGAATCGCTGGATATTTCCAATGCTGCCGTAACGGATATGCTTCGCAAGCTTTCTACTGATGGTTTTGTAATTTACAAAAAATATAAGGGCATTAAGCTTACTGCTGAAGGTGAGAATTATGCTAAAAATATGGTTAGGCGACACAGAATATGGGAAACCTTTCTTCACCAGGTGCTCGGAATGTCCTGGGATAAAGTCCACGACGAAGCAGAAAAACTAGAACATTCCTCTTCAGATGAATTAATTAATAGAATTGAAGAATTTCTCAATTATCCGCAATCTGACCCGCACGGCTATCCAATTCCAGATAGAAAAGGCAGAATGCCTAGTTATAAAAGTGCAATTGCAATTTCAGAGTTAGATAAAAATAACAAAGTTGAGGTTATTAGAGTTAACGATACACATAAGGGAATGCTCGGATATATTTCTAAAATAGGTATTGAGCTCGGTAAAGAGATATTTATAAAAGACATTCTGGAATTTGACGGCTCAATGCTTCTTAAAATAAATAGCAAAGAAGTTAACATAAGCAGAAAAATTGCCTCAAATATTTTTGTTGGAAAGATTTCGGGATGATATAAATTATGAGTGAACCAATAGTACTTTTAATAATTGGAATTATTGCAGTTATCTTTTTTATTACTTTGTTTTATCCGAATAAAGGAATAATAGCAGAGTGGAAAAAATCAAAGTATGCAAACAAAAAAGTTCTTATAGAAGATGCATTAAAATATTTATATAACTGTGAATATAACAATATAAACTGCACCCTTACCGGAATAGCAGGTAACCTTGCCATTTCACCTGACCATGCTACAGAAATCATTTCGAAGTTAGAGGAGATGGAATTGATAACTGCCCATCAAGACGCTTTGTCTTTAACCTCAGACGGGAAATCCTATGCATTAAGGATCATCCGCGTTCATCGTTTGTGGGAAAAATATCTTGCCGATGAAACCAGCGTTCAGGAAATGGAATGGCATCAAAAGGCTGAAGAGGTTGAACATCAGTTGTCTCCTGAGCAGGCAAATCAATTAGCAGCACAAATCGGCAATCCGGTCTTTGACCCTCACGGTGATCCAATCCCGTCTTCGGCAGGCGATATTCCGGAAAAAAGAGGAAAATTGTTAACCGAAATGAACCCCGGTGAATTTGCAATAATTACACATGTCGAGGATGAACCGCACGCGATTTACAGTCAGATTATTGCAGAAGGACTTTACCCTGGAATGCAAATCAGAATGCTCGAGTTATCAGATAAAAGGATCAAGTTTGTTGCAAACGGTGAAGAATGCATTCTTTCTCCACTTATTGCAAAAAGTATTACAGTAGGTGTGATGAAATTTGAAAAACCTATTGAAGGGAAATTCAGATCCTTATCAGATTTAAAAGTTGGTGAGAAGGGAAAAATTCTTGGGATCGCAAAATCACTTAGAGGACAACAGCGCAGGAGATTAATGGATTTTGGTATAGTTCCGGGAACAGAAGTTGAAATTGAAATGAAAGGACTTTGGGACGATCCCATTGCTTATCGTATAAGAGGGGCAACAGTTGCATTACGCAAAAATCAAACAGATAAAATTTATCTTATAAATGAATAGGTTTTATTATGTCAGGACTCGATCTAAATAATTGTTCAACCTGCCCGGCTCATAATCTTGGCAATCTTAATAAGCTTGGAATAAATATGAGCAACTTCGATTTTGTAGTGGCTCTTGCCGGAAATCCAAACACAGGTAAAAGCACTGTATTTAATTATCTAACAGGATTAAGACAGCACACCGGCAATTGGCCCGGCAAAACCGTTACCAGGGCAGAAGGTGGTTTTGAGTATAACAAAAAGAAATTTAAACTTGTCGATCTGCCGGGTACATATTCACTTTTATCAACTAGCACAGACGAAGAAGTTGCGCGTGATTTTATTTTATTCGGTCAACCAGATGTAACTGTAATTGTGGTTGACGCAACAAGAGTCGAGAGAAATCTAAATCTTGTCCTGCAAATTTTGGAAATAACTGACAGAACTGTTGTTTGCCTTAATCTGATGGATGAAGCTAAACGTAACGAAATAAAAATAGATGCTAGAGTTTTGTCTAAAGAGTTGGGTGTACCTGTTATTCCTGCTGCAGCAAGACAGGGCGAAGGTATGAATGAATTATTGAACATTATTTTCGAAGTTGCAGCCGGCAAGTATATATGTAAACCTCACCGGATTAAAACATCATCCAAAGAATTGAATTTTGCAGTTGAAAAAATTAGCCGGGAGATAACAAAAGAATTCCCAGACCTTCCAAACACGAGATGGGTTGCACTAAGGTTACTGGAAGGTGATCAAAGCATAATTGAGGCAATTAGAAGCGGTGAACTCGGTAATTTGAAAAAACAGAATTTGGCAACGGTTAATCAGTCATAACAAACGGTAAATGAAAAAACGCCACAAAGTCACTAAAGCAAAAAGAACATAAAAATTTTATATGGAAAGCGCTAACATAAACAGAGAATCAATTCTTGCAACAGCAAATAATCTTCGCTGGGAAGTTGGTGAGAATCTTCATGATACTCTGATGGAATCAATTTATGATAATGCATACTCCATAGCCAGCAAAGCAGTTATTCTACCTGATAAAAAGCCGGCGTATAGTTTTGACAGGACATTAGACAAAATTATCACAAGCAAATACCTTGGTTTTCCACTAATGTTTTTGCTGCTTGGAGTTGTATTCTGGTTAACAATTGAAGGCTCAAACGTTCCCTCCGGTTTATTGGCAGCATTACTTGTAGATACAATACATCCCTTTCTTAAAAGTATTTCTGCTTCAATTGGTTTACCCTTCTGGATTGATGGAGTGCTTATAGATGGAGCCTATCTCGCAATGGCATGGGTTGTAGCTGTGATGCTTCCGCCAATGGCAATATTCTTTCCACTGTTTACTTTACTTGAAGATTTTGGTTACCTGCCGCGTGTTGCATTCAATATGGATCCGCTATATAAAAGAGTTGGCGCTCACGGCAAGCAGGCACTTACAATGGCAATGGGTTTCGGATGCAATGCTGCCGGTATCATAGCAACCAGAGTAATTGATTCTCCGCGAGAACGACTGCTTGCAATAATTACAAATAACTTTTCCTTATGTAATGGAAGATGGCCAACTCAAATACTGATAGCAACAATATTTATCGGTAGTTCAGTACCAGCCTACATAGCCGGGTTAGTTTCTGCGGCAGCAGTAGTATTTATTGCGGTCCTGGGAATTGCGCTTAGTCTTGTTGTTTCATGGGGACTTTCAAAAACTTTACTAAAAGGTGAAGCCTCTGCGTTTAGTCTGGAACTACCGCCATATCGTCCCCCAAGAATTTTACAGACGCTTTATACTTCACTGATAGACAGAACAATTTTTGTTTTATGGCGTGCAATTATTTTTGCCATCCCGGCAGGAATTGTAATCTGGCTGGTTTCGAATATTACAATCAATGGCGTTTCTTTAGCTAATCATTTTATTCATTGGGTTAATCCGGTCGCTTTTATTTTTGGATTGAACGGTGTGATATTTCTTGCATATATAATTGCAATTCCGGCAAATGAAATTGTCATTCCAACAATACTAATGCTAACCGTAGCTAATCTTGGACTTGCCGGTGTCGGGGCAGGCAGCGGTGTAATGTTTGAACTTGAATCTGTTGGAGATACAGCCAATATTCTCTATGCCGGAGGGTGGACCTTGTTAACGGGAATTAATCTTATGCTGTTCAGCTTACTGCATAATCCCTGTTCTACAACTATCTATACAATTTTTAAAGAAACAAAAAGTGTTAAGTGGACAGCAGTGTCAACATTTCTACCAATTATAATGGGACTGGTTGTTACATTTTTTTTAACACAGATTTGGAGAATTATTGTTAACTAATTTTACCATAAAATTTTTTTGAAAGTAAATTAAAATGGCTACAAAAAATATTCGTCTTCTCTCCTGGAATGTTAACGGTATTCGTGCCGCTTATAAAAAAGGCTTCGTTGACTGGTTCATTCAAGAAGATCCCGATGTGCTCTGTCTTCAGGAAACAAAAGCCCATCCTGAACAATTGACAAATGATTTGCTTAATGTAAATGGATATAAATCTTATTTCTCTTCTTCAATTGTTAAAAAGGGATATAGCGGAGTAGCAATCTACACAAAGCAGGAACCTGTTAAAGTGGAACACGGATTTGGAATTCCTAAGTTTGATGACGAAGGAAGAATAATTGTTGCAGATTATAAAAGTTTCTTGCTGATAAACATTTACTATCCTAACGGAAAAGCAAGAGAAGAAAGGCTGAAGTATAAAATGGATTTCTATGATGCGTTTCTTGAATACGCTGATGATCTTGTTAATAAAGGTAAGAAGCTCGTTATTTGCGGTGATGTAAACACTGCACATAAAGAAATTGATCTTGCCCGTCCGAAAGAAAATTCCAAAATATCCGGCTTCCTCCCGATCGAACGCGAGTGGATGGATAAGTTTTTCTCTCATGGATATGTTGATACGTTCAGAAGGTTTAACAATCAGCCGGAGCAATATACCTGGTGGGATATGCAGTCACGTGCACGTGAAAGAAACGTTGGCTGGAGAATAGATTATTTCTTTATTTCAGAGAATTTTACGAAAAACCTAAAAAATGCCTTTATCATGCCCGATGTTATGGGCTCAGATCACTGCCCGGTTGGAATTGAGATATCCGTAAAATAATATTTAATGAATTTTTTTATTTAATAAGTTGTTATATCTTCAAATTAAAATCTCATTAGATTCTTATTAATAAAATTAAAGATGTTTAAAAAAATATTTCAAATATTTCTTTTTTGTGTGATTATTTCACTTAATCTCTTGGCTCAGACTAAATCAAATGCAAATGCCAAAATTGTTGTTGATTCGTATTTATTAAATCAAAATCACACTATTCCAATTGGAATTTTAATTGAACTGGAAAATGACTGGCATATTTACTGGCGAAATCCGGGTGACAGCGGAATGCCGACTTCCATTGATTTTGATCTGCCCGATGGTGTTACAATATCCGAAATCAGGTGGCCAGCACCAAAAGCATTTGAGTATGATGGTCTGGCAAGTTATGGTTATGAAAAGCAGGTATTATTGTTGGCTGATCTTTTAGTTCCTGAAAATTATGCATTAAGTTCAATAGAAATTACTGCTGACCTGAAATCATTAATTTGTAAAGATGTTTGCATACCATTTAACACTTCCGTTTCAACCGAGGTTGATCTGGTAAATAATTTTAAGGCTGATAATCAGATTTCAAGATTATTTTCCGAAACAGTTAGAGGTTTGCCGGGAGTAAAACAAAACATTGATTTTTCAGTCAAGCTTAATGATGAATTTATTACATTTAAAATTCACAATCCTGAGATAAAACCCGCTGAAATTGAATCACTTTATTTTTTGCCTTATCAAAATGGCATATTTAAAAATTCAATAGATCAGAAATTCTTACAAAAGGAAAATAATTCAGAGCTCGTGGTTGAGTTTGATCATTTCAGAATAGAAGAGCCCAAAGAAATTTATGGCTTACTGGTTTATGATTTTGGCAATCCGGACAAATCGAGAAAAGTCTATGAAATAAAAAAACTATTAATTAATTAGTTGGTTATCAATAATATTACAGGAGGTTCCTATGGTCAGAAAATTTGTGTTATTCTTACTCATTGCCTTTACCGGATCTGTTTTTGCACAGAAGGCAACACTAAATGAAGCTGCTCCAAATTTTAAACTTGTCGATTCCAATGACAATGAACATTCATTAAGAGATTTTGCCGGTAAGAATGTTGTTCTTGAATGGATAAATTACGATTGTCCATTTGTTAAAAAACATTATGATGCAAAAAATATGCAGAACTTGCAAAAAAAATATACGGCTCAGAATGTTGTATGGTTGACTATATGCTCATCTAACAAAGGTAAGCAAGGAAATTTTTCTGTCGAAGAAATTAATAAGCGATCAAAGAAACACGACGCAAAATTTACTGCATATCTGATAGATGAAGATGGGAAAGTCGGGAAAATGTATGGTGCAAAAACAACTCCGCATATGTACATCATAAATGCAGAAGGTGTTCTTGTTTATGCAGGCGGTATAGATGATAAAGCAACAACCGATGTTAAAGATGTAAAAGGTGCAAAGAATTATATTTCTCTGGCTTTAGATGAACTGTTGAGTGGGAAAAGTGTAAGCACTCAAAGCTCAACCCCCTATGGATGCAGTGTAAAGTATTAATTACTATTTAGATTTTAAGGGTCCTGGCGGCTAAACAGTTTACAGCCGGGACCCCATTGTTATCCCCCTTAAGTGAACTAATTTTTCCTCTATCACGTTTTTTAAGTATAAATAAAAACAGAAGGTTAATTATTGTTCATTTTTACAAAGAATTGTGAGTATTTAGGAAGATGGTAAATGAAGCTGTTCTAATCTTTCCCCATCAGTTGTTTAATAATCATCCTGCCCTTCATAAAGACAGAAGAATATTTTTAATTGAAGATCCGTTGTTCTTTGGTGATATCAGGTACCCGTTTCGGTTTCATAAAAAGAAACTAATATTCCACCGCGCCTCAATGAAAGCTTACGAAAAACACCTCACTGATCAAGGTTATAATGTAATATATCTTCAATACTCAAGCTTCAAAGAAGACCGCCGTTCGAATTACCTGTCTGTTTTCTTCAATAAAATGAGAATAAATGTTTTTCATTATGCGGAAGTAACTGATTTCATACTTGAAAAAAGAATTCAAAAAATGATAAATCAGCTTCATAAAAGATTTATTAAATATCCATCACCAATGTTCTTATCTGATGAGAATTATTTGAGAGAGTTCTTCTCAAAACAGAAATCTTATTTAATGGCATCATTCTACATTGAGCAAAGAAAACGGTTTAACATTCTTTTAGAAAGTGGTAAACCTATCGGCGGCAAATGGAGTTTTGATGACGAGAACAGAAAAAAACCACCTAAAGGATTTAAGACACCGCGATTAAAATTTCCGGATACTACAGAATATGAAATTGAAGCAATTGATTATGTGGAGAAACATTTTCCAAACAATCCCGGAGATGGATTTGATTTTATTTATCCGGTTACATTTGAACAAGCGGAAGAATGGCTGAATGAATTTCTGACAAATCGATTTAAACTTTTTGGAGATTTTGAAGATGCAATCGATCAGGATGAAACTTATCTGTTTCATTCTGTTCTTACTCCAATGTTAAACTCCGGCCTGCTTACACCAAAGCAAGTGGTTGATAAAGCCCTGCAGTTTGCTGATAAAAATGATGTGCCGCTTAATTCTTTGGAAGGATTTATTCGTCAGATTATTGGCTGGCGTGAGTATATGCGTGCTGTTTATCTGCTTGAAGGTGTAAAACAGCGAACAACAAATTATTTTAAGTTCAATAGAAAAATGCCAAAAGCTTTTTATGATGCAAATACCGGAATTGAGCCGGTTGATACAGTAATCAAAAGAGTTCTGGAAAAATCCTATACACATCATATTGAACGACTAATGATCCTCGGTAATTTTATGCTGCTTTGTGAAATTGATCCCGATGAAGTTTATAAATGGTTTATGGAAATGTATATTGATGCTTATGATTGGGTGATGGTACCTAATGTTTATGGAATGAGTCAGTATGCTGACGGAGGACTGATTTGCACAAAACCATATATTTCATCTTCAAACTACATCAAAAAAATGAGTAATTTTGAAAAGGGCGATTGGTGTGAAATATGGGATGCTCTTTATTGGCGATTCATTCACAATCATAAAAAAGTGTTTGAAAAAAATCCGCGTATGAGTATGATGATAGTACAGCTTAATAAGATGGATAAAGATAAACTTAAAAAGCACTTAAAGATAGCTGAGAGCTTTCTAAATAAATTAAAATAGTTCTAAGTTTTTAATGATGTTTTCTTTTATCAAAACGACTATTTTTGTCTAAAGCTAAAAGGTGAAAAATGAGACAAGTTGTAATATACCCGGGAGAAGATAGATATTGGGTAGCTGAATGTCCGAGTCTGCCTGGTTGTGTAAGTCAGGGTGAATCAAAGGAATCTGCATTACAAAATATTAAAGACGCAATAGCTCTTTATCTGGAAGCTTTAAAGGAAGATAATCTGCCTATTCCCCCTGAAACATTTGAGACTATTGTTGTAGCAGTATGAGTGCTTTGCCAGTTATTTCCGGCCAAGAGTGTGTGAGAGTTTTGGAGAAGGTTGGATTTTATATTAAAAGACAGAGAGGCAGTCACATAATTTTGAGAAGAGATAATCCATTCGGGCAAATTACTGTTCCAAATCATAAAACTCTTGATCGGGGAACGCTTAGGTCTATTATCAGATCTGCCGATCTTTCAGTGGAGCAATTTATCAAACTACTTTAGTTACAAACTTTGAGCATTAATTCTAAAAGAACCAGACTTCTTCAAAAAGGCAATGAAACCAGCGGACCGGTTGTTTACTGGATGAGCCGCGATCAGCGGGTTCACGATAACTGGGCTTTGCTTTTTTCGCAACAATTAGCCCGTGAGAATAAGAAGCCTTTAGCGGTTATATTTAATCTTGTTCCAAATTTTCTCGAAGCAACTATTCGTCAATATGGATTTATGCTGAAAGGGTTGATGGAGATTGAATCAGAATTAACAAAATATAATCTTCCATTTTTTTTGTTATCAGGTAAACCTGAGGAAGAAATTCCTAAGTTCTTAAAAAAAATAAAAGCTTCAATTCTAGTTTCAGATTTTGATCCTCTTAAAATAAAAAGAATATGGAAACGTGATGTTGCAAAACAAATCTCAATTCCGTTTTATGAAGTTGATGCACGTAATATTGTCCCCGCTTTATATGTTTCTGATAAAACAGAATTTGCTGCCTACACAATTCGCCCAAAGATAAACAAAGCCTTGATTGAGTTTATGGATGAGTTTCCATCTCTGAAGAAGATGAGCAAAGGTGAAATTTCATTCGATAAAACAGATTGGAATAAAATCGAAAAGTCGTTAAAAGTTAATCGCGATGTAAAAGAAGTTGATTGGATATTGCCAGGTGAAAAAGCTGCGAAAAAATCATTAGAATATTTTCTCAGTAAAAAATTTGAAAAGTATAATGAATTAAGAAATGATCCCACAAAAGATGGACAATCAAATCTCTCACCTTATTTGCATTTTGGACAAATCTCTGCTCAGCGGGTTGCGCTTGAAACACAAAGGTTAAATGGAAATAAAGAATCCGAAAAATCATTTCTTGAGGAATTGATTGTGAGAAGGGAATTATCTGATAACTTCTGTTACTTCAATAAAAATTATGATTCATTTGACGGCTTTCACGATTGGGCAAAAACTTCACTTAATGAACACCGCAAAGATGAGCGTGAATTCGTTTACACTTTAGAAGAATTTGAGAATTCTAGAACACACGAAGATCTTTGGAATGCTGCACAAACGGAAATGGTTACAATCGGTAAAATGCACGGCTATATGCGAATGTACTGGGCAAAAAAAATTTTAGAATGGACAAAATCACCCGAAGATGCTTTAAAAACAGCAATCTATCTGAATGACAAATATGAACTGGATGGCAGAGATCCTAATGGTTATACAGGTATCGCCTGGTCGATTGGCGGAATTCACGATCGCCCCTGGTTTGAAAGACCGGTTTATGGCAAAATAAGATATATGAATCGTAATGGTGCCGAAAAAAAATTCGATGTTAAAAAATATATTTCTTCAAACAGCAGAAATCTCAAATCTTAATTGAAATAGTGTTTTCCAGCATACCGCTCTTCTCAGTATGATACACCTCATCTCTTCTGAACCCCTTTTTAGCAATTATTTTTCATTAAAAAATCGGCATTCATCTTGAAGCATAAGCATATCAATTTTGATTGATTTTATTAAAAAAGCTTATTTATTACGGAAAATCAATGAAACTTAACTCTTATAAATTTCAAACAAAGCTTACGATACAGTTTACTTTGTTCTTTATAGTCATATCAGGAATTATTTACTTTTATTTTACATCCAAGTTTGAGCAGGATACGCGTGAAAAATTTCAATATAAGGCGCAAATATTTTTAAACTATTTTGAAGGCAATCCTGAAATTTTCTGGCAGAAAAAATTTGATGATAAGAAAATTGTAAAAGATCTGATGAATTTGAACAAGGCTGCCTACCTTGTTTTAGAAAACACTGCAGGTGAAGTGTTCGGCGGAATTAATATTGATGAAGCTGAATCGAATTATTATATTATGACCAAAGAGGTTGAAGAGATATCAAAAAACGAAAGTGTCTTTAAAGTAGTTTTACCGATAAAAACACGATTCTCTGAAATCGGAAAAGTTTATGTTGGTTTTGTCGTTTCAAAAGATGCCTTCAATCTTCACAATCAAAAATTACTAACCGGATTATTTAGTCTTACTATTCTGTTTGCGGGAATGATATTTACTTATTTTATGAGTTTAATTTCATTCCGTCCGCTTATAAAAGTTTTAAAAAAGCTAGAGCGTGTAAAAGAGCCAGATGATATTGAAGGGATTAAATCTAAAAAAAGAGATGAAATAGGTCTGTTGGCTGACCGGATAGATAATGTATTGCTTGAATTGGATAAGTCGTCCTCGCAGGTAGAAGTGCTTAATAAAAAAGTCCACGACTTTATAAAAAGTAAATTAGATGAGCTAACAGAAGAAATTAATTACAGAAAAAAAGCTGAATACTCATTGATCAAAAGCGAAGAGCAGTTCAGGTTGATGTTTGAAAATGCACCAATCGGAATGGTTATGCTTTCCCCTGAAAATGAAGTAATGCGGGTCAATAAATCATTCTGTAAAATGGTTGGATATCAGCCGGATGAATTAATCAATATGCATATCCGATGTCTTATAGATAATGATAAAATAGAGTTTTTCACAAATGAAAATATGCCTAAGCAGGATCCCGCTGTCGTTGATATCACATCAGAAAAGGTGCTTGTAAGAAGAAGCGGTTCTGAAATAAATGTAATCGTAAAATCCGTTCCTATTTTCGATAATCAAAAGAAGGTTAAGCATAATATAATTCAGGTGCTGGATATCTCTCAGATAAAAAGCATTCAGAAAGAATTAATAAGTACTCTTGAAAAAGCTAAGGAATCGGATAGATTAAAAAGCGCATTTCTTGCACAAATGTCCCACGAGATAAGAACTCCGCTTAATGTAATTTTAACTTCTGTTCCGCTATTGGCAGATGAAATTCAAAACGGTGATGAAGAACTTAAAGTAATACTGGATTCTGTCAGAAGTGCAGGCAAAAGACTGCAAAGAACAATTGATATGATACTAAGTATGTCTTCGGTGCAAAGCGGAAACTATAAACCGGATTATGAAAATTTCGATATTGTTTCTGAACTTAAAAATATGGTAAACGAATTTCGTTCACTTGCGGAAGACAAAGGGTTGCAGCTTCGCTTGGTTAAGCATTGCGATAGTCTGAATATTATTGCAGACAAATATACTGTTAACCAGATTTTCCAGAACCTTATTAATAATGCAATTAAATACACTCCTAAAGGATTTGTTGAAGTAGCGGTTATTGAAACTTATAATAAAATAAGAGTTGAAATTCGTGACAGCGGCATTGGTATGAGTTCCGAATATATGAAAAATTTATTTTCACCTTTTTCACAGGAAGATGCCGGTCACAAGCGTGAGTACGAGGGCAACGGGCTTGGACTGGCACTTGTTAAAAAATATATTGAAATAAACAGCGCCGGTATTGAGGTTGACAGCGAAAAAAATATTGGCTCTGTTTTTACCGTAACTTTTGATAAAGAACTAGATCTATCTTTAATAAATAAAATTGGTACATCAAAAACCGGGATTGCTCGTTAAACTATTTCACTCCTGGGGGTTTTGCTTTTTCGGTTATTTCTTGATACAACCCACCCGATATTTTATCTTTTATACAGTAATAGATAACTCCGGTACAATCTTTACCAGATTTGTTATTCACTTAAATGTTGTCTTAACATTACCGTAAAGATTTCATATTTTTAATCATTCATTTACGATTTATTTAAATATTCAGATTATGAGAGTATACTTATGTTTAATGTAGTTTTAATTAAAGGTGATGGTATTGGTCCCGAAATATCAGATGCGGTGGTTGAAATATTTGAATCTGCAAAAGTGCCAATAGAATGGGTTGAAAGACAGGCAGGGTTAAACGCTATTGATAAGAATCCAACAGGTATTCCTGAAGAAACTCTTGAAGCTGTTGAGAAATACAAGGTTGCATTAAAAGGTCCAACTACAACACCGGTTGGTATAGGGCATAAATCAGTAAACGTAACTCTTAGAAAAACACTTGAGCTTTATGCAAACGTGCGCCCGGCAAAATCATTACCCGGAGTAAGAACAAGATTTGATAATGTTGACCTGATAATTGTCCGCGAGAATATAGAAGATACTTACGGAGGAATTGAACATCACCAAACGGCAAGTGTTGCTCAGGGATTAAAGCTCATCACCCGTCCCGGCTCAATCCGAATTGCCAAGTATGCTTTTGAAATGGCAAAACTTTACGGAAGGAAAAAAGTTCTTGCAGTTCATAAAGCCAATATTCATAAAATAACAGACGGTCTATTTCTGAAGTGTTTTTATGAAGTTGCTCAGGACTACCCCGAAATGCAGGTAGGTGATCTGATTGTTGATAACGCCTGCATGCAGCTTGTCACAAATCCGGAACGATTTGATGTAATGGTACTGCCAAATCTTTATGGTGATATTGTAAGCGATTTGTGTGCAGGCCTGGTTGGCGGATTAGGAGTTGCGCCCGGCGGAAATATCGGAGATCATTGTGCAATTTTTGAATCTGTGCACGGTTCCGCTCCTGATATTGCAGGACAGGGTATTGCAAATCCTATGGCTCTTCTGCTGTCATCATTTCAGATGCTGCAGCATATCGGACTTCAAAAAACCAAAACCAGGATTGAAAATGCTTTACTTGAAACTTTACGTGATGGAATTAAAACGCGGGATCTGGGTGGAAAAGCAAATACAAAAGAATTTACAAAGGCTATAATAGAGCGCCTTGTACCAATGGAAATAGATGAGTTAATAGAACCGAGTCCGTTAAGAATTAAAAGCGAACTTCTGCCAACTTATAAACCGGTTGAAGAATACTGCCACGGTGTAGATATCTTTGTTGAATATCCCGGGGGCATTCCCAAAGTTCCGGAAACAGTTGGTAATCTAAAACTAAAAATGATATCAAACAGGGGAACAAAAATATATCCGGGACCAATGCCTAAAATCTGGCTGGTTGATCATCACCGCTGCCGTTATGTTGCACGGGATGAAACCGGCAATTATAAAAACATTGGCGATAATGAAATATTTGATTTGATAAGAGAAGTTTCCGCATATGGAATTAAATGGGTACACATAGAAAAACTTCAGTTGTTCGATGGTGAGCTTGGCTATTCAAAAGCGCAGGGTGAGTAAAAAACTTTACTCGATCATCATTATATAAAAAAGGCGACTCATAAGAATTGCCTTGAATAGTATTTTGTCATTTCGAACGAAGAGAGAAATCTCTTGAACGAACAAGATCTCTCCTCATTCCATTCGTCGAGATGACAAAACGCATTGTCATTTCGGCCAGAGGGAGAAATCCAAAAGTAGACTCCACCAGATTTCTCGTCGTAAACTCCTCGAAATGACAAGTGAGTCCTGTCATTTCGAACGAAGAGAGAAATCTCTTGAACGAACAAGATCTCTCCTCATTCCATTCGTCGAGATGACAAATGTTTTATGATTGCGACTCTTATTTTACCAACAGCATCTTATGGAGTATTTAAACAAAGAACCCTGGAGGAAATTAGCCTGAAATACCGAATGAATGTTCTTAAGCTCCATATTTCTCTTCATTGTAAAAGTTGAATTTACAACTGTCTTTCTTTCCAATACCTGTATTATTATTTTTCCACCCCAAATTTTAAGATTGAGCATTATGAGCAGATACAAAGTATTACTATTCTATAAATATGTAAATGTTGAAGATCCGCAAGGCATTGTAAACGAACATCTTCATTGGTGTCTTACAAATGAAATTAAAGGCAGAGTGTTTTTTGCACGAGAGGGTGTTAACGGAACCGTATCCGGCACTCTGGATAATATTAAAAATTATAAAACACACTTAACAAGCTATTTTGAATTTTCTGATATCTGGTTTAAAGAAGATGATGCAGATGAACATGCTTTCAAAAAAATGCATGTAAGATTAAAAAACGAGATAGTACACGGTGACCTGGAAGATGTTTCAATAGAACACAGCGGAAAAAGACTTTCTCCCGAAGCGCTGTTAAAATTTTATGAGCAGAAGAAAGATTTTGTTATAGTTGATGCACGCAACTGGTACGAGAGTAAAATCGGTAAATTTAAAAATGCCATAGTTCCTCCGATGAAAAATTTTCGCGAATGGAAAAAAGTAACTGAGGAAGATTTAAAGGATTACAAGGACAAGACAATTGTAACTTACTGCACTGGCGGAATAAGATGTGAAAAAGCCTCTGCTTATCTTGTTGAGAATGAATTTAAAGATGTTTACCAGCTTGATGGAGGTATTTTTAACTTTATAAAAAAATATCCTGATACTTACTGGGAAGGCGGAATGTTTGTCTTTGATGAAAGACGGGTAGTTAATCCAAACACCAAACCTGAATTACAACATATTGCAAGTTGTTATTACTGCGGAAAACCCACGTCATATTATATCAATTGCCACAACGTTGATTGCGATAAGATCATTGTTTCCTGCCATGAATGCAAAATTGAAAACGAATATTGCTGTTCGGATGAATGCAGAGTAAGTGTGAAAAAAAGAAAAATATTTCACGGATAGCTTTGCGTCTTAGCGTCTCTGCGTGAAATAATTCAATCACAGAAACGCTAAGAACGCAGAATTTTTATTTTTTCCAATCGGAAAGCATTGCTTTCATAACTTCAAAATCAAAAGGCGGATTCTGCATTTTATTTCCAAGGTCGATTGCTTTCTCCATTGTTGCAACTGCTTCTTTCTTCATTCCAAGCTTATTCTGAATCTGGGCTTTGACTCTTGTGTTCCAGTAAACCTCATTGATTAAGCAGGAGGCTTCAATCCATTTTAATCCCTCATCAAGATTTACATTGTTTGTTAAGCAATATTGTGCTGCCTGGAACAATGGTGACCAGCTTAGCTGCTGACGTGCTTTGGTTAAAGTTAAATCCTGTGTATTTGTTTCAAGAGTAAAGGAAACCTTTAATTTATCCCAAAGTAAGTTTACAACTGCTGAATTATCAGTAACATCCGTAAAGAGGAAAGTCATTCTTTCCATAAAATGATGTTCTTCCGGTTTGGCTTTTACTCTTAGTATTTCTTTTTCAGCATTAAATGAAGAAGGACCGTCAACTCTTGCATCCTTACTGAAAATAATATCCCATTCATCTTTACGCGGAACAGAGTGTATTCCAAAAGTACCGGCAGGTAACTCAGTACCGTTTATTTTAACCGGATCATCAAACGTAATTGTGGTTAATTCATTTGCCCCTGTACGCCATACTTCATTATAAGGAACGAGCTCTCCCCAAATCACTCTTTTGTTAACGGCGGGACTTCCGTAATCTATAGAAACTTTTGTAACACCGACCATCTGGGTAACAGTTGCATCCGGACTCGGTCTTGGTGTTACAACCTGCTGTGCAGTTGCTTCAATAAAAAACAGAGTTAAAAAAACGGTAAACGGTAAAACAAATCTTTGGGTAAACATCATAATATTATCCTCTATTATTTTGGTTAGTTAAATGATTGTATTAGGAGTGAGCAATACTTAATTTCGCCTTCAAAATACTTATCATTTTTTTTATATGCAATTACCGGACGATGAAATAAAGAATATCGGGAAAAATGAAACAGAGACTAGTCTGAAATATGCTAAAAAGCATACAAAGATAGACGAATTCAAAAGATGGATTCCTTCAATTATTATTCTACCAATAGCTGTTTACTGGATACTGAACAGAGGCGAATACGGACTGCTGGATAATATTGATCTTGTAATTCACGAAGCAGGTCATCTGTTCTTCAGATTTTTTGGAAAGTTCATTTATACTCTCGGCGGAACTTTAATGCAAATAATTCTGCCATCAATAATTGCGTGGTATTTTTACAGAAATCATTACCGTACGGGAGTTCAGTTTTCGTTATTATGGCTTGGACAAAATTTTATAAACATCTCAGTTTATGCCGCAGATGCACAGGCAAGAAAACTGCCCTTACTAGGAGGGAATAAAGTTTATCACGATTGGCATTACATGCTTGGTGAACTGGGAATTTTGCAATATGATTATATCGTCGGTTATTTTTTCTTTGGTATTGCCATTCTGATTTTTATCATTACCGTTTTAATGCCTCTTATTACTCAGGATTGAACACTATTTTTACAAACTATTTTTTAACCGTAAAGTTTATATCTAATGAAAATGATTTTGCTAATAATATTATTTTGTTCATTTGAAGCTCTTTTTGCTCAGAGAGATACGCTAAAAACTTACTTTGAAAATGGGAAGATTAAATCAGCCATACCATTTCTTAATGCAGTACGCGAAGGTGAAGCAGTATTCTATTATGAAGACGGAACGGTTAAAGAGGAAAGAAATTACATTAACGATAAAGTTGAAGGACTCGTAAAACTTTTCTATCCTAATGGAAATATGCAGGAACTATATAATATAGAGAATGGCAAGAGGCACGGGCCGGCAACTCATTTTGATTCCACAGGAAATCATTTGGAAGATATCATCTTTGTCGAAGGATTCAGAGCCGGACAGGAGTTTCTTCTTGTAGGGGAATACCGGGAAGAGGACTATCAAAAATATTTAGCAGAATGGAAAGAACGTCAGAAAAAAACCACAAGAGAAGACGAACTTTCTATACCGCCGAAACAGGAGGACAGAATTAATTATGAAGATGACCCCGCATATTATCAGAATGTCGAAATTATGCCCGAGCCAATTGGCGGAATGGACGCAGTATATAAGAGACTTACTTATCCAAAAGAAGCACGCGATAAAAAGATTGAGGGCACTGTAAAGATAAGAGCATTTATTGAAACCTCCGGTGAAGTTTCAATTGCAGAAGTTTCAGAAGGTATTAATCCTCTGCTTGATGAAGCGGCCAGGCTAGCTGTTTACTATACACGCTTCAAACCGGGTTTTCAAAGAGGTTCCAGAATTAAAGTCCAAATGATCGTTCCAATTGAATTTAAATTAGAACGCAGATAAAAAATAATATTAACTAAGAATTGAAAAGCGAAGGTTTCTTAATAACTTTTCTGTTCCGGCATCATTCTTATTCATCTTGATCGAATAATTGTTGAATTCTCTTCGTAATGGATAATCTTTTCTAAGTGTATCAAAATACCTTCCAATTTCTGAATCATTCATTGAATTAACTTTCAACAACCGGTTATGGTCATTCTCAATATTGTAAATTTGTTTTACAATATTATTGAGAGATTCTTCTGTGATAACTGATGCATCCCAAAGCAATGGATTATTATTAACCACTGGCAGTGACATGTTTAGAGTTCTATCCATTTTCAAAAAATCCGCTAATGCATCATAGATCATTAATGATCCGTTTACTTTTCCTTCAAGTGTATAACCTGCAATATGCGGAGTTCCGATTAATAATCTTTTTAAGAGTTCCGTATCAATATCAGGTTCGTTTTCCCAAACATCTAAAATAACAGTGAGGTTCTTTTCTTTAATTATTCGCTTTAATGCAATGCTGTCAATTACTGAACCACGCGATGTATTAATTAATATCGAACTATCCTTTAATAATCTTAAATTCTTTTCATTAAGTATATGATGGGTTTTATCTTCCCCGGTAAATGAGAGCGGTACGTGAAGAGAGATTATGTCCGCCTCCAATATCTCACCAAATGCAACAGAGTCTTTTAACTTTCCTTTACGGGAAAGCGGCGGATCGTTCTTTAATACTTTCATTCCTAAAGATTCACAGAAACGGACAACTTTGCTTCCAACATTTCCTACTCCTACAATACCGATCGATTTATCTTTGAGCGAAAAATTATTTTGCATCGAAGTATAAAGCAGGGATGCCACAACATATTCAGCCACTGAATAAGAGTTGCAGCCCGGTGCGCTGGCAAAAACAATTCCGATGGATTTTAAATATTCAATATCTAAATGATCTGTGCCTATTGTAGCCGTTCCGACAAATCTGACATTTGTTCCTGCAAGCAGAGACATATTAACCTGAGTGATTGATCGGATAATTACAGCATCTGTATCCTTTAATTCTGAATTTGTAATTTCGCGTCCATTTAAAAGTTTTACCTCACCGAATTGTGAAAATAATTCTTTTGCATATGCAAGATTTTCATCAGCAACAATTTTTATCATAGTAGTATTTCAAAAAATTTATATTCGGTTTTCAATTCCTATTAACAAAGAATATTTCTATTTTGTCGGGCGGAGTAAAAAAAATTACTCACAAACCAAAGTTAAAACTATTGTAAGAAAAATGTAGAAAATAGTCCTATAATTATGGAATCTCCGATGCTGAGCCGATTGCTACAACCAGAAATACAATCTCTTATTACAGAGAGACAGCTTGGTGTTCTTAAGGAAATTCTGACTGAATGGACTCCCGCCGATATAGCTGATCTTATAGTTGAACTACCTGAAAATGAACAGGTAATAGTTTTCAGACTGCTTCACGATGAACTTGCTGCCGATACATTTGAACATCTGGATTTTGACATACAGGAAACTCTTATTAAAGCTATGGGCAAAGAAGAGGTTGCTGCTGTACTTAATGAAATGTCTGCAGATGACCGTACTGCATTGTTTGAGGAAATGCCCAGCTCAGCAGCAAAACAATTAATTCAGCTGCTTTCTCACGAAGAAAGATTAATAGCTAATTCTTTGCTGGGATATCCGGAAAACAGTGTCGGCCGATTGATGACTCCGGATTATATTGCTGCAAAGCCGGATATGACAGTTCAGCAGGTGTTAGATTATATCAGAATTCATGGCGAGGATAAGGAAACACTAAATATTGTTTACATTGTTGATGAGAAGGGCAAGCTTATAGATGATATTAAAATCAGGGAGTTTCTACTTGCACCCTTAGATTCTCCGGTAAGTGATTTAATGAATGAAAACTTTGTGGCATTAAATGTAACGGATGATCAGGAAAATGCAGTAGAGCTATTTAAAAAATATGACAGAGTTGCTCTTCCCGTGGTTGATAAATCGGGAATACTTTTAGGCATAGTAACAGTTGATGACGTTCTTGATGTTGCTGAAGAAGAAGCAACAGAGGACATTCACAAATTATCAGCTATTGAAGCATTAGAAGACCCATATCCTGAGTTACCTGTATTGACGATAATCAAAAAAAGAGTTCCCTGGCTTTCTTTGCTTTTAATAGGGCAGTCGCTTACCGCCATCGCGATGGGGTTCTTCGAAGATCAATTATTAAAAGTTGCAGCGCTGGCAATTTTCATTCCGATGCTTATATCGAGCGGGGGTAATTCAGGTTCGCAAGCAGCTACTCTTGTTGTGCGTGCTATGGCCCTTGGAGAAATAACTCTGCGAGATTGGTGGCTTATTATGCGCAGAGAAATTTTTTCAGGATTTGCTATGGGGCTTGTATTAGGACTGATAGGATTTGCCCAGGTAGTAATAATCGCGCAATTTTCATCAGAAATCGGTTCTTACTTATCGCTTATTGCCCTAACCGTAGGTGTTTCTTTAATTGGGATTGTTCTTTGGGGTAATATGGCTGGCTCAATGCTGCCATTTGTACTAAAACGTTTTGGATTAGACCCTGCAACATCATCAGCACCCCTGGTTGCTACCTTGGTAGATGTTACCGGAATTGTAATTTATTTTACAGTTGCCCTATTTATTTTAAGCGGGAAACTGCTGTAAATATCTCTTAACCTTTGATATAATCTTTTTATATTTGTGTTATTATTAATAAAAATGAGGATGTTTTTTATGAAGGGAATTATTCTTGCAGGAGGCGCAGGTTCCCGCCTTTACCCCATTACAAAGGTTTACAGCAAGCAGTTATCACTAATTTATGATAAACCATTAATTTATTATCCGCTTTCTATTCTTATGCTTGGTGGAATAAAAGATATTTTAATAATATCTAATGAAGAAACAATTCCTCTGTATCGCCAATTGTTTAACAGTGGTTCTCAGATAGGATTGAACATTCAATACAAAGTTCAAAAAGCACCAAATGGAATAGCTGAAGCTTTTATTCTTGGTGAGGAGTTTATCGGTAATGATAGCGTTACACTTATTCTTGGCGATAATATTTTTTATGGTGACCTCAAATTCTTTTATGACTCTCTTTCGTTAAAAGAAGGCGCAGTAATATTTGGATATCAGGTTAATGATCCCCAGCGTTATGGAATAGTGGAATTTGATGAAAGCGGTAAAGCTATTTCAATTGAAGAAAAACCATCAAAACCAAAATCACATTTTGCTGTACCGGGTCTGTATATTTATGATAATGAAGTAATACATATTTCTAAAAACCTAAAGCCATCGGCAAGGGGAGAATTGGAAATTACAGATGTTAATAAAAAATATCTGGAAAAAGGTGCACTTCAAGTTGAAAAGATAGGTAGGGGCGTTGCATGGCTTGATACCGGAACACCCGAGGCATTACTTCAGGCATCAAATTTCTTTGGAGTAATAGAAGATAGACAAGGGCTAAAAGTAGCCTGTATTGAAGAGATAGCTTATCACAAAGGATTTATAAATAAAGATGAATTCAAAGAAACAATTGAGTCAATACCGAACTCAATGTATAGGGAATATCTGGAAAGAATTTATAAAGAAAGCTGATTACTGAACATATATGCAAATTGAAACAACAAACATTCAGGGTCTTATATTAATTAAACCTAAAGTATTTGGCGATAGCCGAGGTTATTTTTTTGAATCCTATAACAAAGAACGTTGTGAAGAGATAGGATTAAATGCTGATTTTGTTCAGGATAACATTTCAAAATCAGTAAAGTCAACAATCAGAGGACTGCATTACCAGGTTGGAGATAAAGCTCAGGGCAAACTTTGCAAAGTAATTACAGGTAAAGTTCTGGATGTAGCTGTTGATATTCGTTTCGGATCCCCAACTTTTGGCAAGCACTACGCTGTTGAACTTTCTGAAGAAAATCACACAATGCTTTGGATCCCGCCAGGATTTGCACACGGCTTTTCGGTTTTGACTGACGAAGCAATTTTTTCTTATAAATGCACACAGTTTTACAGCAAAGAACTTGAAAGATCCATCATTTTTAATGATCCGGATCTTAACATTAACTGGCTTGTTGAAAACCCGATCATTTCGGAGAAAGACTTGAAAGCCAAATCGTTTAATGAGATTGAAAAAGATTTCATTTACTAAAAACATATTTATGTATAAATATTAAAACCATATTCTGATTAAAAGGATTACTATGAAAGTTCCATTATTAGATCTTAAACCTCAATATCAATCATTAAAAAAGGAGTTAGACGAGGCAATCTTAAAAGTTGCTGAATCTCAGTATTTTATTCTTGGTCCGGAAATGAAAAAAATGGAAGATGCTTGTGCCGAATATCTTGGAGCAAAGCATGCAATCGGTGTTTCATCCGGAACAGATGCACTGCTTCTTGCATTGATGGCAATCGATATCCAACCGGGTGACGAAGTTATTGTACCGACTTATTCTTTCTTTGCCACTGCTGGTGTGGTTTCAAGATTAAATGCAGTTCCGGTTTTAACTGAATGCGATCCGGTTACTTTTAATATTGATATTGAAGACATAAAAAGAAAAATTACTTCAAAAACAAAAGCAATTATTCCGGTTCATCTTTACGGACAAAGCTCTGAAATGGATGAAATAATGAAAATAGCCGACCAGCATAATCTATTTGTAATTGAAGATGCGGCTCAGGCAATTGGGACACAGTATAAAAATGGAAAATCTGTTGGGACAATAGGTCATATCGGGTGTTTTTCGTTTTTCCCCAGCAAAAATCTTGGATGCTTCGGTGATGGCGGCCTCGTAACAACAAATGATGACGAAATCGCAAAAGTTTTAACAATTAAAAGAGTCCACGGAGGCGAACCAAAATATTATCATAAGGTAATTGGCGGAAACTTCAGACTTGACGCTATACAGGCTGCTGTAGTAAGTGTTAAACTTCCCCATTTAGATTCCTGGTCAGAGAAGAGAAGAGCAAATGCCGCCAGATATACAAAGCTATTTATTGCTGCAGGATTAGCTGAGGAAACAGGCAAAGTAAAGCTTGATTCTAAAAATAAAGTTTTACTTCCGAAAGCTGTTTATGAACACCTTTCGTCATCAGTTAAGAATTACCATATTTATAATCAATATATTATCCGCGTTGAGGATCGTGATGGATTAAGAGATTATTTGAGTAAGAATGATATTGGAACTGAAATTTATTATCCCGTTCCCTTCCATCTTCAGGAATGTTTTGCTGATCTTGGTCATAAAAAAGGTGATTTTCCAGTTTCGGAATTCTGTGCTAACAGTTCTCTTGCATTACCGATCTATCCGGAATTAAACGACGATCAACTCAATTTTGTAGTTGAAAAAATTGCGGATTTCATAAAGTAATGAATTGCCGATGATTATTCGAATAACCCTGCTGTTAATTGTTTTTATCTCCACAACCTTTTCACAGATTGTTTACGAACCTCTTCATAGAGATGTATATCAATACTTATCCCGTTTAGCGCAAAAGGGTGCTGTTGAATTTAAGGATCAGGTTAAACCAGTAAGCAGGATTTATATTGCTGAAAAATTAAATGAGCTTAATATTAATAGTTCCGCCATTACTTCATTAGAAAAAGACGAATTGAATTTTTATTTGCTGGATTTTGAAAGAGAACTAAAATTTTTACGCAATGAAAAAATCGAAAATGAAGAAATGACAATTGCGGGAAAAGATCGGGCAGGACGTTTGAGATTATTTTCTTTTACAGATAATCTGTTCACGTTAAATGTAAGCCCTATTTTTGGTTACAAAATTGGTTCGAAAGATGAAGCAAAACTTACTCACTTCTGGAATGGAATATCCACTTACGGTTACTTAACCGATCACTTGGGAGTTAGTTTTGATTTCAGAGATAACAATGAATCCGGTACCACAATTGATAAGTTCAAAAGATTCACACCAATTACAGGTACTAACGAAAGAAGTGACGCTAACGTTTTTAATTACAGCCCGAATAAAATTGAATACAGTGAGGCGAAAACCGTAATAGCTGCAAATTGGAAGTGGGGAAGTGCTGCAATCGGAAAAGAGTTTTTTGAATGGGGTTACGGTGAAAGCGGTAAACTTGTGCTTTCGCAAAAAGCTCCGTCTTTCCCATTTATAAGACTTGATATCAACCCAGTTGATTGGTTTTCATTTAATTATATCCATGCCTGGTTATTATCAGATGTCAAAGATACCTCTGATATTTATTTCTCGGATTTTGGACAGGAAAGATTTCGTTACAGAGATAAATTTCTTGCTTCTCATTCTCTTACGATAAAACCAATCAGAGGTTTACACATTTCGATTGGTGAGTCCATGATTTATAGTGATCAAATCGAGCTTTCTTATTTAATTCCATTTATGTTTTTCAGGTTAGCAGATCACTACTTGAGCAGACAATCAAATGCTGTTGGAAGTAATGCCCAGATTTACGGGTCAATAAGTTCAAGAAATCATATTCCCAACACACATATTTATGCAACAGTATTTATAGATGAAATTACAATTACACATCTTTTTAATCCGGAAAGACAACGCAATCAATTTGGTTTTTCATTAGGCAGCTCAGTGGTGGACTTACCTTTAGATAACCTTAGTTTAACTCTTGAGTACACAAAAATTTATCCTTTCGTCTATAAGCATTATATATCGACAACTACTTATCAAAGTGCATCGCATAATTTAGGACATTGGATGGGACATAATGCAGATCAGATTTACGCTTCACTAGAGTATAGAATATTAAGAGGGTTGAAAACAAAATTGTGGGGGCAATTTATAAGGAAAGGCGAAGAGGAGGAAATAACAAAAATGTTTGTTCAGCCTCAGCCGCCCTTTTTGTTCGGGTTAAGAAAAGATTATTCTTATTTCGGCGGTTCATTGCAGTATGAATTTTTACACGAATTATTTGCAAAGATGGAATTTCAAATAACAAATACATCAATACAACAAGAGAATTTAAGCTTTGTTGATAAAACCATGAATGAATTTTATTTTTCAGTTTATCATGGCTTGTAATTATGAGTAGTGCAATTAAAAATAAAAAAATATATCTCGCCGGACACAAAGGAATGGTGGGTTCCTCAATTTTACGGGAATTGCAGAAGCAAAATTACAATAACGTAGTTCTCAGGGATTTGAACGAACTTGATCTAAGAAATCAAACAGATGTTAATAAATTTTTTGATTCTGAAAAACCCGAGGTTATTATTATTGCTGCAGCAAAGGTTGGCGGGATACTAGCGAACAATACTTACCGCGCAGAATTTATTTATGATAACCTGATGATACAGGCAAATCTTATTAATGCTTCTTATATAAATAAAGTTGAAAAATTAATCTTTCTCGGAAGTTCGTGTATTTATCCTAAGCTTGCGCCGCAGCCATTGAAAGAAGAGTATTTGCTTTCCGGATATCTTGAATACACAAATGAACCATATGCAATTGCAAAGATTGCAGGTATTAAACTTTGTGAAAGTTATTATGAACAGTACAGATGTAACTATTTTTCAGCTATGCCCACAAATATGTACGGACCAAATGACAATTTTGATTTGGAAACATCTCATGTACTTCCCGCTTTAATTAGAAAATTTCACGATGCTAAAACAATTAATGCTCCAACTGTAACTTTGTGGGGATCCGGAAAACCAATGCGTGAGTTTATGTATGTTGAAGATCTTGCTGATGCCATGATCTTCATGCTGGAAAATATTAATGCATCTGATCTTTATGAGAATGGAATTTCACAACTGAACATAGGAACTGGTAAAGATCTTACCATTTCAGAATTAGCATCAATTATTTCAGACACAGTTGGTTACAATGGTGAAATCGTATACGACAGTGCAAAACCGGACGGCACTCCCAGAAAACTTATGGATGTATCAAGGATAAATTCTCTCGGCTGGCAGTATAGAACAGAATTAAAAGATGGAATTGATAAAACATACAATTGGTATTTAGAAAATATTAAATAGAATTATAGGAAAATGAAAAAAGCATTAATAACCGGAATAACCGGACAGGACGGAAGTTACCTTACAGAAATTCTCCTAGAGAAAGGGTATGAAGTTCACGGTATAATCAGAAGAAGCAGCTCGTTTAATACGGGAAGAATTGATCATCTTTATGAGAATCCGGAGATACTCAATAAAAAATTATTTCTTCATTACGGTGATTTGGTTGATACAAGTAATCTAAACCGTCTTCTTGAGAAAATCCAACCGGTAGAAATTTACAATTTGGCAGCACAAAGTCACGTTAAAGTTTCATTTGAAGTCCCCGATTATACCGCACAGGTGGATGCGCTCGGCACATTAAGATTTCTTGATGCAATAAGGGAAGTTGGTTTAAGGCAGGTTAAGTTCTACCAGGCGTCAACCAGTGAGCTGTATGGTAAAGTTCAGGAAGTCCCACAATCCGAACAAACACCATTCTATCCGCGTTCACCTTATGGAGTTGCAAAACTTTATGGATTCTGGATAATAGTAAACTACCGTGAAGCATATAATATTTTTGCCAGCAATGGAATTTTATTTAACCACGAATCGCCAAGGAGAGGTGAAACTTTTGTTACAAGAAAGATAACCAGAGCTGCAGCAAGAATAGCTGCAGGTTTACAAGATAATCTTTCATTGGGCAACCTTAATGCAAAACGGGATTGGGGATATGCCCCGGAATACTGTGAGGGAATGTGGCGAATTCTCCAGCACAATAAAGCCGATGATTTTGTTATTGCTACAGGAGAAACCAGAACGGTAAGAGAATTCGTTATTCATTCTTTCAATCATCTTGGAATTGAGTTGGAGTGGAAGGGTGAAGGGGTTGATGAAAAGGGAATTATTAAAAAGATAGATTTTGAAAAAGCGAAAGGATTGATTGAATATAGTTCAAATCAGAAGATGTATAAATTTGATTTCACTGACGAATTAAAGAAAGGGCAAACGGTTGTAACTGTTAATCCTAATTATTACAGACCCACGGAAGTTGATCTGTTGGTTGGCAACCCTTCAAAAGCAGAAAAACTTCTTGGCTGGAAAGCACAAACAAAATTTGAAGACCTTGTACAGATCATGATAAAGTCTGATATGGATAAAGTTTTAAGAAGAGGATATTGATATCCTCTTCATATCTATCCTGATTCTAAAAATAATTATACTTCTGTTACAACCCTTTAATTAACTCTACATTACGTTATTAACCAATCAATCCATTAAATACAGACGATATTATAATTATTCACTTTTGCCTTCACTTATAATAAAGCTAAATTTACACAATAAAATATCTGGTTTTCTTAAAATAGAAACACTTATAATTATTAATATCATTACCGGAGGTTCTTATGTTCGACCCCAAATATCAATTCACCTGTGTAAAAAGATTTTTAAAGTATGTTAAGTATGACACTCAATCCGATGAAGAATCAACTTCTTTTCCTTCCACTGAAAAACAAAAAATTCTTTCTAAAGATCTTGCGGAAGAACTAAAACAAATGGGACTTAAAGATGCTCATATGGATGCATGGGGATATGTTATGGCAACACTTCCTTCAAATACAGATAAACAAGTTGATCCGATAGCATTCATTGCACACGTCGATACTTCACCGGCAGTAACAGGAGCTAACGTTAATCCAATTATCAGAAGAAACTATCAAGGTGGTGATATCCCTCTTGAAAACGGAGGCTGGGTAATAAAAGAAAGTGAAAATCCCGATCTGAAAAATATGATTGGATATGATATAATAACCACCGATGGAAATACACTTCTAGGTGCTGATAATAAAGCTGGTGTTGCAGAAATTATGGATGCTGTAAACTACCTGTTGACTCATCCTGAAATTAAGCACGGTGATATAAAAATTTGTTTTACTCCTGATGAAGAAGTCGGAAGGGGCACAGAAAAAATTGATTTGAAAAAGCTTGGTGCAAAGTATGCATATACTGTTGATGGATCGAGTCGTGGTGAAATAGAAACAGAAACTTTTTCAGCAGATGCAGTTGTTATTAAATTCTACGGAAAAAACATTCATCCCGGCTATGCTAAAGGAATAATGATTAACTCCATTAAAATGGCTTCTGATTTTATGGAAAGTCTTCCCAAGGATACTCTCTCACCGGAAACCACAGAAAAAAGGGAAGGTTATGTCCATTGTACAAGTATAAGCGGAAATGAAGAATTAACTACGTTAAAATTTATTATACGTGATTTTGAAACCCCGAAGCTGAAGGAATATGAAGAACTTCTTAAAAAATTAGCAGAAGCCACCGTTGTTAAGTTTCCAGGTTCAAGAATGGAATTCCAGGTAATAGAACAGTACAGAAATATGATTGAGGTATTAAAGAATCATCCTCAGGTAATGGATTATGCTGTTGAGGCAATGAAACGATTAGATATGGAACCGATTATGCATCCGATACGCGGCGGTACCGATGGATCAAGATTATCATTCATGGGATTACCTACCCCAAACATTTTTGCAGGTGAACACAGTTTCCACTCACAGGTTGAATGGGTGGCTGTTCAGGATATGCATGAAGCTGTTAAACTGATTGTCGAGATTACAAAAGTTTGGGAGGATAGAAGTTAGACATTGGTCAATAGTCATTGGTCAGTAAAATTTATTAATGATTGCTTTTAATTTTAATAATATAAGGAGGCTTGATGAAATTAGAAGAATTGCAGGTATATCAACTGTCTATGGATTTGGCTGAAAAGTTTTGGGAGATTGTTATAAACTGGGATTATTTTCTAAAAGATACTATTGGAAAACAACTTGTAAGAGCAGCAGATTCTATAGCCGCTAATGTAAGTGAAGGTTTCGGAAGGTTCTTTTATAAAGAGAACAGACAGTTATGTTATTATTCCCGAGGGTCTTTGTTTGAAACAAAAACTAAAAACAGAAAATTAATTTCAGAAAACCAGTTTGAAATCTTTTCTAATGATATTGATTTAATCGGAAAAAAGTTAAACGGCTACATCAATTCAATTGGCAAACAGTCTTCTATTGATTTGCTGCAATCGAATGACAAATAATTTATGTCAAATGACCAATGACAGATTACCATTGACTAGATTGAAACCAGAATTAATGGCTCCCGCAGGGGATTGGACAATGCTTCGTGCTGCTGTTCAATCCGGAGCAGATGCTGTTTATTTTGGTTTAGATAAATTGAATATGCGGGCAAAAGCCGTTAATTTTTCCATTGAGCAGTTAAATGAAATAGTCATTTTTTGTAAAGAAAATAGTGTCAAAACTTACCTTACACTTAATACAATAATCTTTGAAGAAGAATTATCAGAAGTTGAAGAAATAATTACGAAAGCTAAACAATCGGGAGTAGATAGAATTATCTGCTCCGATCTTGCTGTTGCAGATATTTGTCATAAATATAATTTCCCCTTTTGCATTTCTACACAAAGCTCCGTTTCAAATTCACTGTCAGCCAATGTTTATAAACTACTTGGTGCTGTTAGAATTGTCCTTGCACGCGAATGCTCACTTGAAGAAATAAAAAAAATAAGATCGAAAACAGATCTTGAAATTGAAGCATTCATTCATGGCGCTATGTGCATCGCAGTCAGCGGAAGATGTTTTATGAGCCATCATTTGTTCGGCATAAGCGCTAATCGTGGTGAATGTATTCAGCCCTGTAGACGCGAATATCAGGTATCTGACCCTTTGGGAGAAATTTATGATACCTCAACAGAAAAATCTATGCTCATAGGTGAAGATTATGTTATGTCCCCCAAAGATCTTTGCACAATAGAATATATTGATCAATTGATTGAAGCCGGAATAGACTCATTTAAAATTGAAGGCAGAAAACGCTCTCCCGAGTATGTTGCCAAAACAGTATCTGTTTACAGGCAGGCAATTGATCTTCACTTTGAAAAAAAACTGACAAAAGAAAAGAAAAAGGAATTTTTAACTGAGCTTGAAACCGTTTACAATCGCGGATTTTCATCCGGATTTTATTTTGGAGTTCCCTCCTCTGAAGATTATGCGGGAGTTAATGGCAGTAAAGCAACAACAAGAAAAAACTATATTGGTAAAGTTTTGAATTACTATAAGGAAGTAAAGGTTGTTCACTTCCTGATGGAATCGGGTGAGATATTATCCGGTGATAAAATTTTAATTTTAGGTGATACCACTGGCGTGATTGAAACAATCTTAAAAGAGTTTTATGTAAATGACCACCTTGCAGAACATGCTGTTAAGGCAGAGGAGGTTACTTTTGTTTTACCTGATCTTGTAAGAAGAAACGACCGCATATATAAACTTGAAAGTGTTGTTTGAAACTCCTCTATTTGATGTTTCCCTTTTGCAATTATTATTATCTTACCCCAAATCAATACAGAAATTTATCTAAATGACTCTTATCGAAATTATTATATACATAATTGCGGGATTGATAATGCTCTTTGCCGGAGCAGAAGGATTGATACGTGGAAGTTCTTCGCTTGCATTAAGAGTTGGAATTACTCCCCTCGTAATTGGATTAACTGTAGTTGCATTTGGAACAAGCAGTCCCGAATTGGTTGTTAGTTTAAAAGCCGCTCTTGATGGAAGCGGGGATATTTCTCTTGGTAACGTAATTGGGTCAAACATTGCCAACATTGCACTTATACTTGGTATTGCGGCACTCATAAGACCATTAAAGGTGCAGGCACAGGTTATTAAGCGTGAAGTACCTATAATGATTCTTGTTACATTGCTTCTCTTCATATTTTTAATTAATAATGAAATTAACAGGCTTGAGGGGGTAATATTTTTTATTGGAATTATCATTTACTCTTTTATAAGTGTAGTTCTGGCAAAAAAAGAAAAGAACAAAAAAGTTGAAGCTGAATTTGCTGAGGGGGTTGCAAAAAAAACATTAAAAATTTGGATGGCAATCCTGTTTATAATTGTTGGCCTTATGTTTTTAGTTTACGGATCAAATTTATTTCTTGAAGCTGCTGTTGAAATAGCAAAGATTTTAGGTATGAGTGAAGCAGTAATCGGTTTAACCATTATTGCTTTGGGAACAAGTCTTCCTGAGTTGGTAACCTCCGCCGTTGCATCATATAAAAATGAGTCTGATATAGCAATTGGAAATGTTGTTGGATCAAATGTTTTTAATATTTTATTTATTCTTGGAATAACCGCAATTATAGTTCCTGTAAGTGCCCGTGGTATAACATTGATAGATATTACTGCTATGCTCCTCACTGCAATTGTAATTCTCCCCCTGGCGTGGTCAAAATTTAATCTTAACAGAACAGAGGGTGCCTTTCTGTTAATTGGGTATTTTGTTTATATGTATTATTTATTGCCCTAGAAAATTACCTTAAATATATGATCTGTATAAAAGTCCGGTAATATTTCAATAAAATAAATTTTATTAATATTAAACCACAAATAAAATAATCTTCTATAATTGCCAGACTTCAAAAATTACTATTATCTTACCCCAGAGAAAATAAAATATTCCCTACTTCTAAATGACACTTGTTGAAATAATTATTTATATATCTGCAGGATTGCTGATGCTCTTTGCCGGGGCAGAAGGATTAATACGTGGAAGTTCTTCACTTGCTTTACGTGTTGGTATTACGCCTTTGGTAGTTGGATTGATAGTAGTTGCTTTTGGTACAAGCAGTCCGGAACTAGTTGTTAGTTTAAAAGCTGCAATTGAAGGAAACGGAGATATTTCCCTGGGTAATGTAATTGGTTCCAACATCGCCAACATTGCATTAGTATTAGGTGTTGCTGCATTTATAAGACCACTTAAAGTAAATGCTGTTGTTATTCGGCGCGAAATACCTTTAATGATCTTTATAAGCCTCATTTTTGTCATATTTTTAATTAATCGTGAAATAAGCAGAATTGAGGGCATAATTTTCTTTATAGGAATAATAGTCTATTCAATAGTAAGTGTGTTTCTTGCAAGAAAAGAAAAAAACAAAGATATCGAAGATGAGTATATCGAGGGGGTTGCAAAAAAACCGCTAAAAATATGGCAGGCAATTCCTTTTATAATAATTGGATTAGCACTTTTAGTTTATGGAGCTAATCTTTTTCTTGAAGCCTCTGTAGAAATAGCAAAAAGAATAGGAATGAGCCAGGCCGTAATCGGGTTAACAATTGTAGCAATAGGAACAAGTCTTCCTGAATTGGTTACTTCGTCTGTTGCATCAATTAAAAAAGAAACTGATATAGCAATTGGAAATGTTGTAGGTTCTAACGTGTTCAATATTTTGTTGATACTTGGAGTGACCGCAATTATAATACCCATTAGTGCTGCAGAGATAACAATGACAGACATTATTGTAATGATGGTCACGGCAGTTATTATTTTGCCAATGACCTGGACGAAATTTACACTGAACCGATTGGAAGGAGCCTTTCTTTTAACTGGATATATTATTTATATATTTTATTTACTACCATGATTAAAAAGTGCCACCCCGGCCATTTTTGTTAAGCACCCTCAAAATCCTTATTTTTAGCCTCGTTTAAGCAATTAATATTCATTTTCAGGTCATTAAAGAATTATGAGATTAAGCAAATATTTTGTTCCTACTTTAAAAGAAGTTCCTAATGATGCTGTTGTAACCAGCCATATTCTAATGTTAAGGTCAGGAATGATAAGAATGGTTGGTGCCGGGATTTATTCTTTCCTTCCCCTTGGTTACAAAGTTGTAAGAAAAGTATCAGAAATTATCCGTGAAGAAATGGATGCAATAGGTGGACAGGAATTTCACCTTCCTGCTTTAAATCCTAAAGAGATATGGGAAGAAACAAATCGTGTTGAAGCTTTTGGAGACACATTATTTCATATAAAAAACCGTGAGTATGTATTAGCTCCTACTCACGAAGAAATAATGACTTTCCACGCACGTAACGTTGTTAAATCTTATAAAGATATGCCGCAGATATGGTATCAGATACAAACAAAATTCAGAAATGAACCCAGACCAAGAAGCGGAGTTATAAGAGGAAGACAATTCTTGATGAAGGATGCTTATTCCTTTGATACAAGTTGGGAAGGACTTGATAGATCCTACGAACTTCATGACAAAGCCTACAAAAAAATTTTTGATCGCTGCGGATTAAAATATTTTGTCGTTGGTGCATCGAGTGGTGCAATGGGAGGAACAGGTTCTGAAGAATTCATGGTGAATTCTCCAGCCGGTGAAGACACTGTGGCCTATTGTGAATCCTGTGGATACGCCGCTAATGTTGAAGTGGCTACTTCGAGAGTAAGAGTAAGGGAAAGAGAAAGGGAGGAAAAGAAAGTTTATGAAATCCACACACCTAACGTTAAATCTATTGATGAGCTATGTGAATTCTTAAAAATTGATGAGACAGTCTGTGCAAAATCCAGAGTTTATATTAATGACGACAAAGCAGTTTTAGTCCTTATGCAGGGAAATGATGAAGTTAATGAAACAAAACTGGAAAAAGTTCTGGGCGGAAATATTCGTCCAGCTCATCCTGAAGAGCTTTTAGAAATAACTGGAGCAGATGCGGGATCAATTGGTCCGGTTGGATATAAGGGTAGAATTATAGCCGATATGAAACTTGAAGACAGAAACAATCTTTTCAGCGGAGCAAATAAAAACGATTATCATATAGGAGGAATAGATATTAAACGTGATGTGAAGGATATTGAATATGCTGATTTGAAAATTGTTAAATCAGGTGAAGGCTGTCCCAACTGTGATAAAAATCTTGAAGTATTCCCGGCAATAGAGTTGGGACATATATTTAAGCTTGGCACAAAGTATTCTAATTCAATGGGCGCAAAGTTTATTGATGAAAAAGGCGAAGAGCATCCGATAATTATGGGAAGTTACGGAATCGGAGTTGAGCGTGTAATAGCTTGCTTTATTGAGCAGAGTTTTGATGAAAAAGGAATTGTTTGGAGTAAAACTTTAGCTCCTTTTCACGTTCATCTTATAGGATTAAATTTGAAAAAGCAGGAAGTTGCTGATGCCTGTGAAAAAATTTATCACGGATTGAACTCTCAGAAAACAGATGTATTATATGATGACAGAGATGCAGCTGCAGGGTTTAAGTTTAATGATGCAGATCTTCTTGGCATGCCGATACAAATTGTTGTTGGTGAAAAGAAACTTAAAGAAAGTAAGTGTGAAGTTAAGATCAGAAAAACCGGCGAGAGGTTTGATGTTGATGTGGGTGACTTGAATAACAAAATCTTTGAGTTGCTAAGTTAACTTAATTATTATTTAAAGGCAGATAAGTTGAGATTAACTCTAACTAACATATTCTCAATTCTTTTAATGTTAGTTTTACTGGGGGTCGTACCTTATTCGCAAACACTTGAATTATCAGGACTTAAGTTTAATTCAAAGAACGTGGAACTCTATGAAAGAACTTCTGCAGCAGTTTTTAATGACGATCCTGTAACCATAAAAAATAAAATTTCTGTCTCATTCGACATTTCTTTCTGGACATTAAAATACTTTGGAACTATATGGAGAATAGAAAATAACAAAAAAGAATTTTCCCGCCTGATATTTAATCAATTCAAAGATCCCCAATATTATTATTTTCAATTATTCGTAGATCAGGAATCCGAACCTCTTGAAATTAATTTATCAAGAATAGAACTGAACAGAAACTCCTGGATACAAATAAATATTGAGTTTAATCTTAAAACTGACTCCACCTTTTTTTCTGTAAATAACATTTCTTCTGTTTCAAGAAAATTCAATATTCCGGATAATTTAAAGTCTACCATTTATTTCGGACTGAAAAGCTTAAATGACATAAATGATTTTGACTTACCCGGTTTTTACTTAAGAAACTTGAAAATTAGCATTGATGATGAAAAGCATTATCATTGGGAGCTTAACCCTAATGTAAATAATGGGATTTATGACAAAATCAGTAAAAGCAAAATCAACCTATCTAACTCTTCCTGGCTAGTTAAAGATCATTACGAGTGGCGATTAATTAATTCGATAGATGGTGCCGGCTCACCATTGTTTGCGTATGATTCTATTAAGTCGAGAGTATTTATTGATCTGAAAGATAAGCTGGTGATTTATGACTTTCTAACTCAAAAGGATACTTTAATACTGTATAAAAATATGAGGCCGGGCAAATTTTCTGAACTGATTTATAATCACTTTACAGACCAGCTATATTCTACCTTTGTAGGAGGGGGACAAGTCTCAGTTTTTGATTTCAATAAATATTACTGGACTTTAATTGATACAACAAATGAAATAAATGGCCATTATTATGGTAGTGTAAGGTTTATTAATTCATTGGATTCTTCAATATATATGTTTGGAGGTTATGGATGGCACACAGCAAAAAATGATTTTTTTAAATACGATTTCATAGATAAAAAATGGAAGGAAGTTTTAATTAAAGGCAGAATCTCTCCACGTTATAATACTGCAATAACTCAGGGTTATACGCAAGGGGAATATTTGCTCTTTGGTGGAAATGGCAACGAAGATGGAAACCAGGAGAAGGGATTCAGATATTATTTTGATTTATACTCACTTGATTTAAAGCATAGTACAATCAATCAATATTGGGCTGTTGATGGTGATATTCAACAACAAAAAAATATTTTTATGTATTCTCGCATTTTTTTAATTCCTGATGACAGTTCCTTTTATTACCTCAAATCACATTCGATAAATGAAAATTTATACTGGAAAATGTATCGAACACAAATAAATCAAAAAAATAAAATAAGCGTTGGAACAGACATTTTTATCCCTTTGGAAGAAAGGAATCAAAAATTCTTTTTCTGTTTTAATTCCAAAACTAATGAGTTTATCTATTTAAGATATGATGCAGGTTCGATGAAGACATATATCTATAGTTTAAAATATCCGCCTGTTGAAAGTTCAGTGTTCATTCTTAATAGTCAGCAGAAGAACAAACTACTTTATGTTTGGATACTTTCTTCAATTCTGGGCCTTACAATTTTACTCACAACTCTCCATTTATTAAGAAAAAAGAAAAATAATGATGTAATTACCAATGAGGATTTAAATGATGATCCAATAGCTCAGGAAAAGAAAAATTATATTCATCTGTTTGGAGAAACAAAAATATTAGATTCTTTAGGAAAAGATATATTCCAATCATTTTCACCTAAGCTAAAGGAAATATTTTTATTAATACTGATTCGAAGCATTAACAACCATCATAAGGGAGTAACATCTGAAGAATTATCCGTTACAATCTGGCCGGACTCTTCGCCGGAGAGTGCTAAATCCAACAGAGGTGTTGCTATTAATAAATTAAGAAAAGCACTCTCTTCTGTTGATGGGGTAGACCTGGAATTTAAAAATAAATTGTGGGTTGTTAAGATTAAAAACAATGCAAAATGCGACTATCAGGAATATCTTAAAATCAGCAGCCATTTAAGAAAATATGACAATGCAGATATTAAGCTTCTTGCACAAAGTCTTAACCTGTTAGAAAATGGTGAGTTTCTGGGAGGAACAAGTTACGAATGGCTGGATTCATTTAAGTTAGCGATTAACAATGAAATTATTGGGTTTTTAAAAGAATTCTTAAATGGTAAGCCCGCAAAAACACCGAATAATGTTAATATCAGATTTAAAGTTTGTGATATAATATTAAAATTTGACAGATTAGATGAGGATGCATTTAAACTCAAAATAAGGACTCATTATGAAGCAGGTAATCATCAACTTGCCAATAACACCTATAAGATTTTTATTGCCGAATACAAACATTTGTACGATGAAGAATATCCATTAACTTTCCAGGAAATTTTATTTTCCAATTAATCTTCTAAAAATTTAAAATTAACCCTTCTCTTAACCTTTTCGTTAACCTGACTTCCTTTTATTTACAGTTGAAATTTAGAAATTATAGATAATAGGCAGTCCCCCTATTTACTTTTCTCCGGACCTGGGGGACCGGAGTATTTATGAAACTTTTAGAAATATTTAAGAAGAAGAAAACAAAACCCTGTCCACACTGTGGAAAACAAATCAGTGTAAAAGCTGTAAGGTGTAAGTGGTGTAAAAGATGGTTTAAAGAATAATTCTATTTAGTTCAACACCCTCAATTAAATATTCCATTAATAATTAAACAGAAACCTATATTATTCTACTACTTAAGTTTATTTACCTTCTCACTCTCTTTTTTTATATTACATTGTAAATATTCAGGAGGTAGCTCATGCCCAAATATTCACTTAATGTAAACGGAGTAAAAAGAACTGTTGATGTAGACGGCGACACACCTCTTTTATGGGTGCTCCGTGATAATTTGCAGTTAACAGGGACTAAATATTCTTGTGGTGTTGGATTATGCAGCACCTGCGTTGTGCACATAGATGGATACGCAGAAAGATCATGTTCTGTTTATGTTAAAGATGCTGCCGGCAAATCAATACTTACGATTGAAGGATTGGCAGAGAATCCTGATCATCCAATATTCAAAGCATGGATAGACCAGGAAGTTTCCCAGTGCGGGTATTGCCAGCCGGGACAAATAATGACCCTTGCCGCTCTGATGAACGAGAGTCCTAAGCCAACCGAACAGCAGATTGAAGATACTATGTCAGGGGTTTTATGCAGATGCGGAACATATCCCCGAATCAAAAAAGCAATTGATAAACTTCTAAGCGGGGAGGTTAAGTGATGAAAACTTTAAAGAAACAATCCCGCAGAGATTTTATAAAGGTCTGCAGTTTAAGCGCCGGCGGACTATTCCTTGCAGCGTATGTCCCCATAGGGTGTGCTGATTCAAATCAAAACGGAAACCTTGATCCAAACATATTATCTCCTAGTGCATATTTAAAGATTGATTCCAAAGGTGTTGTAACCGTGATTGTACATCGTACTGAAATGGGTCAAGGGGTACAGACTGCATTACCTATGATTGTAGCGGAGGAACTTCAGGTGAATTGGGAGGAGATTAGAATTGAACAGGCAGATGCAGATGAAAAATATGGAAGCCAAACAACGGGCGGAAGTTGGAGTATAAGGCTTTCATTCGATCCTTTCAGAGTTGCCGGTGCAACTGCAAGGGAAATGATTATTACAGCAGCTGCCGCTAAATGGGGATTAAGTGTTTCTGATTGTTATGCAGAAAACGGATTTGTTATCAGCAAAATAAATGGAAATAAATTTTCTTACGGTGAGCTTGTAACTGATGCAGCTAAACTTCCTGTCCCGCAAAATGTAAAACTTAAAGATCCTAAGGATTATAAAATTATCGGGCAGCGTGTTAAAAGATTAGATACACCTGCAAAACTTTATGGAACAGCTAAATTCGGAATTGATATTTTTGTGCCGGGAATGGTTTATGCAGCCGTAAAGCGTTCTCCGACCTTCGAGGGAAAAATAAAATCATTCGACAGATCAAAAGCTAAAACTGTAAATGGTGTTCTAGATGTTGTGCAGATTAAAAGTGGTGTTGCTGTTGTAGCCGATTCGACATGGAATTCATTCGAAGGGAAAAATGCCGTTGATGTCCAATGGGATCTTGGTCCGCATACAAATGTGAATAATGAATCTATCAGAAATTCTTTGATGGAAAAGATTGAAACTTCAGGAACTGAAGTTGAAAAGATTGGTAATCCCGATAGTGTTATTGAAGATACTTTAACTTCTATTGATGCAGTTTATGAAATGCCCTTCCTTGCTCACGCACCAATGGAGCCGGTCAATTGTGTTGCTGATGTGAAGCAGAACAAAGCTGAAATATGGGCGCCGACCCAAAATCCTCAGGGTTTACAAAGAGCAATAGCAAATCTTCTCGGATTCAAAAATGAAGATGTGATAGTTCATGTTACTTTGCTCGGCGGCGGTTTCGGTAGAAAATCACATTCAGATTTCGGACTTGAAGCTGCAGAGATTTCAAGAGCTATAGGCAAACCCGTCAAACTGTTGTGGACAAGGGAAGATGATATGAAGCATGGTCAATTCCGTCCGGCAAGTATGCATAAGTTAACCGGAGCAGTTGATAAGAATGGAAAGGCAGTTCTGTTTTCACATCATGTTATAATGCCATCGATCAGGGCACAACTTAGTGGTAATGCACCAAAGGACCCGGGGGATTTTGATATTGTTGATGGTACAAGAAATCTGCCTTACAGTATACCTAATATTAAGATCAGCGCTACAAATGTATTCACACCTGTTCCGCTTTGGTACTGGCGTGCTGTTTACAATTCACAAAATCCGTTCGTTGTTGAAAGTTTTATTGATGAACTTGCTGCAGTTGCAAAGAAAGACCCGATAGATTTCAGATTGGAAATGATGGACCAAGAATCAAGATTAACAAATGTATTAAAACTTGTACAAGAAAAATCCGGCTGGAACAGAAAATTACCCGAAGGAAGCGGAAGAGGTGTTGCTGTTGCTGCCTGTTACGGAAGCTTCAGTGCACAGGTTGCTGAAGTGACGGTTAAGAATAACAGAATTAAATTAGATCGTTTTGTTTGTGCAATTGACTGCGGTATAGTTATCAATCCCGATACTGTAGAAGCGCAGATGGAAGGAGCGATAGTATTTGCAATAACCGCTGCATTAAAGGGAGAAATAATCATCCGCAACGGCGGAGTAGCAAGCAGCAATTACGATGATTATCCTATTATGGATTACAGTGAAATGCCAACAGTTGAAACTTATATCGTACAAAATGATTTACCTGTAGGCGGAGTTGGTGAAGTCGGAATTGCAGCTTCAACACCTGCATTTATAAATGCAATATTCAATGCAACAGGAAAACGGATAAGAAAGCTGCCGGTCAAGTTAGTATAATTAAGTTTTTCATATAGGTTATCTCAAAAGTTTTAAACACAAGGTAACCGCAACTTTCAAGTTGTGTAATTGTTATATTTTCGCAAGCTGAAGCTTGCGGCTACCATAAAAAATGAGTTATGAGACAGCCTCTAATTATCTACCTTATTTAAAAAGCCACCTGCGCTCCAACCAACAAAGTATGATGTTTGGGCATTGATTTTGCCGGCACAATATAATTTATCCTGAACCGGGAAATTTGTGAGGGCCAGATATTCAATCCAAGGATTACCATTTCGTTTGCATCTATCGCGTCATTCATCTTAAAACTGTCCCATCTTAAAAGCAACTGCACTTTATTAATAATCATATAACCAATTGTTGCCTGGTAGCTGAATGGTTCAAATTCTTCAGCATCTGCAGGATCAAGTTTTGCATAAACTGCTTCACCGCTTATCATCCACTTGTCGTATTCTAACCTGGTATCACCGCCGAGTAGAAATCTCTTGCCTTCGAATGCATTGTTAATCGGTGATATGTTCACATTTTTATCATTGCTTTGCGCAACATTAACTGCAATCTCTAACTTATCACCTTTGTTTTCAGATATTATAGGATTAAAAGATAGTCTTCCAACATACATCATATCGTTATTATCATTTCCAGATGAAGAATACCTGTTGCCGTTAAATATACCAGCAGAATAAGTTAATTGTGTTCCCGGGATCAATCCTCTTGCCGTAACACCAATCTGTCTGTTTGGAACAAGTGCCGTAAGTTGTGCACGACTGACAAAATCAGTATAGGGTGTACTGATCAAAAATTCCCTGCTGAAAGGAGCTTTGTATAAACCGGCGTCAACAATAAATGATTTATCTATTTCATAATATATCCTTGCATCAAGAATTGAAGGAGATCTCGTAAATGAAGTTTGAATTGCATAGCCAATTCCCTTATCGAACTTCCCGGAAAGCTTAAGTCTTAAATTGGTAAGTTCAAATCCGTTTGTGCCTGCCTGACGCTCAATCTGAAAATTACCTGTAGACTGCAGGACCAGACCAATTCTTAAATATGGTTTGCTGAATGCACTCTTAAATTCTTCAAATAGAGGCTCTTCCGAATTCTGGGCTTGGGATGATACGTTGTACATGATCGCAATGGCAATCAGAAGACTAAAAAAGTATTTCATATATTTCCTTCGACTAATGAATTGAATGATACAAAAATGCAAATTAAATTATTTGCACCAGTGAAATTTGTTATTGTAATGGAATAATTCCAAATAATTTAAACTGGTTAGTTGATATTGCATAATTCTTTATATCTGAAACAGCTTATAAGATGATCATTAACCATACCGGTTGCCTGCATGTGAGCATAAATTATTGTTGAGCCGACAAAGGTGAAGCCGCGTTTTTTCATATCCTTGCTGATAAGATCAGATAGTTCTGTTCTTGCAGGAAGTTCCTTGAGAGATTTATATTTGTTTTGAATTGGTTCGTGGTTTAAAAATCCCCAGATATATTTATAAAAAGTTCCGAACTCTTTTCTTATCTGAAGATATGCTTTTGCATTTTTAACAGCACCTTCAACTTTAAGTTTGTTGCGGATTATACCTTCGTCTTTAAGAAGAGAATTGATTTTTCGTTTATCATACTTTGCAACTTTGTTATAGTTAAAATTATCAAATGCTTTACGGAAATTTTCCCTTTTATGTAAAACTGTTCGCCAGCTTAGTCCGGCTTGAAATCCTTCCAGTATCAGGAACTCAAACAACTTTTTATCATTATGTAAAGGAACACCCCATTCTTCATCGTGATACTTTATCATCAGTTTGTCATCAGAAGGCCAGGTACAGCGTATTTGGGTTTTCATTTATCCTCCTTTTTTTGAATTAAGAATTTAAGATGCTTTTCTTTTATAAAAGCCCAATATAATTCCGAGTGCAAGAGACCATAATGCCGCTAATCCAATTTGAAACTCTTTTGGTAAAATAAATGTGATTGTGTGTGCAGGGATCCAGAACCAGAGCAGTGAATAAAATCCCTTATCAATATTCTTCCAGTTTTTTTCTCCCGCTATAATATTATCCATTAACCGGTGCATTATTACCAGGAATGGTCCGAATTGAAGATTCATTGATGTAGATATAGCAAAAGCTTTTCCAATACCTTCAAACTGTGGCAAGTAAGAATTGTTAATAAGCGATTCAACAAATCCATGAAAACCGATGAAAGCATATTTAATCATCACGGCTAGAATGGACCACTCTATAACTTTTAGTAAAAGTGTTTTTAAATCGTAGGGAAGAAATATTTTCCGTTTTACTATCCAGTAAGAAACAGTATCACCAAGTGTTCCCAGTATAGAAAACTGAATAATGGCAGAAATAATCGGGTAAGCTGTTACAAAATCAATATACCAGTTCATTAGTTGTAGTTTTTGTTTTTAATTAATTTAACCAGAGGAAAATTAGAAGTAAAACCCGACTGTGCAAAATTTTTATTTGAGAATAATTCGATCAGAAAAAAACTCGAAACACTCAGGCGTATCGAATTTAACTTATGTGCCCTATGTTCCTATGTGGTAAAATTTGTTTTCAGCCCTTGTTAGACAAAAGTGAGTAATTGAATTAATTAAACATATATTTTGTTTTGTAATTATAAAAATTTTAATGGTTTATGATAATACTATTAACAGGAGCTACCGGCTATATAGGTAAACGACTTCTTTCCGTTCTTCTGGAGCAGGGTCACGAAGTAATTTGCTGCGTAAGAAATAAAAATCGCATTCCCAATGAAGGAATTTACAAGCATTCAAAAATTTCGTTTTATGAGGTGGATTTTCTTAAGGAAGCTAAATTCATTTACCAGGTAAGAAACATTGATGCGACATACTATCTTATCCATTCGATGAGCTCGAATGTAAAAGATTTTGAATTACTGGAAGAAACATCCGCAAATAATTTTGTAAAATTAGTTAAGCAGACTTCTGCGCAGCAAATAATTTATCTGGGTGGAATTACAAATGAAGAAAAACTTTCCAAACATCTTGCATCAAGAAAAAATGTAGAAGAGATATTAAAGAAAGCCGATATTCCTTTAACCATACTTAAAGCAGGTATAATAGTCGGATCCGGAAGTGCATCATTTGAAATAATAAGAGATCTTGTTGAAAAACTGCCGGTTATGATAACGCCCAAATGGCTTAATACAAAACATCAATCAATCGCAATAAGAAATGTAATGCAGTATTTAACCGGTGTTCTTAATAACAAAAAGACGTTTAATAAATCTTTTGATATCGGCGGACCGGATGTTTTATCATATAAAGAAATGCTTCTGCAGTTTGCTGAAGTAAGAAATTTGAAGAGATATATTTATACTGTGCCCGTAATGACGCCTCGCCTTTCTTCCTACTGGCTTTATTTTGTTACTTCAACCTCTTATAAACTTGCTGTAAACCTTGTTAATAGTATGAAGATTGAAGTAGTTGCCAAAGACAACGAACTTGAAAAAATGCTTGGAATTGAGCCGATCTCATACAAAGAGGCAGTCAATCTCGCCTTTCAAAAAATTGAGCAAAACATGGTTTTATCAAGCTGGAAAGATTCACTTATATCAAGTTATGGTAAAGATCAGCTATTTGAACATATAGATGTTCCGGAATATGGCTGCTTTAAGGATAAGAGAGAAGAAGTGATTACAGGAAGTGTTGATGCGGTTCTAAAAAATATCTGGTCGATCGGCGGTGAGAGAGGATGGTATTATGGAAACTGGTTGTGGAATATAAGGGGATTTTTAGATAAACTTGTCGGCGGGGTTGGCTTACGAAGAGGAAGAACCAACAAAACCGAAATTTACCCGGGCGATACATTGGATTTCTGGCGGGTACTTGCTGCGGATAAACAGAACAAGAGATTATTACTTTACGCTGAAATGAAATTACCGGGCGAAGCATGGCTGGAATTTAAAATTGTAAACAAAGATGGAAAGAATTATTTAAGACAAATAGCTACTTTCCGTCCGAAAGGTTTATTAGGCAGACTTTACTGGTATTCGGTGCTGCCGTTTCATTTTTTTATTTTCGGCGGGATGATGAAGAATATTATAAACTTTAAACAATCGTGAAGGCAGTATGATCATTACAAAAACTCAAATTAGTGATATGGAAAAACTTTACAAAGCTAAACTTATTAATTCATTATCCGGATTTAAAAGTGCAAACCTGATTGGAACCATAAATAAAAAGGGGATTACTAATCTGGCACTTTTCAGTTCTGTTCTTCACGTTGGAGCAAATCCGCCGCTGATGGGAGTTTTATTCCGTCCCTTATCAGCAATTCGTCATACATACGATAATATTAAAGAGACAAAACACTTTACAATAAATCATGTAAGTAAAAACATTTATCAATCTGCTCATCAAACATCAGCACGCTATGATGAGAACACATCCGAATTTTCAGCATGCGGATTAACGGAAGAATACTCACAAACAATAAAAGCTCCCTACGTAAAAGAATCGAAAATAAAGATTGGACTTGAATACGTTGAAGAACACCACATTAAAGCCAATGATACTGTTTTTCTTGTAGGTGAAATAATTGAGGCCATTCTGCCTGATGATATTGTAAATGCTGACGGTTATATTGATTTAGAATCGGCAGGAACATTGACTATAAGCTCACTTGATGGCTATCATGGAACCAAATTGATAAATCGTTTGAGTTATGCAAAGACTGATAAAGATCTAAAGGCATTATAAACTCTGTTTTTTCCAATCCTTCTGATAAATATCCGTATCAATACGAAAAGACGGATTTAATTATATTTCAATCGATTTTTGAAAAATGAATTGCATCTTTTGGCAGAGTACGATAATTTAGCGGTACATACTGACAATTAATTCAAATCATCACATCTAATAATTAAGGAAGGGAGTTTTTATAATGAATAAAAATATTCCAGTTAGTGCAATTCTGCTTGTTATTTTAATAACCTCATTCAGCTTAGCGCAGGTTTTTGATTGGGAATGGCAGAACCCCACCCCTACCGGTGCAGATCATAACGATGCATTTGTCCTAAGCCCAACTAAATTTATTCTGGCGGGTAACGGAGGTTCGGTCTTAATTTCAACAGATGCAGGTATAAATTGGGGACAACAAAACATTGATCCGCTTAATAGAGATATTTATTCAACAACATTTGTTGGTGAAAATATAGGCTATGTTGCAGGAACTGGTGGTCTAATATTCAAGACTACGGATGGGGGGACGACTTGGACAGAGCAAACTTCCGGTGTAACCAATACCTTATGGGATGTTGATTTTATCAATACAGACACTGGCTTTGTAGTTGGCGCTTCGGGCACGGTGCTTTATACTACCAACGGTGGAGCTAACTGGTCTGCCTCTAATTATGGCACTACTACATTGTACAAAATTCACTTTATTACGGATGATCTGGGCTATATGGGCTCTGCATCTACAACAACCGGAAGATTAATTAAAACAACAGATGGAGGTACTAGCTGGGTTGACATAACTGCTAGTGTTCCCGGATTAGCTGGAACTGTAAGAGGTATTCATTTTAATGATTCCAACACAGGATGGATTTCGAATAGCCAGGGCAGAATATTTAAAACTACTGATGGAGGTATAACCTGGAGCCAGGTTTATGACATAGGTTCAACAACCACAACTATTTACGAAGTTAAATTCATTGATGCTAATAATGGTTACGCAATCACAACAGCAGGAAGAGTACTTAAAACAACTGACGGAGGAACAAACTGGGCTCTTACTCAAACAGGTGCAACAAAAAATTTATACGGACTTGCATTGCTTGGAGTTCAGTCTGCTCAAGCTGAAGGTATATCAACACCAGTACTTATAGGTGGTGATGCCGGCACAATAGTTTCCAGCCTAAATGATGGTGCCACCTGGGAATTGGTTCACGTTGCTGCATCTCAGGAAATTCTTCTCCGTAGTTCCTTTCCTTCAGAAAATGTTGGCTATGTCGTCGGTGGAAGTATAACCACGGGCAACCAATTTGGAGATATTCTAAAAACCACAGATGGTGGTCTAAGTTGGACTAAGCTACCACTTGATCCTGGTTACAGAACATACTCTGTGTTCTTTCTTGACGAAAACACCGGATATGTTGGTGAAAGAGGTCCAACCGGTTTATATAAAACTACCGATGGCGGACAAAACTGGACACAGCTTAATACGGGAACAGGTACTGCTACTAATATTATTTATGACATTAAATTTTTCAACGAAAATCTTGGTCTGGCAATGTATTCAAGCGGACAGGTTGCAAGAACCACTGACGGAGGAAGTACCTGGTCTGCTGTTTCTGCAGGATGGGGAAGCGCTGCCGGTTATGATATATTTTTCACAGATTCACTTACAGTTTATATTTGCGGAGGGGGAGGAAGGATAAGTAAATCGATAAATGCAGGCGCATCCTTTTCGCAATTGCCTTCGCTTGGAACAGCAACATTATATTCAATGCATTTCTTCGACCCAAACAACGGTTATGTGGTTGCAAGTGGAGGAAGAATTTATCAAACTGCTGATGGCATCAGTTTCACAGAAATTCTAAATCCATTAACTACAACTCTTTATAAAATAAATTTTATTGATAATAATATTGGATGGATCGGTGCTTCAGGTGGAGATCTTTACTACACGGAGGATGGTGGTGTTAACTGGATTCAATCAAACATTTCTCTCGGACCAAGCCAGTCTATACGCGATATCCAATTTGCAGGAAACAGAATGTGGATCGTTGGTACAGATGGGATGATCATTCGTGGTTATGCTGATCCTCAGATTCCGGTTGAACTTGCTTTATTCACCGCAACCGTAAACGGAAGTAAAGTTTCGCTTAATTGGATGACGGCTTCGGAGGTTAATAACAGTGGGTTTGAGGTTGAACGAAAAGTCCTCAGTCCGCAATCTTCAGTCAGCAATTCCGAATATGAAAAAGTCGGCTTTGTAAAAGGTAATGGCACTACTACTGGAGTTTCAACATATTCTTTTACTGATAAAGGATTAACCGCCGGTGTTTATGATTACAGGATAAAACAAATTGACTTTGATGGTACATTTAAATATTACAATCTGTCTGAATCTATTGAGATTGGGGTACCGGATAAGTTTGACTTAGCACAGAACTATCCGAATCCGTTTAACCCATCCACAGTGATCAGTTACCAGTTACCAATGAGTGGTATGATTACATTGAAAGTGTACAATGTAATAGGTCAGCAGATAGCTGAACTTGTAAACGAAGTAAAGCAAGCCGGAGTTCACACAGTTGAATTCGATGCCTCGAATCTGCCCAGCGGTGTGTATCTTTACAAATTAAGCTCTGGCAATTTTGTATCAACTAAGAAGATGATGTTAATAAAGTAATATGTGCTTTAAAATCTATTAGTAATTTGCAGGTCAACTTAAATGTTTGACCTGCTTTACTCTATAAGAGGTTCTAAAAATGAGGAAATTCAGTTTCTATAAAGTATTCTTCTCAGTACTGCTATCTTTTATATTTTTTGAATCTGATTGGATTCAGGCACAGCAAATTCAGTCCCATCTAACAGAAAATATATACATGTTACCCAAAAGAATAAGTTCTGATTCCTTTAATTACTTACACAATTTCATTTCAACTAATAATAGTTTTGCAATTGGAAATACTAATGGCGTTCTAAGGATGGACAGTATTATCGCATCATCAGTCGAAGGTGGAAGATCAAAAGTATTATTTGAATATGATGATGAAGGTAATATAAAAAACCAGTTATTTTTTCATAATATCGGGAATGTCTGGTTTAATGGGTATTCAGATTTTTATTATTACGATGAGACCGGAAACCGCGTACTGGAAATCCGTTTAGAATGGAATATTAATAACTGGGATACTCTTTCCCGCATCGACTACATCTATAAATCAGAAGGAAAACTGTTCCAGTATATTTTTCAGAGCTTTTCAGAACAAGGCTGGTTAAATAAATTTCGTCAAACTTTCACTTACGATAGTAATGGAAACCGGGTTAATACATTAGAAGAGGTTTGGATAGAAAACAAATGGCAAAACAACTTTATGGTTGAATTTTATTTCTCTGAAGTTAACCAGCAAGATTCTTTAATATTTCAAATATCGGATAACAACGAGTGGAAGTATTTTTCCAAGACACACTTCTATTATAATTTACAAACAAATTTCCTGGAATACTTTCTTTTCAAATTATGGGCAGGAAGTGGGTGGATTGATTATTTAAGACGAAGCATTTTAAACGATTTAAACGGTAATCAGATTGAACACCTTGAAGAAATTTGGGAGCAGGGAAATTGGACAAATTCGGTAAAAAGAATTTTTTCATACAATGGCTTGAACTACACCGAGTCCGCATATTGTGAAATCTGGAATGTCAATAACTGGATACCCGGAAATGATATTATAATCATTGAAAATCCTGATGGTTTTTCCATTGCATTCATCACGCACAGTATGAACATTTATTATTTAGTTACAAGTATTAATGAAGATATCAGTACGAATCCCGATGAATTTGTTTTATCGCAGAACTATCCGAATCCATTCAATTCATCGACACAGATCAGCTATCAGTTACCAATGAGTGGTATGATTACATTGAAAATATACAATGTAATAGGTCAGGAAGTTGCAGAACTTGTTAATGAAGTTAAACAGGCAGGAGTTCACACTGTTCAGTTCGATGGAAGCAATCTGGCCAGCGGTGTTTATATGTATAAACTATCTGCCGAGGGCAGATCAGGTAATTTTGTATCAACTAAAAAGATGATGTTAATAAAGTAAACTTTAAGATAATTTACCAAAAATTAAAGCGGGTTAATGACCCGCTTTTTATTTGTCTTATATCACACACCTTAAAAAATCACCCGCAGAATTTATTTCCTGATTCAAAACATTTTTATCTTCGCAGCAGCATTTTTAAATCACCCTGGAACTTTAATCAGAATAACAAACCGATTTTTCTAAACTTAAACCGGTCTAACAATTTAGAATACAATTATTTCTTTCTTTATTAATATCTAACACTTATATGAATTTTATTTTAAAGAAAATATACTATGTCCTGAATATTTTTCGCCTCGCCTTAAAAGGAGATGAAGCAAATATTCTTGAAGGAAACATAAACCGTGCGATCATTCTGCTTGCCATTCCAATGACTCTTGAAATGGTAATGGAATCACTGTTCGCCGTCGTAGATATTTTCTTTGTAAGTAAAATAGGTGTTAATGCAATTGCTGCAGTAGGACTTACAGAATCGCTCTTAACAATAACATACTCAATGGGATGGGGACTCGCAATCGGTACCACCGCAATGGTGGCAAGAAGAGTTGGTGAAAAAGATAATGATGGTGCATCAGTATCTGCAGTGCAATCAATCTATCTCGCTTTGATCATTTCTATTCCCACTATGATTGCAGGAATATTCTTCGCTGAGGATTTACTCAGGTTAATGGGCGCTTCCGAAGATATTGTTGAAGCAGGTGCAGGATATACCAAACTTATTTTCGGAAGTAATGTTATTGTAATATTAATATTCCTTATAAACGGAATATTCCGCGGTGCGGGAGATGCGGTACTTGCAATGAGGGCGTTGTGGATTGCAAACGGTTTTAACATCGTGCTCGACCCAATGCTCATTTTCGGTATCGGTCCGTTTCCCGAACTTGGAATTGAAGGTGCTGCTCTTGCAACAGTGATCGGCAGAAGTATAGGAGTAGTTTACCAGGTATATCATCTTAACAAGGGAAAAGGATTAATAAAAATTCATAAAGACAACTGGAAGTTTGAACCCGGTATCGTATGGAAACTGGTTAAACTTTCAGCAGGAGTGACTGCACAATTCATCATCGGATCAGCAAGCTGGATATTTATGATGAGAATTGTTTCTACTTTCGGAAGCGTTGCACTTGCGGGGTATACTGTTGCAGTTAGAATTATAATTTTTACATTGCTTCCGGCATGGGGATTCTCAAATGCTGCGGCTACTATGGTCGGACAAAACTTAGGAGCCTCACAACCTGAACGTGCCGAAAAATCTGTCTGGCGCACCGGACAGTTTAATATGATGTTTATGGGCATCGTGATGATATTCTTCCTGTTTTTTGCCAACCATATTGCCGGATTTTTTACAGATGATCCTGATGTTATAGCAAATGCATCACTTTGTCTGAATATTTTTGCGCTCGGCTACCTGTTTTATGCATTCGGAATGGTGCTCGTGCAGTCGTTTAATGGCGCCGGAGATACACGAACACCAACTCTGATGAATCTTTTCATTTTCTGGATGATCCAGATCCCGCTTGCTTATTTACTTGCAATCAGGTTAGCTGTAGGTGTGGAAGGGGTATACTATGCAATTGTTATAACTGAAACGTTGTTCAGTGTTGTAGGTTACTTTCTGTTTAAAAAAGGCAGATGGAAAACCGTAAAGGTGTAGTAACTTATTAATAATAAGTTATAAGCTATCAGGCATTCATCTTCATAACTACAAATGTAATGTCATCATGCTGTTTCGTTCCGTCAAGCCATTCATCTGCAGTTTTTTTGAAATGACTGATTATTTCATCTGGAGATTTTTCTCCCGATTCTTTTAATAGCTGTGGTATAATTTCAAATCCCAGAGACTCCTGTTTGCTGTTAAACAATTCAGGGAAGCCGTCACTCATTAATGCAATAACATCTCCCTTATTCAGTCTAATGGAATTTTGAAGATAATTATGATCATTCACACTTCCGAAAGGCAGACCTTTTAGGGAAAGTGACTCAACCTGTTTTGTTTCTGCACGATATAGAACTGCCGGGGGCATTCCTGCACCGGCGAATTCAAGCACATTATCTTTAAGTCTTAATACTGCAAATGCCATAAACAAATTAGTGAATTGCATTTTTCTTATCGCATAATTTGATTTACGCAGAATGTCAGAAATATTCTTTTCACCTGAAAGAAGATTGAATAGACTTTTTGCTGCCGTTACAATTATACCTGCCTGCGCTCCATGTCCGGTTGCATCACCGACTGCAATAGTGATAGCTCCATCATCATTTTCATAAAAATCATAATAATCACCGCCTACCTCTGTTGCTGTTAACATTAAAGCAGAGAATGTAACATTGTTATTGTCGGGCAGTTTCGAAGGCAGCATTGAAAGCTGAAGGTCTCTTGCCGCATCCAGTTCCTTTTTCTTTTGATCATATTCGGTTTGCATTATTGCTGCTCTGGCTACGGCGGTTTGTGCAAGCAGGTTAGCCCGTTCAATTTCTGTTTCGTGAAGTTGCTTTAATGCGTGGTGTGCACTCTGTTTATGCCTGTAACGGTTGTACAACAAAACTAATGTTAAAAGCACAAATAATAATCCTCCCATCAGCAAGGTTCTGTAAAGAGTATCTATTTCACTTTGCTTCTCTAAAATTTCAATTTGCTGTTTTTGCTCATCGGACTTATATTTTTCCTGCAGTTCAGCAATAACCTGCTGACTTTCTGAATTAAACATTGAATCGTGCACAACCTTATAATTTTTATATTCATCAAGTGCTTCTTTGTAATAACCGTTGTGCTCATAAATATCAGAAATAACGCTGTGAGCTTCTCTTATCGAAGATAAACCACCCGTACCCTTTACAATTTCCAAACCTTTTTTAGCGGTTCTTATTGCAAGATCGGATTTCCCTTGTTTATTGTACACATCTGCGAGACGTATCATAGAACCGGCAGCACCATTTTTATCACCGATGCTTTCACGAAGCTCCATTGCACGCTGCAGATAGTCTGCTGCTTCATTTAACAATCCAAGCTTTTCATAAATGGAGCCGATATTATTCAGCGGTATAGATATGGAATACTTACTTCCGGTTTTTTCAAGAATTTCAAGAGCCATCTTATAATACTTCAATGCCTCTGTATAATTATCAGTAAGTTCATTTACAGCACCAAGACTATTGTAGGTTGATGAGAGTCCATTCTGATTATTTAACTCTTTCCAGTATTTCAAAGCCTGGTTATAGTAGTCAAGTGCCTGGTCATACTTAGCTATTTTCTGATATAAAATTCCGATATTATGCAATGATCCTGCTATACCCGAAATATCGTTCTGCTTTTTATTCAGCCCGAGCGCCTGCTGATGATAGAACAATGCCTTATCATAATTTCCAAGTATGTCGTTAATAATACCGAGAAAAACATACGTTGAGGTAAGTTCATCGTCATCAGTATAATCTTCAAAAATTGCCAGAGCCCGGGTATGCATTTCAAGAGCGTCATTGAACCGGCTTAACCTCCTGTATACAGAACCAAACTCATTCAGTATTCTTATTTTAAAAAGAGTTTCTTTTAAATCATCATTGATCGATTGAGCATTCTGCAAAGCGGTAAGAGCATCTTCATATTTATTTTTATTTCTTAAAATTCTTGCATTGAGAAATGATTCGAGCATACGCCCTTTTTTATATTCAGTTTCACTCAATATTTTATTCATCCGGTCTGTTATAATCCTAGCTGAATCAGATTTGTTCATTAAAGTGTATGTCCAGCCTTTAAGAAATAGCACATCCGTTTCTTTTATTTGATCAGGTTGCTTTTTCAACAAAGCGAGTGCTTCATCGCCGTACAGAATTACTTCGCGGACATTATCCCTGCCGATAGCTTTCATAAGTTCCATTAAAATATTAATGCGGGGCTTTCCTTCTACTTTTTCAAGGCGTGTTTTAAGGCTATCCACATTATTTGCGAATAATATATGCTGTGCTAAAAATAATATAAATAATAAATGTTTCATCATTGCCTTGCTATCATTCCGGACTAAATATTGTTTAAATGTATTGAAGGAGGAAGAAGAGATTAAATCAATAACGGATTGAAAAATAATGCTATTGAACTGATAATCAAATCAACGTGTGATATACAGAACATAATAAAAGCCTGATGCACATATAATAAAGCGGCTGACGATAATGCCTGTTCCACTCATCATGTCTTTGGAGCTTTTACAGTGGATATATCGCATTTATATAAATACTATCCTGAATGTGATATGTATGGCTTAGCTTTGTCTTAAATTTTTATTTATAATACCGGAGAGGCAATGAGAAAAGTATTCTTATACATCTGCATTGTACTGATCAGTACAGTTAATCTTTTTCCACAGGAAGGAATGTGGATGCTTAGTCAGATAGAAAAGCTTGATCTGAAAAGCAAAGGAATGAAGCTGGAGGTGAGCGATATATACAGTAAAGATAAACTATCATTGCATAAAGCAATATTAAGACTTGGCGGCGGTACAGCCTCGTTCGTATCAAAAGACGGGCTGATACTTACGAATCATCACGTAGCTTATACTGCTATTCAGCGTTTATCATCAAAGGAAAGTGATCTAATTACAAACGGATTTCTGGCTATGAGCCGGACAGAAGAAATTCACGCTCCGGGATATACAGCAAGTATGTTGCTGGAGATGAAAAATGTCACAAGCGAAATTGATTTTTATCTCACCGGTGTGAATGTTCCGGAAGATAGGCAAAGGAAACTTCAGCAAAAAATTAAATTGATTACCGAGGAAGTAAAGAAAGACCAGGCCGATATTAATGCTGTGGTATCCGAGCTGTTTAGCGGTAAAGAATACTACCTTTTTATCTATAAAGTTTTTAAGGATGTCAGACTAGTATATGCACCGCCGGCAGGAATCGGACAGTTTGGCGGTGACATTGATAACTGGATGTGGCCAAGACATACCGGTGATTTCACTTTCCTTCGTGTTTATTGTGCACCCGACGGTTCAGGGAAAGAGTTCAGCGAGGATAATATTCCGTATAAACCTGAAGTCTGGTTAAAACTTTCTCAATCAGATCTTGATGACGGCGATTTTACTTTTATTCTGGGATTTCCAGGATTCACCACACGATACAGATCATCAACATCAGTTTCGTGGAATCTTAATGAAAATTATCCTTTTACAATTAAGAATTTTAAAGAGGTAATTGCACTGATGGATGATCTTACCAAAGAAGATGACGAGGGTAGGATAAAAGTCGCTTCACTCAGATATGGTTTGTCAAACACTCAGAAAAACTTTGAAGGTAAGGTCGAAGGAATGATCAAAACGGATTTCCTTAAGAAAAAATATGAGTTTGAAAAGGACTTTATGTCCTGGCTGGATAGGAACCCGGCGATTAAGCAGAAATATGGCACAGTCATTAGTGATGAAAAAAAACTTTATGACGACCTGCTTGCCGGTACAAAACAGAAGGATAATGTCCTTGGTTTATTCGGCGGACTATCCGGAACTCCTTTAAACGTTGCTTTGCAGATTTACAATATTGCTAAAGAATTTGAAAAACCTGAGAGTGAAAGACAGCCGGGAATTGATGATAATATGCTTAACCAGTTTAAAGGACAAATGCCTTACATATATGCAAATTATTATGAGCCTGTCGATAAGGCACTACTTCTCAGAGCTGTTAAAATGGCAGCGCAGCTTCCGGCAGATCAAAGTATAAACGGTTTGAAGCATATAACCGATGTTAAGATGATGCCTGAACAAATAATTGAAGAATTCTGGAAGTCATCCAAACTTACTGACAGTGAATATGCGGCATCATTGGTTGGCAAATCACTTCAGGAGCTTGAAGCTCATAATGATCCCTTCATAAAACTAGCAGCATCATTATATCCAGAAACTTCGGAATTACAAAAAAGAAATGAGCAATTTGGAAATAGCGTTAATTCAATACGGAAAAAGTATATGGATGCATTATATGAGTGGAAAGGCAGCAATATGTATCCGGATGCAAACGGCACAATGCGGTTTACTTACGGCAATGTCCGCGGATATGCACCTGCTGACGCTGTATGGTATTATCCGTTCACAACCCTTCGCGGAAAAATCCAGAAGCATAAAAACGAAGATCCTTTTATTGTTCCGGACAAAGTATTCAACCTTTACAACAAACAGAATTTTGGACGATGGGTTGATCCCGAGCTCGAGCAAGTTCCAATAGCTTTCACACATACGGGTGATATAACAGGCGGCAACAGCGGTAGTCCGGTATTAAATGCAAAAGGAGAAGTTATTGGATTGGCATTTGATGGAAATTATGAGGCGATGATAAGCGACTGGCAGTTTGATATAAATCTGCAGCGTGTTATTTCTGTTGACATAAGATATGTTTTATTTATAACCGAAAAATTTGCAAATGCAGGTTATCTTCTTGAAGAAATGGGTGTGAAGGGATCAATTTAGGCCGCAGTTTATTTTGAATTGATACAAAGGGCTGGTTACCAAACCGCCCCTTGTATATAATATGTATCTGTATTCTTTAATGCTATTTGAGAAATAACATTTTAATTGTTTTGGAATAATTATCTGTTTGAAGCCGGCAGAAGTATATTCCGGATGCTAACCCTTGTCCACCGGCCGGCAGGCTAAACTCAAATTCATAAATTCCTGCTGATTTGTATTCATTAACAAGTGTTGCAATTTCATTACCAAGTACATCAAAGACTTTTAATTGTACGAACTTCATTAATGAAGTTCCTACGAAAGGAATTGTATATCTTATTTTTGTTGAGGGATTAAACGGATTAGGATAATTCTGTCCCAAAGAAAAGTGCTGCGGTAAACTTAAATCAACTTCTATCTCATTTGAATAGGTAAATGTTCCATCAAAATCAATTTGTTTTAAACGATAATAAAAGTTTAGATTTTGATTTAAAGTGAGATCATCTGTAAATGAATAATGTTGAATTTCTGTTGTAGTGCCTTTACCTTCAATAAAATCTACCTTTTCCCAAATGAGATTTCTCACTTCGTTAGAAATGACACTGCGCTCGATATCGAATCCCATATTATTTGTTTCTGTGGCAGTTGACCAATTCAACTGTACCACATTACCATTTATTGATGCAGAAAAAGAAGTAAGCTCAACAGGAATAATAGTTTCAAGTCTTATCAGCCAAACATCATGAACTCCGGCTCCAAATGATAACGTATGACCTGTTATAATAAAACCGCCGTCTGATGTTTCCCTTATTCCATATGCTACATCAGAACTCGAACCGCCATATGTGTTAGACCATTGTTCATTACCGTTGGCATCAGTTTTAACTGCATATATATCATCACCACCTGCACCAAAAGACAAAGTATATCCGGCAGCGATAAACCCGCCATCCATTGTCTGTTGAACAGAGTGACCATAATCTCTTCCACTGCCTCCGAATGTTTTCATCCACTGCTGATTGCCGAGATTATCGGTTTTAATAAGCAGCATATCATAAAGTCCAGCTCCAAAGGAGTCTGTATAACCCGTTAGTATATAGCCGCCATCAGTAGTTTGCTGAATAGAGTAAGCACGATCAACATCTGTTCCGCCGAAGGGTTTATTCCATTGTTCATTACCGAGAGAATCTGTTTTAACGATCCAGGCATTACCGAGAAAACCGGGACCGTGCGAAAAAGTCCAGCCTGCAATAATAAATCCGCCATCGGAGGTATGCTGAATTTCCCAGGCGCCATCGGAACTAAGTCCGCCAAGGTTTTTCTGCCAGACAAAATTTCCGGAGGGATCAGTCTTTACCAGAAAAACATCTCTTCCGCCATTGCTGAAGGAGGAAGTGACACCAGCAGCAATAAAACCACCGTCATTTGTTTGAAGTACGGAATAAGCCTCATCATCATTTGCTCCGCCGAAAGTTCTTTCCCATTGCAGGTTACCAACAGAATCAGTTTTAACGAGATAAAAATCTTTCAAGCCGGCGCCGTATGAATTTGTTAATCCTGCAATTATATAACCCCCATCAGTGGTTTGCTTAACGCAATGGCCTTCGTCATCATCATTGCCTCCAAACGTATTATTCCACTGTTCATTACCAAACGCATCAGTTTTGATAAGCCAGATATTACGGCCGCCTGCTGTTCCAAAGGAGCGGGTGTAGCCAGTGATAATAAAACCGCCGTCTGAGGTTTGTTCAACAGAGTGTCCGATATCAATATTGCTTCCACCAAAGGTTTTTGTCCACATTGTAGCAGGTGCCTGTGCAGATAAGCTTATAGTAAAAAAAAATAAGAACAAGAAAATTATTTTCATAGCATTCTCCTTTAAAAATACTAACGCAGTAGAACCATTTTTTTTGTTTCACTAAAACTATTTGAACGCAGGTGATAGAAGTACACTCCGCTTGACAATTGACTTGCATCAAACTCAACTTCATGATAGCCAGCTGCCTTGTACTCATCAACCAAAGTTGCAATTTCATTTCCGAGGCCATCAAATACTTTTAGCGATACTGCACCGATTACCGGTAACCGATAACCGATCACTGTATTCGGATTAAAAGGATTAGGGTAGTTCTGATGCAATATAAAATCACGCACAATAGGAGTTAGTTGATTATCAACTGATGTAACCAGGTTAAGATCAATTTTGTACATAGATCTTCCGTATGTACCGGCAACAAGAGTATTTTCAACCGGATGAATTTTAATATCGCCTATTGGTAATATTGGTAAACCTTCGCCAAGTGCTTCCCATTGTGCTCCGGTATCAAAACTAACATACATACCAACATCGCTTCCAAGATAAAGCACGTTAGAAAAGTTATTATCTACAGCAAAAGCATTTACAGGTGCATCCGGAAGATTGCTGCTGATATCTGTCCAGCTATTTCCTTTATTGGTACTCCGGAAAACATGCGGCTGCGGGTCACGCCACTTTAACCCGCTAAATGTTACATAAACAATATTTTCATCCTGCGGGTCAACAACAATCCTGGTTACCCATCTTTCAGGTAATCCGGCTGAAATATCAACCCAGTTTTGTCCGTTGTCTGAGGTACCCCACACGTGTGCATCGTCCGTGCCGGCATAAATAACATTAGAATTTGTTGGTGCTGCCGCAATAGTAGTTACTGTACCCAATCGCCTGCCTGGTTCCCAGTCTGTTAATTGCGGACTTATTTTATTCCAGTTTCCTGCGCCGTTTGTTGTTCTGTAAATTGAATGAGTGCCATAATATAAAATGTTTGGTGAATTAGGATCCATAACAACAGGTGTTGACCAGTTAGTTGGTTCACTTCCATCAATTCCATCCATTGCGCTGTTAAAAGAAACACCTCCATTTGTAGATTTACCAAGATTGCCAAACTGTGATTCACAGTAGATAATATTGGGATTTGTATAATCAATGTTGACATAGAAACCGTCACCACCAAAAATTGTTTGCCAGTCATCTAAACTGCCTGTTAAAGTTCTGTTGGTTCCATTATCCTGAGTACCGCCATAAAGACGCTGCGGATTGTTATAGTCCAATCCTATTTCATAAAATTGTGTTGCAGGAATATTTTTGGGTGCTGACCAGGTTTGTCCGCCGTTTGTTGAAGTGTTAATTCCACCATCATTTCCGCATATTATGAAATTGGGATCAACCGGACTGAATGCAAGAGCGTGATGATCAACGTGAAGTTCTGAAGGTCCTCCGTAACCATAAATAATTGGCCAGGTGCTGCCCCCATCTGTTGATCGCATAAAAGCAACATCAAGCACATAAACAATATTTGGATTTGTTGGATGAACCCTTAGCTGTCCGAAATACCAGCTGAATCCCGCGGTTCCGTTATTTAATTCATTATTTGGATCAACATCTGTCCAGGTATTGCCAAAATCATTCGATCTGTAAAGACTGATAATATCGTATCCGTTAGTGTACAAGGCATAAACAATGTCGGGGTTACTATTGTGAATGGTAAGACCAATTCTGCCGACATTTTGAGAATTTGGATTTGGAAGCGATGGCGAATTTATTTTTGTCCAGTTATTACCTCCGTCGGTGGTTCTGTAAATTCCGCTGGAAGGTCCGAAAAGACGGGATCCCAATGGTCTTCTGACTCTTTCCCATATTGCAGCCATCATTCTATCCGGATTCAATGGATCCATAATAATATCAACTACACCGGTAGTATCTGAAACAAATAAAGAGTGATTCCAGCTTAATCCTCCATCGGTTGATTTATAAATTCCTCTTTCGGGATTTGGTGCAAAATAAGAACCGACAGAAGCAAGATAGATTATATTTGTATTAACGGGGTGAACAAGAATTCTTCCGATTGAAGTAGTGCCTTCAAGACCTAAAAACAGCCAGGTGTTGCCGGCATCTGTTGATTTGAACACACCGCCGCCCGGAAAATTATTATGTCCGCCGTTTGCTTCTCCTGTTCCAACATAGATGATGTTAGTGTTAAGAGGATCAATTGCAATATCACCAATTGTGAGTACGGCAAGTGAATCAAAAATTGGTATCCAGGTCTCACCAGCATCAAAAGATTTAAATACACCGCCTGTTGCAAATCCGGCATAAATTATTGAGGGGTTGATGGGGTCAAATTCAATGTCAACAACTCTACCGCCTATATTTAAAGGACCAGCAAACTCCCATTGGACGGCACTCTTTCCTTTGCTTAATCTTTTACTGCGGGTTTCGTTATGAATGTTATGTGCCTGCTCAAGTGCGTCGATGTAAACACGGGGATCGGCATTGTAATAAGGATATGTTTTCTTAATATAAGCCCATTCATAAGGTCTCATATCAGGACCGGGCTCATCCCCGGTAGAAAATACTATTTCAGTGTTAACCGAAGATGATTTTTCATCAGTTAAAAAGAAAAAAATGATTAAGGCAGAGATACTAATAATAAAAAGCTGAACATAGGGTTTCATTAAACGTCCTTTTCGTTAAGAGGAAAAATACTTAACTAAATTTAGTAAAAGTTACATCAAGCAATAAGTCCTTAAGTAATTCTGATGCTGAAAACATAATTATAAAATTATGACTTAAGAATTCTACTACTAATAAGTATTTGAAAAAGACAATAGAAGCCTGAATTGAGGTTGACGGTGAGCGTTTATAATAAAAGGAGAAATGGTTGTGTTGAGCAGCCCACAACACAATTAGTCATGGTATGCCTTGGATGAATAAATAAAAAAGATCCGAATTGATTAGCTTCTCGTTAAGTGCCTATACTTAATTCTGTGCGGCTGATCTGCTGCGGCGCCTAATCTTTCTTTTCGTTTTTCTTCATACTCGGTGTAATTGCCGTCAAACCAGACGACTTTGCTTTCACCTTCAAATGCTAAAATGTGAGTTGCTATTCTGTCTAAGAACCATCTGTCGTGACTTATAACCAGGACACATCCTGCAAATTTTTCTATTCCTTCTTCAAGTGCACGTAAAGTGTTTACATCAAGATCATTTGTCGGCTCATCCAGAAGAATAACATTTGCGCCCTGCTTTAACATCATAGCAAGATGCACGCGGTTTCTTTCTCCGCCCGATAGAGCCGAAACCTTTTTCTGCTGGTCACCTCCTGAAAAATTAAACTGTGCAACATAAGCACGGGAGTTAACCTGTCTGGTGCCGAGCATAATAGTATCTTCACCTCCGGAAATTAATTCCCATATACTTTTTTCAGGATCCAATGCATCTCTTGATTGATCTACATACGACAGTTTAACTGTTGAACCGATTTTAATATTTCCTTTGTCAGGTTGCTCTGCACCTGTTATCATTTTAAACAAAGTTGTTTTACCAGCTCCATTCGGACCAATAATTCCGACGACAGCTCCGGGAGTAATTGAAAAAGTTAAATCATCAATTAAAATATTATCGCCGTATGCTTTGTTTAGATTTTCAATTTCAATTACCACATCGCCGAGTCTTTCCGCAACGGGAATGTAAAGTTCTAATTCCTTTTGACCTTTTTCTTTTTCATCTTTTAACAGTTTATCATAGGCTGTGATTCTTGATTTTGACTTTGCATGCCGAGCCTTGGGACTCATCCTTATCCATTCAAGCTCTCGCTGCAGTGTCTTCTGTCTCTGACTTTCCTGTTTCTCTTCAACACGTAGTCTCTCATGTTTCTGCTCAAGCCATGATGAATAATTCCCTTTCCAGGGGATTCCTTCACCGCGGTCGAGTTCAAGTATCCATCCGGCAACATTATCAAGAAAGTACCTGTCGTGAGTAACTGCAATTATAGTTCCTGCATATTTTTGAAGATGATGTTCAAGCCATGCAACCGTTTCGGCATCAAGATGGTTTGTTGGTTCATCGAGTAAAAGTATATCGGGTTTTTTGAGAAGCAGTCTGCACAAAGCAACTCTTCTCCTTTCACCGCCAGAAAGGACTTTACACTTTGTTTCACCTGGGGGACAGCGTAAAGCATCCATTGCCATTTCAAGGCGTGAATCAAGATCCCATCCGCCCATGGCTTCCAGCTTTTCCTGTACCTCGCCTTGTCGTTCGAGCAATTTTGTCATCTCATCATCATCCATCGGTTCTGCAAACTTTGCATTTATCTCATCGTATTCGCTTAGCAGGTCAACAACCTGTTGGACGCCTTCCTGAACAATTTCTTTTACTGTTTTGCTGTCATCAAGCTGCGGTTCCTGCTCAAGGTAGCCGATAGTGAACCCTGGAGAGATAACTGTTTCTCCGTTAAAATTTTTATCAACTCCTGCAAGAATTCTAAGAAGCGAGGATTTACCGGAACCATTAAGTCCGATTACACCAATCTTTGCTCCGTAGAAATAAGAAAGGTAAATATCCTTAAGTACAGGTTTATTGTTATAGAATTTACTTACACCTATCATGGAGTAAATTACTTTGTTTACTTCGCTGCTCATTATATTCTTTTTATTTGTGGAGAGTAAAAATACGGAAAGAGTCTTTAAAGTCTTCAGTCCACAAATGGCAGTCTGCAATTTTTAAAGTAGGCAATAGACAGTATCCAGTAAGCAAGAGAGAAAATTCGCAAATTTCTAAAGCCATATAGCGATTTTTATTTTGTTTTTATTTTTAACTCGATGGCTTCTTTAACAAGTTCAATGTTTTGTTTATCGTTCATCAAAAAAGTTAAGGCTGTAGATTTACCAACCTTTTTGCTTTGTTTAATTTTTTTATCGAGTGCTTTTGAAATAGAAAGTTTTGAAAATGACTGCACTGTTTTTTCACTAAAGTAGAAAGTTATTATAAATGCATTTGCAACAACTGCGAGCCAGAATAATGTTTTTGTTTTAAGTGTAACTTTTAACAGCCAGCTTTTACCATCGTTGTAATACCGCCACTCTTCATTCAGTTCAGGATGATTAGTATGAATGTATTTGAATATTGAATTCCAGGTTGCTTTGGATTTTTTGATATGTGAAAAAATAACTTCTTCGGCGGGATAAATGTTTTTATCAGTTAATACTAGCTCTTCCATTTTCTTTCTTTCTGATTAAAGTTTTTTATGATGAGTAAAAATAATGAAAGGTGATCAGATTATTTTAAAGGATATAGCGTTGATTATAAATTCGAACAATCAGAATATTATTCTATTCGCTTTAAGATAATCATCGAAATATCATCCGAAGCAGAAGCACCGCCTATGAACTGTTCAACTTGTGAAATAATGGAGTTACCCATTTCAACCGGATTCTTATCAGCATAATACTTTATTAGCTGATGAAATCTTTCCATTCCAAGAAACTCACCGCTATCGTTTCTTGCTTCAAATATGCCATCAGAGTAAACAATTAAGATTTCATCTTTTTTTAATTCTATTGTTCTGCTGTCAAACTCAATACCCGGGATGATACCAATCGCCGGATTCCCTTTTTCCAGTTCAAATAATTCTTTACCCTTTAATATCAGGGGCGGGAAATGTCCGGCATTTATATATTCAATTCCATTTGAATCTGCTTCAAGCTGAATAAAAAGCATAGAAGCAAAAAGATTGGGAAGACTATCGCGATGAAAAATTTTGTTTGTCTTTTTTACAAACTCAGGTAACGTAAAACCATCACCTGCCAGCGCACGTATTGTTGACTGAAGCTTTGAAGTTAGCAATGCAGCCTGCAATCCCTTACCGGCGATATCAGCTATTGTTAATCCGGCTTTTGTTTCACTGATTCTCAGGTAATCAACAAGATCGCCCCCGACTTCATTTGCCGGGCGTGTAAACAGCCAGATACTCCATCCGGGGAATTCGGGATTTTGTTCAGGCATAAGCGCTTGCTGAACTTTTCTTCCGGCTTCGAGTTCATGTCTGGCGAGTAATTTATCTTTCAACTCGAGAAAAAGAATAAATAAAATTATTAACCCGCCTAATAGACTTTCATTGAATGTTACAGAATTGTTGTTTACAGTAAGTCCACTTCCGGTAAATAATATAAAGGTACCAACCAATACCATAGTTCGGCGAATTGGTGTTAGATGCAATAACATGCTTTTAAAAAGCCAGCCGGTTTGATAAATCCAGCGTTTATAAAAGGGCAGTGATGCAAGTTTTTTTCTTTTGTCGGAATCAAGATAAAATTCATTGAGGTTTTTATACTCGCGGTGAAGATCTTTGCCTAGGTTGTTGATATTCTTGTAATCTTCCCTTATTGTATGGCGAAGTTTAGGTTCCTGTTTGCTGAAATTTGAGTTGTTGTTCATCTGATAAATAAGTGAATATTTGTATGATATAAATTAGAGTTTTGATATAAAAAGGACAATTAACTTTTGATGAATGGTATGGATATCATTTTATAATATCGGTTATAGTTATATTAATCCCGTACCTAATCCGAGGGCTATAAGCATTATCATAACCGCTACAAATGTTTGAATAAAGTTGAGAGTGACTTTTTTTAATAATTTGTTTCCGAAGTAAGCTCCGGTAAATGCTGACAAAGTTGCTGAGACTAATAGGTATAAATTATCAGTTATTCCTGAACCTATGAAATTGCTGAAGTAAACTGATAATCTTGTGAAATCAATTAAGCAAGCAATAACAACACCGGTTGCGATAAAAGATTCTTTACTTAATCTTAACTTAATCAGGAAAGCGCTTCTGAGTGCACCCTGATGTCCCGATAGTCCACCGAAGAAACCACTCAATATTCCGCCGAAAAAAAGTTTGTTTTCATTAAACTGAAGCTGTTTAAATTTTGGAAGTAGTTCAATCACTGAAAAGATGATCATAAGAATGGCAATGGTAAGTTTAACGGGAGTAATGAAAAAGAGACTATCACCAATATTATAACTTGCTATTGGTTTTACTTCTGTAAGAATCATTAAAAGCTCTGCACCTGCAAACGCTGCTGCAATGGCTGGCAGTCCGAATTTAAGAACAACTTTTAATACTGCATATTTGCCCACAAGTATCAACTTAAATAAATTGTTAAAGAGGTGGACAATTCCAGTCAATGCTATTGCTACATCAAGGGGAAAAAATAAGGCAAAAACCGGAAGCAGAATTGTTCCTAATCCGAACCCGGAAAAGAAAGTGAGCAAAGATGCAATAAGGGCTGTAAGTGAAATTAAAATAAAATCCATTTTTTATCGAAATAATAGCGGAAATATTTGTAACATAAAACTATGCTTAACAGGGCAAATAAAAAAACGTATATCTCAGAGGTTTAATTAATAGGCTGGGTTAGTTAAAGATTGAAAAGGCGATTCAAAGAATCGCCTTTTCCTAAATCGATTTGATTATTTAATATTACTTAATCAAAATCATTTTCTTCATATCAAAAAATGTTCCGACCTGCAGTTTGTATAGGTATATCCCGCTGGAAATACTTGATGCGTCGAAACTGACTTCATAACTTCCTGCAGGTTTGTATTCATCAACAAGTGTTGCAACTTCATTTCCCAAAACATCAAAAACTTTTAGCGTTACATTCAGATTTCTCCCTTCGGTCGAAATGACAATGGGTATGGAGTATTTTATTGTTGTGCCTGGGTTAAATGGGTTTGGATAGTTTTGCTCCAAAGAAAATGCTTGCGGTAAACTAAAATCAACTTCAACTTCATTTGAATACGTGAATGTTCCATTAAGATCGATTTGCTTTAAGCGGTAATAATATTTTGGAGAGTATATATTATTATCTGTAAATGAATATGAATTTGATTGCGTTGTAGTACCGTTACCTTGTACAAAGCCAATTGGCTGCCAGTTAAGATTTCTCTCTTCGTTCGAAATGACAGAGCGTTGAATTTCAAAACCAGAATTATTAAGCTCGCTTGCAGTAATCCAGTTTAGAACTACAGAATTGCCCGAAACATTTACAGTAAAAGAAGTAAGCTCAACAGGAATAACAGAGTTACCAAGCTCACCGTTTGGATTTATGTCCTGTCCGTAAATAGCACTGGCACCGGAGCGTTTATCACCCCAGGCAAGTTTGCAATTTGTAAAGATATCTACTGTAGAGACCATTTGAAGCTTATCGGTTGTTGGTTCAGAAAGAGTTACAAAATTACCCGGCCAAACAAAGTCGCCATTGGGATTACAGGCAAAACCTTCCACTTTGTCATTTAAACCGGCAGCCGATCCCTGTAAATAAAATAAATATGCTTTACCATTACCCATTTGTGCATTAAGACTGCTGATAGAAGTTGTATTTGGGACACTCAAATCTTTAAACGCTTTTGCATTATCTGTCCACTGTCTCGTTCCATTCAATGAAAGCTTTTGACCGCTAATGCCATTTTGATTTTGATTAGGTTCTGTTTCCAACCAAAAAACATAAGTCTCCTGCTGACTCTCATCAAAAGCAACAACGGGATTAAAGTTATGCCTGTTAACCAATAAAGATACTTCAGCTCCATTGATGGGGAAGAATAACGTACCTGCAGAGGAAACTCTTTGAATAAAACCGCTTTGAAGGCTGTTCATATCCCGGTCGTCATGCCAGGCTATCAAACCGCCATTATTTTTATCTGAATAAGCTTTTGGGACTGTAAAAGCAGCAATTGTACCAATGTCCTGAATGTTTACATCCCAGCTAACGGATCCCGCTGAAGAAATTTTCTTAGCTCTCAGTTTAACGGTTTGAGCGGGAAAATTTCCAGTTGTAGCGGTATGAAATAATATTACACCGCCGCTGTCACTGGGTACAATGTCTGGATAACTAAAACCTTCAGTTGCGGATTGAAAAATTATCGGGTTTGTACCCCAAAGCTTTGAACCTGATGGTGAAAGTTTTTGCATTCCAACCTGGTTTCTCGCAGCGGCTATGATCCAGGCAACAACAAAATTACCATCATAAGTTTCAACCACTTTTGGATTTGGCTGAAAATCTGAAGATGGATTGAGAGCAATTCCATCCGGACCCCAGATGAAATCGCCATTGGGTGAAATACGGTAAGCAAAAACATTTAAATTGCCGCCATTTCGGGTATCTGTAAAAACAATAACGGCATTATCATCTGAATCAGCAATCAGAGCATAATCAACAAGAGATGATGATTGCGGATTGTTACTGATTAATAAACCTGAGGAGGCCCACTGTTTATTGCCGAGGTTATCCAGCTTTTGAAGATATACCGCATAGCTACCGCTTCTGTTATCAAACCAGGAAACATAATTTCCGCCGTCTGATGTAGATGAAATTTTGGCAAGAACTTGCTCGCCCGTCGTATCACAAATTGCAAAGTTAATGGCAGGATTATTTGACCATTGCGCCTGCAGGAATTCTGTAACCGCAAAAAATGCTGATACAACTAACATCCACAGTAATAGTTTTTTCATAGCAAACTCCGTTGTTTTGAATGCAATTTAGGTATTGAGATAGATTAAGAAAAGAAATGGATTAAAGTGTTTTGAAGAAAGTTCGATTATTAAACGGAATTAGAGATTTTATCCGATGCTTAACATATAGCAACTATTACGCCTCATCAAACAAACTTGCAAATTATCAAAAAAAACATTTGTTTTTGATTAGTTCTTTTGATCAATAGTTTAAGCATATGTTTCCGGCAATTTTATATGGCAGAAGCCGGAGAGTTATTAAAAGGATTTTCTAATGGTATCCTTTAAATGTAAAAATCTATTCCGCTGCCTTAGCATTCTCATAATAATTTCGGTTAACTCCGCTTTATACACTCAATCACTTCGCTTCAATCATATAACAACGACAAACGGACTTTCAAACAATTCTGTTAATGATATTATTCAGGATAAAACAGGTTTTTTATGGCTCGCCACAGATGACGGACTGAACAGATTTGATGGTTACCAGTTTAAAGTATTTAGACATAGCACAGATAAGAACAATTCAATTTCAGATAATTCTCTGTTATCTCTGATGCTTGACAGTAAAGACAATATCTGGATTGGATCAAGAAGCGGATGGTTAAACTGTTATGATCCGGTAAAAGATTATTTCACTAAATGGAAAATTGAATCTGATCTGATTATGGAAAACAGCATTACATCCCTTTACGAGGACAGCAGGCGAAAAATATGGATAGGCACTTACAGGAGCGGCGTGTACAGACTTGATCCGGTATCCGGGCAGATAAATCACTGGGAAAACAAATCAGATGACAGCACTTCTTTAAGTCAAAATTATATATCATCCATTCTTGAAGATGATGAAGGTAATATCTGGATTGGGACTTACTATGGATTGAGTAAATTTAATCCGTCTAGTGAGCAGTATGGATTCGAAAGATTTTACAGACATTCTGATTTATCTAATCAAGTAACTGATAATATTATCTGGGCCCTCAGCCGTTCAAAGTATAATCCTGAGAAAATCTGGATAGGTACCGCAAATGGTTTGCTTTGCTATAATACTTACAACAAGTCGTTTACAGAATACTTAATACCAAACCCTGATAACCTTCAATTTGGAATATCCGCAGGTTCGGTAATTGAAGAATTGCATTTAGGTGAATTAATATTATGGATAGATTCCTATGCAGGACTCAACAGATTAAATCTGAGTAATGGAGAAACAACCAGGTTTCTCTCAGATAAGAATAGCCCTAATAGTTTGGCGAGCAATCAAATTCATAAAATGATAAAGGACAAATCAGGGGTTTTCTGGTTCGCAACAAATAACGGCTTAAGCTATTTTACTTCTAAGAGCACAAGGTTTAATGATCTAACCTACGGAAGTATTAAAGTCCATAACTACGAATTAATAAAAAAGAAAAATGTAAACGCTATTATTAAAACAACGGATAATAGATTATGGTTTGGAACCAGTGAAGGATTAATTTTTGCTTCTAATATAAATGAAAAACTAGAGTTCAATAAAATTATTGGATCCGAAAAGCTAAATATATGGTCACTCAGTCACGGAATATCAAATGATATTTGGATAGGCACATATGGAGCAGGTTTATATCGGCTTGATTTACTAACCGGAAAGCTTAAGAGTATTCCCCTTTTTAGCAGCGGCTTATATCCTGAGTCTGTAAAATATAACAAGGCAGTGCATTGTGATAATAGTGGCATTGTCTGGATAGGGTATTGGGGATATGGGCTGATAAAATTTAATAGTAACTCCGGAGAAGTAAAGGTCTGGCAAAATGATCATAAAAATCCTAATAGTTTGAGTCACGATGATGTTTGGGTTATTTATCAGGATAGTAAGGGAAGGATTTGGGCAGGCACTAACGGAGGCGGGTTAAATTTATACGACGCACAGAATAATAAGTTTTATAATTGGACGGCAGATGAAAATGACCCTAACTCTTTAAGTGGAAATAATATTTATTCAATCTGTGAAAGTTCATATTCATCAAAAAAAATAAAAAATAATAATTCAGCTGCAGAGAAAAATACAGTTTTATGGATCGGCACCAATAACGGTCTGAACCGGTTTGAAGTTGATGAAAGAACAAGCAATGATCTATCATCATTACAAACAAATATTAAACACTATTCTATAAAAGACGGACTGTCAAACAATTCAATTAAAAGTATTGTTGAAGATGATGACGGAAATTTATGGTTCGGAACCAGTTCCGGCATTTCCTTTTTTAATTTAAGCACAAATGATTTTTTTAACTTTAATGCTTCTGATGGCGTTACAGGAACAGTATTCAACTTTTCTTCGGCACTCAAGGACGAAAACGGAATTGTATTTTTAGGCAGCAATGAGGGAATTAACTTTTTTAATCCTGATGATATAGATTTGTCAAATTTCAGCCCAACGGTTGTTTTAACTGAATTCCAGATTTTTAATCAATCTGTTTTAGTTGGTGATGATTCACCACTGAAGAAAAACATTTATCATTCAAAAGAAATTGTGCTTTCACATTCACAAAATGTTTTTTCATTTCAATTTGCGGCACTTGAGTTTGCTTCGCCTGAAGCGATTCAGTATGCTTATAAGATGGAAGGATTCGATGCGGATTGGGTAAATATAGGAAACAGGAGATTTGTTACTTATACAAACCTTAACCCCGGCGATTATATTTTTAAGGTGAAATCAACCAACAGCGATGGAATTTGGAAAGATAATTTTTCTTTAGTAAAAGTTATCATAACACCTCCGTGGTGGCAAACAATATGGGCAATCGGTTTATATGTCGTAATTTTTATTTTGGGAATTTGGGGCATTATAAGATTCCAGATCAACAGAGCAAAGCTTCAGCACGAACTGAAAATGCGCGAATTTGAATCTCATCATATTCGCGAAGTTGAAAGTATGAAGTCCCGCTTTTTTGCAAACCTTTCACACGAGTTCAGGACACCTTTAACTTTGATAAAAGGGCCTCTTGAACAATTGTTAAATGGAAAAGTTAACAAAAACACGACCGGGCTTTACAAGATGGCTTTAAGAAATACCGAAAAGCTTCAGAATCTTATTGATGAGTTACTGGAACTTTCAAAACTTGAAATTGAAAAAATCCCACTTAACAAAGAACAGCATAATATTGTATATCTGCTTCAATCAATTGCAGGCACATTTAATCCGCTTGCGGAACAAAAAAATATTTTGTTTGTATTTAAAACAGAGCTTGAATCACTAATAATTAACCTTGATAAAGATAAACTTGAGAAGATAATCAATAATCTGCTAAGCAATGCTTTTAAATTTGCACCGGCTGGAGGCATTGTAAATATTGAATTAAAAACAGAGAGTAAAGAGGATACTGCTTTTGCAAAAGTCATAGTAACTGATAACGGGATAGGAATTCCGGAGGAACATCTTACAAAGGTATTCAATCGCTTTTACCAGGTGGAAGAAAATGTGAATAAAAAAGTAACTGGTTCAGGAATAGGTTTAGCATTGGTTAAGGAACTCGTAACTCTTCACCAGTGGGATATAAATGTCAGCAGCGTTCCGGGAAAAGAAACAAGCTTTGCTTTGTATATACCTTTAACAAAAGAAGAGCTAAACAGTATATCGTATGTTAAAGACGAACTTCCGGATAATTATAATGAAGCCGTGTGGGAAGAAAATAATTATGATGAGGGCACAGAAAGCGACAAGTCTTTACATAACTATGATAAACCTGTTGTATTGTTTGTTGATGATTCAGAAGATATACGGGCCTATGTAACTTTATTACTTCAGGACGATTATAATTTACTTGTTGCTGATAATGCAAAAAACGCAATGGATCTTTCTGTACAAAATATACCGGACCTGGTTTTAAGTGATGTAATGATGCCTGAGATTGATGGAATAGAATTATGTAATATGCTTAAGAGTAATAGTAAAACGAGCCATATACCTGTAATACTGCTCACTGCAAAAGTAACAAAGGAAAGCAGACTTGAAGGTCTTGAAAGCGGTGCAGATGATTACATGACAAAGCCCTTTAATAATGAAGAGCTTGCTGTTCGTATAAAAAATTTAATAGAACAAAGAAAGAACCTTCGTGAAAAATTCAGCAAAGAGATAAATGTTCAACCGGCTGGATTAGCAAGCAATACACTTGACGAAGAGTTTATGAAAAAGATTTACGAACGCATAAACCAGAACCTGGGAAATCCAAACTACGATACGGATCATCTTGCAAATGAATTATATATTAGCAGACGACAACTTCATAGAAAACTTCAGGCATTAACAGGGCACACTCCGGGTGAGTTTATGCGGACATTAAGAATGAAGCAGGCAGCAAAGATGCTTTTAGAAAAAAGGTTCAGCATAACGCAAATTGCTTATGAAGTCGGATTCGGAAGCCCTGCGCAATTTACAAGAGCATTTAAAAAACATTTTGACTGCCTTCCATCAGAATTCAATAACAGATACACGAATCTTCCGGATAGAAAAGCTCACTAAAAGGCGGCACTCTCTAAAACTCTTTTGGTCAATTATAATCACCTACCACAAACATTTGCACTTTAGCAATATTTGATTTTTTAAAGGTGGCTTTGTCCCAAAAAAGCAAAAGAAAGTCACACAACAGCAATATGCGTCTTTACCCATAGTGTACATTATACCCAGACATAATTCAAATATTTTATATCTCAAACCCATTTAACAATCAATTTTTAATAGAAAAACGGATTGTCATGAAACATTTTAAAAAGGCACGGAAAACTGGTGTTCTGAAGGATAATAAAAGAATGTTTGACGAGAACTATATATCACAAATACAAAAACAGGAAAAAATGTTTTCAATTGGGATCTACGCATTAATTATAATAATAACAATTTCGTTAATGCTCATACTTTTTAATGTACTGTTGAAGGTCTGACCGACTGTTTTATTAATAATTTGCTTTTAAGTGATATAAGATAATTGATTTTAAGTAATTCTGGTTCGTCAGGAGGTGATCTGTTTAACAAAGAAAAATGGGACTTACGTGGCGAAGCTGCAAGTAATAAGTAAATGTAAAAGTAGAAGCAAGAGAAATTTATTAAATATTTCGATTGGTGGGAAGGAAGCACAATAGCTCGCAGCTTAATCTTCAGGCTGCGGGCTTTCTTATCAATCTAAATTCATAATCAAAGGTATGATTAATATAGCTTGTGAAAAAAAGAATGGCACACTCATCAACACGGGAATTGAATGGAATCTTTAATAGGAAAAACAATAGATAACTACCGCATACTTGAAGTAATCGGCAGAGGCGGAATGGGTGTTGTGTTTAAAGCTCTTGATGATAACCTTGATAAAATTGTAGCTCTTAAAATGATCGATCCTTTTTTGGCAAAGGATGAAAATTTTGTTCGCAGGTTTAAAACTGAAGCAAAAGCTTTAGCCAAACTTGAAAATCCCTATATAGTGGGTGTGCATGCTCTCAGGAATACTGAAGCCGGTCTTTTTATGGTAATGGAGTATGTAGAATCCAGACCTCTTTCACATTATTTAAGAGATAACGGTCCCTTTAATCTTAAAGATACGGTTTCAGTTCTTAAACAACTTTTGGATGCAATTGGTCATGCTCATCAGGTTGGTGTAATTCACCGGGATATAAAACCAAGTAATATTCTATTATGCGACAATGGCAAAGTAAAGGTTACAGATTTTGGTTTAGCCAAGGTAGTGCAGCAGAAAGACGGGGCAAGTACTGTTACACAAACAAGAGCAGGAACACTTTATTATATGTCACCAGAGCAGATAAAGGGATTAAAAAATGTTGATATACGAAGCGATCTTTATTCCTTAGGAATGACTCTTTATGAAATGCTGACCGGCCGTGTTCCTTTTGATAAAACAGACTCTGATTTTACAATTCAAAGACAAATTGTTGATGGGGAAATACCTTCACCAATCAAATTCAATACTGAAATTCCTAAAAAACTAAGTAAGATAATTCAAAAAGCAATTAGTAAAGAACCCGAAAAAAGATATCAAACTGCAGGTGAGATGCTCGATGATATATTAAAGTTTGAAAAAGAAATATTAACAGAAACAAAAACAAAAAAATCAGTACCGAAAGAAAAACCTAAACCTGCTTTACCTAAAGGCGATGCTACTAAAAAGTATTTGAAGCTTATTTCTGTTTTTGCTTCGTTCGCTATTCTGATTGCCGCCGGGTTTTTGTATTTCTTACTCTCTTCGAATGGAAATGAACAGGTTGATTCGATACTTTCAATAACAACAAATCCTGATAACTCAGAAATAATTATCGATGATGTTCATATAGGTAACTCACCGGTAGAAAAATATAAAGTAAACAACGATAAGGCGATCAATATAAAAATTAAAAAAACAGGGTACTTTACCTTTGATACTTCTTTGACTTTTCAAAAAGGCAGTAATGAAAATTTAAAAATAAATCTTATAGATATTATAGAAGAAGTTTCAGTAATGGAAACAGAACCAAAAGAGGTAGCTACAACAACAAATTATGGCAGTTTGAAAATAATGACAAAACCGGAGGAAGCCTCGATTTTTCTAAATGGAAAACCATCTGGATCTACACCATATGAAAATAAAATGCTTGCGGCCGGTACATACAGAGTTTTGATTCGTAAGAAAGGGTTCCTTGATATAAATCAGTCAGTAAAAATCGTTTCAGACAAAGTAATTACTGTTGAAAAAGATCTAACACCGGCAGTTAAATTAACTATTAATTCTGATCCGGCAGATGCAGTAGTAATCATAAATGATAAGCCGGCAGGTAAAACTCCTTATATAAATAATCAAACGGTCATCGACGATTATAATGTTATCGTTAAGAAATCAGGATTCAAAACCAGTTCAGAAAAAATAAAGATAACTGATAATAAGACAGACCGGGAGATTAATATAAAACTGGAACCATTGGTTGCAAAAGTACAGATTCTTGTCAGGCCATTCGGCAGCATATATATAAATGAACAGCTAAAAGTAAAAGACACTAACGCGCCTTTTAATATTGATCTTCCCGGCGGTTCACATCAGCTTAAAATAGTTCATCCAACTTTTGGCAGTGCAGTGCGAACCATAAATATTGTTGATGATAAACCTATGAAGTTTAATTTAGATTTAAGCCGGATTATGAAACTTACTATTATTTCAAATCCTCCTAACAGTGAAATATTCATTAATGATCAATCATCACAAAAGTATACACCGGCATTACTAACATTTACTCCCGGCAGCTATAAAGTACAGGTTAAAAAAGACGGATATAATTTTTCACCGGTTGAAAAAACATATAACATTGGTTCAGAAATTTATGAAGAATCGAAAGATAGAGAGGAAAGAATTGAGTTTAAACTTGAAGCGGTAAAATGATTCTTTTATAATAAAAGTTGATGATATCCGCCCATCATATTAAGAAAAATAATTGATGTAATTCAAATTATGATATTTTAACAAATAAGTTAAGAGGAGTAAAAAATGAAAAACTTTATTCTCAAATTTTTCTTATTAACTATCACCCTGATTCTGCTTCCCGCTTTAACATTAGTAATTCCATTGAATAATTATTTCGAACTATACGCACAAACAGAAGAGCAATGTGAAGAGCAGCTTGCTAAAGCCGAGGAAGAATACCAGTTAGGTAAATGGACAGAGGCAATTGAATTAATTGAACAGTGTCTGAAAAAACCTAATGTAGCAGAATCAGAAAAAGGCAAAGCATACAGGCTGCTTGGACTGGTTTACATTGCAATTCAACTTGAAAAAGAAGCTAACGATGCAGTGAAAAATCTGCTTATAATGGTTCCTAATTATAAAATTGATCCCGATAGGGATCCACCTTCGTTAAAAAAAATTATTGATAATACCGCACAGACCCTGAATCCTTTAATTACATCGATTACTCCTAATAAAATTGAAGCCGGTGAGAAGGGATTCACAATAACAGTTAACGGAAAAAACTTTGTTTACGGTTCAGTAGTAAAATTAAATGGAACAAATAAATCAACCTCGTACATAAGCTCTGCGGAATTAAAAGCAGAAATACCTCCAGGTGATATTTTAGATGAAGGAGAGATTAACATTAATGTTTACAGCCCCATTCTTGGCGGTAAAACTTCAAACTCAGAAAAATTAATTATTGAAAAATCCTCATCGTTTCCATGGACGTGGATTACGGTTGGAGGCGGGGCAATTGTTGCAGCCGTAGTTGCTGTTTTAACTTTAGGTGGTGATGATAATGTACCTGAAACAACAATTATAGCCGATCCGCCGGGAAGACCTTAAAGTTTTATTAAAGGAGAAAATAAAATGAAAACCAAATCAATACTTATTCTTATAATTATTGTGATGCTGTTTGCTCCTCACACTATTCCGGAACAACCATTTTTTAATTTACACAATAAAGGGGCTAATGGTAAAATCGTGGCAGAAAAATTTATGAGTTCAATTACTCTCACTTCTCCAAACGGCGGAGATAGTATTACTGCGGGTACAGCATATCAAATAACCTGGACAAGTGATGCCATAGAAAATGTAAAGATAGATTATTCAACTAACAATGGGGCAAATTGGATTACTATCATCAATTCAACACCTGCTGTTACAGGAAGTTATAGCTGGTTAGTCCCAAATACACCTTCTGAAAATTGTAAAGTGTTAGTAAGCGATGTATCCAACGCATTGATTAATGATCAAAGTAATAATGTTTTTATAATAATACCATATCCTCCTCCAGTTATAACTTTCTCTGTTGATATGAGTTTTATCTCTCCACCTATTACTGAGAATGATATAATTGCCGTCAGAGGTAAATTCTCTCCTTTGAGCTGGTTTCAGAATTATGAATTACAGTTAGCTAATAATAAGACTTATAAAAAAACAATAAACTTTGAACCATCAATAATCGACAGTATTCTGGAGTACAAATTTGTAATCGATAGACCAGGCTCCGGAATACAGTGGGAGCAGAATGTTGGGCCTGGCGATGGTGGTAACAGAGTTTATGTTATACAACCGGGTGAAATTGAATTACCAACGGTTTATTTTGATAGTACTTCACGCTTCATTGATTTTGAAACACTTGGACAGAATTTTGACTGGACCATCTTTGGCAATGGTCCGGGAGGGATTGAAACAGATTTTACTGTAGCTTTAAATCCGGACATTGAGGGTGTAAATTCATCACAACATTGCGGAAAATATATTGTAAGGTCAGATGCTGAACCATGGTCAGGTGTAACTACTGAAAACATAGAGTCTTTTGTTTTGTCGATATACAATAGTACAATTAAAGTAATGGTCTATAAAGATGTCATTTCTAATTTTAATCTTAAACTGGAGGGACCTGAACTGAACGAAGATTACAATGTTTCAAATACAATCACTAATCAGTGGGAAATACTTACTTTCGATTACTCACCTCACATAGGAAAAACAGTTAATAAATTAACAATCATTCCGGATCTTGTAACCGTTAGAAATTCAGCCAGCATCAACTATTTTGATAATATTTCATTTGGGCCACAATCATCAATAACACTAACATCGCCCAATGGCGGGGAAATCTGGTTTGCAAACTCAGTAGGAACGATTAGCTGGGTAAGTGAATCAATTGAAAATGTAAAAATTGATTATTCAACTAACAATGGAGCAAATTGGATTAATGTTGTTCAATCAATTCCGGCTGATAATGGAAGTTATGATTGGATAGTACCAAATACACCATCAACTAATTGTAAAGTGCTTATCAGCGATGTATCAAATGCATTGTTGAAGGACGAAAGTGATGCTGTTTTTACTATTAGTGCGGCAGTATTGCCCGCGATACAATTAACTTCTCCAAATGGTGGAGAAAACTGGCCCGGAGGATCAGAACAGAATATTACCTGGATAAGCAATGACATTTCAAACATTAAAATTGATTACACAACCAACAGCGGAACTAATTGGATTAATATAGTACCATCTGTAACAGCTGCCGGTGGAAGTTTTAGCTGGACAGTACCCAATACACCATCTGAAAATTGTGCAGTTCTGGTTAGCGATATTAACAATGCGCTTCTTAATGATCAGAGTGATGATAAATTTACCATCAGTCCGCAAATAACACCGGAAATAATTGTAACATCCCCCAACGGCGGGGAAAACTGGCAGAGCGGCGCATTAAAAAATATAACCTGGACAAGCGCCGTTGTTACAAATTTAAAGATTGATTATTCAACAAATAATGGTACAAATTGGGTAAACATAGTTGCTTCAACACCAGCATCATCGGCAACTTATGCCTGGACAGTTCCCAGCACACCATCAACTAACTGTAAAGTTTTGATAAGTGATGTGAATAATGCACTTATAAATGATCAAAGTAACAATGTATTTTCAATATTTAATTACAACACAGGTTTAACCATAAATACCAGTGTTAACTTTGGGGATGTAACAAAAACCAGCAGTTATAAGGCAATCGGTTTACCTGGCAATGTTAATATTCCATTAGCAAGTATGATGACCGGAAATCCCGGAAAAGATAACGACTGGCGAGCTTTCTGGGATAATGGAACTTCACCACTAATTGAATTTAACGGCAGCAATACATTTACATTTATACCCGGTAAAGCATTTTTTGTTATAAGTAAAAATCAGATTGTAATAAATCAAAATGTCAGTGCTGTTCAACTTGCGGCTGATAATACATACTCAATACCAATTCATAATGAATGGAATTTAATTTCAAATCCGTTTGATAAAACAATTCCCTGGAGTAGTGTACAAGCTGCAAATAGTTTAACACAGCCAATGCATCACTTCCAAAACGGTAGTTATAATAGCCCGGCAAACTTAGAACCATATAATGGATATTATTTCTTTAATAGCAATGGATTGACTGCACTTAAAATTCCATATAGCATATCGGGTTTTCTTGAAAAAAGAGATTCTCCAGATAAAAAAGAATTAGAGATTAAACTTGGCTCAGGTAACGAAAATAAATCTCAAGTCACCATTGGGTTCTCTGAATTTGCTGAAATGGGCGTTGATCTTCTTGACATTTTCTCTCCGCCCTCAAAATTTTGTGAAATCAACATAAGCATACATAATAAGAAGATTGAAACATCCTATAAATATCTTAAGAAAGAATATAGAAAAGAAATTAACAAAGGTCAGGAGTTTAATATACTTGTTGAAAACAACTCGGATAGAAACTTAATAATGTTCTTTAGCGGGTTGGAGAGTTTTATAGATTATGAAACATACCTTCTCGATATAAACCGAAGTAAATCTTATGACTTAAAGAAAACAGAAAATATTGAGATAGAAAATAATATGAAATTAAAGTCATTTCAGCTTTTAATAGGAACTAAGGAATATATATCACAAAAGGAAACAAATCTTATTCCTAATGAATATTGTCTATATCAAAATTATCCAAACCCTTTTAACCCATGCACTAAAATAAGTTGGAAGTCGCCAGTCGGCAGTCATCAAGTTCTTAAAGTCTTTGACGTCCTTGGAAGAGAAGTTGCAACACTCGTTGATGAATATAGATCAGCTGGAAGATATGAAGTTGAGTTTTATCCAGTATCCGGCATCCGGAATCCGGCATCCGGAATTTATTTCTATCAATTACGTGCAGGTTCTTTTGTTGAAACAAAGAAAATGACATTACTCAGATAAATTTATCAGCGGCTGGTGGTTAAGGTCTCCCCCCGGGCCTTCTGCCAGAGCTGAGCCCCGGCGCGAAAGCGTCGGGGTGCTATTTTATTTCATTTGAAAATATTTTTCCCGCTACGCTAATCACAAATAAATGATCAACAACCTAAAAACCAAAGGAGGTTTTATGAAAATCATAAAACAATCAGCTTTCGTTGTCTCGACATTATTGCTGCTGTTTTTGTTTTCCGGAATACTGACAGCGCAAAACCAGATACCCATCAGCGTTATAAGCAGTGGTGGCGAAAGGCAGTCAAATGCCAATTATGTAATTACCGGAACGCTGGGTCAGGTTAGTGCCGGTTTAAGCACCACAACCAGCTTTAAACTGCAATCCGGTTTCTGGCATCTATATTACCAGGATGTAGTTGTTAATGTTGAAGAAGAAGATCTTCTTCCACTAACCTATAAGCTGGAACAGAATTACCCTAACCCCTTTAATCCCTCAACAATAATAAAGTTTGCGGTACCTGAAAGAACCCGTGTGCTGATAAAAATATACGACATACTCGGCGGGGAGGTGTCTACTCTTGTTAATGAAGAACTTGATGCCGGCCGGTATGAAAAAACGTTTAACGCCGCAGCGCTTTCAACAGGAGTATATATATACAGAATTCAGGCAGGCAGTTATGTGAATACAAAAAAAATGCTGTTGATTAAGTAGTCAGTGTTTATAAAAGCAATTTCTAATTGAATCATTTAATCACAAAAAAATATAATGGAGATAAAAATGAAACGGATATTATTCATATTAAGTCTTTTATGCTTTTTGTCGGTCAGTGTATTCGGACAGGCAATACCCAAGCAATTTGATTACCAGGGAGTGCTTAAAACATCGGCAGGCGGCGTAGTTCCCGATGGTAACTATCCAATGACATTCAGAATTTATAATGATCCCACAGGAGGCACAGCATTGTGGACTGAAACACAAACAGTTGCAGTAGCAAACGGAATATTTTCCGTTCATCTTGGAAGCAATACAGCAATCGCAGGAGTGCCGTTCAACAGAATTCATTTCTTAGGGATTACTCTCGGCACAGAACCGGAATTACTGCCAAGGACAATGTTAACACCTTCTCCATATTCATTTATGAGTATGGATATAATGGACGAAGCAGTAACAACAACTAAAATTCACGATGGAGCAGTAACCGGAGCCAAAATTGGAAGTAACCAGGTAGTAAAAAGTTTGAATGGAATTAAAGATGATGTAACTCTGGTTGCGGGGACAAACATAACTCTTACTCCCAGCGGCAATAATATTACAATTAATGCTGCGGGAGGCGGTGGCGGCGGAACTGTAACCCAGGTTAATACGGGTGCAGGTCTAACAGGAGGACCAATTACAACGACTGGAACTATAAGTATTCCGAATGATGGAATAACCAGTGCAATGCTGCAAAGCAACTCAGTTACATCAGCAAAAATTACAGACGGAACTATTGCTACTGCTGATCTTGCAAATAATTCTGTTACCAGTGTAAAAATTGTTGATGCTACTATAACAGCTGCTGATATTGGTGCGACACAAGTTGTTAAGGCATTAAATAATTTAAAAGATAATGTTACACTTGTTGCAGGAAGTAATATTACTATAACCCCAAGTGGTCAGAATCTTACAATAGCATCAACTGCCGGTGGTGTGGGAGGAAGTGGAACCACTAATTATTTACCAAGATTTTCAGCTTCAACAACTTTGGGTAATTCAATAATTTATCAAAGTGCAAGTAATATCGGTATAAATAAAACATCTCCTGAACAACGCTTGCATGTTAATGGTGCTGTCGTACTAGAAAAATCCACAAGCGCTGTGGATAGATTATATTTGAAAACTGCAACCCAAAATGATCCCGGTCGTTATGGAATCAGATTTTCCAATAATGAAATTGCGCCATTTGAAGGAGATGATATTGGGAATCAGGTTTTTAGTTTTATGTCAACCTGGGGACAAAACAGGACCTATGATGCAAAGCTGCAAATTGTTGGTAAAGGAACAAGTACCTGGGGCAATATGTTAGAGTTAACTCACAATGGAAGTAGAGGAATAATTAGTACAGATGTTGGAAATATTATAATAACTCCGGCAGGTGGATATGTTGGTATAGGAACAACAACCCCAAGCAGCACTTTGCACGCCCTTCATTCTAATGGTAATTATGGTCGAATAGCAACTTCTCTTGATGGTATAGCGGCATATTCAAATATATCCAGCGGTTATGCAATTTACGGGATTCAAGGAGCTAATGCACAATATGCAGGCCGTTTTTCTGGTAATGTTTCAGTAACCGGGACATTAAGTAAAGGCGGTGGTTCATTTAAAATAGATCATCCATTAGATCCTGCTAATAAATATCTATATCACTCCTTTGTCGAATCACCTGATATGATGAACATTTATAATGGAAATGTAACAACAGATGGTTCCGGTTATGCAGTAGTTTCACTTCCGGATTGGTTTGAAGCACTTAATAAGGATTTCAGATATCAGTTAACCGTTATTGGTGATTTTGCCCAGGCAATAATTGCGCAGGAAGTACAGGGAAATCAGTTTGCAATAAGAACTGACAAACCAAACATTAAAGTATCCTGGCAGGTAACCGGTATTCGTAAAGATGCTTTTGCAGAAAAATATAGAATACCGGTTGAAGAGATTAAGAAAGATGATGAAATAGGTAAATATATTCATCCTGACGCTTTCGGAATCCCAGAATCATCAGGTATAGATTATGAAAGAAACAGAAATGCATTAGATAGAAAATGATTCACCTCCTGTTAATAAGATTTAATTGACTATTCAGGGAAGCATAAGGCAGCGGCGGTTCATTGAATCGCCGCCTCATTAAAATTTATTTATTAAATCAATTCACTATAATTACTTAAATAATAATACAGTTTACAACCCGACGTTATTAAACTCTAAGAAAATAAAAATAATCACTTAGAAAATTTTTTAAATTTCCGTAAATACCAATCAATCCATATTCAAATACTTAGCGGAGGTACTATGTTACGATTCACATTGTTAATATCGTTTTGCTTCTTGCTCATTTTTAATACAGGCTATCCTCAAACCCTTCCAATTAAAATTGGTGTCTTTGGAGCAGTATCATTACCGGCCGGTGATTTTGGTGATGATAAGAGTTTTAATCTCGAATCTGGGCGAGGAGATGGCTTTGCTACAGTTGGTTTTGGTGGAGGTTTAGAGCTGCTTTATCCGGTAGGTGCACCTGGATTAAACTGGCACACTACAGCAGGATTTCTGTATAATGGTTTTGATGATAAGGAACTGATAAATTATATCGATGAAGATAATATCGATGTTGATGCAGGCAATTATTTTATTATTCCAGTTATGACAGGACTTAGTTACAAAGCACCCCTTTCAAGTGGGCTCGACGCACTATTTATTGGTCAACTGGGTTTATCTTTTATTAAGAAGACTACTATAGAATTATTTGAGCCGGAAACCGATTATTCTCTTGAAGCAGAATTTGGAATGGCAACATCCTTTACCATTGGAGTTGGAGCAGGATTACTTTTTAATGATAAATTTAATGTTACTTTCCGATACTTAGGATGTGGTCAGCCGGAGTTTGATGTTACATTTAATGAAAATGGAAACACAGATGATGGGGAGGCAGAGATATCAGTAGGAGTGTTCTTGATTTCTCTAGGTATATACTTTTAATGCGGAATATTAATTGTTTTGATAATAAACAGGATACCGTCTAAACTATTCCGCTGTATTTATTCAAAGCAATATAAATATATCAAATTATTCAGAGTGTTTGGTACTTTATGATTATAGAATGCCGAACGCTCTGGTTTATTTTATTTATTTTCTGATTTATTCTTCGGTTTTCCTGCCAGTATTAATTCGGAAATTGCTCCGATATTCAAAATTTAAATACTTCTTTTAAATAAATGAAAACATATCAAGGTCAGACAGATAAAATAAAAAAAATTGAACTTGAATCATCAATTGAACAAATAACCTGGTCAGCTCCACATGCAGCTGTCGGTGGTAAAGTTAGTTTAGACGTATTTACTCACTTTGTAGGAAATAATTCTGAAATTAAAATTGAACTGACTGACAAATCAGGAAAAACAATTGAAACTTTAAAAGGGAATATTATTGGTAACCATTACTGGAAGCAGATAATAGTACCGGGAAAAGCAAATGATGAATTATATGCTGAAGTCAAATTGCCAAAGCTGGGGTTAAGCAAAAAATCAAATCGCTTATATGTTTATCCTGCAATACTAATAAAAAATTGTAAATGGGATAAGAAAGAAGCCCGTCGCGGAGATGTTTTAAAGTTAACTGCAGATGTGGAAAATGCTTACGAAGGCACAGAAGCGGAGATACAAATATGGGAACACGATTCTGATGGTGCGCATGATTTTATTGCCAAGTTTCCTGCTTTAGTTAAAAATAAAAAAATAGAAGCAGGGTGGGAATATGAATACCTTGAGGATACAGATGACATACCCACAAAAGAGGAAAGCGAAAAAGGCTATAATCCGCCGGAATATTTTTTCCGGGTTATTGTTACCGGAGTTTCCGCAGATTCAGGATTGTTGGAGTTTAAAGATTGGATTGAGATAAATTTGCTTGACGAATTTGGCGAACCAATGGCAGATGTAAAATATGTAATTAAAATTTCAGATGGATCTGAAATAGAAGGGCAACTTGATAAAAACGGAAATGCAAAGGTTGAGGATGTTAAACCAGGTCCATATTGGATATACTTCCCGGATCTTGATTATGAATTAGAGTATTAGATATCAACAAAAAATCCTTTATGGGAGATGGCTGATAAACTGAAATCGCTTAGTAGAGAAAGTAGCACGAGCGGTACTATATATACAAAACAAAAAGAATCTCCACCATTTTACGGAGTAAAATCTGAATTCAGACCGGATGTTTATTGGGATATCCCCCGTTATGGTTGGTTTCCATCAGGTAATGCAAAGGTTACACAGATAATATATAATAATAATGACTTGCGCATTCGCATTGCAGCATTCATTTCGCCAAAACCGGAGAATGTCAGTGCTTTCTTTCCCAGTAATGAATTCAGAATAGGCGTAAGAACATCTGATATACACGATGCTATTAAGGCTCGTATTGATGCCGCTAAGGAATTTTTGGAATTGGAACGAAATGATAAACTTGATACGGATTTATTTAATAAAGGAAAGATTGCTTCTGAGTCAATTAAAAATCTAGAAATAAAATTAAGTTTATTAGAAAATACTTTTGAAGTGATGAAGGGAATTATAAACAAAGGTTGGACACACATAATAATTGTATCTGCCTGGAAAGAGGGAAAAACAGACAGACTCGATTTAAATGCTGATTTTTTTGATGTGTTTTATCCGAAAGATGCATTTCCGATTGCAGGATATATTTCTGGTTCACCATCCTGGGTTAGTCGTGATGATTTTATCTGGCAGTTTTTCCCTAAAGGGGTTGCGGTTCAATCAAAAGCAGGAAAAAATATACTCTGGAATCGTTTCGAATACATCATAGAATCTAAAGAACTCGATAATATTAAAATAACTTTTAATCATAGTACTATTGATGTTATAAATGAGAATGAAGATAAAGTTGAGAAACTGGTCGTTCAAAAAAAATGGCCTACTGTTAAAGAGGTTGTGCAGAGTATCGAAGACAATCTCAAGAATAAACCATATGGTAACAAAGCAGATAGAGCAAGGAAAAATGCTGTTAAATGGGTTGAACGTTTTCTAATTCGTGCTCGACAACTTGAAAAAAGAAAAAAAACAAAGTTCGCAAAAGAAAATGAAGAAGCTGCAGAAAAAGTAATGGAATATGTGCGAGCTAGCCTTGAAAATGAACAAAAAAAAATCATTTCCGACCTAAATGGTATTACTGATCCGATGAGCAGAAAAGTAGATGAAATCTCCAAAGAAGCTTTAACTAACCTAAGCGAATTAATGATGGTTGGTGGTGAAGTCGAGCAAGGTGAATTAACAACAAATACGACAAAATCTATTGTCAATATTTTTAAGGATAGAGCCGAATTACAGCTTGATGAATTAAAAAATTCAGATTACAATGATAAAAATTTTAAATCCAAAGCTGTAAAAACAATTAATACAATTTCACAACTACAACTCTTGCCCGATGAATCAGATCCTGTTCTTAACAAAAGGAGTAACGATGAAATTCTAAATGAGACGATGGAATTACTTAGTAAAAAAATAGTTGTACAAATTAAAGATCTCGGTAATCCAAGTGTTCAATGGGATGCTATGAAATTAGTAAAGCTGCATGAACAAAATTATCAATTAGGTGAAACACACAAACCCGACGATGATACACTTAATGAATTAAGAACTAAAAGCTTTAAGGAGATTGAGAAAGTTTATTCACTAAATCAATCCTTAAATAAAAAATTGAGATTACTGATTTCGGTTCACGTAAGAATGCTTAAAGGCAGATTACCAAAGGAATTATATAAAGATATAAACGTAAAAAACTACTTGCATGAACTTAAAGCACCTATACGCGAAGAAGTATCCAAGGGTGATAAATCTTTAGATCCGAGTAAAGTTCCAGAGAGAACAGATGAAAATAAAGTATGATTTGGAATAAATAACTACGAAAGCAAGATGTAGATTATGATTACTTTGATGATTACCTGAAAGTAAGAAGAAAATGATTTAACAAATAGCATTCAATTCTTTTCATTGATTACAAAGATGTTCTTTAAGAAATAAGTTCCGGATATATCTCAAAACTGTCCATATAGAAACAAAAGAAGATATGATGCAATTAGCGTATAAACTGGAACAGAACTATCCGAATCCGTTTAATCCCGTAACAGTAATTAAATTCTCGGTATCTGAGAGGAGTAATGTTGTATTGAAAATCTATGATATACTCGGGAGCGAAGTTGCAGCACTTATAAAACAGGAAATGAAATCCGGAAATTATATCGTCATAAAAAAATGCCGCTGATAAAATAAATCGATGATTCTTAATGTTTTAAGAACTAATAAAAACATAAGGGAGATTAAAATGAAACTAAGATTGTGCTTGCTTACACTGATGTGCTTTCTGTCAGTCAGCGTATTTGGACAGACAATACCCAAACAAATTAACTACCAAGGTGTATTAAAGGAAGGCTCTGCACTTGTTAATGGAAATAATCTTTTTACGTTCAGGATTTATAATGAACCAACAGGAGGCAGTGCATTGTGGACAGAGAGTCGAACAATATTGGTTGAGAATGGTTTATTCAGTGCGCATCTGGGAAGCGTAACGCCAATAGCAGGTGTACCTTTTGACAGAGTTCATTTTCTTGGAATAACAATTGGAACGGGACCAGAATTGACACCGCGTACAACGCTCACACCATCTCCGTATTCATTTATGAGTATGGATATAATGGATGAAGCCGTAACAACAACAAAGATACAGGCTAAAGCAGTAATAGCAGAGAAGATAGATACAAACCAGGTAGTGATGAGCATTAATGGATTAAAGGATGATGTATCACTTGTTGCCGGCTCAGACATAACAATCACACCAAGCGGTAATAATATTACAATTTCTTCTACTGGCGGTGCCAGCGGCATTGGAGGTAACGGAACGACAAATTATTTATCAAAATTTACAGGGACTACATCAATAGGCAATTCAGTATTCTATGAGACTGAGGGTAAGATAGGTTTAGGAACCACATCACCCGACCACAGTTTGACAATTAATTCAACACCAACAGCGGGATTGGGATTAAAAATTTCAAGAGACAATGGAGGCTTAGGCATAGCACTATTGGAAGATTCACAACCATCTGGCTTACGCGGCTGGTCTTTTAATCTTTACCAGCAAAAACTTTCAATTATTACAACACAGGATAATGGTTTTTCAACAATCAAAAGTTTGATATCTTTTGACAGAAATGGAAACATAGGTATTGGCACAACTAATCCTGATTACCCGCTTCAAGTTATATCAAACAGAAGATATGCGGGATATTTTGTAACAGACTCAGTTTCTTCATCCACCCACGCTGTTCACGGTGAGATTACTGGTTCGGGGAATGGTAGCTCTATTGGTGTTTATGGTAAGTCCAGTCCAGCTGATGGATGGGGCTTCGGAGGGTCCTTCATAGGTGGTTATATAGGGGTTTCGGGAAGAGTATTAAATCCATCGGGGACGGGTATTTATTATGGAGTAGTTGGTGCGGTATCTGGCGGTTCAAATCCGGCCGGCAGCAGATATGGTGTTTGGGGCACTGCCGATGGAACCGGTACAGGAACAAGAGTTGGTGTTGTGGGCAGTGCAGCAGGCGGAACAACAAATTGGGGCGGTTATTTTTCCGGCAATGTTAATGTCACTGGAACTATAAGTAAAGGAGGCGGTTCATTTAAGATTGATCATCCTTTAGATCCTGCTAATAAATACCTATATCATTCCTTTGTTGAATCACCTGATATGAAAAATATATATGATGGAACCGTAATAACAGATGCATCAGGATTTGCAACAGTCACTTTACCCGATTGGTTTGAAGCACTGAATAAAGATTTCAGGTATCAGTTAACCGTTATTGGTGAATTTGCTCAGGCAATTATAGAAGAGAAAATTAATAACAATCAATTTACTATAAGAACAGATAAACCAAATATAGAAGTATGCTGGCTGATAACTGGAATTCGTAAAGATGCCTTTGCTGAAAAATACAGAATACCCGTAGAGGAATTAAAGCAGGGAGATGAAGCCGGCAAATATCTATATCCGGATGCATACAATATGCCCGTAAGGATGGGTATTGATTATGAAATTATTAACCGGTTTAAAGAAAAAAACATAGATTAATATTTGACTCATTCGGCTATTGCAAAAAAATCTCTTCAGAAACATTTACTTGACTATACTCACATCTGTCATTACCAATTTTATTTCTAAAGAATGAATGAAAGAATAAATGCGTAAGTAATAAAATTAAACTTTGGAATCTTAACCATAAGAAATCCCTCATAATCATAAATTATCTTTAAAAATAAATCTCCTTCAGTTAACACAACAGACCGTCTCATTAAAAAAAAGCTTTTAATACAGTATTTCTTAAATAAAAAGTGATAATTTAAATAAGGCAAGCACCATGAAAACCTATTTTACACTTCTTCTAACCGTGTTCCTTTGCGCATCTTTTTTATTTTCACAAACAATTGAATGGGAACAGCTAAGTGGTCCTCACGGCGGGGGTATCTATTCAATAGTTAAGGATAACAGTGGGAATATTTACACTAACACTATGTGGGGCGCAGGTCCGTTCAAATCCACTGATAATGGTGAAAGCTGGTTCTCGATCAAAAACGGCTTAACACCATACAATGGAGAGTTCCACCCGATGAATATAAATTCAAATGATAATCTATTTATTGGTGGGGCACATAGCAGCGCTTACCTCTGCCGTTCAACAGATGGAGGGAGTACCTGGGAATCATTAAACAATTTAAATACAAACCAGGGCAGCGTAATTTATATTTCATTCGATGCCAGCGATAATGTTTACGTTGGAACCGGTACCGGGATTTATAAATCAACCGATAACGGAGATAACTGGGTTCAGTATGGAATGATTGGCTCCCAAGTTGAATCTATTGCATTTAATGACAGTGGGCACGTTTTCGCCGGAACCTCTTATGCAGTTTACCGCTCAACGGATGATGGCACGAACTGGACACAACTGCCAACAGGTGGTGGTACGCGAACAGTTTGGATAGCCCCCAATGGTTACATTTTTGCGGGTTGCTGGGAAAATGGCGGTATCTTACTTTCAACAGATAATGGTAATAGCTGGAGTTATTCTTACCCTCAAACCGTTCAAGTAAGATCAGCATCAACACCTTTCTTTGATGATTATAATTATATCTATTTCCCAACTCATGGTAAAGGAGTTTTGTTTTCCTCTGATTATGGTAATAGCTGGACTGAATTTAATGATGGATTAGGTAATAAAAATGTTAGAGCTGTAACTAAAACACTTAATCAGTTTTTGTTTGCTGGTGGTGATTATGGTCTCTTCAAATGTAACAGCTGGGCAGGTTATCCATATTGGTACTCGACCGGACTTCCAGTGTGCGGTGTGAAAAAAATAGAAACAGATCAGTATGATAACGTTTTTACAGGTATATGGGGAGTGAACCGTTCATTCAATAAAGGGCAAACCTGGGAAACTATAAATAATGGCTTATCCAATTTAGAAGTAAAAGAAGTAACAATTAAAAATGATGGGACAATTTTTCTAGGTTGTGGAATTAATGGTCCCTGTATTTTCCGCTCAACAGATAATGGAAATTCCTGGACAGCCATCGAAAACGAAATACAAAGACATGATGTAGAAGCGATAACATTTGATGCTGAAGGAAATGTTTACGCTGGGAATTTTTATGGTGTTTATAAATCAACCAACAATGGAGATAACTGGGTAAATATTGGCGGAGCTGCAGGAGCAAAAGAACTTTGTTTTAATTTTATTGGAGATTTATTTCTAGCAAGCTGGGGTGGAGGTTTTTGGAAACTACCGGCTGGCGATACAACCTGGGTTAATCTTACTACCATTATTAACTCTAGCTGGAATTGGTCAATGTTAATCGCGAGCAATGATTACATTTATGTTGGCAGTAAGCGTTCAACTGATAATGGAATTTCCTGGGAAGAAATTACTTATCCTGGTCCTTACATTTGTTACGCAGAAAATTCTGTCGGTAACATTTTTATAGGTACCAGAAGTTATGGAAACGGGATTTGGCGATCGACAGATTTTGGTGACAGCTGGGAAGCGATTAACTCAGGACTTTCGACTTTAGAAATTTGGTCTCTTGCTGTTGACGCTGAAGATTATCTTTATGCCGGAACTGATGGAAAATCAATGTTTAAAACTACCATATCAACTGTAACATCTGTTGAAAATGAAAATCATTTACCACCATCTTTTTACCTCGAGCAGAATTATCCCAACCCGTTTAATCCCAGCACTTGCATCAGTTGGCAGTCTCCAGTAGGCGGTCATCAAATGTTAAAAGTATTTGATGTATTGGGAAATGAGATTGCAACACTTGTTGATGAATACAAACCAGCAGGGAACTATGAAGTTGAATTTAAAGCTGAAGGATTATCAAGCGGAATTTATTTCTATCAACTAAGGACTGGAGATTTTATTCAAACAAAGAAAATGGTATTACTGCTATAAATATTCAGAAAATAAAGCTAAAAATTACTCTTAGGAGGATAAAATGAAAAATTTAATATCAACTATCATTGTTTTTACAGTCCATCTGTTTTTTGTGCACAATTCTTTAGCGCAACAAATGGCTTGGATTGAAGAGGATTTACCGCAAACAATGTCCGGAAGTGCACTTGCTAATAGGGGAGATGACGTTTTGGTTTTTACCAGGAATTACGCAGATGTTATCTTCTTTTTTGATACACGAATAAATACCTGGACTGAAGTACCTCTTGGCGCACAACAAACATTCAAAAAAGTATTAGCAGCAGGCAACACAGCTTTTGCATACACTGATGATTACATAATTGCTTACAGTTCAATTCTTTCCCAATGGGATACATTGAGATATGAAGGAAATGTTATTGATCCCAACGGGGTTTCAATCCATAAAGGTTACGGATGTGCTGAAAAACTCGCCTACTTTATTACCGATGCAAACATATTTTATGTTTTCGATAGTGAACTGGCAGAATGGCAATCATATAATTATGGAAGCGTTACTAATGCCGGAACCTATCATAAATTTTGGGCAGCTGATAATTATGCAGGAGCAATATTGGGCAGAAATGGAAATGATTTTGCAAAAAACATTGCATATAGTCTTGTTACTCATTCTTTTGCAGAATTAGATCAGGGCGGATGGTATCACTACCCGGATAATATTATGAATGGTGGATATGTCGCTTGGTGGACAGATGCCGTAAGCTGGTATTCATATTTTGGATATTCCGCAACTACAAATCAATTTACATCGGTTACTTTTCCATCCGGTTATAATGTGGGGCTAATCGAAGCATGGATTGATCATACATCATTCCCTTTACTGGAAGATATTTATGTTTTCACCTGTGGATATGTAGTAGGAGATCAATTTAATAGAGATGCAACAGTCAGAAGTTACTCAACCAAAACCGGGACTTGGTATTCACATCAATATTCTTATAATCCAAGCGATATATCCGGAACCAGTTGGAAGAGAGGTGGAAGTTTTTCAGTTGGAGATTATTATCACAATTCCGATCTCTCTCATAGTGTTTGGAAATTTTATGGTAATTCAGGAATTCACATTGGAGAATACACTGGTTTATTTGGTGCAGGTTCACAAGTTTATTTTATCTGCGGAGGCAAGGTTGCAGTTGGTGTAGGGGATGATAATTTATGGTTCCACAATTTTGAAAACGCCACTACAAAAAATGAATACCACCCTCCAAATCCTGATGTTTTTTACGGTGGAGGTATAGGTGCAGAAAATTATTGTATCATTGCCCGTATAAATTCAACATCTGATACAATGAGAGTGTTCTTCTTTAACAGTAACACCAATAAACTCCAATCAGTCCAGAGCCATAAACCTTCACCGACAGGTCCTACTATAATTGCAACACCCAGGGTGTGTGGTTACAGAGCCGGCGGTCCAAATAATGAGGTTATCTTCTATTCGGAAGAAAAAGATACAATTGTTATCTATAATGCTCCAGAATCTTATGGATCATTATCGGCAAATAATTTTTTAATTGCTCATACGCTTGGCTCTTCATTTACACTTTTTGATGCAAACACAAGCCAACTTCATGAAAAGAACTTTCAGATTGTAGGCTCACCTTTTCTAGGAGATTCTTTATTATTTACGAAATCAGGTGATTATGAACTAGTGGCATATAGCGGTATTACGAAAAACTGGACAACACAACAAACAGATCAAATCATTAATGCTATGCACATTGGTGATGAAATTGGTATTGGAGCCAGCGTTAATTTTGAAAAATACTGGGGATATTCAGCATACAATGACACATATTATGAACTTGTTCCTGAAGGGAATTGGTTAAGTCCTGCATCAATGGCTGGTGGTAAAACAGCAATAGTAATGAGGACAAATAAAATCTACGCTTTTTCTCCCGGTGTTGTGAATTCAATTGAAGACAATTCTATAAATAGTATTATTAATTTTTCTCTCTCTCAAAACTATCCCAACCCATTTAATCCGTCAACAAAAATCAGTTATCGAATACCGGTAAGCAGTAATGTAACATTAAAAATTTATGACATACTGGGAAATGAAATAGCAACCTTAGTTAATGAAGAAAAATCTGCTGGAGAATATGAGGTTGAATTTAATCCATCTTCCATCAACTATCATCCAGCTTCCGGAGTTTATTTCTATCAGCTAAAAGCAGGAGATTTTATTAAAACAAAAAAAATGATGCTGTTGAAGTAATCACTGAAATAATTGAAAAGGAGCTTATCAATGAAAAGTATTCAGATAATATTTTTTCTATTACTGATTCAAAATATATTTTCACAGCCAACTTTAAAAATATACTGCACTCAATTTGATGAAGCGCGCCGTTTTGTATTTCAATCAAATTTAGATGGTTCGGATATAGATACACTAACGTTTCCTATACGACCCACTGCAATTGCAGTCGATTGGAAAAGCAATCCTCAAAAACTATACGTTGGACTCAGCGGAGCGACAGGCCTCGGTAAAATAGTTAGATGTGATGTTGATGGTGGGAACCAGGAAGATGTAATTACAGATTTAATCACTATAGCAGATATTGAGCTTGATTTAAGAAACAGAAAGATCTACTGGGTCCAGGATACCTATGATGATGATAAAATTTATAAAGCTGATATGGAAGGATTAAATTCATCCATCGAAACCATATATTCTTCCACAACTACAAATCGAGACTTATGGGGAATTGCGTTGGATGTTGATGCACACCGAATGTGGTTTACTGAGAGGGGCGGTACTTGTTACTCAAGCTACATTAAAAGTATGAGTATGAATGGCGGAGTAACAACCACAATTGTTAACCCTGCTTGCAATCCGCACGACGTAGAATATTTTGACGGAAAAATTTATTGGTTTAGTGATGATGAGTTAAAGAAAGCAGATGCCGATGGAAATAATATCACAACTATTATTTCACCAGTAAAAGCTGATGGACTGGCTATTGACGCAACTAATAATAGGATTTATTGGGTTGATTACAGTTACAATTATGTTCGATGCGTAAATATAGATGGTTCCGGTGACCAGGTTATCTCAACAGGACATCACACATTATCCATGATCGACACAGATTATAATCCTGCCATAGTAAATCTTGAAAACGAAACTAATTTTGTTTTTTCTTTTAAATTATATCAAAATTACCCAAATCCATTTAATCCAAGCACCACAATCAGCTGGCAGTCCCCAGTAAGCAGTTGGCAAACCATTAAATTATTTTATGTATTAGGCAGAGAAATAGAAACAATAGTTGAAGGATATTATGATGCCGGAAATCATTCTACATTGTACATTGTTAATTCTTCATTACCAAGCGGAGTTTATTTCTATCAACTAAAAGCAGGAGGCTTTGTTCAAACTAAAAAAATGATGTATCTAAAATAAAATTGTAGGTAATGCATTAGTTTATAAAACTAAGTGAATTTAAAAATAGCTGTTCGTTATTTGCCGAACGTAAATAGTAGACAAATGTTAAGTTTAATTTTCTTGACATTGAGTATTTAAAGAGTTTTATTTAAAAAGAATTTATTCCAACTGTTGACCACTGGACCTTTTAGGGTAACTAGTTGTAGTAATTATATTTTTATTCATATCTCTTACCCCCTAAGGCGCAGCGATGATTTATATGCTGTGCAGAAAAATATTGTCTTCCAAAGTAAATTAATAATTTTTAAACATTACAGGAGAGGGTCATGAAAAAGTTATTTATACTTTTTAGTGTTGTTCTATCATTTCAAATTACTTCACTTGCCCAAGACGGATGGTTTAATGTAACTCCATCTGATACTGTGCCACGACTTTTAGGGGTATATGCTCTGGATGCTAATAATATTTGGGTTACTGGTGTGGATGGAACAATACTTCACACAATTGATGGTGGCCTAAGTTGGGTATCAATTCAAAGTAATATAAGCGTAGGGTTGGGAAAAGTTCAGTTCATAAATCCTGATACCGGGTGGGTTGCTTCTTCACATTATATTTACAGAACAACGGACGGTGGTTCAAGTTGGGTACAGCAACTATATTTACCAAATTCTAGTGATATTATTACTGATGTAGAATTTGTTAAAGGTTTACCAGGTGAACAAGTATGGGGATATGCTACGGGAGGGTTACAAAGTTTTTGGAAAACTACTGATTGTGGCGAAACGTGGATAAGTAATGGGGGTGCTTGCGGCAACGGTAACTTTAACGCCTGTAGTTTTGTTGATAAAAATACCGGCTGGATTGTGGGGGTGCCAAGTGTTTCTACTACAGCATCTATAATGCGAACTACAGATGGGGGAGGAATATTTGAAGAGCAAATAAATCCTGTATCAGAACCATATCTACGGGATGTTATTTTTATTGATAGTCAGAGAGGTCTGACAGTTGGAATTTATGGTCAAACATTATTTACCAGTGATGGTGGTGCGAATTGGGAGCAAAGACCTAATGGTAGTAAAACCTGGATGAGAGTTTTTCTTACGGCATCCGGTAAAGCCTGGTCTATTGGATTTGATGGGGCAATAGCACACTCCAATGATTGGGGCTACAACTGGCAAAACCAAGAAAGTGGGGTAAATGATTTACTGTGGGGCATTCATTTTATTAACGATAATGAGGGTTGGGTTGTGGGACAAATATCCTCACAAAAAGGGGTAATACTTAATACAACAAACGGTGGTGTAACATTCGTAGAAGAAGAAAAGATTTATGAATTACCAACCACATATTCCTTAAGTAATAATTTTCCTAATCCCTTTAATCCAACTACAACCATCAAATGGCAAATTCCTGAAATAGGATTTGTAACATTAAAAATTTATGATGTGTTAGGAAGTGAGGTTGCAGCATTAGTAAATGAAGAAAAACCCGCAGGAGAGTTTGAAGTAGAGTTTAACGTAGGTCGGGACTCCAGTCCTGACATAGCAAGCGGAATTTATTTTTATCAAATTAAAGCTGGAGATTTTATACAAACAAAGAAAATGATTTTCATAAAATAAATTTCAATTTTAAAATATATAGAGAAAGGAATAAGAAAATGATTAGTGCAAAGCAAAACCATAAAATTATATTCAGGTTATTTTCACTATTCATTATTATAACTTTTCAGAAACCACTTTTTTCTCAAATTACAATAGCACAATCGGAATTCCTCGATATTTTTACTCCGGACTCACGACTTTATGTAATTCAGGGAGAAAGTGGTTTAATCAATATTGGTGATAATAGTGGTCCCAATATATACGATTTTACTTTTGTAAATATGCAGGATACGATGAGGAGGAATAATTATTCCGTAAACTCAATACCTATACTCGCTGAACGATATCTGCCATATGCACATACATTTGGATTGAATCCGCAAAACATACAGGACAACCCTGTCATTTATTCCGGCAGCGATTCATCATTTTTCATTGGTGCGGCAACTATTGAAAGCGGATACAGATTTACACATTATGTTCCGTATGAATTGTACTCCCAATTTCCAGTAACATATGAATCTAGCTTTAGCCAGTTTATAGAAATCTGGGATACCACATATGATTCAAACTGGCAGATAACACAAGCAGTTTTTTATACCAGCCAGCAGGAAATGACGGTGGATGGTTTCGGCATACTTAGATTACCCGGTATGGATTTAGAGTGCCTCAGACAAAAACGTGATTATGCAGATTATGGGCATAAAGATTTTCACTTTATAACCAGGGAAGGTCTCCTTTTAGTAGTTGATCATATTCCGATAGGCGAGCCGGATACTGGTTTTGTAAATGCCGATTATTCAGTTTTCCTATCATCAGAAGCTGTTGGGGTTGAGAGGGAATATAAAATTCCTCGTCTGTTCGAATTAAAGCAAAACTATCCAAATCCCTTTAACCCTAAAACTAATATCGAATTTCAGATTTCGGATTTTAGATTTGTGAGTTTGAAAGTTTTTGATGTTTTAGGGAATGAAATTGCAACATTAGTAAACGAAGAAAAATCTCCTGGAACATACGAAGTTGAATTTAATCCAGCATCAAGTTTTCGGTATCCAGCATCTGGAATCTATTTCTATCGGCTTAGAGCAGGTACTTTCGTTGAAGCAAGGAAGATGGTTCTTATTCGTTAAGAACATTAGTGGAATAATATTAATCAAGTAAAAACATTAATTATCAGAAAGGAAAAAGAAATGAGCTTTAAGAATCTAATGATTATTAAAGCAGTCGTTTGTCTGTTTTTTGGAATTCTTTTACTTGCAATACCGGACACACTGCTTTCAATCTTTGGCGCAACACTGGGTGCCGGAGGAATGTTTACTGCAAGAGAGTACGGATCTTCTTTATTCGGGAATCTTTTTCTCTGCTGGTTTGCCAGGAATTCAGAAGAATCTGATGCAAGAGGAGCAATAATTCTTGCGTTATTTGTTTATGATCTTATTGCATTTGTTATGACAACTATTACAGTTATTGCAGGAGTGCTCAATCCATTAGGATGGCTGATTGTATTTACATATCTGTTTTTCACAATCAGCTTTGGTTATTTTTTAGTAAAACCACCAACTGCAAAAATTATTTAATCCCTTGTAATTAAATTTATATAGATATAGTGCGGTATTTATAATAAATGCAAACCCACAGGAAGGCATGAGGTAGAGTTCGGTATTCATTCCGAAGAAGTCTGGAGCTTTAGCAGCGGAGTGTGTTTTTATCAATTACTAATTGAAAACCACATACAAATCAGAAAAATGATCCTTCTCAGATAACGCTAGAAAACATTTCCACAATTACTTTTACATTTAAACTAGCATAAGGAGGTAGTGATGAACAAAATCTTACTACTTATCACTCTTTGTTTCTTAATTAATTCTATAAATATTTTTTCACAATCAGGCTGGTACTGGCAGAATCCGTATCCACAGCCTAATGAACTTAGCGATGTTTGCTTTCCTGATTCATTGAATGGCTGGGCAGTTGGCAACCAGGGAACTATCATTTATACGGTGGATGGAGGTAATTCCTGGGATCAACAATTTTATGGTACTGATCCCTTGTATGGAGTTCATTTTGTTAATCCAAACATTGGATGGATTGTTGGACACAATGGTTTAATTATGCACACATTGAACGGCGGTTTTTCATATATTCTGCAAAACAGCAACTCTGTGGCAACGCTTTACGATGTTTATTTTTATGATAACAACACAGGATGGATCACTGGAACAGCAGGAACAATTCTAAAGACTACAGATGGCGGTACAAACTGGCAGGTTCAGAATACAGGTGTTGCAGTTCCGATTAATGAGATATGTTTTGTTACTCCTGCTATTGGCTGGGCAGTTGGATTAAATGGAACAATTCTTCATACATCAAATGGCGGATTGAACTGGACACCTCAAAGTGCTGGAACCTTTATTGATTTCTATTCTGTAGATTTTATCAACAACTTGTACGGTCACATAAGTGGTTCAAATGGAAGACTATATAGAACCAGTGATGGAGGTACAACATGGGTTGAAGAACTAACTGGGACTCTATCAGAAGATATGTATTCCGTTAGAAACTATGATATGAATCGTGCCTTTGCTTGTGGAAGTAATGGATCTATGATATCAACACAGGATGGGGGATTCACATGGTTTTCACAGGTAACCGGAACTGAATATGATCTTAATGCTTTGAATACAAAAAATAATTTGTGGGTTGTTGGAGAAGATGGTGTTCTGTTAAATACAACTAATAATGGATTTCCCTGGAAAGTTGAGAACCACGGACCAAGAGTATGGATGTTTGAACTTAAGTTTACAGATTTTACTCATGGCTGGGCTGTTGGCGATAGCGGAATTATTTTACACACGCAGTACGCAGGGACATATTGGGAAGAGCAAGCACGAGCACCCTTTTTACTTACTTCAGTAGATTGTATTAATCGGGATACTGCATGGGCTGTCGGACATGATGGAATTATAATGCGAACTATCAATGGCGGAAATTTCTGGCGTCGTGTAGATACTCTTGGAACAGATTTATATGCTGTAGATTTTGTAGACGGTCAATATGGATGGGCTGCAGGAAGATATTCAGAGATATTTCATACAACCAACGCTGGACTTGATTGGGCTTTACAAAACCCGGGAACCTATCCTATTTCTTATTATGCAGTTAAATTTGTAAGCAGAACCGAGGGTTGGATTGCAGGATTCGGGGGTTATATAATGCATACAACCGATGGAGGTAATACCTGGAATCAGCAAACAACAGGTACCACAGCAAGATTTTCTGGAATCGATTTTGTTGATTCCGAAAATGGCTGGGCTGTGGGTATTGTGGGCACAATTCTCCATACAAGTGATGGCGGTGAGAACTGGTCTTCTCAAATACAAGGCACTTCAGAATTATTTCACGCTGTTGATTTTATAGATTTGAACAACGGTTGGGTGACTGGCAGGAATGGGACAATATTACGAACAACTGATGGCGGAAACACTTGGTTTCAACAAACAACCCGCACTTGGTATGATGTCAGTTCTGTATGTTTTTTAGATGTTAATAATGGTTGGGTTAGCGGTGATTATGGATTAATTATGGCAACAAATAACGGTGGTGGAATTGTTAGTATTGAAAATGAGGAGCATGATTATATTTTACCAGATCAATTCTATTTATCTCAAAACTATCCTAATCCATTTAATCCCAGCACAACTATTGAGTGGCAAATTCCAATTGCAGGGAATGTTAAAATAATACTTTACAATTGTCTTGGAGAACAACTAGAAGTTTTAGTAGATGAATTTCAGCAAGCAGGTTTTCACTCTAAATTCATAAAACTTAATTCTGAATTACCTAGTGGTGTTTACTTCTATCAACTTAAGACAAACGGTTTAATGCAAACAAAGAAAATGATATTACTTCGTTAATTACTACTTAAATTCCTAATAATCCTTAATCTTTAATGGAGACTGTAATGCAAAAACATCTTTTGTATCTGTTATTTGTAATAATAATAATCAGTGAATTATTAAGTGCTCAGGAAGCTTCAAAAATTTATTATACACAGTATCATGAATACCAGAATAAAGTATATCAGGCTGATCTTGATGGTTCAAATGAAATTGCTTTAGATATGCCCATAAGACCAAAGTCTATTGCAGTTGATTGGTTAAGCAGTCCGCAAAAATTATATATCGGTCTTGTTCCATCAACGGGAAATAGTAAAATAATAAGATGTAACATAGATGGTTCTGAACAGGAAGATGTTATAACAGAGATTAGAAAAGTAAATGATATTGAACTAGATCTTGTGGCAAGAAAGATATACTGGGCGCAAAATACATATGATGATGATAAAATATTTAAAGCTGATATGGATGGTTTAAATTCTTCAATCCAGGTTATTTTTTCAGACACTTTACCCGGAAAAGAACTCTGGGGTTTTGCACTGGATGTTCTAAATCAAACAATTTGGTTTACACAAAGAGGAGGCACCAGTTATTCAAGTTTTATAAAAAGGATGAGCACCTCTGGCAGCGCACTTACTATAATTATGAACCCGGTAAGCAATCCTCATGATATAGAATACTATGATGGCAAAATATACTGGGGAGATAATAATGGTTTGAATAAAGCTAATCTAAACGGAACTAATAAGACTGTTATTGTAGAAGGAGCAAAAATTGACGGGCTGGCAATTGATGCAAATAATCAAAAAGTATATTGGATAGATTATTCCAGTTATTATGTGAAATATGCTAACCTCGACGGTTCGGGAGTGGCCGTTCATCCAAACTATCACAGTCTTCTTTCAATGATTGATACAGATTATAATCCTTCTGGAGTAACTAATGTGACGGAATCTTTTACTGAGCCAGATTATTTTATATTGTTTGATAACTACCCAAACCCCTTCAACCCAAGCACACGCATCAGTTGGCAGTCACCACTAGGCAGTTGGCAAACTTTTAAAGTTTATGATTTACTCGGAAGAGAGGTTGCAACATTGGTTGATGAATACAAACCAGCAGGAAGTTATGAGGTTGAGTTTGATGCAAGCAGGTTGGCAAACGGAATTTATTTCTATCAATTAAAAGCTGGAAGTTTTATTCAAACAAAAAAAATGTTATTAATAAAATAGGAGGATTACAAAATGAAACGCTTAATATTTCTTTTAACGAACATTGCACTTTTACTATTCATTCTGCAAGTATCAACATCTTGCCAGGAACAAGATATAGCAACACGTATAAATCCAATTCTAAACAAGTATTTAGATGTATGGAATACCGGAAATCTGGATGAGTTGGATGCAATAACAAGTTCGGAGTTTGAGTTGAGAATGACTCCGGATTTTGAACCTAAGATTGGGCGCGATTTGCTAAAGGAAGAAATAGCAAATACAAGAATGGGATTCCCGGACTTTAATATAAAGGAGGATAAAATATTTTTTGTTGGTGACTCAGCAGTTGTAATTCATTGGACCATAACAGGAACAAACACTGAAAAAAGCAGCATGCCAGTAACAGGAAATAAAGTTAATGTTCCTGGATTCAGTGTAATATTCTTTGCAGATAATTTGATAACAGGTGAGTGGATAGCATTTAGTGATTTGATGTGGGTAAGTCAACTCGGTTTTACCATAACGCCACCTGAGTTCATTAAAAAGTAAAATTTTACAAATAAAAAGTGGAGACTATTTCTATCCACTTAAGCCGGAAGTTTTATTCAAACAATAAAAATGTTATATCTCAAATAATTGAAAGAAAAAGCTATGTTTTATAGAGCTAACATATATTTAATAGTAGCACTAATTGCATTTATCCTTTGCACAACAGACTGCTTTGCACAGGATATCCCAGAAGATCCAATTATTAAACCATTTCCAAATTCGGTTCTCGCTAAAAATATGTCAAAGTATGATAAGTTCAATTAATTTGAATTTGTTGTAATGGATAAAGCGACAAAGAAAAAAAATGAGGTGAAGATAAAAGGAGAATACTGGCAACTGCTTTATGAAGTACGTATGCCAGAGGGAGATCGTGTTAGAGATATTTCCAGAGTTGAATATTTTGAAAATTATAAGAATGCAGCACGTGAAAAAGGAGGTGAAATATTATTTGAAGATCAGCAGTATCTCCATCTGTGTATTCCTAAGAAAGATGGTGGTAAAACATGGTGCAGAGTTAATACTGTTGCAAACCTGGTAAAAATAAATTAACAAAAACGAGATTTATGAAAAAGCAGCTGAATCTTGAAAAAAAACCATAAACTATAATTAAAGGAGAAAAAAATGAAAAATGTGAAAAACTTTATTGAACTCATTTCAGTGATTGTTTTATTGCTCTTTACATCATCTGCATTCGGACAGTTCAAGGCAAAAATGTTTTTTACCAGCATGGGTGAAGAACATTTATTTTACGTTTACTCTACTGCAGAGGGTTATCGTTATGAATTTAATGAGGATGGACAAGAAGGAGTAGTGATAGTAAAAAAAGAATCACCCGAGGTGATAATACTTATGCCTGAGCAAAAAATGGCTATGAAGAACTCAAAAGAAAATCCCATGACTATGGGAAATGATCCTATTGGTTCGTATAAATACTTCAGTGAAAAAGGATCTGTGAAAGAAATTGGAACCGAAACAATAAACGGATTAGAATGTATTAAGTCGGAATTGTGGAATGAAAACAGCAATGAATACGGTGAGGCAAACCAGAAGATGTATACTATCTGGACTTCAGTGGAATATAATTTCCCGATAAAAATGATCAATCACATCGAGGGTTCTGAAGATGCGATTATGGAAATGAAAGATGTTGAACCCTGGGAAGTTGATTCGAGAAAATTTGAAATACCCTCTGATTACCACGTTATGGATTTGCCGGGTATGTCGCCTGATAAATAATAATTTAGTTCAAAGCAATGAGCAGTTAAAATTTATCTAACAACTAATTCCAATCATTTTCTTGATTACGAAAAAATGGCATTGTAGTAAATAATTAAAAGGTAGAAAATATGAAAACAGTAGTCTATACAATCGCATTAATTTTATTTTTTTTATTTACCTCTTACTGTCCGGCACAGGATATTGAAGGTAGCAAAGATCATTCGATGTTCAACCGTATTTCCGGATTTTACATTACAGAATATTTGGAAGAGGATTTTGCTACTGAGGAGTTTGTAGATGAAAATGGCAATGATTTAAAAGTCGAAGGAAAGCGAACCTACATTCGCTATGAGTGTGATTGTGAAGAAGCCCCACTTAAAATAATCCGCAACTATTCAAATGCAGCTAAAAACATTGGCGGTAAATCTTATGAATACTCAGATCATTCGGTTTACATAAACATAAAAAAGGGGAACAGGGAAACATGGGTTAACGTTTGGGCTTCTCCTGAGATTTATATTCTTACCATAATTGAAAAAGGAGACGTTGAACAGGAAATCACTGCTAACTCAATCCTAAAAGAAATTAACGAAACCGGAAAAGCAATTCTTTATATCAGTTTCGATTCCGGAAAGGCTACAATTAGACAGGAATCAATGCCGATAGTTGAACAGATAATCGAAATGATGAAACAGGCAAAAGATATTAAGCTTAGTGTTGAAGGACATACCGACAGCGACGGCAGCAATGAATCAAACCAAAAACTTTCTGAAGCTCGCGCTGAAGCAGTTGTTGATGCAATTGTTAAAGGTAGTATTGATACTGCACGATTAAGCTCAGCGGGATTTGGCGAAGAAAAACCTATTGCGGATAACAGCACTGCAGAAGGTAAAGCAAAAAACCGAAGAGTTGAACTTATTAGGATAAAATAATCCATTAATTAATTGAAGGAGAAAAAGATGAAAGTGATAATGTTTCTATTTATATATTTTTTATTCAGTGCATTAATCTATTCACAGGATGATGTAAAGGGCAGCAAAGATTACCCGTTATTTAACCGTATGCCCGGTTACAGAATAATGGGATATGAGGATAAAGAATTTAATGTCTTTGATAAATTCCTCGATGAAAATGGGAAGAAAATGAGCGTAGAAGGTCACTATTATTATTTCAACTATGGCCTTAATAAAGGGGAAAAGATGGCTTCAGGTCCGCAAGTGCTTAGAAATTATATGAATGCAATAAAAAAAGCTGGCGGCATTGTAGTATATGAAGAAGGCTGTTGCAATGTATACCTGAAGTTGGAAAAAAATAACCGCATAACCTGGGTTCGGGTAAAAGCTTACACGGATGCAGGAAGCTATCAGGTTTGGATTGTTGAAGAGGCAGAAATGGAACAGGATATTGTGGTTGATGCAAATTCAATGCTGGGAGATATAAATGCTCAAGGTCGGGTAGCACTTTATGGGATTTATTTTGATTTTGATAAATCTGATGTTAAACCTGAATCGGATAAAACATTAAAAGAGATCTCTAAACTACTTTCTGAAAATTCAAAGTTAAATCTCTATGTAGTTGGACACACAGATAACATTGGCGATTACAACTATAATTTGAAATTGTCGCAAGCTCGGGCTGATGCCGTTGTTAAAATTCTTGTTTCAAAATTCAATGTAGATAAAAACAGACTCACTTCGGCAGGCGTTGGACCTTTAGCTCCGGTTACTACTAATGATACTGAAGAAGGTAAAGCAAAAAACAGAAGAGTTGAATTAATTAAAAAGTAATTTGAGAAGAATTAAAATGATTACAAAAAAAATTATCCTGTGTTTACTCTCAATTCCTATATTTTTTACAATTTCTTGTTCGGAGGATGATCCCGGGCCAACGGAACCACCACAGATTTTTACAAACGCATACTCGGGGTTTCTAAAGCTGGATTTTACAAATCAATTTCCGGCATTTAATGAAACCACACAGGTTGATGTAATGATTGATGTATTCGGTAAAGTTACTTTTGGATCTGGCACACTATCTTATAATGCTGATGATAACAATGGTCAGTCAAGAATTGTTAGAACAGGAACCTTAAACTTAAATCCGAAAGGCAGTCACTTTGTTAGTAACGGAGATGATTATATAGAAGTTGACGAGAATACAACTATCAACGAAAATATGATTGTGTATTATTGGGATGATAACAGCCAATCCTGGGTTGAAATGATAAATGAAAACATTAATAATATCTGGAATGGAGGATTAGCATTTAATGTTGCTGATGCAGTGTTAACCGGGTCTGTTGTTCAATCTGTAACTGCCTGGGGAAGTGTTACCTGGGGATTATATCTGGTGGTAATTCCTTAAAGCTTCTTCAATAATTAAATTATTAGAAAGATTGATTTTTATCATATACTTTATTATTAAAGTATACTCTTATTAACTTTTGTTATAAAAAAGGATTTATATGAAAAAAATCAATCTCAAAACTCTTGAAAAGAAAATTGTTGTAAGGTCCTTAAAGCCGGAGGACTACTCTCAACTTATAGAGCTGCAGAAACTTTGCTTTCCGGGAATGCACACCTGGGAGGAGGAGCAGTTTACAAGTCAGCTTAATATATTTCCTGAAGGGCAGATCGGAATTGAATTTAACGCTAAACTTGTTGCTTCATCAAGTAGTCTTATTGTTGATTTTGATCTGTATGAAGAAAGCGATAACTGGCAGACTTTAAGTGATTACGGTTATATCACTAACCATGATCCTGATGGTGAAACATTATACGGAATTGAAATAATGGTTCATCCTGAATTCCGTGCTATGAAACTTGCCAGAAGATTATATGATGCTCGTAAGGATTTAGCCAGAAAGTTAAATCTGAAGAATATAGTAATTGGTGGTAGAATACCCGGATATAAAAAGTATCAAAAAAAGTTAACTTCAAGGCAATACGTCGAAAAGGTAATGAACAAAGAAGCATATGATCCTGTTCTTACCGCTCAACTGGCAAATGGTTTTATACTCAAAAGAATAATTCCTGCTTATCTAAGAACAGATGAGGAATCGGGTGGAAATGCTACATTACTGGAATGGTCAAATATAGATTATGTGCCAAAAAAGGGAAAAAAGATTGTCACCTCTAAAAAGGTTAGGATATGCGCAGTCCAATACCAGATGAGGGAGATAGATAATTTTGATGACTTCGCTAAACAATGCGAGTATTTTACGGATGTTGCATCAGGCTATAAATGTGATTTTGTTCTATTCCCTGAAATATTCACCCTGCAGCTTTTATCCTTTCTGCCAAACGAAAGACCGGAACTTGCCGTAAGAAAACTGGCTGAGTTTACGCCCCCTTATCTTGAGCTGTTTAATAACCTTTCCATTAAGTATAACGTAAACATAATCGGCGGCTCTCATTTTACTCTAGAAGGTGATGGACTTTTTAATATAGCATATTTATTCAGACGAGATGGAACTATAGAAAAACAATATAAAATTCACATCACACCAAATGAGAAACGGTGGTGGGGTGTAAAACCCGGTGATGGTATAGAGGTCTTTGATACTGACAGGGGAAAAATAAATATTCAGATCTGTTATGATATTGAGTTTCCCGAGCTCAGCAGAGTTGCAGTATCAAAAGGCGCACAAATTATTTTTGTTCCATTCTGCACTGATGAAAGATATGGATATCTTAGGGTTAGGCAGTGCGCCCAGGCGCGTTGTATTGAAAACGGAGTTTATGCAGTAATTGCAGGCAATGTTGGCAATCTGCCGTTTGTTGAGAATATGGACATTCAATATGCACAATCCGGAATTTATACTCCATCAGATTTTATGTTCTCGCGTGATGCTATTGCTGCTGAGTGCACTCCTAACGTGGAAACAGTTGTAATACATGATGTTGATCTTGAAATTCTAAAGAGACACCGTTCAAACGGAAGTACTCTTAACTGGTTCGATCGCCGAAAGGATCTTTACGAAGTAATTCTTAAAAAATAATGTTAGTGTTATGCTACTTCGATTTTTCTGTTTTCTTAGCAGAAGAATAATTAGCAAGATCATAGTTTATCATTTTATCAGGTATATCAAGCTTAACTATTTCAACTTCGGCTTTCGAGTAAAACTCTGTAGCCAGCGTATCGTGAAAATCAGAAAACACAACTACGCGTTTTATTCCTGCGGCAATTAGTGCTTTTGCACAAGTTGTACAGGACATATTTGTTATGTAGGCTGTTGAGCCCTTAACATTTACTCCGTGTGTAGTTGCCTGAATGAGTGCGTTAATTTCTGCATGATTAGTTCTAACACAATGGTTATCAACAATCAAACATCCTACATCTTCGCAATGCGGCTGCCCCGGTAAAGAACCGTTGTATCCTGTTGATAAAACAAACCTGTCTTTTACAAGTACGCATCCGCAATGCATACGCGGACAGGTAGCCCGTTCTGAAGCAAGCATTGCAAGTTTAAGAAAATACTGGTCCCATGAAGGCCTTTTACTATTTGACATAATTCTTTCTGAAATGATTAAACAGATGAGGACTAATTTAAGTTATTGAAGTAAGAAATACAGGGGATTTGGACAAATTATTTTAGGAATGAGCATAGAATTCCCCTTTGCTACAAAGTAGTAATGATCTTGGTATATAAGAAGTTAATGTACAAAATTCCCTGTAAGGAGTTTTTGCTTCAGGAATGATTTTAGCGCCTCCTCAGGTGAAGTTTTAAAGGTAATTAAAACTTCTTTTCCTCTCTTCCGTAGGGATTCCTTTTCATCCGGTGAAATTCCTTTGGAAATAACGGCTTCACAATCCCGAATATTATTTGAATCTCTTAAGTGAGCCGGCTTAGATTTTCTGAATTCACTATTAACAACTTTTTCACCTGCAAGTTCATAAACAAGGTAGCCTGCAAAGCTGGAAATCGAATCTGATACATTTTTACCGTCTTTAGAACGGATTGCGATTTTCATAGTAAACCTCCTGATACGTTAAAATAGAATCTGTTAATTGTTTTTTATCCGCAGATGCCGATGCTGTGAATATTTGTTTGAGTTCATCACGGAGTTTATTCCTTTCGTTTATATAATTGATCAGTCTGCCGCGGTTATAGATGACCGAGTATAAATTTGAGCCGATCAATTTAGCTTCTTCTATACGTGTCGTTGATAAAAGAAAATCAGACATATCACCACAGAAGAAATCAAACCTGGCGGCACACTCACCAATAGCAAAAATATTCTTATCGGATGTTCGCTGGTACTCATCAACCAGAATGCCTCTATCATGATCATACACAATACCAAATTTATCAGCCAGGTCTGTGGCCGGTTTCTCACCGCAGCAGATGATCAAAAAATCACAGGGCAGCTCTTCTCTATTTCTTAACTTAACTCCGGATATTTTTTTGTCGCCCAGCACCTCCTTTACTTTTGATTTAAAAATTATTTTTCCGCCCTCCTTTTTAATCAGTTTGGCAGTATCATCACTCAGTTCCATATCAATTGAAGAGGGTAGAAGCCTGTTAGTTCGTGCAATCAAAGTAACATTTTTACCGTGACGTAAAAGTTCATCTGTAAGCACAACACCAATATATCCTCCGCCAAATACAACAATATTTGTTGCCCTCATCGCTATACTCTTTACAAGGTTTAAGTAATCCGGATCCTTATTGATGAAGTAAACTCCTTCTTTTTCAACACCTCCGATTTGAGGCTTAATTGCCTCTGAACCTGCCGCAATAACAAGTTTTTCAAAAGCAATGTTCTTACCATTACTTAACCCTATCACCTTATCTTTACAGGAGATCACTTCATCCGCTATAACAGCAACACAGTCTTCACTATTATTAAAGGACCCGGAATCGTTAAATAACCTGTTAATAAAATAATTTCCATATTTATTAATGATCAAAGCAACTTTTTTATCCGGATAAGTATTCCGCGCAGTGTATGCACATACAAGTGCAATTTCGCTGCTGCCTATAACAACAATATGGAATGAGTTCATTAACTGATCCGGTATAAATAAGTAAAATTTGAAAATTCGGTTGAAAAATTTTTTAGATTGGATTTGAGAAGAGATATAAGTATAAAGTCTTATAAAATCATCGTAACAATTGCCCTCCATTTGTTGGAAGCGGTCTCAAATCCAATCATTGAAATTCAAAAATGAGTAAAATGTATTTCAAATCGGACGTTCCGTAAAAGTGAATAATTTTAATAATTGCAACTGCTAATAATTTAACAATTTACATGAGAAAGTCAACCCTATTATAATAACAATCGATTGACAAACAGCAAAGAATTACTTGTTAAAAATCATCAGTATTGAAGTATAATTTTAAACCCGAAAGTATTCAAAAAATTATATTTAGAAACATAAATAGCTATTCGAATTTTTTTATTAATTCTTTTACCGCATCTCTATGAACCATAAAATCCATGATTTTAAGTTTGACATAATCTTCATGATAGTAATAGTATCCAATATCGCCTGTGTTTCTAGATCCCGCTCCTGAATCCTTAATTAAGAACCACATTACACCATCTTTTTCCTCATAACCGACAAGATGAATTCCATGATCATCAGTTGTGGTTTTGTTGCTGAAACGAAACTGCCTTGCATCTTCATTAATATATTCCGAGGGAATATCGAAAGTTGGTACAACGGCACATTTTGCCCAACTGTCATAACCTGCTTCACTTACATCTCCGCCAATAGATAAGGTATATCCATTTGTAATTGCAGATCTAACAACAGACATAAAATCATCAAGAGGTACATTATAGTATATATCGCTGAACCACCAGTTGTCGGGTACTTCGTAAACAACCTGTTTCCAGTAAGGCTGCTGTTTAATTGAGAGTATATCTACGTAATCATCAAGATTCAGCTTGAGATAGTTTTTCAGATAATCTTTTGGCGAATACTTCTTTCCATCAACAACAAATTCAGAAGGTGGCGTTCCGATATAATGATCCATTATAGACTTAATCGTTTTAACTGCCTCTTCTTCATTCCAGGCATTTGTGGTTTTTATGTTTTTGAGATATGAGTTCATTTCCCGGTGCATTGTACTGTGATCATGATATATTTGTCCCTGCAGCATTCCGGTGTATGCATCAAGAGGAACGATTCCATAGTCTTTCCATATTCTTGGAACTGCATTAGCCTCCGAACCTTCACCAAATTCTGAGTTGCCTCTTTCTTTGATATATCGTTTAGTCTTTTCGACATATTCCCAATAGGCGGTGTACATCTCAGAAAGCTTTACTTTTTTATTTTGAAGTCTGTAAACCTCAGATTCAAAAAAAGAGGTTGTGGAATATGACCAGCATGTTCCCGTATTCCCCTGGGATACAGTTTCGTTATGCCAAAAATATTTGAATTCATTCATGGATTTCGGAATATCCATTCCCGTAAAATCCATCTTAAAAGTTTTTCTTTCAATTTTTGGTTTTTCGTTAAACTCCTCTATACTTTTCAATATCTCATCATAGAAACCGGATTTAGGCTCAACAAAAACCCCCTTATCTTGTGCAATGCTAACGCAGATTGATGAGAGAAGAAGGATGAACAAAAGGTTTTGTAAGAAATGTTTCATAGAATTATTCCTGGTAAAAAGTTAAATAAAATCAACCATTAAAACTTAAAAAGATTTGAGAGATTTCTTTAAATAAAAAATTCCCGGCTGGACTGAAGGAGGCAGGAAACAGTCTCAACCGGGACGAATAAAGCGACGCAGGACAGCAGGTATCAGTACGACATGTCGCTTATTTCAATAATCTCTGCTTTCTTATCATACTTTTTCAAATACTGTACAAATTCAGTGTTAATAAATTTCTGATTAGCTTTTTCATAAGCTTTCATATATTTCTCAACCTGTTTGCGGGTTAAAGAGCTTTTCATATAATTTTTCTTTTCATTATCATCAAACATCATTCTGTAATAATAAAGCTTTGAAACTTTTGGTTTAGCATTAGTTGTAACTGTTTTTTTTGTGGATTTCTTTACGGGCATTTTTATCTCCGTGCTCTTATTTTTTTAAAACTTTCCGCTTTTCTTAATTATTTCTCTGGCAATTATGCCTTTTTGAATTTCGTTGGTGCCTTCAAAAATCCTGTTGATCCTTGAATCTCTGTAGAATCTTTCAATTGAAAGTTCCTGTGAGTAACCCATTCCACCGTGAATCTGTACTGCAAAATCCACAACTCTATCTAACGCTTCAGAACAGTATAATTTTACCATTGCAGATTGTCTGGAAATATCTTTACGTAAATCATAATCAGTTGCAGTGCGGTATACGATAGATTCCATATTATATATCATTACTGCCATATCTGCCAGCATAAATTGAATAGCCTGGAATTGAGCGATAGGGTGATCAAACTGCACTCTTTCTTTAGCATACTTTGTAGATAACTCTAACATTTCTTTTGAAACACCAAGACAGGCAGCGCCTAATCCTAATCTTCCCGCATCAAGAGTTTTCATTGCTAACAAAAATCCACGGCCATCTGTTCCAAGGAGATTTTCTTTTGGTATACGAACATTTTCAAAACTAAGTGCATTTGTAACACTTCCGCGAATTCCCATTTTCTTTTCGGGCGGTCCGGCTTTAAATCCAGTTGTATCAGTTTCAACGATAAATGCACTTATACCTTTTTCTGTGCGAGCAAATAATGAAATTATATCGGCAATGCCGCCGTTTGTTATCCACAATTTCTCACCATTTATTACCCATTCTTCTCCTTCAATATCAGCTTTAGTTTTAAGATGGAAGGAATCGGAACCAGCCTGTGCCTCTGTTAATCCGAATGCAGCAATTTTTTCTCCTTGAGCAAGGGGAGTGAGAAATTTTTTCTTTTGTTCTTCACTGCCGCCTAAATATATAGTATTAGCGCCAATAGATTGATGAGCACCCATAAAGGTTGCGGTAGACATACATCCGCGTCCAATTTCTTCCTGCATTAAACAATAACCGACTTCACCAAAGCCTCCTCCACCGTATTCTTCAGGAAATGATACACCCATTAAGCCAAGTTCTGCCATTTTTTTTATAAGATCGTCGGGAATTTTTCCATCGGTATCGATTTTTGCGGCAACTGGTTTGATTTCATTGTTTGTGAAATCTTTAACCATTTCGCGGAGCATATTTTGTTCTTCGGTAAATTTAAATTCGAACATTGGGAGCTATGCCTTTCTTTTTTCTCAGGTGAACCTTTTCAAATTATATTCCATAAATAATTGGAGCGGAAATCTCTATAAAACCTTTGAAAATAAGCTAATAACAAATTTTACTTATCAGTTTGAAGAAGAGGAAAGTTGATGATTTCTTATATCTGAGAAGTGCAGATATTCTTTTATTGACGGCAATTTAGAGTGATTTTCAGTGAGTATGCCTATAACTAAATAGATTTTAACACCAATCCCTTTAGATAAAGTCCCTCAGGAAAATTTGGTGCAATACCATGGTCGGTTGATTGGGTCAAATACCTCACAACTCTTACCTCTTTACCAGAATCAAGTGCAGCATCGGAAATAATTTTATTAAATAAATCGGGGGTGATATGGCCTGAACACGAGAATGTGAATAATGTTCCACCTGGGTTTAACAGTTTTATTGCAAGCAGGTTTATGTCTTTATATCCCCGGCTTGCCTGCTGCATCTGACTGACGGACTCTGCAAACTTTGGCGGATCAAGAATAATTACATCAAAAGATTTACCTTCATCCCTGAATTTTCTTAATACTTTAAATATATCATCATTTATGTTTTTACATTTTGACATATTCAGATTATTTAGCTCAACATTTTTATTCAACAGCTCAAATACTGATAAGGAAGTATCAATATTGGTAACTTCTTTTGCGCCGCTATTTAAGGCATAAACAGAAAACGCCCCGGTGTAAGAGAAACAATTTAAAACTGTTTTGTCATTTACGAATGATGTGAGTAATAATCGGTTATCCCTTTGATCAAGGTAGAAGCCTGTTTTATGGCCAGTTTTTATATCAACAAGAAACTTCAAGCCATTTTCGTTAATTTCTATTAGATCGGGAACAGGCTCACCGTAAAGCAAACTGCTGCTATGAGTTAATCCTTCTTTTAATCTTACATCAGAATCAGAACGTTCATAAATTGATTTTGGATTTAGTGTTTCAACAAGACAATTAACAATTTCCTGTTTCCGGGATTCAGCACCTGCTGAAAGGAACTGACAGGAAAGATATTCGCCATATTTGTCAACAATAACACCTGGTAATCCATCATTCTCAGCGTTAATAATGCGGTATGCATCTGTATCAACATTTATCAATTGCTTCCTGAGTTCGATAGCATCCAATATTTTTTTTCTGAAAAACGCTGCATCAATTTCTTCATCCGGATTAAAAGTCCACATACGAACCCTTATTTGTGAGTCAGGCGAATAAGCTCCCTTGCCGATAATTTTGCCGGAAGAAGAAATTACGTTTACTGTTTCTCCAATTTTAATCTGTAAATCTGTGCGTTCGATTGCACCAGAAAAAATCCAGGGATGTTTTCTTTTAAGAGATTTATCTCTATCCTTTTTTAAATAAACTTTACTCATTTTAGGTTATTGGCACTTTAAAATAATAATGACTTTATCCAAAGTTAATTTACTGATAGATAAAGTCATTTAAGAATGAACGGTAAATTATCCTTACGCGGTATGATCAGGATAATTATACAAAGCTATTGCTGCGGATTCCAGCTGAAGAAAATTCTAACGCCAAGGTGTGCAGATAGCAAATCCGTTTTCGATTTATTTATATCATAAATAAGATTGCCATTTACTATCTGAATAGATCCCTTCTTAAGGTACTCTGCTTCAGAACCAAATAAGTATCGCACCTTAAAATCTAAAAATATTGCATTGTCGTTTATGTTCGGATCGCCCGAAACAAGGTAAGTTAATCCTCCGCCCACACCATAGCTCCATGCCCAATCATCGAAGTTAACATCTTCAGCTATCACTTCTTCATTATAACGGCTTTTTACAGATGACTTAGTAAAAAAATAGTTTCCGCCGAACAACCCCTCAGCATAAGGGCGAAAACGGCCGTATTCAGGAGCAATTAAAAAAACAAGATGAAAGTTTGTAAGATTGTTTGTTCGTTCAATATCTACGCGAACATCGGGAATTGTGGAACTCCATGGCTCACTTCTTTTTTCCATTCCATAAACGTAATAGCCAAGATTTACTCCCAACCCAACAGGCAAATTTCTTTTCGGAGTAAGAAAGAAAAATTCACCATTTAAACCAACACCTGTTTGTTTTAAATTCTCCTTGAATTCACCCATTGGAAAAGCTAAGCTGAAGTAAAGTCCGCCTGATTGAGCAACTGAAAATGAATATGAGCCGGACATAATAAGTGTTAAAAATAAAACACAGAATATTTTTATTTTCATTTTATCTCCATTTAATAATAGATTTTTATTTTGAAGCTGACAAAAATATATAAAAAGATTTGGTTTCTATTATAAGCTGTGATGAGAGGTCAATTTTTTATATAAACGCGGTACTCCCACGGCTTTAGTTTTATTGACTTAGCCAGGGCAGCAACTTCAAACAACTTTCCGGTAAAGAACTCGCGGTAATCTCCGTCAGCAGATTCATTTAGTAGTTCTATTTCTATTGATTGATCTGAACAGTTAAATATAGAAAAAACAGTGTTACTTTCATTTTCTCTTAAAAAAGTAAATACACTTTCCGGATTATTGTTTGGAATAACTTTATAGCTGCCGCCCTTTAAACCGCTCCAAAGGGCGGGATTATTTTTTCTGAGAACATTTAATTGTTTATACAATTCGAACATATTATGATCTTTCCATTCGATCGGGTCTTTTTCAAAAAACTCCAGTCGTTTATCATTTCCTGCTTCCTGACCGGAATATATTAACGGCATTCCCGGAATAGTGTAAGTCAAAACAGCAAAAGTTTCAATAGCATCGCCTAAACGTTCAAAAACAGTTCCATTCCATGTATTCTCATCATGATTATCTGTAAACTGCATTCTGATTGCATAATCCGGATACTTATTTATATCCTGCTCAATATGATCAGTTAAATTATTAACATTATTTTCTTTACTGTAAATCCTGTTTATAATTTTATGCAGTTCCCAATCATAAGTCATATCAAAAGCAGCATAGTGCATTTCGGGAGTATCCCATTCAGCAAGCATAAAGACGGGTTTAATCTCGTCGAGCTGCGGCCTTACAAAATCCCAGAATTCAACCGGAACCATTCCCGCAAAATCGCATCTGTAACCATCAATGTTACACTCTTCAATCCAGAACTTTAAAGCATCCGCCATTTCAACCCATAGTTCTTTATTATCAAAATTTAAATCAATAACATCGTGCCAGTCATCTACTGGTGGAATAAAATTTCCAATTTCATCTCTTGTAAAAAACTCAGGATATTTTTGGACCCAGATGTTATCCCAGGCGGTGTGATTAGCAACCCAATCGATTATCACATACATTCCAAGTGAATGTATTTCATTAACCAGCTCTTTAAAATCATCCATTGTTCCGAATTCCGGATTTACATCTTTATAATCTTTTACAGAATAATAACTGCCCAGAGTTCCTTTTCTGTTAAGTTCGCCTATAGGATGTATGGGCATTAACCAGAGTATGTCAACTCCCAAATTTTTTAATCGCGGCAGATGATCGGAAAACGATTTGAATGTACCTTCTTCTGTAAACTGACGAATATTCACCTCATAAATGGTTGCATTATAAGCCCAATTAGGAGTGTTGGTCTGAGCAAAGTTACCAATGCTGACAAATAATATTAACAGATAAATATGAAGATGTAGTTTTTTCATTTTTTTTGCTCAACGTTTTTTATTTGTTATTCAAAGATAAATATGCGGAAATAAAAAGGGGATCAAAAAGATCCCTTAAAAATTGGTGAATATCCGAAATTAGATTTTATAGATTTTAGAATTATCCTGGCCCTCTTTGGACTCTGAATTTTTAAATTGATCTAACTCAATTTTAAGATCAGGATTTTCTTTTCTGCCTTTAGAGAGAGTCTGTTCAAGCTTAATTTTCTCCCGTATTTTTTGATATCGCTGGAGCGCGCGCTGGTTTTTAGCTATTTCATCGTGAAGTTTTTTCTTCATTGATGCCAGTTTTATTATTTGACCCCTATGATCTTCATGTTCAATCTTAATAGAACTGATAGAGTTTTGTAGTTCAACAAGTTCGGTCATTGCATCAGAAACTTTCTGATTTATTTCGCTAAGCCTGTCTTCATGCTCTTTAATATCTTTATCAATTTTATATCTTCGTTCCCGTGTATCTACATACTTACTATTCATAGTTCCGAGCATTTCCTCAAGTCCCTGTTCAATTAGAACTTTCTTTCTTAAGATCAAATCAGACTCGGCTTTAAGATCACTATTATAGTTTTTACGTTCAATCGCTTGCGTATCGAGTTTAAGAAGGTCGTTTTTAAGCTGTTCTTTCTTTTCCTCAATAACACGGAGCAGATCTTCAAAAGAATCAATTTCTGCCTGACGCATACTTAAAATTCTTTCACTTTCTTCAAGCGCGGAGATTTTTTCAAACAGTAGTTGGTCCTTCTCCTCGAGTTCAAGATCCTTTTTATTTATAATTTGCTCAAGAACAACCTTTTTCTTATTTATTTCATTCATTTCATTATTGAACTTCTGGAACATTTTTGTAAATCTGTTCTCAAGTTCAAAATTAGTGCGCTCAATTTCCTCTTTACGTTCTTCAAGAAGGGGAACAAGCTCTCTTACCTGCTGAGTTTCTTTCTGAAGTTTCGTATAGTTTTCCTGTTCAAGAATGATCTTTTTATGCAATTGCTCTTTTAGTACTTCAAGCTGATTTGTTTCTTCCTGAACGAGTAAGTGCTTTTGCTCAAGTTCTGAAACCTCGTTGGTAAGCCGGGATAGTTTTTTTGATTTAATATCAAGGTTTTCTTCTACAGCAAAAAGTTCTTTTTGTCTTAATTCAATTTGTTCAAAAACTTTTTGATGACGCAGGTTTGCATCGTTAATTTCTTTTAATTTAGAGGCAAGCTGGTTTTCAAGTTCTGTAGTTTCCTCTTCTCTGGATCTTAGACTTCTCTCTGCTTCTGCAAGGGCATCAATTTTTTCTTTAGCTTCATTCGCCAGAATATCAATACGTTTTCGAGTATTTTCTTCAGCTTCCTTTAACTGCGATAAATCAATCTTGACTGTTTCAGCGGTTTTTAAATGCTCACTTACTTCGGTCTTCAGCTCTTCAATTTTTTGAGTGGAAAGATGCTCCTCTTCCTTTAAGCTGAAAAGCTTTCTGGTTAGTTCAGTAACTTCTGATTTGGCATGTTCGTATTCTTCAATCCTGGATTTCAGCCCCGCTTCTATGCTGCTGAGTTCTGCAATTGAATTATTGATCCTTTCAATTTCCTGAAGCTTATCGTCAACTTCTGTGATTAACTCTTCAAGTTTAATACGATTCTGTTGTTCTTCAGCTTCAATTTCAGATTTGAACTTAACTAAATTATCAATCTCAAACTGAACAGCATTAAATTCCTCAATTTTTTTATTCAGAGTTTCTTCATCGGCCCGCAGGATTAACAGTTTTTGACTTATGTCTTCAACCTGCCTTGTTTTAAGTTCTAATTCATTGTTAAGCTCTTTCAGCCGCTCCTTTTGTTCACGTTGATTATCAAAAAGCGTTTTGCTTTTTTCAAGATCAGTCAGTAGATTTTTTTCAGTGTCTTTAAGTCCCTCTATTCTATGCGAAATTATTTTTTCTTCGTTAATAAGGGAATCTATTTTACTGTTGATAGAGTCAACCTCGGACTTCTTTTCGGACATCAGGTTTTCAAATTCTGATAGAGATTTTCCAAAGGAATCTTCTTTAAGTATTAATTCCTCAAGGTGCTTTTCAGCCTCACTAACTTTTACGCAAATCTCATCATATTCACGAGCTATTAATTTGGAGTCGGCTGACAATTTGCTTGTTTCTGAGTATTCTTTCTTCAGCTTATCAAGTTCTGAATTCTTCTGTTCAATTTCATCATTCAGCTGATCCATATTATTAATCAGCTCTTTTTCACTTATTCTTAAGTCTGTCAGTCTCTTATTAAAAGAAGCTATATTAAGTTTAATCTGTTCATAATCAGAAACTCTTGTATGCAGCGCTCGTTCGATTTCTCTAAGCTCATCCACTGCAATTTTTATTGCTTCGGCATCCCTTGTTTTTTCTGATGCTTCCTGTTTAAGCTGTTCTATTCTTTGTTTGTAACCTGCCTCTTCAGACTTCAAATCTGAATAGATTTGCTGCTGTTTTTCAATTTCATTATTAAGCGATTCAATCTCTTCAGCTTTTTGTAAAGCAGTTTTCTCATTTTCTTTCAAGAGATTTAGTTTGGCAGTTATTTCATCAACTTCCGATTGCTTGAGAGAAATATTATTTTCAAGCTCTTCTAGTTTTTGCCGATATTCAGAATATTTTTCACTTACATCCTGGTTTTCTTTTATATCGTGAAGAAGTTCATCCTCAACAATGCGAAGATTTTCAATGCGTTTCCGGGTCTCTTCCTCATCAAATTTTAAGTGTTCAAGATTTTTAGCGATGATTTCTGATTCAGTGCCCTTATGTGAAAGTTCCTGTTCAAGTTCTATCAGACGAATGCTTAAATTATCTTCAACGGATTTAAGTTCTTCATATCTTTTAACAGAACTTATCAGTTTTTCCTGAATGTTTTCCAGTTCATGTACTTTCTGCTTTAGTTCATTTTCAGAGTTTATAAGATTGTTGATATGATTTTGAAGATTTTCCGCTTCGGATTTTTTCTGTTCAATTTCTTTATTTAGCAAATCAAGTGTAACCCGGAATTCTTTCTCCTGCTCTTTTAAACTGGTCTGTTGTTTATCGAGTTTGGAAAGTTCGTCTTCATCCTGAATCAGTTCATCAATTTTATTTTTAACATCTGTTTCTTTGTCGGATAATTCAGATATGTGCTTTTGAATATTTTCAATTTCATTCTTCTTTGTATCGATTTCCTGTTGAAGCCAGTTAAGTTTTTTCCTGGATTTTGCTTCCTCTTCACTTAACTGCGATACTTTTTTAGTAATCTCTTCTAAACTTTTTTGTTTATAATTGATTTTATCAACCAGACTTTTCTGCTCAGCAATCAGTTTGTCAGACTTTTCTTCAACTCTTCTCAACTCATCTATTGCTCTTATTAGTCTCACTTTTTCAATATTATCAGCTTCAGCTTTTTTATCATCAATTAACCTTTCAAGCTGTTCTTCCCTGTAAGATAAATTGTCAATATTAGTCTGAACCTCGTCATAATGCTCTTTAAGATTATCAAGCCTGGATTCCAGTTCTTCAATCTCATTAAGAAGCTTGTTTTTATTTGCAGACGTTTCAGATAATTCACCATCTGAGGGCTGAAAAATCAGGTTTATTTCCTGCTCGGTAACAACCTTTTTTTCACGAATTATTTTTTCAAGAGATTTAATTTGTTCAGAATAAACAAGCAGGTTGTTTTGTTCTTCGTGTTTTAGCTCTCGCAACTGAGAAATTTCGTTATTCAGATTTTCGAGTATATCTTTTTTTTGAAGTTCCTCTTCTCTAAGGTAGTTTATTTCGGAGGAAAGGGTAAGTTTAAGTTCATTCAGTTCAGAAACCTCAGAGCGCATTTTACGCAGCACATCATTAAGATGCTGAATTGATTCTTCTCTTTCTGTAATAATGTGGATCCTGTTTTTAAGATCCTCGTTCTCTATTTCTAATTCACGTAAACGTTTAGAACTGAAAATTCCCATTGTTTTCCTGAAATTTCCTGTTAATAAGTTAAAATGTTGATAATTAGTAATTTATATTAAATAATATAACACGAAGTTAATTATTCGGGCGTTAATATTCAATTTGCCAATGAGTGCTTAAACTAAGAATTTATTTTTGCGATAGCATTTTTATAATTGCCCTGCAAAACTCCGGCAGGTCACCGGGATTTCTGCTGGAGATCATATTCCTATCTATCACAACCGGTTCATTAAACCATTCAGCTCCGGCATTCATAAGGTCATCTTTTATGCCCGGGGTAGATGTGCATTTATAACCCTTCATTATTCCTGCAGAGATTGGAATCCAGCCGGCGTGACAAATATGAGCAACAAGCTTGCCGCTGTTAAAAATCTCACGCGTTATATCAAGAACTTTTTTCTCGCGCCTAAGTTTGTCAGGTGCAAATCCTCCTGGTATTATAAGCGCATCAAATTCATTTGAATGAATTTCATCGAATGATGCATCGGATTTGCAGGGATATCCATGCTTGCCGGAATAGACTTTCATTTTAAATGATCCTGCTATAATTACTTGTGCACCTTCTTCTATCATACGGATTTTGGGATACAATAATTCAAGATCTTCATAAATGTCATCTACAAACATTAAAATCTTTTTTCCTGTCAGTTTTGGTTTCATAGCTTTCCTTCCCTGTATTGTTGTCTGAATCTTATTTTCTGAAGCTGTCTTTCAATAATTAAATCGGCAAGACCGCCGGGTATATCATCTTTGTCCGGACCGCCGAACAGTTCTGAAAGTTTTTTTTCACTTACATCGATTCTGTATAAAGTATTAAGTAAAAGTTCGTAATTGTGATCATACATCTCTTTTAGTTTAACTATAAGATAATTTCTGAATTCATCAAGTCTTTCAAAATCATTATTGGGAATCAATGTCCTGAACCTGTCATCAACAAAATCTTTCTCAACAAATTTTTGGAGAGAATATATTTCGTTTTTATCATCCATAATAACTTTAACCTTATTTATTCAAAGTGGTTTTTATTTGTTTCAGTAATACATAACAGGCATAGGTAAAAAACACAGCTGCAAAAACGTCAATTGTATAATGAACGTGCTGAAGAAGAACAGTAACAGCAACACTAATCGTACAGACAAAAAATATCAGTTTCAATAACTTTTTGTCCTCGAGAAGAAAGAATATAAATAAGGTTGCAGTATGTCCGGAAAAGAACAGGTCTTTTGTTAATGTTTGTCCGGTCCCGAAAAACTCCACAAACGGATCGTTTAGTATTCTTAAGGTTGCAGGAGGCTCAAGCGGCAGAAGATACATTGCGGCAATTCTCACACAGACCATTAAAGTGTAAAGTTGAATTGCGAATAGAAGTCTTTCCGGTTTAAGTGAAAATGAAACAACCGCAGTTAAGAGAGAGATGTATATTAATGCAAAAGTAAGCCAGGTTAAATCAACAGGATCAAAAAGTATTAAAACAGGATCGGTAAAAAACACACCTGGTCTTTCTTCAACGAAATTCAGAAAGTTTGTAAAAGAAAAAAGAATGAGTGCCAGCAGAACAACTGTAATCGCCAGTTCAATCCTGTTTCGCTTAACCGATATAAAATCTTTCCAGTTCATAATCCCCTGGAATGGTGAATTGATAGAGAACTAACTAAATACTAAAATTTAATATGACTAAGAAAATGCGGAAGCATCTTCCGCCAAGTCGGCCAGTCGTGAGTCATATCGTGACCCCACAAATCCAGCCAGTGTTTAATACCTCTTGCATTAAGACTGGCTGATAATCTTCGTGAAGCATTCGGATCTTCATAAGCACCTTGTCCCGATGCAATTATAATGCTTCTTCTTCTCATATGATTAAACATATATTCATCATCCCAATGCGGCAGATAGTCAACAGGAGAATTGAAATAAACATTATCGTCGTAATAACCTTTTGAGTAGCTTTTGAGATCGTAGCTTCCGCTCATTGCAATAGTACCGGAAAAGATATCAGGTCTTCTGAAAAAATTATTGGCAGCGTGAAGCGCGCCGAGCGATGCACCAGTTGTAATTATTGGTACCAATCCCTTACTATGATTGTGAATAAAAGGGACAACTTCCTCAACCACATACCGGTTATACTGCTGATGACGGATAGCTTTATGAGCGGGATGCATATTGTTGTTCAGCCAGCTTTCATTATTTATGCTGTTGATCGAGAATGCTTTTAGCTTTCCTTCACCTAAAAACCAGGATATGGTATCAATAAGTTGAAAACGTTCATATTCAAGAAAGTCTGCTGCTGCAGTGGGAAACATTAACAGTGCATAGCCATAATGACCGTAAACAACAATTTCCATTTCTTTGTTGAGATTAGGACTGTACCAGCGGTGAATCTCTCTGCTCAATATATTCTCCGTTATGTGTTTTTAATTATAAAAAAATGTAGAGTGAAGCTAAAGAAATGAGCTAAATTTTTAAAATAATTTTTGGTTTGAAATCTTAATTATCACTTTACTTTCAGGGTTTCTCGCCGTATTCGATACCATTGATTCTTGCATATTTACAAGTATAAGCCCCAACCCGATGGAATTCGAACTGATAAAGTCCAATTCCCTTAACAATTTTGTATCTTGGATAATAATTAATAATTAATAATTAAACTGCGGGTCAATCTCATCTCACCCAAAATATTTTCATCTTCAATTCCGTAACAATATGAATAGAAAGTGCGGTATGGGTCATTAAGCATATTGCTTCTAAACTTTTGACCTGCCTTAGCTGGCAAACTGTCAATAATCATTTCCATCTCATAATAAGGAAAATATCTGTAAACTAATGCACTGTTACTATCTATCCTTTCTAACCCTATTTCAATATAGCTACCGCCGGGAAGACTCTTAAATACAGATACGAAATAATGCGGATTATTAACAGTCGTATCAGAAACTATTTCTATTGAATATACCGGTGTGGAACCCTGGTAATATTCCCAATAATTCCCGATGTCAAGAGGATAATAATCAAGATACTCAGAAAAGTTTATCAGTCGGATTTCCGCTTCGGAAGTTAAATCAGCTTGAACAGTTATGAATATTGAGTCGTAATCAAACCCGGGTTTGTGAGCGTAAATCATATAATCTCCCGGAGTTATATTATCCATGGAAAAGTAGCCAATTGAATCTGAATGAGTTTCTTTTGTTTTAGGATATGTGGTTATCTTAACCTCTGAAAGAGGGAGGTCGGTGCCTGCTTCAACTATAAACCCTTGAATTTTTCCGATCGAAACAGAAACGATGGGGTTTTATTCTTTATCATTTTTACAAGCTGTTATAATCAAAATGATAATAATTACTGTGATATAATTATATGATGCCATTTTAATATCCTCCAGGCTGATGGAATTACTTACCTAACCTAGTATATCGTAAAGAACAATTAAAATCTAACCATTAGAAGAGTGTTTATCAATTAACGAATGGCAATTATAAACAGCAGTATTTCACAACTCCTTCACCAGCCCGGCATACTTCCTTTCAATTTTAAAATTAAAGCGGTAGAAATATTCCGGACGGAAAAAGCCGGTTGTTACAAATTTCACTTTTTCACCTTTTAGTCTGCTGAACAGTTCATTCATCAAGCCCTCGCTTATACCTTTTCTGCGGTAACGGTTTGCAACGACTATCTTTTCCATATGCACGGTTTCCTCGTCAGTGCGATAGTAAAATAATCCGCCGATGATAAAGCCCCTGTCGGATACAGCAACAAGGTACTGATGCTCCGGTCTGAAGTTCACATGAAGATTTGTTTCAATGAATAACTGATGGAGACGCGATATTTCTTTCGGATTTATTGGATGACGAATAAGATATGAGTTGCCGTCATTATCCTGAAGCTGCACAACAAGATTAGGCTGACCGGCTGCTTCACCTTTTATCTTTAACAGTGCCGCAGTATCACTTGGTTTAAGATGAGGATATCCAAGCCTGGTGATGAAGTACTCCTCTTTTTCTGTCAGTTCAAATTCAAAATGTAAAGTGGAAATAAGTTTGAGCGCCTCATCCCTTGTAATGGTACGGTTGCGTTGTTTTTTAACTATATCCCGCAATACAACTTTAAATCTTTCCTGTGAGTCAAAGAAAACAGTTTCAAGGAAAAACCTTGTTCGCGTTGCCGGATATTCAATCTCAAGATCAAAAAGTCTGTAGGTTTCATACAGTTCATAAAGCATCTGAGCCTGTGCCGAATGCGACGCATCATTGTTTAAGACAAACCACCGGTGGAATCTCTTAACTGCGAAGTACAATTGTTTGGGAAGAAAACCATGAACTTTTATTGTGTCGAGAAAGGTATCAATCCTGGAAAGAAAATGCTCTTTTAATTCAACATCAGACTTTAACAGTTCTCTTTTCAGTTTATTAATTAAAGAAACGCCATTTTCGTATCCCTCAACTTCAATCATTGCTGAAAATATTGAGTTGGATATAGACGCTTTTTTTATGAAAGGATATTTTTCCTCCATTAGCTGAACGAATCTTGAATAGAAGTTCATAAAGAATGAAAGGAGCGATTCAGTTTTCTGCCTGTTAGCAAAAGATGTTAAGATACAGCCGGTCTGATAGTCATGAGACGATACTTTAATATTTTCAGGTGAAGGATCTACAAGCTCAAGTTTGTATTCTGCAAACTTCCAGAATCTCAAATAAGCAGAAGCGGCATTCCATCCGAAGAATTTCCATAAGCTTGTTATTTTATCGAGCGAAGCCTCATCATTTTTTCTGGATTCACGCTGAATGAATCTTGCAACGGAATCACCGGCATTAAACTCTTCCGTCCACAAATTAAATTCCTCCCACAGACCGCCGAAACGGGATGCAAGCCGTTCACCTTTTATTTCTGTGCCCGCAATAATTATCCATTTAATTTCTTCATCAACTTTTTGGGAAGGTATATTTTTATAAACATGCAGGGTGATATCGTATGAACCCTGGAACCGGGTCTGCACTGCAACACGATAAACTGTTCTGTCTTCAAGTGTATAAAGCCTGCTTATCCACACACCGCCCGGCAGAAGATTATTTAAAGTTACAAGCACGCCGCCGGAAAATAGAAATACAGCTTCACGTATAACAGGTTTTTGAATAAGTGATCTTTTAAGATGCGCCACTTCTGTTTCAGGAATATCCTGTTCAAAAACAAGCACGTCTTCCCAACGATATTCTTCACCTGTTTCAGGATCAATTGCAACTTTCAGATTCATTCCAAGCCAGTTTCTAAGTCCCGCCCGTAATTCCATCCTTGCTTTATTCGCAAGGGTACGGATTTCCTTTTTACTGTAATACAATTCATATCGCAGAAACAATCTTCTAATCTGTTTATAACTCAACGGATGATTCACTCCGAAACTGATCAGCAGACGCACAAGTGAAGGAACAGGAGTTTTACCGAGAGCAGTTTTCGGTTTCAGTTCCTGCATATAGTGATGAAGCACCTGCTCAATTTCAAATAGATTTTCGTCCCCGCGGCTGATATTATCAACATAAGAAACCAATTCATCATCAAGAAGATCATAATTTATATCGAGATATGAAGTGAGCAGTTTCTTAAAATTCTCTTTTCTTAATTTCTGAGCGCCTGCACGGAATAGCTTTCTTCTTATTTCAAGATCAGAATTAAGCTGGGGACGTAATACTAAGTGACTTGCAAGCCGAAAGACAGAATTTGTTTCATCATTTAACACTGAATTGAAGTATGAAGCTGCCGATTCACAATCGGCTTTGTTGTCGGACTGGAGCAGAATACCGGCATAATGCAGTCCGAGTAAAGAATATTCTTTACCTGCGAAAATTTTAGAAAAACTTTTTCTTAACTCATCTGTTACCTTTATATCTGAAGTGTTATCAACAAAAAATATTTCCTTCTCGGCTTCTTTCTTTCTGTACCATTGGAAAATCCCTTCACCTGTGAAGTCGGTAAGTTCAACGTTTCCCAGCCAGTAAAAAGGATTAGTCAGAATGCTCTGGAGATCAACCTGTTTTGAATTTATTTCATAATGGTAGCTGCCGATTTGAAATATCCTTTTTTCTTCATCAACACATTTTATAATTAGTGAAGATTTCAGCTTTGGAATAGATAACAAATCACCCTTCATTTTTATATCGCGACTGAGTGCACCTTTTTCTCTCAGGAACCAGTTCGGAATTTTGATTTCATATTTACCCAGCGGAATACCTATATGATCCTTCTGATACATTGAGTGTATGGTTGAATCAAAATTCTTTTCAATGTTTCTGCGCTTGTAAGTTCCTTTGGGAGTAAGCTCATTGAAATCTTCACTGAAAGATCTGTCAATCAGTCTGAAATCAACAATCCTTTCGAAGGGTGCGAGGAAGTTATTTACAGTTACTATAATGGTTGAAAAATACTCCTGCTTCTGCCCCTCATCCATTTTCTTAAGAGGTGAGCCGGGGGTTTCCTCGTCGGGAAAAATAAGCACTGTGTTAAACGGAAGATGATCACCAACAAGAAACACCTGCTTCACAAATTCAAAATCACGGAACAGGTTTTCAATCTTCTGCGGAGCAATGGTTTCGCCCTTAACATTTTTATATATCTCCTTTTTGCGGTCAATGATTTCAATAAATCCCTCCGCATCCATCCTCATTACATCGCCGGTAGGAAGCCAGCCGTCACGGGTGAAAGTATCCGCATAATCCTGATCGTAATAACCTAGCATTACATAAGGTCCGCGGATTAATATTTCTCCGTCATCACCGAGTTTTATTTCAATGCCGGGCAGAGCTTTGCCTAAAGAATTTTCCCTGTACTGGAACGGGGGAGTCATTGTTATTCCGCCCGTAGCTTCTGTCATTCCGAATCCGCTCATAAGTTCAATGCCGTACCGCTGGAAAAATCTGAATATGTCCGGTGGAAGATATCCTGCTGCAGATAATCCCCATTTAAGCTCTCCTCCGGTTGCTTTCTTAACTTCATCAAGAATCTTTTCTTCATCCTCAACTTCAATATCAACTCTTGCGGTAATGTAATCGTAAAGCTGTATCCATTTTTTAGGAATGGAAATAAATATTGACGGCTTTACAGACTGCATATTGGATATCATTGTTTCAACGGCGGGATTTTCCATAAAGCAATATTCCGCTCCCCAGAAAATTGCGCCTGTCATTTCAAGATATCTTCCGAATGTATGATAGAGCGGAAGGAAGGCAAGGTAACGGTCATCATCACCAATTCCGGGAATTGCCATTGCACGGCAGAAGCGTTTGTACACTATGTTCATATGAGAAAACATAATGCCTTTTGGTTCGCCTGTTGTGCCGGACGTGTACATAAGTGTTGCAAGCGAGCCGGGTTCGATTGGAGAAGATGCGTTTTCATCGCTGACTGCCTTAAGTGATTTGAACTCATCAAAGCTTATTATCCAGTCGTCCGCCGCGTTTCCGTTTACCATCACAACGGTTTTTAAATGCTCAAGATCTTTTTTAACTGAGCGTATTTTAGAAAGCTGTTTTTCATCATCTGCAAATATCACCGCTGACTTTGCCTGGTTGAGTATGTATGAAATATGTTCAGGTACGGAGTTGGCGGGAATCATTACATTAACAGTGCCCGATGTTAAACAGGCAAGATCGAGCATTACCATATCAATACTGTTCTCAAGCAGGAATGCAACAAACCTGTTTTCTTCCGGAATGTTTTTCAGCAGTTGTTTTATTGATGACCGGTATGACGATACAATTTCACTTGTCTTTTCCCAGTTATAATCAATGGCGGACTTTCCTTTTATAATGCGGAAAAGTTTTTTCTTCCGGTACTGATCCACTCTATGGTTAAACAGAACATCAAACGTATAAGAACTGCTGAGGATAAGAGAATGAACAAGATATTCCCACCTGTTCTCACCATAAACTTTCTGCACAAATGCCGATACTCTAAAAAGGTTTAGATAATTGTGAATTACAGAAACAGCACTTCTGTTTTCTTTGAGATTCAGACTGTTAAGATATTCACCAAAAGTGAAAAATAATTCTTTATCAACTGCGGACATAAACTCATCGGCTATTTCAGAACTGAAAAGAGATGAGAAAATATCCTCCCACTGTTTCAATTCTGTTTGGGAGTTGAGATGATCATCTTTAATTGCACGGTTAAGCTCTATCTGAAGATTGTTTATCAGATCGCCGACTTCATCTTTTTCGAGTGAAGCTTTTCCGGCAAATACCTTATCACGTATTTCTGTTAATGATGAGTTCATTTTATTCTTTTATTTAAATTGTAGAAAATAGTCTGGTATGAAAATAAATATTTATGGGGATAGAAACTGTTATCAATTAAAATAAAAAACCCGGACAAGCCGGGTTTTGAAAAACATATAATTATAAAATAACTTTTATTTAATTCCTGCAATATCTTCAAGCATTGCAGTTGTAAGAGATTTTGGTCTTTCAATCGGGTAACCGAGTGCACGGTCCCAAATAATGTTTGATACAACACCAAGCGCTCTTCCTACACCGAATAATACTGTATAGAAGTCATACTCCGTTAATCCGTAATACCATTGTATAACGCCAGACTGTGCATCAACATTTGGCCAGGGGTTTTTTGCTTTGCCCTGTTCCTGCAGAATAGGGGGAGTAACTTTATAAAGCACGTCGACATATTTGAATAACAGATCATCGGGCAGATGTTTTAAGCAGAATTCCCTCTGAGCCATATAACGGGGATCTGTTTTTCTTAAAACTGCGTGTCCGAAACCGGGTATAACCTGACCTGAGTTCAAAGTATCCCAAACAAATTTTTTCATTTCGTCTTCGGTTGGAACTTTACCCTGCATCTGACCCATAACACCCTGCAGCCATCTTAGTACTTCCTGGTTTGCAAGTCCGTGTAATGGTCCGGCAAGTCCGTTTATCATAGCAGAGATAGAGTAGTAAACATCGGAGAGAGCACTTGCAACAAGGTGACCGGTATGAGCACTAACGTTACCGCTTTCGTGATCGCTGTGAAGAATGAAATACATTCTTGCAACATCATCATAAGGTTTTTTGATTCCCATCATATGAGCAAAGTTGCCGCCCATATCAAGTTTAGGATCAGCAGGAATTATATCGCCGTTTTTATATTTCAATCTATAAATGAATGAAGCCAATCTTGGAAGGCGTGCCAGTAAAGTTAAACCATCTTCATAAGTTGCTTCCCACATATTATCTTTGTTCAGATTGCCGGCTTCGTATTCTTTAACGAATACAGATTCTCTCTGCATTGCAACTATACCTGCAGAAAGCATTGCCATTGGATGTGAATCGGCCGGAAGCGCTTTCAGCATATTGAACACGTACTCCGGAACATCTTTTCTTTTATTGAATTCATCGGCTACTTCCTCTACATCCTTTTGGGTTGGTATTTCACCGGTAAGTAATAAATAGAAAAATCCTTCAACGTAGGGCATTTCGCTACCGGGCACTTTAGGTAGTTTTTCCATAGTTTCGGGAATTGTAAATCCGCGGAATCTTATTCCTTCCATCGGATCGAGATATGAAATATCAGTAACAAGACTTTTCACACCTCTTGCTCCGCCAATAACCTGTCCTATGTTAACTTCACCAACTTTTACATCACCGAATTCTTTAACAAGGCGGGTGGTACGCGGGCGCCACTCATCAATTTTTTCTTTGAGCTTGATTTTTAATGAATTGGACATGTTTCTCCTCCTGTGATAAGGTTAAACTTGAAGTTGTTTCTCCCCTGATGAGTTTGTATGAAGATTATAAAATGTCAATTATGCCAAAGGTATTTCTTTGGATGAAAGTATATAGTGACTAAGAAATCTAAAAGACCTCTCCCTTTTGGTTGATGTGACAATATAAATTTCACACAGTCTCTGATCAGAGAAACAACAATTAATGTATTTTAATATACTAATAATAATAAATTATGTACATAGCCAATTATTAAAAATATCAAGTTTAAATAGGCGAAATTCTTTAATATTTGCTTTTTGGAGGTTATTAGAAAACAATTTCTTTACCCGGCTTTGCAGCATGAACTCTTTTCACTGGAAATAATTTCAGGATTTCTGCTCCCATCCAGTCGATTGCTTCACTTTCACCATGTACAAGAATAACTTTTTCGGGCTTCAATTTTTTTACAATAGAGATGAGATCTTCTCTTTTTGCGTGAGCAGAAAAGCGGAAATTTCTTATTTCACATTTAACTTCGTTTGCTTCAGAAAATCCCGTCATTCGTATCTTATCGCCACGCTTTGCATTTGTAATAATATAACCCGGTGTTTCGGGATCCATATATCCAACAGTAAAGATGGCGGTATTTTTTCTGTTCAGCCAGGTTCTTGCAAGATTAAAGGATGCGGTGCCGGGTATCATCATACCGCTTGATGCTAGAACAATACAAGGCTGTTTGAAAAACTCGTTCGTGTCTTCTACTTCATTTATATCTTTTACAGGAATGTTTGATAGTTCAAATTCAGGATCAATCATATTAACCACATAACGATTATAATCATAAATACGGCTTATCTTTCTGCCAATTCCGCCCGTGTAAATATCAACAGGAGCAATTCTGCCTTTCTGTATCTGCTGCCATATAGTGGCAAGCATTTCCTGTATTTTACCAAGTGCAAAAACCGGGATTAAAACAGAGCCGCCATTTGTAAATATCGTATTCATCTCTTTTGCTAATCTTAACGATTCATCTTCCCAACTGTTAAGTAAGTTGGAATCAGTTGCACCGTAAGTTGTTTCAAGAATAAGAGTATCAACTTTTGTCTTCGGAATATTTCCGCCGGAAATTAATGTTTGATTTGTAAGGTTTATATCTCCGGTATAAAAAATTTTCTTTTCCTGATTTTCCAGAAGTATAGATGCGGAACCCAGAATATGTCCCGCATCATAAAATGTGCATTGAACTTTTGACTGATCGTTATGAAGATAACCTGTCAAATCAAATTTTTCATTGTAAGCTTTATAGTCAATCGTTTTTATCAGAAGATCAACTTCATCGTGCGAATACACTTCAAAATTTTCGTCTTCACCAATTTCCTTTTTTAAAATAGAAACTGAGTTGTGCAAGGTAAGTTCTGAAATTGCGCGTGTCTGCGGTGTGGTTGTTATATGAATGTAAGGATGTCGTTTAACAAGAAAAGGAAGCGAACTTAGATGATCCTGATGAGCGTGAGAGATCAATACGTGATCAACAGTAAAGTTTTCAATAAGATTGTAATCCGGCAGAGATTCAAATCCGGTTTTACGGGGATGCATTCCGCAATCAAGTATGATTCCGTTTCCGTTAATGTTTAAGTAATAGCAGTTTGCTCCTATTTCATCAGCACCGCCGAGAGGGAGGAAGGAGATCACCGGTCTATCCTGTATGAAGATTGGAATAGTGGAATGTTGGAGTATTGTAATAATTAATCATCATTGTTCCATTAATCCAATATTCCATAGAAAGCCATATATTACAATAAACCTTCTGCGTAGTTTCAATCTGTTGTTCCTATATCAATAAGAGTTATTCCTGTTTATCTCTCTCTTCCTGTTCTCTTCGCATCTGTGCTTCAATATCACTAAGATCAACAGTGTTTAAAGAAATATCCTCCGGCACACGGAACCTGTCTTCAGGGACGCGAACATCTTCTTCAATCTTTCTTGCTGTAACAGTAATGCTTACCGGACCCGAGCGTTGTTCGGATTTGAGTAAAACCCATTTCCAGTACCAGGCTCGCATTCCGATATTTCTGAATTCATAAACATCACATTCTTTACCAAGAAATTCTTCGTTACCAAGTTTAACTCCGCCGAGTCTAATTATGGCCTGTTCACCCAATTCATTAAAATACTGCTGACCTTCAAGCTCGATCTTTAATTCTTTAAGCTGGCTTTGTGATTTTGTACCGGTTTTAGTATCAAGATTAATTGTGTATTGCCAATCACCGTCGGTTATATTTAACAGGTTAGCAGTTTTTGAAAATTGTCCTACGGTAATAGTTGTATTGGAATACTCCGCTTGTCTTGAGCCCCAATTATCAAAAAAGAGCCTGCGCGAACCTTCTTGTGAACCTGAAACATCGTATTCGATAATGGCAGATTTGATACCATATTTGCGTTCTTTAATCAAGGGAGATTTCGAACCATCAATGTCTGATCCATCTTTGCCGGAATCACCGCAGGAGAAAAAAGTCAATACTGCCGCAAGATATGTTAAGGTTAGTAATTTTTTCATAACTAATATTTTTTATGATTTTTTATTCTTTTTCCTGATTAAAATTACTGAATGCTTTTCGATACTTCAAGCATTTTATTTTATTGCCCAGATAATATCTGAAAATGTTACTTTTCCTTTTTCGAATTCAAATTTCATAAGATAATCAGGATTAAAGCCGAGCATATATTTTTCAATTCTTTCTTTAAGCCAGCCAATTTCAGCTTTTAATTTCCAATCTTCCCTATTATTTGAATACAGAACAACGAACAATCTGTTCTTTAAATGTTTACGTTTTTGCTGTGATTGATTTCTATAAAGCCATTTTATCATTTCATCAGTATGTTTAATTGCATCTTCAATTTTGTGCGGAAAGTTCTTCGGATAGACTGATGTTTTGTGATCAAATGTTACATCATTAATTGTAAAATCTATCAGCTTGTCTTTTTCATCCAACGCAGGTTTAACTCCCGGCATTGAACAGAAAATCTGTTCAATGCATTGAGCCGACCAGAAGTTATACCATCTGTTTAATGCATAGTTAAAATAATCTTTATAGTTATCCTGCATTTTAAACCGGGTCTCTATTTCCTTTAATACCTCATCAAAGGAATTTATTCGGTAAATAAAGTTTGTGACATTGTCGAAGAGATCATTCTGCTTACGTCCCCAGATGTAAGGATAGATTAATCTTTTCTTTAACTCTGTTTCTATTTTGATTAAACTATGTTTCATAAGGCAGCCTCAACCTTCAGGTTGAAAGAAGATGCCGTGTGTTTCTGTTTTTTGATATTGTTAAGTATCATTATTCATTCGGGATATTTCGCAAGCTGAAGAGTCTGTTGCTTAACTCTGAAAGTGCCCTTTCGAAGGAGTCTTCTGCCATAGGCATCCCTTCGGGAGACTGAGAAATCCTTCAATAGATCACGAAAAAGATTTCTCCCGTTGGCCGAAATGACAATTATGTGACTTCTGCAACAAACACTGAAGCTTGCGGCTACCTTGAAATTATTTTTTATTTCTTCTGAAAGAGAAAAATGTACTCATGCTTAAAAATGTAAAAACCTCCTGCAAGTGCACGGTATCGCCACAATTCCTTCTGATTCATTTTTCCTTTTGTCTCTTCAAAGTTTTTTACAATTGTTGATTTAAGTTTATAACCTTTTTTGATGAGATCCTTCATCAGATAAAATCCAAGCGGTATCCATTCACCGGAGGAATATTTGTCACCTATAACCACAGCAAAGTATCTGCCTTTATTTAGTACAGAAAGGGCATTATCCGAAACTTTACCAAACATTGATAAAAACTTATCTACTGTTTCCGCATTAGATAGATCGTTTTGTTCGTCACTGAATTTTATTATATCCCAGTAAGGCGGATGCATAATTACAAACTGAACAGATTTAATTTTTAGTTTGTTTAATTTTTTCTTAAGATCAATTGATGTACTGTCAGCGTTAATAATTTCAGTTTTAACTTTATACGGGTTTCCTTCCTTTTTAATATTACTCTTCGCGAGAACTGCTACACCAGGTTGAAGTTCAACACCTATTCCGTTTCTTCCAAGTCTTTTACATTCAATTAATGTTGTACCGCTGCCGAGAAAAGGATCAAGAACCCATTCATTCTTTTTGGTGTACCTGCGTAAAAACTGATTTGGAATCTGCGGAATAAAATTTCCCCAGTAACCTGCATTGTGGGCACCGGATTTATCGCGTTTATCAAGTATCCATAGACTATCTGTGATTATGTCATCATATTCTTTCCAGCGGTTAAGGTTAAGATCATTCACTTTGCCGGGTTTTATTTCTGACAGACTTTTGATGAGACGGCTTATATAATATTTTGTTCTTTCGAGAGTGCGGGTTTTAAGGATCTGTTCAAACTCTCCAATAAGAAATGAAAGATTTACTTTTTCATTATCTCCGTTAATCATCAAAGATATTTCATTCTTTTTTGATGAAAAAACTTCAGCCTTTAAGGGAGAAATTCCTTTTCTAATCTGGTTAATATCTTCAAATTGTAAAATATCGTTTAGTGTTTGAATCAGATCTTTCATAAGTCAGTTTATTTCATCTTTAAATTTCTTTTCGATCATAGAGGCAATCTTTTCACCAATGCTTAACGATGCAGTCGCTGCCGGTGATGGGGCATTTAATACATGTATCATTCGTTTTGCTTCAACAATTCTGAAATCATCAACAAGTTTTCCGTCAGGTTCAAGTGCCTGCGCTCTCACTCCGGCTCCTTCGGGATATACATCATCATACTGAACATCAGGAATTAATTTCTGCAATGATTTTACAAACAGTTTTTTACTGAACGATCTTCGGAATTCACCAATACCCATTTTATAATGCTTCATTGCCATTTTCCAGAAGCCGGGATAGAATTTCATTTCAACCATATCACGAAATGAAAAATCAGTTTTCTTATATCCCTCACGCCTAAATGCAAGTACCGCGTTAGGACCAGCTTCAACGCCGCCTTTTATCATTCTTGTAAAATGAACTCCGAGAAACGGATACTGCGGATCGGGGACGGGATAAATTAAATTCCTAACTAAATATTCTTTTTCTTTTTTCAACTTATAGTATTCACCTCGGAAGGGAATAATTTTAAGTTTAGGATTAACTCCGCACAACTTGGCAACCCTGTCGGACTGAAGACCTGCGCAGTTTACCAGCATTTTTGTTTTAAACTCATCATTATTAGTTAAAATAACAATTTTAGAATTGAATGTCTTAACAAAACTTACTTTTGAATTCGTCCTGATTATTCCACCTTTATTTATGATCAACTCTGCATATTTGTTTACTACATCTCTATAATCAACAATGCCAGTTTGCGGAATGAACAAACCAGCCATTCCATTTACTTGAGGTTCATAATCCTTTAATTCGTGCTCACTTAATCTTTTTATCCCTATTAGTCCATTTGCTTTTCCTCTTTCTTCAAGAAGATTAAGGGCTGGAATTTCTGACTCAGAAGTAGCAACCACAATTTTTCCGCACTGGTCATACTTTATGTTATGCTGCTCGCAGAATTGATACATCATTTCCCGGCCGGAAGCACAGTTCAAAGCTTTTAGTGAACCGGGTTTATAATAAAGACCGGAATGGATAACACCGCTGTTATTTCCCGTTTGATGGGCGGCAAGTTCATTTTCCGCTTCAAGAATAAGAATTGAATATTCCTTCTGTTCCAAAAGCTTTAGTGCAGTTGCTGTTCCAATAATTCCACCACCAATTATTGCTATATCAAATAAATGGTTCACTCAATTTCTCTAAAAAATGTATATTAAGAAATCATTAAGGGCTTGACTTTTACATTTATGTGTTATAACATATAAATGTAATTTTTAATTATTAAATAAATTCAGGAATTTGTCTCATTTACACCTGTGAATATAACTAATAGAGTTAAAGTGTTAAACAGGCATAATCTTGATTTTAAAATATTTTTATGGTGAACTAAATGAATAAGAACCAAAAGATCATTTTAATTGTTGGGCTGTTATTGATTGCAGTAATTTTAATTTACTGGCAGACCCAGGGCGGAGATATACTCACAAAAACCCAGGTACAGGTTGAAAAAGTTGATGAACTTTTTAATACCACCTATATGGAGTGGGAAGATAAGTTTGTACTCGGACTTGATTATGCCGGAACAGCATCAGCAGTAATAGCAGTATTATCAGGAATTTTAATTTTTTTATTCAGAAACAAAAAACAGGAGAAACAATGAAAAAAACACTTTCGTTAATCGCAGTACTGATCTTTTTCAGTACATCTTTATTTGCCCAGGGCTTTAAGGTTAAGGCTTCGGGTGATCAAACTTTTAACTTCGCGGACCGTGGAGGTAGAAACCAGGCAACATTCTTCAGCACTACTCCGCTTGAAGATATTAACGGTTTAACCAATGATGTAAAAGGTACGGTTACTTTTAATGTTAGCGACTTAAAAACACTGAAAGGAAAAATTTCAGTATCAGTAGCTTCAATTAAAACAGGAATTGATTTAAGAGACGAACATTTAAGAAGTGAAGACTGGCTTAACGCATCAGCAAATCCTGAAATTACGTTCACTATTAAAAATGTCAGTAATTTAAAGGTTCTGGAAGACAACAAACTTGAAGCTAAAGTAACTGGCGATATTACAATTAATGGAGTAACAAAAGAAGTAACATCTGATGCAACTTTAACTTTCTTAGATGAAAGCGAAATGACCAAATCAAGAGCGCCCGGCGATCTGCTCGGTGTTCAGGCAAAGTTTAAAGTAAGACTTTCAGAGTTTGGTGTTAAAAATAAAATCATTGGACAAAAAGTTGCTGAAATTGTTGAAGTCGGCGTAAATATGGTCGGATCAAACGCTAATTAAATTATTCCTGTTGTTATTAAATATAACCCGGTTCTGAATAAGGATCGGGTTTTTTAAAATTTAAGATTGACAAGCCTTTACATTTCCAATCATCAAATCAGCCATTCAATCAATCCCCTTAAATTTTTTATCTTTGCATATCAAAATTATCGGGAAATTTAATGTCTAAAGTAATTACAATTTTCGGTAGCTCATTTCCCAAAGAAGGGGATGAGCAATACACTTTTGCATATAACCTTGGGGCAGCATTGGCAAAAAAAGGTTTTGAAATATGTTCGGGCGGATTTTATGGAGTCATGGAAGCTGTTTCAAGAGGTGCAATTGAAAACGGGGTAGAGGTTTATGGAGTTACTGTAGATCTCTGGGGATCTGAACCCAATAGTTTTATTACCAGGGAGATCAGGTGTAAAAATGTTTTTGAACGTATTGAAAAATTAATGCAGCTCGGAGATGGTTTTGTTATTCTGCAGGGGGGAACGGGAACTTTTCTTGAACTGGCTTCGGTATGGGAATATTTAAATAAAAAATTAATGGATAACAAACCGATTGTCTGTCATTCTTCTATGTGGAAAACGATAGTGGAGGTTATGGATAAACAAATGGTTTATGAAAACCGTCAATCCGGTTTGGTAAAATGTTTTGATACTGTTGATGAGATAATTGGTTTCCTTACAAAAATCCATTAACCAGTTAAGTTTCAACAAAAAACGAGCACAAAAGATTAAACTTAACCCTGTACGGGTTAATGATATTCCATCGTACTGCCGCCGATAAACTCCCTTAATACTGAATCACCCGGAATTGCCGATTCATCTGTAACAGATGTAACAGTTTTTAATAAGTTATAAACTCTTGTTGATCTTTCATACGCATCTGCTTTAAGAGGATTATCTTTAAACATCGTTGTCCATTCTTCAAAAAGTTTTAGCATCCTATTTGCATAAATGGGAACTTCATAAGGCATACCGCTGCTTATAACAAAATCTGCTGTATTAGAATATGGAATGATGTTCCTTAGCTCGCTTGAACGTACGTAATGCCAGTGCTCTAAAGTCTGCTGAGGTTTATAAGCTCTGTAAACAGAATCACGAAGCATTCTTCTTATTAATCTTAAATCTGTCCAGCGTATATATTTTCCATCAACACCTTTCATTTGAAGAAGAGGTTCAAGGTATAACTTAAATTTTACATCAACAGAAATGTCTTTGCTGAAATCAGGATAAAGTCCGTGCAAGCTGTCAATCAACAGCAGTTCATCTTTTTCCAGTTTCATGGGTGTAACATCGAGCTTTCTTGTACCGGTTTTGAAATCGTAATATGGAATTAATACCTCTTCACCTTTGCTTAGTCTGACAAGATGTTCATTGATAAGTTCAAGATCGAGAGCCTGTGGTGTTTCAAAATCATAATCTCCGAATTCGTCTTTTGGATGAAGATCGAGATCGAAGAAGTAATGATCAACAATAAGCGCTTTAAACTTAAATCCTTTCTTCACAAGCTTTTGTTCAAGCTTCAAAGTTGTGGTGGTTTTACCTGATGATGAAGGTCCGCTTATCATTACCATTCTCAGTGAATCCAGTCTTTCAATAATTAAATTAGCTGCAAGTTCAACATCATCTTCATAAAGACATTCTGATTCGTGAACAATATGAGCAAATTCACCTTTTGCAATTCTTTCATTAAGATGATTTACGGTGTGCAGATTATGCGAAACAGCCCAATCGAGATTACGCCAGATCTTCTGCCAGGGAACATTTTCGTTTAATTTTGATGCATATCTTCCCTCGGCTTCTCTTCTTCTTGCGGCTTCTTCACGGTAAAGAATAAATTCTTTTGCAACTTTTGCATGTCCGTTTTCAATTAATACCTTTTCAACAATATCCTGAATATCCTCTATCTGAAGTGTGGTTTCCCCGGGAAATTTTATATTCATCATTTCTACAACTTTCTCAGATAATTTCTGAGCAGTTTCCTTATCCCTGCCGCCCACAGATACAGCGGCACGGTAAATAGCATTTGCAATTCTCTCCTGGTTGAACGGAACGATTGCTCCGGTTCTTTTAATTACCTGTTTTATATGAGTGTGCATTTTATCTCCATTTGAAACAATGAAATTCAACTTAGCAAAATTATGAAATAATATTCTTTAATACTCATCTTTGTAAAACAAGAATAAAGGTGGACAACAATGTAACTATTGTTTATTTTTCTGCAAGTTAAATTATCCCCGATTTGAATTAAGTGAGGATGCTATGAAAAAAATATTTTTACTGCTTGTTCTTTTTTCTGCCCAGTTGTTTGCACAATACACTACTCCAAATACAGGTGTTAACTGGTCTCTTGATGATCTGGTTACTAATTCAGGCGGAGTTGTGACAGGAAGCTTCCCGAATTATACAATCAACCAAAAGGTAATTGTCTCGGTTAATGATCAGGTAAATGTATTGCCCGGCTCAGTTGTCACTTTTACCGCAGCGACATCGGGATTTGAAGTTAACGGTATTTTTCAGGCAATCGGAACTGCTGCCGATTCAATAGTTTTCACGTCATCAGTACCTGATTCAACCGGATACTATGAAGGATTTAGATTTAATGAAAACACATCAGCAAATGTTTCAACGATCAGTTATGCAAAAATCTTTTATGCTGATTATGGTTTCCGTTGTATTAGTGTAAGTCCTGTGCTCTCAAATTCTCATCTCTTTAAATGCGGAAGAGGAGTTCAGCTAAGCGGATCAAATGCAACTATACAGAATAATGTAATTGAACGATCTTACGAATACGCCATCACAATGACACTTGGTTCATCTCCGCTGATAGAGAATAACTATCTAATCAAAAATAATACACGCGGTGTATCTGCTTTAAATCAGATTAGCATTGGATTACAGGGAAACAACTCACCCATAATAAGAAATAACATTATTGAAGGCGGCGAAAGTGTCCCGACTGGCGGAATCAGTCTCTGGGTTAGCGGAGCGTCAGCATCTTCAAATGCAATTATAGAAGGCAATGAAATTTTCAATAACAGTTTCGGAATGACTCTTTTAAGCTCATCAAACGGAGTTATTAATGCTGTTGTTCGTGATAATATAATTTACAACAATAATATAAATCCAAATGCACAGGTATCCGGAAGCGGAATAAATGTTAATGGAAGTCCGTTTAATCAGCCGGTAATTACCCGGAATATCATTTACGGCAACTGGTGGGGAATAACTATTCAGAACGGAACAACTGTGCAGCCGGGACCTCAGCCGAACATTGGAAATATAGAAAACGCTGATACAACTGATGACGGCCAGAATATTATATTCAACAACATTCAGGGAACAAATGTCTATGATATGTACAACAACTGCACCAATGATATTTATGCACAGAATAATGATTGGGGAGTTTATGATTCTACATTAATTGAAAATAATATATTTCATAAGGTTGATAATCCGGCACACGGACTTGTTATATTTACGCCTTTCTCGGGTCCGATTCCGGTTGAACTTGTTTCATTCACAGCAATTGTAACCGGAACTTCTGTTCAGCTGAGTTGGTCAACTGCTTCTGAAACAAACAATGTGGGCTTCGAAATTGAGCGTAGTGTCATTTCGAACGGAGTGAGAAATCTTACTTGGGAGGAGATTGGTTTTGTTGAAGGAAAAGGAACTTCAACAGAAATTCAGAATTACAGTTTTACAGATCAGAATGTGGTTTCAGGAACAAATGCTTACAGATTAAAGCAAATTGATTTTGATGGAAGCTTTACATACTCAAATTTAATAGAAGTTGAATTTATACTGCCGGTTGAATTTGTTTTGGAACAAAACTATCCTAATCCATTCAATCCCTCAACAAAGATTCGTTTTGTCATTCCGAAGGAAGTGAGGAATCTTAAAAATTTCTCATCGCAGGCTTCTCGAAATGACAATATGCTTGTAACGCTAAAAGTGTTTGATGTACTAGGTAATGAAGTTGCAACAATTTTTAATGAATACCAACCAGCAGGAATTTATGAAGTTGAGTTTAATGCCTCCTCCGCCGCAGGCGGATTATCAAGCGGAGTTTATTTCTATAAACTGCGTGCGGGTAATTTTATACAGACTAAAAAACTTTTACTGCTAAAGTAAGAATAATCCAAAAGCCCTCCCCCTGGGGGAGGGTTGGGTGGGGCTGGCTCTACCTATTCCTCAATCTCAAACACCGGTTTAATATCCACAGGAAGTACTGCAAGCTTATTTCTTAATGCTTCAATGGATGGAGAATTAACAGCATACTTCTCCATCAATGCTTTCGCACCATCGTAATCTCCCTTCGCCTGGATCATCAGCACTTTTGTCGCAAGCTCCTCTAATGTCGGAAATATCTTTTCAAAATTTACTTTTACTTTTTGCGCTTTTGAATCATATTCATAAGCACCTTTTTCAAGGAAGTAATTATAAATGATAGCATTGCCTCCGCCATGAGCTGAGGTTATTCCGAATCTCATAGAACGGAAAGCACCGGCAAGAAAAGTTACCCATATTTCTTTTTCGATTTCTTTTGGATAAACGCCTTTCTCTATCATAAACATATTGTTATACATTCCGAGTATATCTGCCTTGCACTCTTCTAAAATTGAGTAGGTTTCTTTTAATTCCTTTTTTACTTCTGTATCTCGTCCGTCAACTTTAATAAAGCCGGGTCCGACTCCGTGCGACATTTCATGCATTAACGTATGATTGAAGAATGCATCAAATGTTACATATTCTAACTCAGTTTCATCAAGAACCATTTCCGAAATAGGTTTCAGCAGCTTGGCGAACTTTGCTTCGTGAATATTTTTAAGCATTACTTTTTTTGAGCCTTTTGCTTGTCTGACTCTTTCATCATTAGGAAGATTGAATGCCAGCGTTTGCACCCCTGCTTTTGTATCCCCGGCGGTAAATACAACATTGGTTACAACCATAGGGGATTCACTTCCACGCTGATAATTTTTATGTTCATCCGGCAGTGGTAGATTCTTCTCAATCTCATCCAGATAGTTTTCAAAAACTTCAAGCTTCTTTGTTTCAACGGGATCTTTTATCGTTACAAAACTTTCAAAGGCGGCTTTATAATTAAATAACCCGTCTTCATAAACTTCATAAGGACCGATCACAACCTCAATCTTATGATCTTTTAAATCCATCCAGTCCATATCACTCTGGAAGTAATCATTGGTTAAGAAAGCATCTGCTCTGGAGTTAAGGTATTTTTTGAGTGAAGGATTATCTGCATAAGAAGCAGCTTCTTTTAACAGCATCGATATTTCAGTCAGTTTATCTTTATAATACTCGTTGTAGGGAACAGCTTTTAAAGCATCGCCAGCTCTTCTTATCACAGTAAATTCATTTGTAAATGATTTTTCATCTGCGGGATTAGCTTTAATCCAGTTTTCAAATTCCTCCTTTGTAATATCTTCAGGATAATAGTTTGCCCCTAATGGTTTTTCGCTATCACCCATAAACTGCTTATCATTATCAAGCCTGTCGAACGGGCCGAACATAATTTTAAAGAGTTCAAGTTGATGTTCTAATTTGTTTTTTATATCCGGATCTGTTTCGGTTTCTATTTTTGCAAGAAGTTCGCTTCTTATTCCCAAATTTTTTGAGTAAACCTGTTCAAGAAACAGATCATCTATTATTTTAGATGCCTGGTAAAGTTTTTCAAGAACAACCTTTTCCCTGTCATCAAGAAGATCTTCATTGTATTGAATTTCAACCGGAACGAATTTGTTAATTTTATCCTGAAGCATTTTTATTTCCTCCGTTGTGCTTATCTCATTATCGGAAGTTCTTTCAGCACATCCAATAATAAGAAACACGGCCATTAAAATTGATGATATTTTAATCATTTTATTCATCTCATTATTCCTCTGTTAACTATTGTGGTTTGTGAAATAGTTTTTACTGTGTTAAATATAATTATAATGATAAATTTAATCAGTACTATTATAAATTATAAAACACATGACCATCTTCAAATAAATATACAACCGCCAATCATAATCTTTTCATTATTACATAATCTTCTCATTAAATTTGTTAAAAACATTATATATTTTATTACAGGTGGAGTTATGAAAAACCTTTTTCTTTCCTTAATTATTTTTCTTTTCGTTTTTACTTCCTCAATACTTTCTCAAACCAAGGAGCGGAGCGAAATACCAGAAGGTTCCAAATGGAATCTTACAGACTTATATCCCGACATAAATGCCTGGAATAAAGAAATGACCAGCATTTCAGAAAGAATTCTTGAGCTGCCTAAATACCAGGGTAAGCTTGGTGAAAGCAGTAATACACTTTATAATGCGCTCAGCACTTATTACGGTATTATGAAAGATTATGGTAAGGCAGTTACTTACGCTTATCGGCTTAGTGATGAAGATATAAGAATATCAGATAACCAGGCATTAACACAGCAGGTTTCAAATCTTGGAACGAAGTTTGGTGAAACCGTTGCTTTCTTCAGGCCTGAAATTCTTGAAATCCCAAAAGAAAGAATTGATAAATTCTTTTCTGAGAAACCGGAATTAAAAGATTACAGAATGTTCATCGATAATATACAGAGGTTAAGAAAGCATACACTTGGTGAAACCGAAGAAAGAATCCTTGCGAGTTTTGGTTTAGCTGCCGGAACACCGTCAACGGTATACAGCATATTTACTAATGCTGAAATGCCTAATCCAAAAGTTATTCTTTCAGATGGTGAGGAAGTTGAGTTATCTGCTTCGGCGTATACGAAATATCGGTCAACTCCAGTCAGGGAAGATCGTGAAAAAGTCTTTAAAGCCTTTTTTGAAAATCACGGCAATTATAAAAACACTTTGGGAACTACACTTACCGGTGATGTTAAAAATGATTTCATCTATGCAAAAAACAGGAATTACAATTCTGTACTTGAATCAGCATTAAGCGGAAATAATATTCCGACATCTGTTTATGAAACATTAATAAACCAGATAAATAAATCATTGCCGACTCTTCATAGATTTCTTGATCTTAAAAAAAGAATGCTTGGAGTTGATCAGCTTCATTACTATGATCTTTACACATCAGTTGTTAAAAAAGTAAAAATGGAGTTCCCGCTTGAACTTGGACAGAAAAAAATCCTGAATGCGCTCAGCCCTATGGGTAAAGATTATCTATCAACCATTGAAAAGGCGTTCAATGAAAGATGGATTGATTACTATCCTAACGCCGGAAAGCGAAGTGGCGCATACTCCACAGGTGGAGCTTACGATGTGCATCCATACATACTTATGAACTGGAATGATGATTATGAATCCGCTTCTACCTTAGCACACGAGCTTGGACACACTATGCACAGTTATTTTTCTAATATACATCAGCCATATCCAACCTCAAACTATTCCATTTTCGTTGCGGAAATTGCTTCAACTATGAATGATAATTTTTTCAGCACGTATATGATTAAAAATGCTAAAACTGATGAAGAAAAACTTTATCTGCTTGGGAGCTATCTTGAATTATTGAGAACAACTATTTTCCGTCAGACATCATTCGCAGAATTTGAATGGGAGGTTCATAAGCGAATTGAAGCCGGGGAACCGTTAACAGGTGATGAGCTTAGCAAAATTTATTTTGATATTGTAAAGAAGTATTATGGACATGATGCCGGGCATTGTGTGGTTGATCCTTACATCGCATATGAATGGGCATATATCCCGCATTTCTATTCAGCTTACTATGTCTACCAGTATTCAACATCTCTTATTTATGCGATAGCATTCTCTGAAAAAATACTGGTGGAAGGGCAGCCGGCAATTGACGGTTACTATAAAATACTTAAAGGCGGCAGTTCAAAATATCCTGTTGATCTTATAAGAGAAGCAGGTATTGATCCTTTAAGTCCGGAACCATTTGATCTTGCAATGAAAAAGATGAACGATATTATGGATGATATTGAAGTGATACTGGATAAGTAAGCCCCATCCATCCCAGGCCTGTCGGGGAGAAATCTTTAAGATGCGCTTTAGATTTCTCCCCTTGGTCGAAAGGACAGGGAGCATTTTTGTTCAACGCATTTTGTAAGATCACACCTCAGCAAGGTGTTAATACTTGATAGTGTATACCAAATAAAAAAAATCAAACCATTAGGTTTGATTTTTCCCTTTTTCATTTCTGATAAATCCGCAACCAATTTCCCTTATTTGATAAATAAATTCACTTAATAATTTATAAAATAAGCGGTTTTAACCGAAATACAGGGTGCCTTGGTGGCATAGTTTCTGAAAAAATCAGGTGACTTAACAGCAAATATTGTAGTTAATTGATGCTTGTTAATTATTTGTTCTGTCAGATTTTGGATTACAATTGAAATAATCAGAGAGAAAAAAGTGAGTTTACGTACTTTTCACGGCGGTGTTCATCCGCGGGAATATAAAGAATTAACAGAAAATTGTGCATTCGAAGTGATACCTCTGCCTGAAGAGATAATTCTTCCGCTTGCACAGCATCTTGGAAAAGAAGCTTCAGCGCAGGTCAAAAAAGGCGATGAAGTAATCCCCGGTCAGCTTGTTGCTAAAGCTGAAGGATTTGTTTCAGCTCCTGTTCATACTTCGGTTGCAGGAAAAGTAATGAGTCTTGGAAAACAAACGACTTCATCCGGATTTCCAAAAGATGCAATTGTAATTAAAACAAATGGAACAGTCGAATCAGAGAAAATTTTACTTCCACCTCTTAATCCGGAAACCATCACTCCCGATGAAATTAGAAACAGAGTTGCTGAAGCTGGAATAGTTGGTCAGGGCGGTGCTGCATTTCCTACTTCTGTTAAACTCTCCCCGCCAAAAGATAAAGTTATTGATGTGGTTATTCTGAATGGATGCGAATGTGAACCATATCTAACAAGAGATTACAGATTTATGATTGAAAGACCCGATGATCTTATTTCAGGATTCAAATTGATTATGAAAGCCCTCGACGTGAAACGCGGAGTAATCGGAATTGAAAACAATAAACCGGAAGCAATAAAAATTATTACTGAAAAAGTTCGGAATGAAGAAGGACTTGAAGTAATTTCATTGAAGACAAAATATCCGCAGGGCGCTGAAAAGATGCTGATTAAAGCTGTTAACGGGAAAGAAGTTCCTCCCGGAAAACTTCCTATGGATGTTGGCGCAGTTATTCAGAATATCGGGACAGCAATTGCAATCCACGATGCGGTTGTTAAAGGTGAAGTTCTTACAACCGCTGCTTTAACAGTTTCGGGTAAAGGAATTAAAATCCCCAAAAATTTATTGGTGCCGGTTGGAACACCAATTCAAAGTGTAATTGATTTCTGCGGTGGAGTTACTGAAGACGCAGTTAAAATTGTTGTGGGCGGACCAATGATGGGTGTTGCTCAGTTTGATCTTCATGCACCTGTTATGAAAGCAACTTCTGGAATTTTAGTCTTAACAAAAGATGAAGTTGTAGAAAATCCCGAAACACCTTGTTTAAGATGCGGACAATGCGTTGGTGCTTGTCCATTAAATTTAATACCGACAAAACTTGCCCGTTACTCGCAGCTTCACAAATATGAAGAAGCAGAAGATGCGGATGTAACTGTTTGTATGGAATGCGGAACGTGTGCATATACTTGTCCGGCTAACATTCCTCTAGTTCAGTGGATAAGACTAGGGAAACAAAAAGTTTTAGAAATGCAGCGTGAAAGAGCTGTAAAATAAATTGTTTAATTGATTAATTGTTGCATTGTTGATTTAACAATTAAGCAATGCGACAATTTAACAATTTGCGGAAGTTATTAAGAGTATTAGATGACAACAGAAACAATAGCAGAACCAAAACAAAAAGTTTACTTTGATTTAACCACTTCACCGCATTTGCATTCAAAGTGGTCAACACAAAAGGTGATGTGGTTTGTAAACATTGCGCTTGCGCCAACGATAGCTGCCGCATTAGTGTTCTTCGGGATCTACCAGGCATTGGTAATGCTGACCGCAGTTGCATTTGCAGTTGGAACAGAAGCATCTATTCAGGCAATCAGGAAAAAAGAAGTTACCTGGTTTGATGGAAGTGCGGCATTAACAGGATTGCTTTTAGCATTAACTCTTCCACCAAACTTTTCATTGTCTGCAACTGCAATAGGTTCTGTTGTTGCAATCGGATTAGGCAAACAGATTTTCGGCGGACTTGGTTATAACATTTTCAATCCGGCTTTGGTTGGAAGAGCTTTTCTTCAGGCTGCTTTCCCTGTTCAGATAACAACCTGGACAAAACCTAATTTTGCTGTTGATGGCATTACAAGTGCTACTCCGCTTGCTGCATTAAAGTTCGATAGTCTTATTTCAGATCAGACTGCTATGGTGGTTGGAAATATCGGGGGTTCACTTGGTGAGACTTCTGCAATTGCTGTTTTAGTAGGCGGTATATTTTTAATTGCACTTGGAATTGTTAACTGGAGAATTCCTTTTTCGATGACTATCGGAATGATTGTATTCGGCGGAATTTTCTGGCTAATCAATCCGGCATATCCATCACCCGTTTTTCACATATTCGCCGGAAGCTTTTTATTCGGTGCAATGTTTATGGCAACCGATTGGGTTACATCACCTATAACAAACAAGGGGATGTGGATATTCGGATTAGGTATTGCGCTCGTATTGGTCATCATCAGAGTTTTTGGCGGTTTGCCCGAAGGCGTTATGTATGCAATTTTATTTATGAATGGATTTGTTCCAATGATCAATCGTTATACAACTCCTCGTGTGTTCGGAGCAGTAAAGGAGGAGAAAAAGAAATGAATAAAGTAGTACAAATGCTTTTAGTTTTAACTTCAATTGGTATTCTTGCAGGCGGACTTCTTGCAATGGTGAGTGAATGGGCTGATCCGCTTATTGCAGCAAACCAGAAGGCTGCAACAGAAGCTGCTATTTTCCGTGTTCAGCCCGAAGGAAAAAATTATGAGCCTGTTGCAAATGCCGGATTTGAAGTTTATAAAGTTATGGCTGAAACTAACGAAGGTTTGGGATATGCGCTCGTTTATGAAGGAAATGGTTTTGCCGGAAAGATAAGAATGATTGCAGGTTTGTCCGAAGATCTTGAAAAAATAACAGCTATTGAAATTCTTGATCAGATAGAAACTCCCGGTCTCGGAACTAAAATAGTTGAAGAACCTTTTACAAAGCAGTTCATTCAACTCGGAACAAATCCAAATGTTGCATGGGTAAAAGGTGTTGAGCCATCTAAACCAAATGAAATACAAACTATAACAGGTGCAACTATTTCTGCCAAAGCAGTGGTTGCAATACTTAATGATGGATTGACCAGATTAAAAAAACTTCATGCTGACGGAGGTCTGCAATGAAAAAACAAGTTACTCTTCAGCAGGAATTTATTAAAGGTGTATGGGATAATAATCCTGTTCTTAAACAACTATTAGGATTGTGTCCTGTACTCGCTGTTACCGTATCAGCAATAAACGGATTTGCAATGGGACTTGCAGCAACATTCGTTATGTTTATGGCAAGTCTGATAATATCAACAATCAGAAAAACAATTCCTCCACAGGTAAGGATTGCATCATTCATAGTGATCATTGCAACTTTTGTAACAATAGTTGATCTTGTAATGAAAGCCAAGTTTCCCGATTTAAGCAAGGCGCTTGGTCCTTTCATTCCGCTTATAGTTGTTAACTGCATGATACTTGGCAGACAGGAAGCTTTTGCATCAAAGAATAAGCCCGGCCGCGCTATGCTGGATGCACTTGGTATGGGTGCCGGGTTTACTATTGCTCTTGTAATTCTTGGCGGAATAAGAGAAATACTTGGCTCAAGAGAATTTTTTGGATTGCAGGTTCTGCCGGATCAGTTTGAACCCTGGATAATCATGATTCTGCCTGCAGGTGCTTTCTTAACCCTCGGCTTAATGCTTGGTGTTGTTAATATGTACACCGACAGAAAGAAGAGAATGGAGCACGAGTCAATTGTAGCGCACTACAAACGTGTCGGCAGAGAAGAACTAATTGAAGAGCTTGAGGTAAAATAATGGAACTGTTTATAATTTTTATATCGGCAGCAATAGTAAACAATTTTGTTCTTGCATACTTCCTTGGTATTTGTCCTTTTGTTGGAGTTTCAAATAAACTCAGTTCAGCTATATCAATGGGAATGGCAACAACTTTTGTAATGGTAATAACTGCAATTGTGAGCTGGTTGTTGTATAATCTTGTGCTTATTCCTTACAACCTGGCATTTCTACAGATACCATCGTTCATCCTGGTAATTGCATCGCTTGTTCAGTTTGTTGAAATGTTTATTAAGAAAGTAAGTCAGCCGTTATATCGTGCACTTGGAATTTTTCTACCGTTGATCACAACAAACTGTGCAATACTTGGGCTTGCTTTATTTGGATCAATGAGAGAATACAGTTTTATTGAAAATGTTGTGTTCGGACTAGGTGCTGGTGCCGGTTTTACTTTAGCATTAACTATAATGGCAGGAATAAGGGAAGAACTGGATTTAGCAGATGTTCCTAAACCATTTCAAGGCGCACCGATAACTATGATTGTTGCAGGAATTTTAGCCCTTGCATTTATGGGCTTTGCAGGAATGATTTGAGTTTATTAGCAAGTGTCATTCTGACCCCGATCTATCGGGGGAAGAATCTTTTTAAAATAGATCCTTTACTTATTTCAGCATGACACAAGAATGGAAATAAAAAATTCTGAATCTATACTTTTGAATTTTAGGAGAATAAAATGATATCAAGAAGAAATTTCTTAAAAATTGCCGGATTATCAACTGTTGCTGTTGGGGCTGGATTTACAACCGGGAAACTTATCGGTGCAAATAAGTCTGTTTACTACGCTGTGCACGGATTTATTCCTGTTGATGAACAGATAATCAGTCAGTTAGTTGCTGCTTTTAAGAATAAAGTTAAAAGCAATTCAATTCCTGCCGTTATTGCCGATTCAAAAATCGGTGAGTTGATCAACAGATTTGATATGCAAAGCAGAAAAAATTCTTTTTCCAACAACGGGAACATAATCTATAGACTGAAAAGACTTGATAAACAAGTTGATTCCGATATCATTATAAGCGATGATAATAATTCCGTTTTTTCTCTCAACGATCTGAATCATTCATTGACAAGTTTAAGATCAGAACTAAAACATAGAAAAGCCGAATTTTTCTTTACAGCAGAATACAAAGAGTCGGATTTACTTTCTTCATTATTCAACTCAAACAAAAAAGAAATTGTGATTGAGAATGAAAAGGGTTTGGTTGATAGGATTTCTTTAGATAAAAATTATAGCAATATTCTGATTGATGGTCCGCAAGGTAAAACCGGATTAAAAATTGAAAACGGAATCGCACAGGTTCATACTTCAAGATGCAGACACGGAATTTGTAAACACTCAATTGCCAGTGCCTCCGGAAATATAATTGCCTGTGCACCAAATAAAGTCCTTATAAAAGTGGTTTAAAGCCCTCATCCCAGCCTTCTCCCAAAAGGAGAAGGAGTTGAGGTTTTTTGATTATAAAAATGACTAACATGAAAAACAATAATTTCCCAAAAGTCCCTTCCCTTAGGGAAGGGGTTTGGGGATGGGCTGTTGGTCTCATTGTTCTTTTTCTTATTGGATTTTTCATTGCACGTTACACCGGTGATGAAGTTAAAACTTTAAAGCGGACACAAATCCTGCTTGGTACAGTTGTGGAAATTCAGATTCGTAACACCGATGAACAGAAAGCAAATGATGCAATCACAAAAGCATTTGTTGAAATAAAAAAAATCGATAATTTGTTTACAACTTATAATGAAGAGAGCCCTGTCTGGAAGATTAATAACAGTGATGACTCACTTTTTATAGTTGACGAAGAAATATTCAGTTTGATGGTTTTGTGTGATTCGCTCTGGAGAATTTCTGATGGCAGTTTTGATGTCGCAATTGAATCTTTAATTCAGGTATGGGGATTTGATGCTAAAACTCCTGAAGTTCCGAATGATGATAAAATTAAATCAGCCTTGAATCAAAGCGGCTGGAAAAACATCAAAATGCTAAATGAGAAAAAAATTCATCGCAATCAAAAAGTTGGATTAAACTTCGGAGCAATTGCAAAGGGTTATGCTGTTGATAGATCAATTGAAGTTCTGATTCAGTCTGGAATAACGGAAGCATTCGTGAATGCAGGCGGCGAAATTAAAACATTGGGTAATGACTGGATTGCCGGAATTCAGCATCCTCGGGAAATGAAGGAAATTATCAGTAAGATTAAACTGAACGGAATATCTGTTGCAACAAGCGGTGATTATGAAAATTATTTTGAAAAAGATGGTGTTCGTTATCATCACATACTTGACCCGAAATCGGGATATCCGGCAAAAGGAATTCAAAGTGTAACGGTAATCCATAAAAACAACGCTTTTGCTGATGGGCTCACAACAGCAGTTTTTGTAATGGGAAAAACAAAAGGACTTGAATTAATTGAAAATCTTAAAGATACTGACGCAATGATAATCAATGATGAAGGAAAGATATTTTATTCATCAGGTTTTGAGAAGTTCTTAACTAATTGAAAGATGTGGTAATACTGAACTTGATTCAGCATCTCGGATTATACTGAAGATCCCGAAACAGGTTCGGGATGAATTTAAAGAAATAAGGAAACTATTATGGATATAACAATAATTATAGCTATTGCCACCATGGGTGGATTAGGTTTTATTTTTGCAGGTGCTCTTGCAGTTGCAGATAAAAAATTACGGGTTGTAGAAGATCCTAAAATTGCAGAGATAAATGATGTTCTGCCCAATGCAAACTGTGGAGCTTGCGGATTAGCAGGCTGCTACGACTTTGCTACAAATGTTGTAGATGGCAAAGTTAAAATTAACGGTTGTCCTGTTGGCGGACAGGATGTCGTAGACGATATAGCACGTATAATGGGAATGGAAAGCAGTGACAGTATTAAGCTTGTCGCCAGAATTTTATGTCACGGTGGAAATGCTGAAGCTGTAATGAAAGAAGGAGCAGAATATCATGGTCCTCAAGGATGCTCTGTTCAAACTATTGTTGCAGGCGGTCAAAAGATGTGTCTATACGGATGTCTTGGCGGCGGAGAATGTGTTGATGCGTGTCAGTTCGGTGCAATATTTATGAATGAAAACGGATTACCTGTAGTAGCAGAGGAACTCTGCACCGGATGCGGTCAATGTGTTGAAGCCTGTCCGCGCGGAATAATTGAAATTCATCCTGATGACAGAGAGTTATTTGTATTTTGTAAGAATCATGACGATCCAAAACGTGCAAAGGAAGTTTGTAACGTTGCCTGCTTCGGATGCGGCATCTGTGCCCGTAAATCTGACGGCGGAATTGAGATGAGAGATTTCTTACCGGAAATTAATTATGACAAGCTTGATCTCAGCAAAATTCCAATTGACAAATGTAAAACCGGTGCAATAAGATTTGTTCATCCTGAAAAAGCTGCTGAGTTACTAAAACAGGAAGACATAGAAGTAAAAGTAAATTAATAAAATCATTCTGGTCATGACTAATTCAAATTAAGGGTTGGTTCAGAATTATATAATATTAAGATCCTGAAATAAATTCAGGATGAATAAAGAGAATGTACAAAGAAGAACTCTACGAAGAAGGAATAGTTAAAGAAGCAAAAGACGGAATTGCTGTTATAAACATTCATGATTCAGATAATTGTCACGAGTGCACTGCAAAAATTTATTGCAAGCTTGGTAATTCTGAAGGAAGAAGCTTAACTGTACGTGATCCTTACGGAGTGCATCCGGGAGATAAAGTCCGCGTTGTTATCAAAGGCAGTAAAATTCTTTCTGCTTCATTTTTTCTGTATGGGATACCACTAATATTATTGCTGGCTGGTATATTTATCGGGTTTGAAATATTTAATGAAAATAAAGAATTTTATTCATCACTTTTTGCAATCAGTTTAGTTTCTGTTTATGCCCTCTATATGTTCTTATTCCCTAAAAAGGAAAAGTTAAATTCTTATCCTGAAATTATTTTTGTAAGCTCACCTTTAAAATCTTAATCCTTATATATTTGAATTGTTTACCGTTTGACTAACACTTGACTTAGATAAAAAATTAACTTATTTTTTAATCAGATAATGTTATCTGATTTATAAATGTTCAAAAGTTACTTTACATTTTTCTTAATTATCCTCTATTTATTCTCAGGGAATGCCTCATTAGTATATCTGGCAGGACACAAAATAAATTTGACATACATCATTCAGAATTTATGTGTTGAAAAGGATAAAGAAGAAAATATGTGCGGAGGATCCTGTCAGCTAAAAGAGAAATTTGAAAAATCAGATAAAGAAAATGATGAAAAGGGCACAGAAAATATTTTATTGCTTTCTTTTATTTTGAGTCTTCACGTTTCGAATAAAAATCATTCTGACTTAAAACTGTTTGATCAAAAAATAATTTATAACAATTTTGAAATTTTTAGCCCAATAAAAAAAGAAAGCTTGCCAGATACTCCCCCGCCAAGGTTATTACTCCCTACTTAAAAATCAAATTACCTAAATAATTAAGGAGTAAAAAACAAATGAAATTATTTTTTATTCTGTGTTTTATTCTTCCGTTGCTATGGATTGTAAACATTTTTGCACAGGACACTCTTCGCTCCTACCAGTTAGCACCGGTTGAAATAGTAGCAAAGAAAAATATTTCTATTATTGATAAAAATTCTTACGGTACTGATTATAACAGTTCACTGTTTGACAAGAATGGTTATAATCTTGTAAGAAGAGGATCAAACTTTACGCAGGATCTTTATGTAGAAGGATTTAACCGAAGTGACATTAAAGTATTGATAGATGGAGAGCAATATCACAATGCTTGTCCAAACAGAATGGATGCTCCTGCTATTCGATTGAATCCTCTTGAGATGCAGTCTGTTGATCTCTCAAAGTCCGGCAGTTTAATAAATTCTGGGTTATATGGAAAAGTGGAATATCATCGTTCGGAAATAGATGAGCAAATACAACTTAAGACTTTAATAAACGGAGCTGCCGGAGCTCAGAAAGATTTTGATGTAGCTGCCATTATTGAGGGATATAAAACTAATCTGTCGTTAAGATATTCAAGGGGATTACCTTACGAAAATGGTGATGGCAAAAGATTTACTGATTTATATAACTATAAAGATAATTTTAAGTATAAATACGGAAGTATAGGATTGCGCCATGAAGGTAAAAACTATAAAATGGGAGCTTCATTCACGCTTAGTGAAGATATATCTTTTCCATTTCTTATGATGGATGAGATTTACAGCAGAGTGTATAGCGCATTCTTTGATCTATATGGTAATAAATTGTATTTCAACTATACCGATCATCTTATGGACAATACTTTACGGAAGTCTAATATGCTTATGATGACCGATACAAAAAACCTAACAGTTGGACTGACCGGAAGTTTTTATGAAGTAATTTACCGCAGATGGGATGCCGATAATATAATTGAGAACCCTGCAATGAACATCCGTTTGTCAAATCATCTTATGCCTGAAATTAATCTGCTGGCAGCAACCGGCACCCACAGATTTAATATCGCGTTTCTAACATTATTTATCAAGGGCGGTCTTCAATATTATGGTATGGGAGATATCTCCCGGCTTGATATTTACAAAACTCTTTATAGTGCTTCTGAAGACAGCAGAATTTTCTTCAACGGCGGAATAAATCTATTTTATTCAGGAGAGTTAACAAACGATATTATTTTTTCTGTATCAGCTGAAGCTGTGTCAGAAGCTCCCGAGGCAGAACAACTTTTTATTGCTGTAGAAAGACCGATGTCTAATCCGAACTGGTTTGGTAACCCCACATTAAAACAGCCAGTCAGAATGGGCTTACGCTCCATATTTGATTATAGTTTCGTACGAATAGAGAGCTTTGTAAATTACACTTATAATTATGTTAATATTGAAAAGAAAAATATTGGTGCAAAAGGAGTAATGACTTACGATAACATTAATGCAGCTATTATGGGTGTAAATTTAATGTTCACATACAAATTCTTAGAAACAAATTTATCCTACCTTTATGGTGAAAACTTAACTAATCCGGGTGCTCTAGCTGAAATAGCACCGTTCGCTGTTACATCAAAAATTAATTTGCCGGAAATTTACAATTTCAGTTTTTCAATAATCCACCGATATGAAAACTCTCAAAAAAGAATTGATACTGAGTTGAATGAATTTCCATCTTCTGCCTGGAATACCATAAGCCTGGGTGTTCGTTATCAAATTTCTGATTTTGTTCTTAATCTTGAAGCTGAAAATCTTTTGAATCATAATTATTCCAGATTTCTATCATACTCAAGAAATCCTTTTTCTGCAGGGACTAAGGTATTTGATCCTGGCAGAACCTTCCGGCTTTCTTTATACTACAACAAGCTTTTTTAATTCAAAGCTATAATAATTCATTATTGAAGTCATACGGTTTACTAGTAAATCAGTGTGACTTCAATTCATTTACATTAAATTGTGTGAATTGTATTTATTAATAGCTGTTAAGAAAATAAGGTTGACGGTTTTAATAGATTTATATAAATTTTAATAACAATAAATTTTGAGAATGAAATGAATATCATCAGGAAATTTCTCGGTCCCAAATCCAAGTATGATAAGAGTATTCCATATACCTACATAGCAAAAGTCGGGATGATTGAAAATGATGAAGAGCTTGCTCACCACTACTTTTCAGACACTATTTGCGGATTGATTGAATATCTTGAGGAAAATAAAATCTCTCCTGCTGAAGTTAAATTATTCGGATGCTATCTAAAAAAAGAAATACCTATCGACATATCTTTTTGTATTGATAAAGAAGGAGAATGGCTGAAGCGTCCGGAGATCTGTCATTCATTGGAAACTCATTATGCTAAAACGTTTGAGGAACAATATAAAGGACACGTTGAACTTGGCAATTGTTCTTATGATGACAGAGAACGTGAAGCGGTTGGACCCTACTAAATAACTCAATACTTATAGGCATTGAATAATATGGCTGAAAACAAAACAAAGCAAACAAAGGCAAGTGTTGAGAAGTTTATTGATAGTGTTAAGGATAAAAGTATCCGTAAGGACTGTTTAACACTTGTAAAACTGATGAAAGATGTTACTAAAGAGGAACCTAAGATGTGGGGTAAAAGTATGGTGGGCTTTGGAAATTATCATTATAAATATGAAAGCGGGCGTGAAGGAGATTTTTTCTTAACAGGTTTCTCCCCAAGAAAACAAAATCTTACAATTTACATTATGTCCGGATTCAAGAATCATGAAGCATTAATTAAAAAACTGGGCAATTATAAAACCAGTGTCTCCTGCTTATATGTAAAAAGTCTTGATGATATTGACATTAATAATTTGAAAAAACTTGTTGCAGAGTCTGTCCGATTTATGAAAAAGTTATATCCCTGATTATACCGCACTGATAAAATGAAAAAAGCTGCCTTCCTGACAATGGAAGATCTCACTGGATTTGAATGCTATGATGATCTTCTTATTAAACCACTAAATCATTTGGGCTGGTCTGTTGAAAACATACCCTGGCAAAAAAAGGATATTGACTGGAACAACTTTAATGCCGTAATAGTGCGATCAACGTGGGATTATCAATCTGATCCCGAAAACTTTCTGAAGGTTTTAAACAGGATTGATGAATCCTCAGCTCGACTTGAAAACAGTTTATCCATCCTCAAATGGAATATGAATAAGAATTATCTTCGTGATCTTGAAAACAAAGGAATTAAAATTGTGGATACAATTTGGGAAAAATCTTTTAGACCTGAAAAGACAGATGATTACTTTAATAAACTGAAGACTGAAGAAATAATTATTAAACCCAATATAAGCGGTAATGCTGATAATACTTTCCGCATTAAAAGAATTGAGATAAATCTATTTAATGCCGAGCTTAAAAAAATATTTGCTAATCGAGATTTTATGGTTCAGCCATTCAATAATAACATTATTACTGAGGGAGAGTATTCTCATTTTTATTTCGGGGGGAAATACAGCCATTCAATTTTGAAAACTCCCAAAGAAAATGATTTTCGCGTGCAGGAGGAGCACGGTGGAATTATCAACTCTGTTGAACCAAACGCAGATCAAATTACTGCTGCTGAAAATATACTTAGCAAAATAAAACCATTACCGCTGTACGCCAGGATTGATTTTGTAAGAACTGCAGGTAATAGCTTTGCTCTTATGGAACTAGAACTTATTGAGCCCTCGCTATATTTTAATATGGATAAAGAATCTCCCGCAAGATTTGCTGAAATATTTAATGAATGGATGAAATCCTGAAATGTTTTATGGAGTAAACTCAAAAAAAAGCCCCGGCTTGCGGGGCTTTAATAATTTATCCAAGATATGCTTTAAGTTTTGTGCTTCGCTTCGACTGTCGAAGATTTCTTAGAGCTTTCTCTTTTATTTGTCTTACTCTTTCTCTGGTAAGATTGAATCTTTCACCAATTTCTTCCAAAGTAGCAGAATGATCGCCTTCAATTCCGAAGTACAGTTTAATCACCTCAGCTTCTCTTTCAGAAAGAGTTGAAAGAACATTAGAAACTTCTTTTCTCAGAGATTCTGTCATAAGAGTATTATCAGGAAGTGGTTGTTCATCGTTCGGAAGAATATCCACCAGGGAATTCTTTCCGTCATCACCTTCCTTTAATGGTGCATCCATTGATACCTGACGACCGGCAATCTGAAGTGCATATGCAACTTCATCTGCAGTCATATCAAGCATTTGTGCCAACTCATCGGTGGTTGGTTTTCTTTCATACTCTTGTTCAAGATCCCTGTAAGCTTTGCTGATCTTTGTCAGGTTACCGACTCTATTTAATGGTAGTCGAACCACTCTTGACTGATCTGCAATAGCCTGCATAATAGATTGTCTTACCCACCAAACGGCGTAAGAAATGAATTTAAATCCTCTGGTTTCATCAAACCTTTCAGCGGCTTTAATCAAGCCGATATTACCCTCATTAATGAGGTCACCTAAAGACAAACCCTGGTTCTGGAATTGTTTAGCTACGCTGACAACAAACCTAAGGTTGGCTTTAATCAATTGTTCCTGGGCAAGCCTGTCGCCCTTTTTTATTTTAATGGCAAGATCAATCTCCTGCTCCGGGGTTAAGAGACTTACCTTACCAATTTCCTGCAAATACTGATCGAGGGATTTGCTTTCCCTGTTAGTAAATTGCTTGGTGATCTTCAAATTAAATCACTCCTTTTTTGTTAAATAACGCGTTATTTAGTTTTCCGGAATAGAAACTTGCAAATATAAGTTATTTAAGGATAATGAAGAAGATAAATTTTTATCTCTTTTCAATTATGTGTTAAAAATCTCACCGGATTTGGGGAAATAGACGTTTTTGTAACCAGATGAGAGTAATTTTTCTTTAAATGGATTCGCCTGATCCTCGTCACCATGCACTAAAAAGAGATTATTAAGCTTTTCCGGTAGATTAAATTTCAGATAATCCAACATTTCACGCTGATCCGCATGTCCTGAGAAATAATCCATTGTTTTGACTGCAGCACGCACCTTAAAAGTTTCACCAAAAATATTTACCTGATTTTCACCATCCATTATTTTACGAGCAAGTGTATGTTCAGCTGCATATCCAACAAAAAGGATAAGATTTTTAGGATTTTCTATATTATTCCTTAAATGATGCAAAATTCTACCGCCCTCTGCCATACCTGAGGCAGAAATAATTATCATTGGTTCTATTGATGAATTCAGCTTTTTAGAATCATTTACTGTTTTAGTATAGGTAAGTCTTTCGAATCCAAAAGGGTCATCTCCTTCTTCAAGAAAAATCCGATATGTTTCTCTATCCAGGCATTCCGGATGTGCACGAAATACATTCGTGGCATTTGATGCTAAGGGACTATCAACATATATAGGCACCGATGGAATTCTGTTTTGATCGAAAAGTTTGTGCAGCATGTAAACTATCGTCTGTGTTCTTCCAACTGCAAATGCCGGAATGATAATTTTTCCTCTTCTGTCAATCACTTCTCTTATTGTGGATGCAAATTCTTCTTCGACTTCTTCAACATCAGAATGAAATCTGTTTCCATAAGTTGATTCCATAATCAACACATCCAAATCCCTTAAAACATCCGGATTACGAATAACCGGGGCATCCGGTCGTCCGATATCACCTGAAAAACCAAAACGGATTTTTCTTCCATTCGGTTCTTCAATATCTAATTGAATACCTGCTGATCCGAGTATATGACCGGCATCTCTGAATGTTGCTTTAACTCCGGGAATAATTTCTATCTGCCTGTTGTATTGCACACCAATGAATTGAGACATTGCATTTTCAACGTCTTCAAGCTCATAAAGCGGTTCAACCGGAAGCTCACCTTTCTTTTTTCGCTTCTTGTTCACGAACTCAATATCTTTTTCCTGCAGATAAGCCGAATCTCTTAACATTATCTGGCACAGATCTACTGTTGCAGCAGTTGCATAAATATTGCCTTTATACCCATGCCGTACAAGATTGGGAATATTTCCGCTGTGATCTATGTGTGCATGTGATAGAAGCATTACATCAATTTCTTCCGGATTAAATTTGAAGTTTTTATTCTTGTCGTAAGTTTCACTTCTTTTTCCCTGGAAGAGTCCACACTCTAAAAGAATTTTTTTACCGTTAATATGTAGTAAATGCTGTGAACCTGTAACAGTTCTTGCTCCGCCGATAAATTCAATTTTCAAAATTTAACTCCTATTCATATAATTTTATAATAATCCATGGTTATTTTCTCTTAAGTATTCTGTCTTTTCATTTTTCTGATTGAAATCAATGATCAGTTGATATAAAAATGGTGTTTTTTCTTTCAGCATCTCTATTACATCGGGATGAAGATTAGATTTATTGAAAGGAATACGTTTAACATACTGCTGGATATTTCCTGCATCGCGTCCATATTTATATTCATAAGTAAAATTTCCGGCTGACTCTGTTTTTACATTTTCATTCAGAATATTGGGAACAGAAATATAAAATTCACTTTTATCCATACTTGAGTTATTGAAAAGATTATTTTCATTCAGATATTCATACAGTTCTTTTGCTGTGTTAACAGCAGGATCAATCAGCGAAATTTCCTCACGCATAAATTTTCTGTAAACATATTTGCCGTTTTCTTTTAAGTTATATAGTTTTTTTAATTTAGTCTCAAAGATGTCGCTGTAAAAAGGATAATGTGTACAGCCAAGAATGATGGTTTTCAAGGGTTTTGCAGATTTAGAGTTTTTTATCTGCTCGAGAAGAGTAACCACATTATAATAAATATAATTTTCAATTGAGTTTAGTTGTATTTCTGTCGGATTGTTTTTTTCTCCTGAATATAAAATTTCGTTATTACTCCAATTGAAGTTATACCTGCTCAAAATACTTTTATCAATTTTTGCCTGTGAATTTGTAAGCGATGGACCTTTGTATTCCCTTCTGATTGATGATGCTGAGGGGCTTATATAATCAATAATGCCGTCAATAGCTCCGGCTAAACCGACTCCTGCCTGTTGAAAGACATGAATATAAACACTGTATTCATTTTCAGATTTATAATTTTTTATTGCATTTACATAGCCATTGGAAAGGACTGTCCCTTCTGTAGCCATAATTGCAATACTGCAATTTTCATCAGAAGAAATATTTTCAAAAGCACCTCTAACACCCGCATTAATAACTCCGATTACTTTTAGATCCAAATCTGCTTTAGTTAGAAAATTATTAATATCATCCAGCCCATATGCTGTAGCAGTATTGCATGCAATAACAATCGCTTTTACGGGAAGCTTATCAACTTGAAACTCTTTATCATAAGCAGACTGATAATATTTGTTTCCCAGAATAAACTGAACATCTTTAAGAATATGTTCCTTCAGCACATCCGTTTTACCAAGAGAGGGATAGTTTCCGTAAGGCATATTTGCCTGATCTGCTAAATAGATGAAACATTCTTTTTCAAAATCTAAAATTCCATCGCTGTTCAGAATTCTTGTTTCATTATCAAATCCATCAAAATTTACAATCGCATCCATTACTGTTAGTCCGCCTGTTCCTGAATCAAAAATTCCAATCGGCAGTTGTTTATTTTTTACTGTATAGTTCTTTACATCAATATAGAAGAAATTTTCAGTATCAGATAAGATAACTTCTTCAAGATCAGCTTTGCTTGTATCTTGTTTAGTCCCACATTGGATAAAAAACAATGAGAACATAAATAGAAACCAAAAGATCTTATTAGCGAATATTTTGTTCATATAAACCTCGGCTTAAAAATAATATTTTATAGTCAGAAAAAACTCAATTGATCTGTCTGAACTATATTATCAAAAGATTTGCTCAATAAAGTAAGAACTGAATCCGCAATTGGTTTAAGCTGCTTTTCTATATAATGATCATAATCAATATCGTTGTGTTTGAGTTGAATGGGAATAGGACCTCGTTGAGTAATTACATAGTAAACAGTATCTCCCGGATCCTGTAATAGTTTTGCTGCTCTTGCATGCGGCGGAACATTCTTTACGTATTCTTCAACATCTTTTCTTAGTCGTTTTTTATAAATAAGCTTTTCATCAAACTCACCTTTCTTAAGCTTATTAACGACTGACCGAATCCAGTCATCCACCTCTTCATTGTTAAATATCTTATTGTACAGTTCCGTCTGAAACTCTTTTGCCAGTCTTGTCCAGTCGGAACGGACAAATTCCAAACCGACAAACTCAATTTCCTCTTCACCGTTTTTACTTAAAAGACCCGCATATCTTTTCTTTGCGCCTGCTTCGCTTCCTCTGGCTGGAGTAACGATAAACTTTCTGTAATACTTTTCAAATTCGATTTCCAGGAATGACTCAACTTCATATTTTTGTTTAAGCTCTTCATTCCAGTACAGATTGAGAAGCCTTGCCAGTTCATCTCCGGCTTTATGATAGTCAATATCCGGTTCCTGTATCATCATAACAAACAGAGAATCAGTATCACCATAAACAACTTTATACCCGCGTTCTTCAAGAAATGATTTGCTGCCAAGCAGGAGGTGTTTTCCTGTACTTGTAATAGCTGATGGCAAATCCGGATGATAAAATCTGCATCCGTAAGATCCCATAACTCCGTAAAAGCTGTTCATAAGAATTTTAATTGCCTGAGATAGAGCTTTATCGTTTTTCTTTTTTGCAAGACTTCTCTGTTCCATTAGCTGATCAATAAACTCCGGCAGAAAATGCTGGGTGGCTGAAAATTTAAATCCCTCCGGAGTTTTTATAGTGTCTTTTTCGGAAAGCAATCTGGAAAGAGGATCAATTTTAAATGTTTGTATTATGGATGGATACAGACTCTTAAAATCAAGCACGGCAACATCATCATATATCCCGGCAATAGGATCAAGTACGTGTCCGCCTGCTGAGTGTTCTGTGGTTTCAAGATCTTTTACATCAGGCGCAACATAACCGTAACGATGAAGCTTCGGTAAATAGAAATGATCGAAAGCTGCTGTCATCATTGCAAGCTGATCAATTAACAATCCGGATAGCTGCGCACGTTTTATATAAAGATCTATTATTCCGGTTTTATTAAGTATATCAGTTACAAGAATTGCATCCTGAAGATTATATTCAGCCAGTGAAATCTTATCCTCTTTAAACTGCCGCTCAATTTCCTCAACTTTATTTTCTTCCGGAGTGATTGTTTTCCCTATGCCAAGTAACTCCTGTGCAACTGTTTCAAGTTTAAAATCTTCGAAATTAAAAAATGAAGTTCGAAGCGCTGTTGGACCATCAATTATAACTCTGCCGGGAAGTGAAGCAAAATAACCTCTCGGCTCTCTTCTTCTAATGGAAACTCTTCCGCCGTTTCTTCCTATATCAAAATTAATGTTGAGTTCTTTACATTTGTTGTCAAGAAAGAGGAGGTCAAATCCAATAACATGCCATCCAATAATTATATCAGGATCAATAATATTAAACCATTCAAAGAATGACTGAAAAAGTTCTTTTTCAGTGATATGAAACGAAATGTAACCCGGAAACTTCCTTGGCGATTCCCCGATCATAAATATTCTTTTATGATTACCTTTTCTTCCGGTTATTTGAACAGCTATTGAATACAGATCACTGCCATTTCCCGATGTTTCAATGTCAATAGATGCAACTATAAAGTCCGGAGTAATTTCACACGGTTCGGTTTTGGGATTGGAGAAGGTTGTAATTCCATTTTTAGACTTCGATTCACCGGTAACTTTCATCTGAGCATTTATAAAACGCTCCATTAAAAATCTTCTTACCGGGTCAACATCGGATTCATAAGTTGTTATTCCAATTTCTTTTAGATCATCTGCAGTCTGACGAAGATCCTTTATCGTATTGAAATAGAGTGCATCAACCGATGAACCGGAAAAAGTTTTCATATCAACTTCCTTGCGGAGAAAGTTTTGCTTCAATCCGGTAAGCATAGCACTTCGCTCAACAAAGAAAACAGGCTTATTATTATTGATTATAATATCGGTACTACCAAGTTCATCAGAAGTTCCGAAAAACCTGAGAATGTTTCTGCCCTGGTAATCAAACCAGTCGCCTGTAAGTAAAAATATGTTTGTTGTTGTATCTGGCATTAATAATTTTTTAGCTCGTCCTTATTCGTCGCATCAGTCTAATCCGTATTCTGAAATCTTTAATCGCAATTGAACACGGATTTGACGGATCAAACGGATTTTAACGGATTAGTTAAATGATGTAATATGTTCTTGAAAATATTTTTGTAAAACCCTTGTCAATTTACCCGGTGAACCATTCCCGACCACCCAATCATCAATCTGAATAACAGGAGTTATCTCTGTCGTTGTTCCGGTTATAAAAAATTCATCATAGTTCTTAATATCACTTACTTTTATATACTCCTCTTCAATTCTGATTTTATTTTTAATACATAATTCAATTATAACTTCTCTTGTAATTCCTTCAAGAATAAAATTAGATAGCGGTGCGGTATATACAACTCCCTTTTTAACTGCGAAGAAATTTGTGTGCGAACCTTCAGTAATTAAATCATCTCTGTGAAATACAGCTTCATAAGCATCTAAATTAACAGCTTTAGTTTTTGCCATTACAGATGGAAGCAGAGAGATTGATTTAATATCACATCTTGTCCAGCGAATATCTTCTTCAAGAATGATTTTAACTCCCTTTTCAAGATGTTCACTATTGTCTTTTAACTTTGACACCGAAACAAAAACAGTGTGAGTAGGATTGTTTTCATAATTATGCTTTCTCGGAAACTGAACTCCCCTTGTTACCTGAATGTAAACGGAAAAATCATGAGGAAGAATTTTATTTATCTCTGCTAGTTGTAATGAAACAGATTCAAACTGATTTATATCATCAAGTTTAATGTTCAGCTCAGTCAGACTATACTTTAATCTTCTCATATGAGAATCAACGCGAAACAGTTTTCCATTATAACTACGCAAAGCTTCATAAACACCATCTGCATAATGAAAGCCGCGATCGTAAGGAGAGATTTTCGCTTCTTCCAGAGAAACATATTTGCCATTGAAATAAACTATCATATAATTTCCGGCTATTGACTCACACTTAATTTAACAGCCATTCCCACACTGGCATTACTATTACTTTATTACCATCAACTTCAAATTCATCTTTTTGATCGTAAGTTAAAATTATACCTTCTTTTTGTTTTATATGCCGAAGAGCTTCCAGTAGACCATTTATTTCACGATCCTTATTATCTTCTGTTAAAGAAAAGCAAACCTGATAAGTTTTTAATTGTTTATTCGGAAACCTTGCAATGAAATCACATTCAGTGTCTTTACTGAAATAAAATACATCCGAACCCATTCGTTTTAACTGAACGAAAACCAGATTTTCCAGCTTTTTTCCTGCATCACTTGAGAAAGAAACGGAATTAGAATTTATTAATCCATTGTCAACGCAATATATTTTTTTTGCATTAACCTGCTGCTTCTTTAAAGAATAGTCAAACTGTGGGACTGTAAAAAGCAAATAACTTTCCTCATAATATCCGACCAGAGATATTACAGTGTTTACACTTCCGATTGAATAATTCTTTTTCAATTTCTGATAACTGAATTCTTTACCAACATTTAAAATTAGATTAAGAGCTAACTCTTTAACAAGTTTTGAATTTCTTAAACTGTATTTAACTGTTATATCTCTGGCAATTATATCATTGAAGAGTTCCTGAAGGACTGCTTCATCCGGTTCATTCAGGAAAAGGGGAAATCCTCCGGAGGTAAAGTAATTATCAAACAGTTTAATATATGGCTTAGCTTTCTTCAAACTTAAAAACTCATTAAATGAAAAGGGATAAATCTCGATGCTTCTATGTCTGCCTGTAAGTCTGGTACCAAGTTCCCTGCTCAACAAAGACGCATTTGACCCTGTGATAATAACGGTTTTTCTTTTATCAAGTAACGTTCTTATATATCTTTCCCAGCCATCTACATTCTGGATCTCATCAAAGAAAAACAAATCTGAATTACCTGATTCAGAGAAGACCTCTTCGAGTCTCACGAAATCTCTAAGATCGAAACCAAAAATTTTTACATCCTCGAAGTTCAGATAGTTAAATAATGATTTATTATTGATGAGCTGCCTGAGGAGGGTGCTTTTGCCGGCTCTTCTTATTCCCGTTATTACTGTAGCTACGCCCGGAGTTAACTTGATATCCTTAAGGATTTCTCTCTGAACTCCCATATCAGTATTAAGAAAGCTGTCGCGCTGCGATTTTACAACTTCAGTTAAAGTTGTTTTCAGAATCATAGGTTTTACTCCTTGTTCATTACTGGTGAACAATGTTGTTCATTACTAATGAACAAAAATAAGCTATACTGTACTAATCTCAAACCTCATCAATTTCCCGAAATTATAGTTATGTTATTCCCTCTTATCCACAGTACAAGCGATTTATTTTCAGAATAAAAGTTCATTATCCAGTCAGCCGTGTTAGAAACTGTTAAGGTCGTATCGATTGATTTTCCAGGCACCAGAAACATATCAATTTTGCTCCCGGTATTCTGATTCATAAAAGCATTTCCGCCGGCATTTAATGCTTTCGATATTGCTTGCGGACTATCGTCATAAGCTGCAGCGGGATCTATCCCAACTGTTGCCAGCTTACCGAATACAGTGCCCATTACAGTACTTGCGGTTGTGTCCTTTATAAATGACAACATAGTTGAAAAGTTTACTGGTGATTTAACCGGACCGGCTCCAAATACAGGCACATAAAACTCATTGCTTTGCAGTTGATCAGATTGAACCACATAAACGAATGTACTCAACGAGGAATTGTTGGCAAGATCAACTTCTCCGGTTGTGCTTACATCTCTGCCGTAAATGGCAGCTAACAGAGCATCGCCAGAAAAATCTGCTCTGGCTTTTGTAAGAACTTCACCCAACTTTTCTGTGGCTGTTATTTTACTGTCTATTAAGTTATTAATTATTTCATCTTTATCACAACCGGAGATAATTACCAATAATGAAATCAAAACTAAAAAAATATATTTTCGCATTCTTCACCTTAATCTTATTATTTCCACAACAAACTTAACAAATAAAGTTTATTTAAGCCGTCCATCATTTAATGCTTCATAAATGTAACTTCAGAATATATATTTAGCCATATCAATTACCAATATCCGTGAGGTACAATATGAAACTCATAAGTTCTGCTTCCATTATTTCTTTTCTATTTGTTATTGCTTTTAATCTTTTCGCATCATCTGGCTCAGATTATTATATGCCGAAAGAATATAAAAATGCATATAAAAACCAGACAAGATCATTAGACGGAAAGCCGGGACCAAATTACTGGCAGAATTTTTCTGAATATGATATTAAAGCAGAAATAGTTCCGTCATCAAAGATGCTTAAGGGTTCACAGAAAGTAGTTTATTATAATAACAGTCCCGATACTCTTAAAAGTATTGTCTTCAAGATATATCAGAATATGAATAAGCTCGGTGCCGCACGGAACAGTGATCTTCCGAAAGAATCTGTTACTGAAGGTGTGAAAATTGAAAAGGTTTTAGTGAAGAATAAAATTATTAGTCTTATTCCTGATGATAAACAGATAAACATCCAGGGAACAAACCTTGTTATTAAACTTGATAACCCACTTCCTCCTAACTCTACAGAGAACTTTGAAATTGATTGGAACTTTACACTTCCTTATGGCGATAATCCCCGGATGGGTGCTTATGATGAGTCAACTTTCTTTGTTGCTTACTGGTATCCTAAAATTGCTGTGTACGATGATATTTATAAATGGGATCTTATCAGTTATAATGGTGAGCATGAATTCTATAACGGATACTCAAATATGAAGGTTGAGATAAAAGTTCCTGCCGGATTCGCAGTTTGGGCAACTGGTGAGTTGATTAACCCTGAATATATTCTGTCCTCAAAAATTTATGACAGATATGTTAACTCACTTACTTCAAATGAGGTTATAAATATTGTAACCAAAGAAGATGTTGGAAAAAATATTTATAATTCTGAAAACGGATATACTACCTGGAAATATTCAGCCGATTATATTCCGGACTTTGCATTTGGAATAAGTGATAAATATTTATGGGATGGAACAAGCATTCAGTTAGAACCGGGAAAGTGGGTAAGCTGTTTTGCGGCATATCATCCCGATTCCGAATTCTTTACACAGGCAGCAGGAATGGCAAGGCGATCCATTGAGTTCTTCTCTAACACAATGCCGGGTATTGTTTATCCTTATCCTCAGATTACTGTGTTCAATGGTGAAGGCGGAATGGAATTTCCTATGATTGTTAATGATGGTGATTTTAAAAACTTAGTGAATGATGTTTATGTAACCACTCACGAAATTGCGCATATGTATTTTCCGTTTTATGTGGGGACAAATGAAACAAGATTTGCCTGGATAGATGAGGGCATGGCATACTTTCTTCCGTGGAATCTTCAGATTGAGCTTTCAGATTATGATCACCGGACAAGAGCTGCTGTTGGTTACAGTAACTGGGCAAATAATGAATTTGATTTTCCGTTGATGATTCCTTCTTACGCTTCCCGAAATCCGCATCTTGGTTTGATGAGCTACTACAAACCTGCACTTGCCTTTGAAATAATTCAAAATGCGCTTGGTAAAGAATTATTTTCCAAAGCGCTGAAAGAATTTATCAGCAGGTGGAACGGAAAACATCCGACTCCTTACGATTTCTTCCATACATTTGAAAATGTTTCCGGCAGAGATTTAAGCTGGCTGATAAAACCATGGTTCTTTGAAAGAGGCATTCCCGATCTTGCAATAAATGAAGTAAAAACAGAGGGCAATAAAATCAGGATATCTATTGAGAAAATTGGTGAACTGCCTACACCCATTGACCTAACGATACATTTAGAGAATGGTAATAAAATTAATTTAACAGAAACTGTTAATATCTGGGAAGATGGGAAAGATTCGTTCTGGCTTGAAGCCGAAATAACATCAAAGCCAATTAGTGTTGAACTGGCAAATAAAAATATTCCGGATTCTGATTTGCTGAATAATAAGTACGATGTGAAATAACTGGTAGCAAAGCAGTATTCTTTATCTAATGGGGGGCTATCATTGCGAATTGTTGCAGTTTATTAGCAGTTGCTCGGCTTGTAACTTCTTATATTTGTGTTGTCTTATCAAATACTTCCAATTAAAAAATAAATATAATATTGTAAACAAATTTTGCAGAAGTAATTTTATACCGTGCATTAAATTACTTTTTTACTTACAATACCTGTGCAGAATTTATTTTTATTCTGAATTGCAAATCTGCTGAGGGGCACTATTTTTACTTATTATTTATTGAACAGTGGAGTAGTTGTTATGAAATCATTTACGTCTGCCTTTCCCGGATTAAATTTGTGGGGGAGATTACTTTTCCTCATACTCAATTTTTTGTGCCTTTCTGCTTGTGATGTAACAAATAATGATGATGAATTACCCCCCTGCCCGCCATTTCAAATAATTTCAATACCACCCTACGATTCACCAGCCTGGCATCCTTCGGGTGAGTTTATAGGATTTAATCACACACCGCTTTTAAGAATCAACTATCCTTATGGCGAACATTGCCAGGGAGTTTATGAATGGGAATCACAACAATCTGGTTTCTGGTTAATCAATACAGATGGAACAAATATGCGAAGAATTTTTCCTTATAAAATACAAAATCCTGTATGGTCACCTGATGGAGAGTGGATAGCATTTGTTTTACCGCTTGGTGATGAAAGACATATTTGCAAGATGCGGTTTACTGGTGAAACATTTGATACAACAACATTAGTGCAGCTAACAACAGAAGGAAGAAATTTCGTTCCTAGTTGGAGTCCGGATGGACAGTGGATAGCTTATAATAGATCAATTTGTAATGGACCTCAAACTTGTGGAATTTGGGTTATGACAAAAGATGGGAATAACAATCGTTTTTTGAGTTCTTATGGTAATTATCCAGAATGGTATTCATCAAATAATTTATTTTATTTGACTCGTGCGATTGATAATTATGGAAATGCGGTTGGTGATACGCTTTGGAATTATACATTGAATATAAATTTGAAACAAAAGATCACTTATCTGAATGGTTCAAATCGAAACTTTAAATTTCTAAAAAATAAAAGTCTAATTGTCTATTGTAGTGATGGAAATTTATGGATTATGGATTCTACGGGTAATAATCAAAAGAAGTTAACTTTTGAATCTGTTGATAATGATTTTGGTGTACCATTTAGCTGTTCTGGGGTGGACGATAAAATAGTATATACAAAATATAATCCCAATAACTGGAATTATGAAAACGGAACATTATGGATATTGGATTTAATAACCGGGGGAAAAATGCAATTAACATTTAATCCTAAACCAGCAAATTAAGGAGGTGATACCGATGGACTGAATAAAAATAAATGCCCTCTCAGGCAGGTAACCCTAAATATTCTCCGCCAAGAGATAATAATAAGGAACTTCAAGGACTTAATTTTAATAGAACCGATTGAGAATAATAGTCGTGGTCCCGTCAGGGAGAAATAGCAAACACCGCTAATCCATATTTTAGAAAAATGCTAACTGAAAGGCTGATACAAATACCTGAATAATCGATAGAACAGTCTCGCAATTAAATAACTTCAGTTTTCTATCATTTTACTATCGCTAACTATCACTATTCTTTCACTAACTATCAAATTGACACAACTTCATATTAAACTTCTCAAGCTAACCATTAAAATGATGGCACTTATTATCAAATTTCTCAAGCTAACTATCAAATTGATGGAGCTCATTATCAAATTTCCCAAGCTTACTATCAGTTTGACGGAGCTTCATATCAAACTTCTCAAGCTAACTATCAAATTGACGGAGCTTTCTATCAAATGAGAGTTGCGGAAGTTTTTTAATAGTAAGCGTATTTAAAGTCATATCTTGTGAGAGAAAATCTGTATAAAGTAAAAGAAAACTATAGCCGTCGATAACAGTTTCTTGTTCATCTTTATTCCAATCACTAATTTTCATCAGCAAATCATAAGGAAAATCTATGAGCAAAAAATCTTCTCCGGTGTTTGAAGGAATTGATACAGTTATAATCAGGGTATCAAATTATCTTATATCAAAAAAATGGTATGAAGAAAAACTTGGTATGGAAGTGATATTCGAAGATCATACTTCAAAGCTAGTTGTGTTTGATACAGGTTCACCGACAAGTCTTACTATCTGGCAGACTGATGAAACGACTGCTCCGCAAAAAGAAAGAAGTTCTTATCCAATCTTCAGAACAAGCGATGCAGTTACATCAAGAAACGAATTGGCTAAAAAAGAAGTTAATGTTGATGATCTGGTTGAAGCGGAAGGGATAAAATTCTACAGATTCTACGATCCGGATGGAAATATTTTTGAAGCCTGTGAAGTTTCAGAGTAATAGTTATTAAGAGGCTGTCTCAAAAGTAATGTTTTCTCGATAAATTTTTCTGTCCCGAAGCATCGGGACAGAAAAACACTCGAAAACCGGTTACAATAAAAGGTTCTTGAGTAAAATTAAATAACAATCTATTCTTCTTTCTTTTCAAACTTTAAGGAGACGGAATTCATACAGTAACGCAGTCCTGTTGGTTCGGGTCCGTCATCAAATACGTGACCCAAATGACCTCCGCATTTAGCGCACATTACTTCTGTGCGCACCATTCCATAGCTTCTGTCTTCTTCGTATATAACTCTGTCCTTTGCTAATGGAGTAAAGAAACTGGGCCAGCCACAGCCGGAATCATATTTTGTATCGGATTCAAATAATACATTATCGCACGCAGCACATTTATACACTCCTTTTTTAAAATGTTTGTCGTACTTACCCGTAGAGGCTCTCTCAGTTCCCTTCTGACGAAGAACATAGTATTCTTCCGGAGTTAAAATCTTTTTCCATTCTTCTTCTGTTCTGATTACTTTCTCTTCCATCATTTCTCCGTTTTGTTTTGTGGAATCGGGATTAATTAATAGACTCAAATCGGCTTCTGACAATGATTGTTCTGAGGGCGTTAGCCTCCAAATTAAAGTCACACCGGCAATAAACACTAAAGCAATAATTATCTTTGTCATAGTAAACGTACCTGTTATTATATTTACAGTGAAATTAAAACAATTTTTGTTAACAGAAAATTCATTTTAAAGAATAGCAAGCCGCAAATTATTTTTTCATTTTATTCATACATCAAACCTAAACAAACGGAGTTAAAATGGAACTGAAGGCCGTAATTGAAAAACGCGCAAGCATACGAATGTTCACCGAAGAACCTGTTCCTTCGGAAGATATTAAAGAAATGATAAGAAGAGCAGGACTTGCACCAAGCATAAATAATTCACAGCCCTGGAGTTTTATTGCTATTACTAACCATGAACTGCTGGACACAATGGGAAGCATTGTGCAGAAAAAAGTGCTGGAATATTTTCCTCACGAAAACATAAAAGAAAAAATGGTTGCCCAGGCAAAGGTATTAAGATTTTCTTCTTTTTTTATGGATGCTCCATTGCTTATTGCTGTTGAAATGAGTCCCTATGAAACAGTTATTGAGGAATTATTGAAAGGCCGTGAACTTAATCCTGATGATGTGAACCGGTTAAGAAGTTATCCGAATATTCAATCCATTGGTGCAGCAGTGCAAAACTTAATTTTATCTACTTTTGATCTTGGTTACGGAGCCTGCTGGTTATCGGGATTATTAATTGCAAGAAATGAATTGGAAGAATTATTGGAGATTAATTCACCGAATATGCTTGCAGCCTGTGTTGCGGTAGGAAAACCCCGTGAGAACATTACACAAAGAGAAAAAAAGCCGTTTGACAAAATTTTCCGGTTGATTGATTAGTCATTTCTTAATGACGAGATAGTCGGCGGCATTAAATATAAATTAGCGGCAATACGTCCAAGTACAAAAGATACTGTTGCTGCAACGGCTCCAATTGCATCAAAATATTTAATTGCAATGAACAGAACAACAATTATTGTTATGAATTCAATTGCGGTTCCGTAAGTAATTGGTTTGGTGTTTTTAACACTTACCAAAGTTCCCCGCTGAAAGCATATCAATACGGTTAATGCGGGAAAGAGAGACATTATCATCAAAGGTTCTGAGGCAATAACTGCAAGATAGTCAGTTAAACCCGAAACACTTTTAAACCAGAAATCCGCAAGCGGTGTAAATGCAATAACCACAAGCATACCTGCGAGAATAAATGCCAATCTTACAGCAAATATTTTTAACTGCTGATAACCTTCTTTCTGCTCACCAAGTAGTGCAACAACCACTTCCTGAAATGATAATCCCAATCCCCTGAAAATGAATACAAAAGAAGTTACAACCGGCATTACGGCAAGAGATTCAATAGCTAATCTGCTTTGCCCGATAAAAAAAGTAACGAAGGGCTGAACACCAAGAGTAAGCAGGGATGTTACAGCAAGCGGAAAGTAAAAAGAAGTAATGCTTTTACTATCAAGATTGTATTTGATATTATTATTCGCCGAGCCGCTTTTTATTTTAATAATTATTTTCTTCGCCATTATTCGGCTGGCAAGAGCTTCAAAGATCACTGCCGTTGAAAGTGCTGCTGCACCAAGCAATGCACCGGGCATTTTTGTGAATCTAAAAAGTAAAGTTGCTGTAATAACTATCGTTGTTATCCTAATCACCGTTCCGTAAGCAACTCTTCGTGTCATATCATTTCTTATTAAAATGCCCTGATAGAATCGCCTGATGCCAATTGCTCCGGGCCAGGGAATCATAATGATTATTGCGAGATGAGTAAGACGAGATACTTCTTTAGGCAAGCCAATCAAATCTTCAGCTATAAAATAAAATACAGGGGGAAATACAAGAAGAAGCATCATTATAGTTAGAATAATTATCATTATTATATTAAACTTCCTCAACGCATAATAAGATTGAGTGTTTCTAACCAATGTAGTTGCTGCACTTAACATCATAATTACAGGCGCTTCAATTACAAGAGCAAATGAAAATGCTACTCCATAAGCGGCTAGATTAAATTTCGGATCGGGCAATCTTGCAATTAGAGCTGAAAGGAATGGACCTTCAACCGACATCATAAACCATGTAGCCGCTAAAGGCAGCCAGAAGTAAAAAATTTTTCGCTGAGTTAATTGACTGTGCACTTAATAAACATTTAGCAATAATTACCCCAAACTTATGAAATAGTTAATAAAGAATTTTGTCTAATGGACTATCATATTTGTTTTAACTAATTTTGGATTAAAGAGGAGAAGAAAATGTATAAAATTATAATTGCTTTATTTGTTCCGCTTCTTTTTTTTACCGGATGCACTTCCAAGAAGCAGCAGGAGGTTTCTGAAGAATTGATCTTAGAAATGCGTGTCAATGCTGATGAATTTATGTCCGGCTTGCGCGATATATTAGTTGGTCAGATTCAGAAAAACGGATTGGTTGCTGCCGTTTCTGTTTGCTCGGATTCTGCACAAATCCTCACTAATAATTTCAGTGTTGAAAAAGGAATTTACATCAAGCGTGTTTCTTTCAACAACAGAAATCCTAACAACACACCAGATGTTTTTGAAACCGAGGGGCTGAATTATTTTCAGCAAAATCTTGATAAAGGAAATCTTAATACTGTGTCTGAATACTTTAAAGTTATTGAAGAAAATGATGTAAAGTATCTAAGGTATATGAAGCCAATACTTCTGCAGGCGCCCTGCTTAAATTGTCACGGGCCTGAGGAACAGATTATACCCGAGGTTTTACAATTAATTAATAACCGGTACGAGGATGATAAAGCAGTAAATTATCAAATCGGCGATCTTAGAGGCGCCATTTCTATTCAAAAAGTTTTTTAACCACCATTATCAGGGGATACTATGAAAGAACTTAAACTATATGAAGTGCCTGAAATAAACTCTGTTCAGGAAATGCTTATTCTATCTTCAAAAACTTACGGGGACAAAACTGCTCTTGAAGATTTGAATGAAACTCCAATTCAAAACGTAACCTACAATCAGCTTTTTGAGAATGCTGTAAAATTTGGAAAAGCTTTAAACAAGCTTGGTTTGAAGGAGCGCGATCATATTGCAGTTATTGGTGAAAACCGCGTACAATGGGGCATTACATATCTTACAGCAATGTGTTTTAATTATGTAATTGTACCTATCGACAAAAACTTAAGCCATAATGAAATTCTTAATATCCTTCACGAATCTGATTCGGTTGCAATAGTTTTTTCTGAAACTTATGGACCTCTTTTAAGAGAAAAAGGCGACGCACTGTTAAAATTAAAAAACTATATAAGCATGGATCTTAAAAAGGAAGAAAATGGATTTCATTCAATGACACAACTGATGGGAAATGAATCTTCTGCTCTTCATACTTTACCGCACATAAATCCAGACGATCTTGCTGAAATTATATTTACCTCCGGTTCTCTTGGTAGAGCAAAAGGTGTTATGCTAAGTCAGCGTAATCTTGCTGCCAACTTAATGGCGATGACAAGCATGGTTAAAATGTATAGCACCGATCGATTTCTTTCCGTACTTCCTATTCATCATACTTATGAATGTACCTGCGGATTTCTCTGTCCTGTTTATACAGGCGGCTCTGTACATTATGCACGCTCATTAAAGACTGTGGTGGATGATCTGCAGAAAGTAAAGGCAACTATGCTGCTTGGTGTTCCTCTTCTTTATGATAAAATGTTCAAAAAGATAAGCAAAGGAATTAAAGAAGATAAAGTAAAGTCAAAAGTTGTTCCTCCGTTGATGAAAATTACAGATTTACTTCAGGGTGTTGGCTGGAAAGATGCGAAGAAAAAAGTTTTTAAAGAGCTGCACGAAAAATTTGGCGGATCGATAAGAATATTTATTGCCGGAGGTGCTGCTCCAGATCCGCTTGTTGCTAAAGGTTTGCGTGAACTCGGCTTTACTTTTATTCAGGGTTATGGTTTAACTGAAACAGCTCCTATTCTTGCATTAAACCGGCTTGATAATTTTAAAGATAATGCAGCTGGAATACCATTGCCGGGAGTTGAAATAAAAATCAATAATCCTGATGGTGAGGGAATAGGTGAAATTTTCGCAAAAGGTAAAAATGTAATGCTTGGATATTATAAAAATCCAAAATTAACAGAAGAAACTTTTGAAGACGACTGGTTTAAAACCGGTGATCTTGGATTCATAGATTCTGACGGTTTTTTGCATATAAGCGGAAGAAAAAAGAATGTCATTATTTCTAAGAGCGGTAAGAATATTTTTCCTGAGGAGATTGAGGACATTCTCAACCGGAATCCTTTTATCCAGGAGTGCCTTGTTTACGGCGAGAAAGATGAAAAACAGGATGAAATAATAGCTGTTCAGTTAGTTACCGACGCAGAGGCATTTATTGAATACTCAGAAAAAAATAATGTTTCAATAACACCCGAATTTATCGAGAAAACTATTTCTGAAGCCATTAAGCAAGTAAATAAAGAATTAACCAGCTATAAACAGATTAAAAAATTCTATATCAGAAATAAGGAATTTGAAAAAACGACAACACAAAAAATAAAACGCTATCTGGTAAGTAAAGAAGAGGAATAACTCATTAGCTAAGGCTCTTAAATCTTCTTTTTCGTCAATTTATTTATAAGGCTCCGGATATCCGATTCAACTTTGCATAGGAAAAATCCGGAGCTGAGCATAGTCCGTCTTTTTGCCAGTTTACCTTCAATACCGGGTAACCCATAAGCCATTTACCAACTGAAAAACCTGTTATATCTTCAATGTTGATATAAATCGGTTCACGCGTCAATAATCTGAGGAAATAAATAATTTTGTCATCTGCAAAGAATTTACCATCACCGCGTGCGAACATTTTATTTCTTCTGTAGCGTTTCCACCACTTGCCTTTTATTTCCGTTCCGAGATATTTTCCTGATATTTCATTTATCATCAGATCCATAAAAAGTAAATTTGTTTTACTAAAAAATTCTTTCAATTCTAGAACAAAAAAAAATTTTGAAATTAATTTTTCTTTTGCTTCACTTTGAATTAATAAATTTATAGATTGCCACACACTTAAATAGAATTTTACTGAATCATTAAGCTTAAATTTTAGCATGCAGGCACAGAAAAAAAAACGAAAGGTATTAAGAAGATCGCTCACTGAAAATCCCAACCAACTAAGCTTAGAATTTGCAAAACAGGAATCTGAAATAGAACTTCATCTCCCAAAACAAAAAATTAAATTGGACACCTCTGTTATTGCTCACACAAAAAGAGCTATGATAACATTAAGTGTCAGTTAGTTAACTCCTCCTACACATATCTTACAGGCAACAGTATTGATAGAAACTACATTCGGATATTTAGCAGCATTTTGTACAACCGCTTCATTTCTTCCGCAGGTTATAAAAGTATTTAAGACAAGGCATACAAAAGACATATCGCTCGGTATGTTCCTATTAATGACTGCCGGAGTAAGTTTTTGGCTTATTTACGGTTTACTGATAACGTCCCCGCCGATAATAATGGCAAATAGTGTTACAGTTGTTTTATCATTCTACATTCTTTTTATGAAGTTAAAGCTGGATGTCTTAAATCTTAATAAAGCCAACATAAAACGTCTGAAAAATTAACTAAAAAGAATATTTAAAAAAGAAAAGGGCTGTCTCATAAGGTTCTCGATACATTTCATTACTCGAGAACCTTTTTTTACGGTCGGTTTTCGAGTTTTTTTCTGATGAAATCAGAAAAATTATCGAGAAAACATTACTTGTGAGACAGCCCTTCGATTGTTGCCTGATTTATAAGACTAAATTCGGCTAAACCTTTCTTTTTTCAATTATGTTTCTTACGGAACTTTCAATCCATTCTTCAAGCGATAAGCTGAAGGTGTTTCCTGATATTACAAATGCCTGGTTTTTTGAATTAAGGAATATTGTTTCACCGGGCGACTCAACTGCTTCAGTTTTTGTCTTAAGCCATTCGGATAATCTGTGAAGCCAAACATCGCGGTCTTTATCCCTTACTTCATTTTCGTGGATGTAAAGTTCACTATCCTTGAATACACATCTTACTTCATTAAACTTAAATTTTTCACCTTCTGCGCCGAGCAGATTAAATAGAGAATTAGACAGATAGTTGATTCTGTAGTCTTTAATTGTATCCAGAACATCCCGCCATATTTTGGTTACAGGATCTTTATCCGGTTTTTCATCAGATGGAAGAATACATAAACTATACTGTGTGAACAAATTTTCAATAAATTGAGATATTTCTAAAAGTTTCTGACTATGTTCAAGTGTATCCCATCTTTTTCTTGCATTTGTAAGTCTCTTATTTTCAGGTGTGCTTACGTTGCCGTAACCTTCTTTTACATTTTGAAGATTTGCCCAACGTTCAATAGGACTATCCTGATAAATCCAGCATGTGTCGGAAATTTTATATTGTAACTCTAAGCTTAGACCTTCTTTAAAGAAGTAAAAAAAGTTGGAATCAATCTGACTGTTTATTTTATACTGAGCAAAAACCGATTTGATGAGCTTAGTTGCTTTTACTTCATCGTCTATAATACCTAATGAACCTATTGCTTTTTGAACAATATCTTCTCTTGTGTTTCTGATATGATTGGAGTTTGAGGTATCTAACCAATTAAGAAAGCTTAGCGGGGCATCAGATTTAAATATCTCACCAAGCATATTGGCGCAGGATAAGAGAAGAAAGTTTCTTAAATAAGAAACTTCATTATCCTCTGTTTTTATACTTATTCTTGTTTTAATATCATCATCATCAAGCGAGGTAGCAAGAGATGCTCTTTTAAGAATATAATTAAGCTTATGTTGCAGATTTTTTTCAAGTTTATCCATATCAGGAATTATCAGAGGAGTAGAAATTGCACTTGAAACAGTTTCCGGCTTATATTCCGTTTCGATTGCCACCTTTGATTCAAATCTATCAATCATAACAGATTCCTGATTTTTTTTATCCTCATTTTTTCTAGGTGAGGATACATTTTTTTTTGTAAACGATAATGCCATTTTTGTTTCTTTTCCCTCGATATAAAAATAATAGCAAGAAATTGGCAAATATTATTCCACTTCAATTAACGCCTAATTGGTTTAATTGCTTCAAAATATTAGCTAATAAGCAATTTTGGGTAAGTTAATATGTAATTTTTACCGCGTATTATGATTGATCAAAACATAACTAATTGAGGGTTAATGAATATTGGAACAGGATTTTTCGAGAAGGTCAAAATATGTGTCCTGCAGAAAAATTGTGACTGATAAATATTATATTGCTCATCAATTTTAAAGATAAAATATGAATCGTTTCGCTCCTGTTTTTGTAATTATTGCTGCTAGTTTATGGGGACTTGACGGAATTGTTTTACGCCCGTCACTTTATAGTTTGCCTGTTCCTTTGGTTGTTTTTGTTGAAAGTACAATAGTTGCTATTCTGTTATCACCATATTTTATTAAAAAATTACCCTCATTAAAAAACTTAGAAACGAAAGACTGGTTAGCTTTCTTTTTAGTTGCCCTTTTAGGAGGTGCTGTTGGTACAATGGCAATAACCAAAGCACTGTTCTACGTTAACTTTGTTAATCTTTCTGTTGTTATACTTCTCCAGAAATTACAGCCGGTATTTGCAATAACACTTGCTGCAATTTTCCTAAAGGAAAAACTACCCGTTCAATTTTTCTTTTGGGCTGCACTGGCAATTATAGGAGCTTATTTTATGACGTTTGGTACAAAGCTGCCGGCGTTATCCACAGGAGATAAAACCGCTGTCGCTGCACTGTTTGCTTTAATTGCAGCTTTTAGTTTCAGTTCTTCAACTGTGTTGAGTAAGCGCGCATTAAGAAATGTATCTTTTGAGATGGGGACTTACTTACGATTTCTTTTTTCAGCATTTATTATGCTTGTGCTTGTTATTTCGCTGGGAGATATAAACAGCATAACTGAAATTACTACAAAGCAGGCAGCTATATTTTTAATTATTGCTTTTACTACCGGCGGGCTTGCAATATTTCTTTATTACTATGGATTAAAAAGAATCACTGCTTCTGTTGCGGCAATTTGCGAACTGGCTTTTCCCCTGACCGCCGTTATCCTTGAGTATTTTATAAGAGGAAATATTCTGGATCCGGTTCAATGGATAGGCGCAGTGGTTTTACTTGTAAGTATTTTAAGAGTGAGCAGAATTAAAGCTTAGCGCTGCAGTACTTACAGAAAATTGCATCTTTATCATGACCTTCCTTCAAGCACTCCGGACAAACCTGTGTGGTTATTGATTTTCTGCTTGCCTCAGCAATTTCCACCGTAAATATTCCGGTTGGTACGGCAATTATTGAATATCCGATTATCATTACCATAGAAGCAAGAAGCTGACCTATAGGCGTTTGAGGTGAAATGTCACCATATCCAACAGTAGTCATTGTAACTATTGCCCAGTACATACTAGTTGGAATACTCGTAAATCCATTTTTCGGTCCTTCAACAACATACATAATAGCACCTATAACAACTATCATCGTAAGTACAGCGAAAAGGAAAACGGCTATTTTACTCCGACTTGTTTTTAATGCCCTGGTTAATATTTCTGCCTGGGCTAGTAAAGGACGGATTTTAAATATTCTGAAAACTCTTAATAATCTTAATACTCTTATTACAAGAAGATACTGGCTGCCGGCAATGAGAAGACTTAAATATGTTGGAATGATTGCAAGTAAATCTATAACGCCGTAAAAGCTAAATGCATACCTAAGAGGTTTTTTAACTGAAAGGAGCCGTAAAAGATATTCTATAGAAAACAATATAGTAAAAATCCATTCAACAAGGTGAAAGTAAAAAGAATACTTTGCACCTAATTCATTAATGCTTTCAAGGAATACAACAAGCACACTTAAAATTATACACCAAATCAATATTACATCGAATAGCTTACCTTTGCGGGTATCGGCTTCAAAAATTATTTCATAAAGACGGATACGCCATTTTGCTTTATCGTCAGGGGGACGAAATGTTCTTTCTGCCATATAAACACAAGAAAGTTAATAAATGTTTAAAAAACTTTCCCTTAAAATAATTCCGTCCCATGAATAATACACATACATTTAATGATCCGGCTATTGAAGAATCTCTTTAAAATTATAGAATAAAGTATGATAGCTGCCTTCAATTAAATGAAGGCAGCCAAATTTATTGCTGATTATTTTCTTATTTCAGAAATTATGTCTTTTGCTCCGTCAACACTGTTCTTCAAAGCAGATTCAACAGAAGACAGACCATCTCCGCCAACCTCTTTTACTGCATCCATTGCGGCAAACACCGCGTCCTTTGTAGCACTAACCGTATCACCACCAACCTGTTTAACACCATCAACAGCACCTTTTACTGCTTCCACAGCAACATCAGCAATGTTCAATCCAAGACTTTTAGCACTGAAAATTGCCTGGGCAACAGTGCCTTTTACAGCTTCATTTTGCTTTATACCCGATTCAACTGCGCCTTGAATGGCTCCATTAACAACCCCTTTTACAGATTGTACAACAGTTATTCCGAGTTCAGCAATGCCGGAAATTGCACCGCTTACTATAGAGGCCGGTACATTTATTCCAGCACTAACAAGTTCGCCTACACCTTTTACAGAACTTACAGTAACATCCTTAATTACTTTTATTATAGAGCTGCCAATATCTGCAGAACCTTTTAGTGTACCGGCTATACCGCCTTTTATACCATTAACTAGTTTTGAAATCAGATTAAATGCCATCACCATCTCCTTTTATTAATTATTGCGAATAGTTGATTATTGTTAAGAATGTAACAAAAAGATCGAATAAATCAAAATGAGGTTAAACAGAAAGAAGATAAACAGTGAACAGTTCAATTAACAAGCAGCCATTCAAGAATGCAAGCGGGGCAAAATACCCCGCAATTATATCAATTTTCCTGCACACTCCAGGGTGGTGTAACACCATTCATTCGGGCGTAGGCAATTAGTTGACCAAGATGTTCATGTCCATGGTTAAGAAAGGTAACAAGAAAATTCCTTACGGAAAACTTCATACCGAATGCTTCAATTTCACGATTGAGATCATCTTCGGTAAGATTTCCTGCTGTAGATCTTACGTGGTTAAATGAATTACTAAGCATATCCAAAGATGAACTTTTATCAGTCGAACTTTTATCTTTAGACATACCGGATTTATTACCAGTAATTAAACTCATAAAGTAATAATTAGCTTCAGCAGTATGAATAAAAACTTCGCCGACTGATCTTACACCTTTTGCAGGTGTCCAGTTATACTTATCGTCCGGTATTGCTTCTGCAAGCTGTACTAAACGATTTTGAACAAATTCCATTTGCCCTAAAAACTCCTGTATAAAAACGGGTTTATCAGAAATTTCCGCCTTCAGGAAATTAAGCGGGATAAGCATCAACAAAAAGAAATATAATACTGACTTCATAGCGCCTCCTTTAATTTTGTTTGTGAATCAGTAATGTTAATAAATGCCGGGAGTAATATATTTAATTTAATTGCTTAATGGCAACTTTTTCTTCGGATTAAGTGTTTAGGTTTGATTTTTGAGAAAATTCACTGTGACAGGAATTAACTTAATCTTGCACGGTCATTCCAAATTGTGCCCACTCCTCTTTAGAGGGACCATAAACACCAGGCACTTGTAATCCAAGTAATCTCATGACTACTGTTAGTTGTGCGCGATGATGGATTTGATGAGTGATCAATACACCGAGAGTTTTTCCTTTAGCCCATTTATCACCATACATATCATCTTCCTCTAGGAGAGTATCATCATTCCAGTATTCTTTTATTTCTGAGATCATATTATCAGATGCTTCTTTATAAGCGTCAATAATATCTTTTACCATTGTGGGTCTTGGAGAATTTTCAGTAACCGTCTTGAATTTCAATCCTGTTCGATGCGCCATTTCTCCAATTGAGGTTGTGATATGCCAGGCGAGTCTGCCTGCTGTTCTTATATTTTCTGCAACATTTGTAGTTAAAGATTTATCAGTTAGGTTATTAAATATTTTGAGTGTGGCTTCGGATTCGTAAGCCCAATCGTTAATAAAGTCTTCTAGTTTGTGGTACATGGTAATTTTTTCGCTGTCATGCTGAACTTGTTTCAGCATCTTTAAATTTTTAATAGATCCCGAAATAAGTTCGGGATGTAAAACGATCAATTCAAACTTTCCAATATTTCTTTCAGCTTACTCAAATTTGCGACCCACTCTTTTTGCTTATTTCTTTCCTTCTCAACAACTTCAGGGGCAGCATTTGCGACAAACTTTTCATTTGATAATTTCTTTTCAATTCCTGCAAGTGAACCTTCAAGACGGGTTATTTCTTTCTGCAGTCTTTGTCTTTCAACATCAAGATCAATTAATCCTTCAAGCGGAATAAAAATTTCACAATCACTTATTACTGCTGATGCACTCGCTTTGGGCTTGGTCAAATTAAAATCAATTGTAAGCTCATCAACTTTTGCGAGCTTCTTAACGTAATCAACCTGATGATCTTTTACACTTGCTGATTTTATCATTGCATTAACTTTCTTGGAGGGAGCAATGTTCATCTCACCGCGAATGTTTCTTATTGCCGTGATAATATCTTTTACAAAATCCATTTCCCTTTCGGCAGAATCGTGAATCAGCTTTTCATCAGCTTCAGGAAATTCTGAAACAGAAATACTTTCACCAACTTTTCTTTCATTGGTTAACTGCCATAGTTCTTCTGTTAAGAACGGCATAAACGGATGAAGCATTTTAAGTGCATCTTCAAATATTGATATTGCTCTTGTAAGAACTGCAGACTTAACTTCCCCGATAGAATCGGGACTTGCAGCTTCGACATCACCATACAATCTTCCTTTTATCATTTCAACGTACCAGTCGCAGTAATCATTCCAAATAAAAGAATAAACGATCTTGACAGCATTATTAACTTCAAATGCATCCATAGCTTTATTGAACTGAAGCAAAGTTTGATTTAGCCGCGATATTATCCATTCATCTGCAAAGTCCTTATGTTTACCAGCAATGGCAGGATGTGTTTTGATTGATTCTCTATTCATCAGCAAAAATCTTCCTGCATTCCATATCTTATTTGCAAAGTTTCTTCCGAGTTCGCATTTATCCGTGCTGAATAGAACATCCTGTCCAAGCGGAGCTAAATAAATAACTGTAAACCTTAAGGCATCTGCACCGTATTCTTTAATAACATCAAGCGGATCGGGAGAATTGCCTAACGACTTGCTCATTTTTCTTCCCTGTACATCGCGCATAATGCTTGTGAAGTACACATCACTGAACGGAATGTCTTTCATAAAATGCATTCCTGCCATTATCATTCTTGCTACCCAGAAAAAAATAATATCCGGTCCGGTAACCAGGGTGCTGGTTGGATAGTAATACTTTCTTTCATCTTCAGTTCTGAAAATTGCATGAGCCCATAGCCAGCTTGACGCCCAGGTATCAAGTACATCTTCATCCTGCTTCCACATATCAATATCTGCGGGAGGATTAACATCACAATAAATTTCTTTAGCGTCTTTGTGATACCAGACAGGAATTCTGTGTCCCCACCAAAGCTGTCTTGAGATACACCAATCACGGATACTTTCCATCCAGTGGAAATAAGTTTTCTCCCAATGCTTCGGATAGAATTTTACACTGCCTTCTTTAACCACATCAACTGCAGGTTTGGCAAGTTCATCCATCTTCATAAACCACTGCTCGCTTAAATACGGCTCGATTGGAACATTGCCGCGTTCAGAGTAACCGACTTTATTCTGATAGTCTTCAATCTTGTGCATCAGTCCGAGTTCTTCAAACTTTGCCGCAACTTTCTTACGAACTTCATATCTATCCTGCTGCCGCAGCCAGTCCGGTACATTTTCATTTGTGGTTGCATCATCATTAAAAATGTTTATGAACTGAAGATTATGACGCATTCCCATTTCGTAATCATTTACATCGTGAGCGGGAGTAACCTTAACTGCACCTGTTCCGAATTCTTTATCAACGTATTCATCTGCAATAATTGGGATTTCTCTTTCAACAATAGGCAGCTTAACTTTTTTGCCGATGAGATGTTTGTATCTTTTATCATCGGGATTAACAGCAACAGCGGTATCACCAAGCATTGTTTCAGGTCGTGTTGTGGCAACAATTATAAACTCTGTACTGTCAACAACAGGGTATTTGAAATACCACAGCTTTCCGTTTACAGTTTTATAAATAACTTCTTCATCGGAGATGGCGGATTTATTAGCAGGATCCCAGTTCACCATTCTGTACCCGCGATAGATCTTTCCTTCTTTGTAAAGATCAACAAATGCTTTTATAACCTCGTGATAGTACTGATCATCCATTGTAAAGACTTCTCTTCGCCAGTCGCAGCTAACTCCAAGTTTTTTTAACTGCTGGATGATTATTCCGCCGTACTGTTTTTTCCATTCCTGGCAGTGTTCTAAAAATGCATCGCGCCCGATTTCTTTTTTCTTAATACCTTTTTCTGCAAGAAAGTTTGTCACCTTTGTTTCGGTTGCAATGGAAGCATGATCTGTCCCCGGAACCCAGCAGGCATTATATCCCTGCATGCGTTTCAGACGAATGAAAATATCCTGAAGAGTGTTATTAAGTATATGTCCCATTGTAAGCATACCGGTTATGTTCGGCGGTGGAATGGGAATTACGTAAGGCTTTCTGCTTTCATCAATCTCGGAGTGATAAAGTTCATTATCGTACCAGTACTTATACCATTTATCCTCAACATCTGAGGGATTATATGCTTTGGGAATATCTGCAAAAGTTTTAACGGACATTAAATTCTCTTTTATTTAAAATTTGAGTGCAAATATAAGGATTTTTGGAGAGTAAGAGTGGGATTAAGATTATGATTGAGTAAGGATTGCTTAATTCCTAAATTGTTAACATTCACTTTCAAGGGATGAATATCTGTGTTCTATTGATAATTACTCCTCCACCTCAAACGCATCATTAGTTACCATTTCAATTTCATTTATTATAAAGTTGTATTGTTCTCTATCTTTTGGCGTGGAGACGTCCTTTTCACCGGCAATAAAAAACTCGGCTAGCTGTTTTGCTTCCTCTTCATTTTTTGCATCAATGCTAACTATGTAATCGCGGTGGAGTGAAACTTTGTATGTGTTCATTGGCAAGCCTCTCTAAGTTTTAGAATAAGTTTCAATGCTAAATTAAATAATTCGTGATTAAGATGCGCTGATGGAACACGGATAATGCGGATGCGACTGATAATGACGGATCAGTTCAAATCCATTTGATCAGTCAAACCTGCCTGCCGGCAAAGGCAGGTCAGTGCTCCATTTCCTCATCTTTTTCTTTTAGATATTTTTAGTACAGAAGATAAAATTTACTGTTATAGCAGTAATCAGTAACCATTTTCGCCTATTTTTACTCACTACCCATCGAAAGGACATATTTTTACTGTCATAACAGTAAATATTCTTGTATTTAATTTTTGGTTGCTCTATATTTGCCATAAACGTAAATTATTACTGCTATAAAAGGAAATAACGGTGAACAGAAATAATATTTCATACATAGTTAAACTGCATAGAAAGCAAAGCGGTTTGACTCAGAAGGCATTAGCTGAACTTGCCGGAGTCGGCAAAACAGTAATCTATGATATTGAAAAAGGCAAAGAAACTGTTCAGTGGGATACTGTTAACAAAGTCCTGGCTGTATTAAATGTCAAAATTAAATTTGAAAGTCCGCTTATAGAACTAATGGAGAACAATGATGAGAAAAGCTAAAGTATATAATTTCGGAATTCCTGCCGGAGAGCTGATTGAGATAGAAACCGGACACAAATATAAATTTGTTTACTTCGAACATTATAGCGGGAAACCAATTTCTTTAACTATGCCGGTTAACCAAAAAGAATATGAGTTTAATGAATTCCCTCCGTTCTTCGATGGACTTCTACCGGAGGGAGTACAATTGGAAGCACTTATTCGCCAGATGAAGATAGATAAAAATGATTTCTTATCTCAGCTTATTTGTGTTGGAAAAGATTTAGTTGGTTCGGTTACTATAGAGGAGATTAAAGAATGAATACCTGTCCAATTACTTACGAACCGTGCGGAGATAAAAAGTATTCAGAGAAAGGTTTGAAACTCCTTTCCAGGAACTTAACAAATCTTGAGGATTTCCCGTTTACTCAGGAAGAGCAGTTACGTGAGGCTGCAGCAAGAGCATCAAAGATGTCTGTACAAGGAGTTCAGCCAAAACTAAGTGCAAAGCTGAAAGTTAAGGAAGGAAATTTTGAAGTTGTTGACAAAGGAGGTGAGTACATCCTGAAACCTCAAAACAATATGTATCCGCAATTACCGGAGAACGAAGACTTAACAATGCGGCTTGCGGAAGAAATAGATCTGGAAATTCCTTTGCACGGAATGATATACTCAAAAGATCAGAAACTGACTTATTTTATTAAAAGATTTGACAGATATGGAAAAGGGAAGAAATATGCAGTTGAAGATTTTGCACAGCTTTCAGGTAATAATCGTAACACAAAGTATAATTACAGTATGGAAAAGATTGCCGGGATTATTGATAGCTTTTGTACATTTCCAGCAATCGAAAAAGTTAAACTGTTTAAGCTGATAATTTTTAATTTCCTCACCGGGAATGAAGATCAGCATCTGAAAAACTTTTCATTGATATCAAAAGATAAAAAGGTAACCCTGACTCCCTTTTATGATTTGATAAACACAACTATATCTCTGGTAAATCCGGTTGAGGAAATTGCTTTACCACTAAAGGGGAAAAAAAATAAATTAAGTCGTAATATCATTGTTGAATATTGGGGTAAAGAAAGATTACAATTGAATAACCAGGTTATTGATCAGGCACTCAATTCAATTGAGGTTAAATTTGAAAGATGGACTGAACTCATCAACAAAAGCTTTTTATCCGAGCAGATGAAAGAGAAATATATTTTATTGCTTACTGAGAGAAGAAATATTCTCTGGTAATTTTATTATTTACTATCCTCTTCATCTGCAATGAGCGATTCTTCGTATCTCATATACTTTTTAGATGTTGTAACGCCCTCACCGATACGTTCAACATAAACCTTGGTGAATTCAACACCAAGAAATAATATTTGTGCAGAGTAGTATATCCACAGCAGAAAAATTATTAATGAACCAGCAGCACCGTAAGTAGATGCCACAGTACTGCTTCCGAGGTATAGTCCGATCAGAAACTTACCCAGCACAAACAATGCTGAAGTAACCAGTGCACCGACCCAGACATCTTTCCATCTTATATTTACATCCGGCAGAACTTTAAATATTATCATAAACAGAATAAATATTATGAACAGGGGGATTACAACATCTGCTATATCAAAAACATAAGTTGGAATACTCAGGAATGTATCACTAAGATAACGGTGAAGCGCTGATAGAATGGCACTGAGAAGTAACGATACAAGCAGAAGAAATCCCATTGTAACAACCATAGCAAATGATTGAAATCTGTCAATAAAAAATCCTTTTATAACCTTAAAAAAACTTCTTCCCGGTTTATATTTAACTTTCCATATCAGGTTTAATGAATCCTGAAGTGCGGCAAACACAATTGTGGAACCAATGAGCAGTGTAACACCGCTTATAATAATTGCCGTAAGTCCGTCATCGGAGTATCTGGAATTTTTCAATGCTGCCTGAACAATAACCGCCCCTTCTCTTCCGACCAGATCCTCAATCTGATAAACAATTTCACCACGGGCAGCATCTTCACCGAAAATCAACCCCGCGACAAAAACAGCAACAATCAGTAATGGTGAAAGTGAAAAAATCATATAGAATGACAACGCAGCACCTAATTTTGGGCAGCGGTCTTCTGCCCACTGGTCAAAAACTCTTTCTGTAAAGTCCCAGATTTTTTTCAGTCGTTCTTTCATATTAATTATTTGCCTTAACTTTTTTCATCAAAACCCATTTATAAATAAAGATACTCAATCAGATAACAAATTTCCAAATTAAGTAATGTATTATAACACAAGTGCTGATGTATCTAATTATATCTTAATAAAATTTTAATGGCAGGTTGAAGAGAATTGGCAGATTCAGGAAAAATCTTAATGGCACACCGATAACACAAATGAAAAACTATCAGATCAGTATTCAGTTAGATTTACTATTACTTTGTCTGGTAAAGATAATTCGGAATTTTAATTCTTATTCCGCTGTGAGGTCCATCTAAGTCTGTCCATTGGTCCCCGACATTGCCGATAATTTCATAACCTTGTTGTGTAAGTGCGGTTCTTACATTTGATTTGAATTCCACAGCCGGAAGTTTCTGTTCTTCAGGTCTTCTAACAATTAAAGTATCAAATATTGCAAAGCCTTCATTAATAAGATTTTGATAAGTATAATCATATTCATCTGAAAATCTTCCGGTTAGAAAAATTATTTTAACATTTTTGTTTAGCAGAAAATCATACAAATCTTTTACGCGCGGAATTGCGGGAACTTCAGCGCCGGAAACCCACTCATCGACCATATTTTTAACGTAACCGAATCCCATTCTTTTACTGGCTTCGTAGTTGAGCAGTGCTGTATCATCAATATCAAAAATAACAGCGGAGTTTTGTTTCACTTCAATTGTACTGAATTTCGTTTTTGCATCGAATACAATTTCATCAAGTTCTTTATCATACTGTCCGCCTTCATAATACTGCTTAACGCGCTCTCTTGCATCAGTGAGATTTAATAGCTCCTCACGGCAGCAGGAACTTAGAAGCAGAGTAAGAGTAAGAAAAAAAGTAAGAGTTATAAATCGATTCATAATAAAATTATTTTTATTTATAGATTGGTTGTATTAAAAGTATCACCCTGCCTTATGTCACCGGTTTTATAACCTTTATAAAACCATCTTTTTCTTTGTTCGGAAGTACCATGCGTAAATGACTCCGGAACAACATATCCCTGTGCCTGTTTCTGAATTCTGTCATCACCAACCGCACTTGCAGCATTTAATGCTTCTTCAAGATCACCTTCCTCAAGCAGTCCTTCAATTCTATCAGTATAATGCGCCCAGACTCCCGCATAAAAATCAGCCTGAAGTTCTAACCTGACGGAATATTGATTATACTCTTCCTGACTAATTCTTGATCTGAGCTGCTGAACCTTTTCCATTGTACCTAGCAGGTTCTGTATATGATGACCAACTTCATGGGCAACAACATAAGCCATTGCAAAATCACCCGGAGCTTTGAACTTGGTTTGAAGTTCCTGGTAAAAACTTAGATCAATATAAAGTTTCTGATCGCCGGGACAGTAAAAAGGTCCTGTTGATGAACCCGCAACTCCACAAGCTGATTGAACACTTCCGCTAAACAACACTAATTTGGGTTCTCTGTACTGTTTTCCGATATCTGCAAATATATTGTGCCATACAGTTTCTGTTTCTGCAAGAATAACAGATACAAATTGAGCTAATTCTTTTTCTTCAGCAGTTTCGGTGTAATTGGATGTTGTTGTTTGATCTGATGTTTGAATGTTCTGAATTAATGATGTGGGATCGCCTCCAAGTAAAAGGACAACAAGAACAATAACAATAGTTCCGATTCCTCCGCCGGCTATACCTTTGGCGGAGAGACCGCGCCTGTCTTCAACGTTTGAGCTTTGTTTTCTTCCCTTCCAACGCATACGGTCACCTTTTAATTAGATAATAAAAATAAATACTACCGGGAATAATTTAATACTTAAAAATCAAATTAAACGATTTGCAATTTCCATCTATCTTCCGTTCTTAAAGAAAAACATCAATGGTCTTTCCATTCTTGCAGCCCATTCCTTTTCATTGTGTTCTGCGCCAGGTGCATAATAATAATCAATATCCTGTCCTATTACATAACCTTTTTTTGAAAGTTCGAGAAACATTTTTTGTCCGCGTATTGCTCCATCTTCACCATGATCTATATAAAACTTAACAGGTTTTTTTTGTCCGTTATAATCTATCACCTGTACTATACTGCGATCATTGTTATAATAAAAGGAGCTGGACATACATCCTGCCATTCCAAAAACTTCCGGATAGTGCCATGATGCATAAAAAGAAATTAAACCGCCCATTGATGAACCGATTATTGCTGTATTATTTGCATCAGTCAGTGTTCTGTAATTCTGATCGACAAAAGGCTTTAACTCTTTGATTAAAAATTTCAGATAGTTCTGACCTGTCTCAGACCAACTGTATTCATCCAGTCTCTCCGGAGTGTTATAAATTCCAACTATTATTATTTCTTTGATTTTCTTCTGTCTGATAAGTTTTAATACAGTTTCATCAACACGCCAGTCTTTACCAATGTAAGCAGTTTTCGGGTCCATAATATTCTGACCATCATGCATATAAAGTACCGGATAATGCTTGTCTTTCTTTTTATTTGAAGCATATCCTTGCGGGAGCCAAACTATTACATCCCGTTTATTATTGAGTAATGTTGATGAAAATTCCTTATGATAAATGACTTTACCAACAATTTCCTCGATATCCTGACCCGGTTTTTTCCGGCTTTTTTTTGTTACTTCCTTCATTTTACAAATTTTTATTAAGCATTTGTAAAGATAAAAAAATATTCTTTCAGCGGGATAAATAAATCACTTATTAAGCTTAAAATGAGTGGATTATTCCGTTTATTTTGTGGATTTTTAAGTACTTAATTTTTATAATCTTTCTAAAAACGGAGATCGATTTTATGGCCGTAATAAGACCTTTTAAAGCACTAAGACCAATCAAAGAAAATGCACATCTTGTTGCAAGCGTTCCCTATGATGTAGTTAATCGTGAAGAAGCAGCACAGCACGTACAGGGAAATCCGCTAAGTTATTTGCACATTACCAGATCAGAAATTGATCTGCCGGAAGTTAAAGATGTTTATACTAAAGAAGTTTATCAGAGAGCAAAAGAAAATCTGCATAATATCATAAAAGAAGCTCCGTTAAAAATGGATGACAAACCTCACTTTTATCTTTACAGATTAATAATGGATGGAAGAGAACAGACAGGATTATGTGCAACTTTTTCCGTTGAAGATTATGATAAAGATGTAATTCTTAAACATGAAAAAACCCGCAAGGTAAAAGAGGATGACAGAACAAACCATATTGTAACAACAGAAGCGCAAACTGGAATAGTGTTTTTAACATACCGAAGTGTTAAATCCGTTAACGAGCTGGTTGATAAAACATTAAGTGAAGTGAAGCCGGAATATGATTTCACTGCTGCTGATGGCATTCAGCACACTGTTTGGATTTTACCTGATGAGTATAATGAACTGATTATAAATGATTTCAAAAAAGTTGATAAACTATATATTGCAGATGGACACCATCGTGCAAAAAGTGCAAGCCGTGCTAAAGAAGAAAAGATGAAGGCAAATCCAAATCACAATGGCGACGAAGAGTACAACTATTTTATCGCAGTTCTGTTTCCTGAAGATCAGCTTAAAATACTTCCTTATAATCGTGTTGTTTTTGATCTTAACGGATTAAGCAAGGATGAATTTCTAAACTCAGTAAGTGAAAAATTTGAGATCAGTGAATCAACAGAAAAAGAACCGAAAGTTCAGAAACAGTTTTGTATGTACTTAGATAAACAATGGTACATTCTTAAAGCACGGGATTCCGTTCTTGCAAGTTTATCATTAGAAAAATCCGTCGGTGAAAAACTTGATGTAAGTATTCTGCAGAACTTTTTACTAAACCCTGTTCTTGGAATTGATGATCCGCGTACAAACAATAGAATAGATTTTATTGGCGGTATACGAGGCACAAAAGAACTTGAAAAACTTGTTGATACAGATAAAGCTGTAGTGGCATTTTCACTTTACCCTGTTAGTCTTAATGACCTGATGAATATTTCAGATGCAGGCGAAGTGATGCCGCCAAAATCGACTTGGTTTGAACCGAAATTAAGAGATGGCTTGTTAACACATTTAATCTGAATTTTAGTGATTTAGTGCTTTTGTGGCAGAGTGTTTTTGCCACTAAAACACAAAAACTCAAAATTACACTAAATAAGTAAATCAAAGGAAAAATATCATGGAAAAAAGAATCTATAACTTCAGTGCTGGTCCGGCTATTCTGCCGGAAGAAGTGCTGCTAAAAGCTCAAAAGGAATTATTCACATTGCCGGGAGTGGGAATGTCAATTCTCGAAATATCCCACCGATCAAAAACTTATGATGCTATTCATCAGCAGGCAAAAGAAGGATTAAAAAAACTTCTGAACATTCCGGATAATTATACAATATTGTTTTTGCAGGGCGGTGCAAGTCAACAGTTTTCAATGGTGCCGTTAAATTTAATGCCTCCTAAAAATAAAGCAGATTATATTTCCACCGGAAGCTGGTCCAAGAAAGCTATTAAGGAAGCAAAACGTGTAGGCGCTGTTAATGTAGCATGTTCAACTGAAATAACGGAAGGCGAAAAAAAATATTTTAACAGGATACCAAAACAAAGTGAACTTAAGCTTGATCCCGAGGCTGCGTATGTTCATTATACATCAAACAATACAATCTTCGGAACTCAGTTTCATGAAGAACCTGAAGTTGGTGATGTTCCATTAATTTGTGATGCTTCTTCCGACATACTTCACAAACCGATTGATGTTTCAAAATACGGATTAATTTATGCAGGTGCTCAGAAAAACATCGGTCCTTCCGGTGTTGTACTGGTAATCATAAGGAAAGATCTTCTTGAGAGAAGTCAGGATTCACTTCACACAATGCTTAATTATAAAATTCACGCAGAGAATGATTCGCTGTATAATACTCCAAACACTTTTGGTATCTACATTATAAAACTTGTTACAGATTACCTGTTGAATTTAGGCGGACTTGAAAAGATGTATGAGATAAACAAGAAAAAAGCTCAGATGCTTTATGATGCAATTGATAACAGCGGCGGTTACTACAAGGGTCACGCAGAAAAAGAAAGCCGCTCATTAATGAATATTACATTTAATCTTGCCACTCCTGAACTGGAAAAGAAACTTATTGATGAAGCAACAAAAGCAGGATTCAACGGATTGAAAGGACATCGTTCTGTCGGAGGATTGCGTGCATCAATTTATAATGCATTTCCTGCAAAAGGTGTTGAAGATCTTGTAGCTTTCATGAAAGATTTTCAGAAGAATAACGGATAAACCTTCGTTATATTACAAAATAAAACCTCCTATTTATAAACCTTCGGCGTACAAAACGCCGGAGGTTTTTTATTTATCGTAAAAATTAACGAATCAATATCATTTTCCTTGTTTGAATATTTGTACCTGCTTTAAGTTGATAAAAGTAGATGCCGGATGCCGGATGCTCGTTACTTGATTCTGACTTGAACTCAACTTCGTATCTGCCTGCCGGTTTGTATTCATCAACAAGGGTTACAACTTCTTTACCAAGAACATCAAAAACCTTCAAGCTTACAAAACCGCTTACCGGTAACTGATAACTGATTATAGTATTCGGGTTAAATGGATTAGGATAATTCTGTTCCAGTTTAAATGACACAATTTTGCCGTCATCATCGTGATTAACCGAGGATATTCCGTTCTTAAAGGTCACATCCATGCTGTCAATCGTATAATTCTCATTCGGATCGAATGCCATCACATAAATTCTATAAACCCCGTCAAGATAGTCAGCAGTGTTGAGTGCCAGATCCTTATCTTCGATTGAAATTAAAGAATCCCCGTTATTATTAGTGATGATATGATAGTAACCTCTTACCGGGTTCATCCAGCTTGGTGATGGAAAGGTCTGATCGCGCTTATATAAAACAGTTGCATAAGGTTCGTAATGCCCGGAGTTATACATTGAATAACTATGAGTTAATACGTGTGATAAGGCTGTATCAAGAATCAATTCACCGTCATCCACGCGTTTTATCCAGTAATTAATTTTATATGCAGGCTGCTGCCATTCAGAATCACCTATATAATCAACAACTTTTACAAGAATGTCAACTTCTCCAAATAAGCTGTCCGGTGATAAATAAGTGCTTGTTTCATTTATATAAAATCCAAATTTAGAATCAGGAAAAACATTTTCAATTTCCGGCAGAGAGTCGTCGTGAACAGGTGTCAAAGCAAGCAAAGGATTAAAATTAATACCCCATTCGTTATCATCATACAACCAGACAAGCCCGGTATCCCTAATCTCAACAAAATGGATATGACCCCATTCATTAGTCCAGTAAATTATATCACCAAGGTAATCATATTGTTCAACAGTATCGCCAATATCAAAAGCTATTGTATTCTCAACAAGATGGGCGTAAAGCCAGCCGTCTGAATAATCCGCAACATTGGAATCGCTTATTGCAATTCGCCAGTATAATTCTCCACCGAGTGTCAGTACACATTTTACAACGCCGCCTTTAACAGCATATGTCGGCTCATCAATTGGAGTAATGATATCCAATCCCTGATGAAGATAAGACCACTCAGAACCTCCTCCCATATGCTGTTCATAGTGATTCCATACAGTATGGGTTGTGTCAGTTGGATAAAATGGCCAAGGAATTGGTTCATATTGATTTCGTTTTTCAAGTGTAGAATTATCAGGTTTGGTGTTTTTTAGAATTCTGAATTGACCCGTTTTAATTTCTTTTATATCTCCGGTTAAAGAATATTTATTAATACTACCCTTGGTTAATTCTTTGGTTTTCGTTTGAACACCTGCAAAAATATTTCCATCCATAAATTTTAGATCACGAAAAGAATTGTTGCCGCCTATCTTATCATAAAATTTTACCTTCCCATCTGAGACATCATAGATTATCAGATTGTACTTGTCGATTACTCCGACAAAATCATTATCTATCGAAAGCAATACCTTCCGTGGCAATTCAATATTATAATCTATCGTTCTAATTAAACTGCCTTGTTTATAAACTTCTAATTTTTTTTCATCTGCAATTGCAATTGCTTCATCATTATTATCAAAAGAAAAAGCAAGTCCTTTTGGATATTCAAATTCAGAGTTAGCAATAAAGTTATAAGTATAAATTTTTTGTCTGTCCCTTACTGCAAAAGCATTCCCGGATTCAGAAAACTGAAAGGCATTTGCACTAGAAAAAGTTCTTTCCAAGAACATATTACCTTGAGCTGAAAAGAATCTTAGAGTGAGTTCTCCTCTGAAATGAAAAGTATGATCATAAACCACCATTATTCCTGAATTGGATATTTCCACATCAGCACCAGGGACTTTTGATAAATGATAAACGGGATAATTGTTATCATAAAAAGTGAGATTATAAAGTTCGCGATTTTCATCCGTTACAGCACCGATGGAATAAGTACATTTGTATTGTCTGTTCTCTGAGTATCGTACACCTGGTTCAATTTCGGTTGATCGGACTATTGTACCATTAATTGATGCGGTATAATTATCCAGGATGCTCTGAGCATTCGCAGGAGAATAAAAAGATGAGTATAAAGAGGTAAGTAATAGAATTATTATAGTCTTCATTTTTGAATCCCGTTCTAAGATATTGTTTACAGAAACATAGATTATTTCCGGTAATAATGCAAAGCAAAATAGAGTTAGTCAGTTTTTCGTTTTGTAAATTCTCAGTTTATTAAACTTGGTAATTCAGTATACGTACGACCCCCATCAGGGTCGGGAATTGTTTTTTTTAGGTTCTTTTATAAACGTGTGATGGCTTCGCCATCATAGATTGAGCTGACAACAAGTGTTTATAAATTTCACTGATAAGAGATTCTTCATCCTGAAAGGATGAAACATTTATAGAAAAATTATTCAGAAGCATTACAACGATGCTGAAGGCATCGCACATCTGACAATCAATATATTTTTATACCAATCTTATCGCTTCTTTCATTAAATTTGCTTTTCAATTTTACAAGGAAATAATTACGGAAAATTCATTGGTATCAGAAAACAAAATAATTGAAGAAAAGTACGGTGAAGATGTTCAGGTTATCACCAAAGATGATAAGCAGTATATTATTGTAGGAACTGCTCATATCTCTCGTCAATCTGCAGATCTTGTTAAACGGGTTATTGAAGAAGAAAAGCCGGATGTTGTATGTGTCGAGCTTGATGAAAAAAGATTTAAGGCTTTATCAGAAAAGAACCGCTGGGAAAATCTTGATCTGAAAACAATAATCAGGGAAAAACAACTCAGTACTTTGATGATAAATCTCGTGCTTGCTTCCTATCAGAAAAAACTTGGTGAAAAACTCGGAGTATCTCCGGGCACAGAATTATTAGAAGCAACTAAAACAGCTCAGGCTAATAACATTCCAATTGAACTTTGTGACAGGGAAGTGCGGATAACACTTCGGCGTGCCTGGCGCTCAATGAGCTTCTGGCAGAAAATAAAATTTATGACTGGTGGACTTGCAGGGCTTTTTGAAGATCAGGAATTAACAGAAGAAAAACTTGCAGAGCTTAGAAGCAAAGACGTCCTTTCCGAAATGATGGAGGAGCTTGGCAAAGCGCTGCCTGTATTAAAACGTGTACTTATTGATGAACGTGACACCTACATTGCCGAGAAAATGAAACGTGCAAACGGGAAGATAATTGTTTCCGTTGTTGGCGCCGGACACGTTAAAGGAATTATAAATCACTTTAATGAAGACCAGAATGTTAAGCTTGATGAGATAGAGCAGATTCCGCCCGCATCACCGATTGTAAAAATTATTGGCTGGGCAATTCCCGCTATAATTATCGGCTCTATAATTTACATAGGAATGAGCAAAGGGCTTGCAGAAGCCGGTGATAATGCCTTGTTCTGGTTTCTTGCAAACGGTATTCCGAGTGCATTGGGTGCTTTAGTTGCCATTGCACATCCGGTAACAATTTTAGTTTCATTTTTTGCTGCACCGTTTACAAGTCTTACTCCGGTAATCGGAGCCGGATATGTGGCCGCTTTTATACAGGTATACTTCCAGCCGCCTGTGGTAAAAGAGTTCCAATCGGTAACAACTGATTTTAATAAACCTGCACAGTGGTGGAAAAATAAACTGTTAAAAGTATTTCTTGTTTTTATTCTTACAAGTCTTGGCAGCGTGGTTGGTACTTACGTGGGATTTTTTGAGATTGTATCGAATGTATTTAAGTGAAAATTGAAATAAATATTAAAATTTTACCTCTAAATATTTTTTCGTTTACTACTCCAATTTATTATTTGAAAAGTTGGAAATGTTTCTTAAAATTTATAAGTTATTTAAAAATTCCCAATTGATAAATCTATCATAGCGCCGAAAAAACTTCTCTTTGCATTTATATTTCCAAAACCTGCAATACCTAAACTGACAAACTTAAATGGCTCGATTTTAAAATATGTTTCTATAGGGATACTTAGTTGTTCAATTTTTATGCTCTCATATAATTTATGTTGAATAAGCATTCCTCGTTCAATTCCATTGATATACCCAATGCCTGCTAAAAAACCAATTGTCATATTATGTATTCGATAAGGGTAACAGTACAACATGGCAATTTCATAGAATTTCAATGGGGGTTCTTCAAAATGATACCCGCCGGTACTAAATTGAAATTCGTCTGCTTTTAAGTATCTAAATGAAAAAATGTTTTGATTGTACTCATAAGATATTCCAAGTTTAATAGTTGGACCAAAATAAGATTTGCCAATACCTGCATTAAACCAGTATTTGGTAATTGTCTGGTCAATTACAAAATCTTCGTAGGTAGCCATATTAGATATGTATTTGTCATTTTCAACTAAGAATATTCCTTTTATCTCTTCATAATTATTTATATAAGGATAATGTAGGGTATTATTATCCGGCTTATGCTGAGCCAATATTGTATTGATGGCAATCACGATAAAAAGCCATAGTAACTTTTTCATTTTAGTCTCAGTTTGATCTAATTATTAATTTGTTAGACTTTAATTTCATTAATTTTCTGCCAAATATTGTTTAAGAGATTAACTTATAAATATAATATTATTAACACGATTATATTCGCCGAAAGGTTGTTAAGCGTGTTTAATAGATATGATAAACTACAATAGGGTTTCATTTCCCCTTCCTATTTTATTTTTACTATAGTAAATAAAAAGAAAATAAGATTAAAAACAAAGCAGTTGTTTATAAACTGCAATTGTTAACTTTTAAAGCATCATATTACATCAAAAGTAATACAAATACTTAATCTTAAACACACCAGCTCTGTCTGTTATATGCATTCTGTTAGGAAGAATATTATCATTCATATCGTACTCATCACTTCTGTCACGGAATTCATTGTAAGCAAAGTATATCCAGCTCTTCGGAAGGAAGTTCCAGCTGAATAAAAATCCTATTATTATCCTTTCCATTTTATCCGTTGATTTTATAAACACGTTATCAACATACATTCTTAAATTCAAATCGTTAATAGGGGTAAGTGAAAAATAGGGACGTGCATTAAATGCAATGTCATCAACATTATTATCGGGATCGATTTCGATAAACATACGATAACTCGTTCCTATCTGAAGCTCGTCGATAATACGATAACTTCCGGATGCGCCGACCCACGAATAATAACCCAGATAGTCTCTTCTGAAATTATAAGTTTTTGAATAACCGCCGTATAAGTTTGCTCCCCATTTTGGTGATATATCATACCACGAGCTGAACGTAAGTTCATACGAGTCGTATAAAACATCTTCATCCCTGCTTTTGCCGGCAGATATGTTTGTTTCAAATCCCCATTGATTTCTGAACTGAACATTTAACCCAAGAACGCCCAGACGGTCGGTATAATCATCAGCTTTTTCATAACCAAGATGAACTCCGCCATAAAGCATAGTGCTTCTTACATAGCCATCATCAAAATACCAGATGGGTCCGGTTATAGCAGTCAAAGTACCTGTCCCTTTCCAGGGAACAAATCCAACCTGGTTAATTTCAAAATCATTTCCTATGTACCTTGTGCGTGCTAATGCAACCCATCGCTCACCGAAACTTGTAAACCCTGCCGAAAAAGCGTAATCACCTTTATCATTTTCAATTGATCTTGCAACCTGGTAAGCAAGCTGCCAGTCAGAAGTGCGGAATGCGCCGTCAATGTCAATTACTCCGTAAGTATTTCCTTCGGTCATCTTTCCGACAAACAGCATACCTATGTTTGAGTTGCTAAGAATAGTTTTTTTAATTCTGCCGGATACAAAAGAAGCTTGCGGTTCTGTTCTGTTTTCATTATCAAACTTATAATTTGTTTTACCGGTTAATGCATAGAAGCCACCGTACTCCCAATCGTCCTGTCTGCCGAAAGCCTTTGTACCCACAATTAATGGTACCTGTGATCCGTCAGGAAGAAGTTTACCGATTCTTCTTGTGTACATAAGTTCTAATGGTTCATAGAATCCCGAACCTCTTTGTTTTCCTGCGGGCATAAATATTTCATTACCCTCGGTGAAGAATGGTCTTCGTTCGGAAAAGTAAGATTCATACCTGCTTATGTTAAATGAAAAAGGATCGGCTTCGATTTGTGCAAAATCGGGATTGGCTGTTAATTGAAAAGTTAATTGCTGTGATGGATTGAAGAAAATATCCAGTCCTGCTTCCGGATCGAATTTGTATTTTCCATCATTGATGTATTTAATTTTAGAAATTCCTACAGGATAAATCTCTAGATTAAGTCCGGTTACGGTAGGTCTAAAATCTGAGAACATCAGTCTTCCAAACTTGGAGACTCGCTGACCTTCGTTTTTTTCATACCTGCACCAGTACTGATCTTCCGAAAGCCATGGAATCCATCTATCGAAATCAACTCCCCACTCTGTAATATTTTTATCATACTTAATAGATTTATATGGGATCTTCATTTCAACAACATAACCCCAGTCATAGACTTTAGCATCGCCGAACCAGATTCCATCCCAGTTATAATCCCGGTTTCGTCCATCATCAAGCAGACGTGAATCCATTTTAACACCGCTTGCGGCAACAGCAAATTTATAAGCTGATTGTTTATCGCCAAAAGTATCAATCATAAAAGATACAATATCGCCGCCGAACTGATCGTGCAGTCCTGTTGATGTTTGGATTTTTTCTTTATCGTCATAACAGATCATTAAGCAGTAAATTGCTTCATCGGTAGTAAGAACTTTGGCAACAGTTCTTCTTGAAACAGGCTGATTATAATATGGTAGCAGTTGAAAAAAGTTATCCGCTGAATCAGCAACACTCCATACATCATCAATAATACCGTCAATTTTAATTTCAACATCAACTTTTTTCACATAAAGAAATTTATTGCTGTTGGGATTTTGGGTGGCGATAGTAAATTGAGAAATGATTATTAGTAATAGTAGTAGAATTATCTTCATAATAATTTTCCGGTAATTGACTACTAAAAAATAACTAAACCATCAGAATTGATTTGTAGTATTATGATGGACGGTTAAAACAGAAATCGAACAAATAATTTGAGTATGCACAAATAAAATACTAACAGTAAAAAAAAGCGCTCACAATGGAGCGCTTGTAGAACAGGACACTAAAAAAACTCTTAGTTTTTAGGCTTTGCTTCGCTAACGATGATGTTGCGGCCTTTGAGCTCAGAACCATTTAATGCCTGGATCGCAGCAGTAGCTTCAGATTCATTTTCAAATTCAACGAATCCGAATCCTCTTGATCTGCGAGTCTCCTTATCTGTTACAACTTTAGCGGAAAGAACATTTCCATGCGGAGCAAAAGCTGCCTGGAGTTCTTCGTCACTAATGGACCAGGGAAGACTACCAACGAAAAGTTTAGTACTCACAAAAAGAACCTTTAATTAATTGAACAAAAATGCGCCTTTCGACGCGGTGAAAAATAAAAATTTTAACTTAAGAAACAAATTATTTTTATTAATTAAATGCCAAAAAAGCCTATAATTACAGGGGTTTATCTACAATTGAGACATTTTTATATGATAATTTGAATTTGCCGGTTCCCAGTTGTTATAAAATAGCTTAATTAATTGTGCTTTGGGATGATTGGATGATTGGATGATTTAGAATGAATTATTATTATTCACAAATCAGACTTTATAAAATATCTTTTATTTTAACTTATCATAGATAATTAATCTTTAACTCAACATGAACTTAAATTAAGTATTTCTTCCAATTGTCAATTCAACTGCCTGCGATAAATTTTCAACGAACGCAATTTTCAATTTCCCGGAAGATTTTATTCCCTTCTCATTTCCCGATGGAATAATTGCTCTTGTGAATCCAAGTTTTTCAGCTTCCTGTATTCTTTTTTCAATATTGCCCACACTTCTTATTTCACCTCCAAGACCTACTTCACCTATAACTACTGTTTGATTGTCGACAACTCTGTTTAACAAACTTGCAGCAGTGCTTATACAGACTGCCAGATCGACTGCAGGTTCCTGAATTCGTAAACCACCGGCCATATTTAAGAAAACATTTGCAGAAGAAACTCTTATGTTCGCTCTTTTTTCCAGAACTGCAAGAAGAATCGATAATCGTCTCTGATCAAATCCTGTTGATACTCTTTGCGGATAGCCATAATTAGATGGAGTTACTAATGCCTGAACTTCAAGCAAAATTGGTCTTGTTCCTTCCATGCTTGAAGTAATTACTGAACCCGGAGTTTGTTTTTCTCTTTCGCTTAAAAACAATTCGCTTGGATTAGTAACTTCTCTTAAACCTACTTCATGCATTTCAAAAACACCGATTTCATTCGTACTTCCGAACCTGTTCTTTTGAGCACGTAATATTCTGAATGAATGATTAGATTCTCCTTCAAACTGAATGACTGTATCAACAATGTGTTCTAGTAATTTTGGTCCGGCAATCATTCCTTCTTTTGTAACGTGACCAATGATTATTACGCTGTAATTTTTTTTCTTTGCTTCTTCCATGAGCAGGGAAGTGCATTCACGAATCTGTGTAATTGTACCGGGAGAATTTTCAAGTTCGCTTCTGTACATTGTTTGAATAGAATCAATAATAACTACTGCAGGATCAAGATTGTTTATTGATGCGATTATCTGTCCAAGCTCTGTTTCTGCGAGAACATAAAATTCATCTGACGTAATTTTTAATCTTGATGAACGAAGTTTTATTTGTTTTTCTGATTCCTCACCGGTTACATAAAGTACTTTGTTCTTAATGTTTGCAGATGCCTGCATCGCAAGTGTTGATTTACCAATACCGGGATCGCCTCCGAGAAGTACTACACTGCCTGGCATTAATCCGCCACCCAGTACCCGGTCAAATTCTGTAATACCGGTTTTTATTCTATCTTCCTCTGTGGCGGTAATTTCGGTTATCTTGTGAAAGGAAACTTTCTGCGGGACTTTAAAGGATTTTCTTCTTCCTGTTTCAATCAACTCTTCTGTGAAGGAATTCCAGCTATCGCATTCGGGACATTTACCCAGCCAGCGCACCGACTCGTATGCGCAGTTTGAACAGATGTATTTAATTTTTGACTTTGACATAAGCGCTTTTTTACCATTAAGATACTAAGAGCACTTAGTTTCACTAAGAGTCAGGTAGTTTAGCAAATTCTTCGGTTACTAATGGAACTAAGTGGTCTTTTATATTTTCGCAATGAAAGTTAATTAATAATCCTTTTGGCTTCCCTGTAAGTTTTAAATATGATAATAATTGAGCTTTGTAAACCGGAATTATAACTTCAACTGCTTTTAATTCTATAATTATAAAATCATTCACTAGTAAATCCAGAATAAGATTAGTTCCAAGATCTTTACCTTTATTAATGATTGGAACCGGAACTTGTCTTTGTACATAAAATCCATTAGAATTTAATTCATCCACAAAACAAGTCTCATAAACTGATTCCAATAATCCCGGACACAATTGTTTATGAACCTCAATAGCACAACCCACAATTTTATAAGAAAGCTCGTTTATATATTTTCTAGTTATTTGCATTTCTAAGTGTTCCTTAGTGCTCTCAGTACCTTAGTGGTAAAGTATGCTAAAGGAGCCCGCTAACTATACTTTCCACTTTACTTAAAGCATTAGGAATTTTACTAACATCCTTACCGCCGGCAGTAGCGAGATGCGGACGCCCACCACCACCGCCGCCTACAAGTTTAGCAAGTTCTCCTACAATTTTTCCCGCACTAAGATTTTTCTGCTTTATCAGATCATCTGATACGATTGCAACTATTCCGACTTTATCATCAACCTGTGCAATTAAAACACAGATCCCGCTTTTTATTTTATTTCTTAATTCATCACCAAAGGATTTAAGTTCATCCATACTATCTGCGTGCACTCTTCCTTTATGAATAAACACCCCTTTTTCTTCAGAATGAATTGAAATAATATGCTCAAGCTGTTCAAGTTTTTCTTTAATGCGCAGTTCAGAAATTTCTTTCTCAAGTTTTTTCTTAACATCAAGAAGCTCTTCAACCCGATGCTCAGCTTGTTTAACCAATTCAAGCTGAGAGTGTATGTACTTTTCAACTCCTGATCCGGTTACGGCTTCTATTCTTCTTACTCCGCTTGCGATTGATGCCTCACTGATGATTTTGAACAAGCCTATCTCTGATGAATTCTTAACGTGTGTGCCGCCACAGAATTCCATTGTAAAATCACCGAACTGAACTACATTAACATTATCGCCGTACTTATCACCGAAGAACATTATCGCTCCCATTTTCTTCGCTTCTTCAAAAGGAGTATCGCGATGGTGGATCATTGGAAGATTTCTGCGAAGCTGTTCATTAACTATTGTTTCAATATCGCGGATTTCTTCAGCGGATAATTTTGAGTAATGAGAAAAATCAAATCGCAGTCTATCCGGTCCCACATAAGAACCAGCCTGCTGAACGTGTGTTCCCAAAATCATTCTTAACGCTCTGTGTAGAAAATGAGTTGCGGAATGGTTACGCATTATATCCCATCTTCTTTTTTCATCTACTTGCGCATAAAATGGAGCCACGATATTTTTTAGCGTCCCTGGAAATTCTGGATTTTCAACTTTCTCAATTTCATGAACTATAACATTATCAATTTTAAATGTATTAATTATTTTTAATTTCGTTTTTTCATCCTCAATATATCCGGTATCCCCGACCTGTCCTCCTGCTTCAGCATAGAATGGGGTCACATCAAATATTAAAAGGTTTTCCACACTATTCATCCTATTAATCTTGATCCTTAACTTATCATAATCATATCCAACAAATTCCGTATCAAACTTATAATTATCTGGTATCCAATCCTTATATATATAAGATATGGTTTCAATTTTGCTTGATTCTCTCGAGCGTTCTTTCTGTTCATTCATTAATTTATTGAAACCATCCTCATCAATTGCCAATCCGATTTCACGAGCCATAACATTTGTAAGATCAACAGGGAAGCCGAATGTATCATATAACTTAAATACGTCTTCACCGGGAATTACTTTTATATTTTGCTTTTGAAGTTTCTTAACAACATTGTCAAATAATTCTATTCCCCTGTCAAGGGTAGCATTAAAGCTTTCTTCTTCTGCTTTTATTACTTTCTTAACATAATCTTTCTTTTCTTTTACTTCGGGGAAAACATCGCCCATAGTTTTTGTAAGAACGTCAACAAGCTTATACAGGAATGGTTCTTTAAGATGAAGTTTTCTTCCATATCGTGCAGCACGTCTTAATATTCTGCGAAGTACATATCCTCTACCATCGTTGCCGGGTACAGCACCATCAGCAATTGCAAAAGTTAATGCGCGTATATGATCGGCGATAACACGCATTGGAATACGATCTTCTTCTTTGTCATACTTTACATTGCTCAGTTTCGATACTTCATTAATCAATGGAGTAAATACATCGGTATCGTAATTAGAACTTTTCTTCTGCATTACAGCACAAACGCGTTCGAATCCCATCCCCGTATCAACATGTTTTGCCGGAAGTTCGTGAAGCTTTCCTGTTTCATCCCTGTTATACTGGATAAATACAAGATTCCATATTTCAATACATTCCGGTACACCAGCATTTACAAAAGCGGGGTTATTATAATCATCACTGACATTAATATGAATTTCTGAGCAGGGACCACAAGGACCGGTTTCTCCCATTTCCCAGAAATTATCTTTCTCGCCAAACTTTAAAATGTGTTTTGGGTTTATATCCGTTTTGGTTTTCCACAGTTCAAAAGCTTCATCGTCATCTTTGTAAACCGTTGCCCAGAGTCTTTCTTTAGGGAGTTTCCAGACTTCGGTTAATAATTCCCACGCCCATTCAATTGCCTCTGCTTTATAATAATCGCCGAATGACCAGTTGCCGAGCATCTCAAAAAAAGTATGATGATAGGTATCGTGTCCAACTTCTTCCAGATCGTTATGCTTGCCTGAAACACGTATGCATTTCTGTGTATCTGCCGCACGTTTATACTCCCTTGAACCGTGTCCGAGAAATACGTCTTTAAACTGATTCATTCCCGCATTGGTGAATAATAAGGTTGCATCATCAAAAGGAACAACCGGTGCTGATTGAACTATTTTATGTTCTTTGCTCTTGAAAAAGTCTAAAAACTGCTGTCTTATTTCGTGTGAAGTCATATATCCATTATGTTTAATTAAGTGTGCAAAGATAAAAAAACGCTTGTTAAGCCTGAAATTTAGAATTTGACTGACAGTATTAAAAAAAGGCGACTCAAATGAATCGCCTTAAATTATTCAATAATTTGTTTTGTGATCTCGAACGCAGGGAGAGATCCGTTCTGTAGTAATGCATAAAGATTTCTCACCAGATAAACCTGTCTGCCGTTAGGCAAAATATGGGTTGTTTTATATTTGGGTTCAACTCACTTCAACAGCAGCAGCATCTTCGAACTGATATAGTCACCTGATTGCAGTCTATAGATATAAACACCACTCGCAAGATAAGATGCATTAAACTCTACGGTGTGATTGCCAGCCGGTTTTTCTTCATTGATTAATGTACTTATTTCCCTTCCCAGTATATCAAACACTTTTATTGTTATTTTCCCGTAGTGTGCTAAGCTGTAATTTATTTTTGTAACCGGGTTAAATGGGTTGGGATAGTTTTGGGACAATGAATAATCATATACTGATATTAAATCGTTATGTACCGGGGTCGTAAACAATACTAAAGAATCGTAATACCATACATTAGAATCACTGGGTGAATTTTGTCCCCAATAAGACAGTCCCGGTATTTCGTCAACTATATAAAAATAATCTGCTCTTATTTTACCGGTTATATCATCATAGTTAATTTTTTTGTTTAGTGACAAAAATGTTTCAAGAATATTCTGCCGGTTTTTTAATGGGAAGATATTATCTGGTGACCAAGTCTGCCCGCCATCATAAGAAATATTTGCCAGATAATCTGTATAGTAAACAGGTGTTGAAAATGCACCACCATCGCCGGGATAAATATTTAATGAGCTTACCCCGGGTTCTCCGGTATATTCGGGAACAGACCAGGCAATTAAAACGATCTGTCCGTTTTCAGAAACAGAAATTGTTGGAAGTGATTGACCATAAGCAAAACCAGGAGTATATTGACCCAAAGGATTACCGGCACCGTCATACATTTTTTCATAAGCCGGATCAGTAATTGCAATCCAGTTTTTATCTCTGCTGTTCCAGTATAAAATTGTTGAGGTTTCAATTGTATCAATGCCTTCAATAGTTTTGCCCAATCCCCATAGTGCCATATGCATAACCCCAACGCTATCCAGTGCTCCGGAGAGCATAGAGTAATTTTTAAGGTGAGGAGCCAAATTTCTGTTAGTTATTTGTCCCCAAACAGGTTCATCCATATTTCCCCTTAAAATAATTTCTCCCTGCCAGTTATTACCCTGATTTGTTGAATAATAATGATAGATACCGTGAGGATTGCCGGATGTGAAAATATTATCTCTCACCAATACGGTTGAAATAAAACTTGAATTTTTTGAAACATAAATTACTGTTGGAAATCCAATACCGCCTGCATAAGTAAACAACGAATCATTTTCCCCTAATAGTGTTATCAAAGTGCCTTCTTCAAATATTTCAGATGATGTAAAAATACCGTATAAATTGAAAGAGTCATTATCTACAGAATTAACCGACCATATATTGCAATTAGGATCAGGTGCGAAATAGTATTGTTGGTATCTTTGAAAGTTTCCATACTCAAAATGATTAGTTTCAGGATAATAATACGACCAGTGAGTTGTTGGAAAGTCCTGAGAAACAGAAATTATTCTTTTATTTGTACAATCAGAATATCTCAGAGAAGCTGCCCCTATATTCGTGGGCTGCGGGTTAAATGCCGGTATATAGTGGATGGAAGAGGAGTCAATAATTATTAATGTATCAATTGCGAGTATTATGATTTCATTATTAAGATCATCATTTAAGTCTCCTACTTCAATTAAATTCTGTTCTACATTATAGTAAACTTCATACTGAGAATATTTTAATAATGTGCCCGGATCACCCGGATTTTGTGAATAAGATTGACCAACGCTTATTACAATCGATAGAACTAAAGCACAATTTCTGAACGATTCCATAGAATTACCCCTGAGAATGTTCGTAAATCTTATAAAACCATTAGTCTGATTAATTTGTAAGCGTTAAAGTAAATGCCGTTTCCATAAAAATCAAACCATTTTGAGTTTATTTATTTATTAAGCAAGAATGCCGGTTCTTTTTGCGATGGAATTCATCATTTAATGTTTTTATATTGACTCAAGTGCAATGTATAACAGCATATTAAAATTCCATTGTGATCTAAAATAATTACCATGAATCCTTTTATATTTTGGTTAATCTTACCATACACAAATTTTAAAGGTTTTATGGAAGCCGGACAGATATTTTTATACTTAATAATTGCCCTTATCGGGTTTTATATAATCAGAAAGGTGCTCGTTTACAGGTCAGTTAAGCATTATTCTCCTGTGGACGCATCGGTTAAACTGAAGAAAGAAAGAAAAGTAGTTTTGCTAGATGTAAGAACTGATATGGAAAGAAAACAGGATTCAATTAAGGGTTCTTACCATATTCCGCTAATGGATCTTTCATCAAGTGAAAATGAGTTAAAGAAATTTAAAGATGCTGAAATTATTTGCTATTGCAGAACCGGCAATAGAAGCATGAATGCAGCAGCTAAGCTTAAAAAAATGGGATTTAACGCAGCTAACTTAAGCAGAGGAATTATCGGATGGAAAGCAGCAGGACTCAGATAATCTGGAAATGGACAAGAAGAATTCTGCCGGTTGCCTTAGGTGCACTGGGAGGATATTTATATTATCATTTTATAGGATGCGACAGAGGATGTGCAATTACAGGCAATCCCTGGTCAAGCACTATGTATGGCGCAGTTATCGGCTTGATTTTAACTAACTGGAAAACGAAAGCTAAACTACTTCAACCAAAGGAAAATGAACAATGAAAAAGAATATGGCAAATATAGACAGGGGAATAAGACTTCTTCTTGTAATTGTTATAGCAGTCTTATTTTTAACAAATCAGATAAGCGGAATAGCCGCAATAATACTCGGAATATTTGGCGTGGCATTTATATTCAGTGGTGGAACAGGATTTTGTCCACTCTATAAAATTTTTAATACGTCATCTTTGAAGAAGCAATCATAAGGAGAGAATTGTGCAGTACGGATTTTCAAAAACAACAGATTATACTTTCAGTCAGGCGATAGAAAAAGTAATAGATGAACTTAAGAAAGAAGGCTTCGGCATTCTCACCATGATTGATGTTAAAGAAACACTAAAAAACAAAATAAATGTTGATTTTAAGAACTACACTATACTTGGTGCATGCAATCCGCCTATTGCTCATAAAGCTTTACAGACAGAAGAAGAGCTGGGATTATTACTCCCCTGTAATGTAGTTGTTTATGAAAAAGATAACAAAATTGTTGTATCAATTTTCGATCCTATGATGATGACCAAAGTAATTGATAATGATAAGATGATCCCCATTGCATCTGAAGTTAAAGAAAAACTTCAGAGAGTATTAGAAGCTGTTTAATATTTTAATTTAATCTATCAGAAAGGAAAACAATGACCGAGAACTTAACAAAACAGACATTTTTAGAAAAAGTTTTTAATTATGAAACAAACCAGGATTGGAAATACGAAGGCGATCTTCCTGCTGTTATTGATTTCTGGGCTCCATGGTGCGGACCCTGCAAAATGGTTGGACCAATTCTTGAAGAATTATCTGAAGAATACAAGGGCAAGATCAATGTTTACAAAGTGAATACCGATGAGGAACAGGAACTTGGAGGTGTATTTGGAATAAGAAGCATTCCTTCATTACTTTTCGTCCCGATGGAAGGTCAGCCGAAAATGGCAGTCGGTGCTTTACCGAAAGAATCATTAAAACAGGCAATTGATAAAGAGCTGCTTACAGCACTTTCTTAATAAAAGCTTAAGGTATTTGGTATAGGGTATATGTTAAAACCCTATACCTTTATACTATTTTAGCGAATTCATTTCTCTTTTCTTTCTTCTTTCCTCAAAACAAATATTTCAAAAAAGATTGCAGAATTCTCAACAAAAACTTATTTTATCTCTATACTCATCAATAAAAACAGGAGCTGCTATATGAAACATTTCTTCTCTTTTTTAACAGTTATAATTTTTCTTAGTTTATCCCTTTCCACTATTGCACAGCAGGGTGGAGATGTTGATACAAAAGTGATTCCGCCTGATTATACAACAACACCCGGAACTGGGGTTTTTACCGGCCCTCTTTCTATAACAGCAAGAACATATCAGCTTTTAATCCATGAAAGTTTATTAACCGATATGTTAAACAAAGAAATTCACGCTATAGCCTTGAGACTTCCGACATCGGCTACAGCAAACTGGCCTGCTGCAGATATTACTTTTAGCGATTATGACATTTATTTAGGCACCAGTGTTCCACCGGCAGACAGAAGTCTTACTTTTGCAGATAACAGAGTAGGTCCGCAAACTCTTGTCAGATCGGGGCCGTTAACCGTAACAGCAGGAGACTATACTTTTGGAAACACTCCTAATAACTTTGCATCTGAGATATTGTTCAACACCTTTTACCTGTACACAGGCGGTCATTTATTAATTGAGATTCGTCACCAGGGCTTTTCGGGAACTTCACGATCCAATGATGCTTTAATTTCTTCAACTCCGGGGTACTTAAATTTATTCAGCGCATTGTGGCAAGGCAGTTACACTCCTACAACCGGCTTACAGGGTAATTTCAGTATCGTTAAACTAACTTACGATGAACCAATACCAGTTGAGTTAACGTCTTTTACAGTGTCTATTTCCGGCACCAATATTACATTGAATTGGACCACAGCAACCGAAACAAATAACCAGGGTTTTGATGTACAAAGAAAATCTTTAAACTCTGCTTATGAGTCAATTGGTTTTGTTTCCGGTTTTGGAACCACAACCGAAGCAAAAAGCTATTCTTTCAACGATGAAGTTGATAATGGTGTTTATACTTATCGCCTGAAGCAAATGGATTTTGACGGTTCATTTGAATACAGTAATGAGATAGAAGTAGATGTTAATATTCCTGCAGTATATTCACTCGAACAGAACTATCCAAATCCGTTCAATCCGTCAACTACAATTAATTTCAGTATTGCGAATGATGGTTTTGTAAAGTTGGCTATATATAATACACTTGGACAGGAAGTAATGACTTTAGTTAATGAAGTAAAAGAATCTGGTTCGCATTCAATTACTTTTGATGCCTTGTCATTAACCAGCGGTGCATATTTCTATAAATTGGAAACAGCACAATTCAGCCAAACAAAGAAAATGCTTCTGGCAAAGTAATTTTTTTATTAGTAAAACTAAAATGGCGTGACGTATAGGGTACAAATATGTACCCTATACCTATGCATTTCAGACCAATCCTTCCTGTACCTCAACTTCTTCCCTTGATTAGCCGAAATGATTTATTATCTTAGTTATATGAAGATCACTTATGTTTTAATACTACTTCTGTTTGGCCTTACCGGTATTTCAGCTCAGCAGGCGGGTACAGATGATTATAATAAATTTCTTCTTGCACAGAGTTATGAGCAGCAGGGAAGTTTCGACAGAGCTCAAAAAATTTATGAGGAGCTTTATCAAAAAGAACCACAAAACATTAATTACTTTAACTCATTGAACAGAGTTTACACTCAGCAGAAGAATTATGCGACCGCAATATTACTTATCGAAACCAGATTAAAGAGCTACCCTGATGATATCAATCTCATTGGTCAGCTTGGCTCAACCTACTATATGAGCGGGAATTATGAAAAAGCTTATCAGGTATGGGAAGAACCTTTAAAGAAACCGGGAACTAACCAAATATCATTTAGAGTGATTGCAAATTCTGCCATTGAGCGCCGTGCATTTGATAAGGCGATCGAGATTCTGGAAAAAGGAAAATCTACAACTAATGATCCGTTTGTTTTCTCAATGGATCTGGCAAATCTTTACTCTCTTACTATGAGATATGAAAAAGCTGCCGAGGAATACTGCTCAATTCTTGAAATATCACCCACTCAGATTACGGTGGTGCAAAGCAGGATTCTTTCATATATAAATAAACCTGATGCGCTGGAAAAAACAATCAGAGCAGTTGAAAAGAATAGAAAGTCTGATAACCTTCAAATTCTTTCTTTATTGGCCAGATTATATACAGAACAAAAAGATTTCAAAAAGGCTTATAGTATTTATTCTGAACTTGATAATAAAAGGCAATCCCAGGGAGGCGATCTTTATAACTATGCCGAGTTCATTTTCCGCGAAGGGGAATATGAAACAGCTTCTACTGTTTACAGTACAATAATTCAACGCTATCCGGAATCTCAAATAGTTTCATCTGCAAAGATTGGTAATGCCAAATCACAGGAGGCAATTCTCCGACAAAAATTCTTATCAACGGCTGAAGATTGGAAAACATTTTCACTTCCCCCAAAACTTGATGCTAACACTGTAGAGCCAGCTATAAAAGCATTTGAAGAGATCACAAATATTTATGCTCACAGCGAAGTTGCAATTGAGTCTTATCTAAGAATGGCTCAAATAAGATTCAGATTGCAGAGTGATTTAAATTCAGCTAAAGAACTTTTGGATGTTATAATAAAAAATTATCCAATGTCCAGATTATCAATTGATGCTTATTTGGATCTTGCTGAGATAAATCTTATTGAAGACAATCTGGATGAATCTACAAAATTATATGAAGAAGCTCTTAATCTTAGAGGTGCTTCGTTAGAAAAAAAGAATGAAGCTCATTTTCATCTTGCTAAAATAAATGCCTATCAAGGAAACTTTAACCAGACAGCCACTCATCTTTCCGAAATACTTAAAAATCTAAAAGATAATCTTGCCAATGATGCATTGGAAATATCCTTAATAATGAACACAGCAAAGAATGATTCGTCTAATCTTTTGCTTTTCAGCGAAGCAGAAATTCTGGCAGAAAGAATGTTGTTTGCCGAAGCTAAAGAAAAATATGACAGGATTGCTATGGATCAACGGGCATTTGTTTTTCACTCAATTGTTAACCTTAGATCCGCTCAGATGGCTATTGCACTGCAGAATTACAAGGATGCAATTCAACAACTCGTTGCAATTTCGGAAGAATTTGAGAAAAATATTTATGCTGATAAAGCCTTATATTTGCTGGGTAATATTTATGAATATACGTTAAAAGAACTGCCTAAAGCAATAGACAGTTATGAGAAGCTTTTGCTGCAGTTCCCCGGTTCAATTTATCTCGATAAAGCAAGAGAAAGAATCTTATATCTTAGAAGTAAAACAAGTTAGATAGTTATTATGTCAAAAAAACAGGACCAACGAATAGTTAAATGTTCATTTTGCGGTAGAGACGGTAATGAAGTAGGAAGCATGATTGCCGGTCCGGATGTATACATTTGTGATATTTGTATTGCAAGCAGTGTAGATATACTTAAAAATAATCTTGCCGCCTATAACAGTGCAAAAAAAGGAAAATGGACACAGCACACACCTCAATCAATTAAAAAATCACTTGATGAATTTGTAATTGGTCAGGAAAAAGCAAAACGGGTTTTAGCTGTTGCTGTTTATAATCATTATAAAAGAATTAATTCCAGAAATTCCTTTTTTGAACTTGATGAAGTAGAGATTGAAAAGAGTAATATTCTTCTTCTTGGGCCAACAGGAGTTGGAAAAACATTGCTTGCACAAACTCTCGCACGGATACTTGATGTGCCGTTTGCTATTGCAGATGCAACAACTCTTACTGAAGCGGGTTATGTAGGGGATGATGTTGAAACAGTTCTTGTTCATCTTCTCCAGGCCGCAGATTATAATCTGGAGCGTGCACAAAAGGGAATTGTTTACATTGATGAAATAGATAAAATTGCCAGAAAAAGCGAGAGCACATCAATAACCAGAGATGTTTCCGGCGAAGGTGTGCAGCAGGCATTGCTTAAGATTCTTGAAGGTACAATTGCCGGAATTCCGCCCAAAGGAGGACGAAAACATCCGGAACAAAGTCTTATTAATCTTAACACTAAAAACATTTTGTTTATTGTTGGTGGTGCTTTTGAGGGAATTGAAAAGATTATTGCAAAGAGAATTAATAAAAACAAAATGGGCTTTGGCTCTGATCTGAAAAAAACAGAAACAGAAGATGAACTATTAAGTCTTGTTCAGCCAGAAGATCTATTAAGATTTGGTTTAATTCCTGAATTGATTGGCAGATTACCTGTGTTCGCTCCGCTTCATTCTTTAAGTGAAGAAGCTATGGAGAGTATACTTAAAGAACCCAAAAATGCAATTCTTAAACAGTATAAAAAACTGTTTGCCATGGAGGGTGTCGATCTTGAGTTTGATCCGTTTGCTATTAATGCAATTGTTAAAAAATCGCTTGAAAGAAAAACAGGTGCCCGCGCTCTTCGCTCAATAGTAGAACAGTTTATGCTGGATATTATGTTCGATCTGCCAGAAAGAAAAAATGTTGAAAAGTGTATCATCACAAAAGACGTGATCGAAAATTCCAGTGAGCCATTATTTATCGAAGCAGATGCAAAATCTGCTTAGCTTAAAAATTTTTACATAGGGACTTATTGATAATCATTTTAATTTTTATTCAGTAAGTCCCTTTTTTATTTATTATTGGTTATGAAAACATTATTTCTTTTATTACTACTTACATCCTATTTGATTGCTCAGAATAAAATCCTTATTCCAATGGATTTCCAGCAAACCGAGCATCTCAAAGCTTATGGAATAACATATCGGAGTTTAACTGACGGCTTAAAAGCCGATTGGTTACTAAATTACCGCGGTGGTTCATTTCTAATTGATCATTCAGACAAAATTATTTCCGAGTGTCTTGTTGAGGGCGTAAGATTTGAACAAGTTTCACTTGCTCAAGCTGCTCAGATCTATGCAGAAGCGCAAAGTGAAAACAATAATATGGATGTTGTGCGATTAGAGAAAGCACCCAAAATAGCTGTTTATGTTCCACCCGGAACAGTACCCTGGGATGATGCAGTAACACTGGTTCTAGAATACTCAAAAGTACCTTACGATAAAATCTGGAACGATGAAGTACTTCGCGGTGACCTTTCGGAATATGACTGGCTTCATCTGCATCATGAGGATTTTACCGGTCAATATGGAAAATTTTATGCAAGTTTCAGTAATGCACAATGGTATATTGACCAACAGATAATGTATGAGCAGAATGCTGAGAAAAACGGTTTTCAAAAAGTATCTGAAATGATGAAAACCGTAACAAGAGAAATAAAAAAATATGTCGGACAGGGCGGATTTCTTTTTGCAATGTGTTCTGCAACCGATTCCTATGATATAGCACTTGCAGCTGAGGATGCTGACATTTGCGCTCCTATGTTTGATGGAGATGCTGCTGATCCTGATGCCCAGGAAAAATTAGATTTTTCAAAAACCTTTGCATTCCACAACTTTAAACTTGAGATGAATCCTTATGTGTATGAATACAGTGATATTGATATTCAACCGGCAGAAATAGGTTCATTCGATAATGATTATTTCACTTTATTTGAATTCTCAGCAAAGTACGATCCCGTACCAACTATGTTAACCCAAAATCATGTAAATGTTATCCGCGGATTTATGGGACAAACTACAATGTTTAGAAGAAGTACAATTAAAAACTCGGTCATTATACTTGCTGAAAGACAAGGTACTGAACAGGTTAAATACATTAATGGAAATTTTGGCCGGGGGTTTTTTACATTTTATGGCGGGCATGATCCTGAAGACTATCAGCATGCAGTTGGTGATCCGCCGACCGATTTAAATTTATATAAAACTTCTCCGGGTTATCGATTGATCCTAAACAATATTCTATTTCCAGCAGCCACAAAGAAAAAGCAGAAGACATGAAAACAATAAAACTGAAAAACGGCAGTAAAGAAATTCCAATTAATAAAATAGTTTGCGTCGGCAGAAATTACGTTGAACATATCCAGGAACTTGGTAATGAACAGCATGAGAAGCCGGTAATATTTCTTAAGACTGTAACTTCAGTTATTTATTCCGGTGAAGAAATAATTTATCCCTCATTTTCAGATGATATGCACCACGAAACGGAATTAGTTTTACTTATCGGTTCAATGGTAAAAGATGCAAAGAGAATAGAGGCTGAAAAAGCTATTGCTGGTTACGGAGTTGGTTTGGATATGACTTTGCGGGATGTTCAAAATGATTTGAAGAAAAAAGGTCATCCCTGGACAATTGCAAAATGTTTTGATACATCGACTATGCTATCAGATTTTATTTCATCTGATGACTATAAATTAACACTTAATGAAACAGTTACATTAAAAGTTAACGGTGAAGTTAGACAGAATGACAAGTTGAATAAAATGATTTTCAATCCTGCTCAGATAGTTGAATATATCTCCTCACTAATGACACTTGAAGAAGGTGATTTGATTTTCACAGGCACGCCTAAAGGAGTTAGCAAGGTTAATCGCGGAGATGTTTTAGAAGCTCAGATAGAGAATGTTTCTAAACTGAATTGCAAAGTTGTGTAGAAAAAATCTTTTACTATTTATTAAGATTGGAAAGAGCCTTTTTAATCAAATCTTCCAGTGAATAATTTTGATTTTCAATCAATAAATCGCGTACTGCTTTTTCAGCGACCTTTGCATTATACCCTAAAGTAGTTAATGCAGACATTGCTTCACTCTTTATACTGGGCTGAGTCTTTGTAAATTCACCGCCAGATATATCTTCAACCTTTGATCTAAGTTCAAGCACAAGTCTTTCAGCAGTTTTTCTTCCAATTCCGGGAACAGCAATTATTCGTGATACATTTCCCTCTTCAATAGCATCTTTTAATGATTCAACAGAAATTCCTGATAATAAACCAAGAGCAATTTTAGGACCTATACCGCTTATTGAAATTAATAATTCAAACATCTCCTTTTCTGATTCTGTAAAGAAACCGAAAAGGGATATGGAATCCTCCTTTACATGCGTGTGAATAAATAATGACACTTCGGCTTTATCAACTATCTTTTCAAAAGTGTTGATTGAAATACCCACTTTATATCCAACTCCGTTTACATCAAGTAAAATTTGTGTCGGCTTCGAAGAAATTATTTTACCTTTTAAATGACCTATCATTCAATAACCCTATCAGGATTTGCTTCAATAAAAGATTTCCAACTTTTAGATTTTTTTGAAGGAGATTTTATTCTGAAAGCGTGACATAATGCGGTTGCAAGTGCATCGCTTTCATCAAGCTTCATTTTTAGTGACTTTAAATTAAGCAAAGTCTTAATCATATAACTAACCTGTTCTTTAGAAGCAGCACCTTTTCCAACAACAGATTTTTTAATTTCGCGAGGGGAGTATTCACTTACAGGTAATCCATTATTTACCGCTGAAAGAATAGATACTCCTCTGGCATAACCTATTTTCATTGCTGACTGAAAATTCTTTCCATAGAAAGCAGTTTCAATTGCAAACTCATCCGGTTTGAATTGCTTAATTATTTTATTCAATTCATTGTAGATTATTTCAAGTCTTTGTGGAATTTGTTTCGACGGGGTAAGTTTGATACAACCGCTTGAAATTCTTAAAAAAGAACTGCCGGATTGTTTTATAATACCATATCCAGTAGTATTTGTTCCGGGGTCAACACCAATTATTATCATCGAAAAAGCTATTTGATATTATAATCATAAAAGATTGTTATTCTATAAAATCAGCATTAGAATATACATTTTGAACATCATCAATATCTTCCAATGATTCTATCAGCTTCATTGCTTTCTCAGCATCTTCACCTTTAACTACTATCAGATTTTTTGCTACCCATTGAAGTGATGCATTTTCAATTTCTAAGCTTTTATCTGCGAGTGCTTTCCTGACGGTTTCAAAGGATTCAATTGCAGTGCTGATTTCAAAAAAATCTTCTTCAGTCTGCAAATCATCTGCACCTGCTTCAATTATGATATCCATAATGTCATCCTCTGTTTTATTTTGTTTGGGTAAGGTAATAATACCTTTTCTATCAAACATCCATGAAACAGAACCGTTTTCACCAAGACTTCCGCCATTTTTACTAAATAAGTGTCTAACTTCAGCAACTGTTCTGTTTTTATTGTCTGTGGCAACCTCGACTAATACAGCAATTCCAGCTGGTCCATAACCTTCATAAGTAAGCTCGTGATATGTAACTCCTTCAAGTTCGCCGGTTGCTTTTTTTATGGCGCGGTCAATATTGTCCTGCGGCATGTTCTGGGCTTTTGCATTATCAACAGCAAGCCGGAGTCTTGGATTACCAACAGGATCCCCGCCGCCGTGTCTGGCTGCAATAGTAATTTCTTTAATGAGCTTTGTAAAAATCTTTCCTCTTTTTGCATCAATTGCCGCTTTTTTACGTTTAATAGTTGCCCATTTTGAGTGACCGGACATTATTCTTATCTCCTAATTAATAACTGCAATATTGTTTGGTTGTAAATCTTTTAGTCTGAACTGCGGAAACGTTCTTCCATCTTTAACAGTTTTATCTATTGTGAACACAATATCAAAAGTTGAGCCTTTACTTTTTAGTAAAGGTAAGTATTCACCCAGATTGAAACCAATAGTATCAAAGACTTTATCTGAACCATTTTGCCTGAATGTGGCAATGACGTGGTTGTTACCAACAATTCTTGGGGAGTTAATAACTTCAACATTTTCTGAAAGAAATACCGGACGCATATTACCAGGTCCAAAGGGTGAAAATTCATCAAGAATCTTTAGAAACTTTGGTGTAATTTCTGCAAATCTGATTTGGGCATCAATATTTACTTCAGGAAATAAATCTTCCTCAGATAATGATTCCTTAACTATTTGATTAAACTTATCTTTGAATTCTGTAAGCTTAGCAATCTCAACCGCTAAACCGGCGGCTGCCTGGTGGCCTCCGAAATGGATTAACATATCCTCACATTTTTGAAGTGCTTCATATATATTAAAATTTGTTATGCTTCTGGCTGATCCTTTAGCAACACCATCTATTGTCGTGAGCATAATTGTGGGCCGATAATATTTTTCAACAAGACGTGAAGCCACAATTCCTATTACACCCGGATGCCATTCCTCATGATGTAAAATTATTGCAAGCTCATTATCTAAATCAACAGAGCTTTCAACAAGTTGAAGTGCAGCATCAAAAGTATCAACATCAATTTTTCTTCTTTCGTAATTTTCTGACTCCAACACCTGGGCTAATTCATATGCTTCTTTCTGGCTATCGGTGATTAATAACTTAACTGCTCTTTCTGCGTCACCCAGTCTTCCAACAGCATTGATTCTTGGTGCTATGGTAAAGACAACCTGTCCAGATGTTAAATTACCAAAGTGCAGACTGCTTGATTCAATTAAAGCAAGAATACCGGGACGGGGCGTAGAGTTTATCTGGTTCATTCCTTCCTTAACCAAAACTCTGTTTTCATCAACCAGGGGCACAATATCAGCAGCACCTGCCAGTGAAACCAGATCAAAGTATTTATTTGTCATCTCACGTCTGCCTATTCGTTCACAAACACCTTGTGCAAGTTTAAGTGCTACTCCGGCACCCGATAAATATTTAAAGGGATAACTGCAATCTGGTTTAAGCGGATCTAAAACAGCAACTGCAGGAGGTAATTGTTCCTTGGGCTGATGATGATCGCAGATTATTACATCCAATCCAATCTGATTTGCATATTCAGTTTCTTCAATAGCAGTAATTCCGCAATCAACGGTGATTAAAAGTGAAGCCCCATTTGATTTAATAAAATCAATACCTTCTTTGGATAGACCATATCCTTCGGTTAATCTGTTTGGAATATAAAAATCAACATTGGCATCAAGTTCTTTAAGAAACATATAAAGTAGTGCAGTAGAACATGTTCCGTCAACGTCATAGTCACCATAGATATAAATACGCTGGTTTTCAGTGAGGGCTTGAATAACTCTTTTAGTAGCTTCATCCATTCCATTCATAAGGAAAGGATTGTGCAAAGAATCGAGAGATGGGCGGAAAAAAGCCCTGGCTTCAGCAAAGTTTTTTATATTTCTTAAAACTAACAGCCGTGCCAGAACTTCTGAAATGTTAAGTGAATCCGATAATGATTTTACGGTATATGTATCTTCAATTTCTCTTATAGTCCAGCGTTTCTTTAACATAAGAATTAATTGAGCCTAAAGAGGCGGAAGTATTTCTAAGAACAAATCATATAAATATCCTGTAAGCCGAATTCTGTAACCCCGTAAGGTCGGGGCGGCAGCCATTTATCTTGTCATAATATTACTATTATGATCCAGCGATCTACCCGAAAGGTAAACAGAGCGAACAACTCTTATCCGATTTAAAACCGGAAATCCTTTCATACTTGATCTTGCTTCGAGTGTGGTTTACCGTGCCTCCGATATTACTATCGGAGCGGTGAGCTCTTACCCCACCTTTTCACCCTTACCCCGAAAACCGGGGCGGTATTTTTTCTGTGGCACTTTCAGTTACCCCAATATTTAGGGGTACCCGGGTGTTACCCGGCACTCTGTTCTGTAAAGTTCGGACTTTCCTCCTCCCGATTTATCGGGAAGCGACTGCCCGGATTTATTTATATGATTATTCTTTTATAAAATGGAGAGAATTATTATATCTAATACTCTCCTGTCAATTACTATTTTAAGATCATTCAATAATTAATACTAAAACCAGTTTAATCTTAACAATCGTCGAGATTAAATATCACAATACGTTTTTTATAAAGATTCTTTTCTTTGAAAAGATAAAAATATTATGTGTGTGAATATAATAAAATATGAGTGCAGTTTCATCAGAAAAGTTTGGTTGAGGGCGTTGGTTAATTTTACAGGTAATTCCAAATATACTTTAGGCTGCTGTATACCCCGTTTTATATTCAGGAGTCACAGCAGAAAAAACTGTAATTAGAATATTAACAGTTTTATGGTTCAGTAATTTCCTGAGATACAAGAATTCTGCCGCAGTATTCACAGAAAAACAGTTTATTATTTCTTCTGATTTCAAGCTGCCTTTGAGAAGGAACAATATTATGACAACCAGAGCAAGCCGAGCGTTTAATTGTAGCCACCGCTTTGCCTTTTTTTGCTTTCCGAATTCTCATATAAACAGATACATCTGCTTTCTTTACCTGTTCTTCAATTTTCTTTCTTTCGCCCAGAAGCTTGGATTCTTCTCTTTCATTTGCTTTGATAATCTCTTTCAAGTCAGCTTCTTTTTCTTTAAGTTCTTTTTGAAGTTCATCAAGAGTCGGCACAATATCTTCGATCTGCTGGGTAAGAGATTTACTTAAATCGGCTAGAGCATCATTTTCAGCTTCCATTTTACTTAATTGTTCATCTGTATGATCAATTTCTTTTGTCAGAGCGTCATACTCTTTATTGTTTCTTACCTGGTAAAGCTGGGCTTTAAATCTTTTTTGATTTTCTAGTAAACGCTCCATCTCTTTTTCGTTGGATTCTCTTTTTTCAAGAGATTCTTTCTGCTGAGCTTCTTTGGATTGTATGTCTTCTTTTAGTTCAGCTATTTTGTTCTCGAGTTCTCGAACTGTATTGGGTAGATCACCACGCAGCTCTTCAAGCACATCAAGTTGATCATCAATTACTTGCAGCTGATATAGTGTTTTTAATCTGTTTAACAATTTATTTTTACTCCTTAGATATTAAAAAAATTAACGGGATTTGTTGAGCCAGTATACTTATAAACTTTGTTATTACTATTAACTAAAAATTTTTTCAATCTTTTTTGAACTTCATCGAGGGAAAATATTTCTGTTTCATAATGACCAGCATCTATTAACAGTATTTTGTCAAGTGCTTCATCAAAAGTGTGATATTTAATATCAGCTGTAATAAATGCATCTGCTTTTTTACTTGCTGCGGTTTCCAGTAAATCACTTCCGGAACCTCCGCATACAGCAACAGAACTTATTCTCCTTTTATTGCCTGCGGTATATCTGAAATTTTTATTCTTTAGGGATTTACTTACGTGATTAAGGAATTCTTTTTCACTCATTGAATTTTCTAATTGTCCAATCACTCCAATTCCGTAGTTAACATTTTTATTAGATAGCGGGTATAGATCATAAGCAACTTCTTCATATGGATGAGCATTTAAAACAGCAGAAATAATTTTTGAAGAATCAAATGAATTTATAAGAACTTCAAGCTTAATTTCATCTGTATATTCTAAGTTCATTTTATTACCGAGTGCCGGATTTGATTTTGCAGATCCTTTAAATGTACCGGTTCCAATTGTTCTGAAACTGCAGTGTGAATACTCACCGATAATTCCACCGCCAGCCTGGTGAATTGCTTCTGCAACAGTATCAATATGGCTGAAAGGGACAAAAACTGATAGCTTGATTTGGTTTGATTCCAGGTGATGAAGAAATCTTAAATTCTTTAACTTAAGTTTTTCAGCTAGTTTAAAGCTTACACCTTCTTTTGTAAAATCTAAATTTGTGTGTGCTGAGTAAACTGTAATTTTGTAGTGGAGAAGTTTTGCAATTATTCGGGAAGTTTTGTCGATCTGTGTATCTATCTTTTTTAGTGGTCGGAAGAGAAGCGGGTGATGGCTGATTATGAGGCTGCATCTTTTTTTGACTGCTTCTTCAACCACTTTCTCTGTAAGATCCAGGCAAAGCAATATGTTAGTTAAAACATTTTCTGCCGAACCAACCTGTAATCCTACGTTATCTTTTTCCCAGGCAATCCCTTTGGGAGCCCAGTTTTCAATAAAGTTAAATATTTCGTAACACTTCATAAAATCAACAAAAAAATGCACCCCGGTTTTCGAGGTGCATTTTTATAATTTTAATTCCTTAAGCTTTTTTGTTTGAGAGTTTCTGCTCGCTTGCGGATAAGTAGTTTTTCTTTTTCTTTCTGATAACCGTTCATATTAAGTAACTAAATATATATTATCTTTTTTTAAGATACAATTTATTTAATGTCTTTGGGTTCTGTCCATTTACCATCTTCTCTTATCAGGTCAATCAGGGCATTTACGGCCTCTTTTGCTGGTACATTACGCCGAACTATATCTTTTTCCTTGTAAAGGGTAATTTTGTCCGGTCCTGAACCAACATAACCATAATCAGCATCAGCCATTTCTCCGGGTCCGTTTACAATACAACCCATAATTGCTATTTTAACACCTTTTAAGTGCTCTGTGCGCTGTCTTATCATTTCGGTTGTTTCCTGTAAATCAAATAAAGTACGTCCGCAGGATGGACAGGCAATATATTCAGTTTTTGAAATTCTAACCCTTGCTGCCTGCAGAATTCCGAACAAAACACGGTTAATAATCTTTTCAGAACTTTCTGTTTTTTTTATAAAACTTCGTACATAATTTCCATCAGTTTTTTTCTCTTGCGTGATTTGTGTCACCTCGCACCAGACTCCATCTCCAAAACCATCGATTAATAATGCCCCAAGGTCAGTTGCAGCATATAATTTAAAGTCATCAAAAGTAGTATTAGTATAACTCTTTTTAACAATAACCGGATTTTGAATCTCTTCATTAAGAAAATCAAAAAATACTCTTCTTTGCTCAGCCATCCCGTGGTCATTAGAAGTATTGAGAACTATTACAGCAGTTATATCTTCTTTTATTTTGGCCTTAATTTCATCTGTTAAATTTTCAATATTTAGGGAAACAAAATTTAGCTCATCAGATTTTAGTTTTTCCTTTAAGTATTCATCAGCTGTAAAGAGGGGATAAGAATTATAAGGATTATTAAGCCCTTTCCAGAAACTAAAATTATAAATTGCATTTAAACCGTTTGGACAATCAAAAGGAAGAAGATTTGCTCCGAGATAGATTAAGTCAGCTGCACTATCACTTAAATTCCATTTGTCAGTAGGTTCATCATAAAAATATCCAATATCATTAAGATCTGTTTGTCCGATTATTTTTCTTCTGCTGAAATCAGCCACTACGCGTGGTACATTATCACCACCAATACTTAATATTTCAAAACTTTTTCTTATGTTGTAAATAAATGGATCAATTGGTGATTGTTCAATAGCTTTTATTGGTTTGTGATTTGCTCTGGTATCATATCTTTTAGCCAATGATATTGCAACCGGCGCTTCGAATTCAGGATCTTCAGTTAATGATACTCTTATTGTATCCCCAATTCCATCCTCAAGCAGAGTTCCAATTCCCATGGAAGATTTAATTCTTCCATCTTCACCTCCGCCTGCCTCTGTTACTCCCAAATGAAGGGGATAATTCATTCCTTCTTTTTCCATTTTCTGGATTAGAAGTCTGTATGCCTGAACCATCACCTTTGGATTACTAGATTTCATTGAAAGGACAATGTTATGATAATTATTATCTTCACAAATCCTTAAAAACTCTAACGCTGATTCTACCATTCCAAGCGGAGTATCACCGTAACGACTCATTATTCTATCTGATAAAGAGCCATGGTTTGTTCCTATCCGCATTGCGGTTCCGTACTCTTTACAAATATTAACAAGAGGTGTAAACTTTGCTCTAATTCTTTCAAGCTCGGCTTCGTATTGGGCATCAGTGTATTCGATTATATCGAATCTTTTTTTATCAGCATAGTTGCCGGGATTTACTCTTACCTTTTCAACAATTCTGGCTGCCAGTTCTGCCGCATTAGGTGTGAAATGAATATCGGCAATCAGAGGAACATCGTATCCCCGGGTTCTTAATTCTTTTTTTATGTTTTCAAGGTTTTGAGCTTCTTTTATACTGGGCGCAGTGATTCTTACATATTCACATCCCGCTTCAACCATTCGAATGGTTTGTTCTACTGTTGCTATAGTGTCCATTGTATCTGTGATGGTCATTGATTGTATCCTGATTGGATTGCTGCCACCGAGCGGAATATCACCAATTTTCACTTCCCTGGTTTTATAGCGCGAGTATTTTGTTAAGCTATTGCAGTATTTTTTTATGTTATTTATTGCTTCTATCATATAAAATTCAACATCTCTAATATCTTTTAAATGATAAAATAACGCATTTAGTTCCTAAATAAAAACATCAGACAGCAATATTAGAGTTAATTAATATTCTGACCAAACGGGAAAGATTAAAATATTCCTGATTTTTAATCTTATTATATTTGGATATGCGAATTCCGGAATCCAAAATAGAAGAAATCAGAAATGCTGCAAATATTGTAGATATAATTTCTGAGTATGTTCCATTAAGAAAAAGAGGCAAGAACTACATCGGGCTTTGTCCGTTCCATTCCGAAAAAACACCATCATTTACCGTTAGTGATGATAAGCAGATTTTTCACTGCTTTGGGTGTCATGCCGGCGGCAACGTATTCAAGTTTATTATGGATTACAAGAAAATATCTTTTATTGAATCTATCCAGGAACTTGCCGAACAATTAGGGGTTACACTTGAATACGACGAAGGAGTTTCGGCAGAAAAGCAAAGTGAGCAGGAAGAACTATACGATATTAACACAGAGGCAGCAAGATATTTTTCAAATAATCTTCTGAATGATCCGGAGGGGGAAGTAGCCAGACAATATTTTCTTGCAAGAAATATTAAACCGCAAACGCTGAGAGCTTTCGGACTAGGATATGCACTGAACGGCTGGGAAAATCTTATCAACTACCTGAAGCAAAAAAATATTGATCTGGAAAAAGCTCTTCAGCTTGGATTGATCGGCAGAAACAATGACGGCAGGCTGTTCGACAAATTAGCCGGCCGAATAATATTTCCGATTTTTTCTCCAAATGGAAGGGTTGTCGCTTTCGCTGGAAGAATTTTGGGTAAGGACGCTAAAGGCGCAAAGTATATCAATTCACCAGAATCCGTTATTTATGTTAAGGGAAGAATTTTATACGGACTTTCACACGCCAAAGATGAAATCCGCAGACTTAACAAAGCGATTTTAGTAGAGGGTTATATGGATCTGATCTCGCTTTATCAAAGCGGGATTAAAAATGTTGTTGCAGTTTCCGGAACGGCTTTAACCGATGACCAGGCACAACTTCTTTCACGTTATACAAAAAATGTTGTTTTAATTTTTGATGCCGATACTGCAGGTATCAACGCTTCTATGCGGAGTATTGAAATTTTATTAAAGAAAGGTTTTGATATTAAAATTGCTTCGCTGCCCAAGGGTGAAGATCCCGATTCTTATGTCCAAAAATTCGGCAAAGATGAGTTCGAGGAGATAATTAAAAACTCCGAAAATTTTCTTGAATACCAAACAGAATACTATGAAAGCCAGGGAATGTTTAACGACCCGGCAACAACCGTTGAAGCAATAAGGGATCTTGTAAAGCCTGTTGCCTTGATTGAGGATGAGTTAAAACGAACTGTTCTCATAAAAAACATATCAAAAAAATTTAACCTTCGTGAAAAACTTATTGAGGCAGAATTAATTCAGGCAATATCTACTCTAAAAAAACAAACTCAGACAAAAATTAACCAGCTGCGGGAAAAAGATATTTTGCCCCAAGATATTTTTGTCGATCACAATAATAAGACAGCAGCCCCGGTTGTTTACAATTTTGAAAAAGAAATTATTCGTTTACTTTTTGAAAGCAACGAAAAAACTATCGAATTCATTTTGCACAATATTCTTGGCAACGAGTTTATAATTGAAATTAATCAGAAGATATTTGAAAAGGTAAAGGATATTTATGATGTGGGTGGTGATCTTAACCCCGCTAAACTTTTTGCTCAGTTTGAAGATGAGAAAATTCAGACTTACCTAAGAGAAATTACAATAGATGATTATTCTCTAAGTCCTAATTGGGATGAATACACCGTAAATAAGATTAAAGAAACAAGCTCTAAGAAGTATGTAACTGACCTGATAATCAAACTGAAGCAAATAAAAATTGAAGAGCAGATAAAGGTTAACTGGAAACTGATTAACGAAGCCTCATCGCCTGAGGAAGAGCTGAATCTTCTAAAAATGAATAATGAACTGGAATTGGAAAAGAAAAAAATTAAGGAAGAACTAAAAAGAGATTAAGGAATTAGATCATTTTGGTATAATATTCAACTTATAATAATTGCTGGTCACTCAGTTATTCATAAATTATTTTACTTCATCAATAAATAATTAGATAGTTGTTTGAGCTTTTCTGTATTAAATATTGAAAATAAAAGACTTGAACTGCTTGGGGTTCTTGAAGATTCCAATTCTGCAAGAGCAAAACTCATTTATATAAATGAGTTTTTAAACTCGCTCCTAAAAACAAATAACAAACAAATTATAAATGCTTATTTAACCGAGTTTTCAGAAAAATACTTTGAACTGATATCTTCCTTTGATCCCAATTGTATCAATCCGGATCTCACTCAAAAAATTATTTCTCAAGCTAAAGAAGTTTCTGATTATTTAGCTGACCCGGGGAGTGATAAAAAGTATATTGAGTCTTTGACTTTTCTTGAAACCAGGTATGCAGCGGTTAAAAAATATCTATCAGGGATGAATTATGATTTACTTCAGCCAAACTTTTACTTTCCGTTGTTGGAAGAACTTCAATTACCGCTTAATAGCTTTAAGTTGAGTCTGCTTGAGTCAGTTTCTATTCAAATAAAAAAATCTGAAGTTAAGAACAGCTTAAATATTATACCGAGTGAAAGAGAGCTTGAGTATAAAATTAAAGAGCAGGTTGAGAATTCCTGGCAGTTAGCAGTTGATTACCTGAAAAGGCAGGTCAGAAAGATATCACAGTTCCATGAGGTGGTTATTTCATTGGATAGCAAATGGGGAATAGTTCAGGGAAATTCACTTGGTGCTTCTCTGACACTTTCCTTTATAAAAGAACTGCTGAAATTTTATAATGCCCCGATTTTATTAAACTCTCCGAATGACGTTGCTTATACTGGCGGATTAGACCGGAACGGAGCAATAACTTCAGTTTCAAATCCCTTAATTAAGAATAAAGTTGAAGCCGTATTTTATTCGGGGATAAAAACATTTGCAGTACCAAAAGAAAATGAAGCGGCAGCCCAGGAAATGTTAAATGAACTAAAACAAAAACATCCTGAAAGAAAATTGAAGATCATCGGGGTTGAGGATTTTGAAGACCTGATAAGTAGAAGGAATCTTGTTGATATAAAAAAAATCAATCCGGTTCTAAGAGGAGGAAAATTTGCACTTAAGCACTCCTTAAGTATTGTTCTGGTAATTGTGTTGATGGCAGTAATAAGCATATCAGGTTTAATTGATTTTGATGATAACCCTGCAACTTTAGTTTATGATAATCAGCAACTAAAAGTTTATAATAAAAACAAAAAATTACTGTGGAGTGAAAAGGTTGGGAATTTTCCGTCATATGTGCTGGATGGACCTTTAGTAAAGAAACAATATGCTTTATTTACAGATGTGACAGGTGATGGGAAAAACGAAATCATTTTATCAAATAAATTATTTGGACAAAAAATGCATGATCCGGAATACAATAATATAATTTGTTATGATTACGCAAAACGACTCGTTTGGAAACATAACTTTTCTGAAGTTGTATCTACGAACACAATAACTTTTTCATCAGAATACAGAACCAAGTTTATTGGCAACTATGAATTAAATGACCGCAGAATTCTTTTTGTTATAGCAAAGAACTATTATTTTCCATCAGCGGTATTCGGTATCGATATAGCGACCGGTGAACTTGCAACGGAGGTGTTCTGGCATTCAGGGCATCTTGATGAGGGTTTAATATACAAAGATTCTTCAGGTATTAGTGATAAATTAATAGTAGGTGGCGTTAACAATGGTTTTGAAAGTGCTTCATTTTCAGTTTTAGAGATTAGCAATTTAGCTGGACAAGCACCAGCCCCTCCCAATTATAGACTTCATAATATCCCGCAGGCTGAATTATTTGAATATATTCTTCTACCGCCAAGTGATTATTCTTTCTTTAAAAATAGTCGTTATAATGCTGTAATTCAGGATCATTTAATATTCGAAGATAAGAAGATAAGAGTTGGTACTAACGAAGTGGCTGGTTTGGGAGAATCTGCATCAGTGATCTTTTATTATTTCAATCCGGATTTTTCAGTTAATTTCATTGAAACAGGTGATTCCTTTCAACACGACAGAGACAAACTTGTAAAAGAAGGCAAACTTTCACCACCACTTACATACACACAAGAATATTTTGAAATACTTAAAAACAATATTAAGTATTTGGATGGGGATAAGTTTGTTGGTAAGTCAGAATACTTCCTTAAAAGAAGATGAAAAATGTTTGTTCGTATCAACTATTGTTTGTGCGCCAGCATAATTATTTTCTGAATTTTGTCCCACGACTTTACTTTCTCACAAATTTTCATAACTTGCGGCAGTAATTATTCTTGCTATGGAAGTCTTAGCCGCATTACAAACACTTGCTGAGGGTAAATATCAGCGTTCTACGGAGATTAATTTTCTCGTTGAGAAGACTTATTCTCTCGCTACCGGTTATCTGGGTTTGAATCACAAAAAAATCTTTAAACTGCTTCAAAAAGGAGAATACTGCATCAACGAAATAGCTATTGATGCAATTGCAATACTTTTTGTCCCTGATAAAGAAAAGAATATTATTCCATTAGCCAATTCATTTAAAAAATGGCATCCTCCAATTGAAACAGAAAATGATGCGCTCTACTTTTTAAACAGAATTGTTGCCGGTCGCATTGAACAGCATATTTTTTCTTCACTTCGCGAATACGATCCGTTCTTTTCAAAAATATTAGACTCAGTTAACTACCTTGTTAAAACAGGCAATTATAAAAAAATATCTTTAGCCGGACGGTCTTGCATTATTGAAAAAGATGGATGTGATTTAAGAGGAAACATTATTGACTGTGAAGAATTTGACAAAATTCCGGTTTCAATACTGGCTGATAGGAAAAACCTCTTAAATTCGGTTTTTGAATATTTAAAAAACAGGACAGTGTTTTCAGCAGTGATACCAATTAACCTGCTGGTGTACAGAATAAAGCACATCAATTTCTCGGAGTATGTTGCTCAATTTAATCCATCTGTTAGAACAAAGGATTTTGAAATTGAGGAATTCACAAGTTTTGGATTTAACACTGCAAAAATCAAATTGGAATTATCCTATTTGCAAAAGGGAAAGCTAAATGAATTCGAAAGCACTTGTATCAGTAATGCGCTTAAAGATATGTCAAAAGATCTGTCGGATGGAGGAATTAGTCCAGGAATGTATGAATATTTAACGGTTTATATGAAAGATCTTGACAAAGAACAATACTTGACAAAATATCACAATATTCTTGAATACCTGGTTAAAGTGATGAAAAACACTATCGCAGAAAAACTTTCGCAGGAAAATTAATTTTTTCCGAAATGAATTTTTTTACTTCTATTATACTCATAGATTTATAACAAGTTGGAAATTTAATTATAATGGTAACTGAACAGGACATATTTAACTTAATCTTTTTTCCGCACCTCATTGATGCTGAGAAAAAATTTATTATTGAGAGTTCACCTGAGTATAAATATCTTTTGGATTTTTATAGAAACATAAAAACTGAAACAGAAAAGCCAATAAGCGAAAAAGTAAAACACGATCTCTCTGTAAAAATTAATATCTACAATCACATCCGTTTTTTTCGTTTGAAAAAAGTTGATGAGAGTAAACCGTCCAGGAAAAGAGAATTTGTGGTACTTGCTGCTGCCTCTGAAAATGAAAAAACGGCTGTTGTAGCAAAATCATTTCTTGATGAAAATAATAAGTATCTTATACGTGTTATAAAAACCAAAGACATTACAAAAATTTACTCATTCTCCTCGGATGAACAGGAAATTCAGAACTTCAAAATTAAATTACTGCCCTCCGGTAAAGAATTTTTAATGAAAGATAACTCTGCTCCGTTGGAAATAAAAGAAGACATTGAATTTGAAGAAGTGCACCTTGAGCTGATTTAGAATAGCTCGTTCTTTATGTTTTTTATTTTATTCTTCTTTCCATAACTTCGCATCAAATTAAATTTAAAAATACGTCTGTTGTCATTTAATTTTTGACTTTCATTAAAATGCAAAAAGCTCATCAAATACTGAAAACCGTTTTCGGATTTGATTCTTTCAGACCACTGCAGGAAGAAATAATTATTAATATCCTGTCAAAAAAAGATTCGCTTGTGATTATGCCGACAGGCGGAGGAAAATCTCTTTGTTACCAGATTCCCGCTTTATTATTTGATGGCTTAACAATAGTAATTTCCCCGCTGATATCACTTATGAAAGACCAGGTTGAACAACTCAGACAGATTGGAGTTGAAACTTCATTATTAAACAGCTCGCTCTCACAGGGTGAGTACAATAAAAATTATAATAGTGTGTTGAATAAAAAAGCTAAGCTGCTCTACATCGCACCCGAATCACTTCAGAAAAATGAGATTATAAGTCTGCTCAAAAATGTAAAGGTCGATTGCATAACCGTTGATGAAGCTCACTGCATTTCTGAATGGGGACATGATTTCAGGAAGGATTATCGTCAGCTTGGCAGCTTCAGGAAAGGTTTTCGAAGTGCTGTTTGTATCGGACTTACCGCAACTGCAACTCCACGGGTTCAGGATGATATTATTAAAAATCTGAATATGTCCGGTCATAAAAAATTTATTGCCAGCTTTAACCGCGAGAATTTATTTCTGCAGATTATCCCTAAAAGAAAACCATTCGATCAAACAGTCGCATTCCTGAATGAACATAAGAATCAGTCAGGAATTATTTATTGCTTTTCACGGAAACAGGTGGAAAGTCTTCACGAAGATTTGTCTGATCTCGGTTTTTCCACAAAGCCATATCACGCAGGTTTACCGGATGATGAAAGGAATAAAAACCAGGATCTGTTTATTAAAGATGAAGTGCAGATAATAATCGCAACAATTGCATTTGGAATGGGAATAAATAAATCCAATGTACGGTTCGTGCTTCATTATGATCTTCCTAAAAACATTGAATCATATTACCAGGAAATCGGCAGATCGGGTCGTGATGGTGTGCGTGCTGATTGTCTTTTACTTTTTGGCTATGGTGATATTTCTAAGATAAATTATTTCATAGATCAGAAGGAAGACCCGGTTGAAAGACGTTCGGCTGAAATGCATCTTCAGGCAATGGTACAATACGCCGAAACGGAAGTATGCCGCAGACTACCCTTGATAAAATATTTCGGTGAAAACTACACTGAAGATTATTGCGGTATGTGCGATAACTGTACAATTGATGAAAAAGAAAGTGTTGATGTTACCATAAATGCTCAGAAGTTCTTATCGGCTATAAAACGAACCGGCGAAGTGTTCGGTGTAAATTATATTATTGATGTTTTATGCGGTGCTGAATCCGACAGAATTTTCAGCAACGGTCATCAGAACTTAAGCGTGTATGGTGTTGGTAAGGAATTAAATAAAAAACAATGGCAGATACTTGCACATCAGTTCATCAGGAAAGAACTTATCAGAAGGGATAATGAATTCGGCAGCCTGAAACTAAATGAATCTGCAAATGATGTTCTCTTCAAGAATAAAAAGATATCCGGATTTATTAAACAACCTGAAGTTTCCAGAAAGAAACTTAAGATTACTGATGAAGGTTATGATAAAAATCTTTTTGAACTTCTCAGAGCTGAAAGAAAGTATATTGCAGATTCACACAACATTCCGCCATTCGTAATCTTCTCCGATGCTTCACTTATACAAATGGCAAAAGATTTCCCGGTGAATGAGGGCGAATTTTTAAGAATTTCCGGCGTCGGAGTGAACAAACTTGAACGTTATGGCAAGGTGTTTATACCAATTATAAAAAAATATGCCGATAAGTACAGAACCGGAAGTAAAAGTTTGAAAATAAAAACCCGGAAAAGAGGTTCACGTATTGATAAACCCCGGCATATTCAAGTTGGTGATTCTTATAATGATGGAAAGTCAATTAAAGAACTTGAGGAAGAGTTCAATGTAAAAACACAAACTATAATCAGTCATCTTGTAAGATATACAGCTGAAGGTCGTTCTGTAAGAACAAATGGATTAGCTGAAATGCTGACAGTTGATAAAAAGCATCATAAAAAAGTATTTGAACATTTTAATATGGAAGGAACGCAGCAATTAAGTCCTGCCTTTGAAAAATTTAGTCAGGAAATCTCCTATCTGGATTTGCATATACTGAAGCTTATCTATCTTAACAATAATATGAAAAAATGAAATCGTTTGATAAATGAATAGGTCTTCCTCTTTGTTAACAATCACTCTTTATTTAACTTCGCAATGAAATAAAATCTTTAATCCATTTTTTTACTTTTAATTTTTTAAATGAATTACCGACAGGCAAAAACAGGCAGGCTGATGATAGAGATCCTTCCGGATAAATGTGACTTCTGCGGATGCTGCGTTGGTGTTTGCCCTGAAGATGCAATAGAAATGAAAGAAGCGGAAATTTTTATTATCGATCCGCGATGTACTAATTGTGCAAAGTGTGTGTGGTCGTGTCCTATTGAAGTTATTAAGTTTAATAAGGAAGGGTTATTGGTAAAGTGAGGTTTCGGTATTTGGTTGAAAATCTGCAGTCTGCAGTCCTCAGTCAGCAGTCCACAAATTATAATAATTTAGGAATATAAGATGAGCACTTTTAGAGATTTAAAAGTATATCAAAAAGCATTTAAGCTGGCAATGGATATTTTTCATTTAACCAAATCTTTTCCTGATGAAGAGAAGTATGGATTAACTTCACAAATACGAAAATCCTCAAGAAGTGTTTGTTTATAAATTGGTGAAGCATATAGAAAAAGAAAATATCCCGCTCATTTTATTTCCAAATCAACTGATGCCGATATGGAAAACTCCGAAACTCAGGTTTGGTTAGATTTTTCTTTGAGTTGTAAATACATTAACCGTGAAACTTATAATGATTACTTAAAACGAACTGAAGAAGTTGGCAAAATGTTAAATCACATGATCGAAAATCCAGAAAAGTATAAATAAAATGATTTGCCAACTGAGGACTGTAGACTGAGGACTTCTCAAGTAGATTGAAAATCATGAATAATATTAAAAGACTAAAAAACTGAAAAAAAATTACGACATAATAGTAGTCGGTGCCGGACCAGCCGGAAGCATGGCTGCACGTTTTGCTGCTGAGCAGGGTGTTTCCGTACTGATGCTGGAAAAGGACCGTGATGTTGGTTACCCAGTTCGCTGCGGTGAAGCCATCAGCAAGCCGGGTGTGGAAGAATTTATTCCAAGTGATGATAAATGGATTGCTGCTAAGATAAGTAAGTTTTCATTTAATGCACCGGATGGTTCGGAAGTTATTATTGATTTCGGTGAAGCTGGCTATGTACTTGAGCGCAGAATTTTTGATTATGAACTTGCCCGTACTGCAGCAGATGCCGGAACAGAAATTCTAACTCGTGCTTATGTTAACAATCTGATTTTTGATAACGGCAAAGTAAGCGGAGTAAAATATGAGTATCAGGGCGAACAATACGAAGTTAAAGCTAAAGTTGTTATTGCTGCAGACGGAGTTGAATCCAGAGTCGGCCGCTGGGCAGGATTAAAAACTCACATTGATTTCCGTGATATGGAAAGTGCTGTTCAGATTACTGCAGCAAACATTCCTGTAGATCAGAATACATTATACTTTTATTTCGGACAGGAATATGCCCCGCAAGGTTACTTCTGGATTTTTCCTAAAGGGCATAACAAAGCGAATATCGGACTTGGAGTAAGCGGATTAATAGGCAAGAAAAAATCTGCACAATCATTTCTTGATGATTTTATGAATAAGCATTATCCTAATGCTCCTGTGTTGACAAAGATTGCCGGCGGTGTTCCATGCTCTGTTACTCTTGATAAAATTTCAGGACCGGGAATAATGCTTGTCGGTGATGCGGCTCGACAGGTTAATCCGTTAAGCGGAGGAGGAATTGCAAGCGGAATGATCGGTGGAAAAATAGCCGGCAAAATTGCAGCAGAAGCAATTAAGATGAATAAGTTAGATCATATTTTAACTTATGATAAAGCCTGGCATGACCGACTTGGGAAACGCCACGAAACTTTTAACCGCATTAAGGAAGGAATTTACAATTTTTCGGATGATAAGTTTAACAGCATTGCACATTCTGTTTTGAAGATACCGGTTGAAAAAAGAACACTTGGAAAAGTATTTACTACAGCATTAATGAATAATCCTTCCCTTCTTGTAGATATAGCAAAAGTATTTATCATATAAATTACGTATTTATTTCCATTTAGAATTCACCGCGTTTATTTTAAACATATAAAGTTTTTACAATACCGTTTAATTTTCTATGTAAAGTTAGCTCAGCATATGAACTAGTTTCTTTTATGATTTCACTTAAAACCGGAGACCTTTTATGAAAACTATTTACACATTCTTAATCATCATTTTATTAGTTACAACTTCTTTTGCACAAACAACTGTTTCTCCCGGTGATGTAAGCGGAACCTGGACGTTATCAGGCTCACCTTACAATGTAAACGGAGATATAACAATTCCAAATGGCGAAGCACTTATCATAGAACCTGGAGTAACAGTAAACTTTCAGGGTTTTTATGTTTTTGCCGTTCAGGGACAATTGCTTGCAATAGGAACCCAGACAGATTCGGTAAGATTCACGACTTCAAATATAACGGAAGGATGGCGTGGGATAAGATTTATAAATACGCCCGCGACAAACGATACTTCAAAATTTTATTATTGCAGCATCAGGTATGGGAAAAATAATTCGGGCACCGGAGATAATCCTTTAGGCGGAGGAATGTTTATAAGGAATTTCAGCAAAGTTCACATTTCTCATTGTTATTTTTCCGATAACAGCGCAAGATGGGGCGGGGCTGTTCAGGTAAGAGAGAATGCTCATATTCTGATAGAGTACTCAACATTTACAAATAACTATGCAGAGTTCAGCGGTGCAGGAATACGGGCAATTGATTTTTCAGATCCGGTTATTCGATTTAATAAATTGCATAATAATTCGGTAGGGAGCGGAGGGGCAGCAATGTATTTCTATCGCTCGAATGCATTGGTATTGAATAATCATATTTATAATAATACTTCAACAAGTTCGGGTGGTGCGGCTTCTTTAGATAATTCTACGCCGACATTTATAAATAATCTTATAGTAAATAATACTTCTGCAAATGGCGGTGCATTACATTTTACTACTCTTTCTAATGCTAAAATTATTAACAATACCTTCTCCAATAACTCGGCTACAAATGGCGGCGCTTTGTACTTTTCATTATCATCAAATCCTGATTTTATAAATAATATATTCTGGGGTAATACAGCACCGTTTGGGTCACAGGTTTATATTGCTAATGATAATTCCGATCCTAATTTCTATCATTGTATTGTTCAGGATGGGACTCTTGGCTTTGTTGGTCCTGGTGCTGCCGGAAATTACACCGGTATTTATTTAAATAATCTTAATGCAGATCCTTTATTTGAAGGCGGTGGGATTCATCCTTATGCAATTACTGAAAGTTCACCAGCTGTTGATGCAGGCAGACCGGATACTTCCGGACTTAACCTGCCGCAGTTTGACTTTGTCGGCAATCCAAGAATAGACAATGGTATTGTGGATATTGGCGCCTACGAGTATCCTTCAGAAATTCCGGTAGAACTGGTTTCATTTACAATAAATATTTCAGGTAACAATGTAACTTTGAAATGGATGACTGCATCGGAACTGAATAATATGGGCTTTGAGATTGAGCGTAGTGTCAATTCGATCGGAGTGAGAAATCTGATTTGGGAGAAGATAGGTTTTGTTGAAGGTAACGGAACTACAACTGAAACTAATCATTATACATTTATTAACAACTCACTTTCACAAGGAGTATATCAATACAGGTTAAAGCAAATTGATTTTGATGGAACGTTTGAATACTCCCAAGTAGTTGAAGCTGAAATTTTTATTGCTGATGAATTTATTTTAAATCAAAACCACCCCAATCCGTTCAACCCAAGCACTACCATCAGTTGGCAGTTGCCATTAGGCAGTTGGCTAACTCTTAAAGTTTATGACCTTATGGGAAGAGAAGTTGTCACATTATTGAATGAATACAAACCTGCAGGAAGTTATGAGATTGAGTTTAATGCAAGTCATCTTTCAAGTGGTGTTTATTTTTATACTCTTAAAACGGATAACAATATCTCTACCAGAAAACTCTTAATATTAAGATAATGAAATGAAAAGTGCGGAGGTTAAAACTCCGCACTTATTCCTATTGACGGCAGAATTCCGATTGAAGATGACTCATCTACTTTTTGTTCACGGGGGTCCCATCTTATTGCGCTTAAATTATTTCTGTTGTAAACATTTTGAACATCCAGGTAGGTAATTAATGTCCATCCGGTAAAGAACCATCTTTTATCAATACGTAAATCAAGACTATGGAGAGATTTTAATCTTCTTGTATTGTAGTCTGCTATATTCTGTGTTCCATCAGAATTAAATGGAGTATATGGTTTCCCGGATGCAAAACGGAATTTAGTACTCACCTCCCAATGCTTATCAATCTTATAACCGCCGCTTAAATTAAATATCCAGTTCTGGTCATAGCTTCCGGGTCTTTTAATTCCATCGAGAGCCGTAAACTCTGCTTCACTATAAGTCAGACTTAATATACCATAGTAAGGAGTTTGTGAAAGTTTTTTCTGTATGGATAGTTCCACACCTCTCGCATTACCGAATCCATCGCTCACTAATGGTTCAAGACCGAATGCAGAATAATTATCATCAGAACCCGCAAAGCCGGCACCTGTATTTGCCAAAACAAGATATGGTCTGACTATACTTGCCGGATAATTAGTATAATCTTTGTAAAATCCTTCAACTTTAAGCAAAGCATCTTCATTTAAGCGATGATCAAAACCTAAAACATATTGATCCACTTTCACACTTTTCAAATTTTTGTTCCTGCTATCTGCAATAAGCCAGATATAGGAGGGTGATTGATAATAAATTCCGGTACTAAAATTTAAATTTGTAATTTCGGTAAGTCTGTAGGAAGTTGAAAAACGGGGACTTAAATATGTCTTTGTATTAATAGCATCGAAGTAATCTAACCTTAATCCGAAATTAGTAGTTAATCTGCTCAATGGCCGGTAATTAAAATTAACATATGATCCGAGTTTCAGAAAATTTTCACTTTCATTAAGTGATGTTACTGGAAGTGAGTCACCAAACGAGGTAATAAAAGTAGGAAACAAAATATCTGCATCGAACTCAATCAATTTTGCTGTTGCACCTAAATTTATCTCTGATTTATTGCTGATCTGATAAACAAGATCAGCTCGTAAATTATTTTCTTCTTCTTTGGATCTGTTGGTAAAGAGGGGATTGAGATTTATGTCCCGCTGTCTTGAATCAAAATCGGTAAAGTTTCTGCTAAGAGAAATATTATAAAAGCCATTGTTGATAAGCCTTCTATAACTTAATCCGGTTACATATTGAAGCTGATCTGTTCCAAGTATTCTTGAATTATCGAATCTTTGTTCTTCATCATCATTGAAAAATTTAACATTACCGAACGCTCCAATAAATAAAAATGAAAGTGAATTCTTATTATCAATTTTAAAGTCTGCTTTTGTAAGAACATCATAATATTCAGGAACAAAAGAAAACCCTGCAGCTTTAAAAATAAAATCTAAATAACTTCTTCGGGCTGAAAAAAGAAAAGACGAATTTTCGCTCAGCAATGGTCCTTCGGCATTCAATCCGAATTGTGATGCCGAAATAGTTGCTTTTCCTCCGAGCCGGTCATTTCTCCCATCTCTTAAATCAATGGTTAAAACTGAAGATAATTTATCTCCATAAAGACTTGAAAAACCACCGGTTGAAAAAGAGGTTTCCCCAACGAAGTCGAGATTAATAAAACTTAATGGACCGCCAGTTGCTCCCTGAGTTCCAAAGTGATTAATGTTTGGGACTTCAATACCATCAACAAGATAAAGATTTTCTGATGGTGCGCCGCCTCTTACAATCAGATCATTTCTGCCGGCATCTGCCTGTGCAACTCCCGGAAGAACAGATAGAGCTCTCACAACATCCTCAAATCCGCCCGGACTTCTTCTGATTTCCTCGAAGCTGAAAGATCGAATACTGTTAACTTCAAAAGGATCTTTTCTAAAAAAATCACTTGTAACTACAACCCCTTCAAATTCAATTGCCTGAGTATTCAATTCAAAAAAAACCTGAGCTAATCTTCCCGGTGCAACAACAACATCCGTTTTGGTCTGACTTTGATATCCTATAACTGATGCTCTTAACAAATATGTATTCGGTTCAATATTTTCAAGGCGAAAAAGACCGTTAATATCGGTAGCCGTACCGATAGTTGTTCCCACAATAATAATATTTGCACCTATTAAAGGTTGTTTTGTAACAATATCTACAACAGAACCCGAAATGCTGCCTTTACCTTGTTCTGGCAATGGCTGGGAATAAACAATTTGACATAAAAATATTAATGTGATTAAAATTTTATATAATTTCATATTTTAATTTCTTTTTTCATATTAAACACTTTTATGGATATATAGTTCATTATCTGCTTTGCTGATAGAATTTATTCAGTAGTTCTAATTTTATATATTTAAAAATGAATTCAAACGAATTAGTAAACATTAACAATATCAAGTGATGGATCGCACTCTAATATCTGCAAAGAACGAATGTAATTATTTCGCTGATATAACATCCGGCTTCGATGAGTCTTTTTATTTTTTCATCAACAGATTTGGTGATGAGAGGGAAGAAGTTTTTTATTCCGAGAAGATTGAACACATAACAGGATATACTGCTCAGGAAATAATTTTAATGAATGGTCGCGGGCTGGAACTTGTTGCCGACGAAGATCTAAATTATGTGAAATTAATGTATGCTGAACTGGAGAAGTATGATAATAATAAAATTGATTTAGTCTATAGGATAGTTACTAAAAAGAGAGTAGTAAAATTCCTGAATGAAAAAATCATATTTCAAAAACAGAGTGAAAATCAAAAAATTTATAAAGGAATAGTCACGGATATTTCAACAGGTAAAAATCAGGAGGAATACCTGCTTAAACATTTGGAAGAACTTTCTCAGATGAATCACGCTAAGGATAATTTTATTTCTATTCTTTCGCACGATCTTCGCGCACCCTTTACCAGCATACTTGGTTTCACAGAAATTTTATTGAATGAGCATCATTTAACAGAAGCTGAAAGAACCGAATATCTTAATTACATCCACAATTCATCAGCCAATCAGCTACAATTGGTTAATTACCTTCTAGATTGGTCACGTCTACAAACAGGTCGTCTTCATTTGGAACCTATCCGCTTGCATGCTCAAACAATTGTTTTTAATTGCGTTTCCTCGTTAACAGGTAATGCAATCAGAAAAAATATTGATATAAAAGTCAGGATAAGTGATAATCTTTATATTCAGGCGGATGAACGACTAATAACACAGGTTTTTACTAATCTTTTGAGTAATGCAATTAAGTTTTCACCGGATGGAAAAGTTATAGAAATAAAAGCTGAAAGATATGATGATGAATTGGTGGAATTTGTTGTTAAAGATGAGGGCATAGGGATATCGCGGGATCATCAGTCAAAATTATTCCGTTTCGATAAGATGTTTTCAACAAGCGGTACAAAGGGTGAACGTGGAACCGGTCTTGGTCTTCCATTGGTAAAAGAGATCATTGAAAAGCACAACGGCAAAATCTGGCTATACTCTGAAGAAAATAAAGGAAGTGAGTTTCATTTTATTATACCAAGTGCTTCCAGTACTATTCTGTTAATCGAAAGTATGGAGGATGACTACCAGATTTATGAAGCATCCATCAAAGAAAAATTTCCAGAATTTAAGATGGTTGGCGTAACAAACAGCTACGAAGCAATAAATTTTATTATAAAAGAACACCCTACTTTAATAATAGCATCTCACGATAATCCCCTTATGAACGGCACTCAGCTTCTGAAAGCATTGCATAAAAGCGATCTTAATTTTCATACACCGTTTATTGCTATTTTAAATAAAAATGACGAATCAATAAAAAAGACTTATGATGAATTAGGTGTGAAGTCTGTTCTCCTTAAGCCGGTCGATCCGGATGTTTTAATATATAAAATCATTGTAGAATTAAACTAATCAGTAAATTTTTCATTCCACTGACTAAACTATCTAAAAGTAACTTTAATTATCATTTCCCCGTTATTTACATTTTGCTGGAAATTAGAGATTATAATAAATCCCCCCGAATAGCTATTTTTACCATTCATATTTCATAGTATTAAGGAGAAAAAGTGAATATTGCTGTTGTTGGTACAGGTTATGTCGGATTAGTATCGGGTACATGTTTTTCTGAAACCGGTAATAACGTTATTTGTGTAGATATCGATGCGAATAAAGTGGATAGAATGAAAAATGGTAAAGTACCAATATATGAACCGGGTCTTCAGATCTTATTTGAAAGAAATATAAGTAAGGGAAGACTTCATTTTACTACCGATCTGTATAATGCAGTCAGAGAATCATCCATTATTTTTCTCTGTCTTCCAACTCCGCAGGATGGAGATGGCGCTGCAGATTTAAAGTATGTGTTAAAAGTTGCTGATGATCTCGGACGTCTCTTTAAAGCTGAACCTGAAATCGGGTTTAAACTTATAGTTGATAAAAGCACTGTGCCTGTTGGCACCAGTGAAAAAGTTAGGTCGGTAATTAAAAAAAATGCACCGGATTTTGATTTTGATGTGGCTTCAAATCCAGAATTTCTAAGAGAGGGATTTGCTGTTGAAGACTTTATGAAACCCGAAAGAGTTGTTATTGGTACAGGTAATGAGAAGTCTAAACAACTTATGGAAGAATTGTACGAACCTTTTGTCCGTTCTGGAAACCCAATCTATTTTATGGATGAAAAATCAGCAGAGATGACTAAGTATGCTTCCAACTCATTTCTTGCTACAAAAATTTCTTTTATGAATGAAATAGCCATCCTTTGCGAATTAACCGGAGCTAATGTAGATAAGGTTAGAATCGGTATTGGCTCTGATTCAAGAATTGGAAAAAGATTTTTGTTCTCCGGTGTTGGATTCGGAGGTTCTTGTTTTCCTAAAGATGTGATGGCACTTATTAATACAGCTAATGAAAACAAGTATGATTTTAAGATATTAAAGTCTGTTGTAGATGTTAATAAAAAACAAATTCTCCACTTTTTTAATAAAGTAAAAAGTCATTTTAATAATAATCTTAACGGAAAAACATTTGCAATGTGGGGACTTGCATTTAAACCTAATACAGATGATGTTCGTGAGGCACCAGCGCACTACCTTATAAAAATGTTGAGGGAAGAAGGCGCAGAGGTTTCGGCATACGATCCTGAAGCAATAAATACTACAAAAGCTGTTCTCGGAGACATAGTCAGATATTCAAAAGATTCCTATGATGCTCTTAAAGATGCTGATGCTTTACTTATTGTTACAGAGTGGAATGAATTTCGCAACCCTGATTTTAGCCAGGTAGTTTCATTGCTTAAAAATCCTGTTATTTTTGATGGCAGAAATCTTTATGACCCCGAAAAAATTAAAGATTTAAAAATAACTTATTATTCAATCGGTAGGGAAGATATAAAGAATTAAATAAGTTATCTCATGGCAGAAGTTAAAAACTGGTTTGCTCTATATACAAAGCCAAGGCATGAATTTAAAGCCGAGTTGCAGTTAGTAAGTATGGGAATAACAACCTATTTACCATCTGTACAAAAAATCAGGCAATGGAGTGATAGAAAGAAAAAAATTAATGAGCCCGTTTTGCGAGGTTATATTTTCATAAATGCAACTGAATCAGAAAGATTAGAAGCACTTGAACAGAGTTCCATACTTCGTTGTGTTTTTGACCACGGCAGACCGGCGGCTATTCCAGAGTGGCAGATTGATAATCTAAGAAAAATGCTTGAGTACAGGGCAGATTATTTTGTGAAAGAAGGTTTGGTAACCGGTACCAAAGTTGAAATTACCGATGGACCGTTTGCGGGGGTTACAGGAATTGTTCAGTCCAGCATTGAAGGAAAAACCATTGCAGTTACCATTGAATTGCTAAACAGGTCAGTTATTGCTTATTTAACTAAAGACAGCATCCTTCGGGTAATAGAGTGATCTGAGTTACTTTTCATTACTATTTTTTATAAGTTTGAATAAGCTAAAAGTATTTAAGGTTAATGGTTAATCAACCCGAACTTATTTCTTTGGTAAAAGGTGATCCTGTTGATCATTTTTTACTGATCAGGAAATTTGAAATCCGAACAACAAAAGCGGGAAAAGAGTTTTTATCACTTGAATTAGGAGATAAAAGTATTTCTATTCCTGCAAATATCTGGGATGATAATGCTGCGTTTAAGTCTTTCAGAGATTCAATTGCTGCCGGCGAAATAATTAGAGTAAAAGGCTCAATTGATGACTACCAGGGAAGTCCGCAAATCAAAATCGATTCTGCCCGTCTTCCAAAACCATCCGAGAATGTTACACCATCCGATTTTTTACCCAAATCCAGGCACGATCTGAAAAAAATGCTTGCTGAATTTAATTCCAGATTGCAGAAAATTAATGATTCGAATATCAAAACACTTCTTAATAATATTTTTAATGAAGAGCGGTTAAGCAAATATACTGCTGCTCCTGCCGGAAAAATGTGGCATCATGCTTATATAAGCGGACTTATTGAACACACTCTTGAGATTATAAAAATTTGTGATTTAATGTGTGATATTCATCCGGAAATAAACAGGGATTTGATTATTGCCGGTGCTATGCTCCACGACTTTGGAAAGATCGAAGAACTATCCTTTGAAACAGGTTTTGAATACACAGACAAAGGTAAATTACTCGGTCATATGGTTATAGCATCCATAATAGTTAATGATGAAATCAATAAGCTGGATGATTTTCCGGAAGAGATTAAATTGAATTTAATACATCTGATTTTAAGCCATCAGGGGAAACTAGAACATGCTTCGCCTGTTGTTCCTAAAACCCTGGAAGCTATTACGCTATATCATGCCGATGAATTAAGTGCAAAAGTTAATGCTTATAAAGGCTCTCTTGAAACAGAAGCAAAGCCAAACAGTAAATGGACAAAATTTATCGGACTTGCCGGAACAGATCTTTATAATCATGGGATCAATAATCAATCAAGTAAAAACAAAACACTTTTCGATTAAGAAAGGAAGTGAAACTATGAAACTAATTGTACGGTTTTCTTTTTTCCTTTTGCTAGTATTTTCATTTAATTTATCTGCCCAATCTGTTGATGAGGTGCTGGAGGAAGCTGATAAATATGTAGCAGAATTTAATAATCAAAAAGCACTTGATCTGCTGCTCGAAGCTGAAAAACAGTTCCCGGATAATTATCAAATCTTGTGGCGCATTAGCAGATCACATATCGATATTGCTGAGCATTTACCTGATAAAACAAGTGCCCAGAAAGATGAACAGGAACGTCTTTACAAAGAAGCTCTTGAATATGCTGACAGATCTGTAAAACTTGCACCCGATCAGGCCATTACCTACGTAAGAAAAGCAATTGCTAATGGAAGGATTGCTTTATTCGAAGGAGTATTTTCTGCAATTGGAACTGTTAAAGATGTAAAAGCCGACTGTGAAAAAGCTATTCAGCTTGGTAATGGTGGCAACTATGTTCAGGCTCTTGCTCATTATGTGCTTGGAAGAACACATATGAAAGTTTGTGAAAAAGCTTACCTTGTAAGGTTGCCCCTGGGCCTTGGCTGGGGCGATATGGATGAGTCGATAAGATTACTTGAAACTGCCGTAAAGCTTCGTCCTAATTTCAGAATGTTTTATCTTGATCTTGCAAAGGCTTACATAGAAGAAAAAGAATGGGCCAAAGCAAGGGAAACTCTGCTTAAGATTGAAAAAGCGCCGGTAGTTGATGAAGATGATGATCAATTTTTAGCTGAGTCCAAACAGTTGCTAGAAAAAACTAAGAACAAATAATACTTTTATAAAACTACCTTTCATAATTCCCTCTCACAATGTTGAGAGGGAATTCAGGGGAGAGGTTGAAAATCATGAACTTTGATCAATCATTTCTTAATCAGCTTTCAGAAGCTAAGCGAATTGTTTTCTTTACCGGTGCAGGTATTTCTGCTGAAAGCGGTATACCAACTTTCCGTGGCAAAGATGGAATTTGGAATAAATTAAGACCCGAAGAACTTGCCAATTTTGATGCATTTATGCGTAATCCTAAAATGGTTTGGGAATGGTATAACCACCGTAAGAGCATTATTCACGAAGCAAAACCTAATAAAGGGCATTTAGCAATTGCTGAAATGCAAAATCATTTTGATGAGGTGACTGTAGTTACTCAAAATATTGATAATCTTCACCGCAGGGCTGGAAGTAAGAATATATTAGAACTTCACGGTAACATCGAAAGAAATTTTTGTATAAAGTGTAAAACATTTTATAATGAAGAATTGGATTTTTCGGATGGAGTTCCTGAATGCAAATGCGGCGGGTTGATTCGTCCTGATGTTGTTTGGTTCGGCGAATATCTGCCACAGGATCAGTTTCTTGGCGGCGAAAAAGCGGCGCAAAATTGTGATATGTTTTTTGTAGTTGGTACTTCTGCTGTTGTTTATCCTGCTGCAGGATTAGTTTATACAGCTAAACAAAGTGGTGCTTTTATTGTTGAAGTTAATATTGAGGAAACTGATGTTTCAACAATTTGTAATTCATCATATTTTGGCGAATCAGGTAAAATTCTACCTGCAGTTGTTGAAGCAATCAAAAATATAAGAAACAAAAATTAATTAAACTTTCATTGTTATTAATTGCTGCATAAAGCATAGCATTATTTGTTTTTTGGCGCAAACAAACTCAGAACAGCAACAAATAACGCCGCTCCCACAATTGACCAGATAACTGGAAAAGTCACATCACCAATATTAATTGAAAACAGGTCAGGAAAATTCAATTCCCTTGCAAGAATAGTTCCTATATAAGCGCCAATGAAACCAACTATTATGGAAATAACACATCCGCCCCGTTTAAAGCCTACTAATGTTTTTGCAATTGAACCGGCAATTCCGGCTATAATTAAAAGTAAAATAAATTCCATTATCATATCTGTAAACTCCTTTCAATTTTCTTCAATTAAAATAAATATAACTTGTAAACTTTTCTACAAATCTTTATGTTTTAATTTATTGTACACAATAACAAACTAAAATAACAGAATTTACTTAGCGTATGAATAGAAGAAGATTTATCAAGCACGGAATAGCTTTTTTAACCGGTTCATTGCTTCTTCCGTTTTTTTCAGGAAAGAATGGAAAAACTGAAGCTGCTCAGCCGCCATCTTTTAAACCAGACACTTCTGTCTGGAAAGATGATGAAATTAATATTGCCTGGATTGGTCACGCAACGGTTTTAATTAATTTTTATGGAAAAATAATTTTAACTGATCCCGTATTCTTTGAAAGGGTAGGTTTGTATTTCCTTGGATTAACATTTGGTCCCAGCAGATTTACTCATCCGGCACTGACAATAGACGAAATTCCTAAACCTGATTTAATTCTTTTATCCCACGCACATATGGATCATATGGATTGGGCTACTCTTTCAAATTTGACTTCAGAATATCCAAATGAAATAGATTGTATAACAGCATTCAACACTATGGATGTTATTCAAGAGTTAAATTGGAAATCATTAACAGAAATGGACTGGAATGATGAGCTTGAACTAATTGGAATAAAATTCAAAGCAATTGAAGTAAGGCATTTCGGATGGCGGTATCCGTGGGAACGCGACAGGTCTAAAGGTTATATGGATAATGGCAGAAGTTATAACGCCTATCTCATTGAAAGAAACGAAAAAAAGATTTTATTCGGCGGAGATACTGCTATGACTGATTTATTTCAGCCTTACAGAAAACAAAATATCGATGTTGCAATAATGCCGATTGGTGCATATCAGCCCTGGAAAAGAAATCACTGCAATCCTGAGGAAGCGTTAATAATGGCCGATGAGCATTTAAAGGCAAAGTATTTTGTACCAATTCACACAAAAACTTTCAAGCAAGGTTCAGAACCTATTATGGAACCCCTTAACTGGTTAAAAGAATCCATACCCAATTATAATATTAAACTCGGCTTGGATGATATCGGTCAAACTCTTACTATTCGGGCGTAATTATTAATAATTATTCAATGACCGAACTGCAGTTACTTTCAAAATTTAGAAATGATGCTGCTAAACTTAGCTTATATATTAGCAGAAAATTTGCTTCACTAACTCCGGAACAGATTAATTTTCGTCCGATTGCTGACAAATGGAGTGTTGGCGAGTGCTTTGAGCATCTGATCATCTCTCATCGTTTATATTATGATAAACTTTCAGCAATTATTGAGAAAAATAACCTTAAGGTACGAAAAGAAGACAAAGAAGTTTTTCATACTTTTTTTGGAAAGAAAATTATTTCTGCGGTGAAACCTGACTCAAGTAAAAAAATAAAAACATTTAAGGTTTTCAAACCGCTGTCATCCGAATTAAATGATGAAGTTTTTGAGAGATTTATTCTTCTTCAGAATAAATTTGTAAAGTTGTGCGATCTATTACAGAATACCTATCTATCCAAAACTAAATTGTCTTCTCCAGTTTCTAAAATAATTAGATTAAACACTGTCGATATTTTGTTGATAATTATTCATCATAATAACAGGCATATTCAACAAGCGGCACAAATTGTTGATCTTTGTTTCTTTCCTAAGGAGCCTCATAAAAATGGAAACTCAAAAAAATAAACTATCAAAAGGATATGTTCAGATTTATACCGGCAATGGTAAAGGAAAAACTACTGCTGCAATAGGTCAGGCAGTCAGGGCAGCGGGATTCGGATTAAAAACCTATATAGTTCAATTTATGAAAGAGTATCCTTATAATGAATTGAAGGGTTTAAATCATTTAAAGGAATGGATTTTAATTGAACAGTTTTGCGGAGATGATTTTGTTTATAGGAAAGAGCTACCGGATAAAATTGAAGCTGATAAAGCTCGTCGCGGTCTGGAAAAAGCAAAAGCCAAAATGCTCACCGGAGATTTTGATATCATTATTCTTGATGAAGTATGTGTAGCAATCTATTTTGGCTTATTTAATGATGAGGAGATTCTAACTTTCATAAAACAAAAACCGGATAATATTGAAATAATTTTAACAGGGAGGTATTGTCCTGATAAATTAATTGAAAGAGCAGAACTGGTTACAGAAATGAAAGAAATAAAACATTATTATCAGGATGGTATTGCAGCTAGAAAAGGAATTGAATCCTGATATTACATAGAATTGACTGTTGTTGCTCATACCTGATTTGAATGTGTATCTTTAAATATGGCATTAAAAAAAAATTACATAACAATTGTTAAAATACTTGCTTTACCATTTATATTGTTAATAAAAATTTATCAATTACTAATCTCTCCTTTATTTCCTTCTTCATGCAGATATACCCCAACCTGTTCGCACTATACCTTAGAAGCATTAAAAAAATACGGTTTAATAAAAGGAGGCTGGCTTGGAATTAAACGAATATCCCGTTGTCATCCCTGGGGCGGAAGCGGGTATGATTCGGTACCTTAATTCCTGAAGAATTAATATGACAGCAAAAACCAAAATATCCCTTCCCAAAAGAGTACAAGCAGTGATTAAAGCATTGTTCAAAATGGTTTTGTTTTTTATAGTCATTTCAGTTGCGGGTGTATTCTTATTACGATGGGTAAATCCTGTAACAAGCTCAATAATGGTACAACGCAAGATAGAAGCTTTGCTAAATGGTAATTTTACGTCATTAAGCTATATATGGATAGATTATGATGATCTAACGCCCGAATTACCGATTGCTATTGTTGCTGCAGAAGATCAGAATTTTCCAAATCACCACGGATTTGATTTTGATCAAATAGAAAAAGCATTGGATCAACATAAACGAGGCGGAAGGTTAAGAGGTGCAAGCACAATAACTCAGCAGGTTGCAAAAAATCTTTTTTTATGGGAAGGAAAAAGTTTTATCCGAAAAGGAATAGAAGCTTACTTTACAATATTGATTGAATTACTGTGGAGTAAAAAAAGAATTCTTGAAGTTCATCTTAACATAGCAGAAATGGGTGATATGATTTTCGGAGCGGGTGCAGCCAGTATAATGTACTTTAAAAAAACACCGGATAAAATTTTAAGATCACAAGCCGCTTTATTGGCGGCTGTTTTGCCTAATCCGTTAAGGTATTCTGCATTGCGTCCTTCGAATTATGTGTTGAGAAGACAGTCATGGATCATAAGGCAGATAAATTCCCTTGGCGGTAAAGAGTATCTAAAAAATTTATGAAAAAGATTTTCCAAATTATTACAATACTTCTATTTGTTTCTGGTTCATTTTCTTTTCCTCAATCTGAGAATAAGCTGATCCACATATCGCTTGGCGCAAAGAATAATTTTAACAATAATGACTTTCATCATTACTGGGAATCAGTAATCGGCTTTGGCACTGAGTTCAGGTTTGAACATGCAATAGGTGAATTAGGCGGCGGGCTGAGTATAATGAGATTTGATAAAAAGATTGAATCAGCAAAAAGCTTTTATGGCGTTGATTATTATTTCCTTTACAGAAATTCTTTCAGACTTGTTGGAAATACTGAAATAATTTTGGGATTTGATGCCGGTATTTTTGAATTCAGATTTGATGATGACGGAGACTTACAATCTTCTGCGGAAAAAAATGAACGGGAGTTTGCAATAAAAATTATGACTGGATTATCTTACGCCTTTAGTGATTCCTGGAAAGTTGAATTAACAACAGCTTATAATCATATCTATACAAAAAAGAAGATAGAATTATTTTATTTGAACCTAGGATTGATTAAATCATTTTCTGCACCGGAATGGCTAAAGGATTTTCTGGAATGAGAAGGTTAATTTTAATCCTTAAGCTTTGCTTTTTAATTTCGTTTGGTTCGGTTTATTCTCAAACCTCTGATGGAATTATACTAAAAGCGAGCGACCTTGAATTCATTTCTTTGACAAAACTGTCAGATATTTATTCAATCTTGCCTCAACTTGATCTTTACACAACAGATGGATACCGGCATTCATCATTATACGGAAGTTTGTTTAGTAATGCACCTCAAAACGTAATTGTTTTAATAAATGGGGTTAAAACAAATTTTGGTGTTTGGGAAAAAGCAAATCTTAGCCAGTTTCCTGTGCATCCGAATTCAATTGATTCAATAGTCATAAAATATTTCCCGACAATATATCTTGGAGAGTATTCATCTGGGATACTGATTGACATAATAACAAATAAACCCCCTGAAGATTTATCCTTGATATTGACTTATGCAACCGGAAACGAAACGGGTGATCCTGGTCCTTATAGATACACTGAATACTTTAGTGATAATGTGGATCAATTCGGACCGAATACTATTGTTACTTCAAGTTACGGCAGTGAGAGATTTAATGTAACTTTTAATTTTATTGACCAGGTGTCACCAGCAACTGACCCGGCAATATTAAAACGTGCTGATGATTTTATGTTTCAAAACTACCAGGTACGATATTCCGGATTTTCAATAAATGCATCTGCCATGTCAGGTTTTGGTAAGCATAATCTGTTTGCGGCTTATACTAAAACGGGTCAAGCAGTAGTCGGATTTGAATATGGAGCAGATTTATTTTTTATGGATGCTGTGAGCACAGAAATACCATATGAAAATAAAAGTATTCTATTTTCTTCAGGTAATGAAATACAAATCGATAATAATGAGAAATTAAATGTTGACCTAAACCTGAGTTATACAAATACAGAGCAATCAAAATATTCTCAAGATCTATCTTTCAATAGTGAAGACTTGTGGTTCAATTCAAAAATTTCTTATAAATATTCTGCTGAAATATTTGGTTATAATATTGGCTCGTCATTTAGTTATCAAAACTTTCAACCCAGGTTTTCAAATTCAGACATTTCTAAAAATATTCCATCGTTTTTTGCATCCCTTAATTTTCATACTCTAAAAAACCTTCAGCACAGCATGAATTTAATTTATAGAGTTGATAATAACTCATCAGGATTGTTTTTTGATATTGCCAATAAATTCAGAATTAACGAAACAAACTGTTTCTCGCTGTCTATCAAAGCAGGAAACCTTTTTAACAACATTGGATACTCAACATATCAAGACGAATTAAATGCTTTTATTACTTCTTTAATGCTTGCATATAATTATAAATACACTCAAAACACATCTTTTGATATAGGATTCAATTTAATTAGCAGATCAAATTTAACTTACGTATTGCAAGATTTTATCTATAATGAAACCAGGCGAAATATAAAAAATATACAACCCCAAATATTTGGATCACTAAAAGGAATTGAAGGCGAATACTATTTAAGCATTTACAATAGGCTGCTCAATAATTTAGAACAGAGATTCTCTTACAGATATAAATCATCGTTATCCGGTGATGAAATATTTAAACAGATTGTGGCAAGAATCCCACAACATAAAATATTTTACTCGATTTATTATTCGCCATTCAGTGATTTAACAGGTTCTCTTACGTTGAGTTACTCCTCGCTGCAAAAATGGATTGAATACAGAAATATTGACACAGAGGATGGTCTTTATGTCTCTGAATTGAAGGATAATCTTTTGATTAATTTATCTTTAACAAAAAAATTTTGGGATGGGAAAATTAAAATAAGTGGAATGATAAATAATTTATTTAATAACAGAATACAGTACCACCCTGTAGGCAGTACTTTTGATCTTACATTCTTTCTTAAAGCCGAGGCAGAACTAGAATCCATATTTAAGTTTTAAGAGTTTAATTGTTTTTGATATCAAAAGATCGCAGAATAATTCAGATAAAAGAGACAAACCCGGATTAGGTAATAAAAGTATATAAGCAAAAGAATCAAATTACTAATAAGATGTTATCAACGAATTAATTACGTCTATAATCTTTTCGAACTCGGTTGACTTGTCAAAAAAATAATCTGCGCCGCTCTCAACAGCTTTTATTTTGTACTGCTCAGCGGAGTAATTAGTAAGTACAATTACTATATGATTGTGTTCATTGTTTTTGATAAATGACAAAACATCATAACCACTTCCATCTGGCAAATTAAGATCAAGCAGGGTTAGATCCGGTTTGTTCTTAAGAAGAAAATTTTTTGCTGATTCAACTGAATCAGCTTCACCAAAAATATTGATATTATTAAGTTTGCTCAACATTCCCCGCAAACTTCTTCTGATGCTGCTGGCATCATCAACGATAAAAATATTTAACTTTTGCATACGTCAAAATTGAACAAGAATGCTAAAAACTACTTTTTACATTTTAATTTAATCAGTTATTAAGTGAAATGCTTGTAGGATTATTGCTACATTTTATTTGCTGGTTAATCGACCAGTTTATTTTCCAAAGCGTAGTGAATAAGTTCAGCATTTGTTTTTAACCCAAGCTTTTCAAGAATTCTGCTTCTGTAGGTATTTATGGTGCTTGTACTGAGATTTAATTCATTTGCAATTTCAACCTGCTGCTTACCTTTTGCCATTAGCTTTAGAACCTGAAATTCTCTGTCGGATAAAGATTCGTAGGAAAGCTCGTTTTCGTAGTTCTTTCTGAAAATCAGTTTTTCAGCCAGCTTATTACTAATATATTTACCGCCCTTTGCAACTTTTCTTATTGCATTTATTAACTCATCTGTTGCTGATTCTTTTGTGAGGTAACCGGCAGCACCTGCTTTTAAAGATCTTTCAGCGTACTGTTCTTCAGGATACATGCTTAGAATCAGTACGTGTAAATCAGGCTTAAACATCTTTAATTGCTTTAAAATATCAAGACCGCTCTTTACGGGAAGATTTATATCCAGAATAAGAATATCTACATCATTCTGAGTTATAAAAGAAATTGTTTCATCCGGATTATCGGCCTCGCCAACAATTTTTAAATCGGTTTCGTATAAAAGAAGTTTTTTCAATCCTTCTCTTATCAGCAGATGATCATCAGCAATGAAAATCTTTAATTGATTTGTCATAGCCAGCTCCGTTCATTTTTATTGTTAAAGATTTAATAAACACTATTCTGATTTTTTAAGTGGAACATTAACTACCAGTTCTGTTCCTTCATCCGGTTTGCTCATAATTTTTAAATTACCGCCCAGTATAATAGCTCGTTCTCGTATACCGAGCAGTCCAAAGGATTTGGTTTTTATATCATTGAAATCAGCCATTCCAATTCCATCGTCTTTTATAGAAAGCGTAAGGCTATCTTCATCACAGAATATATCAATACTTACTGTTTTAGCATCAGAATGTCGTCTGACATTTGTTATCGCTTCCTGTATAATTCTAAATATTGCTGTGGTAATGTCATTATTAAAAACAATACCATCACAATTATTTCTGAATGTACATTTTATGCCTGGCTTATAATTAAATTCATCCACCAGCCATCTAATAGCATCAATTAGTTCAAGGTTTACCAAAACTTCGGGTCTAAGGTCAGTAATAATTTTTCTAACACTCTTAACAGAACGATCTAAAAGTTCAGACATAGAACTTATTTCATTCTTAAAATATTCTGCATCGGAGCCCTTTAATTGATTTGAAAGTTCCTTGCCCATCATAACAAGATTCATTTTGATTGAAGTAAGAATTTGTCCCAGTTCATCATGAAGTTCACGTGAAATTGCAGTTCTTTCCTTTTCTCTTACTGATTGAAGATAACTCGCCAGAGCACGGAGTTCCTCTCTGGATTTCTTAATCTCCTCTTCAGATATTTTACGCCAGGTTACATCTATTGCAGAAACAAGCTTTGCTTTTTTACCCTTGTATTCAATAGCGTTAGATCTTATTTCAGCATCAATTATAGATCCATCCTTCTTTAAATGTTTCCAGCCGGCTGAATATTCAAAACCGTATTCTGCTGTACGGAGATTTTCCATTAGTTTAGATAAATCCTCTGGAGGGCGAATATCTTTTATTGACATCGAAAGAAATTCTTCCAGCGAGTAACCGTAATTAATAATAGCCGCTTGATTAACATCCAGAAACTTCAGCGTTTCGAGATCATAAACCCACATTGGGTTTGGATTTGATTTAAAAAGATCCTTATACCGTTTTTCACTTTCAAAAAGTATTTTTTCAGCTTTAATCCTATCAGTTACATCTCTAATAATTGCTTGAATAAATTTACCTGATAACATCTTCGCTCTTATTTCAACATTAACAGGAGTTTTATCTTTTCTCAGGATTACCCTATTAACCATTAATATGCTGCCGGACTTAAGTTCTTCAGTTCTTAAAGGATTATTCATCAAATCCTCCGGAGCTATTATATTTTTCAGATTCAAACTGAGTAATTCATCAATAGCATATCCAAATATTTTACAACCTGCTTCATTTATATCAGTGAAATTGCCCTCCAGATCTGTTGTAAAAATCCCATCAGCCGCTTGCTCAATAAGAGTTTTATATTTTCGTTCACTTTCTTCTAACTCCCGGTTTGCTTTTTCTGCAACAGCTCTTGATTCAAATTCTTTATTATATAGTTCTTCAGTAACCCTGCTATCTCTTTTTATAAGCAGATAAAGGATGAATCCTGTAACAAGAATAAAGAACCAGCCTTTTGGTGTTTGAAGCTTATATTGAAGCTGGGGATCTGGTACAATCCAGGAAAGAAACATATCTGAAAACAAAATCCATAAGCCGCCAATGATCAGATAAATAATAAAAATTCTTACGGCCGATCTGTTTTTTCTTGCTCCGATGTTATTTGTTTTGAAATTAAAAAGCATTTAAATAATTAAACGAAATAATTAAAGCGAATATTTTTATAGAAATTTAACAATATTAGTTAATAAACTGAACAAATGTTACAGTTAATATAAAGCAAGTAATAATTATTTTAAGAAATAATTGCAAAAGGGTTGAATTACTCTTAAATATTTTCAATATTAAGAAAGCATTTTTCACCAACCAATAATTTAAAGGAGCTGTTATGTTTAAGTTTCGCTTACTTTTTACCATTTTATGTTTTCTGCTTCTGGCATCATTAGTTAAAGCACAAGACATACCATCAATTAATTTTAATGATCTTATAATTGCTGCGGAAGAGAATCCAGTCCTTGTTCAGGAAGCCAGAAGACTGGCACAAGTTTCAGATTTACCTCATTCAATTTATCTTCCCGAGGGAGTTTTTATTGAAGCTAAAGGTATAGAAAATAACAGGGTCGTTTATTCTGTAATAAATGATCTTCAAGATATTTATAATAATGGGGAAGTAGTTTTTTGGGAAGAGGTTGCAGCCAGATTCAATTTATCTGAGGCAAGAGTGCATTGGACTGGTAAAGCAACTCAGAATCCACAACTCGGATATAATGTAGATATTTCCTCAAGTACAGAGAGTAGCAGTGAATACTTATTAATACCCGATTGGACAGCAGATGCCGTTATGCTTTTTGACGCAACTACAGGCGATTTATTAAATCAGTCATTCATCGTTGATGCTGTAAATCTGGGTTCGCCCAAACAAGCCCGATTTAATCCTAATGGATTTATTTCTGTATCTGATCAGATAAGAGATGCTGTTCAGAGTTTCGATACATTAGGCAGTTACCTCGGAATATTTGCTCCTGCCGGTGGTGTGAATACTGCTGTACTTGATAATATAAGAGGTCATAATTATAGACCAAATGGAAATCTTGTCGTAACAGTTGGTAGTAGTGGTAACCAGAATTCAATTGCTGAATTTGATGCAGCAGGAAATTATTTAGGACAATTTATTACAGCTGGTGCTGGATCATTAAATAGTCCCTTTGATATTGTTTTTCGTAGCAATGATGTTTTAGTTGATGGAAGCTCAAGCAATAGAGTTCATCGTTATGACTTAAATGGAAATTATCTAGACGATTTTGTCTCTTCTGGTTTAGCATTTCCTCAACAAATTCATCTTGAAGATAATGGTAATGTTGCCGTCGCAGGGTTTTCTCTACCATCGGCACTCTATGTTTTTGATTCACTAGGGACACTACTCGCGTCTTATAATATTATAACGGGTCTTCGTGGCGGTTATAAACTTCCGAATGGAAATTATTTAGTTACAAATGGTGGAGGAGTTCACGAAATTACTACATCAAATACATTGGTAAGAACTATGGTTGCTGCGGCAAGTGCTCAGTATGTTAATCTTGTTGACTTTCAGGATATAATTCCGGTAGAACTCACTTCATTTTCAGCAGCAACAGCAAATGAAACAGTTGTTCTTAACTGGGCAACAGCTACAGAAACTAACAATTCCGGATTTGAAGTTCAGAGAAGCACTGATAAAATTAACTATTCGAATATAGGGTTTGTAAATGGTCATGGTACTACAGCTGAACCTAAATCTTACGCCTACACTGATAATACAGTAAACAGCGGAGCTTATTATTACAGATTGAAGCAGATTGATTACAATGGTGCATTTGAATATTCAAACGTTATTGAAGTTGAGGTTGGTGCTCCTGATAATTTCTCTCTAGAGCAGAATTATCCTAATCCATTCAACCCTTCAACAGTTATAAGTTATCAAATGCCGGTAAATGGAAATGTAGTACTGAAGATTTATGATATACTTGGAAATGAACTTACTACACTTGTAAATGAATTTAAGGAAGCAGGTAAATATAGCATTGAATTTGATGCTTCAGAACTTGGTTCTGGAATTTACTTTTACACAATTACTGCGGAAAACTTTACATCCACAAAAAAGATGACTTTAATTAAGTAATCTTTTAATAAGGATATTATAGGGACACAGGCAACTGTGTCCCTTTTTTTATTTAACTAAAACAAGCTAAAGCACACCGATTTAACTTCACTCTAATATTAGTAATGGCTATTTTTCTATCATAGAAATAAACTTTTATTGATCAGGGGACAAACAGGAAAAAATTATGGAAAAACTATTATTATTAGGAGCTGAAGCAATAGCTCAGGGTGCAATTGACGGCGGAATGTCCGGTGTTTATGCATATCCCGGAACCCCATCTACAGAGATAACAGAATATGTTCAGCATAATAAAACAGCAATAGAAAGAAATCTGCACAGACAATGGTCTGCAAATGAAAAAACTGCGATGGAATCTGCTCTTGGAATGAGTTATGCGGGCAAACGTGCAATGGTTTGTATGAAGCACGTTGGTTTAAATGTTGCTTCAGATGCGTTTATAAACTCTGCAATTACAGGTGTTAACGGCGGATTAATTGTTACTGTTGCAGATGATCCTTCTATGCATTCATCACAGAATGAACAGGATTCTAGGTTCTTCGGAAAGTTTGCAATGATACCGATTCTTGAGCCTTCAAATCAGCAGGAAGCATATGATATGGCTTATGAAGGATTTGAGTTATCGGAAAAATTTAAAATTCCTGTTCTCATAAGAATTACAACAAGGCTTTCACATTCAAGAGCCGGAGTAGAAAGAAGAGAGCCTAAAAATGAAAATCCACTAACTTACCCCGAAGACCCGATTCAATTTGTATTACTTCCATCAAATGCGAGAAAAAGATATAAAGGATTACTTAGCGTTCAATCATTATTAGAGCAGGATTCCGAATTATCAGTTTACAATACATACTTTCCAGGAAGAGATAAGTCACTTGGAATAATTGCCTGTGGTATAGCTCATAATTATTTGCTTGAAAACTATCCGGATCGCAAATGTGCTTATCCAATTCTTCAAATCAGTCAGTATCCTCTTCCTTTTTCTAAAGTAGAGAGAATTGTAAATGAATGTGAAAGTATTCTCATTTTGGAAGATGGTTATCCCTTTGTTGAAGAACAGCTAAAAGGATTTTTAGAAATAAATAGTAAGATAAAAGGAAGGCTTGATGGTACAATTCCGCGCGACGGAGAATTGAATCCCGATATTGTAGGAAGAGCTTTAGGAAGAGAAGTTAAAACAGGAATGAAAGTTCCTGAAATAGTTAAAAATCGTCCACCGGAATTATGTGCTGGATGCAGTCATCGCGATATCTACAATGCACTGAATGAAACGATGAAAGAATTTGGCAAGCAGAAAGTCTTTTCCGATATCGGATGTTATACTCTCGGAGCACTTCCACCCTGGAATGCAATTAATTCGTGTGTTGATATGGGCGCTTCAATTACTATGGCTAAAGGAGCTGCTGATGCTGGTGTTCGGCCATCTGTTGCAGTAATAGGCGATTCCACTTTTACTCACAGTGGAATGACTTCCTTACTTGATTGTATCTATGAGAATACCCCGGTTACAGTTATCATTTCGGATAATGCTACAACTGCAATGACTGGGGGGCAATCCTCTCCTGCAACCGGAAAACTGGAGGATATTTGCATCGGGCTTGGTGTTAAACCTGAGCATGTGAAAGTTCTCACACCACTACCTAAATATCACGAAGAGATGGTAAAGATTTTGAGAGAAGAATTACAGTATGACGGGGTATCTGTGATTATTCCAAGGAGGGAATGTATTGTTCAGACAGTTGCAAAGAGCAAGAAAGAAAAAGTTGAAAAAGTAGAGGAGATTGCATAATGAAATCCGATATAATCTTATCAGGCGTAGGAGGACAGGGAATCCTATCAATAGCAGCAACAATCGGAATGGCGGCAATTGAAAACAACCTTCACTTAAAACAAGCTGAAGTTCATGGAATGAGTCAGCGGGGAGGTGCTGTTCAATCTCATTTAAGAATAGCAGAAAAAGAAATTGCAAGTGATCTTATTCCTGAAGGGAGCGCAGATATTATCATTTCAGTAGAACCAATGGAATCTCTTCGCTATCTGCCATGGTTGAAAACAGAAGGCTGGCTGGTTACTAATACTACACCGTTTGTTAATATACCGGATTATCCAGAAATGAAAGAACTTCTTTCAGAAATAGAAAAACTTCCGCATAACATAGCATTGAACGCAGATGAGCTGGCAAGGCAGGTAAAATCACCACGTTCATCTAATATGGTTGTGCTTGGTGCGGCGTCTCCGTTTCTGGATATACCTTTTCAATCACTTGTAAACGGAATAATGAAAATCTTTGGTAAAAAGGGAGAAAAGATTGTTCAATTGAATATAGATGCATTAAAAGCGGGTAGAGAATTTGCGGAGAAAAACAAAAATTGAACAATTAAATAAAGACGCATCGTAAATAAGATGCGTCTTTAATATTAATAATCTCCCCCTTAGGGGGAGAAAAAAAGAGGGGGCTTTTTATTCTTCTACCTTTCCTCTCAATGCATCCCATATCATATAAACACAGATAACAGCAAACATTACTATTCCAAGTAACTCTGCTGAATGTGATTCTGCCCATTCCGCATCAACCCAGTTAAAACCCTGCCATCTTAATATTGCACTTATAACTCCCATCAATGCACCACCGGCAATAAATCCTGATGCAATTAAAGTTCCGCGTTCTCTTCTTGCAGTATTTAATTTTTCATCTGTGCTTCGTGTTGAAACAAAATGAGCTATTAATCCACCAACAAGCAACGGTGTGTTTAGCTCAAGAGGTATATACATCCCGAGTGCAAAAGCTAGTGCGGGAACTTTTATCATTGTGAGTACTAAAGCAAGAATTGCACCGACAATATAAAGCATCCAAGGTGCCGGCTGCTGATCCATTAACGGCTGAATTACTGCAGCCATAGCATTTGCCTGAGGTGCAACAAGTGAACCTTCACCGACAAATCCATAAGTTTCATTAAGTATCATTATTACAAATCCTACTGTTAAAGCAGATACAAGAACGCCAAGGAATTTCCAGCTTTCCTGTTTACGTGGAGTTGACCCAAGCCAGTAACCTATTTTAAGATCTGTTATAAAACCGCCAGCCATTGAAAGCGCTGTACAAACAACCCCGCCTATAATCAATGCGGCAACCATTCCTGCCTGACCTTTTAATCCAACCGATGTAAGTACTATAGATGAAAGAATAAGCGTCATCAATGTCATTCCGCTCACCGGGTTTGTTCCTACAATAGCTATTGCATTTGCTGCAACAGTTGTAAAAAGGAAAGAAATAATCAGCACTATAAGCAATCCGGCTAATGCCCAGCCAAGGTTATCAACAACACCGAAGTGGAAGAATATAAAAAGAACAATTGCTGTAATAATTATTCCGACCAAAATGGTTTTCATTGAAAGGTCTATTTGTGTTCTAAGCTTAATATTGTTGTTGCCTTTCTTATCGAATATTTCTTTAAACCCAAGTGAAAATGCAGACTGAATTATTTTTGAAGATCGGATAATTCCTATGATTCCAGCCATTGCAATTCCACCGATGCCAACATGACGAACATATTGACGAAAAATTTCTTCGGCTGACATTGCTGAAATAAGTTTTGTTGCTCCTGTACCGAAAGGCATTGTTAACTCGCCACCAATATATGATATGACAGGAATCAGAAGATACCAGGATAGAAATGAACCTGCGGCAATTATCGCTGCATATTTAAGTCCTACTATATAACCAAGACCCATGACCGCCGCACCAACATTCAAGCGGAAAACAAGTTTGAATTTATCTGCAAGCACTTCACCGAATCCGAATACTCTTGTTGTAAATACTTCACTCCACCATCCGAAAGTTGCTATAACGAAATCATAAATACCGCCGATCAAACCACTTACCACTAATACAAGAGCCTGCTTTCCACCCTTCTCACCTGCAACAAGAATTTCAGTTGTTGCTGTGGCTTCAGGAAACGGAAATTTCCCGTGCATTTCTGCAACAAAGTATTTCCTGAATGGAATAAGGAATAAAATTCCTAAAACTCCACCGAAAGCCGATGCAAGAAATATCTGGTAGAAGTGTGCTTCCAGGTTAAGAATATATAATGCGGGAATTGTGAAGATAGCTCCCGCTACAATCAATCCGGAATTTTGTCCGATTGATTGAATAATTACATTCTGACCAAGCGAGCCTTTTATCTTAAGTAATGTAGAAACACCAACAGCAATAATTGCAATTGGAATAGCGGCTTCGAAAACCTGTCCGATTTTCAAACCGAGATAAGCAGCTGCGGCTGAAAAAAGAACAGCCATCAGCAAGCCCATAATAACAGAGTAAGGGGTTATCTCTGAGGGCGTTTGATCAGCAGGCATTAAGGGTTTGTATTCTTCTCCCGGAGCTAATTCCTTATAGGCATTATGCGGAAGTCCCTTAATCTGATTTGGTGTATGTTCACTCATATTAAATCATCCTTTCAGAATTTGAAATAAATGGGAAGTTCATATTCGGTTTTTTCTGTCGATGGGGATTTGAAATAAATTTTTCCATAAACTTTAGCATCATCCGGTATATTATTATCCGGTTTGGAGAATGTACATCTTAAATTTCTTGCATTTGAAGGATAAAGCATTGTTGCTTTCCTGTTTTGATCTTTTACATCAACGGAAATGGCTGACGGAAATTCAGTCTGTTCTTTTATAAACAGAATGGCTTTCCCTTCTTTATGTGTGAATGCCGGAATGATTTCAAGGACGTAATTAACTTCATCTTTATCCGATGAGTTTCTGATAGAAAGTGATCCTGTTCTATTTGCCAATCCGTTCTTGGATAATGCTTTACCATTTTCATCAAGTATTATTACCGAGAAATCAGTGGTTTTATTGAAATCCTCCTTGCTTAAAGAAAATTTAAAGTTTCTGGATGCCTCTCCTTTTAATAGCTTAAATGGAAGACGAACCACTCCATTGCCATCTACCGAAACGTTATAGTTCTTTTCGTATCCAAGCATTTCACCGGAAAGATTATAATTATATGCGCGGTTATTATTGTTTGTTATGCTGATCGTATTATCGATTGATGTTAGCTCTTTGTTATAGTCAGTCTGAAGTGAAATTAACTCAACGGATAAATTATAGTTAGAGGAATCAGCAGCTAAAAAGAAACCATCAACATTTATTTCGTAAATACCGGGAGTAAGGTTATAATGATTGACTTCAATTTTTTGGTCATTATTAACAGAATAGAATGGAGGTGATACGTATACATCAACCCCATCATGATCAAAAAGCCACATTCTTGTGCGGTAATAAGTATTATCCACCCTTGATTTAGTAAGTTTAAGAATATTCTGACCTGCAGGGACTTTAATAAAGTACCTGTCTATTTTACCAATATCAACTTTACCATTACTAACAGTTAAGCTGTAATTGTTGCAGGGTTTAAACTGGAAAGGAACAATAATGGTTGCTATCATTTCAAATTCAGGTGTGTGTGAACCATCATCACGTGTTGCAACTACTCTGCCTGTATAGAGCCCGGGTCCGGTGAATTTACTTTTATCAATCTTAACATTAACCATTGCTGCCTGATCATTACGGATATAAGTTTTTTTCTGTACGGGAACTAACCAGTTATTATCACTTTTAAGATTATATGACCTGTAAAAATTGTCGGAGCCAATAGTATTGTTTCTGTTTACCATAAAGGTAAATACTTCCTCGCCGGTAAGATAAGAAGCATCACGCAGGTAAAGTCCGGCAGCTCTGTTGTCAGGATGATTAGGAGAAAAAGAAGTTACAGTATAACTTTCAAACTTATTTGCCTCACCGCTCTTCAAATATTTTTTTAGTAATTCATAAGAGTTCACAACATTTATATAACCTGCACCTTGATCGAGAATATTATACCCTTCCCACTTAACAGCACCTTCACGAATAATTCTATAAAGAAGCTGTGCAGGAATTTTAACGCCTGGAAATTCTTTGTTTGCTGCACTTAACAATAAAGCCATCACACCAGCAGAATATGGACAGGCCATACTTGTTCCCCAGAAAGCATCTCTGCCGGTAAAATTAGGAACTGTTGACGTGGCAGCTCCGGGAGAAATAATATCAGGTTTATTTGTATCACCGCCGCGTGAACTGAAGTGAAGTATAATATCATTTTTTAATTGAGTACCATAATTATCTCTTCCAACTTCAACGGTTAAAACAGCACCTGAGGAGAATACACTTTGAGACGATGCAGGTAAACCAGATGATGAAAGTCCCGGTCCGTTATTTCCATTGCTTACAGATACATAGAGATATGGATTATTTTTTAGGAGGTCATCGAGAAACTTTTCCATATCTGCCCTGCCTTCAATTTCAGATCCAACACCAAAACTCATACTTACAATGCAGGATACACCTAACTCTTTGGAAAGCTTATCAGCGTAAAGATATGCTTTTTTCATACTTTCGGTAACAGTGGCACCGCCTGCATAATTGTTATTCCCGAGTTTAAGGCTTATAACATTTGCTCCCGGGGCAACACCATTCATTCCTATTCCGCCGATGTTATATCCGGCAGCAATACCTGCACAATGGCTTCCATGTGATCCATCATCAAAGTGTAATGAAACAATTTTTTCCTCAGGGAAAATATTCAGCCCGATTGTAAATGGAGCCAATCCTTTTTTGTTAGGGATGTAGAATGCGTCCTTATTTTCCTTAAAGTTTCGTAAAGGTTTTTCACCTGTCAAATCACCATCAGCATTAGTGTCGAAATAAACTACCCAAAAGTCTTCGTTGGTTTTATAAGTAATCAGATGATAAACATCATCTGTGTTTCCGTTACCGTTTAGATCAGCTGAGCCGGAACTGGAATTCATTAATTGCTTTTCAGGAAATGCACCAATATAGTATTTATTATCTGAAGAGCTTATAAATGATGCAATATTAGCTTCGACAGATAATCCTTTTTCTTTATTAGAGAAAATAGTTTTACCGTCCTCTTTGCTAAGGGTTGCTTCATAAATATATACATCGCCCTGTCCGGTAAAGTCCTGAACATCAATTACTTTTGTTTCACCGGTAGAGGTTTTGAGCATACCTTCAACACCCATATCAACGCCGGTATCAAGTATAATTATGATTGTTCCTCGTCCGTCGTAATCGGGATGAAGTTTAAGGAATTCCTCAACTCCAGTACTGTTTAAGGAAAGAAAAGTCTGTCCTGCCTCCTGTGCAAAGATTGAAATCGTGGAAATGAGAACAGCAATGAAAAAGTATCTGAGTTTCATGTTGTTAACCTGTTATTTGATAAGTTTGTATTATAATATTAAGAAGTACTTTGAAGTCAAAGTTGAGAAGTAAAAACCGATGAGACGAATTCTTCATTAATCGAAGTCTGTAAAAATTTATGTGTAAATTTAAGCACAAATAACCGGAGTTTTCAAATAAATTTATTTTGTGAGTGTCATTTCGACCGAAGGGAGAAATCCGATTATTATTCGGGATATGATTTCTCAGTCGATGACTCCATCTAAATGGCAATAAAATCGTATCAAATTTAACAATATGAAATCAGCACTTTACATAGTTTCAACACCTATTGGTAATTATGAAGATATAACGCTCCGAGCTTTGCGGGTTCTAAGGGAATGTGATTTTGTGATATGTGAAGAATATAAAGAAGCGAGAAGACTACTTTCACATCATAAAATTGAAAAGGAATTGTTCTCTCTGAATGAACATAATGAAAATGAAGGAGCCGATGAATTGATCATAAAGATTAAGGCATCAGAATCTGCCGCATTAATTTCTGATTGCGGAACTCCTTTGTTTTCAGACCCGGGACATTTGTTGGTCGATATGGCAATTCAAAACAAGATTGATGTTATTCCTGTACCGGGTACAAGTTCAATACTTGCCGCTTTGGTTGGAAGCGGATTAGATTTTGAAAAATTTTATTATTACGGCTGGTTATCACCAAAAAAAGATATAAGACGAAAACAGTTACTGGATTTAAGAAAAAGAAAAGAAACAATAGTTTTAATGGATACTCCATACAGATTAAGAACCTTACTGGAAGATGTTGTTAAATTGATGGGAGAAAAAACTCCTGTGGTACTAGCATATGAACTAACTAAAGAAAGAGAAAAATTTTATAGGGGGACAGCTTTGTCAGTTTTTAATCAGGCAGAAAAGGAAAACCTGAAAGGGGAGTTTGTGTTGATAGTTAAAAATGAATAAAGAAATGATTAATTTTATTTATTCCCTATGAGTAAACCAATTATACATACTAATCTTTTTCACTCAAATGATGAGTTCGTTCCAATTCCTCCGCGCAAACCTTTGTTTGAGGATTTCAATCTGACCGAAAAAAAATATGAAGATATTAAAAACAAAATTAAGAGCTACAATGAACGAATAGCCTTTTATGAAAACAGGTACAAAGGTCTACGGGATATTTTTGGACTTAGTTTTATTTCAATAATCATTGCGATTGCATTTGTTGTTAATTTTAAATTAATAAAATATCCAGTTATTCAAGTTCTGATAATAACATTCATTTTTTCTGGAATATTGTTTGTAATTATTGAAAAACAGTTCTCATTTATGAAAAGATATGCAAAAAATAAAGTTAATAATTTGCAAATACCACCCTCTGAACACGAGTTAAAATTATTAGAAAATTACGAAGAGTCGATTAACACTTACAAATTGAACTATGATAAATATGAGTGGGAGTTGTCTGAATTTAACCGAAATACTAAGGCACAACAATCTGAATATTGGTTTTTACTAAATGGCTGGAATTTTGAAAGTCAATTTGAAAAAATATTAATTAAAAATGGATTTATTACATATAAAACATCCGGTTCATCAGATGGAGGAATAGATATTTTCGCAACAAAAGATAAAGTACAATTCGCAATTCAATGTAAAGCGCACAAAAATCAAATTGGTCCATCTGTTATAAGAGATTTATATGGAGCAATGAATCATAATAATATTAAAAATGGCATACTAGTAAATTTAGGAGGATTTACAAAAGGCGTGATTAAATTTGCAAAAGATAAGTCAATTATCTTATTAGATATAAATGATGTAATTGAATTGCATGTAGGAAAGAAAACTTTATGGAAATTCTAATTGGCATTTTAGGTTTAATAGTTGCGTTTCTTACGTGGAGATTAAGTCATCTACAAAATAAAATGAACGAAAAAGAAATGAAGCAAAAAGATTTTGATCGGAATTTTGCGGCATATCAAAAATTAGAGAAATATATTCACAAAATTGTTAGTGGCAGACTTAAATTAAATGATACAAAGCTATTTGATGAAGAAATAAAAGATTTTCAGTTTGTTTTTAGTAAAGAAGTAAATGATTTTACACAGAAAGTTAAGTCTTTCGGAATTAATTTAGCGTTACTAAATGAAAAAATTTCAATGCTTTCTGATACAGAGCTTACTCAAAATGAATTCATTGAACGAAAAAGATATATGTCAGAAAAAAGTGAATTAATAAAGGTATCTTTTTTAGAATTATCAGCAGATTTAATAGATATTTTTAATCCCTTACTAACTATAAACAAATAGTTTATCTCTTACACATATCTATATAGCAGCGATTTATAGATTTGTTAAAATTGCAACATTCTCGATGTGAAAGGTATGCGGAAACATATCAACAGGTCTTATCTTAATTAATTTATAACCAGCCTCAACCATTATTTTAATATCTCTCACCTGTGTAGTAGGATTACAGCTAACATAAACAATCTTCTCTGGTGAAAGTTTTATTACATCGTCCACTGTATTCTTATGCATTCCGCTTCTTGGAGGATCAGCAATTATAACATCGGGTTTTGGAATATTTTGGGATTCTATGAACGGAAGAAATGAATCATATAAATCCGTTACATAACATTTTGCATTATTAATTCTGTTCATCTGAATGTTATCAGTTGCATCATTAACTGCTGATTTTTCCGATTCAAAACCATATACTTCTTTACAATGATCAGAAATAAAGGAAGCAATTGTCCCGGCACCGGAGTAAAGGTCGTATACAATTTCACTTCCATTCAATTTTGCAAATTCAAGTGCAGCCTGATAAAGTTTTTCTGCCTGTAATGTGTTCGTCTGAAAGAATGAATTAGCACTTATCCTAAATTTGTATTTGCCTATTGTATCATATATAAATCCGGGACCGTGCAAAACGTTTTCATAATCACCGGTAGCTACAGCAGCCTTCTTTTTATTAATATTGTTGATAACAGTTGTTATTTGCGGTAAAACTTTAATCAGTTCGCTTTCATACTCTGTTATCAGATCATCCTCGTAAGAGGTAACCAGATTCACCATTATATCATCAGTATGAAATGCATTTTTAATAACGAGATTTCTAAGATAACCCCGGTGTGTTTTGGTTGAATAAATAGAAGTGTTCCTTGATTTGAAGAAATCTCTAGTGAAATTTAAAATAGCATTATTTATTTCCGGATGAAGAAAGCATTCATCAATATCCAGCACCTTCTCGTAAAATTTGGGAATGTGCAGTCCGAGTCCGAAAACGCTGTCAATATTTTTATCAGAACTGATTTCTTCTGGTGTTAACCAGCGCTTTTCAGTGAAGGAAAACTCCATCTTATTTCGGTAATGATACACATTATCAGAAGGGATTATCGGTTCAATATGAATATTTGAAAATCCGCCAAGCTTTTCAAAAATTTCAGCTACCTGTAAGTGCTTGTACTTAATTTGTGATTGGTAGTTTAAATCCTGCTGTTTGCATCCGCCGCACGTACCGAAGTATTTACACAGTGCTTTAGTTCTTTCTGAAGATGGAGAGATCAGTTCAACAATATCTGCTTCTGTATAGGACTTTTTAATTTTTTTAAGACTTGCATTTACTTTATCGCCAGGATATGCTCCATTAACGAATACTATATAGTTTGCTTCTTCATCCAGCTCATTAATTGCAAGTAATTTACTTTTTGAAACTTTAGCAATTCCTTTTCCTTCAAATGCATACTTTTCAATTTGAAGTTCAACTATGTCGCCTTTTTTTATTTGCATTTATATGCTAATTCCTGCGCAGGCGGGAATCTATTCCTTTTTTAGTGTAATAAATTTAAGAAAGTTCGTGAGAATCTTCGTCGTATTTGCCTTTAAGCTCATCGATATGAGTCTTTTCCCAGAGTGGAACTTTATCAAAGTAAGCAGCTCTTCCAATAATATGAGCTGCTACCGGGGCAGTAAGCAAAAGAAAGATGATTATTGCAATTGCACGCGCAGCAATACCTAAATCAACCCAGTATATTGCTGTTCCAATAAGCACTAATCCAATACCAAGAGTAGAAGCTTTAGTTGTAGCGGACATTCTAGTATATAGATCAGGCATTTTCAGCAGTCCGATTGATGATATAAGAATGAATGAAGTGCCTGCTAAAAGAAATATACCGCTGATAATTTCTATCATCGTTTTGTTCTCCTTTCGAGATAAAATGCAAATGCAACTGTACCGAGGAATGCAAGCAAGGCGAGAATTACACCGACATCAAGGAATGCAGTTGTTCCGCTTTGGATAGCATAAACTGCTATGAAGGCAATAGCATTAGCAGCTAATAGATCCAAAGCAACAATTCTATCCTCAATTGTAGGACCTATTACTAACCGGATAAATATGAAAAGAATTGACAGCCCGATTATCACAACAGATATATATGTGGATAATTCTATAAAGCTCACCGAAGTACCTCAAGTAATCTTTTTTCCATTCCTTCTTTTAATTCTTTTCTGAAGCTATAGGCATCTTTCACATATAGTGCGTGGACGTAAAGAATTTTTTTATCGCTTGAAACATCAAGACTCAAAGTACCGGGAGTTAATGTTAAGAGGTTTGCGAACAATGTTATTTCCATATCTGTTTTCACGTCTAATGGAAAAGCTATAATGCCCGGTTTCATATAGTCTTTTGGTGTAACAATATCAAAAGCAACCTTAAGGTTTGCTATAACAAGCTCTTTTATAAAATAGAAAATGAACATTATAGTTACCGGAATTTTCCTGAAGTATTTAGTACCGCCAAGAGCAGAACGTGATATCCATAATATCAAATATCCGATAATCATTCCTTCAATAAAAGTTTCAGCTTCTAGTTCTCCTACAAGAAGAACCCAGGCGGCAGCCAATAAAATATTTAATAATAATTGATTCATTATTTCATTCCCAGTACTGAGTTTATATAATTTGAAGAATCAATTAACTGGTTTGCCGCATCATTTGCAAAATTAAAAAACGGTTCGGCATAAAGCCCAATAACAATTGTTATTAGAGCAAGAAAAACAATCGGGGTAATCATCATATACTTTTTATAATTGCTGATAAGCTTATATGATTCATCCAGATGATTTTCACTTCCCTTCGGATCATCTTTCCAAAATACTTCATTCCAGATTTTGGTCATAGAAAACAATGTTAATAAACCTACAAGAAGAGCAATACCGACAACAAAATATTCCTGTATCTCTAAACCAGCTTTGATCACAACAAACTTTGCCCAGAACCCGGATAGCGGAGGAATACCTGCAAGTGAAAGAGCAGGAATGAGGAATAGTAAACCAAGTAGAGGGTAATATTTATAAACACCGCCAATATCTTTCAAACTGTAAGACCCCTTTAGTTTTTTAACTACGCCGCTAACAAAGAACAAATTTGTTTTCACGATTATATGATGTATTACATAAAAAATTGCACCAGCTATTGCCAATGGAGAATAAAGAGCCAGCCCCAGGATCATATAACCAATCTGACTGATAATATGAAATGATAATATTTTTCTGAAATCATTCTGAGCGGCAGCTCCTAAAACGCCGGTTAGCATAGTTAATGCAGCAGAAACCAGCAGGAGGTTATGTGTGAATGCTGTATCGTGAACAAAGATAGTAGTGAAAAATCTTATTAATGCATAGACTCCAACTTTAGTCAACAGCCCCGCAAAAATTGCAGATACTGCAACTGGCGGAGTGTGATAGGAAGCCGGCAGCCAGAAAAACAATGGAAAGATTGCCGCCTTAACACCAAAAGCAACCATAAACAGAATTGATACAACCGTAAGTAATTCTTTCTGTTCAAGGAATGGAATTTTTCTAGCCAGGTCGGCCATATTGAGAGTTCCGGCTATTCCGTATAATATGCCAACTGCTGCAAGAAAAATAGCTGATGAGAGAAGATTTAATGTAACGTATTTGATTGCCCCTTCAAGCTGTTCGCGTCTGCCCCCCAAAGCAAGAAGAACAAAGGAGGAAATCAGCATTACTTCAAACCAGACGTAAAGATTGAAGATATCGCCCGTTAGAAAAGCACCATTGATTCCCATCAGTAATAATTGAAGAAGGGGATAGTACAGGTATTTTTCTCTTTCTTCATCCATTGTCCCGAGTGAATATAAGGCAGTTGCGAACCCTATTAAGGCAGTGATCACAACCATTACAGTTGAAAGAAGATCAGCAACTATGCTGATACCAAATGGAGCTTCCCATCCTCCAACCTGTAATGAAATAATTCCATCTGATATTACGGCTTCAAGAATGATAATTGAAACAACAAGCGAAACAAAGCTTCCTGCCAGATTAATGTAGCGATGCACTGTTATTTTCTTCCAGAAAAAAAGCATGATAACAGCAAATACCAGCGGTAATATTATTGGAAATATAACTAGTTGATTCACAATTTTTCCTACTTCAGTTCATCTGTTGATTTCATTTTATCCAAGTCGTCTGTTCCTACAGTTTGATATGTTCTTTTGAATAATACAATTGCAAATGCCTGAACACCGAATCCTATTACAATCGCAGTAAGTATTAATGCCTGAGGCAAGGGATCCGCATAGGGTTCCACTAAAGTTTCAGCTCCCTCCGGAATAAAAGGAGGCGCTCCTTTTGTTAACCGACCAATTGTAAAAATTAATAGATTAGCTGCGTGTCCTAAAAATATTAATCCAAACAAAACTTTTGCCAGGCTTCTTCTAAGAATCAGGTAAGTGCCAGCTCCATATAGTAGTCCGATAATTAATGCCAGAAGGAAATTCATTACTTATCCTCCTCGGCAAGCGAGAAAATTATCTTTAGTGCTATACCCAGTACTAACAAATAAACGCCAACATCAAAAATTAAAGGTGAACCAAGCTTTCCTATAAGAGGGAAATTCGTATCCAGCCATATACCGCTCATAAAGTTCTTGCCTGCAAATAAGGAGGGAATTGTACTAACTATAGCCAGCAGCAAGCCGGTAGCAATTAGTTTAACAGGCTCTGCTTTTAAAAGTTTTTCTGCTTCATCAATTCCATTCGCAATAAAATAAAGTGCGTAAGCTGCAGCAGCAACTAGTCCTCCTACAAAACCGCCTCCGGGTTCATTGTGACCCCTTAGTAAAAGGAAAAATGAAAATATCAGCAGAAGCGGTAATAAATATCTTGATGCTGTAGAAAGAATAACAGAAAACATTATTCGTCCCTATCGTCTAATTTAAGTTTTAATAGTGCATAAACACCAAGTGCGGCTATAGCCAGAACTGTGATTTCACCAAGTGTATCAATAGCTCTGAAGTCTACCAGAATCACGTTAACAACATTCCTTCCTTTACCGCCAGGCACACTAGTGTCGGTATAATATTTTTTGAATTCAGAAGTCAACTCGATTGATGTTATGTACAATACCATTAAAGTCATAAAAATGCCAACACTGGATGCAATAATAATATCTCTTAATTTAGCGCTGGTTTTGGAAAACTTAAGGAATTTTGGAAGTTTGTAGAGTACAAGTACAAAGAGTATTACAGTAAGAGTTTCAATTGCAAAAGTTGTTAATGCTAGATCCGGGGCGCTATGAATAATAAAAATAATTCCCATTGTAAATCCAACCACGCCTATAGCAACAATTGATTTTAGCCTTGAGTCAGACGTAATTACCATAAACGTTGATAAAATGATTATCAGCGCAATTGCACCTTCGTAAAAAGTAAGTGAAAAATCAGGAGATATAGTCAGTTCACTCCTTACATTATACAATGAGAAGGAAGCAATTCCTACAGCCGTAACAAGGATAAAAATGATGTAGTTTCTTAAATAACCATTCTGGAGTATTTTGGTTTGAAGTTTGGCAATATACATCATTCCGTTTAATGCAAACTCGTACCACTCTGATGGCTTTAAAATTCTAACAAGTTTTAGATTTTGTGTAATATGCAGAAATTTTGCTCTAATCAGGTAAAATACGATTCCTAAAAACAGAGTTACAATACTAAGTAAAAGAACTAAATTGAAACCATGCCATAACTTTATTTTTAGGCCAAGTTCTTCAGATAGTATACTGATAGATGACTGATCAAGAAGTTTTCCAATAAATACATTTGGGAAAATTCCCATTAAAAGACCAAAGATTGCTAGAATCGCAGGACCGAACAACATTTTTATGGGAGCTTCATGTGGTTCTTTAGGTGTTGAAACGCGGGTACCCCAAAAAGGTTTAAACCCAACAAGTATTGTTATCATAACAATAAGAGCATTAGCTAAAACTGCAATAGCAATTAAATACAGTCCCCAATAATCTAGTTCTAAAATAGATTCATAAACGGTTTCTTTTCCAATGAAACCAACTAACGGAATAATTCCCATCATAGAAAAAGATGCAAGTGCTGCTGTTATCATAGTAACGGGCATTAACTTTTTCAGACCGCCAAGTTTAGAAACGTCTCGCGTGCCGGTTTCATGGTCTAATGTTCCTGCAACAAGGAATAAGGTTCCTTTATACAGTGAGTGTGCCACCAGGTAAATAAAAAAAGCTTTAATTGCAAGATTGGAACCTATACCAAGCAGCATGGTTAATGTACCTAAAACACTTAAAGTAGAGTAAGCAAGCAGCTTCTTTAAGTCCATCTGGTTGAATGACAGGATTGCAGCAAATAGCATTGTTAATGTGCCTGCAATTAATATTGTATCCTGCCAGAGCTCTGTTCCGCCAAGTGAATGATTCATTCGTGCAATAAGATAAATACCTGCCTTAACCATTGTAGCGGAATGAAGATACGCACTAACCGGTGTAGGTGCTTCCATGGCGTTAGGAAGCCAAAAATGAAATGGAAACTGTGCAGATTTTGTAAATGCACCAATGAGAACTAAAATTACTATTGCAGTATAAGTCGGTGCATTTCTGATAGTTTCATTCAAGTCGTATAAAGCAGATATTTCGAGACTGCCGGATATTTGAGATAACAGAATTAATCCTGCCATCAAAGCTAAACCACCGCCACCTGTAACCAGCAAAGCTTGAAGCGCCAGTTTCCTTGATTTTTCTTTATGATGATTAAAACCGATCAGGAGATAGGAACTGATGCTGGTAAGTTCCCAAAAAACGAACATTGTTATCATATTGTCGGACACAACGAGCCCAACCATTGATGTCATAAAAATACCGATATAGACATAAAATCTGTCGGTATGCTCATAATCTTGCATATAGGCCCCGGCATATAGGAACACAACAACGCCTATTAAGGTAATGATAAGGACAAAAGTCAGGCTTAAACCATCAAGAAGAAAAGTAAAGTTGATACCTAATGCGGGAATCCATTCGACATATTCTTTAATTATGTTACCGTCGGCAACTTCACGATACATCGAAAGAAAACTAAGAAATAGATATAATGGAAAAGACGCGGCGATCCACCCGAAATATTTCTTCAGCGGTTTATATATAAACGGAGCTGCCGCTGAAGCAAGAAAACCTATTAATATTAGATTAAGCAAACGTTAATTCGTATTGTAAAATTATATAGTTTATTGTTTTTGATTAACTGGTAATAAAACAATAATTACTGTTTCTAAGTTTCGAAAATACTAAAATTTAGTATTATTTTACTTAGAAAATGAAGCCAGATTTTATAATTGACAAACAAATTCAAGATACTATTAAATAAAACTAATAGTATTTATTATTAATCTTTGAGACTAATTTACATTCGTCGAATAAATAAATATTTTCTCATTAAAAAATATTTTGTTTCAGCCAATTCTTTTTTGTTAAATTTGGCCAACATTTTCAAAATATTGTTTTTGTTTCTCAAATTGGAAAAAAAATCTACCAGAAAAATATTATTAAACTTTCTATTAATGCTATCGTTCTGGTTAATTCTGAGCGGACATTTTGATTTTTTTCATATTTCTCTCGGTATTATTTCAATTATTACGGTTCTTCTCCTCAATTCTAAAATCAGAAAATATGAGTTCTTTGCTGAATCTGAAAATAAAACAAATAAGTTTAAGACCTTAAGACTTTTTTCGTATTTACCATTTATGATTTGGGACATTACAATATCGAGTTTTAAAGTTGCCTATCTAATTATTCATCCCAAAATGCCTTTAAAAACAGTACTTATAAAATTTGAGACTAAACTACCTAATATGACAGCAAAAGTATTATTGGGTAACTCTATTACTTTAACCCCGGGAACATTAACATTACAGATTAAGGATGATGAGTTTCTTGTTCACTCACTAACAAGTGATTCAACAGAAGTGCATGTTGATCAGGCATTAGCCTCTCAAATTGCTCAACTCTATGGTATGGATGTTAAAAGTGTTGTTCATAATGAGGAAGTTATCACTTCAGTGGAAGACTTATAAGTATGGATATTTTTTTTATTTATTACACCGTCGGATTAGCGCTAATTATCGGTGTGCCATTTTACCGGGTTGTTAAAGGCCCAACGGTTTTTGACAGATTGCTTGGCGCAAATGCAATAGGAACCAGCACTATAGTTCTTATACTACTATTAGGTGTTCTAATCGACAGAATAGAACTATTTGTTGATATTGCACTGGCTTATGCAATACTAAATTTTATCGGAACTTTAATAATATCAAAATATTTCTCAACCGATAAAGCGAAACAATGATTGAAATAAAAGATATTCTTACAATAATATTTTTGCTCGTAGGCGGATTCTTTATGTTTGTTGGCAGCGCTGGAATAATAAGACTTCCGGACTTTTTCTCACGTACTCACGCTATAACAATGGGTGATACCTTAGGTATAATATTAATTGTTACTGGATTAATTTTTTATCAAGGATTATCTCTTAACAGTCTTAAGCTGTTAATCATATTTGTATTTATTGCACTATCAAACCCTGTGGGATCGCATGCAATTGCCCGTGCAGCTTTCACATTCGGGATTAAACCATGGTTTAAAAAAAGAAATCAGAAAGACTAATAATATGCATTGGGAAATTGAGGTGGTTCTATACTGTTTTCTTATCGCTGCATCTGTTATTGCTCTTTACGTCAAAGATTTGCTAACTGCCGTAGTTACTCTAAGTGTTTATAGCTTTTTAGCGGCCATATTATTAATATCAATGGGAGCAATAGATGTCGGTTTTACCGAGGCTGTTGTAGGTGCTGGTATAAGCGGTGTTTTATATGTGATTTTAATCTTTAAAACATCCAGAAGGAGCCTGGATTGAAAATTTTTAGTTATCTCGCATTGCTGTCACTTGCTGCATTATTAATTTATGCGGCAATGGGATTACCTTCCAAAGGAGACACTAAAGCCTTAACTAATCAGGACGTTAGTCTTACTGGTTCTCAGGTTGCCTCATCTTATTACATAAAAAGATCATACAAAGACGCAAACACCCCTAACATTGTAACAACTATCATAGCTGATTACAGGGCTTTTGATACTCTTGGTGAAGAAGTCGTGATTTTTGCAGCTGGTATTATATGTTATCTTTTGCTAAGAAGGGAAAAGAAAAGTGAAACACGGAAGCACTAGTCCAATTATACTTTTATTAAGCCGAGTTATATCTCCATATATTATGCTGTTTGGTATGTATGTGATTTTTCATGGTCATTACAGCCCGGGCGGTGGTTTTCAGGGTGGTGCAATGCTTGCAGCATCAATAATATTATTAAGAATTGCACTTGAAGAAAAAGTGCATCAGATGCACTTTAATAGTAAACTGGGAATCCCTCTCGGTGCCTTAGGTGTTTTGATCTTTTTTGGTGTTGGACTTATTTCATTACTTTCAGGTGGTTATTTCTTAGATTATAAATTACTCCCGATTCCGGGATACACCCCAGCAGATCTTCATAGTTTTGGAATTTTATTTATTGAGTTAGGAGTGGGACTTGCTGTTATGAGTGTGTTAGTCTCAATATACGATAACCTCCTCGAGGACAATGATGTTTGAACTGATAATTGGTCATTACGATTATCTTTTTATTGTTGTTCTTATAACTATAGGGTTATATGGAATGATAATTAAAAAAAATCTTGTTAAAAAAGTAATCGGGATGTCAATTTTTCAATCAGCTATTATTTTGTTTTATATTTCCAGTGCAGTTAAGTATAATTCAACAGTACCAATTCTTGTTGATGAATTAAGTACTTCTGAAGTAATAACATATATAAATCCCTTGCCTCATGCCTTAATGCTTACCGCAATAGTAGTAGGTGTTGCAACAGTTGGAGTTGCATTTGCATTACTTGTCCTTATCTATAAAAGATATCATACATTTGACGAAAACGAACTTATCGAACGGATGAAATGATAGAAAAAAATATTCCCGCTATACTTCCTTTGATATTTCTTGCAGCAGCGCTGTTTATTCCCCTTTTGGGTGTATGGAAAAAAGCAGTTGCTTACCCTATTGCTATTATAACTGTGTTAGTTGCGGCATCAGTTTCTGTTTATGGTTTTATTTATGTACTGTTAAATGGAACGATAAGATACTTTTTTGGTGGCTGGGCTCCGCCAATCGGTATTGAATATGTATATGATCCGCTTGCTTCTTTTGTAGCACTTGTAATAAACTTTATTGCTTTATTGGTTCTTACGCATGGTTACCATGCAGTTAACATTGATGTGAAAGATAGGCAGGTTGCCTATTATTCTGTAGTAATGCTTCTGCTTGCTGGTTTCAATGGTATGATAATTACCGGTGATCTATTTAATCTTTATGTGTTTATTGAAATATCATCATTATCCGGTTATGCTCTTATAGCAGTTGGGGAAAAGAGAGCACCTTTTGCAGCTTTCAGATACTTGATAATAGGGACCATAGGTGCATCTTTTTATTTGCTGGGAATTGGCTTTCTTTATTTCATGAGCGGTACTCTTAATATGAATGATCTTTCGTCGATATTACCCTTTATCAAAGACAGCCCAACAATTTTAGTATCACTAATTCTCATTGTTATAGGGATTGCAATAAAAATGGCAATATTTCCAATGCATGGGTGGCTTCCTGATTCTTACACTTATGCTCCGACAACTTCATCATCTCTTATTGCTCCTATAGGAACTAAAGTAGGTGCATATGCATTATTGAGATTGATGCTCTTCGTCTTTGGAATAGATTATTTCAGTAAAGATTTGCAAGTAGCCGAATTACTGGCCATCTTTTCCTGCGGGGGAATTATATATGGATCAATTATGGCTATTGCCCAGAAGGAAATTAAAAGAATGCTGGCATATAGCAGTATAGCACAAATAGGATATATCGGACTGGGTATTGGATTAGCTAATCCTTTAGGTTTTATAGGTGCTTTACTACACCTTATCAACCATGCTTTTATGAAAGCTTGTCTGTTTCTCGTTGCAGGAAATCTAAGGCTAAAAACAGGCAACTCTGACATTTCTCAAATGGATGATTCATTTAGAAAAAAATATCCGTGGACAATGGCCGCATTTACCATTGCTGCTTTATCGATGGTTGGTATTCCTCCACTTGCAGGTTTTTTCAGCAAGTGGTATTTGGCTTTAGGCACTATCGAGAACAATGCCTGGCTGTATCTTGCTGTAATTCTTATAAGCAGTCTGCTTAACGCAGTGTATTTTTTCCGTATTCTTGAAAAAGTTTATATGAAATCTCCGGAAAAAGAAAAATCCTCCGTTAATGATCAAGTGGATTTCAACAGTGAAGAAGTTAAGCCCTCTATGCTGATGCCGGTAATTGCATTAGCTGTGGGATTAGTTGTGCTTGGAATTTTTAACGTACTTTTAGTTGATCAGATTTATAAAATGATGCCGGCCGGATTATAATTTGAAAAGTAAATTAGATTGATGGAAGTTTTTCAAACATACAACTCAGTTATTCCATTCTATGCTGTGATGATATCACTTGCAGTTGTTCCGCTTATTTTATTGAGTGATAAAAATCCAAACTTAAGAGAATTTTGGACCATCGCTGCTGCAATAATAAAGTTCATTCTGGTTTTCACATTGCTGCCAGGTGCACTTGAAGGAAAGATTGCATCTTATTCTATACTGGAAATTGCCCCCGGAGTTGAATTGGCCTTAAAGGCAGATCAGTTTGGAATTTTCTTTGCGCTGATAGCTTCCGGATTATGGATATTCACTTCAATTTATTCTATTGGCTATGTAAGAGGCAATAAAGAAAAAAAGCAAACTCGTTATTTCGCAAGTTTTGCTGTGTGTCTCTCGGCAACAATTGGAGTAGCATTTGCAGCAAACCTCTTAACATTCATTATTTTTTATGAAGTGCTGACTATAGCAACCTATCCTCTCGTTATACATAAAGAAAATAAGGAAGCTATATCAGCAGGAAGAAAATATCTTCTTTACACGCTTAGTGCCGGAGCAGTTTTAATTGCTGCTGCAGGATTAACATATTCCTATACCAACACTCTCGATTTTACTGCCGGCGGAATTTTTGGTGGATTAAATCTTTCACAAGGATCCATAACAGTATTGTTTATGTTATTTCTGGCTGGTGTCGGTGTTAAAGCTGGTATTATGCCGCTTCATAGCTGGCTTCCTGCTGCAATGGCTGCACCAACTCCCGTTAGTGCTTTGCTTCATGCCGTTGCAGTTGTAAAGTCAGGTGTGTTTGGTGTTGTTAGAGTTGTTGGCTTTGTTTTCGGTCCTGAAGTAATGCAAAGTTACGGACTTAACAACATACTATTTGTCTTTGCTGGTGCAACTATAATTATAGCTTCGCTTATTGCACTGAAGCAGGATAATTTGAAGAAGCGGCTTGCTTATTCAACAGTTGGTCATCTTTCATATATTGTTCTTGGGGTTGCACTTCTTTCACCGGCAGGATTCACTGGTGGAATTTTTCATATTGCAACTCATGCCACAATGAAGATAACTCTCTTTTTCTGTGCCGGGGCTATTTATGTTAATCTGCATAAGGAAAACATTAGTGAATTAAACGGAATAGGAAAAGTTATGCCCTGGACAATGGCGGCTTTTACTATTGGTTCAATGGGTCTTGCAGGAATTCCTCCCATAAACGGATTTGTCAGTAAATGGTTTCTTGGTTCAGGTGCGCTTCAGGCAGATATGAATATTGCATTGATAATTCTTTTGCTCAGCGGTTTACTTAACGCAGGATATTTCTTCCCGATTATTCATCGTGCATTTTTCCGTGAAGGTATTGGATTGGAAAAATATAAAGAAGCTTCTATGATGATGGTTATACCGATAATGATAACTGCAGTCTTATCAGTATTATTTGGAATATATCCGGATATGTTTTTTAACTTTTTCGAAATAGCTTTATCGGTTTCAAGCTCTGTGATGAAAGGATTTTAACTTGAAAAAATGGCATTGGTTAATACTTGCACTCATCACATTGGCTACACTTGTTGCTGAGTTTGTTTTTCTTGCTGACTATACCAAAGAGCACTGGTGGAGCTATATTCCTGCATTTTATATTTTATGGGGATTTGTCGGTTGTGCTGGAATAATTTTCATCTCCAAATGGATTGGTAAAATTCTGCTTCAAAAGAAAGAGGACTACTACGATGCCCTCTGAGCTGATGATTCCTCCGGTAATTTATTTGATAGCAGGTGCATTCCTTTTACCTCTGATACCAAAGAGTATTAGGTCAGTAGCGTTTTTATTATTTCCATTAATTGCACTTGCCGTGATCTGGTCTTTTCCCGATGGTTACTTAATAAAAACTCCCTTTCTTGGTTATGAGCTCATTTTATGTGAAGTTACCCGTTTAACCAGAATCTTTGGTACTATCTTTTCACTCATTGCAGTGATTGGAGGTGTTTATTCATATCACGTAAAAGAAACAGCTCATCAATCTGCAGCACTACTTTATGCCGGAGGTGCACTTGGAGTAACATTCTCCGGAGATTATTTCACTCTTTTCATTTTCTGGGAATTGATGGCAGTTGCTTCTACCTATCTTATTTGGTCAAGAAGAAATGCATCTGCTGAAAAAGCCGGAATGAGATATTTGTTAGTACATCTTTTCGGCGGGAGTATGTTATTAGCAGGTATATTGCTGCATGTAAGTCAATCTGGTTCAACTTTAATTACAGCACTTGTTCCTGAAGCTTCCATTTCATCATGGTTGATTCTTGCTGGAGTTGCATTGAATACTGCAATACCTCCTTTACACGCATGGCTTGCGGATGCATATCCTAAAGCTACAGTAACCGGAGCAGTTTTCTTAAGTGCATTCACAACAAAGTCTGCTGTTCTTGTTCTTATAAAAATATTTGCTGGATGGGAGATATTAATTTTCTTAGGCGTAATGATGGCATTGTATGGAGTTGTTTATGCAGTACTTGCAAATGACATAAGAGAAATTCTTGCATATCATATTATCAGTCAGGTTGGTTATATGGTTGCTGGGGTCGGCATTGGAACTGAAATGGCATTGAACGGAACAACTGCTCACGCTTTCTCTCATATACTTTACAAAGCATTATTATTTATGGGAGCGGGGGTTGTACTTCACACAACCGGAAAGAGTAAACTGACTGAACTCGGCGGACTTGCTAAAGCGCAGCCGGCAGTTCTATGGCTTTATATGATTGGAGCTTTTTCAATTTCCGGATTTCCATTGTTCAATGGTTTTATCAGCAAATCAATGGTGGTGTCTGCAGCTGGCGAAGCACACTTTGATACGGCAATGTTATTACTCCTGTTAGCATCGGTTGGAACATTTTTACATACAGGATTAAAGCTTCCGTACTTTACATGGTGGAGCGAACCCAATTCAGAAATTAACCCTTCTAAACCACCGGTTAATATGATTGCGGGTATGGCAATCGCTGCTTTCTTCTGTACCTTATTCGGAGTTTATCCAGCATTGCTTTATAATTACCTGCCTTTTGCAGTTGATTATCAGCCATATACTTTATATCATCTTATAGAAACAGTGCAAATACTTACATTCACTTTTATTGCATTTTGGCTCTTACGAGGAAAGCTCGCTGGTGAGTCACTAATAGCTTTAGACACCGATTGGTTTTACCGAAGACCAGCACGTTTAGTTCGTAAACTTTTTGTCGACAGTGTTAATTATCTTTTCGATTATACCGAGTCATTATCTAAGAAGTTTGTTAAAGTAGTTGTAATGTATAGTCGTAATCCAGTTCTGATATTCAAAGGTACTGAAAAAGATTCGGATTATGATCCAGACAAATACAGACCAAGCACGCAGCTTTTAACAATAGTAATAGTTTTCAGCTTTATTTTATTTGCAATTATAAGTCTGCTATTTTGATTTGTGTAGTAGTTTAATATTTGTTGTTCTTGTTAAGTAATTATTCAATCACAAATTCAGTTTCATCTCCACACTTTTAATTTTGTCCGCCATAGTTTGTTCGCGGTCTATTCTGGTTCCTAACCTGATCGAAGTAGAAATTCTCGGCGCACCCATTTGATGGACAACTTCGTGGCATTTTTTTACTGCTGCCATTACTTCTTCCCACTCTCCCTCGATGTTTGTTCCGTATGCGTGCAGCATAGTTTTTAAGCCCGCCTCCTTTAAAATTTTTTCGCACTCAGCAATGAATTTAGAAACTGATAAGCCTACACCTATAGGCACAACGCAGAGATCCAAAATTACTTTCATAATATTTACCTTAAATTTTAATTTATAGTTGTATGAAAGATATACTTTTAATTATTTTCAGGCACCATTATTAACTAAAAATTGTAAGGAGGCTCAATGTTACCTGTTGATATTAACTATCTGGCAGTTGTTGTTTGCGGCATAATTTCGATGCTGATAGGTGCAATGTGGTATGGTCCTGTTTTCGGTAAAGCCTGGATGAAAGAAGTTGGCTACACAGAAGAAGATCTGAAGAAAGATTTTAATCCGGGAAAAACATACGGACTGGCAGTTGTATCGCATACATTTATGGCTCTGGTGCTTGCTTATTTAATTTCATTGACTAATGCATCAACCATTATGGATGGAATAAGAATAAGCTTATCAGCATGGTTTGGATTTATTTTTCTTACCATGTTCATAAACAGTTTGTTTGCAAGAAAAACTTTCAGGCTTGTAGTGATAGACAGCGGATATCAATTAGTTAACATGATTTTATTCGGAATAATACTCGTTTTTTGGAGATAGTTCATTTCACAGTGATCTTCTTAATCTCTTTGTGGATCTTCGTGAAAGAATACTTTCACGGAGAATCACTGAGATTGCACAGAGTTACACAAAGATTTAGTACTTTAAATCAATCCGATTGTTTTAAGTAGAAGAATACCAATTGCGATAGTAAATACTGAACCGAGTGTTGAAATAAGAATTATATTCCCTGCAAGTTTTGAATTTGCACCCATTGTTTCTGCCATTATAAAGCTGACTATAGCGGTTGGGCAAGCGAACAACACAAACATAATTCCGAGTTCTTTTTCTCTGTAACCGAGTACGTAAGCTACGATTGTAAAAATTAGCGGTATTGCAATAAGTTTTATTGCTGATGATGTAAAAGCAAGCGTTGATGCTTTTTTTATATTCTCAAGATTTAGAGAACCTCCAATTCCTATCAATGCAAGAGGCAGTGCAATATCTGATAGAAATATGCCTGTTATTTCTGCAAGTGCAGGAAGTTTAAGATTGAAATAAGAAAATGGTATAGCAAATATTACTGCCAGGATTAATGGATTAAATAATATTTCAATCATAGTTGATTTCAAATCCATCTTTTTTTCTTTTCGCAGAGGTACGGTCAATGCAATTACAGCAAGAACATTATACAATGGGAGCAGAAAGGCAAGAATTATGGTTGCTTCCCCAAGTGCTTTTCTACCAAAGAGATTTGAAATAATTGCGAGTCCTATGATTGCAAAATTACCTCTGAACGCCCCTTGAATAAAAGAACTTCTGTCCTTTCCATCTTTTATAAAAGGTATTGAAACTACCCACACAAGAATGAAAGATATTATAGTTGCTGTATAGATATAAATTATCTGATCGATTGCAAGCGCCTGGCTTAAATCAAGTTCAACAATCTTTAAAAAGATGAAGGCGGGGAGAGAAATGCTAAAAACAAATTTTGAAGTAACATCAACAAAATTTTCATTAATTATTTTGATTTTTTTTGAAAAGTAACCAATTGCCACTATTATAAAAACGGGAGCGACCGTATTTGCAGTAAAGATTATGTTATCAATCATTTTATGGCAATTCCTTCATACATATAACCAACAATTTTAGGATCACGTTTCATATAGTAATTTTTCATTTCAATGATATTGAATCCGGAATTTTCAATTAGCGATTTAATATCCCTGTTGAGATTACAGCCATCAGCCCAGATATTCTGAATTGGATTTAACCGGTGCTGCCACTTTTGCGTGTTAGGATTATCTGCCAGTCCGTGTTCAAGAAAATAATACTTTCCACCAGGTTTTAGTACCCGGTAAATTTCTTTTAGCGCTGCAGTAACTTCTTTAATACTGCACAGTGTATATGTGCTTACAACTGTGTTTATACTATACTCAGGGAAGGGAAGTGATTCGCCGCCTTGTTTTATTAATTCGATTTGAAATCTGCCGTTGTTGATTTTCTTTTGTGCTTGCTTTAGCATTCCGTTGTTAGAATCTATACCGATTAGCTTTTTAACATTATCAGGATAAAATTTTAAGTTGATTCCAGTACCGAATCCAATTTCCAAAATATCTTCCTCTGATATTTTACTCAGGATACTTTTTCTTCCTTCGTTAATCTTTTTAGAATCCATCGACGAATCATAAAAGAAGGGAATTATTACATTTGAGTAAAATCCCATCAGTATAATTCCTCAATCTTCTTTTTGAATTCTGCCGGAACGGGTGCAGTTTTTCTTTTTTCATAATTGAAGAATACAATCCCCGTCTTGGCAACCGCAATTTTTTTATTGGAATTTTTATTTGTCACTCTATAAACAAAATCACATCCGATACCTGCAAAATCATTAACCGCAATTTCAATTAACATTACATCACCATAAAATCCTTCTGATTTATATTGAATTGCTGAATCGATCATAATTATTCCAACTCCTTCAACATTGGACTCAGAGTATCCAAGTTGATTTAGAAATCTGACTCTTGCTTCCTGAATAATAGAAAGAAGCGAATCGTTTCCGAGATGTCCACCATAGTTAATATCAGTTATCCTTATTGGGATTTCAGTTCTGAAAATTAACTTTTCGGGGAGTTTAATTTTTATTCTTTGCATATCAGGTTAATAATTCTTTTAATGGTAAAATTATAGTGAGAGATTGTTTAGAACAATATGAAATTATCTTTTTAAAGATTATTGTTATAGGAATAAATTCCTAATCATTTTCTATTCAACAATAGGATAAAAGAATATTTAAATTAACTATGATAAAATCTCCTTGGATTATTTAAACAGTCTTCTTATACTTCCATATTGCTAATCCATTAAACGCAATTGCAAAACCAGTTACTATTAAAAAGTGAAAACGCAAATCCATAAAGTCACTTCCTTTTAATACTATCATTCGCATTGCTTCGATCAAATAACGCACAGGATTAATGTAAGTTAAATATTGAGCCCATTCCGGCATGTTTTCAATTGGAGAAAATAATCCGCCAAGTAAAATAAAGATCAGCATAAAAAAGTATGCGATAAACATTGCTTGCTGCTGCGTATCTGCATATACTGAAGTTAGCAATCCGAATCCCAGCAATGCAATCAAATATATTCCTGCAAAAAGAAACCCAACCAAAAAACTTCCTACAGGATAAATTCCGTAAATGATAAAGCTGAAAATGAATCCGATAGTCAACACAACTAAACCTAAAACCCAGAATGGAATTAGCTTGCTTAAAATAAATTGATATTTTTTTATTGGTGAAACATTAAGCTGCTCTATTGTGCCGACCTCTTTTTCTTTTACAATGTTCAATGATGACATTAGAAATCCCACCAAAGTAACAAGCAAAGCTAAGATGCCCGGAACGATGAAATATTTATAATTCATTTGTGGATTAAACCAATTAGAACTTGTAATATTTATAACAGGAATTGCATTTAATCGTGGCTGCTGAATCCATTGGGTGCGGATATCGTTATTAAAATCTTTAACAATTGAATTTGCATAAGCAACAGCAAGTCCAGCAGTTTGTCCGCTTATTGCGTTGGCGGCTAATAAAACTTTTGTTTCACTCTCTCTTATTAGATCGCGTTCAAATCCTTCCGGAATTTCAACAATCAAATCCGCTTTATCCTTTTCAACCTGGTCTAATGCATCTGCGTATGTTCCGGAATAATCTACAAGTTGAAAATATCCTGAAGCAGTAAATTTGTTAATTAGATTTCTTGAATATTCAGAATGATCATGATCAACAACACTTAAAGTAATATTTTTAATTTCATAGGTTGCTGCGTAAGGAAGGAGAATAAGCTGTATTACCGGCAAAGCAAAAATCATTCTTAATATAAGTTTATCCCGAAAGATCTGCAGAAATTCTTTTCTAAGTAAAAATATTAGTGTTCTCATTATAATCTGATCTTAAATCTTTTTATACTAATTAATAAAAATGTTCCTGTCATTGCCAAAAGAATTATTAATTCTTTCCAGATTTGCTCGATACCAATTCCTTTTATCATCACACTTTTTACAATGATGATATACCATTTTGCCGGAACAAGATTAGACAGCACTTGCAGAATTGCAGGCATGTTTGCAATCGGAAATGCATAGCCGCTTAACATCACAACCGGAAGCATTAAACCAAGCAATGAAATTAACATTGCTGCTTGCTGTGTTTCTGTGATAGTGGAAATTAGTATTCCGAGCGATAGTGCACAAAATATATAAACAATTGTAGAAACAATCAGCAAAAACAAACTTCCCTCAATAGGAAGCCCGAGTACAAAAACACTTAGTATTAAAATCGTTGCAACATTAATTAATGATATAATGAAGTATGGAATCACTTTACTTATAACCACAAGCCACGGTTTCATTGGTGAGACTAAAAGTATTTCCATCGTGCCCAATTCTTTTTCCCTTACGATTGCAATAGATGTCATCATTGCAGAGATGAGTAAAAGAATCATTCCCATTACACCGGGCACAGAAGTGTAAGCACCTTTTAATTGTGGATTGTACAGCATCCGCATTTCTGTTTTGATAGTGTACGGTAATTTATTTTGTTTATTCATTTCATTTTGATAATCCATCACAATCGAACTAATATAATTTGTAAGTGTAGTAGCCTGGTTTGGATCGGTTGCATCGGCGATGATTTGAAGCTGTGCCTTGTTCGAGTGCGATAAATCATTCTGAAAGTTTGGTTGAAAAACGATTGCTAACTTTATTCTGCCGGATTTAAAAGATTTTTCAATTTGTTCGTTAGTTGAAATTGTTCTGTCGATATCAAAATACTGTGAACTTTCTATTTTGGTGATGATGTTTTGTGTCACTTCATCTTTTGAATTGTCAAGTATTGCAATATTTGCATTGCGAACTTCAGTAGTAATAGCAAAACCAAAAATCAGAAGCTGAACAATCGGTAAACCAATCAATACCAGCATAGAGCGTGTATCGCGAAGTATGTGATGAAATTCTTTTTTTATGAATGTAATTAATTGTTTCATGTTACTATTACGTCATTTCAGAGCTTGTTTATAAACTTAGATTTATGTGTCATTCCCGTGAAAACGGGAATCCAAAACCCGCGTGAAAAATGGATTCCCACTTTCGTGGGAATGACAATTCTTCATTTCCCTTTTAAGAAAATTTATTACAAGTAATATATTTACTTTCCGCGTTTTGCATCGCGTGCAAGCATAATAAATACTTCATCCATCGAATTAGCATTAAATTGTTTCTTTAATCCTGCTGGTGAATCAAGTGCTTTGATGACTCCATCCACCATAATGGAAACACGATCGCAATATTCTGCTTCATCCATATAATGCGTAGTTACGAAAACAGTTATTCCGTTGTGTGAAGCTTCGTAAATCATATCCCAGAATTGTCTTCTGGTAATCGGATCAACTCCGCCGGTTGGTTCATCAAGAAAAACAATTTTTGGAGTGTGAAAAATTGCGATGCTGAACGCAAGTTTTTGTTTCCAGCCTAATGGGAGCGAACCAACTAATTTATTGGCTTCATTTTGCAGATTTAATTTATCAATCAATTCACTTCGCCTTTTTTCAATTTCATCATCCGACAAACCATATATCCCGCCAAACAATTGAATATTTTCATTGATGGTCAAATCTTCGTACAAAGAAAACTTCTGACTCATGTAACCAATACTTTTTTTAATCTTCTCGGTTTCTTTGTAAACATCAAAACCTGCTATTGTTGCATTGCCGCTGCTTGGTTTTGAAATACCGATTAACATTTTCATTGCAGTTGTTTTGCCAGCACCATTTGCACCTAGAAAACCAAAGATTTCTCCTTTAAAAACTTTAAAAGTAATTTCATTTGCAGCAATAAAATCACCAAACTTTTTAGTGAGCTTATCAGTTTTTATAACTATTTCGTTATTCATCTAAATTTCCCAAGGCCTTTCCCTGAGGGAAGTGCCTGCCTGCCGGTAGGCAGGTTGGGATGGGCTTTTCATCAACTGCATAAAACGATCTTCGATTCCGGCTTTAACTTGTGCAATCTCAAGTTCATCGTGATTTTTCAAATATGATTTCAATTTATCGAGATCAGGGTGTTCTTCATTTAATACAAGATGATGATACTGACCAAATGCAAAACAGGATTCAGTTTTGGAGTAAGATCGTATATCACTTAACAGATTAAACATGCTTTTTGATTTAACAGCATATAGAATTTTATCAAATCTGTTAACAATGTTTTGTGGAGTATCAATTTCTAAAATTTTGCCACTTTGCATAAGTGCAATTCTGTCACACAAATTTGCTTCATCCATATATGGTGTTGATACAAGAATACTAATGCCTTGTGCTTTCAGTCGCTTTAACATTTCCCAGAATTCTTTTCTAGAAACGGGATCAACTCCTGTTGTTGGTTCATCAAGAAAAAGAATTTTTGGTTTATGGATTAGCGCACAGCTTAATGCAAGTTTCTGTTTCATTCCACCGCTAAGTTTACCGGCGCGTCTTGTTTTGAATGGTTCAAGCTGTTTATAAATATCTTCAACTAAATCATAATTCTCTTGAATAGTTGTATTAAAAATGGTCGCAAAGAAATTAAGATTCTCTTCAACAGTTAAATCCTGATAAAGAGAAAATCGTCCTGGCATATAACCAATAATATTTCTGATTGCCGTAAAATCTTTCACAACATCAAGTCCAAGCACTGTCGCATTGCCTTTATCAGCAAGCAGCACTGTAGTAAGAATTCTAAAGATGGAAGTTTTACCCGCACCATCAGGTCCTATCAGTCCGAAAAGTTCTCCTTCATCAACAGAAAATGAAATATCATCAACGGCTGTGATAACATTTTTTTTTGTCGTGTACGTTTTGGTGATGCTATTTAATTCGATGGCATTCATAAAAAATTAGAAATTTACTTCTCCGTACATACCGATCTTTAGATAACCGTCGTTAATTACTTTTACTTTGATTGCATAAACAAGATTTGCACGTTCATCTTTTGTCTGAATTGTCTTTGGAGTAAACTCAGCTTTTGAAGAGACCCAATAAATTTCTCCGCTCATTTCTTTTTGGTCATCTTCACCTTTATCAATATACACTTTTACTTTTTGTCCAAGCTTAATTTGTCCCAACTGATCGCCATCAACGTAAGCACGTAAAGTCATTCCAGAAAGATCAGCAATTTTGTAAAGAGCTTTTCCATTAGAAGTAATCTCATCCAGTTTTGCGTATCTTGTTAGAACAGTTCCATCAATAGGATTTGTTATGTAACTCTTTTTGATCTGATCTTCAATCTGTTCAACTTGAGCTATGAGCGGAAGAGTTTCACTTTGCAAGCCTTGCTTTGTAATTGTTAAACTGGATTTTGCTGCAGTGTACTGCTTATTTAAAACTTCTAACTGTGAATTTACATCATCAAGCTGTTTTGTGGTTGCAGCATCCAACTTAACAAGATTTTCAATTCGCTTTTTTTCAACCTCAGCAGTTTTAATTTGTTCTTGTAGTGCAGCCAGTTGAGCGCTAATATCAGGCTGCTTGCTTAACACAGCAGTTATTGATGATAGTAATTGCTTCCTCTTAAGAAGTAATTGAGTTGTATCAACAATACCAACAATCTGATTTTGTTTAAGCTGCATTCCTTCTTCAACCTGAAACATTACAATTTTTCCCATTGCTTCGGAAGAAACAATAATTTCTTCGGCTTCAAATGTTCCGGTTGCATCAAAATCCCCGTTGCCGTTGGAGCAGCCAATCAAAAAAGCTGCGGCTAAAATAAATGCAATGTTTAATAATCTGTTTTTCATTTTCATCTCTATAGTAAATATTAATTTCCTGTTGTGATTTTGTAATTGTACTGTGCAAGCAATAATTGAATTTTGTGAATCTCTAAATTTTGTTTTGCAGTATCTTCTGCATTTAAATCGCGAAGGTAATCACTTGAGGTAATCACTCCATTTTCAAGTTTTGCTTTTGCTGCTTCCTTTACTGAAGTTCTTAAATCAATTATTCCTTTATCTACCACAATCAATTTTTTTAATTTATCAATTTCTTGCAACTGCTGATTTGTAGTGATCTTAGTGTTAAGCAAAAATGTTTCCGTTTGAGCATCGATACTTTGCAAATTCAGCTGATTTATTTCACTTTCATTTCCATAACTGTACAAATTTGATAGTGACCACGAAAATCGAATACCTGTTATATAATACCAATCAAAATCATTAACGAACATATTTAAAGCTGGTCTTCCATATCCACCTTGAAAAAACAAGTTAGCCTTTGGAACAATTTTGGAAACAGTAATTCCATCCTGATTTTCAATAAGATTTTTCTGAGCTGAGTAAAGCTTCAATTCAGGTCTAATTATTTCTTCAGCTGATAAATAATTAATTGGTGATGGAGTAGAAAAAATTGTTGACTCATTTAAACTTTCATTAATTAATAAACCGAGCATATTTATATAAGATAAGCGGGAAGAGTTAAGTTCAATTTGGCGCTGCTCTGTTTTTAATAACTCTGCTCTTAAAACGTCAACATCGGATTTAGTTGCAGTACCATTTGCATAAGCAGCATCAAGTTTTGAAATGCTGGCATTCAAATCATATATTACAAGTTCAATTTGATTAAATTGAGCTTCAATGAGAAGGATGCCTAAATAAATTTGATTAACTCTTTCTTTAATCTTTAATAGTTCAATTTCAATTTTTTGGTCATCAATTTCATTTACAGATTCCTGAATGCCGGATTGTGAACTCATTATTCCGCCATCATAAATTGTCTGAGTAACATCAACTGCAACCTTATATTGATCTTTTGAGAGTCTTTGAATTACAATTCCGGGCAAAGGCATTGGAACCTCTGTTACATCGGATTGATATGAAGCTTGTGCAAGAAGTGTTATCTGAGGAAAGTATCCGTTCCAAATATTGCTAACGCTGTATTCTTTTGTTTTTGCAATGTAATCTTTCTGTTTAATAAGCGGATAATATATTCTCGCTTTTTCATAACACTCTTCAAGAGTAAGCTGCGTTTGTGGAATAATAAAATCCTGACTTATTAATAACAGGGATATAAATAATAATCTTTTCATAATCACATCTTATTAATTGTTTGATTAAAAATTTTCTTTCCTTTTTCAGTTACAATACCGCCGATAATTATTTTAAAGGCATAACGTGCAGCTTCAACGATTGAGAAATTGTTATTGAGAATAAAATCTGGATTAACAATATTTCTTACTGCAGCAACAAGAACATTCATCACAAGGTTTGTCGGATAGTCGATGAACAATCCTTCCTTCTTCCCCTGATCAATAACTTTAGTGATGTTACCGAACATCATCTCTGTTCTAAATCGATCAATCTCAATCCATAAACCCGGATAATGTCTTTTAATCTCTTCCATTCTTTTTGTGGATATTTTTTCAGAAGCCTTGGCTAGTATGTTAATGAGATCAGCTAATTTTTCGATTGCATTTTTATCGGTGCTTAATGCAGGCAAAATTTGGCTTTTCATTTTGTTCATAAAAAATTTGGCAATTGCCATCACCAACTCATCCTTTGATGGGAAAAACTTGTAGATGGTTTTTTTGCTCATTTTCAGTTCTGATGCAATTTCATCCATGGTGGTTTTATAAAAACCATCTCTAAAGAATTTTTCTTCAGTGTGTTCGATTATTTTATTTTGATCTTCCATGCTTTACTCCAGGAAACTATTTTCGTTTTTCTGGTTTCCAACTTAAGCAATGGAAACTACTTTGTCAAGTATTAGTTTCCAGAATTTAAATTGAGTGATTGCTTTCACATATTGACTTAAGAGTTGCTAATTGTTAATATTATTCCACAAAAAAATCGAGGGTAGCTATGCGTAGTTTATTATTTCTGATCTTATTTCTTATAATTTCTTCCGATTCTTTTGCTCAGCAAAAACTTGAAGAAGACATAGAAGTTGCTTTTCAGAATGCTAAAAAAGGAGTTTATTATGCGCTTTCAAACATCCCGCCCAAAAAAGCTAGACTGGATGGAAATCTTATTACGAATGATATCCTTATAGCAAACGTTAAACTTTCAAAAGAAGTTAACGGAGTAAAAGTAGAAGCAACAGGATATTATCATTCAAATGAAGTGAAAATTGCTGTTTACAAATCCAATGACAGCCTTATTAAGGAGGGATACATAACTGCTCCGCCCACAATATCTGAGCAGGAAACGGAATAAAAAAATGAAATAGAAATACGATTTTTCTTGACATCGGAATATTTTTTTTGTATTTCTGTAATGAAAATTACATTATTTAAAAACTTTGTAATTAGAGTTACAGATGGAAACCTCGCGGCTTATAGATTTATTCCTTCAAACAGCCAGAATTAATGCGCTTTCAGGGAATGAAAAACCTCTGGCAGATTTTATCAAATCCTTTCTCAAACAATATAATTACTCCGTAACCGAAGATGATTCCTGGCATTATTCAAAGAGCAACACAGGAAATCTAATTTGTAAAATTGGAGATGGAGGCAACTTTCTACTTTCCTCTCATATGGATACTGCACGCCCTACTGAAGGTGTTAAGCCACTTATTGATGACGAAAAAATCACTTCATCCGGAGATACAGTACTTGGAGTCGATAACAGGGTCGGTGTTACAGTATTACTCTATTTACTTGAAAAAATTGCCAAAGAAAAAATACCCGTAAAAGATTTTACTCTTGTCTTCACAACCTGCGAGGAAACTACTTTATTTGGTTCTAAATATTTAGGAATAAACGGACAGATAAATAAAGGCTTTGTATTTGATTCAGGTTTTCGTCCAGGCAATTTTATACATTCAGCTTGTGGTGCTCTCGGATTCAAAATCAGAATTATTGGAAAAGCATCACATTCTGGTATAGCCCCGGAAAAAGGAATAAACGCACTTCTTGTAGCTGCTAAATCTATCAGTAAACTTCCTTTGGGCAGAATTGATGAAGAGACCACAATGAATATCGGTTTGATAAAAGGCGGCTCGGCTGTTAATGTAATACCTGAATTTGCAGAACTTGAAGGTGAAGTAAGGTCTTTCGATCTCAAAAAAGCCGAAAATTATTTTAATAAACTGGTTGATACATTTAAGGAAGAATCAGATTCAGCCGGAGCAAAATTTGAATTAATGTATGACTGGGATTTTCTGCCGTTTACGGTTACTGAAAATTCGGATGTATATAAAGAAACTTTTAAGGCATTGACAAAGGTTGGATTAACCCCAACTCCAAAGATTTCTTTAGGCGGCAGTGATGCTAATTCACTTAACGGAAAAGGCATACAGTCAGTTAATCTTGGCATTGGTGCTCAAAATCCGCATTCCAATGACGAGTTTATTTTTATTAAAGATCTTGTTAAAACAGCAGAAATAGCCTTTGAGCTGGTTAAAAAGAATTAAGCTTATGAAAAAACTTTTACTGATTTTTTCAATTATACTTATTGCATTTCCTGAGCATGGATGTTTTGCACAGTCACCAAAAGGACATATTGTTATCATAGGCGGTGGGAAAAGACCTGACTATGTGATGAAAAAAATTGTTGAGCTTGCCGGCGGGGAGAACGCAAAAATGATAGTAATACCCAATGCAAGTTCTGAACGGCTTGAAACTGCTCAAAGACAATCCAAAGAATTAATGGGACTAGGTGCCGTCTCATCCGATTATGTCATTTTTTCAAAAGAAACTGCTGACGCTGACAGTAACCTTCGAAAATTAGAAAATATAACTGGAGTGTTTTTCTCAGGCGGTGACCAAAGTAATCTTACAAGAGATTTGCTTGGTACAAAATTGCTTAATAGAATTTATGAGATTTATAATTCAGGTGGAGTGATAAGCGGAACAAGTGCAGGAGCTGCTGTTATGAGTGAAGTTATGATAACCGGAAATGAACTTATCAATCCCGACTCATCGAATGCTTTTATTTCTATCCGAAAAAATAACATAGAAACAACAAAAGGATTTGGTTTTATTAAATCTGCAATTATTGATCAGCATTTTATTAAAAGAAAAAGACATAATCGACTTATCTCCCTAATAATCGAAAATCCAGAATTGCCGGGAATTGCAATAGATGAAGAGACATCAATAGTGGTTTATCCCGATCACACATTTGAAGTTCTTGGTGAAAGTCAGGTGCTTATTCTTGATGCGGGAAATGCAAAAAACATTCGAACAGATAAAAACGGTAATCTCCGTGCTGACGATATCAAATTGCACTTACTTATTAATGGTGACAGATATAATCTAAAAACTAAAAAAGTAGTTGAATGAAAGAAAAGTATAAAAAGTTCAAGCTTAAGGTACCGAATACTTACTTGCTGATTTTTTCATTACTGGTACTAATAGCAATAATGACATGGATAGTTCCAGGTGGTGAATATGAGCGTACAACGATGAACGGAAGGGAAGTTGTTGTTCAGAATTCATTTAAATATGTTGACAGTAATCCTCAGGGCTTTTTTGATCTTTTTATCTCACCATTAAAAGGTTTTGTTGAAGCCGGACTTATTATTGGCTTCGTTTTAATTGTTGGAGGTGCTTTTAATGTTCTTGCAAGAACGAAAGCGATAGATTCACTTATAAACAAACTTGCTAAAGCACATAAAAACTCAAAAGCGCTTCGGACTATGTTCATACCTGTTTTAATATTAATGTTTTCATTAGGCGGAGCAACTTTTGGAATGAACGAGGAAATAATTCCTTTCGTACTTATTATCGTTCCCATCTGTCTGGCACTTGGATATGATTCAATAGTTGGCGTTGCAATACCATTGGTTGGAGCTCACGTTGGTTTCGCAAGTGCATTCCTGAATCCTTTTAACGTGGGTATTGCACAGGGTATAGCTGAAGTTCCCTTATTCTCAGGAATTGGATACAGAGTTATCTGCTGGATCATATCAACTATAGTTGCAATTTTATTTTTACTTTATTATGTAAGAAAAATTTCAAAAAATCCGGAAGCAAGTCCCACCTATAATGAGGATAATGAAAGGAGAAAGAACGAGCACTTCGATCATATTTATAATAACGATAATCATTTCTCGTTAAAACACAAATTAGTACTTCTCACCTTTGCTCTTTCACTTGTAATGCTTGTTATAGGTGTTGTGGAATTTGAATGGTTCATTGAAGAAATAGCTGCTATGTTTTTTATTCTGGGAATATTAGTTGGAATAATAGGCGGACTGAAAAGTGAAGAACTAATAAAAGCATTTATTGATGGAGCGAAAGATCTTGTAGGTACAGCATTCATAATTGCATTAGCAAGAGCAACACTGGTTATATCAAGAGATGGTCAGATAATAGATACAATACTTTACGGACTCGCACCACTTATTGAATCATCATCTCCTGTTTTTGCCTCACAAAAAATGTTTGTTGTACAGGCAATAATTAATTTCTTTGTTCATTCCGGAAGCGGACAGGCTGCACTTACAATGCCTATTATGGCTCCTCTCTCTGACCTTGCTGGTGTTTCCAGGCAAACCGCAATACTTGCTTTTCAGTTAGGTGAATATACTAATATAATTATACCAACATCTGCTGTAACAATGGGCGCACTTTCAATGGCAAGAGTGCCGTGGGACAAATGGGCTAAATGGGTTTTACCTTTATTAATAATCTTTTTCATTTTAGGATTTTTATTGCTTATCCCGCCAAACCTTATGGGATGGAATTAAAAAATTTTTTTAATAAATAATTATAGATCGGAGGACTTATGAGGTTCAAATATTTACTTGGTGTTGCTTTTTTGTTTATTGCATTTGTAATGCAGGAAATACCTGCACAATCATTTCAAACAGGGGAAATAGGCATTGTGGTTAGTAATTTTGGAAGAGTAAGAGTTTTGAAGGATTCTCTCGCAGGTGTCAGACAAATTGATCGTTCAAATTTTTTAGCAGGCGTAAATGCTAATTATGTGTTCAGTTATTTGCTTTCCGCAGAACCGGAGGATTCAATGAAAAATATTGAAAACCCTCAATTGAGTGATTATGAAATTTATGGTTCCGTAAATAACTCTTATGATACAACGGGACAATCACCAGATATGTTAGTAAAACACAATGTGTATGGATGGGATGGGGGTGCTTACACATTAGTTAAGTTTTCAGTTATAAATCGGGAATCAGGCGCACTTGATACCTATATGGGTATGGAAATAATTTCACAGCTGGATGGAAGCTATGGGCTTGAATCAATTAAATATCTTTCGGATTCAAAAACCATTTCAATCTACAGAGAACCAAATTCTACTTTTGTTGGCTATAAACTGCTTTCACACAATATGCCGACATTAAAATCTATTGAGTGGTACGATGGTTATAATACAAGTAATCCAGACTTATTCAGTTGGATAAGCTATGGTCAGATTGATACACTTTATGATTCAGGTGGCGACGGTGCAGTTAGTTTCTTCGGAACTGAAGCCACAAATATCCAAGCAGGCGGAGAATTTATTTTCTGGGTTGGAATTTCAATCGGTGATAATGAAGCTGAAATGCTTACTAATATGTCTCTGGTGGAAGCAAAATATAGTCTGATAACAAGCGTAGAAGAAAGTTCTCTGCTATTTCCAACGGATTATCAATTAAAACAAAACTACCCTAATCCATTTAACCCGTCAACAAAAATTCAGTTTTCAATTCCACAGAGTGAATATGTTTCACTAAAGATTTATGATGTGCTGGGAAATGAAGTCGCCGGGTTAATAAACCATGATTTATCAGCTGGAAGTTATGATGTTCAATTTAATGCAAATAACCTTTCAAGTGGAATTTATTTCTATCAATTGATTACAGGCAGCTATTCTGAAACCAAAAAAATGAACTTAATTAAATAATTTAAAGAGGTCAACAATGAAAAGAACATTTTCCTTTTTCGTTTTGTTTTTATTTACATCCATTTTTATGTTGGATGGTGTCGCTCAAAGTTTTTACACAGGAGCAATTGGTATTACACAAAGTAATGGCGGAAGAACACGTGTTTTCGCAGATAACCTGGCAACCCGTCAGCTTGATAGAGTATCTATCCTGGTAGGTGTTAACTCATCACAAGTATTCGACTATAATCAGGATCAAAATGGCCTCATTCCAGCTGCTACTGTTGCAGCTCCTTCGTTAAGTGATTTTGAAGTGACTTCAACAATAGATAACACATATTCAAATCTTCCACCCGCAATAGAAGTGGCAATTAATGTTTATGGATGGACTAATGGAGCTTATTTACTTGTGAAAATGAATGTTAAGAATAATGAAGCTTCAGCAATTAATGCTGTTATTGGTCTTGAAGCAATTCCGCAAATCGATGGCTCCTATGGTAATGAAACTGTTCAATGGAATGCTGCTTCAAATACAGTTCTTATCAACAAAACAACATGGGCAGGAATTAAATTCTTTTCCGGTATGCAGACCGCATTAAAGTCTATTGAATGGACAAGCGGTTATGGAAATGACTCGCTCTATTATACCTGGCTAACTCAGGGATCATTTGATCCTCCATTAACTGTTGGTGTTGACGGAGCTGTTGCAATTCTTGGGCAGGCACCCATACCATTAAATCCCGGTCAGTCAACCGACTTTTATTTTGGTATTTCTATTGGAACCGATCAGGCTGCCTGCTTAGCAAATATGAATTTATGTGAAGATAAGTTTAACATTATTGTCCCGGTTGAATTAACTTCATTTACTGCAAATATTATTGGTAATAAAGTTTCGCTTAACTGGTCAACCGCAACCGAAATTAATAATTGGGGCTTTGAAATTGAAAGAAGAACTGCTGATACACCTGAGTGGATGAGAGTCGGATATAAAGAAGGTTTGGGAACTACTACAGAAGCTCAGAACTATTCATTTATTGACGACATCTCCGGTATTCAATCAGAAGTGGTTTATTACAGACTTAAACAAATAGATTTTAATGGATCATTTACATATTACGGTGAAATTGAAGTTGAAAATCGTTTTGCTCCGGATAATTTTATTTTAGCCCAGAACTATCCAAATCCTTTTAACCCATCAACAAGAATATCATTCGGCATTCCGGAGAAATCGAATGTAATACTAAGAGTATTTAATCTTATTGGTGAAGAAGTTGCACTACTTGCAAGCGGAGTTTATGAAGCAGGCACATATAGTTTTGATTTTGATGCTTCTAATCTTCCTTCAGGAATTTATGTTTATGCTCTTCAGACTGAAAATTCAGTGATCTCAAAAAAGATGACATTGTTGAAGTGATTTTTCAGTTAACGCTTTTTGTGTGAGCTATTTTTATATGGATAGATACAAACAAATAAAAGATAAGATTAAGGGGAAGTATAACTCACTTCCCCGCAATCATAAAAAAGTTGCAGATTACTTTATAGATAATTTTGACAGAATTCCGTTTCTTAATGTTCAGGATATTGCAAAAAGTACAGGAACAAGTGTTGCCTCTGTGGTGCGTTTCGCACAAAGAGTCGGGTTTGAAGGTTTCAGCGATTTACGTGAAGCTATTGCTGATACTTTTCAGGATCAGATTAATAATAAAGTAATTTTCCCTCTGTTCGATAAGCATACTGCTGATGAGGATCTCCTTACCGAAGTTGCAAACGTTGATATTGCAAATATTAATAACACACTTAACATTATTGAGCGTAAGACTTTTGATTATGTTATAAACAGAATTCTGAAAGCTGATCGCGTTTTTACAGCAGGACTAGGTATTTCATATTTGCTGGCAGAAATTCTTGCTTATCAATTAACTCAGGTTGGAATAGATTCCACAGTTCTAAAACACACACACACAGTTTTTCATGAACAGGTTTTGTTCATGAGCAAGAAAGATTTATTAATTGTGTTTTCATTTCCCCCTTATTCAAAAGAAACGGTTGAAGTATCTGCGTTTGCTAAAGAAAAAGGAATAGATGTAATTGCAATAACAAATAAGCAGGCATCGCCTGTCACATTTCATACAAAAGCAAATCTTATTGTAAAAAGTGAAAATATGCTGTTCACAAATTCATTCGCAGCAATTTCAGTATTGATAAATGCAATTGCAACAGCCTGCGCAATTAAAAAGAAAAGCAAAGCTCAAAAAATTCTCAAAGAAACCGAAGAAATTATGGAAAGTCAGAATCAGATTATTACCGGGAGTGAAAGATGAAAAAATTATTTATCCTGATTACAGTTATCCCATTCCTGCTTTTTGCGGGAACAACAGGAAAGCTGGTCGGAACAATCAAGGATGCACAAACTGGGGAACCCCTTATTGGCGCTAACATACTTATTGAGGGAACAGATTTCGGTGCTGCCACTAATGTTAGAGGCGAATACGTTATTCTTAACATTCCACCTGGAAGATATAATGTCCGCGTCAGCTTCATCGGGTATGAAACAATTCTTTATACAGATGTAGTTATAATTGTCGATCAAACAACACAACTCTCGGCAGAAATCAAACCGGTTTCCATTGAGGTTGATGAGGTCGTTGTAACAGCAGTTGCTCCGATGATAAGAAAAGATCTTACAAGTTCAATTTCTGTTATAAACAGGGAGCAGATTGAAGCACTGCCCGTTTCTACTTTCACTCAGCTACTTTCATTGCAGGCCGGAGTTGTTACATCAGGAAATAATCTTCACATCAGAGGAGGAAGATCAAATGAAATTGCTTTTCTTGTTGATGGAATGTATGTAACCGATCCGCTGTTAGGTGGTTTAGCAACACAGATTAGTAATGATGCTATTCAGGAAATGAGTTTGCTTAGCGGAACCTTCAATGCTGAATACGGTAACTCAATGAGCGGTATTGTGAATATCGTAACAAGAGATGGATCAGAAAAATTTTCTGCAAAACTTGAAGGAAGAACAAGTGAATTTGGTGTTGATAAATACAGCCGGCTTCATGAAAACCGAGTGAACGGTAGTATAAGCGGACCGTTGTTTATGCCTGAATTGAAATATTTTGTTTCTGCCGAACTGGACAAACGAGGGAATTATTTACCATTTGGATATAATGATGAGAAAACCATTTTTACAAAACTTACAACAACCTTAATTCCTTATGTGAAAATTTCACTGGCTAATAGAGGCAGCATAGGAAAAAGGCAGAGCTACAGCCACGCATACAAGTTTATTCCCGAACAATACTTAAGGAGAAAAACCGATAGCTGGCAAAGTTCTATGACTCTAACTCATACTATTGCAAATAACTTTTTTTACGATATCCGAGCTTCTTACTTTAACCAGGGATATTATTCAGGAGTTGATAAAGACACATCCGAATATCTTGCAAGCAATCAGTTCGAATATTTTGAGGATATTAGTACCGGGTTTGAGTTTTACAGAAAAGCTAATCCGCTGCAACTTACAGACAGCAGAACAGCAACATTTGATCTGAAAGCTGATGCAGTTTGGCAATTAGGATTAAAGAATGAAATTAAATTCGGAGCCGCTTTTAAAAAACATAAATTAAGATTATTCAGCATCTTCGATCCTAAACGAACATTCCCATATATAGATGATTACAATACCGAACCTTTTGAATTAGCCGGCTATGCTCAGGATAAAATTGAATTGCCGTATCTTGTAATAAATCTGGGGCTGCGATACGATTATATGAATGCAAATGTTGAATTCAGGGAAAATCCGCTTGCCCCCAATTCAATTATTAAGGTTAAATCTCGTTCTCAGCTTTCTCCAAGGGTTGGAATTGCACATCCAATTTCAGATAGAACAAAGCTTCATTTTTCATATGGTCACTTTTTCCAAAATCCAGATTTTCAGTACTTATTTGAGAACAACCAGTATGATTTGAATGTAAGAGAACCATTATTTGGTCAGCCAAGTCTTGATGCTCAAAGAACTATTTCATACGAAGTTGGAATAGCTCACCAGTTTACGGACAGAATTGCACTTAATGTTACAACTTACTATCGTGACATAACAGGATTAATAGGCACACGATATTACTTTCCTTACGTTGATGGAAGATTCACTGGCTACACACTTTATGTAAATGAAGATTATGCTAATATTAAAGGTCTTGAAGTTTCACTCGATGTAAGAAGAAGCAGAAATTTTTCAGGCGGACTTACCTATACATACTCAGTTGCTAAAGGAAGTGCTTCTTCTGAAAGAGAGCAATACCCGGGCACTCAGGAATCAACTCAACTTTATTTCCTTGATTTTGATCGGACCCATGTTTTCAATGCCAGTGGTACATATTTAATTCTTGAGAATGAAGGTCCGGACATATTTGGAGCTAATATTTTTGAGAATATGGATATAAGCCTTATTGCAAGAGCAAGTTCCGGAACTCCATATACGCCCGGAGGTAGAGATGTGGGATTTGTTGTTAGAAATTCATTACGTCAGCCAGGAAACTATAATATTGATCTTATGATCGGCAAAGAATTTGAGTTTGGTGCAAAATATAAATTACGTTTGTTTGCTGAATTCTTAAACCTAACAGATCATAGAAACATAATATATGTTTATCGTGATACAGGTGAACCCGATTTTACATTTGAAGGGGCTTTATCGCCTGAGTATATGCAGGATCCTTCTAACTTCGGTCCGCCAAGATCAATCCGGCTTGGTTTAACATTCAGATTTAATTAATCATTGAGTAAAAGGTTGATTATTATGAGAAGATATTTTTTAATAACATTATTCTTATTGTTTGCGGTAAATGTTTTTTCACAGGTTGGCAGGGATGGCGATGATTATCCCGTAGATCTTGAAAAAATATTTTCTATCAGGGATAGAGCCGGCGGAACACATAATGCCAGCAACATAGGTTTGTTTTTTGAAAATCGCGGAAAACTTTATCCGCGTAGAATAACACAAGGACCTTCCGGCGAATTTCCAATCAATAGCGGAAAGCATTACATATACAGAATTAACCCTATGGTTGGGATTCCCGGCAATGTTATTCAGGGACGCTATACGAATAATGAAGAGTGGGAAGCAGCAGGCGGATTCCAGAATCCTGATCTTTCACAAATTGCTTTCAGTGATAAGCCGCAAACCTGGCACCCTGTAAATGGCTGGCCGGTAAAAGACGAAAATGGCAATCCTATTTTCCTTTCGGATCAGGATAGTTACTGTGCATATAATGACAGTAATAATACGGTTAGTATACTTGGTATTCAGGTTGAACAAATAGGATATACATATGGCGTCAAGTTTGCCCAGAACATCATCTTCTTCAAATATATCATTACCAATCAGAGTGATAAGGATTACGACAGTCTCTATTTTGCTCTTTATAACGATCTTGATATCGGAAATATAAGCGGAGGCGTTCCGGAATATGATGATGATAAAATTGATTTCATTAAAGAAAAGAATTTCCTCTATTTCCATGATGCCGATAATTATTCATCCGAATGGCCTGATGGCAAAGTCGGTATGATGGGTGTTGCTTTTCTTAAAACTCCTGAAATTAACGGTATGCAGCTTGGTATAACTGATATGCACTACAATCTTTATTATGATGACAGAGATATTGACACCGTACAGTATGGCATTATGTCCAGCAGTCCATCACTTTATAATTCACCATTAGGTTCGCAGTATTTCCATCTTGGAAATAATACCGCTGTAAATTACTGTGACCCTGCAACCATTCCGGAATCAGGACTTGATATTGTTGCAAATATCAGCTCTGGTCCATATACTTTAAGAAGTGGTGAGAAGCTTGAATTTTACACAGCAATTATTGCAGGTGAAGATCTTGATGAACTACTTTTATACCTCGATCAGGCATATAAAGTTCTTGATTTCGACTTTGAAATAAGTAAACCACCGGTAACTCCAACACTATACTCTTATGCGGGAGATAAAGAAGTTACTCTTTACTGGAATGATGTGGCTGAATATTCATTTGATAATTTTTCAGGCGAGTATGATTTTGAAGGTTATCGACTTTATAAGAGTCTGGATAAAGGTGTAAGCTGGCAGTTACTGGCGGACTTTGATAGGATAAATGATATCGGGCTAGACCGCGGGCTTCAGTACAGCTATACTGATAAAAATGTTGTTAACGGGATTGAATACTGGTATTCTATAACAGCGTATGACAGAGGGGATGAGCAGCTCGAAAGCCTTGAAAGTCCGAAGGGCTCCAATCCTGATGCTATTAATCTCAATTCAGTCATACCAATTTCCTCTGCTTTAGGCAGAACTCCTGTTACATCAAATTCTGCTGAACATTTTGGTACCGGACTTTCAAATTATATCCTCACTCCCGCTCCGGTTGATGATGAATCAATCTCCAACAGTACCTATGAAGTTTTCTTCAACTTTACAACAAGAACAGACCGGGGTAAACTAAAAACAAAAGTTGAAGTTACTATTGTAGATTCATCAAAAACGCTTCCTCACCAGTACGGGCTTGCATTCAAGACCGACAGAATTTTTGATATTGTTGATCTTACAACAGGAAATGTATTGAAAGAGGATAACACATATTTACCGCGCGCATATCCGGGTGTTCGTTATTCAGCAAATGGAAGTGTAATACCGGGTATTGAATTCAGAGTATATGAACCAAATCCATCAGCACCGCTTGATTCGTTGCCGGTGAAGAATGACAGACTTGCATTTGGTTATTCGATCAATGCTGTTAAAAATAATGTGGATACTGTTCTGAAGAATCGCCCGTTTAGCATTGATAAGCTGCAATCAACCGAAGACGGAATAATTCTTGAATTGAAAGCCCCTGACATTATTGAGAATGTTTCAAGAGTTAGCGGAACAGATAACTTTGAAATTGATTTTACAGTAAATGATGAAACACAGTTGATTAATGCACTTCATCTTATTTCTGTTACGAACAGAGGTTTTGATGCAGGCGAGGGATTTATTTCTGTTCTTATTAAAAGAGACACAGTTGAAGTTACAGCAGATTCATTAAAAAATCTCAGTTCTTTTACAATAAATGGAATTAGAGGAGTTGTTAAATTTCCACCAAACAATCCGCCTTCGCCGGGCAACATTATCTCTTTAACTACTGTTAAGCCTGTTCAACCTAATATTCTGGATAGATACAGGTTCTCAGTAAACGCGCCGGTAATTAATAATGAAACCATACAAAGAGATATAAGTAAAATAAGGGTTGTCCCGAATCCTTATGTGGTTTCATCGTTGTATGAGCCGGAGTTTGGTGAATTAAGAAGAGAACCTTTGAGACAGATTCAGTTTATAAATCTTCCCCCCGAATGTACGATTTATATTTTCACTGTTGATGCTGATCTCGTAAAAACAATCCACCACAGTTCGACTACCGGAACTGCTGTATGGGATCTTCGTGCTGAAGGCAATAGGGAAATCGCACCCGGAGTTTATATTTATGTTGTAAAATCTCAGGACAGCGAGCACATGGAACGTTTTGCGGTAATTAAGTAGTAAACCGGAGTTTGACATGATAAAATATATTTTAACATTTTTGCTTTTAATAACAGTACAAATTTCTTTTGCACAAAATCCGAATTTGGGTGCAAGCGGTGCTCAGTTTCTTCAAATCCCGATAGGAGCCAGAGCTGAAGCAATGGGCGGTGCAATAATCGGACTCACAGATGATGCCTCTTCGGTATTCTGGAATCCTGCCGGTATTGTTAAGGTTAAAAATTTTCAGGCGTTTTTCTCATATATTGATTGGTTTACTATGTTTGATGTAAATGCCGCTTCACTGGTTTATAATGCCGGAGATGCGGGATCCTTTGCCGCCAGTATGATTGTGTTCAGTACAGGCAAAATGGAAATCACTACGGAAACAGAACCGAATGGCACCGGCAGGTTTTTCGACGCTAGTGACCTGGCACTCGGAGTTTCTTACGCAAGATATTTAACTGACCGTTTCAATGTCGGTGTAACCGTCAAATATGTTAATCAGCGGATATGGAATGAAACCGCTTCCGGTTTTGCATTTGATATCGGAACTCAGTACCAGTTGGATTTTCAGAATCTAACTATTGCAATGTCAATGACTAATTTTGGCAGTGATTTAAAATATGACGGTCCGGATCTCGATCTTACTCATCGAAAGGATAACAATTTTCCAATTAGCAGATTGGCTCCGGGCAGGTTAATTACTGATGATTATCCTTTGCCGTTGAATTTCCAGGTTGGAGTCGGCTTCGACATTTTTGAAACTGATTTCATTAAGATTAAAGGCGCAATCGATGTTACGCATCCAAATGACAATCAGGAAAGAGCGCATTTTGGAACTGAATTTTCATTTTTCGATCGGTTATATTTACGCGGAGGTTATAAATTAAATTATGATGATCAGACCTTCGCTTTTGGAGCAGGTGCTAATCTCCTATGGTCAGGAAATGCGGTCTACTTTGATTATGCATACTCAATCTATGATATTTTACCAAGCGTCCATAGAATCGCAATAAGATTAAGTTTTTAATTATGTACATAAAAAAGAAATACTTTCAGGCATTTTTAGTTCTTATTTTAATTTTGAATCATTCTGAGGGATTACCTTGCACAACGGCTGTTGTATCAGGCAAAGCCACTAATGATGGCAGACCATTACTGTTAAAAAACCGTGATACAGGTGAGTTACAGAACAGAATAGTTTTCTTCTCTGATGGCAAGTATAGATTTATTGGACTTGTAAACTCACCCGATAAAAATAATCATGAAGTCTGGGTCGGCTTTAATGAGGCTGGATTTGGTATAATGAATTCTGCTTCTTATAATCTTAAAAGTAGCGATGATACAACAAAAATCTCTGATCTTGAAGGCGTTATTATGAAAATGGCGCTTGATAAATGTGCGACCGTTGATGATTTTGAAAAAATGCTTGAGGATCTTCCGAAACCTCTTGGTGTTGAGGCTAACTTTGGCGTTATTGATGCTTATGGCGGGGCTGCATATTTTGAAACAAATAATTTTGATTACATCAAGTATGATGTTAATGATCCGGATATTGCTCCTGAAGGTTATCTTATAAGAACAAATTATTCTTTTGCAGGCAAAGAAAATAAAGGTTACGGTTACATAAGGTACGCAACAGCAGCCGGACTTTTTGAAAATCAAATTAAGGACGGTAAAATTTCTTTTGAATTTCTGATAAACGATGTACCTCGCTGTCTGGTACATTCCTTCACAAATACCGATCTTGCAGAAAATCTTCCTGAATCTGTTAACGATAAAGATTATGTTTACTTCAGAGACTATATACCCAGATACTCAACTTCAGCAGCAGTTGTGGTCCAGGGAATTAAGGAGGACGAATCACCCCTTTTGACAACTATGTGGACTATACTTGGATTTCCGCTTACTTCTGTTACAATACCATTATGGCTTGCAGATGACGGTTCATTACCAGCAATTCTTATGGGCAATGAATCAGGTAACGCACCTCTATGTGACCTTGCACTTCAACTTAAGGACAAAGTATTCTCTTCACAAAATGATGCAAGGGAAAACTATATCAATGTATCTGCTTTAATGAATAAAGAAAATACAGGTGTTTATCAGAAAATTATTCCGGTTGAAGAACAGATAATGAAACATGCATTGAAAAGTTTAGATAAATGGCGTTCTTCCGGATTAGTTGAAAATGAGATTAAAAAGTTTTATCAGTGGATTGATGCTACTGTTATTGAAAATATCAATTCAAAATTGAAGATTGAAAATTGATATCTTCTGATGAAATCCTTATTTAAAATATTCTGCTTCCCCATCATTATTTTCACTTTAACCTGTAATTTATCCGCTCAGGGTTACGTATGTGCTGTTGGCGGTGGCTCAGAAAATTATAATAGCTGGAGCGATGCACCTTATAACTGGATTGTTCAGAAAGCTGACAGCGGCAAGATAATTATTCTTGGAACCGGCAGCGCAACAACCTGGCTCCCGAATTATTTTATGTCGCTGGGTGCAGATACTGCTTATAATAAAACAATTGGTTCAATAGCAGCTGCAGATCTTCAGGAAACTTATGATGAACTGATTACAGCAAAAGCAATTTTTATTCGTGGTGGTGATCAGTGGAATTATATCCGTTTTTGGAAGGGAACAAAAACAGATTCAGCACTAAACTATATTTTTCAGAATGGAGGAGTAATTGCCGGTACAAGCGCAGGTCTGGCAGTGCTTGGTGATGTTGATTTCAGTGCAAGATTTGGCACTGTTTATCCAGATGAAGCATTACTAAATCCATTTAATAACTATATGCAGTTTGAAGATAACTTTCTCAATCTGGTTCCTGATGTATTATTTGACTCTCACTTCATTGAACGCGCACGACATGGCAGATTAGTCGCAATGCTTTATAACCGTTACTTTGCAACCGGAAGAAGTTTAATAGGAATTGGTGTCGATGACCGGACAGCATTTTGCGTTTCGCCGGACGGAGTTGGAGAAGTAATGGGAAGCGGTGCAGTTTCAATTTTTACTATTGATGATGAAACCGACTTACAACAAATTAGCGCAGGTGATTATACTATCGAAAAAATGAAATGCGATCAGCTTACAAATGGATGGAAATACGATTTAAACAATAGGCAGATTGCTTTTATACCAGCTTCAGCAAAAGAGGTTGATACACTGCGTGAATGGGAATTCCCTCTGACTGATTTCTGGATTACCGGATCGGATAATATTTCACAGCATCTTCAGACGAGCTTTTCAAATTTTATTGCCAATGTAAATCCGGATAAGTTTGTAATCATTTCCCATCCTGGATTTTCAACTCAATTAAATACACTTATTTCATTTCTTAATCAGGGTTCGGCAAACTATGAAGTAGTTTATTTAAATAATTCAATGCTTAATGATCCGGCGATTTCACAAACGATTGGAGATGCAACCAATTTCGTTTTTGCGGGAGATTCATTAAATATTTTATCTTCTTTAAACGATACAGCTACTCTTATTGGCGGAATGTTTAATCAAAAAACTTTAGTTGATAAGACTCCCGTATTCTTTTTTGGCAAGTCAGGTAAAATAGCCGGACAGTATTATACAGATAATCTTTACACCGATGTATATGCTGCTTACCGTGGAAAAATGACAAACAATGCGGGATTAAATCTCTTTGGTGATTTTATTTTTGAACCGATGCTGTATGATGCAAGTGATATGTATGAAAACAAGATGTCGTCTGTTCTTTGGGGAATGATGAAAAACAGGAGCCGATTTGGTGTTTACCTGCACGGAAATGCAATGTCGGTTTTTAAGTCAAGTCAAAAAATAGTAAAAGGTTACGGCAGTCTTCCACCTGTTTATATTGATGCTTCACTAACAACTTATGTTGATTCATCAACTTTTGTAGCAAGCGGAGGTGTTGGACCCAGACAGGCAGTTGCTATGAACAATCTCAGGTACAGCATTACAACATGGGATGGATATGCATATTTGATTGAGGAAGGTAAATTTGATTACGGAACGTCTGTTAATGATGATGGTTCATCTATTATAAAAGATTTTGTATTGTATCAGAATTATCCGAATCCTTTTAATCCCGTAACTAAAATCAGTTGGCAGTCCTCGGCAGGCAGTTGGCAATCATTAAAACTATTTGATATACTTGGAAATGAATTAGCTAAATTGATTGATGAATATCGACCGGCTGGCAGGCACGAAATTGAATTCAATTCACAGCAGATTACAAATAACAAACAAATTTCCAGCGGCGTGTATTTTTACCGGTTAACCGCCGGAAATCATTCAGAAACAAAATCAATGATATTAATGAAATGATGAAATGTTTATTATTTATCTTTCTCTTTTTTTCTATTAATCTCTTTCCACAGTTGATTAAGACTCCGCTTGAAAATAATAATTATGAAAAACTTACATCTTATGAAGAACTGACTGAGTTTATTTACTATCTGGAAGATTTATCCGATGTGCTAACAGTTGAAGTTATAGGAAAATCTGTCGAAGGCAGAAATCTCTATGCACTAAAATATTCTAAATCAGAGTTTGGAAAAGATGATGCGAAAATTAAAGTATTGTTCTTTGCCCAGCAGCATGGCAATGAGCAGTCCGGTAAAGAAGGAGCTTTGCTATTAGCAGTCAATTTGTTGAAACCGGAAAACAAATACTTGTTTGATAAAATTGATCTCATATTAATTCCCCAGATGAATCCCGATGGCTCTGAAATAAATCAAAGAAGAAACGCAAATAGTATTGATCTTAACAGAAATCATTTAATTTTAACTGAACCAGAAACTATTGCACTCCATAAACTATTCAACAATTACTTGTTTGAGGTGACGCTTGATGTACACGAGTATTTTCCATACACCCAAAGCTGGGAGCAATTCGGTATCTATAAACGTGCTGATGAACAGTTAGGCTTGCTGACAAACCTGAATGTATCAGAAAAAATAAGGAAATACTCTAAACAAAAAGTTTTACCATTCGTTGAAAATTATTTATCGCAGCTTCGTTTTTCATTTAATGAATATCTTGTGGGGGGACCTCCAGATAAAGAGAGGTTAAGGCACAGTACTGTTGATATAAATGATGGAAGGCAAAGTTTTGGAATTCAGAATACGTTATCATTTATACTTGAGGGAAAGAATGGTAAAGATTATGCTGTTGAAAATATAAGGCATCGTTCGGAAGGACAATCATCTGCAATGATGAGTCTGCTTAAGTTCGGATATCAAAATAAAGATGAAATTAAATCCATGATTGCTGAAGAAAGAAATACACTCGCTGTTTCCGGTTCACCAGTTGTAATCAGAATGGATCATATAAATAAGGGCGAAAAATTTATATTACCGGTTGAAGATGTAAGAACCGGTCATCAAAAAGTATTTGAAGTTAACCAGTATTATTCGGACGTGAAAAATATTTACCAGATATCTGTACCCGATGCTTATCTGGTTCCTAGGAATGATTCTTTGCTGATGTCCTTTATAATCAACCATGGAATAGAATACAGTGATGAGCTACCCGAACATTTAAATATCGAAAAGTATATTATAACTTCAATAGATTCTATTGTATTAGAAGATGAAAAAATGGCGGCACCTAAATTTAAGGTGCATAAGAAAAATCTGAGTGAAATCAGTTTGGATTATATTCTTATACCCACAAACCAGTTAAAGAAGAATGTAATTGTAGCTGCTTTTGAAATAAGATCAATGCACGCAATCTATCATTATGATTTATTTAGTTACATGATAAAAGAAGAAGAGTATCCTGTAATAAGAGTGTTTAAAGATTAGTTTTTGCTGTTTGAAATAAGATGTAATTCCATTCGAATGAATATATGAATCTCTAGGATTTTTATGAGGGGATTTATTTTCTTTCCGATACCAAAATAGAATAGTAAAAATTCTTAGCAACCCCACATTTATTTTTCCATCTCCTCACTCAAATTCGCAACAAGAATTTCTACCTGTTCTTCACTGCCTAGCAAATCCTGCAATGTGATTTTACTTAATAATCCATCAAGCATTGTTTGTACAGTTTTCCATAATGAACGAATTGAACAGTCGATGGAGTTTGTACAAATGCTTTCCACACCCGAGTGAAGATCACAAAAAGTGGACTCATATAATTTCCCGCCAAGTGATGTAAGAATATCCCCGACCAATATCTCGTTTGAAGGACGTGCAAGTTTATATCCGCCGGTTTGTCCTCGTGAACTTTCAACAAATCCTGCTAGCCGAAGCAGACGAAGAATTTTTCCAACATTAGCTTCTGAAAGCTTTTCCTGATCACTGAGCTCGGGTATAGTCATCCCGTTACCGGAACTGTCTTTCCCGATCCTTAATAATAGTCTTAAACCGTATTCTTCCTGTGAACTGAATTTCATAAGCATCATCCTGAATTTATTTCAGGATCTTTTGTTATTAATTGAGATCCCGAAACAAGTTCGGGATGAAAAAATAATTTATCCTTTGAACACAGGTATTTTAGATCCGCAGGCTTTTGCATGCATTACCTGTGCAAACTGCTCAGGTGTTATTGATGGACCCTGCGCAGAGCATTCTTTGTTAAAAACTTCAACTAAATTATTTGCAATGTGTTGAGCATTATAGCCTTCAATATCCATTCTTCGCATAAAATAAATTAGCTCTCCATTTTTGAAAAGAGCAACACTTGGCGATGAAGGAGGAAAACCTTTTATATGCTGACGAATGCGATCAACGGCATCTCGTTCCTGTCCGGCAAATCCAGAATAGAGTTTATCAGGAATAATATTATTCTGTAAAGCAAGTGATACGCCAGGTCTTGCACTTCCGGCAGCACAACCACATACAGAGTTGATCATTACCAAAACTGTTTTATCATCTTTAACGTTAATTACATTGTCAACATCTTCAGGTGTAAGAAGTTCTGAAAATCCGACAGCAGCTAATTCATCTCTCATAAATTGAACCGACCCCTGATCGTACATGGGTGGTCTTTGTGAAACATTGAACATTTTTTACTCCATTTAATTATAATTCAAAATTCAAAGGTCAAAAGTCAAAAATGAATTCAGAACAATTTTTTGAATTGTGCTTTCTTACTTTTGACTTTTTATTATAAAAATCCTAATTCCAGTTTTGCAACTTCAGACATCATATCTTTATCCCACGGCGGACTCCAAACAAGTTCAATTTTTGCATCGTTTACTTCCGGCATTGCTTTAACTTTTCCTTCAACTTCTGGTGGAAGTGAACCTGCAACCGGACAGGCAGGTGATGTCAGAGTCATTTTTATTTTAACGTTTGCGTTATCATCAATAGCAATTTCATAAATCAACCCAAGCTCAAAAATATCAACCGGAATTTCCGGATCGTAACATTGCTTAAGTGTCTGAATTATTTTTTCTTCTAATTCCTGTTTATTTAATGCAGCCATTTCTTTCTTACTCTTTCTCTTAAACTTACTCTGTGGTTGCCTTTTCCTGCTTTCCTTCAAGAGCATTCATCATAGTATGCCAGGCTAGTGAAGCACATTTAACACGTGCAGGAAAATCTCTAACTCCTGCAAAAACTGCCAGTTTACCAAGATCTTCAATATCCGGATTGTCACCGAGCTTACCTGTAACCAGGTCATGAAAGCGGTGAAATATTTTTTCAGCTTCCTCTTTGGTTTTGCCTTTTATCATTGAGGTCATCAGTGATGCGGAAGCTTTCGAAATTGCACACCCTGAACCTTGAAATGAAATATCATTAATGTTTCCATTATCAAAACGGAGATAAATATCTAAATGATCACCGCATAATGGGTTGTAACCTTCGGCAAAACGCGAAGGATTTTCAATCTTCCTGAAATTTCTTGGCGCTTTGTTGTGGTCTAATATTACCTGCTGATAAAGTTCTCTTAATTCCTGATCCATTTTATTTAACCTTAAGTATTAACCAAATACTTCCAAAATTTTCTTTAATCCTGCAACAAGTAGATCAACTTCTTCTTTGGTATTATACATTCCAAAAGAGGCACGTGATGTAGCCGGAATGTTAAATCGTTTCATTAATGGTTGAGTGCAATGATGACCGGTTCTTATCGCTACTCCTTCAAAATCTAAAAAAGTACCTACGTCATGAGGATGAACATTTTCAAAATGAAATGATAAAACGCTTATTTTTTCTTTCGCTGTTCCTATAATTCTTAAACCAGTTAAATCAGAAACCGCTTCGGTTGCATAAATAAGAAGTTCATTTTCATACCGGGCAATGTTTTCAAGTCCGATTTTTTCAATGTACTCAATTGCAGCTCCGAGTCCGATTGCGCCTGAAATATGAGGCGTACCGGCTTCAAACTTGTGAGGCAGTTCGTTGTAAGTGGTTTCTTCAAACGTTACCTTTGAGATCATATCACCTCCACCCATATAAGGAGGCATTGCATCGAGATGATTTACTTTTCCGTAAAGTATTCCGATTCCTGTCGGACCATAAAGTTTGTGACCGCTGAATGCAAGAAAATCACAATCTAGTTCCTGAACATCAATAGGCAAATGGTTTACGGCCTGCGCAGCATCCAGCATTACGGGAATATTGTGGGAGTGAGCCAGGTCAATTATTTTTTTTACAGGATTTACAGTACCTAAAGAATTTGAAGCATGTACAACAGAAATAAATTTTGTGCGTTTGTTGATCATCTTTTCAAATTCTTCAAAGATCAACTCTCCATCATCATTAATGGGAATTACTCTTAGCTTCGAATTCTTTTCCTGACAAAGCATTTGCCACGGGACTATATTAGAATGATGTTCCATATGAGAAATGATGATTTCATCACCTTCGTTAATATTTTCCCGGCCATAAGTGGATGCAACAAGGTTTACTGACTCAGTAGTACCACGAGTAAATATTATTTCATTCTTACCGAGAGCATTAATGAATTTCTTAACGATAATTCTCGACTCTTCAAAAGCTTCTGTGGCTTCCTGGCTTAATGCATGTACTCCCCGATGTATATTCGCATTATACTTTTTGTAATAGTTGTTTTCTTTATCAATTACATATTGCGGCTTTTGTGTTGTTGCAGCATTATCAAGGTAAACAAGGGGTTTACCATGAACAGTAGTTTTCAGAATAGGAAAATCATTCCTGATTTTCTCAACATCATATCTCTTATTGTTCTGAGTAAAAACAGCTGCAGTTTTTGTATGCATATTAAACTTTCAACTAATTAAAGCGTTGAGAAATAATCTTTTCCAGATAATCTCTCAGAGCGGGGATTTTTATTGATGTAATCACATCACTTGCAAATGCATGAATAAGTATGCCTGTTGCCGCTTCATCACCAATTCCTCTTGATTTCAGATAGAACAACGCATTCTGATCAAGCTTGCCGATTGTAGCTCCATGCGAACATTTAACATCATCAGCAAAAATTTCAAGCTGTGGTTTTGTGTTCATTACCGCATCATCGGATAAAAGGATAGTATTATTTTCCTGAAAGGCATTCGTTTTCTGTGCATCTTGTCTTACCATTACTTTTCCGTTAAACACACCCTTGGATTTATCCTGGAGGATACCCTTATAATGCTCGTGACTAACACAATGAGGTTTTGCGTGATCAATCATTGTATGAGCATCAAATAATTGATCATCCTTAATCATAAATAATCCGTTAAGCGTGCACTCACTTCCTTCATCATTAAACCGTGCATTGAAGTCATTACGGGATAACTCGGCTCCGGTAGAGATAAGGTGAGATGAGAAATTGCTTGACCTTTCCTGATCAACTTCCATTCTTGCAATGTGAAAAGACTTGCTGCTTTCTTCCTGAAGTCTTATATGATCAATTATGGCATTTTCATCAGTTACAATTTCCGTAACTGAATTAGTGAAATAAATACTATTATCATCTGAAACATAATGTTCAATTATAGTTACCTGAGAATTCTTTCCGGCTACAAAAAGATTCCTCGGTTGCGTGTATATTTTCTTATCCGAAGTTGTTAAGAAAATAACATGAATCGCATTCTCAACAATTTTCCCGTTAGGGACATAAATAAAAGCGCCATCTTTAGTAAATGCAGTACTGAGGGCAGTAAAGATCTGGTTCTCCTGTGATGCATATTTACCAAAATGTTTTTCAATTACTGGATTGTTGTTTTTTATTTCATCAGCGAGAGATGATACAATAACATTTTTTGGTATCTCCTCTAATCTGGATAACTCCCGCGAAAAATGTCCGTTTACAAAAACCATCAAACTATGTTCAAGTTCATCAAATAGAAAGTTTGTAATTCGTTTCGGATCAACAGTTATTCTATCTCCGGGAATAAAATTATGTTTAAGAATGGGAGAGATGTTTGTGTATTTCCATTCCTCATCTTTCTGAGTTGGTAATGAAAGTTTGGTGAATTCATCAAGAGCGGATTTCCTCAATTGATGAAAATGAGATGTCTTCTCTCCGTTTAATGATTTTTCAAATTCCTGAAACTGGTTGATGAAATATTGTTTTATATCTGTTTTATTTTTCATTACACTTTTTTTTACATTTTATAACACACTACTTAAAAAAATTGTTTAATAGTTATTCTTACTCTCACCCTTTGGGGAGATCGAAGGGGCTTATACCACTACTTCAGCCTTACCGTTCTTAACCCAGTCGTAGCCTTTTTCTTCAAGCTCAAGAGCTAATTCTTTACCTCCCGACTTAACTATTTTACCATTATAAAGAACATGAACGAAATCCGGTACTATGTAATTGAGCAGTCTCTGATAGTGGGTTACCAAAACAACGGCTTTATCAGATGATTTTAATTTGTTAACACCATTAGCAACTATTCTGAGGGCATCAATATCAAGTCCTGAATCAGTTTCATCAAGCAAAGCAAGCTTAGGATTTAAAACTGCCATTTGAAAAATTTCATTTCTTTTCTTCTCACCGCCGGAAAATCCTTCATTAACAGCACGGCTTAAAAACTTTTGATCAAGTTCAACAAGTTTGCTTTTTTCCTTTAAGAGAGAAAGAAATTCCATCGCGTCAAGTTCTTCTTCACCCCTGTATTTACGAATCTCATTGACAGCAGTCTTTAAAAGATTTGTATTGCTGACACCTGGTATTTCAACCGGATATTGAAATGCAAGAAAAACACCCTCTCTTGCTCTGTCTTCAGGTGCAAGTTCCAAAAGATTTTTTCCATTGTAAAATACTTCGCCTTTTGTAACTTCGAATTCTTCTCTTCCTGCAAGAACCTGTGCAAGAGTTGATTTACCAGAACCATTAGGTCCCATTATGGCATGAACTTCACCAGCATTAACCTTTAAATCTATTCCTTTCAGGATTTCATTTCCATTAATGCTAGCGTGTAAATTTTTTATTTCTAATAACATTTTGTTTCCTATTTACTTTTCGATTTCTTGTCTTTTCATTCCTCCGAAAGCAGGAATCTATTTTATTAAACTTTTGGATTCCCGCCTTCGCGGGAATGACATTCTTCCTTAAGCCCTCTCCTTAGGATAGGGTTTGGGTGAGGCTTTTTATCCCACACTTCCTTCAAGTGATATGCTCAATAACTTCTGTGCTTCCACAGCAAACTCCATTGGAAGCTCTTTGAAAACTTCTTTACAATAACCATTAACAATTAAGCTTACAGCATCTTCTGTTGATAATCCTCTCTGATTAAGATAAAATATCTGATCTTCACCAATTTTCGATGTAGTGGCTTCATGCTCAACCTGTGCAGAAGGATTGTTAATTTCTAAATATGGAAAAGTATGAGCACCGCATTTATCGCCAAGCAGAAGAGAATCGCATTGTGAGAAATTTCGTGCATTCTCGGCTTTCTTTGTAATCTTTACCAAACCGCGGTAACTGTTCTGACTTCTTCCAGCGGAAATTCCTTTTGAAACAATTGTGCTTTTTGTATTCTTTCCTATATGAATCATCTTTGTTCCGGTATCTGCCTGCTGCATATTATTTGTTACTGCGACAGAATAAAATTCACCTATCGAATTATCTCCCTGCAAAACACAGCTTGGATATTTCCAGGTAATAGAAGATCCGGTTTCAACCTGCGTCCAGCTGATTTTAGAATTAACACCACGGCATGCCCCACGTTTTGTAACGAAGTTATAGATTCCGCCTTTGCCATCTTTATCACCGGGGTACCAGTTCTGAACAGTTGAATATTTTATTGTAGCATTATCGAGAGCAACAAGTTCAACTACTGCTGCATGCAGTTGGTTTTCATCTCTCATTGGTGCTGTACATCCTTCAAGATAGCTGACATAAGCGCCTTCATCAGCAACTATAAGAGTTCTTTCAAACTGCCCTGTGTTAGCAGCATTAATTCTGAAATAAGTTGAAAGTTCCATCGGGCAGCGTACACCTTTTGGTATATAAACAAATGAACCATCACTGAATACTGCCGAGTTTAAGGTAGCATAATAGTTGTCAGTATAAGGAACAACACTACCTAAATACTTCTTTACCAGATCAGGATGTTCTATTACAGCCTCTGAAAAAGAACAGAATATCACACCCATTTCTCTAAGCTTATCTTTAAATGTTGTGGCAACAGAAACAGAATCAAAGACTGCATCAACAGCAACACCTGCAAGTATCATCTGTTCTTCAAGTGATATCCCTAGCTTCTTATAAGTTTCTAAAATCTCTGGCTCGACTTCATCAAGACTATTATATTTGGGAGTTTTCTTTGGTGCTGAATAGTAGGAAATATCCTGATAATCGACCGGAGGATATTTAACATTGGGCCATTTTGGTTCTTCCATTGTTAACCAGTGTCGGTAAGCTTTCAGTCTCCATTCTGTCATCCACGCAGGTTCATTCTTTTTAGCTGAAAGCTGGCGGATAATATCTTCATTTAATCCTTTAGGAAGACTATCGGCCTCAATATCTGTTATAAATCCGTATTTATATTCCCTGTTTGCTAATTCTTCAATTTTCTCGGTTTCGGTAGTGCTCATTTTTACTCCGATTTTGGCATTTTTCTTAAATTTTGTACTTCAAACGTAATTAATCTATACTAAAAAGTCAAGATTAAAACACGCTCAATAATCTAAAAGTTTCAAATCCATGTTTTATCAAAATTTTCCTTCTTTCAACATCATTGTATTTATCCCTTTATTGCCTTAACTTTTGAGCATTATTTTATGATATAAGGACTATAATTGGAAGATTTTTTTAATAAACCAGCTCAGGGTAATCAGAAATCCCCAGATTCAAACACAGGAAAATCTGAAGCTGGATCACAGAGACCACCAAAGAAGAAGAACTTTTACCAGAGACGAAGAAAGTACTTCAAAAAATCTAAAGAGGCGGAACTTCCTAAAACCAGAATTCCATTCAAAAAGATATCAATTTTAATTCCTCTTCTTAATGAAGAAGAATCAATAAACCCACTTGCTAATGAAATCCGCAAAGCAGTTAAGCCATTAGATACCGGTTACGAGGTTATTTTTATTGATGACGGCAGCAATGATAAATCTTTAGAGGTGATTAAGGAGGTTTGCAGAACGGATAGAAGGTTTAAGTATATAAGCTTCCAGAAGAATAACGGAAAATCTGCCGCATTACAAATCGGCTTTCAGAATGCCACCGGAGATGTTATTATTACTATGGATGCTGATCTTCAGGATGACCCTAACGAAATTCCTAATCTGCTTTCAAAGCTCGCTGAGGGATATGATCTTTGTTCCGGCTGGAAAAAAGTCAGACATGATCCTTTCATAAAAAAATACTCTTCCCGATTTTTTAATTATGTTACAAGAGTCTTAAGCGGAATCAAAATACACGATTTTAACTGTGGTCTTAAAGCATACCGCAAAGAAGTTGTTGAAAATTTAAAAGTATATGGTGAACTGCACCGGTATATTCCTGTGCTTGCTAAATGGCAGGGCTTTTCAATTACAGAGATTCCCGTAAAACATCATCCAAGAAGATATGGGAAAACTAAATTCGGCATTTCAAGGTTTTTCAAAGGATTCATTGATTTAATAACAGTCGTTTTTCTAACACGTTATATAAAGCGACCGATGCATCTTTTTGGATTTCTTGGGGCCCTGTCCTTTCTGTTTGGTTTAATTGTAAATGGATATCTTACGTATTTATGGTTTACAGGAATACCGCTCAGCAACAGACCTATGTTATTCCTTGGTATGTTATTAATCATCGTTGGTGTTCAGTTTTTTTCAGTTGGACTTCTCGGTGAAATACTCGTTCACCAGATTCGCGATGAAAAAGAGTATGTAATTAAAGACAAAGGTTGAAATGTTTTTTGTAAGACCCGGGATTTTCTTTTTTTCAGATTTCAACCAATTCTTTGAACAATCATCTTTATGATGCAGAAGGTTTTATCGCAATGAAAATTGTAATTATTTCCGCTGCATTCCCACTACGCGGAGGGATAGCACATTCAGCAGGTTTGTTGTATAAGGAATTGAAAAAAGAAAATGATGTTGAGGTTATAACATTCTCAAGACAATATCCGAAGCTGTTCTTCCCGGGAACGTCTCAAACTGAGGATGAAGACCAATCAAACAAAATTCCAACAAATGTTATTCTTGATTCTGTAAATCCATTAAACTGGCTGAATGTATCACGTCTTATAATCAACTCAAATCCTGATCTGGTTATATTTAAACACTGGATGCCTTTCTTTGCACCTTGTTACGGATTTATTGCCAAAAGAATTAGAAAAAAGAAAATAAAACTGCTTGCAGTTTGCCATAATATAATTCCGCACGAAAAACGTCCGGGTGATATTCTTCTCTCAAAATATTTTCTTAAGAAGATGGATTACTTTGTACTATTATCAGATCAGGTTAAGAAGGATCTGGAGTCGATTATAACCGGAGTAAAAAGCAAAGTACTTCCTCTGCCTATTTTTTCTATTTTTGGTGAAAGTGTAAATAAGAAAGAAGCCAAAAGCAGATTAAATCTTAACCAGGAAAAAATTATTTTATTCTTCGGCTTTATCAGAGATTATAAAGGATTGGATACACTTATTGAGGCTTTAGAGGTAGTCCGGCGAAAAATAGATGTTACTTTAATTGTTGCAGGAGAGTTTTACTCAGATGAACAAAAGTATATTTCACTAATTGAAAAACTAAACCTGCAGAATTCTGTTATTTTGAAAAAAGATTTTATTCCAACTATGGATGTTAAATACTATTTTTCGGCTGCAGATGTGGTAGTTCTTCCGTATAAAAATGCAACACAAAGCGGAATCGTTCAGGTTGCTGTAAACTTTGAGAAACCCGTAATTGCAACAAATGTAGGAGGCCTAAGCGAAGTAATTGATGATGGAATATCAGGGTTTATTGTTGAAAAAGAAAATCCTGAGGAATTTGCAAATGCAATCATAAGATTTTATGATGAGAACAGAGAAAACGAATTTTCTGCTAATATGAAAAATCTAAAAGAAAAATATTCCTGGAAGAACTTTGCTAAAGGAATATTTGATCTTATAAATCACCGAACATTTTTTTAAAAAACTAAAGCTGCCTCTGGCAGCCGGTCTTTAACTTAATAATATGCAATACGATCCTGTAAAAAACATATTTGCCGGAATTATTAACTATCATCCATTCTTAAGGATTTTATTCTATAAAATTCTTGACTTGATGTTCCTCCGTTCATGGTACGTGAGACGCGAACTTAAGCGAATAAGAAGAATCTTCGGTGATAGAAAAATTGAAATATACGATGCAGGTACCGGATACGGTCAGTATGTATATTTTATGCTGAACAATATGCAGCCCTGCAGTATTTATGCAGTAGATGTGAAAAGCGATTGGATAAATGATTGTATGGCTTTTTTCCGTAAAACAGGTAAAAAGGATGTTACATTCGCCATTGAAGACCTTACCAAAATAGAACATAAAGAAAAATTTGATCTGATAGTAACGGTTGATGTGATGGAACATATTGAAGATGATGTTCGTGTGTTTGATAATTTTTACAGAGCTCTTAAACCTGGCGGATATTTATTAATTAATACTCCATCAATCTATGGAGGAAGTGATGTATATGATGAGGATGATGAAAGTTTTGTCGGTGAGCATGCACGTGACGGCTATTCTAAGGAGGATTTTGAAGAAAAACTTCATCCGTTCGGATTTAAAACTTTTGAAACATTCTACACATACGGGCATTGGGGAGAAAAAGCGTGGAGGTACGGTATAAAATATCCTATACTAATGGTTAATTATTCTAAGTTTATGCTTTTTTTGTTACCGTTTTATTTCCTGTTTACGTTTCCCTTTACACTGGTATTTATGAATCTTGATTTCAAATCGAAAAACAAGACAGGAACAGGTATAACATTCGTAGCAGAGAAAAAAAGTGAAGTTTAAATATTTATATCAATCAGCAATCAGGATCTATCAATTAAGCATAAGATAAAAATGGCAAAAGCAAAAAAAGTTTCCACATTAAAAAAGACAGAACAAAGTTTCTTTTCAAAGTTTTCACTTAATGAAATCATACCGCAGAAGTATCATTTGCCGGTGTTTCTTTCAGTGATACTGATCGTGTTTCTTGTTTTTCTAAATCCTCTATACTTCGGCGGTAAAACGTTTATGTCGGGGGATATTGTTACAATAAGAAGTATGGAACCTTATCTTGAAAAGGAAAGGGAAGAATATACTTTGTGGAATCCTTACGTTTTTCTTGGAATGCCCGCATATACTCTCAGAACAGGAGATAAAGATCTTAACTTAATTTGGCTCGCACATGAAACTATTAAGTCAGTTTTTATGATTCCATTCGAGGATAAATATGTGCAATGGTCATTTTATCTGATTCTGCTTGCATACTCCATGTTTTTCTTTTTCTACAACAGAACCAGGGATAAACTAATAAGTCTGTTCGTTGGATTGGCGACTGGGTTAAGCACAGGACTGGTTGTCTTTTTATATATTGGTCACGTTACCAAGCTAACGTCACTGGCTTTTTATCCGCTTATATTCTTAATGCTTTACAACTTTCAGAAAAAAATAAGAATAGTTGATTTCTTTTTACTCGTGATTATTCTTTACCTTTTTGTAAAGGGCTGGCACGTTCAAATAATTTTCTATTCGCTTTTTGCTATAGGCATATACTTTATTTTTTATTTCATTCATTCGATGCTGAAAAAGGATAATGTTTTAAGAAATCAGATATTTAAATCCGCTGTAGTATTTTTCTTTGCAATAGTATTTGCCGTTGCTATACAGTCGGATAGTCTTACACAGGTTTACGAATATGCACCTGCATCAACGCGAGGGACAAAAGGAATACTTGAGGCCGAAGCACCTGCAACTGCAAAAAGTGAGTCAGATTTTTATCAATATGCAACCAACTGGTCTTTTTCACCTGGTGAAATAATGACGTTCATCATTCCTTCATATTATGGATTTGGTAAATCCGTGTATCAGGGACCTCTCTCTCAAAATCAACCGGTTGAGGTGAATACTTATTTCGGACAAATGCCTTTTGTTGATGTTGCACAGTACATGGGTGTAATAATTTTCTTTCTTGCATTATTTTCAATGTTTGTTAACTGGCGTGATCCGCTTGTTAAATTTCTTACTATACTTTCATTTATTGCTTTGTTGATTTCATTCGGGAGGACTTTGCCTTTTGCTTACGATTTAATGTTCTATTACTTCCCGTTCTTTGATAAGTTCAGAGTGCCATCGATGATACTTATAGTAATGCAAATGAGCTTCCCTGTGCTTGCCGGACTGGGTATTCTTAGAATAATTCAACTTAAGGATAATCCTGATAAAAGAATTCAATCAATTTTAAAATTTTCAGCGATTGGATTCGGAGTTCTTTTCGTTTTTGGCTTTCTACTTGAGTCTTCAATTAAAGAATGGTTCATTGCAAGAGTTATAGAATCCGGCCAGAAAGGGACACAGCTTCAGCCGATTCACGGTTATATGGCTGATATGTTTGCCGGTGATTTTAAACTTGCATTCTTTTTCTCTGCCGCAGTATTCGGACTGGCATTCGCGTTTACTAAAAATCTGGTGAGCAAAGATATTCTAATTGCTTCTGCCATAATATTTACAGTAATAGATTTGTTCAGAATAAATCACCGCGGCGAAACATATATTGATAATGAAGAGCTTGACCGAATGTTCAGTAAACCGGATTATATTTCGGCGATTGAATCATTGAACGACCAATCTGTTTATCGGCTTCTTAATCTCAAACAGGATGGTTCAATGGGATCTGTAAATCAGAACTCGAATTTCCACGCATATTTTCTTAAACAGGATGTATACGGTTATTCCGGTATAAAACCGCGGGCTTATCAGGATTATATGGATGTTCTTGGCGGACCGACAAATCCTACCTTCTGGAGAATGATAAATGCCAAGTATTTTATTTTTGATAACCCGATCAATTTTGATGAATTTGAACTAAAGTACTCTGGTGAAAAAACATTCCTCTATGAAAATAAATCTGCTTTACCAAGAGCGTATTTTGTTGATAGATTGGAAAACCGGACTGGTATTCAAATTCTTACCGCAGTAAAGAATAATACTTTCGATCCAAAGGAAGTAGCCTATCTATCAGATGATACAGTTACTGTTGATGTTCCGGATTCTACTGCATTTGTGAACATTGAAAGATATGAAGACGAAAGAATTGTAATAAAAGCTAAAGCAAGCGGAAATAACTTTTTGTTCCTTGGAGATAATTATGTACCGGTTGGCTGGAAAGCAACTATAGATGACAACGAAACAAAAATTTATAAAGTTAATCACGGTTTCAGAGGGATAGTAGTTCCGGAAGGTGAACATACTATTGTGTTTACTTATTTACCGAAGTCGTTTGTTATTTCGAAGAATTTAGCTCTTGCATTAAGTTCAATTGCATTTATCGGATTGATAATAGGATTAGTGTTTAGTCGAAAAAGAAATAGATCTTAATTCCTTTTATTACTCTTCATCCACTCTGCATATTTAATTTCATCTTCGATGAGCTGTCCAATCAGTTCATCGAAGCTCATTTGATAACTCCAGTCAAGTTTATTTTTAGCTTTAGCCGGATTGCCATAAATGACTTCCAATTCAACCGGTCTGAACAAAGCTTTGTCGGTTTTAACAAGCTTAACCGGATCTAATTTCAGAGTAATAAAAACTTTCTCAATAAACTCCTGAAGTGAATGTGCCTCACCAGAGCAAATTACATAATCATCCGCTTCATTTACATTCAGCATTTTCCACATAACTTTTACATATTCAGGGACATATCCCCAATCCCTTTGAACTGAAGTATTTCCAACAGTCAGATATTGCAACTCACCGCTTTTAATTTTTAGTGCAGATGTAATAATTTTTTTAGTGACAAAATTTGGCCGTCGTAAAACTGATTCATGATTGAATAAAATTCCACAGGCAATAAAAATCTTATAAGCCTCACGGTAGTTTACAGAAATCCAATGAGCAGAAGCTTTGGAAATTCCGTACGGACTTGCCGGATGAATTATAAAAGATTCATCGATAGGGAGTTTATTTTTATCAACATTGCCGTACATTTCACTGCTGGATGATTGATAAACTTTAATATCTTTATTCACAATTCTAACAGCTTCAAGAATATTTGCAATGGAAATAATATTAAACTCAAGAGTGCCGATTGGCTGTTCGAATGATAAACCCACAGAGCTTTGTGCCGCAAGATTATAAATTTCATCAGGCTGATATTTCTCTAGCAGTCTGATGATGTTGGAAAGGTCCAGCAGATTTGCTTCTACTAACTCAACATCTTTTGTAATGTTAAGAAAGTTTAATCCGTTTAAGTTACCTGCAAGAAGATTTCTTGCTACACCAATAACCTTATAATTTTTATCAAGAAGAAGCCTGCTTAGATAAGCTCCGTCCTGTCCGGTTATTCCTGTTATTATCGCTGTTTTCATAAACACTGCTCGTATAAATTTTTTGTTTCAATTGCTGTCTTCTGCCAGGAAAATTCTTTTCTTCTATCTTTTCCTTTTTCAATTAATTGATTTCTAAAGTTCTCATCGTAAATAATTTTTGACATTTGATTACAAATATCTTTCGGATCGTTTGGATCAAAATAAATTGCTGCATCACCACCAACTTCGGGTAATGAACTAATATTGCTTAATGCCATCGGGCAATCACAATTCATTGCTTCTAATGCCGGGATGCCAAATCCCTCATACAATGAAGGAAAAATAAATAAAATCGCATTAGAATATAATGCGGCTAATGAATTGTCATCAGCCGGCTTATGAATGATTTTATCAGCTAATTTAAGTTCGTTGAACAATCGTATTTCTCTATCAACAAATTTACCTCCGCCGGCACAGACTAAAAAAAGCTTATCATCATTTTTTACAAGTTCCTTAAAAGCAGCTACTGTATTACTGAAATTCTTATAGTAATTTCTGCTGCCGACGTAAAGAATATATCTTTCTGTAAGTTTAAGTTTTTCTTTATTTTCACTCAAACCCGAGTTTATTGCTGAAGCAAGATGGATGACTTCAATTTTCTCTGTAGGTACTTTTAATAATTCAACCAAATCCTTTTTTGTATTATCAGAAATTGCAATAATCTTTTTTGCCTTAGTGACTAGTAATTTCTTTTGCTCTGCGCTTTTGTCAAACCAGTGGACTATATCAGGAAACAGTTCGTGAGTCATATCATAAACTGTAAGTACAAAGGGCTTATTATTAAGCTGCTTAAGAAAATATGGATTATAATATGTCGGATGAAAAACATCATAATCCGGTTTTCTTAACTGAGATTTACTATTTGGCAGATTAATTAAATGTGAACTGAATTTTTTACCCCTGAAATTAAGATTTGGGAAAAACTTTGTTACATTGAAACTGTTGTTCTGATGAATGTAAAAATTGTTTGAATATTTAAGTGCCAGTGAATAAGATACATCGTTAATTTTCTCAAACTCATTCATAAGACTAACAAAATAGCGGGATATCCCTCCGTACTCTTGGTTAGTAAAACATTGATGGTCAAACAGTACTTTCATTTTACTACCTTATTGAGTATTTCAGTTAAATTTTGAGAAATGATTTTTCTGTCGTACTGTTTAACAGAATTATAGTCAGTCTTAAAAGTTTCTGCTAATTCAAAAAACCTGCTTACATCCTCGTTATACTTAAATAAAACTCCGGCATTTGCTTCTTGGAAAATCTTATTAACCTCTTCATTATCCTGACCGAAAGCAATAATTGGTTTACCGGTTCTAAGGTATTCAAATAATTTACCGGGAACATGACGCTTTTCTGTTGCACAGACCAGTAAATAATCAGCCTTTGATAATTCTAACAACATTTCTTTATAAGGAAGGAAGCCAATGTATTCGGTGATTTTCGATAGTCCATTTTGCTCAATTGATTTTTTGATTGCTGGTCCAATTGTACCCAAAAACTTAATCTTAAATTTATCGCCCGTATCATTTTTTTTGCGGATTGTTTTCCAAAGGTTTTCAGGATTTTGATAATCAAAAATATTACCGGCATGTACAAGAGTTTTGTGAGTTTCTTTTTCCAGTACTTTACTTTTCTTTGAAAAGATGGTTTGTGAAATGCTTTCAAAATCATCTTCATTATATCCCCAGTAAAGAACAGAAGATTTATTCTTAATAAAATTGTATTTATTTATGTAATCTTCCCTCATTGACTCTGTAATAAAAATGGTGTGTGTTGATCCTTCAAGAACAGATTTTTCTAGTCTGTTATCGATACATAAAGTAGGTTTACTGCGTTTGAAACCCCTGTAATAGATGATATCAACCCAGGGATCGATCAGAATTGGTACAAAAGGAATATTAAACTTCCGGCTGAGCTTTCTACCTATTAAATGAGAAGAGTGCGGAGGTCCGATTGAAACAATAGCATCTATTTTATTTTCATTTACAATTTGCTTCCCGGCTTTTACGGCTGATAAATTCCAACCGACTCTTGCATCGGGAATAAAAAAATTCATTCTTATCCAGACAGATATTTTATGTGTAAGACTTCTATTTGTTGTAGAAATTGTTTCCGAAGCAATAAGTTTTTCATCAGGTTTTTTGCCAATGAATTTTCTGTAAATATCAAACGGCTCAAATGCTTTGGATTTATACACTCTTAAATTAGGATCAACATCATTAAGCAGACTGAAATCCTTCTGAGTGAATGTATCTTCATCAGTAGTAAGCACAATCGGCTGCCAGTTATTTTCAGGAAGATGTTTAATGATCTTAAGTGGCCAGTGCAATGTTGCTTTACCGGAAGGAGGCCAGAAATATGTAATGAATAACAACTGCTTCACTGATTTTTTATCCCGATATACCTTATTACGCTTGCTTCACCGGAATGCTTTGGTCCTTCAGTGAGAGTAATTATTTGATTTTCTAAAAGTACGGTTCTCAAAGAGGAAAAATCTCTTTCAATATCTTCAGTTGAATATAACATTTCATAGTCTTGCGGCCCTCCGGAATCTCTGCCTAATTGTTCTTTATTGAACATTTCAAAAATTAGTGTACCATCCGGTTTTAATGAATTAATAATTTTCTTGTGTATTGAAGATCTTAATTCCGCAGGTTTATGGAAAAATATTAACGCAGAAGCATTATAGAAATTCTCTTTAAAGATGTAATCTTTAATATCACACACACTGTAATTGATTTTTACTCCATACTCGGTTGCGAGTTTTTCAGCTTTTAATTTTGCAACAATACTTTGGTCAGTTGCCTCTACCTGCCAGCCTAGTCTTGCGGCAAAAACAGCGTTTCTTCCTTCACCTTCACCCGGCAGCAGTATTTTTCCCGGTTTGAGCTTTTCAAGTTGCTCTTTAAAGAATTCATTAGGTTCCCTGCCATAAATAAACTCTTGAGTTGAATATCTCTCATCCCAGAAATTATTATTGTATTGAGTCATTTAGTATTTTTGAATTCAATTTATTATTGACAAATTTAGTCAATTATAAATGTATTTTGAAACCAATCAATCAGTTCTTATGTTCTGATTAGAAATAAAATATATAAGGAAATTATGTTAATTGACATTGCCACTGCTTCACCCCCATTTAAAGTTCAACAGGATTTTGCCGCATCAGAGTTAAAAAAGAGAATGGGAGGAACTTCAGCAATAAGCAGAATGATTGATATGGCTGCAAATCAGTCCGGAATTGATCACCGGTTTTTTGTTATCAGGGACGGAGAGACAAACTCTGACGAAAAATTTTATACCAGGAAAGGAAATCATTTTTCTCCTGATACCAAATCCAGGATGAGTGAATATGAAAAATGGTCTATTGAATTAACTAAAAATGCCGTTAAAGATCTGGCTGAAAAAAATAAAATAGATTTTACTTCTATAGACAGGTTGATTACAATTTCCTGCACCGGGTTTTTTGCTCCCGGGCTAGATTATGAACTCATAAAAGAGTTTAATATCTCCCCAACTGTAAAAAGGACGAATATTGGATTTATGGGATGTGCAGCTTCTTTGATTGGAGTAAACTCCGTGTGGGAAGCTATGAATAATAATCAAAGTGAAAACATACTTATGGTTTCAGTTGAACTTTGCAGTCTGCATCTTCAAACGGAACCTACACGTGATAATATACTTGCCAATATGATATTCGCTGATGGTGCCGCAGCCGCATACTTTTCAAATAAAAAAAATGATGAAGCCCCTAAATTAGAAATTCAGTTTGCCGAATCATTCTTATTTGAAGAATCAGCAAAGTTTATGGGCTGGAAAATAGGTAACAACGGATTTGAGATGATGCTTTCATCAGAATTGCCTAAAATTATTTTAAATTCTGCAGCACCTAAGGCAATTGAAATACTAAATAAAAAAGGAATTACTGTAAATGAAGTAAAGCATTGGGCTTTGCATCCTGGCGGCAGGGCAATTTTAGATTCTTTGCAAAACGGGATTCACTTATCGGATGAGCAGTTAAAACCCTCAAGAGAAGTACTTAATAACTACGGCAATCTTTCTTCAGTATCAATTCTGTATGTGCTGAAAAGCATCTTAATTAGTCAGCAGTTAAAAAAGGATGACATCTGCTGTGCAATTGCATTCGGTCCGGGTTTAACTATGGAATTAGTTCTATTTAAAGTTGTCTGATAATGAAACGATCTTATGAACCTGAGTTGATGGATGATTTTTCAATTCAGGATGAACGAATTGATACTGCATTAAAGGAATTAAAAACTATTAATAATTATTTGGGAGGAGTATCAACAACAAAATCAGCATTAAACTATTTTATCGATTCCACTAATGAAATGCTCTCGGTAATTGATGTCGGCTCAGCTACATCCGATAATCTGTTAGCTGCTAAAATATCTTTTCCCTCTCTTAAAATAATCTCCATCGATAAGAGTTTCCGATCTCTAAAAATCCTTCCAAATTCAACTATTAAAATAAATTCTGACGCTTTTAATATTCCGATAAAAAACACTGAATGCGATGTGGTTCATCTATCTTTATTTTTACATCACTTTAACGAAACAGATATAAAATTGCTGTTAGATGAATGTATGCGGATTTGCAGAAAAGGTATAATCATTAACGATCTTCAAAGATCTTATTTAGCTTTACTTGGTATTAAAATATTAACAGGCTTATTTTCTAAAAGTGAATTAGTTAAGAACGATGCACCGCTATCAGTTAAAAGAGGATTTAAGAAAAATGATTTGGTCAGATTATTCGCCGAATGCGGGATAAGCAATTATTTTATGAAACGTAAATGGGCTTTCCGCTGGATGGTTGTTATTAATAAGTGATGAAACAAGAAACCGACATACTGATCATCGGCGGCGGTCCTGCCGGTTCAACAACCGCTCTTTATCTGTCAAAGCTTGGATATGCCATTACTCTTATTGAAAAGAAAAAATTTCCAAGGGAAACTCTGTGCGGAGAATTTCTCTCAAAGGAAGTCACAGATATTTTAAAAGAGCTTAACATCTTTCAGGAATTTATTTCGATGAAACCTAATCAACTTAAATCATTCAGAGCAATTAATGATTCGGGAACTGAATTACACTCGGATCTTAATTTTGAAGCTTATGCAATGAAGCGCTCTGTTTTTGATTCGCTTCTTCTGGAAAATGCTAAGAAACAAAATGTAAACGTTACTCAGCCCGCAATAGTAAAATCGGTTTCGAAAATAAACTCCGGTTTTATTTCTGAGATAGAAAATGAATCAGGGGAAACTGTAAATATAAAATCCAGACTTGTAGTTGCCGCGTACGGTAAGCAAAACCCTCTTGACAAAAAACTTGAAAGAAATTTTATCAACAAAAAATCTTTGCTTAACGGAATAAAGTTTCATTTGCCTGTTGAACTATTAAAAGAAAAGTTTCCTGATGAAATTAGAATTTATACAAATGAAGGACTTTACTGCGGGATGAATCAGGTGAATGAATCAGAGATAACCGTTTGTTTTCTTGAGAACAGAAAAATAACAAGAATTCCTTCGCGTGAAAGATTAGCAGAAGTGATCGGATCAAATAAAAGTTTCAGGGATATTTTTTCTGACGAAGCAATAGGCTATATAAATTCTGCTAATGTTTATGGAACAGGAAACATTCATTTTGGGAAAAGGGAAGTGGTTGAGAACGGAATTATTATGGTCGGCGATTCTGCAAGAGTTATTGCCCCCTTAGCAGGTGACGGAATTGGCATGGCAATGGAATCAGCAAAAATTCTGTATGAGGTTTTAATCAAGTATAAATTAGTCGAGTCTGATATTCAAAAAATTTATCTGGATTATAAACAGCGATATGATAGAGTATTTAGTAAAAGATTAAAAACTGCGAGAATAATTCAGGGAATAATTCTTAATAAAAAATTAAGAAAGATAGGATTTACCTTTGCTGATAAATATCCCGCACTTCTTCCATATTTAATCAAGTTCACACGCAGCGGTACATCCGCACAAAACAGCTAATAATAATTGACCGGTTTTCACGGACTAATCCGCAATAAAACATTTAGATTTAGAGTAAAAACTAATAAACTAAGTCAAGGTTTGGACCTTGACTGCCAGATAAAATATGACTGAAACCGCTTTTAATATTTAGTTATATTTACAGTGAAAAAAAATCGGTTATGAAAATGAATGTTAACATTAAAAATCTGCAAAAATTTATTGTCGTTGGTGACAGAGTATTAGTTCGACCGCAGGAGGATTCTAATAAAACTACAAGCGGACTTTATCTGCCGGCAGGTGTAGCTGAAAAGGAAAGAATACAAAGCGGCTATGTTATTAAGGTCGGACCCGGTTATGCTACCGCTACTGCCAATGAAGATGAAATGTGGAAGCAAACCGATGAACAGGTTAAATATATACCTCTTCAGGCTAGGGAAGGAGACCTGGCAATTTTTCTCCGGAAAGAAGCATTTGAAATTGAATTTGAAAAAGAAAAATTTTTAATAGTGCCCAACCAGGCAATACTGCTGCTGATACGCAACGATGATTTTGCAATTTAAAATAAAGAAGCCCTCGAAAGAGGGCTTTTTTACTAGTTAAGTTCTGTTATTCCCACCAGCTAAGAATTTTAAATCGTCTTGCTTTCATTAAACTGGCTATATGATCAAGAGCTTCCTGGCTATACAGACACTTAAAGTTACCATTTGATATTTCAAGGTCTGCGCTGGTTCCCGCAATAACCATTGCTCCATAAAGTTTACCATTACCATTCAGTTGTGTAGTAATTTTAGAGTCTTTATAGGCTATAATAAGTCCTCTGTAAGTAAAATTACCATTTATCTTAAGGTTTCCATTTACTACAAGAATTCCGCATCCCTCAAGGCTTGAGTTGAAATGAATATCACCATTAACAAAAGTAGTTTTTGGGTTAGTCTTTGTTCCTAAGTTACTGATTTTACTTAGGTCAGTAGATGAATTAATTATGATATCAGGATTACTTTCCACGTCGAGAGCATACTGTGTCCAATCCATTCCAGTGGTAACTGATTGAACGCTTGGTTCTCCTCCGGATCCCACTATATCTGCTGCACCTTTGATACTTGAAGTAATAGTGCTTATCTGTGACGCATCATCAACAGCGATTCCTGGTAAGTCGTTACCATTGTTTAATATGTTACCATCTATGCTATGATCGTATCCGCTTACTGTAATATTTCCATTGATCTTTACACCATCGATAGCATCAGTAGCAATATACATAGCACCGGATACTGCAAAAGGATCTAATTTATCAGCAGCGGCTTCTACAACGGATGTATGAGTAACTCCCATAAAAGTTGCCGTTGAAGTTACCATTACAGTATCTCCTGTACTTATATGGATATTATAGGTTCCGTTAAAAAGACTATTACCGTTAAAAGATTTACCCTGCATAGACAAATCTGCTTTTAACTTTTCAAGGTATATTTCCACACCTGAGTTAGCAATAAGCCGGGCTTGTGTCTGTTCAAACATATTCATTGTAGTTGATAAGTTTTCTTTAGAATTAGCATTAAGCTTGAGAATAAAGAAAGCTACAATAACCGACATTCCCATTACGATGATAAGTGAACTTTTTCCCATTATATATTCCTCGGATAAATTGTTAATTCCCAATAAGTAAATACGGTTGTATCAGCCTGTCCGGTAACGTAGTTTGTTAAAGCGTCTTGGGGCTCAACCCAGAATTCTGCTTTAATATATCTGATGCTATCCAGATTTGCTGTAGTATTTCCCTGTGCGTTCATATATGAAAATTTAAGGTCAACTAAGCCAAGAGAGGAACCGCCAGTTGTATCTGTATTGTTTACCACCCTGTACAATATTTTATCTCTAAGATTCGTTGTACCTGTTGATTCTGTTGAATCTCCAAGAAAGTATTCAACCATATCAATCGTTCCATATCCGCCAGTACCCGGTGCATCAAGCTCAGCAAAAAACTTAATTCTTTGAGGCTGAGCAGTAATCATTGAAGTAGTATCCCGCTTGTAGCCAATCTTTCTTAAGTCGTAATTTAAAATTTCAGCTAATGTTTTAACGTTTTGCTGGAGCTTCAATTCATTGTCTGAATAGTAATTTGCATTAGATGCGAAGATATTCAGTTTTAAAACCATCAGGAGAATCATTCCTCCAATTATTGATGAACCTAAAATGTCTAATAGTATATTCATTGTTAAACCACTTTAGAATGTAAGGTGAAAATGAATGATAGTACAACCGGATTTGAAAGGTAATCACTTGTAACTGTAACTTGTACTCTTTTAAAGAAAGTCGGCTGACTGCTGACGAAATTCTGATTATTTGCCAGTACATAATTTACTATAACTGAAACATTATAGCCTTCTGCGTGAGGAAGCGAGACCGGTTTGTTATAACCATGGAAATCATCAATATCATTCCATGTTGATGGATCATTTGCAGATTCACCCGGATCTTTTCCTCCGCCGAAATTAGCATTTGGAGATAATTCTTCAGGATTTATTGAACGGAAAATCACTGTTTCGTGATCAAATGCTTTCTGCTTAATCTCTTCAATCATATCATCTGCAAGAGAAAAAGCTGTTAGATAAACTTTATTCTCAACTTCAAGTGTCATATTCTGAAGTACAGATGAATTAAATCTTAATGAGATAAGAGAAAAAAGTGCAATTGAACCTATGGCTAAGAAGGACTGTATACTGCTCATAATATAAAATTACTTAACTGTAAAAAAATTTAACTTACTTTGTACAATACGTGTGCCAAGCAGCAAATAGTTGTTAGTGGGCAAATAATGAAAAATACTTTGTAAAATATATTGTAATCCACGTTTTTTCTGTTTCTTTATCAGAATGATGCAACTTTAAGATTTGTAAAAAAGTAATAAAAATGTTGCAAGTAAAAATTACCTGTTGGAATGTTTGCTATGGGTAAAAAAGGTGCCAACCTGGAATTGCTTATCAGGTTGGCAATAAGAAAAGTTCTAACAAAAAATATTATTCATACCAGGAAACAATTTCAAAACCACCTGTTCCCGGATAAAATGGGGGCGAAGCGAATCCTAATCTTTCATCGTACCTGTAATTTTTTGCAAAGCCGCTTAAATATACTCCTGTTCCGCTATTGAATGTACCAACTGCCTTACGAATATTTTGCTGTATTCCACCTAAAAGGTTCAGGTTACCGCTTACAGGTCTGCCTGAATGATTTTCAGCCCCAAACCCTTCATCCTGCACAAGAATAGACGCGTGAATATTGATATCAGTATAATTTGGAGGAGCATCGGTTATAAGAACTTGCTTCTGTGCAATTATTCCCAATAAGTCCGTAGAAGCCGGATTAATTCTGGGATCAGTTTCATACACAATATCGCCGTCGAGATAAACTGAACCTCTGGGGCTGGTAGTTCCTGAAACAGCTAAACTATAAGCACCCCTGATTGTTCCCTTCATTCTTACAGTACCATTTTCCACAAATATAAGCCCATTTGGTGCAACCGTTGGTAAATGTAAAGTATCAAAAGGTAAAGTAGTGTTATATCTGAAAAGCAGGTTATCATTTTCAAATTGCATATAGACCGTGCTTTTACCTGCCTCATTTCCGTCAAAATATAAACCGCCGGCAAGAGAGGGCGCCTTTAATGATGTAACGGCGTCAAGCGGTATTTCAACATTAACACCGTTTTGATACCCCTTGTGAAAGTAGGGCGCATCGAGGGCCGCACTTGTAAAATGTTGAATTCCTAGTTTAGAACTTGCTGAGCCCATGAAAGTAGGTTTTCTATACGCCCTTAATATATCCTGAGTATGAAACGGACCCCATACAGTATCTTTATCCGTCCACCAGATATTACTACCTTCACTAACTGAGTAATATGCAAATGAGGCAAAATTACGCGGGGCAATAATTACCCTTACATTACTCGTTTTACCATTAAAGGAACCGACAGATTCAATTTGGCGGATATTTTTAAAGGCATCAAGAATCGTAACAGAAACATTCATAGTACCATTCTGGTATGGCTGATTATAGCCGTCAGTCCATGTAGGGTTTGTAAAAACTGAATTAGCAGCCAGATTTGCTCCGCTGACTGCGATATTGTATGCGGTTGTTTCATTAAAATAATCAACATAATTATCAGTCATTTGTCCGGAAACCCCATGAAAATTATTTGCAACCACAAGGAACAACATACTGAAGCCCATCATAAGTAATAGTATTGCCTTGCCGCTCATTTTTTCTCCTATCTGTATTGTAAATTTCTTGATGCTAATCTTATTTGCCGCCAAAAAGCAGAGGAATATTTTTCATCATAAGCCTGAACATTTTCAACCTTAATGTTAATCTCCATTGAAGCAATAAGTGAGGGGGCTATTATTGGTAAGGTAAGAGGTGTTCCTAATGCATCGAAGTAAGTCATAAAAAATTCAGTAACTCCAAGATTAACTCCAACAGGAGCTTCACTGTTTACAACCCTGTACAAAAATCTGTCCCGGGGGTTTGGAGTCGAAGCGAGTTCAGAAACCGGTCCAAGATAATAGTGAATAACATCCATAACACCATCATTATTGATATCGGCATAAAACTTAATGCTGGAAGAATCTGCTTCAAAAATTGGCATATTGGATAGAGGATTAGCTCGCCAGCTTTCCCAATCTTTAGAATAACCTATTTTCCTAAAATCACTTTCCATAATTTGAGCTATGGTAACAAGGTTCTGCTGCAGTGAAAGTTCACCGCTGTAATTATAGGTTTTTTCAGCAGCAGAATCGCTTAATCTTAAAACAATTGTTAATAGTATTCCGCCAATAATGACCGATGCTAAAATATCTAGTATTGTACTGAAACCCATAATAATCTCCTACCTGAAATACCAATAGCTGTAAATGGTTGAAAGTTCCAGAGTATCTCTTGAAAAATCACTGGAGATTCTGATCGTAAGTTTCTTATGCCAGGTTCGGTTTGTTGTTGAACCGTTTGGATTTCCCGGATTGATATACGTTACAGCACACTCACTAACAAACGGAATTGTATAAATAGTATCTTGCTGAGTGTGACCATGATAGTCATCAAAATCATCTAAAATGCCGGGTATCTCCTGCCCTAAATCTGTACTAAGCGTCAATCCAGCTATGCTGGATACGGAATTATTATTTGTATTCTCATCAAAGGCAAGTTTAGTAGCCTGTTCAATAATTGAAGCACCAATTGAAGTTGCAAGTACACCTATTTTTGAATCGAGGACAACTTCTTCTGTGCCAAGAATGTTGTTATTCATCCTTAATACAGTAAGTGATAGAATAAGTAGTGCACCTATTGCGAGTAGAGATTGTCCTAAATTCATTGTTTCACTTGATGATGATTATTCAATATATTTAACAAAAATTATACCTTAATGATGACTATATTATTTTGATTAAAAATCAACTTTCCATAAGTGTTGTTATAGCCAAAGTAATTAATTATTACTTGATATTCCGGCAATCTTTACCTCTGCTGAAAAGTTTTAACTTAGGAATATATAAGTAACATTTGGTTAACAACATCAATCTTCAGCAGATACTTCCAATTACCAGGTAATAACAATGCGTATAGATTTATTTCAATATATATACCAATCCTAAAAACTCTTAAAACAGATATATATTATGCGAATTTGAGCTTTCCTATAGCTCAAATTAATATTTGTCTTTTCACCAACGTAATAAAATAAGACATGAGTAAGGGCTAATTATGCTAATATCGCAATCCTAAAGAAGCTGATCTCTAAACAGAAATTACAAAATGACAAAATTTCGTTAATATTTTTTTATTTTTACCATATAGGAATGTATTAAAAAAGTAAAATTTAAGAGGAATACAATGACCGCTAATTTTGATATGATAAGTCAAGTTTATTCAAGTTATAGACAAAAAATTGATGATGTAAAAAAGGTAGTTAACAGACCGCTTACTTATGCAGAAAAAGTTTTATACATGCATTTATGGGATAAAGCCACTAAAGAGTTTTCGAAGGGAAAAGATTATGTTGACCTGGCTCCTGATCGCGTAGCAATGCAGGATGCAACTGCTCAGATGGCCCTGCTTCAGTTTATGTCTGCCGGAAGAAAAACAGTTGCGGTTCCTTCCACTGTTCATTGCGATCACTTAATTCAGGCACAGGTTGGTGCTGAAGATGATCTGTTAAGAGCAAAGGATGAGAATAAAGAAGTTTTCGATTTTCTTGAAAGTATTTCGAAAAAATATGGAGTCGGATTCTGGAAACCCGGTGCAGGAATTATTCACCAGGTTGTACTTGAGAACTATGCTTTCCCGGGTGGACTGATGATTGGAACAGATTCACATACTCCTAATGCCGGCGGACTTGGAATGATTGCAATTGGCGTCGGCGGCGCAGATGCTGTTGACGTGATGGCTGGTATGCCCTGGGAACTTAAGTGGCCTAAAATAATTGGCGTTAAATTAACTGGAAAGATGAGCGGATGGACTTCAGCAAAAGATGTTATTCTTAAACTTGCCGGTATCCTTACTGTTAAAGGAGGAACCGGAGCTATCGTAGAATATTTTGGTGAAGGGACTAACTCAATTTCATGCACTGGTAAAGGAACAATCTGTAATATGGGTGCTGAAATTGGAGCTACAACTTCAGTCTTTCCTTTTGATGAAAAGATGTCTTCTTATCTTCGCATAACAAGACGGGCAGATGTTGCCGTACTTGCCGAAGGTCTTGCTGATGTTCTCACTGCTGATAAAGAAGTTCTGGAAAATCCTGAAAAGTATTATGATCAGGTGATTGAAATAAATCTTAGTGAACTTGAACCTCACCTTAACGGACCGTTTACTCCGGACAAAGCCTGGCCGATTTCGAAAATGAAAGAAGCTGTTCAGAAAGAAAACTACCCTGATAATATTTCTGTCGCATTAATAGGAAGCTGTACTAACTCAAGTTATGAAGATATTGATCGTTCAGCCAGTATTGCAAGTCTTGCACTGTCAAAAGGATTAAAAGCTAAATCGCAGTTTACAATTACTCCGGGTTCCGAACAGGTTAGAGCAACTATTGAAAGAGACGGACAACTAAAAACATTGACTGATGTTGGCGGATTAATACTAGCTAATGCCTGCGGTCCTTGCATTGGTATGTGGAAAAGAATGGACATTAAAACAGGTGAACCAAATACAATTGTAACATCGTTCAATAGAAACTTTGCAAAAAGAAATGATGGTAATCCCGAAACACTTGCATTTGTTGCATCGCCGGAAGTTACAACTGCATTAGCAATCGCAGGAAGTTTGTCATTCAATCCGTTGACAGATGAATTGGTAAATGAAAAGGGAGAAAAAGTAAAGCTTGATCCGCCGGTTGGTGAAGAACTTCCTCCCAAAGGATTCGATGAAGGCAGCAGCGGATTTATTCCCCCGGCAGAGGATGGAAGCAGAGTTGTTCTAAAGGTAGATCCTAATAGCGAAAGACTTGAATTGCTCAGCCCATTTAAACCGTGGGATGGAATGGATTTGGTTGATCTGCCTGTACTTCTTAAAGCTGCCGGTAAATGTACAACAGATCATATTTCAATGGCAGGTCCCTGGTTAAGATTCCGCGGTCATCTTGATAACATATCCAATAATATGTTTATTGGAGCAACCAACGCTTATAATGGTGAAACCGGAAAAGTAAAAAATATTTTTACAGGTGAACTAAAATCTGTACCGGAAGTTGCACGTGAGTATAAAGCAAAAGGTATCGGCTGGGTTGTTGTTGGTGATGAAAATTATGGCGAAGGTTCTTCTCGTGAACATGCTGCAATGGAACCAAGACATCTTGGAGGAAGAGCAATTATCGTTAAAAGCTTTGCAAGAATTCACGAAACAAATCTTAAGAAACAAGGAATGCTTCCGCTCACTTTTGCTGATCCAAACGATTATGATAAAATAAAAGAAGATGACAAAGTTGATTTGCTTATTTCATCTCTTGCTCAGGATAAACAAATTAAGATGATTGTAAAACATTCTAATGGTACTAAAGATGAAATTATTCTGAACCAAACAATGAATGCTTCACAGATTGAGTGGTTCAAAGCAGGAAGTGCACTTAACCTTATTGCAAAGAAACAAAAATCCGGTTGAATTGAATTAAAATTCACAGCCAGATTGGTTTAAAGATTATGAGCAGACGCAAATGGAGTAATAAAGAAATTGAGTATCTAAAAAGATATTACCCCAAACTTGGGCTTAAGAAAGTTTCATCTAAACTCGGTAGATCAAAAAATTCTGTAGTGTCACAAGTACAAAGGCTCAAAATTAAATCTTCCTACTCCAGAAGATGGGAAATATGGGAGGATAGATTTTTAACACGCCATTATAAGAAAAATAAACCTGAATCTATAGCCAGAACACTAAAACGCTCAAAACATGCTATTGTCCAAAGAGCACAAATTTTAGAACTTACCCGAAAGCGCGGAAGGATATGGACTGCTGAGGAAAAAGATTTTCTTAAGAAAAATTATCCCGAAAGATCTGTACCGCTTGAAGACATCGCTTTTCGTTTGAATCGTTCAACTACATCTTTACGATCCTATGCAAAAAAACTTAATGTAAATCGGCCGGCACACGACCATTACTGGTCAAAAGCCGAACACGATTATCTTGCTAAAAATTACAAGATAAAAAGTTTTAAAGATATTGCTGAAGATTTAGGTTTGAGTCCAACTGCAGTAACTTTGTATGCAAACAGAGTGGGGATATTCAGAAAATCCAGATTACGAAGATGGACAAAAGAAGATATGGAATTTGTTCGTAAAAACTACGATAAACTTACTGCTGAAGATATTGGCAACAAACTAAACAGATCGGTTCAGTCTGTAAGACAATGTGCCGGCCGTTTGGGCTTACAGGGCAAACATAATTGGCATAAACCGGCAAATGTTGAGGCAAGGGTAAGGAAGTTTAAAAAGTGGTATGCTGATCAAAAAAATAATAACAGCTAAAATCTGAATTGCGAGAATTCCAGGTTTAAACCTTTCTTCAAATAAAAACTTGTTTTATGACCACAGTTAACAATTTCTTAACAATTTCTTCATCATTTCTTAACTGAAATAGAACATTTGTTCTATTGAGCACTTCCACGCATTCATGTAAGTTTCAAATATAGTTTTGACTAATCATCAACCACGAAAGGTTAGAAGTAAAATGGGCACTGGATCTGATCTAAACACAAAAATCCATAAAGGATTGCGTAAAGCTTTATTTGAACTTTCCTGCTGCGCCGGCAAAACTGATGGGTTATCAGATGAGGACATTATAAGTCTTGCCAAACTTTTTAATGAAGTTATGAGGTACCTGGAAGTACACAACAGGAATGAAGAACTTTACATACTTCCTCTGCTGGAAAAGAAAATTACCACTTCATTAAAAATAGCAGAGAAACAGCATCATTTAATGGATAAACAAATTGAATTTTTAAAACGCAATTTTAATAATCTTGTGTCAAGTTCTGTTAAAGAAAGAAAATTAAAAGCAGAAGTATTCTATCATTTGCTGAACGATTTTATTTCTGCCCACCTGCAATATCTGCTTAACAGGGAATTGGATACAGTTAAAATGTTGCGTGAAAATTGCAGCACAGAGGAATTAAATTCAGCATTAAATAATTTTATAAGAAATACTTCACCGCAGGATTTAATGATGATGTTCAGGTACATACTTCCTGCATTAAACCGTACTGAAGTGGTTGAACTTATCACCAGCATTAAACAGACTGCACACCAGCAGGCATTTAATGCTGTAATGGTGCTTGCCGGTTCAATTCTTTCTGCAAATGAATATAACTACCTGATTGAGAATTTAATTACAAAAACGGGAAGCACTGATAAAGTTTGGGAGGCAGTAGCCTGATCAGTGAGGGTAAAGGGCTGTCAGATTAGAGGTTTGACAGCCTTTTTTTTCAATTCATTACATAATTGTTATAAATCTTTTCCAGCAGAATAGAAAGCTGTTTTCTTTCATCCTTATTAAGATTATCTGATATCAATTGGTGCAGATTTTCAATATCCGGTTTTAGCTTATTCACAAGCTGAATACCTTTTTCTGTAATTTTTGCAATAGATAATCGTCTGTCTTCGCTGCTGTTGAATCTTTCAACATAACCTTCTTTAATCAATCTATCTATCAATCTTGTTACATCCGGCGCCTGATCCATCATACGTGTGATAATTTCACATCTGGGGTAACCATCAGGAAATTTTCCTCTTAATATTCTGAGCACATTGTATTGAGGACTCGTTAATCCATATCGGCTTAAAACTTCATCATTCTTCATTCTAAGGAAGTTTGCCGTTACAAAAATATTCAGGAAAGCTTCCTGCTCCGGACTTTCAAATGTTTTTTGTTTTAATCTTTGTTTTAATGCTTCGCCCATTATGCTGCTAAATTTTATTAAATGTGTTGTAACACAAAAATATATAAATATTTATATTTAGCAAAGAGAAAAATTGATTCTTAAAACTTATACGGATTAAAGCATTCTTACTTGCATAGAAATCTCAGATGGATATACCTATATTTCATCTGAATTTATTTAACGATTTGAAAGGTTTCTATAAAATTTAATGGTTTTTCTTAATCCTGCTGTCTTAATTGGACTGCTAGCAGCATCTATCCCGATTCTGATTCATCTTCTTAACCTTCGTAAACTAAAAAAGATAGAATTCAGCACCTTAACCTTCCTGAAGGAACTTCAAAAGAATAAGATCAGAAAAGTTAAATTAAAACAATGGCTGCTTCTGGTTCTCAGGGTTCTGATTATTCTCTTCCTTGTTTTTGCATTTGCACGACCAACTCTTGAAGGAGTGGCAATTGGCGGAACAACATCGGCAGCTAAAACTACAGCTGTGTTTATTCTAGATGATTCATTCAGTATGTCGGTTGTTGACCAGAATGGCTCTTATTTCAACCAGGCAAAACAGACAATTAAGAATCTTTTAAAAAACTTTCAGGAAGGTGATGAGGTTGGTTTAATACTTCAATCAGATAACTCAACCGAAGACATTAATTTAACTTCAAACTTTTCTGAATTTGAAAGACAATTTGAAACTATTAATGTTTCGTATGCGAGTGGATCGATCCACAATTCCTTTATAACAGCTGCTGAAATTATTGCTGCTTCACAAAATTTTAATAAGGAAATTTATATTCTGTCCGATTTTCAATCCGGCAGATTAGTGAAAGATGAGGTTGTATCAGATTTAAGTCCTTTGCTTGATAAGAATACAAGAATTTATGCCATAAATTATTCGGGCAAGAATGCTTTCAATTTATCAATAGATAAATTTAAAATTAGTACAGCAATATTTGAAAAAGAAAAGCCGGTGAGGTTTCAGTTAACTATAAATAATCATTCTGAGCAATCGGTTAATAATACTGTCGTATCATTATTTATGAATGAAGAACGAGCATCGCAGCAAAGCATATCGTTAAATCCATCAGAAATAAAAGTAATTGAAATTGAAGCAGTTGTAAAAGCAACAGGATTCATAAAGGTCTCCGCTGAACTTGAGGATGATGATATTGAATATGATAACAGACGATTTCTAAATATTTATATTCCGGATAGAATACCGGTTCTGCTTTCCGCTGATCAGCAGAGTGATTTAAATTTTGTTAATATTGCATTATTAACCGGTAATGTTTCGGATAACTATAAATTAGATTATAAACCGGCTAATCAACTCCTTTCTACAAGATTGGATGATTACAGAGTGATATTCATAATTGGAGAATCCATTACTTCCGGATTTGAAAGGATAAAGGATTTTGTTGAGCAAGGCGGAGGAGTGGTTATTTTTCCTTCTTCAAAGATCAATATGAATAGATTTAATAATCTTCTCAACAATATTGGATTACCAAAGGCAGAAAGTCATATTGGTCAGCCGGATAGAACAGATAATTCAACTCTTTTTCAGGATACAGATTTTGATCATCCGCTTTTAAAAAACATTTTTGAAACACAGGAAAATAAACGAATTGAATCACCAGACATTTATTCATACTATCGTATCCTTGCCGGAGCATCAGGTAGAAATATCATTTCATTGCCAGATGGATCAACCTTCCTTAGCGAAATCCGAAAAGGAAAAGGCAAAGTATTGTTATTTAATTCGGCTCCTGTATTGTCGTGGAATTCATTTCCATTAAAGGGTTTATTCCCTGCACTTATGAACAAATCAATTCTTTATCTTGCAACGCAGGAACAGGATGGAAGGGATAATTTTGCAGGTGAACCGGTCAACTTAAATATAAGGAATGCAAGACTTCCGCAGTTGAGAATTGTTCTTCCGGATGGAAGAGAAGATTATATAAATCTTAGCGGCGATGAGAGAGGTGATTTCCTCATCTATCAGAACACAAAAACGGCAGGCAGCTATGAAGTTTACTCCGGTGAGCAAAAGCTTGAAGAAATTTCCGTTAATACCGATCCTGCTGAATCTATTACGAAATATTATTCTGATAGTGATATTAAATCATACATAGAAAAAATTAATTTTGATGGAACTTTCATAATAATTGATAAAAATGAAGATCCGGTTAACGTAATTTTACAGGCAAGATTCGGCTCAGAGCTGTGGAAATATTTTTTACTTATTGCGATATTACTTGCACTTATTGAAATGACTATAGCACGAAATGCAAAAAAGGAATTAGATGGAGTTACTTAGTGTTCCTTTGTGACCTTAGTGTATTAGTGGTAAAATTCTTCTTCACCACTAAGGCACTCAGAGCAATAAGATTCACTTATAAAATGTTTTATGATAGAAATAATTAAAAAAAACATAGAACGGGCAATGCTCGTTGCACTTGATACTAAAGAATTCAGCAAAGCTATAGTTGAAGAGCATCTTGATGAACTTGAAGAGCTTGCTGATACGGCTGGCGCTGAAACTGTTTTCAAGACCATTCAAAGCAAAGCGAGAATGGATTCTGCTTATTACGTTGGTAAAGGTAAAGCTGAAGAACTTGCGCAGCTTGTTGAACTTAATGATATACACATTGTCATATTTGATGATGATCTTACACCCGTTCAGGTGAGAAATCTTGAAAAACTTTTTAACAGAAAAGTAATTGACAGGAGCGGACTTATACTTGATATCTTTGCATTAAGAGCAAAGAGTAAAGAATCAAAAACCCAGGTTGAACTTGCACAGCTTCAGTATCTGTTACCAAGGTTAACACGTGCATGGACACACTTATCAAAACAATATGGCGGTATTGGTACAAAAGGTCCCGGTGAAACCCAGATAGAAACCGACAGACGAATGATCAGAACCCGCATTGCTATGTTGAAGGGAAAGTTAAAACAAATTGAATCCCAGAGAATAACACAAGCTGCAGGAAGGAAGGACTATACCAGAATCGCAATAGCCGGATATACTAATGCAGGCAAATCAACTTTATTTAATTTACTTACAGAGGCTGATGTTTTTGCTGAGGACAAACTATTTGCAACACTGGATTCAACAACAAGGCAGCTTGAATCAGACAGCAAAGCAAAAATTCTTATTAGTGATACAGTGGGATTTATAAGAAAATTACCGGCACATCTTGTTGCATCATTCAAAAGCACTCTAAATGAAGTAAGAGATGCAGATATAATCCTTCACGTAATTGATCTTTCACATCCTTTTTATGAAGATCATCTTAAGGTTGTTGAAGATACATTGAAAGAATTTGGAAGTGAAAATAAAACAGTTCTAATGGTATTTAATAAGGTTGATGCAGTTGATGATAAGAACAGAATTGAATATGTGAAAAACTACTACCGGGATTCTGTTGTTATCTCTGCCAGAAAAGGTATAAACGTTTCCGCGCTTATGAATAAAGTTAAAAATATTGTGGAGCATTCTTTTACAGAAGAAAAAGTGAATCTGAATATTGCTCAGACAAAAATTGCTTCACAAATACATCAATTGGCAGAAGTGCTTTCCACAAAGTATGATGATGATATAATGACCATATCATATCGTGCAAATAAAGAAAACTCAGATAAAATCAAGAAAATTATTTATGGCTCGTAAAAAACTTATAGTTGATGGTAATTCGCTTACTCTTAATCAAATTGAGTTTTTTCGTAAAGAAAATCCTTTTGTCTCACTTTCTAAAGAATCAATTAAAAAAGTAATTAAAGCACGCAGACTTATAGATAAATGGGTCGATGAAGGCAAAGTAATTTACGGAGTAACCACCGGCTTTGGTGAGTTTGCTAATGTACGAATATCTAAAAAAGATATTGAAAAGCTCCAGGAAAATCTGATCATAAGTCATTCAACAGGAGTCGGCGATCCGCTTCCTCCGTTTATAGTCAAGTTAATGATGCTCCTAAGAATAAATGCTTTGGCAAGCGGACATTCAGGAATTCGCCTTGAAACGCTTGAGCTCTTAATTTCGATGATGAACAACAATATAATTCCGGTAATTCCATCACAGGGTTCTGTCGGATCAAGCGGCGATCTTGCACCTCTCTCGCACCTGGTTCTTGCAATGATCGGAAAAGGCGAAGTGCAGATATACAAGGATGTAATGAATGAAGATCAGCATAAAGTTAAAATTATTAAATCATCGGTTGCACTTAAAAAGTTTGGATTAACTCCGGTTAAACTTGCAGCCAAAGAAGGATTGGCTTTAATTAACGGCACACAGATGATGACTGCATTTGCTTCCTACATTTGTATTGAAGCAATAAAACTAGAGAAGATCGCCGATATTGCAGGGGCACTTTCACACGAAGCTTTGCGCGGGACAGACAATGCGTTCGATTCTCGATTACATAAGCTGCGTCCGTTTCCCGGACAAATTGCAGTTGCAAAAAATATTCTTGCAATGATAAAAGGCAGTGAAATTCGTGAATCACATCGTGAAGATGATCCGCGGGTTCAGGACTCATATTCAATCCGCTGTATGCCTCAGATTCACGGTGCATCAAGAGATACTATAGATTATATATGTTCAAGGATTGAAACAGAGATTAATTCTGTTAATGATAATCCATTGATCTTTCCTGATGATGAAGCTCATCTTGAAGGCGGAAATTTTCATGGTCAGCCTATTGCATTAGCAATGGATTTTATGGCAATCGCACTTTCTGAATATGCAAATGCATCGGAAAGAAGAACAGAAAGAATGCTTAATGGATCATTGAGTTCTCTTCCAAGATTTCTTGCAAAGAACGGCGGATTAAATTCCGGTTTAATGATTGCGCAATACACCGCTGCTTCTCTTGTATCTGAAAATAAAGTTCTTTCACATCCTGCAAGCGTTGATTCAATTCCCACATCTGCAAACCAGGAAGATCACAATTCTATGGGTTCAATTTCTGCAAGAAAGTGTTTTCAGATTTTAAAAAATGTACAAGCAGTATTGGCTATTGAAATTCTTACATCCTGCCAGGCACTTGAATTTCATAAACCACTGAAACCGGGAAAAGGCACAATGGTAGGATATCAACTAGTCCGAAAAATCAGCAAACCGATTGATAGCGATGTTATTCTGTATGTTGAAATTGAGAAAGTATCTCAACTGATTAAAGAAGAGAGATTTTTAAACACTATTCAAGGGAAAGTGAATCTTTTATAAACAATCTTGCTCTTTCTCTTCCTCATACTCTTAATCTTTACTAAATTTCGTCACTTAATTTATCTTCTTATTTCGGAGGAACAATGTCAATTATTCTCGATGGTTCAAATCTTACAGTTGAAAAACTTGTTCAAATAGCTCGTCACAAAGAAAAAGTAGAAATCAGTAATGAAGCCCTTCAAAGAATAAAAACCTGCCGTGCAATGCTTGAAGAAAAAATTCAGGCACACGAAATAATGTATGGAGTGAACACAGGCATAGGTGAATTTTCTGAAGTGGTTTTAAATGATGATCAGGTAAAAGAATTTCAAAAGTATCTTATCTACAATCACGCAGCCGGTATTGGCGAACCAATGCCTGTTGAACACGTGCGTGGTGCAATGGCAGGAAGAATTAATGTCCACGCTCATGGTAACTCCGGCTGCAGACCTGAAATAACTTTAACTCTTGTTGAAATGCTGAATAAAGATTGCATTCCGGTTGTGTGTGAAAAAGGTTCTGTCGGTGCCTGCGGCGATTTAGCTCCTATGTCGCAAATTGCTCTGTTAATGATGGGCGAAGGCGAAGCTTTTTATAAAGGTGAAAGACTTCCCGGCAATACTGCATTTGAAAAAGCAGGAATAAAAGTTCCGGGACTCCAGGCAAGAGATGGACTAGCAACTATCAACGGGTCAAATTTTATGACTGCAATCGGGGCATTACAGTTGTATGATATTAACCGCTGGTTAAAGCAAGCCGAGATTGCTGCTGCAATGTCTCTCGAAGCGCTTCTGGCAAATATGAAACCCTATGATGTGCGTCTTCATAAACTTCGTGGATTCTCCGGGGCAGTTCGAAGTGCACAGTCAATTAAAAAATGTATTGAAGGAAGTGATCTTCTTACAGGCAAATTAAAAATTAAAGTTCAGGATGCATATTCAATGCGCTCAACTCCGCAGGTAATCGGTGCTGCTCACGATGCAGTTGCATATGCAAAATCGCAGGTTGAAATTGAATTAAACGGAGTGGGCGATAATCCCATCTTCATTCCTGAAGATAAAATTACATTAACCGGCGCAAATTTTCAGGGAAGTCCTGTTTCATTACCGATGGATATGATCAGTTCTGCTGTTACCATGGTTAGTGTTCTTTCCGAACGTAGAATGAATAGATTAAATAATCCGGCATTAAGTGTTGGTCTTCCGGCTTTCTTAACTAAAGGCGCTGGAATGTTTTCAGGTTTGATGTTAAGTCAGTACACTGCTGATACATTAATTGTTGAGCAAAGAATATTATCAACTCCGGCTTCGATTCAATCAATTCCCGCCGCTGCTGATCAGGAGGATTTTGTATCAATGGGAATGAACACAGCACTTAAGAACCAACAGATACTGGATAACGCTTATGGTATATTAGGAATCGAATTTATGGCTGCTGCTCAGGCTCTCGATTTCCGTGACCATAAAGCCGGAAAAGGTGTATCTAAAGCAAAAGAAGTTATACGTAAGCATGTGGATTTTCTTGATATTGATCGTCCGCTTTATCCGGATCATAACAGTATGAAGGCACTTGTTGAATCTTGTGAGATACTTGAGGAAGTTGAAAAAGCTTTAGGAAGTCTGGAATAATAAATAGAACACGGATTAAACGGATGCGAAGGATTTATAATGATCTGATCCGTGATAACCCGTTAAATCAGCGTTATCCGTGTTCCATTGCATTTAATTAAAGGATTTATATGGAAATAATTTATCTCATTATCGGTTTAGTGGTTGGATTTGTAATCGCTTTTCTTTTTCTGAAGAGCAAAAAAACAGTTCCGGTTGAAGAAGCAAACAGACTTAATGAACAAATTAATTTACTTAAAATTGATGGTGGAAAACTTACAGAACGAATTAATCTTCTTGAGAAGGATAAATCATCTCTTCAAACGGAGTTAAAATCTGAACGTGAAAAATCTGAAAAGCTTACTTCAGAAAGTTCATCATTAAAATCAGATTACTCAAATCTTCAGACAAGACTTTCAGAACAGAAAGAAGAAATAGAAAAACTTCAGGAGAAGTTCACGAAAGAATTTGAAAACCTTGCCAACAGAATATTTGAAGAGAAGGGTAACAAATTCACAGAGCAGAATAAAGAGAAACTGAGTGAGATACTAAATCCGTTAAGAGATAAAATTTCCGAGTTTGAAAGAAAAGTTGAAGAGACAAGTAAAGAAAGCATTAAAGGAAACGCTTCGCTCAGAGAACAGCTTCAGATGCTGAAGGAGATGAATCAGCAAATAACACAGGAAGCAAAAAACTTAACCACAGCATTAAAGGGACAATCAAAAACGCAAGGCAATTGGGGTGAATTTATTCTCGAAAGCATACTGGAAAAATCGGGACTTGTAAAAGGGAGAGAATATGTTGTACAGGAAAGCATTACAGCAGAATCAGGAAAACGATTTCAACCGGATGTGATAATTAATTTACCAGAGAACAAAAGCATCATTATTGATTCAAAAGTTTCGCTCGTTGGATATGAAAAATTTATTTCCTCTGACGATGAAAGAGAAAAACAACTTGCGCTACGTGAGCACATAAATTCAATTCGTTCGCACATAAAGAATCTGAGTGGAAAAAATTATCAGAACCTTTATCAAATTGAGAGTTTGGATTTTGTTTTAATGTTTATGCCAATCGAACCAGCGTTTGCTTATGCTGTTCAAAGCGATGCTTCACTTTTTACAGATGCTTTTGAACAGAATATTGTTATTGTAAGTCCATCCACCTTACTTGCAACATTAAGAACAATTGCAAGTATATGGCGGCAGGAAAATCAAAACAAAAATGCTCTTGAAATTGCAAAACAAAGCGGTGATATGCTTGATAAGTTCACGGCTTTTGTCGATGACCTGATTTCAGTCGGGAAAGGTCTTATGACTGCTAAAGATAATTATGATAAAGCTATGAATAAATTAGTTGATGGAAGAGGAAATCTTGTCAACCGCGCAGAAAAAATAAAGCAACTTGGTGCAAAGGCAAGTAAAACTTTACCGCCGTCTATTATCAATCGCGCTGATCTTGATGATGATAATTTACTTGAAAACGAATGATTGTACGACCACCACAAACACCTGAAGAATTTGAAAGATACAGAGACCTTCGATGGCGGATTCTCCGCGCACCTTGGAATCAGCCAAAAGGAAGTGAAGTTGATGAGATTGAGGCAAAAGCTTTTCCGATTATGGTTTGTGAAAAGGATGGATTTCCGATTGGAGTTGGCAGGGTTCATTTCAACTCCGAAGATGAAGCACAAATCCGATCTATGGCCGTGGAAGAAGAATGGCGGGGAAAAGGGATTGGGGCAATTGTATTAAAAGCATTAGAACAAATTGCAATTGAGAAAGGCGCTAAGAAAATTATTCTCCACGCAAGAGATCACGCGGTAAAATTCTATGAGAGAAATGGTTATAAAATTGTTAAACCATCTCACACTTTATTTGGAGTGATTCCTCATTACCTTATGGAAAAGGAAGCCCCCTAAATCCCCCTAAGGGGGACATAAAGAAATATTTCTTCCCTTCCCTTAGGGAAGGGCAAGGGATGGGCTTCCCATCTTTATTATCTCTTCAAATTCTTCTTTTGTAACCGGCATTATTGATAACCTGTTTCCACGAGCAATCAGCTTCATATTTTTTAATTTGGCATTAGATTTAATCGCATCAAGTTTTACAGGATTTTTAAACTCCTGTTTGAATTTTATATCAACCATTATCCAGGTTGGATTTTCAGGAGCTGCTTTGGGATCATAATGATCATTATCCGGATCAAACTGTGTATGATCGGGATAACCTTCCTTTACAACTTCACAAACTCCCAACACTGCAAGAGGATCGGCGTTACTGTGATAAAACAAAACAAGATCACCTTTTTTCATTTCATCACGCAGAAAATTTCTTGCCTGGTAATTTCTAACACCATCCCAATAAGTAGTTTTGTTTTTACTTTTTTTCAGATCATCAAATGAAAACTCATCAGGTTCAGATTTTACTAACCAGTATTTTCTTGCCATAATTTTCTCTAATAAATATTAAAAGTTGTTTGATATAAATTATTTCTTACTGTGTTTTAATCTAGTTGGAATATAGAATAATTTAAAAAGTAATTTTCAATTAAGGATCGTTAAAAGAAAAATTGAATCTTATAACTCAAAAGTTATAAATAAAATGATTGAAAGGTAAATAAGATGGATACAACAGAAAAGAAGATATGGCATTGATTGAGGAAAGAAAGAAGGAAGAGGGATTTGATTGGTGGTTTAAGTATAAATCGTTGAACTAATAATCAAAATACCCATCATTTATTTGCAGCGGAGGAATAATTCTTTTCCTCCGCTTTTTTTAATTATGAGAGTTTTCCTTTCATTTTTCTTGCTAATATAAATTCAATTCAATATCTTAACCAAGTTCTATTCCCGTTCTTCAGATCATTATTTTATTGTTTTCGAAAAAGTGTTTAGTAATTCTAAACTCAATTTAATATAACTATTTCAGGAGGTTCGAATGAAAACAAATTTACTAATTATCATCACATTTCTGCTCTTTCTGGCAGGCCCTTCATTTGTTCTGGCACAAGCCGGTTCAGTTGAATTGAAAGATGGCAGTGGAGTTTTAGTTAGTTCTCATGCCAGTATTCAGGAAGCTTATAATGCTGTTCCTGATCCCCTAACACAGTCATATATTATAGAAATTTTACCTGCCTATAATGGTTCAGCAGAATCATTTCCTATTAATATTACTGAAAGATCCGGGACTGGACCAAGTACCAATGTTACCTTGAGACCAGCAGCTGGAAATACAGGAGCTGCTATATCAACAAGTATTAGTAATAATCCTGTAATAAATCTTAATGGAATAGATTATTTTATTTTAGACGGTAGACCAGGCGGCCTTGGCAATACTCCAGATCTTTTAATTGAAAATACTATTACTACAGGAACTTCTTCAAATACAATAAATATTACTAATGATGCTTCTAATAATCTCATTTGGTATTGTAATATTAAAAACAATACACAAGGTACTGCTGGACCACGTGCATTAATTTTTGGTGCAGGCACAACAACCGGAAATAATTCTAACTCGGTTCAATTTAATAATATCATCGGCGGTAGATCCGGAATAGGAATGGTTGGTTCTACCGGTATTCTTAATTCAGAAAATATCATTCGAAATAATAAAATTTATGATTTTGGCTTTGCCGGAGTCTGGCTGCTTTCGAATGGGCAAAATACTACCATTGAAGAAAATGAAATCTATCAAACAACAGGTGTAAATTCATCTGCTTCCTATGGAATAAATCTGGGGGCATCCGGTACAAATGGAGTAAATACTATTTTAGCAAATAAAATTTACGATATACAGCATACTTCTACTTCTACATCAGCTTCAATCAGAGGCATTTATGGTACGCTTGCAGTTGGTTGCACACTAAATGTTCATAATAACTTTGTCTCATTAACTTTGGATAATCAGAATACCAATGCTACTACCGGTATTCATTTTCTTGGTTCAAATGATTTTACTGCAAATATATTTTATAATTCAGTCAGAATTGGTGGAAATCAAACTGGCGGAACATCCGGAAATGTTGTTTCTGCAGGCATTCAGCAATCTAATTCGGGTGCGGGAACGCTGTTTAATCTAAAAAACAACATTGTTCTTAATAACAGAACAGGCGGAACAGCAGGAGTTATCCATTCGGGACTAAATATGGCTATTGTACCAACAACACTTGATGTTGATTATAATGTTTATTTTGCTGATGGTGGAACCGGGGCTTATCCGGTTTCTTGGGCAGGGATTACATTTGATGATATTGTAACTTTTAAGACTGCTGCTTCTCCCAATGAGCAAAACACTATCTTTAAAGAAGTTACATTTGTATCCGATATTGACCTGCACTTATCCGGTGCATCAAACGGTGATTTCGACCTTGCAGGATTACCGATAGCGGGAATCACTGATGATATAGATGGTGATTTACGAAGTACAGTTTTTCCATACAGAGGAGCTGATGAAGCCGATATTCCAATCCCTGTTGAACTATCATTATTTACAGCAAATATTTCCGGAAATTCTGTTTCATTAAACTGGTCTACAGCGACAGAAATTAATAATTATGGCTTTGACGTTGAAAGAAAATCAGATAATTCATCATGGACAAAAATCGGGTTTGTTCAGGGTAATGGAACAAGCACTGAGATAAAAAATTATATATTTACAGATAAAAATCTTCAGGCTGGTTTGTATAATTACCGGATCAAACAAATTGATTTTAACGGAAGTTTCACCTTTTACCAGTTAAGTGAGAGTGTTGAAGTCGGTGTGCCGCAAGTATTTGAACTTACTCAGAATTACCCGAATCCATTCAACCCTGCTACAAGCATTAATTATGCGATTGCAAACGAAACTGCAGTTAAACTAATTGTCTTTAATAGCATTGGTCAGGAAGTTGCAGTTCTGATAAATGAAAGTCAGCAGCCGGGTGTTTACACAGTTAATTTTGATGGCTCTTCACTTTCAAGCGGTGTTTACTTTTACAAATTAACAGCAGGAGATTTTGTCTCTACAAGAAAAATGTTAATGATCAAATAATCCGCGCTGCTTATAAGTACCTATTCTTTAAGGCGACTTGAAAAAGTCGCCTTTTCTTTTTCATACTTTTAAATTGACTATATTTTGCCCCGAAAGATTTTATATCTTGCTTCAGAAAATTATCATCAAAATGATTAAATATTTATTTATATCAACATTAATAATATTAATTACCGTTGAAATTTTACCTCAATCAACTGGTGCATTTTCTATTGCCAGGTTAAAATATGGCGGAGGCGCTGATTGGTATAATGATCCGTCTGCGGAAGTTAATCTTTTAAATTTTATTAAACAGAATACAAATATTAAGGTGGATGCCCGCTATCAGTTTGTAGATATATCATCGGATGAGATTTTTGGTTATCCTTTTCTTTTTATGACCGGACACGGAAATGTTGTATTCACTAATGATGAAGCGAGAAGATTAAGAACTTATCTTGAGAGCGGCGGTTTCCTTTATATTGATGATGACTATGATTTGGATAGAGCACTTCGCCGTGAAATGAAAAAAGTTTTTCCTGAAAGCGATTTTATTGAATTGCCTTTCAGTCACCCTATTTATAATATTGTTTACAGATTTGAAAACGGAGTCCCTAAAACTCACAAACACGATGATAAACCAGCGCAGGGTTTTGGAATATTTATTGGTGAACGGCTGGCAGTTTATTATACATATGAATCTAATCCAAGTGATGGATGGGCAGATGCTGAAGTTCATAATAATCCGCCCGAGATAAGAGAAGAAGCACTTAAATTTGGAACCAATATAGTTGTATTTGCATTAAGTCAATCAGGTAAATGAGCAGCGAGTTAAAATATTATAATGAAATAATTAACCGTCTTGAAGGAACTGACAGGAAGGAATATCTGCGTGATATTTTCAGGGGTTTGCTTTATACAGGATTGGCAGCGGTTTCATTGTTTGTATTATTATCATTTGCAGAACTTGCTGGTAATTTTTCATCTTTAGTCCGAACGATATTTGTTTTTGTTTTTCTGATAACAGTGCTTGCATTGTTCTTATATAAAGTCCTGCTGCCGCTGTTCAGGTACTTCAAACTTTTCGGCAAACGAAATTACCTCGAGACCGCAGGCAGGGTGGGCTATCATTTCCCCGAAATTAAAGACGATTTGAAAAATGCAATGCAGCTTTTAGCTGTCGGAAATCCAAATCTCTATTCCACCGCACTTGTAGATGCTGCGTTTAAGAATGTTTATAATAAAACTTCAAAGCTGAAATTTGATTCAATAGTAAAGTTTGATTCACTCAAAAAACCAGCCGTCAGGTTTTTGGGATTATTACTTTTTGCATCGGCTCTGATATTTCTTCTGCCGGGATTTTCAGATGCCTCTGCCAGGTTATTACAATTCGATAGGGATTTTATTCCGCCCGCAAGATTTCAGATAAATGTTATTCCGGGAAATGCAGAAGTGACAAAGGGGTCAACCTTTGATATTGTTATCAGTGTGAAAGGCGATATACCGTCAAATATAAATCTGTTTCTTAAAGATGACGAACAAACAGATTATTCCGAAATCAGGTTAACAGCAGATTCATTGATGAATTATGTTTATGAAGTAAAGTCAGTTCGTTCATCGTTTAATTATTTTGTTACGGCAGAAGAAGTAGAAACCGATAAATTCAGAATTAAGGTTATTGACAGACCAATAATTAAAACTATCTCGTTCAAAGTTACTCCGCCGGCATATTCAAAAATCCCTGCATTTGAACAGAAAGATAATGGAAATATTACAGCACTTATCGGATCAAGGATCGATATATCACTGAGTTCAACAAAAGAATTGTCTGCTGCAATTTTAGAATTTAATGATACAAGCAAAACTGAGTTATCAATTAAAAATAATCTTGCGGATGGGACGATAAGGATAAGGAAAGAAAGTTCTTATAAAGTTATTATAACCGATGAAAAAGGGAATGATAATCAAAATCCGATTACATATATAATAAAACCAGTATATGATGAATTTCCCTCTATTGAACTGCTCCTTCCAGGAAGGGATATATCTCTTGCAAATGATAATCGGGTTCCGTTATTCGCAAGAATATCTGATGATTTCGGATTTACTAAATTAATTCTACATTACAGACTATCAAGATCAAGATACGAATTACCGCAGCAGGAATTCGCTCAGCTTGAAATTCCAATTCCGCCTTCACAAAAAGAAGCTGATATAAACTATATATGGAATCTTACTCAATTATCACCTGCCGTTGATGACATTTTCTCTTATTACCTTGAAGTTTTTGACAATGATAATGTAAGAGGACCTAAATCAGCGAAGACTCCTGTTTATAATGTTCGGGTTCCATCTTTAGATGAAATACTTGCCGGAGCAGATAAAATTCAGAATGAAGCTGTTGATGAATTGAGCAAAACCCTTAAAGAGGCCGAACAATTAAAAAAAGATCTTGAGAAGATTGATCAGGATTTGAAGCAGGATAAACGTGAACTTACCTGGGAAGAAAAAGAAAAAATTGAGCAAGCCCTTGATAAGTTTGAGCAGCTTCAGGATAAAATGAGTGACATTCAGGAAAACCTGCAGAAGATGCAGCAGGAATTGCAGCAGAATGATCTATTATCTCAGGAGACCTTAGAAAAGTATATGGAACTTCAGGAGTTGATGAGCGAGCTGACCAGCGATGAAATGAAAAAAGCTATGGAAAAATTAAGAGATATGCTTGAACAGATGAACCGGAATATGACGCAGAATGAAATGCAGAATCTTAAACTTGATGAGGAGAAATTCAGAAAGAGTATTGAAAGGACATTAAATCTTTTAAAGAGATTACAGATTGAACAAAAGTTTGATGAGATGCTTAAGAGAACCGAGCAATTAACCGAACAGCAGGAACAGTTAAGTGAACAGACAAAACAAAGTGAACAGAACAATGATCAGAACTCTGAACAGCTTAGTAAAAAACAGGATGAAATTACAGATCAATTAGAACAGCTTTCAGAAAACCTTGAAGAACTTACAGATAAAATGAATGAACTTGATGATATGCCTTCTGAAGAAATGCAGGAACTGCTTGAAGAAGTTATGAAACAGATGAATGAAGAGTTATCGAAACAGGCATCACAGAACATGAAGCAGAAGCAAATGCAGAAAGCTCAGCAGAACCAGCAGCAGTTAAGTGAGAATATGCAGCAGATGATGGATATGCTTCAGCAGATGAAGGATCAAATGATGCAGCAGAACCAGATGCAGGTTTTTACTGATATGATGCGTATAATGGATAATCTCCTGAAAGTTTCTCAGCAGCAGGAGGATTTGAAGAAAGAATCCGAACGGCTTGATCCTAATTCAGCGCAGTTCACTGAAAATGCTCAGAAGCAAAATTCTCTTAAGCAAACTCTTAACAGGTTATTACAACAGCTTTCTGAACTCTCTCAAAAAACTTTTGCAGTATCACCGGAAATGGGCAAAGCCTTAGGCAGTGCAAATCAGCAAATGGATGCTTCGATTCAGGCAATGCAAAACAGGAATGGAGCTTTTGCAGCAGTTACGCAAAGCGAAGCTATGAAACATCTTAATGAAGCAGCATCAATGATGAAGAATTCTATGGAATCAATGATGCAAAGCGGCGGCAGCGGCGGGGGTATGATGTCGCTGATGCAGCAGCTTCAGCAGATGAGCGGTCAGCAAATGGATCTTAATAATCTAACTCAGCAGCTTCAGCAAATGATGCAGGGGAATATGAGTCCCGGACAACAGGCTGAATTGCAGAGACTTGGTCAACAACAGGACTTAATCAAAAAATCTCTTGAACAGTTAAATGAAGAAGCTCGTGTTTCTGGTCAATCAAAAAAAATTCCTGCAGATTTGGAAAATGTAGTTAAGCAAATGCAGGAAGTAGTAAGCGATATGAAAACAGAAAAACTTGACGATGACCTTATTCAAAAGCAAGAAAGAATTTTGTCAAAGCTGTTAGATGCCCAGCGATCAATCAATGAAAGAGATTTCGAAAAAGAACGAAGGTCTGAAACAGGCGGGCAGATAGTAAGGGAATCACCTTTGGAATTGAACCTTTCAACCGAAAGAGGCAGAAATGTTATAAGAGATGAACTGAATCGGGCTGTGCGTGAGGGATACAGAAAAGATTTTGAAGATCTGATTCGCCGATATTATGAAGCGTTGCAAAAGCAGGAAATAAATAACTGACACTTAGTTATTTACGCACTTCTTTTAAGATATAATAATTGATTTCAATTCAAAATCATTATATTTTGGATACATATCTTAATGATTCAATGCTGAACTTTATAGAAAATATTCTCACTCTTCTTAAAGATTGTACATCTGCGGATGATGCTTCACTTCTTTATTACGATGGGTATTCACTTCTTAACTTAAAAAGCACGGGAAATTCCGGCAAAATATCAGAAGCATTAATTTCTATTAATGAACTGCTTCATATAGTTAATGATGAGGACTCAATTGCAACGGTTAAAGCATCTTTTGAAAACCTGCTGAGTGCAAAAAAATCACAAATAAATTTTTATCAGGAAATTAAACTGTCGCCTGACGACATTAAATTTTATTTATTGATCGCTCATTCTGTTGAGATAAAAAATAATCCTGTACCGGATTTTCTAAATAATTTCTTTAACTCCCAGATAAAAGCAATAGGCAAACTATTGCTTAATTATAACACAGACTACACTATTCTGGCTTCTTTAAAATTAATGGAGATGGGTAATTGGAAAAACTTCCTGAAGGAATTAAATGAAATATCCGGGGATATTGTTTTCATTATTGATAATGAAGGATGCTTTCTTTCGATAAATTCCTCTGGAGCTGAATTACTTGATTACACTCCGGATGAAATTGCAGGAAAACATCTTACTGAACTTCTGGACGCTGAAAACATTAATTATACAAATGCTGAATTATCTAAACTTATTGAAATCAGAAGTGAAGGAAGTTTTGAGGCGACTTTTTTAACAAAGTATGAAAAAAAAGTATCAGTTGACCTCCATGTGAAAACAGTTATTTCAGAAAACAGAATTATCGGTTTGCTGGGTGTTGGCAGGAACATAACAATAATCAGGCAGTTGGAATCAAAATTAAAAAAGCTGGAGCCAAGGTTAATTGAATCTGAAAGATTAATAACCTTAGAACGACAGCGATTTAATCAACATAAGGCACTTCTTGATGAGCTTAACAGGCTTAAAAGTGAATTTGTTTCAAATATTTCTCACGAATTAAGAACACCTCTCGCATCTATTGTAGGATTTTCTGAAACAATAAATTCAGATCCTAAAATGCCGGATGAGTTAAGATCAGAGTTCAACTCCATCATTCTCAATGAAGGTAAAAGACTCTCCAAACTTATAAATGATGTATTAGATCTTTCCAGAATAGAAGCTGGTGTAATTACACTTAACAAGTCATTTTTTGATATAGTTGAATTAGTCAAAATAGTTAGCGGTGACTATAAAAAAATGGCCGAAGCAAAAAAAATTCTTTTCAATTATGATATTCCCGAAGAACAAATTATTATAGAAGCAGATAGAGAAAGAATTAATCAAACTTTGCAGGTATTACTGGATAATGCCGTTAAGTTTACAAAACCCGATGGACGAATAAGATTAATTATCAGTAATTTATACCGTGAAATTGAAATAATTATTACCGATACCGGTATCGGCATTCCTGAAAAGGATTTGCCGTTTATCTTTCAGAAGTTTCATAAAGTAAACAGACAGGATTCAGATCAGCTAAGCGCTGGTATTGGATTGGTTTTTGTAAAACAAATTGTAGATTTGCACAAAGGATTAATTACAATTCAGAGTGAACCCGATAAAGGAACAACGGCTATACTCAAATTATTAAAGAATACTAAAGAAAGAAAAAATTAAGGGTCGTTTTGGAAAAACTCATTTTTATTGTTGATGACGAACAGGCAATCTCAAAACTTCTTTCTTACTGGGTGAAAGACAGGTGGAAGTATAACGCCGAAACTTTCTCAAATGGCGAGGATGTTCTTAGAAATTTGAACAAAAAACCTGATCTTGTTTTGCTGGATATAATGCTGCCCGGTGTGAATGGAATAGAGACTCTAAAAAGAATCAAACAAATTGATGAAAATATTCCGGTTATAATGCTCTCTGCTCAGGGAAGTATTGAAGTTGCTGTAGATTCATTGCGCTACGGTGCTTACGATTACTTTACAAAACCCATAGATCAGCAGAAACTTGAACTTTCCATTAAAAATGCAATAAAGAGCTACGACCTTACAAAAGAGCTGCAAAACCTTCGAGAAAATGTAAAACAGGAATATAGTTTTGAGAATATTATTTCTGCCGATGGAAGAATGCAGGATGTATTCAAGCTAGTCTCTAAGGTTCTTACTAATGATATTACTGTACTAATTTATGGCGAAAGCGGAACCGGCAAGGAATTAATTGCCCGTGCCATCCATTACAACGGAATAAGAAAAGACAAACCATTTGTTGTTGTTAATTGTGCTTCGATTCCAAGAGAACTTCTTGAAAGTGAATTATTTGGTCACGAGAAAGGATCGTTCACCGGAGCACATCAAAGAAAGCTTGGTAAATTTGAATTAGCACGCGGCGGAACGATTTTTCTTGATGAAGTTGGTGAACTTGAAATGCTGCTTCAGGCAAAACTGCTGCGTGTGATTCAGCAGAAAGAGTTTGAGCGGGTTGGCGGTACAGAACTTATTAAAACAGACGTTAGAATCATTTCTGCAACTAACAGGGATTTGAAGCACGCTGTTGAAAACAAGGAATTCAGAGAGGATCTATTTTACAGATTAAACTCCTTCCCGATTTTTGTACCTCCTTTAAGAAGCAGAAGAGGAGATATTCTAATTCTTGCAGAACATTTCATAAAGAAATTCAGCGAAAAATTAGGAAAAGAAATTAAAGGATTTTCAAAACGGGCACTTAAAATATTTTATGAATATAATTGGCCAGGTAATGTAAGAGAAGTTGAAAACACTATTGAACGGTGTATAATTATTACTGAATCTGATATGATTGATGTTGATGATCTGCCTTCTCATTTAAGAACGGCAGAAAACTCCAATTCAGTTGAAGTAACAAGTTCTTTATTTGGTGACGAAACAATTATTCCTTTTGAAAAACTGAAAGAAGAAGCAATTAGACACGCTTTAAAAGTAACTGGCGGGAATATTGTTGAAGCTGCTAAAAAGCTTAAGCTTGGAAGAGCAACCATTTACAGACTAATGGATAAATATCAAATAGAAAACAGGATATAACAAATCAGAGGGAAATTATGGAATTTACAAAAGAAGTTCAGAGTGATGTACTTGTCCTTACTGTTAATTTATTCAGAGCAACATTAAAAGAAGCAGATAACTTCAAAACTAATCTTGTCTCTGAAATTGAACAGGGCTGGAAGAAAATAGTTGTAGATCTATCTTATTGTGAGTTTATAGATTCTACTTTTTTAGGCGCACTGGTACTCTCTCTTAAAAAAGTAACAAGTCAGGGCGGTGATCTAAGACTTGTTGGTTTTCAACCATCTGTTCATTCTATGTTTGAGCTTACAAGAATGTACAGAGTGTTCGAATCCTTTAAAACACAGGAAGAAGCAGTAAAAAGTTTTTCCTGATCTAATTTCTTTTGCATCCGGGAATTCTACTGCAATGATAACAGAAAAAATCTTGAGTCCGATTTTATTTTATGACATCAACCGGAGAAAAGTCCATACTTGTTATTGATGACGATCTTACTATTCGAAAAGTAATCGGTCATCACCTTCGAAAAAACAACTACGATTCTTTTGAAGTGGAAAATGCATCCCAGGCATTTGAAATTCTGGAAAAAGAAAATGTTGACCTAGTTCTTTGCGATGTAACAATGGATGAGATGGATGGTTTTGAATTCTGCCGTAAAGTACGTGAAAATGTAAATCACAGATTCCTGCCATTCGTTTTCGTCACAGCCAAAAGCAGTTTGGAAGATAAATCCATGGCAATGGAAGTCGGCGGCGATGATATAATTACCAAACCTTTTGACGTTGATGAATTACTGATTAAAGTGAAAGCACTTCTAAGGCGTTCTGAAATATATAAACAGTTTGGCTTAAAGAAGAATCTTCAAACTGCATTTTCAGATAGACCTGCCAAAATTCTTTTTGTTGATGATGATCCGTCAATTTCAAAGTTATTCAAATATAATCTTGAAAGAGCAGGTTTTGAATGTGTCCTTGCTTCAAATGCAGATGAAGCAATGGAGTCAATAAAGAACTTAATACCGGATATAATCGTATCTGATATTATGATGCCCAAAGTTGATGGTTTCCAGTTCAGAAAAATGCTGTTGGCAGATAATGAACTGAAAAACATACCATTCATTTTTTTAACGGCTAAAGGTGAGGAAAAAGATATACTGGATGGTTATGATCTTGGAATTACTGATTACGTTATTAAAACTGCGGGTCCTAAAGTTGTTGTTGCTAAGGTTACTGCTATAATAAACAGCATTGGCAACGAGAGGAAAAAAATTGTTTCAGAATTACATCAGGCAGCTAGTTCACTTCGAGTAAAGGTTGTACCCGATTTTGCACCCACTGTAGAAGGTTTCAAAATCACTCAATGGCATATTCCATTCAAAGGAATTCCCGGCGGCGATTTTATAGATTATTTCCAGTTAGATGGACATAATCTGGCAATCCTGCTCGGTGATGTAATGGGGAAAAAGTGGGGTGCCTGGTATTTTGCTTTTGCATATGCCGGATATGTCAGAACTTCGGTAAGAGGAATTCTTCAAAATGCCGAAAAATATTCGCCTGCAGAAATATTGACTAAAGTTAATCAGGCGGTTTACCAGGACTCAAAAATATCAGAAGTATTTACAACCCTTTCTGCAATCATCATAAATCAAAAAGAAGGTATTATAAAATATTCAGGTGCCGGAGACGTTCCCATTTTATTTAAGGACGGTAAAACCGGAAAGGTTAAACAAATTATTTCTAAAGGTGTTCTGCTTGGCTTTGTAGAGAAATCTGATTATCAGGACACTATAATTGATTTGAATAAAGGCGATATGATTTTTGTTTTAACCGATGGCGTAACTGAAACCCGTAACAGTATGGGGCAAATGCTTGGCGAAGAAAACCTTGTTCAAATGATCGAAAGAATTCCTTCAGATGGCGATCCTATTATTGAAATTCAGAATAAAATTAAGAATTTCAGCAATGACCAGTTTGAAGATGATATTAGTTTGATTGTTATAAAAAGAGTGTAGCTTATTCCGCCTACCTGACTTGTTTATTAATTCCCTATTATGATATTCTATCAGGGCAATGAAAAGAATTAAACTTGCTCAGCTGCCTGTAATTTTTCTGCACGATCAGCAAGTTTCAACGGTTCAATCAATTCATCTAACAAACCTTCAACTATATTCGACAAGTTATATAACGTTAAACCGATTCTGTGGTCAGTAATTCTGTTTTGGGGATAATTATATGTTCTTATCTTATCGCTCCGGTCACCGCTTCCAACCATTGATTTTCTTTGAGCAGAGATTTGAGCATTATGTTTTTTAAGCTCCATATCATACAATCGTGCTTTGAGTACTTTCATAGCTTTAGTACGATTTTTAAGCTGTGATCTTTCATCCTGGCATTGAACGACGATTCCTGTTGGAAGATGTGTCATTCTCACTGCAGTTTCAACTTTGTTTACATTTTGTCCGCCCGCTCCGCCGGCACGGAAAATATCAATCTTGATGTCGGCAGGATTTATATCAACCTCAACATCTTCAGCTTCCGGAAGCACAGCAACAGAAGCTGCTGAAGTATGAACCCGTCCGCTTGCTTCGGTTTCAGGAACACGCTGAACTCTGTGAACTCCGGATTCGAATTTTAAGTCTCCAAAAACATTATTGCCGGTAATTGAAAAAACAACTTCTTTCAGTCCGCCTAATCCAGTATCGTTCATATCAATTAATTCATAATTCCAGCCACGGATTTCAGCATAACGTGTGTACATTCTGAAAAGATCGCCAGCGAATAATGCGGCTTCTTCACCTCCGGTTCCGGCACGGATTTCCATTATAACGCCCTTATCATCATTCGGATCTTTAGGAAGAAGCAAAACCTTTATATCATCTTCAAGCTTTTCTTTTTCCGCTTTCAGTTCTTCCAATTCTGTTTCTGCCATTTCAATCATTTCAGCATCTTTTACAGTTCTGATAATCTCTTCATTACCCTTAATGTTCTTTAATACAGAGGAATAATTATTGAAAACATTTATAAGCCCTTCAAGATTACTTCTTTCTTTATTAAGATTTTTCAACTTTTCATAATTATTCACATAAGCCGGATCGGAAAGCTGGCCATTAATCTGATCATACCTCGACTTTATTTTTTCAAGCTTTTCTAATAAATTCATATTGTATCTCTAAATTTGGAATGCAAATATATAAAAGCATAAGGTAATTTAAGAACTAAAATAAGGATTGCTAATGAATACACAATTTGACAAACAAACTTTTGAAAACAATTTCAGGGTAACTTACCTGATATTCTTTGCTCTGGCTGCTGGTCAACTGCTGATACTTGTAATATTTCTTTTTTTAATAAATGGTGTTGAAATACCAAAAGACAACCCAATTGATAAAATTTTTACATTTATTATTCCACTGGTTGGTTTGACGTCTATGTTCGCATCGAAAATATTATATACTCAAAATATTTTGAAGGTACAGCAAACTGATACCATTACTGAGAAATTAATGAAATACCGGTCCTTCAAAATTATTTTCTGGGCAATCCTCGAAGGTGCTGCATTATTCAGTCTAGTTGCATTTTTTCTAACTGCAAATTACCTTTATGTTGTTGTGTTTATTTTTGTTTTCGGATTCTTTTTGTTTAATAGGCCATCGAAGGAAGGTTTTGTCATTGATATGCAAATAACCGGTCCTGTTAAGGAAACCATATTAAGAGTGTAAAACATTAGAAACTATTTTGTGGTAACGCTTGTTTTGAAGAGAGATGTTGTTAAATAATTAAGAAAATCAGAAAATGAAAAAATTTGAAATTCCGCATTTTTATAGAAGCTCCTTCATTACTCGGATTAAGAATTCGCGTAGAGATCTTGATCCAAGGAAGAAAGATTTTACTCCTACACTTTTAGATTTCGGTCCTGTAAGATTCTATCTCGCCCGTCATTTTGGTTTTTGCTATGGCGTTGAGAATGCAATTGAGATAGTATACAAAACGATAGAAGAAAATCCCGGTAAAAGAATTTATCTTTTAAGTGAAATGATCCATAATCCCGGCGTAAATGCTGATCTTGAAAAACTTGGTATTAAATTTTTAATGGATACCTCAGGTAATCACATAATTGATTGGGAAGAACTCACTAAAGAAGATATTGTTGTTATTCCGGCATTCGGTACAACATTAGAAATTGAAAAGAAATTAAATGAACTTGGTATTGATCCATACAAGTATAATACGACTTGCCCTTTTGTTGAGAAAGTCTGGAACAGAAGCGAGCAGCTTGGAAAACAAGATTATACTGTTGTAATTCATGGTAAACATTATCACGAAGAAACACGGGCTACATTTTCTCATAGCAAAACAGCAGCTAAGTCTGTTATTGTAAGAGATATTGAAGAAACTAAAACACTCGCATCATTCATTTTAAATGAAAGACCAAAGGACGAATTCTATAAAGCATTCGAAGGAAAATTTTCAGAAGGTTTTGATGTTAAAAAAGATCTTAAAAGAGTCGGAGTTGTAAATCAGACAACAATGCTTGCAACAGAAACACAGGAAATAGCCGATCTTCTTAAAGCGGCAATGATAAAAAAATATGGTGTGAAAAATATAAAAGATCATTTTGCAGATACACGTGATACATTATGCTATGCTACAAACGATAACCAGGAAGCAACTTATGGTTTGCTTAAGGAAAGCGCCAATCTTGCAATTGTTGTAGGCGGATACAATAGTTCAAATACATCACACATTGTAGAATTATGTGAAGAAAAACTGCCAACATATTTCATTTCATCAGAAGATAAAATATTAAGTGAAAAACTTATCAGTCATTTTGATATAAAAAAGCATCAGGAAATTGTTACAGAAAATTATCTTCCTTCAAAAAATGTTGTAGATATAATTTTAACCAGCGGTGCAAGCTGTCCGGATGCGGTGGTTGAAGCTGTATTAAGAAAAATTCATTCATTCTATCCTGATGCAAAAGAGGTTGATGAAGTTGTAAATAACTATCTGAATTAATTCCATTCCAATCCGTTTGATCGGTATTATCTATTTTCTATTGTTCTGATTTTTTTATATAATGATTGATACTCACTAAACAATCTCTCAAACAATTCCTTCACAATCGGTATATCCTTAATCAATCCGACCCCCTGACCGGCTTCCAGTTCGCCTTCTGTTTCATCACCTTCAAAAATGCCGAGACGTTCACGTTTAGTACCGAGCAGTTCCTTTAATTGTTCTTCATTCCAGCCATCAAGTTCTGCTTTTACAGCACGTAATGCAAAATCATTTTTCATCATTCTTACCAATCCTATCTTACGAAAAGCAAGAACCGTATCGCCATTCTGCGACTCAACCACTTTACGTTTATAATTTTCATGAGCTGATGATTCAACAGTTGCAGCAAAACGGGTTCCTATCTGGACACCTTCAGCACCTAAAGCTAATGCGGCAAGGATTCCTCTTCCATCGGCAATGCCTCCTGCCGCTATTACAGGAATATTAAGTGCATCAACAAGCTGAGGTACTAATGTAAAAGTTGTTAACTGATCAGCTCCATTATGTCCGCCTGCTTCAACACCTTCTCCAACAACTGCATCACAACCGGATTCCTGAGCTTTTAATCCATACTTAATATTAGGAACAACATGAACAAGCTTTACATCATTTTCTTTAAAAAGGGCAGCAAATTTTTTCGGATGACCGGCAGAGGTAAATACGATTTTAACACCTTCATCAATAGTAGTCTTGACCAATTGATCTGCATCACCGCGCAGTAGAGGTATATTAACTCCGAATGGTTTATCTGTAGCAGTCTTACATTTTTGAATGTGTTCTCGGAGTAAATCCGGTTTCATTGAACCAGCTCCAATTAATCCCAGACCCCCGCAATTAGATACTGCAGAGGCAAGTTTCCATCCTGAAACCCAGACCATACCAGCCTGAATGATGGGATATTTTATGTTGAAAAGCTTTGTGATTCTCGTTTCCATTTTTACTCAGTTATTAGTTCATTAAGTGTAAAAATAGCTATTTCCATAAACATAATATTTTTGGTAATAGCGGGCAGATTGGCTAAATTTGTCCTCTGAAAATCAAATTTGAGCTATAAAATTCATATTTAAGGAAATATATTTATGTCGTTTTTATTCACTTCTGAATCTGTTTCTGAAGGTCATCCGGATAAAGTATCCGATGCGATTTCCGATGGGATTCTTGATGCAATATTAAAAGATGACCCTAATGCAAGGGTTGCTTGCGAAACATTTGTAACCACAGGTTTAGTTTTAGTCGGCGGTGAAGTTACAACTAAATCGTATGTGGAAGTTCAGGATGTTGTTCGTGCTACTGTCAAAAAAATCGGCTATACGAGCGCGGATTATAAATTTGATGCTGAGTCCTGCTCAGTGCTGAATGCAATACATTCACAATCACCTGACATAGCAATGGGAGTGGATACAGGCGGAGCCGGTGATCAGGGAATAATGTTCGGTTATGCCTGCGATCAAACAGAAGAACTTATGCCTATGCCTATTATGTATGCACATAAACTGGTTAAGAAACTAGCAGATATTAGAAAAGGCTATAACGGTGTTATGCCTTATCTAAGACCTGATTCTAAATCACAGGTAACGGTTGAATATGATGATAATAAAAAGCCCGTTAGAGTTGATACAGTTGTTGTATCTACACAGCACGATGCCGATGCAAGTCAGAAAAAGATTAAAGATGATGTAATTGAGCAGGTAATTAAGCCAATCATACCAGCAGAATTTTTAGATGATAAAACGAAATACCATGTTAATCCAACTGGCAGGTTTGAAATCGGCGGACCTCATGGCGACAGCGGCTTAACAGGAAGAAAAATTATTGTTGATACTTACGGTGGTTGGGCTCCGCACGGCGGCGGTGCTTTTTCCGGTAAAGATCCATCAAAGGTTGATCGTTCTGCTACATATGCAGCACGACATATTGCAAAGAATGTTGTGGCTTCCGGGTTAGCAACCGAATGTCTTGTACAACTCGCTTATGCAATCGGCGTTGCTGAGCCTGTTTCTATTTATATTGATACTAAAGGAACGGGTGTAATTCCTGATTTTGAAATATCAAAAATGATCCAGAAGGAAGTTGATCTTACTCCGCGTGGAATAATATCACGGTTAAACTTGAGAAGACCAATTTACCAGAAGACAGCAGCTTACGGTCATTTCGGAAGGAATGAAGAGGAATTCACCTGGGAAAAAACAGATCTTGTCCCGGTATTCAAAAATTATGCATAAAAAATCATTTATATTTAATTGAACTTTATATAGATTGTCCGTTGTTAAGTAATTATAATTCATCAACAAAAAAGGTTAAAAAATAATGAGCACGGTGTTAGAAAAAAAAATTGATTTATTATTGCCATACAAAGTTAAAGATATTACGTTGGCTGAATGGGGAAGAAAAGAAATTGAACTTGCTGAAGCAGAAATGCCCGGTCTTATGGCTCTTCGTGAGGAATATAAGAATTCTAAACCTCTGAAAGGTGCCAGGATTGCAGGCTGCCTTCACATGACTATTCAAACAGCTGTCCTGATTGAAACACTTATTGAACTTGGTGCTGAAGTACGCTGGTCATCCTGTAATATCTTTTCAACACAGGATCATGCCGCCGCTGCTATTGCTGCTGCGGGAATTCCGGTATTTGCCTGGAAGGGAATGAATGAAGAGGAATTCAACTGGTGTATCGAGCAGACATTATTTTTCGGAGACGAAAGCAAACCTTTAAATATGATATTAGACGACGGTGGTGATCTGACAAACATGGTTTTTGATAACTATCCTGAACTTGCTGCTGGTATAAAGGGAGTTTCTGAAGAAACTACAACCGGTGTCCATCGTTTATATGAAAGGATGCAGAAGGGAACTCTCCCGATGCCGGCAATAAATGTGAATGACTCAGTTACAAAATCTAAATTTGATAATAAATACGGTTGCCGTGAATCTTTAGTTGATGCAATCCGCAGAGCAACAGATCTTATGTTAGCTGGTAAGGTTGCTGTTGTTGCCGGATTTGGCGATGTAGGTAAAGGTTCTGCTGAATCATTAAAGAATGCGAACGTCAGAGTTATTGTAACGGAAATTGATCCTATTTGCGCACTTCAGGCTGCTATGGAAGGTTACGAAGTTAAAAAGATGGTTGATGCAGTTAAAGAAGCTGATATTGTTGTTACTGCTACAGGCAATATGAACGTTGTTAATGAAACGCACTTCAAATTGATGAAAGATAAAGTTATTGTCTGTAACATAGGGCATTTTGATACAGAAATTGATATGGCCTGGCTTAATAAAAATTACGGTAATACAAAAAACACTATCAAACCACAGGTTGATAAATATACAATTGATGGAAACGATATAATTGTTCTTGCCGAAGGCAGGTTGGTTAATCTTGGATGTGCAACCGGTCATCCGTCGTTTGTTATGTCTAACTCATTTACCAATCAGACACTTGCTCAGATAGAACTCTGGAACCATTCTGATAAATATGAAAATAAAGTTTACACCTTGCCAAAGAATCTTGATGAAATGGTTGCAAGACTTCACCTTGCAAAGATTGGTGTTGAACTGGATGTGCTTACACCGGGGCAGGCTGAATATATCGGTATACCGGTTGAAGGTCCCTATAAACCGGATCAGTACAGATATTAAAAACTAAAAATAAAAAGGACTTGAATAATTTCAAGTCCTTTTTATTATAAATGTGTATAACTAACAAAATCTAATTTAGCAAACCCCTAAGCGCCTCTTCCAGGTTCACAAACTCAAATTCATATCCACTAATTAATAACTTATCCACATTAACACGTTGACCTGTAACAACTGTTTCTGCTACTTCGCCAACAACAATTCTCAGAACAAATTCCGGTACAGGAAAAAGTGAAGGGCGCTTCAATACTTTGCCAAGTGTTTTTGCAAATTCTTTCATACGGACTATGTTAGGATTAGCAGCATTTACAGGTCCGTAAATATTTTTATTATCAATTGCATGAATATAAATTTCCACCATGTCGTCAATATGAATCCATGGAAACCACTGTTTTCCGCTTCCAAGAGAGCCACCGATAAAAAGTTTAAAAGGAAGCAGCATTTGTTTCAGAGCACCATCCTCGGGACTCAAAACAATACCAGTTCTCACTTGAACATTTCGTATTCCATAATCATCAGCTTTCCGAGATTCATGTTCCCAAACATTGCAAACATCAGCAAGAAAATCATTTCCTTTTGATGAGTCCTCCGTAAGTTTGGTTTCCCCTCCATCACCGTAGTATCCGACTCCCGAGGCAGAAATAAATACTTCGGGTTTTTCTTTGCAATCCCCTAATGACTGAACGAGATTCCTAGTACTCAATTCCCTCGATTCAACAATTTTTTTCTTGAAGTTCTCATTCCATCGTCTGCTGAATAAATTAATTCCGGCAAGATGAACTATTGCATCTTTTCCATCCAGATGGTTTTTCCATTCATCAGGATTCTTATAATTCCACTTAACAAAGCTTTTTACAAATGGAATAGTCTTTTTCGCAGAATCGGTGTTTCTTGTAAATACGGTAACCTCGTCACCCCGATCAGTTAAAGCCCGGCTTAGTTTTTTCCCAATTAGTCCTGTGGCACCGGTTACAATAATTTTTTTTGTCATATAAACTCCACTCAATAAAACTGCAAAGAATAATTCGTCGTTAAATATAAATAAAAAAGGCTCTTGAATAATCAAGAGCCTTTTAAAAACTAACACAAATTAAAAATTATTTTGCAGCACTAACAGTGTTCAAATGCTTGGTCAATTTAGATTTTTTTCTTGCTGCATTATTGGCATGAAGTTTACCCTTTGTAACGCTTTTATCAAGTATTGCAACAGCTTCTTTATATAGCTTTTCAACCTCTTCCTTATTGGTAGCTGTAAGAGTCTTCTTATAATACGTTTTGATTTTAGACTCAGCCATCTTATTAACCTGTCTCTTATTTTCCGATGATCTGATTCTTTTCTTAGCCGATTTATGATGAGCCATTCCTTAAAAACCTTAATTTTGTTAAAAAACGAAAAACAAATATATATATTCACTGATTTGATGTCAAATATTCATTTAGTAATTTATTGCCCCGAAAATAGAGATAAAATCTGTAAATAATGATTAAAACAAAGGAATTATGCTTAAGGTAAATGAAATATATTTTTCGATACAGGGTGAAAGTTCTAAAGCCGGGCTGCCCTGTGTCTTCGTGAGATTAACATATTGCAATTTACGGTGTACTTATTGCGATACTGAATATGCTTTTTATGATGGAAAGGAACTCTCTATTAATGAAATAATTAGTGAAGTAAAAAAATATGATTGCAAACTGGTTGAAATTACCGGAGGCGAACCCCTAGTACAAATGGAAGAATGTCTCGAATTAATGAATAGATTAACAGACGATGGTTTTGAAGTAATGATTGAAACCGGAGGTAGTCTTCCAATAAAAGATATTGACAAGCGTGTAATAATTATTATGGATTTAAAATGCCCATCAAGCGGGATGGACAAGAAAAATTATTACGAAAATATTGAGTTCCTCAAACTTTCGGATGAAATAAAATTTGTAATAGGTGACAGGGAAGATTATGAATGGAGCAGGGAACAGATAAAAAAATACTCATTAACTGATAAATGTGAAGTTCTGTTTTCTGTTGTATTTGGAAAACTTGAACCGGTTACTTTGGTTAACTGGATAATTGAAGATAAACTTAAGGTCAGATATCAATTGCAGATGCATAAATATATCTGGAATCCTGAAACAAAAGGAGTGTGATGAAAATTGCTAAAGAATTCCGCTGGGAAATGGGACACCGGCTTCCCGAACATTTTGGTCAATGTAAAAATATTCATGGTCATTCCTATAAAATGCTTGTTGAGTTTGAAGGCGAACTTGATAAGAATGAAATGATCATTGATTATTACGATGTTGAAAAAATAATCAATCCCATTATTGAAAAACTTGATCATGCTTTTATGGTTAATAAAGATGACGGAATAATGTTGGAGTTTTTAGAAAAGATGAATTCAAAAAAGGTTGTTGTGGATTTTCAATCAACTGCTGAGAATATTTGCTTGTATCTTCTCAATGAAGTTAAAAAAGCATCACTCCCCGAAAATGTCTCTCATATTAAAGTCAGAGTTTATGAAACACCGTTTGACTATGCTGAAGAAACAGCAAAGCTACGCTGAGTAAGATTATGAGAAAGAGTAAGAGTTGGATTAAGGGAGAGAGCAAGAGTAAAAGTAAAAGTTGGAATAAACCTGAGAGCAGCAGATTTCAAACAAAAGCCAATAAACAAAAAATATTTTCACGGTTCAAATTAATTTTAGAGTATGAAGGAACGCGATATTCCGGTTGGCAGAAACAGCAGAATGCGCGCACAATTCAAGGGGAGTTAATTAAAGCTTGTGAGCAGATTTTTGGAGATGATTTCATTGACCTGCAAGGATCGGGCAGAACTGACAGCGGCGTTCATGCTATTTCTCAGGTTGCTCATCTCGATATAAATACAATGCTTGCTCCGCACATAATTCAAATGAGAATAAATGATCTTCTGCCTTACGATATAAATATTCTATACATAGAAAAAACTGATAAGAATTTTCATACAAGACATTCTGCTAAATCAAGGAGCTACTTATACCAAATTTCTAAACGCAGGAATGCTTTTGAAAAAAATCATATCTGGTGGGTGAAAGACAAACTGGATTTTGAAGCTATGAAAAATGCATCAAAATTATTCATAGGAATGAATGACTTTTCATCATTCAGTGATGATGACCCAGAAGAGAAATCCACAAAGGTTGTAATTGATGATATTGATTTAAGCGAAAAAGAAGATTTGATTTTTATCCGGATTACCGGGTCACATTTTATCTGGAAAATGGTAAGAAGAATTGTTGGAGTGCTGGTTGAAGTCGGAAGGGGGAAAATGTCTGATAAGGATATTTTGTTCTATCTGAATAATAAATCCGGTGAGCCAGCAAAATACACCGCACCACCATCGGGATTGTTTTTAGAAACAGTAATTTATTAATAATCATCCCAACATCTTCTTCAACTTCTGAATTTCATCTCTTAAATTAGCCGCTTTTTCAAACTCTAAATCTTTTGCTGCATTATGCATTTCTGTGGTAAGCTGCTCGATCAGATCTTCTTTCTGATCTTTGCTCATATATTTTAACACGGGCTCGGCAACTTTGGAAAAGCTGAATGTTTCTTTATCATCTTTCCTTCTTACATCCGCAATAGATGTAGAGGATAGAATTTCCTCCATCGATTTATAAATGGTAGCAGGAACAATTCCGTTCTCTTCATTATACTTTTGCTGAAGTATTCTTCTCCTGTTGGTCTCCTCGATTGTTTTACGCATTGATTCGGTTATCTTATCGGCATACATTATTACTAAACCGTTAACATTTCGGGCAGTTCTTCCGGCTGTCTGCATTAAAGATTTTTCACTACGCAGGAATCCTTCTTTATCGGCATCTATAATTGCAACAAGTGAAACCTCAGGCAGATCGAGTCCTTCTCTTAAAAGATTTACTCCAACCAGGACATCGAACTCACCAATTCTCAGATCACGAAGTATTTCAACACGTTCAAGCGAATCAATATCACTGTGAATATAACGTACACGAACTCCAATTTTATCAAGATAATCAGAAAGATCTTCTGCCATTTTTTTGGTAAGAGTGGTAACAAGAGTACGCTCTTTCTTTTCGGCTCGAACTCTTATCTCTCCAATGAGATCATCAATTTGTCCTTTTATGGGTCGGACTTCAATAGCCGGATCAAGCAATCCGGTTGGACGAATTATCTGCTCCACCACAACGCCGCCGCTTTTTGCAAGTTCATATTCACTTGGAGTTGCACCAACAAAAATTACCTGCTCAAACATTTCCTCGATTTCTTCAAACTTCATCGGGCGATTATCCAATGCAGAAGGCAATCGGAAACCATATTCAACCAACGTTTCTTTTCGTTTTTTATCACCATTATACATTGCACGAAGCTGAGGAACAGATACGTGAGATTCATCAATTACCAATAAATAATCATCAGGAAAATAATCAAACAAATTAAATGGTCTTGAGCCGCGTTCCCTGCCATCCATAAAGCGGGAGTAATTTTCAATGCCGGAACAGTAACCGATCTCCTTCATCATTTCGATATCAAACTTTGTTCGCTGTTCCAATCTCTGAGCTTCAAGATATTTTTCATTTTCTCTGAGTTCTTTCAATCTTTCGTCAAGCTCTATTTCAATATGGTGAATTGCTTTTTGCAGTTTATTACGGTCAGTAACAAAATACTTAGCGGGATAAATCGGGACAGATTCAACTTCATTAATCGTCTTACCGGTCATCGCATCAATAATTGAAATGCGTTCAACTTCATCATCAAAAAACTCTATCCTTACTGCTTCTTCATACTGGTAAGCGGGAATAATTTCTACAACATCACCGCGGGCACGGAATGTTCCTCTCCCGAATTCAACATCATTTCTTGTGAAATAAATATTAATCAGTTCACGGAGAAATTTTTTCTTATCAAGTTTCTCACCTTTTTTAACGAATATAATCTGCCGGGCATATTCATCCGGTGCACCGATGCCGTAAATACAGCTTACACTTGCCACAACAATTACGTCTCTTCTTCCTTCAATAAGAGCTGTGGTGGCTTTTAATCTTAAACGATCTATCTCTTCATTTACTGAAAAATCTTTTTCTATATAAAGATCACTTGAAACAACATAAGCTTCGGGTTGATAATAATCATAGTAGGAGATAAAAAACTCAACGGCATTTTTAGGAAAGAATGCTTTGAACTCCGAATAAAGCTGTGCGGCGAGGGTTTTATTGTGCGAAATTATTAATGTCGGTTTGTTTACCTGTTGAATAACATTAGAAATTGTAAAAGTTTTTCCGCTTCCGGTAACACCAAGCAAGGTTTGAAACTTATCTCCCCGGCTTATTCCTTCTACTAACTGACGGATCGCTTCCGGCTGATCGCCGGAAGGTTTATAGTTAGATACGAGTTCAAATTTTTTCATTCAGTTTAATCAAGCAGCACGTCGTGTGCGTGGAAAGAGTCCCTGTTAAGATGACCTCTCAGTATAGCGGTTTCGGAGCTTTCAAGTCCAGCCGGAATTTTATCAGCACTGATCATGACAACCGTGTTATTTCTGTCAGAAGCATAAAACACAGCACCGCCGCGCATATCTTTCTGAATGCCTCTATCCTGTAATACTAATACACGGATATCCTTCACTGCGCTGTTATTAATATCAAAATCAGTAAAGGAACCAAGGGTGTCTGACTTTTTGAAATATATAGCGTAAATAAAGAAAAGAAGAACAACTATTAATGTGGGAAATATGAATTTCTGATATTTTTTCATTTTTCTGTAAGATTTATTATAAAAATTGCGACGAAATTTACTTAATTTTAATCTAACTATTCAATACAATTCAGGTTCAAAATGAACGATAAGAAAATTTGGATAATTATAGCCGCTGTTTCCGGATTTACAGCGGTTGCCATCGGGGCATTCGGGGCGCACGGACTTAAAGGAAGGCTTTCCGCCGAAATGATTGAAACTTATAAAACCGGGGTGCTTTACCACTTAATTCATTCCATTGCCATTCTCGCCATTGCATTAACAGATAAGATAAAAGGAAAAATTGTTACGTTTTTTTTCCTTGCCGGAATATTCCTTTTTTCATTTTCATTATATTTTTATTCGGTTATGAATGAAAGGATATTTGCAATGATAACTCCTTTTGGCGGCGTTTCGTTTTTGCTGGGGTGGTTGAGTTTGGTATTTGGGGTGATCAGAAATAAAAATAATTGAGTTTTAATATGGCAGTTAACGCGATTCATTAGTTAATAAGAAAGTGAATGATTAGTGTGATATTCAAATTACTATTAATAATAATTCTAATATCTTCGCTTCTTGTAGGAAATTATTCAAGAATTATAATGAGTAAAAACTTTAAAGACTCCAAAACAAGAAACACAAATCTTTATTTTTTCTTAAGTGGTCTGCTTTTCGACTATTCAAAATTAAATGCTAAAGGAAAAAAGTTTTATATTCTTCATCTATTTTCAGCTTTTACATTCTTTATAGTTGGTTTTATTACAATAATAGTTTTTCTAAATTAAAAAAAAGAATGAATATTTTTTGTTTGAGTCAATTACTTCAATTTGCATAAGGGTAGTATCAGTATTACACTAGACGAGAACAGCGAGATAGTCTCCGCACAAGACTATTATCCTTACGGTGAAATACTACGCCAATATACAGTAGGAAGCGGCGTAAATAACAAGTACTTTTTTACTGAAAAAGAACGCGATAGCGAAACCAACTATGATTACTTTGGTGCAAGATATTATGACAGCGAACTTGGCAGATGGCTGCAGGTGAACCCGCTATGGGAGAAGTATCACGGATGGAGTTCGTATAATTATACTTTAATAGGCCCTATGATGCAAATGACGGACCCAACAGTAAAACTTATGTTGACGATGTGATAGAAAGTACTGGTGTTCAACTTCGCCAGTTTAAAGATGTGACTCAACAGAAATGGGAAGATGAAAAGAAAAAGAAGGAACAGCACAAAGATAACTAATCAGAGCAATAAAAGAGAGACTAGTAGTTGTGAAAGGACCAAACAGCATGAATAAATCATTTAGGATTCTCTATTATATTAATGTTTTGATTATTGTTATCGCACTTCTTACTCCGATTATCCAACTATTTAACGGTAGTTCTTCTTCAGACGAGTTGTTAGATAAATATGATGGATTTCTCATTTTACTTTCTATTACTTTTTGTGTTTCATTCTTTGCTTTGAATGTCTATGGAGCACTGAAATATAAAACGCATCGCGTGTGGTACATCACGATCGCAATCCTTTTTTTATGTGTATAATCTGGGGGACATATCAAATTGTATATGGATATGTGCACAGTATTCCGATGTGAATGTATTCTCCTATTTTTTCCATAATTATCTTCAGTAGAACTACTGAGACAAAAAATCAGTAGTTCTATTTAGTATATTTTAGTAGCAAATAATTTTGTTATTAAAACTTGTACTATTTATGCAGCATACGTATGACACTTGACGAGAACAGCTAAATATTAAGAAACCTTTTAACTACCTACTTCACCGCTCTTAATCTGAAATAAACCTCCTCCGGAGAAAAAATTCCTGCAAAGAATCTTTCATACATTACAGGTTCTATATTGACGATAAAGTCCATCCATTTTAAGGCTGCAAAGTGAGATGTGATGAATTTCTTTTCTAAGACTTCAAACTGTGCACCCGTTTCATAGTTTGTTCGGTGATTCAATTTCCATTTTTCATAGAACTTCAGTTTTCTATTTCCTATGTACTCGTAATTATCAAATGTTCTTATTGAAAAAGGAATTTTATGATCCGGATCTCCAAAGTATTTGGTGTTAAGGAAGAATGGCGCATAAACAATAAGAATTCCATTTGGCTTTAAGATGCGGTAAAGTTCTGTAATTGTTTTGTTGAAGTTATCTATATGCTCAAGTATATGTGAGGCGTGTATCTCATCAAAATGATTATCTGGAAATGGATATGGAAATGAATTTATATTGTGGATCATATTACCACCGTAATCCACAATATCCAGATTAGTGTATCCTTCTTTAAGATCTTTTCCGCAGCCGAGGTTTAATTTCATTAGAGATTTTAATTTAGTTTGGTTATGCTTTAGCGCAGACTAAAGGATCTGTTACATAACTCTGAAAGTGTCATTTCGAAGTTCGCTGTGGCGGATTCGACTGAGAAATCCTTCAATATGTCACCGAAAAGATTTCTCCCGTTGGTCGAAATGACAATTATGTAACTTCTGCAATCGACTCTAAAGTCTGCGGCTAAGTTATTTCATATTCAACACAAAAATAAAGAAATGTTTTTAATAATGGATTGATCAGTTCAAAAAGAAAACCCCCGCATCACTGCGAGGGTTGATTGGGTCAAAAACCGAATAATATTGTTAGTGTAAACTGAAGATTGTTAATCGCTCTTGAATCTGAAATTATATGCTCATCACTGCTTACAGAATAAAGAGGGTCTTTATCATCATTTAAGGATAGATACGAATCAATCCGGTTTGGATTTGTAGTAGCTTTGAATTCCTTTCCAAGAAGGTTGACCATATTGTAATGAATTCCCAGATCCAGAAACATTATAGGGCCAATTGAAAGCTCAGCACCGCCGCCGAAACCGGCTCCAATTCTTGTAGCGGATTCCATATCTCTTTTATCGCTGGGTAGTCCGTTTGGTCTGCTCTTAAACTGAAACGAGCCAGTGATAGTATTGAGCGAAACATAAGCATCAACGTAAGGGGTTATTGGTGAAAGCGGAATATCAATTCTGAATTCTGGTCCCAACCTGAAAGATAAAATATTATGACTTACTTCTTCCTCTTTACCTGGTTCCCACTCTTCCTTATTGCTGAAGGTGGCATAATCAATTTCAGCTTTAGCGGCAAAGGTAAAAATTGAAGCTTTAGCTTTAAGATGAAAGTTATAACCGTTACTCATTCCATATTTGGCTCCGGTGTAAAATTCCTGGATTGTTCCACCATAATCACCGGAAGGCATTGAATAACCCGCACCTCCTCCGACTTTAGCTGAAATTTGAGAAAAAGGATACTGAGGTAAAAAATACCGCTATTAGAACAGAAAAAAATAATTTTGTTTTCACTATTGTCTCCAAAATTTGTTCAAATGATAAATGAAACTTAAGTTATTACTAGTTGAATCAAAAAAAGTGCCTTTATTTAAAATAAAAAAACCTATACAAATTAAATTAATTAACATCATAAAACAAAGATTAAAAAAGATTAGTTTATAATCTATAATCAAACTATTTAGAGCATTTTTAATCATCTGCATTCAATTGATATTAATCAATAATCATCTTTGTTTTCTATAATTCTGTTACTATTTTGTTACCACATTTTTTCATTATTACAGCGGTTACAAAATGAGTGTTAAACTACGTACTAAAAAGCTTCAAGATGGAAAAGAATCACTCTATCTGGATATCTACTACAAAGGAAAAAGACAATATGAGTTTCTCGGGTTATCATATAAAAAGAATGATCCGAACAAAAAGAACATAAAAGAACTTGCTGAAAAAAGAAGATCACAAAAAGAACTTGAAATATTTTCTAATGCTCACAACCTTCCAAACTATTACAATGGTAAAGAAGATTTTTTAAAATACTATGAAAGTAAGTGCGTAGATGCTGCCTATAAATCATCATACAAATTATTAAAAGAATATTCAAAAAATAAATTAACTAATGATAAATTACCATTTAATAAGGTTGATGAAAAGTTTTGTGAAAATTATATATTATGGATGAAAGAAAGAGGATTAAAAAATAATACAGCTTGGGTTAATATTTACAAGTTGAAAGCAGTACTGAATAAAGCAGTAAAGGAAAAGATCATTCCATTTAATCCATCTAAATATGTATCAATCAAGTTAGAAGAGACTGAAAAAATATTTCTTACCTTCGATGAAGTAAATAAAATGTATAATACAGAAATTAAGAACAAAGAAATCTGGAGATCTTTTCTATTCTCTTGTTATACCGGTTTAAGATTATCTGATATTAAAGCACTCACTTGGGGACAGATAAGAGAAGGTAAGCTATATTTTAAGCAAAAAAAGACAAAAGGAATTGAATATTTACCATTAAATGAGATGGCATTAAAGATATTACTTACTGGAAAATCAAATGAGGATATTGAAAAACTTAATGAAACGGTATTTAATTTTAAGAATGGAAAAAGCGAAAAGATTGGGGAGCAATTAAGAAAATGGGCTAAAGAATCAAAAGTAAATAAATATATTACTTTTCATACTGCAAGGCATACATTTGCAACACTATCATTAACCTATGGAGTTGATTTATTCACTGTTAGTAAGCTCTTAGGACATCGGAGTATAAATACAACCCAGATATATGCACAAATAGTGAATGAAAAACTAAATGAAGCTGTAAGTAAGCTTCCTACTTTAAAAGAAGAAAAACAAAAAAAATAATTATTTTTTCCCGAAGCGTAAAAAGAAAAAGATGAGCACTGGAAAAGATGCAACCCCGAGTGGAACGAGTTCATATAGGGTTGCATCTTTTTCAGCGCGGAATAAATTGTACTTAGCGAAGGGAAAAAAGGAAAGACAAATAATATGGATGTAGAATTATCAGAAATTGAAAAACTATTTGCACCAGAGCATATAAAATTAAGAAATAAGGTGTTAGACAAATACAAAAATTTAAGCAGAAATAGTAAAAGTAATTCAAAAGAGATTAGCAGTAAAGTGGACTGGCTAAAGATATATAAAGCGTTTGAAAGTAATTTTGAGAAATTATACAAGGTCTTTAATTTAACAGCTACTGAATCCGCTTTGTTTGGGAATAAAGTATACTTTAAAAAAGCAATATTACAAGAGATCATAGATAAGCTGTTTCTAAGATTACTAGATGATCATAGAAAGAAATCAAAAAATAAGTTAAATGAAGAGATCATAAAAAAGATAGAACTACATTATAAAATTTATTATTTGCAGCACTATATAGAAAAGTTGGATAAGGATAATCTTAAAAGATTTGTTGAAAAAAGTAAGAATGATCTTGAAAGACTGAAAAAGTATACTGGAAAGAAGTACAGCAAAGGAAACTTAGAACTATATAAACGAATTTATGAAAAGAATGATGAATATGTCGAAAAAGATGGTGAAGGCAATTATAGTAAAGCTGTAAGAGTTATAATGAAAAGCTCAAATCAATGGGAAGCGAAATACAAAGCATTTAATAAATTTAAGAATAGCAAAAAGATTTATACTCTAGAAGATTTCAAAAAGTTTTTATCTACTATACATTAGTAGATTTATAATCCCCTTCCGCATAAGCGACAAATCATAAAATAGGTTAGCTCCTGTAATTAAAAAATATAGGAGTTAACAATGGCAATATTAAACGTTTCCAAAATCTATAAAGAACTAGATGAGATAAAATCACTCATAGCGGTTTCTAAGGCTGAATATATCGGAATAGAAGAAGCAGCCAAACATTTAGGACTTGCAAAAACTTACCTTTATAGCCTCATACATCAGGGTAGAATCCCTTTTTATAAGCCAAACGGGAAAAAGGTCTACTTTAACAAATTAGAGCTTAATAAATGGATCTCTCAATCAAAAGTTAAGTCAATTGATGAGCTAGATCGGGAAACTACCCAACCCCCCTTGACAAGTAACTAACTTCTGGTGCAATAATGAAAATCGGAGATACAGTATTACAAGTCAAAAGAAACATTAAGAAGATTACATCCCTTAAGATGGCTTTTATGCTTAAAGATTATGTTGAAAAGAATCATCCAGAAGATGAGATATTTATAAAAAATATGGTCAGGCAAATAAAATGTACTTCAGCCCTTCAAATTTATGATGATGATCTTGTTAGGTCATTCTTTTGCAATCAAAAAACTTGTCTTGTCTGCAATTCAATTCGGTTAGCAAAGTTTTTAGATAAGTATTTAGACAAGATAGATGATATGAATCATAAATATCATCTTGTATTGAGTATTAGAAATCCCGGGAAAGATGATCTTAAGCAGTCGATAGATAGTATGTACAAGTTTTTCAATCAATCATCAATTAAAAAGAATAAAGAATTTGTTGAGTTAAATAAAAAAATAATCTTCATTAGAAGTTTTGAAACTACTTTTAATGTTTATATGACTACTTATCACATTCATTTTCATTGTCTTCTGGCTGGTGAGAATGAAACCGAAGTAAAAAGATATGGTGAGATTATGCTTGATTACTGGTTAAAATACTTTGGAGATAAAGCAGATCGAAAAGCTCAATATTTAGAGCCTCAAGAAAAATCATTACTTGAGAATTTCAAATATTTATTTAAGCTTAAAGATATTACTCCTTCATCCCTGCCTATGGTTTATCATCTATTAAAAGTCACAAAGGGTAAAAATCTATTTTGGGCAAAAAATATAAAACTATCAAAGCTCGAAAAAGAATTAAAAGAATCAAAGATAAAAGATGATACTAACAATCAAATTATTCAGAGATTTTTTTATAAAAATGATCTTAAGAATTGGATTGATCCTGAGACTGGGGAGCTTTTCATAGATGATCAAAAAGAAAATAGATACAAAGAAGATATAAAAGATCAAAAAAATTATAGGGAGCTGCAAAAATTTTTCAGAAAGCAATCAATAGATCAAAAAGAAAATAGATTAATGAATAGAAAGGAAAGCAAAAAATGAAAAGAGGACAAATTCTAATACCAAACGATTTATGTGAAAAAGAAATCCAATTAATTCTAAACATCATTGAAGAAATTGAGATTAATAATCCAGAAGTTAAAAAAGATTACATATTAGTCGACAAAATATATGGTGATATAAACATTAAGATATTCAATTATGATAAAATAGAAATGATTTGCCAAAATACTGGATCTACTGTTTATGATATTTGTATGGAATTTTTAGCAAGGCAAAACAAAACCACAAAGGAACCTACTAAAATATTTTCAGTTTATAATTGAATAAAAAAGAATTATAAGCTAATTTTAAACTATAAATAATATCAACGAAGTAAACTCGGGTTGTTAGTAAGAATTCGTTTACAAAAATACTCCTTCCGTTTTGATAAATAAATATTATTAATAAATAATACGTAAATAAATGAATACCTATTATCAGATCACTCCAACTATTTATCAACGTTACAAAGCAATTAGGCTAACTAACATTTTAAAGATTTTTCTAAATAATTTAAAAAGAAATTGACAAATAAAATTGTTAAGGAAAAGTTAAATGAAAAATAATTTCACTCACTTTTATCCAACTTTAGAGAAAGATATTAAAATAATTTGGGCAGATTGTGTATTTGTTTTTGATACAAATGTTTTACTGGATCTATATAGGTATACGAGCAAAACTAGAAAAGAGTTGTATGATATATTTGATAGAATCAAACATCGTATCTGGATACCCCATCAAGTAGCTTTAGAATTTCTAAAAAATAGACCAGATGTGATAATAACCCAAGAAAATATGTTTGAAAAAGCCAATAAGATTCTAAATGATATAATTGAAAATGCTGACAAAGATATTAATAAGAATCTAAATTTTAGGCACCATCCGGCTATTGATAAGAATTTACTCTTTAACAAAGTGAAAAAAGGTATAGGTTTAATTATAAAAGATCTTAAATCAAAACAAAAAAAACATAAAAATCTAATGGAGAAGGATGATATACTCGACAAAGTGAGTCAGATCTTTTATAACAAAGTCGGTCAAGCATATAGTGAAGAAAAATTGGAGGAAATTTATAAGATTGGTGTAAAAAGATATAAAGATAAAATACCACCTGGGTATAGAGATTCAATTGGGGATAATAAAAAGGAGGGAAATGATATCTACGGTGACTTATTGATTTGGTTTCAAATAATAGATTATGCAAAAAATGTTAAAAAAAATATAATTTTTATTTCAAATGATTATAAAGAGGATTGGTGGTGGATAAAAAAAGGAAAGACTATAGGGTGCAGACCTGAATTAAAAGGAGAATTGATGAAAAAAGCTGGTGTTACATTTCATATGTATAGCTCAGATCGATTCTTAAATTATGCAAGAATTAATTTGGACTTAAAAATTGATAGTAAGTCTATAGATGAGGTTAAGGATATTCGGATTAAACAAAAAGAAGCTGAAGACAGAAACAGATTTGATTCAGATACAAGAATTACAGAAAATTTAATATTTAATAATATGATTGATAAGTTAAAGTTTAGCAATAAAGAGAAGTTGTTTTCATCAGATGAACTAATCAATGAGATTAATAAATTTAAACACAAACTAATATATGATGATGTAATTAATGAGGGCATAAGTTCAAAAGATTTAATGGAACTAGCAAAAAAAATAAAGGAAGAACAAAAAAGTATTAAGGATACTTTAAGTAATTTGAAAATTTCAAACAGAATTAAGAATGATAAAAGTGAGACAGAGGATAAAGACGATGATAATACAATAGATGAAAATTAATATGACAATTTATAATTGGATGTTTATGTTTTATTGAGAATGTTTATCCGAAACAAATAAAAAATTATTATGGGAAAAAAATTAACAGTCTATCTGATTGATGGAAGAGAATTCGGGCCGAAAATAATAGAAATTGGAAACTGGGTAGGGAAAGCAATCTACAGTCCGAGGGCATCAGTCAATAATATTATGAAAAGATATGAAGTGAATAATCCAGGTGTTTATTTACTCAAATCGAATCCTTTATCTGAAACATATTCTGAAAGAATTTATATTGGAGAGGCCGAAAATATTGGCAAAAGAATCAAACAACATTTAGGGGATACTGCTAGAGATTTTTATGAAATAGCCTTTTTTATAAGTAAAGATGAATTACTAACAAAAAGTCAAATTAAGTATCTAGAGGCTAGATTGATATCATTGGCAATTGAAGCAAAAACAGCCGAGATAGAGAACGGGAATGCTCCAAACTTACCAACATTGCACGAAGCAGATGTTTCTGATATGGAATATTTTTTGGAACAAATTAAATTAGTATTACCACTTCTAAGCTTTAATTTTTTAAAATCCACTACCGTGAGAGAAAATCAGTACACAGAAATTCAAAATAAAAAATCAAATATATTTAGATTAAAAAATAAGCGGTTCAAAGCAAAGATGGTTGTCACAGATGATGGCTTTATTGTTGAAAGAAATTCACAAGCCAATAAATCTGTGACTGCTTCAATGACAAGCAACTACAAAAAATTAAGACAAAAATTAATTGAAACTGGTGTTCTTGTGGATAAAGGAAACAATTACATTTTCAGTGAGGATACAATTTTTAGTAGTCCAAGTGCAGCATCCAATATTGTACTCGGTAGACAATCTGCGGGTCCCTTAGAATGGATAAATTCTCAAAATAAATCTTATAAAGATTTAATTGAAAGTAGTTAAATAAGAAAATTTTGTTACTATTATGATACTTGATTTAAGATAACCTATTAAAATTAAATAAGTTAAAGATGAATGACGTGTTTTAAAATAAAAAAACCGCATTTTTTGATGCGGTTTCTGAAAGGTTTAATTAATTCAGGTTAATTTAAAGCAACAATGGGTAAGTTAATTCCATCAACACGGATTTCCTCAACTACCATTCTTGCAACTCCTCTTTTCATAAGTCCCAATTCAATAGCGGCTGCTTTCGAGAGATCCAGATCCCGTCCTTCGATATAAGGTCCGCGGTCGTTAATTCTCACGACTACTGTTTTACCGTTTCTCGGATTGGTTACTTTTAAAAGAGTACCAAATTTTAAGCTTTTATGAGCGGCGGTTAATGCCATTTGGTCATAAATTTCGCCGTTTGCTGTTATTCTTCCGTGAAATCCCGGTCCGTACCAGGATGATTTCATAGTCCCCATTTCCTTTAATGTTACCATTGAAAAGTTAACTGGATTCAAATCCAATGCTTCAGATATTAATTCATCATTTGCTTCCGGTGCAACGAATTCACTTTCCTCATTAGATACTATGGTAAAACCCACCAGAGCAATCATCATTATGAATAAAAATAACTTTACGAATGATCTCAAAAAGACACCTCTTAGTTTGTGGAACAAAATTGAATGTTCAAAGTTAACCTGTCGTTTCAGACGTATCAACCTCTGAGATGGCTTATACCCCATTAATAACATGAAGGGAAATATCCGACTATAATGGTGTTTAAGTCGAACATAAATTATTTTTGTTCAATGGGCTCAGAAGTGTCACTTTACCCGGTGTCTTTTTCGTGAAAAAAGCTCAAAAATGGAGTAAAAACGCAGTTATTTCAGATAATCTTAGAGGTTTAATTTCACAGTTCTTTTTTGAGTAAAGGAAAAATCCCAATACTTTTTTTACTGATGAGGGATTCTCAAAGCACTTTTTGATAATTTACCTATGTGTTTCCGGGCACTTTTGGGAAACGCAGTTCGTATAAATTCCAAACTTTATTTGGAGAAAACCATGTTACAGCGAATAATTTTCCTTTTACTGATTGTATTTCCTTTATTGATTGGAAATTCAAGCCGACTAATACAATCCCCACAAAGTGAAAATAAAAATTTTTACCTTTCAAATTATACTACTTTCTCTCCCGGGAGTAATGTTTCTGTTAATCTGTACCAATACAATAGAAAGACGCAACTCTTTAATTTCAAACTACTTAGGATAGACGATCCGGTCAATTTTTTCTCAATGATTGACCAGTCTTCATCCAGGTATGCCTTTGATATATGGGGAAAAGATAAGCAAGTTCTGTTAAAGTATACTTCGTTATTTAAAGAATGGGAACAGAAAATTTCTCCATTTGATTACCGGAATGCTAATGTTGAAATAGGCAAAGTAGAAAAACCGGGCATTTACATACTTCAAGCCGTTTCAGGAAAGCAGGTTGCCTATTGCGGTATAGTTGTAACTGATTTTGCAATGGTCTATAAAAGTACCGGCAAGGAAGTTCTGGCTTATGTTGCTGATGCGAAAAGTGGAGAATTTCTACAAAAAGCAAGGTTTGATTTTTATAGTGCGGGAAAGTTGATTGAAAAGAAATCCCCCGACAAGGATGGTTTAGCTTTATTCGACTTGATGAAAATCAATAGTGAAAATCTTTCTAACATCCAGATATTCGCTCATACCTCTAATGAAATAATACTCAGTGATCCTTATTTTTATTTTAATCGGGGTATGCAGCAGAACAGGATTGCATACATTTATACCAATCAGCCGGTTTACAGACCGGGGCAGGAAGTTTTCTTTAAGGGAATTCTCCGCGAGAGAAACGGCAACGAACTCAAATTGGTAGAGTCAACAGAGTTTAATGTTTCTATAAAGTCTCCCCGAAACAGAGAAGTGTTCTCAGGTAAGATCTGGACGAACAGATACGGCACTCTATCTGGTCAGATGACACTCGAAAAGGAAGCCGACCTTGGTACATACAATATAGTCCTTACCAAAGACGGTATTTCATATAATGGCTCCTTTGATGTTGAGGAATACAAAAAACCCGAATACCTTGTTACAGTTACTCCGGAGAAGAATCAGTACTCATTTGGCGATGTTATTAAGGGAAAGGTAAATGCCGATTATTATTTCGGATCGCCTGTTAAAAACGCAACAGTAACTTTAAGTATTTATAAAAAGAATTTCTGGCGTCCCTGGTGGTGGTGGAGTGAATATTCCTGGTTTTACCGCGGATACTATAAAGATATGTATTGGGGGCAAACACAACCGCAGCTCATTCAACAGTTAACGGGAGCACTTAACGATAACGGTGAATATGAGTTTGAATATAAAGTCCCAAAAGAAAACGATGCCGATTTTATTTATTCATTTAGTGCTGAAGTAACAGATGCATCCAGACGGGCTATTTCTGGAACGGGTGAAACCTTTGTTACCAGGGGTTCTTTCACAATTTCAACATCTCCTGAAAAATATTTCTATGAGTTTGGAAAAGAAGTTAAAATAAGGGTTAATGCCTCTGATTTTTCAGATAAGCCGGTTGAAACTGAATTTTCGATTGAAATTTTTTATCCGTTCCGGGAAAAACATCAGGGACCAGCAAAAACTGAAATAATCAGATCCAAGACTGATATAAACGGCAAAGCAATTGTTACGTTTAAACCTTCCTCGGATTACAGAGGCCACTATCGTTACAAAGTTCTTGCTTATGATGAAAAGGAAAGAGAAATATATGCCGAAAACTCATTCTTTGTCGGTGACGAGAGATACTATTATTACGAAAGGACTTCATCCGGATTGGAGATCATCACAGACAAAGATTCCTATGAAAAGGGTGACAGCCTGATTGCCTACATTTTCTTTCCCAATGAAAATCAGGATGCTCTTTTAACCTTTGAGACAAACAGAATAATCAGGTATCAAAAAATATCCCCTGAAGGTAATAGCTATACAATTCGTGAGAAGTTATCTGATGTGCATTCACCGGGATTCAATATTTCGGTTAACTTCATCAAGGACAGAAATTTATTTACCCAAACAAAAATGATTGGAGTCCTGGCAAAGGATAAATTCCTGAATGTAAAACTTATTCCCTCTAAGGAAATTTATAAACCCGGTGAAAAAGCTTCATACAGAATCCAGGTAACTGATTATGAAGGTAATCCTGTTCGCAATACCGAACTATCTTTCGGTATTGTTGATGAAAGCATTTACGCTATAAGAGATGAAAAGGTTCAGGACATTCAGAATTTCTTCTACTCTCCGCAGTATTTCTATGTGCCGATTTACAATTCACTTCAATACGGATACTTCAGCAGTTCAAGCCGTACTGCTACTTTTATTGATTTGAATTATTTTGATGGAACTGACAAAGTCGGAGCAAAAGGCTCGTCAAAGCTTTACGGCAGAGTAAAAATTAAAGGCACTGAAGAAAATGCAAAAGACTTATTCATAATTCTCAGCAGTGATAAGAATTACTATACAGCAAAAACCGATACTTCAGGCAGGTACTCTTTTGAAAAGATCGTAAGCGGAGAATATGAAATGTATGCCTCAGTTCCGGGAGGATTACTTACTTTTATCAAAAAAGTTAAAGTAAGTAAAGAAGAAAAATTTGATTTTGAGGTTGATGCTTCAATACTTGTTAGCAGTCCCGAAGGTCAAGCTGGAATTGTTGGCGATAATGTGCAGTTAAACGATGCAGAATTTTCAGCTGCACCAACAGCAAGAAGTGAAATGAAAAGTACGGCTATGTTAAAAGCAGGCAGAGATTCAGATTCTTACATTCAAGCCGAAGTCCGTTCAAAATTTGTGGATGCAGTAATCTGGAAAGCTCATATTGTTTCCAATGCTAAGGGTGAAGCCAGGGTTGAATTTGATATTCCTGATAACCTTACAACCTGGAGAGCAACTGCAAGAGGAGTAACCAAGTTTACAGAAGTTGGTCAGCAGGTAAGCAAGATTATCAGTAGGAAAGATCTGCTCGTTAGAATGGAAGTACCAAGGTTCTTCAGAATGAATGATGAACTTGTAATTTCAACAATTGTTCACAATTATCTTGCTGAAAAGAAAAAAACTAAGATCAGTTTTGATTCAGGAATTCTCGATCTTTTATCTTCTGCAATAAATCAAAAAGGATTTGATAAAGGACAGGGAAGAAAATCTGTTTCATCTTATGAAGTTGAAATTCCGGCAAACTCAGAATTGAGAATTGACTGGAGGATAAAAGTATCAAAACCGATCGGTGAGGCAGATCTTAAAGCTGAAGCACTTACAAATGAAGAGTCGGATGCAGTTCAGTTAACAGTGCCTATCCTTCCAAACGGAATAAAAATTCTAACTCCTGTTGTTGCAGATTTTTCTGAAAACAATTTCACTGAAAAATTAACATTCAACATTCCGAATAATATCGATCTAAGAACTGCTGAGTTTTCATTTGCAGTTTCTCCATCATTAGCCGGAACAATACTTAAAGCACTTGATGATCTTGCAGGTTATCCTTACGGTTGTGTTGAACAAACAATGAGCAGGTTTCTGCCGACTATAATTGTCTCAAACACACTTAAAGAAATAAATATTCCGCTAAAATCAAAAACTATTGAAGAACTACCGAAGTATGTTGATGCAGGATTAAAACGACTATATAACTTCCAGCAATCAGACGGCGGATGGGGATGGTGGAGTAATGATAAATCAAATCCTTATATGACAGCTTATGTTATGTACGGCTTAACTCTTGCTAAGCAAGCCGGATACAACATTGATATTAATATCTATTCAAGCGGATTGAACAGTCTGAAATCTCTCCTGGAAAGCGGGACAGATATTGATGAAACAACCCGTGCATATATGATCTATTCGTTATCAATAGCACTGAAATCTGAAAAGAGTAATAATTCAATTTATGTTGAGATGATAAAAATACTCATGAGGAAAGATCTTAATGCATACCCGCTTTCATTGCTGGCAATATCACTGCATAACTTCGGTGAAAATGAAATGGCTAAAGATGCTGCGTCAAGATTGAAAAAACTCGTAAATGATGATAAAGGTTTTGCATTCTGGGGCGGTGAGAAATTTCAGTACAGGTGGCAGAATGATAATGTGCAGGGAACAGCTTTTGCAGTTAAGGCTCTGCTGCAAATTGAGGGTAATTCCGAGCTTGTCTCAAATGCGGTAAGATGGTTATTAAGGAAGAAGCAAGGATACTCATGGAGATCAACTCAGGAAACTTCTGTGGTGATATTTGCTTTAACGGATTACCTGAAAATCACCAAAGAGCTTGATCCTGATTATACTGTTAAGATAAAAGTAAACGGAAAAGAATTTTTCAGCAGCAGTATTGATGAAAAATCTATATACGTTGAACTGCAAAAAATAAGTATCAACTACGTCGATCTTAAAAAAGGAATGAATGAGATAACAATTGAAAAGTCCGGTAATGGTAAAGTTTATTTCTCTGGATTAACTTCTTATCACACGGAAGATTATTCCGCCACTGCTTCAAACTCGTTTTCGATTAAACGGGAGTATTACATTTTAAAGTCAGTTCAAAAGGAAGGACGAATGCTTTACATAAAAGAAAAATTTGATGGCATTATTACAACAGGTGAAGATATATTTGTCAAAACATTTGTAGAATCAAAGTATAACGATATGGAATATTTCATTCTTGAAGATATGCTTCCATCCGGATTTGAAGTTGTTAAGGATGTTCAGAACTATGAAATTGAAGGCGAAAATGAATACCGTCCATACTACGATTCCTACGGATGGGGAAGAAGACCATGGATTTGGAATTACGCCGATAGAGAATACCGCGATGAGAAGGTTGCTTTCTTCGTTACTTATGTAAGTGAAAAAATGGAGTTCACTTATATAATGAAAGCACAAATCCCAGGTGAATACTCCGTTATGCCGGCACAGGGATACTTAATGTACTATCCGGAACTTGCTGGAAATACGAAAGACATGAAAATAACAGTAAAAGATTTATAGAATCATTCTTTGTACTTTGCAGACTTTGTGTGAAGAAGTATTCACGCAAAGTCGCAAAGAAGTCGCGAAGCACGCAAAGTATAATCTTAAACACTGCCCAGATACTTAATAGATCATTCCTAAAACAGAGAAAAGATTTTTAGTTAATTAGAATTGCTGAACCTTTGTAAAATAATTATATCAATCAAAAGCAATTCATTTAACTGATAATACAGCTTTTTCTGTATGGAACGCTTTTTGGTTTTAATTAATGGTTATTGATTAAAGCTTCCAAAATCAGGAGAGAATTGAACCTGTCGCAAATATCATATCGTCCACACATTGCTGTAGTTGGAAAGCGGAATGTGGGTAAATCCCGATTTGTCAATACATTAATTGGCAGTGAAGTATCAGCAGTTAGTGAAATAGCCGGCACAACTATCGATCCGATTAAAAATCCATTAGAACTTTTGCCTTATGGCCCTGTTCTTATTGTTGATACAGCGGGTATTGATGATGAAGGTGAACTCGGCAGCAGACGAATAACTCAAACCATAAAAACTATAGCATCTGCTGACCTCGTTATACTGATAGTTGATTCGCGGACAAGACTTTCAAGCAAGGAACGTGAGTTAATTGCATACCTGGATAAGATTGAAGTCACTTATTTGCTTGTAGTAAACAAAATAGAGTTCGGTGTTAATGAAAATTTGCTGGAGGAGTTAACGGAACTCCGTACAACTCACTTTGAAGTATCCTGTAAAGAGGATGTGGGTTTTGAAGAACTTATAAGAAAAATAATAAGAATGCTTCCCAGGGAAGATGAATTCTTCTCATTAAATGATATTATTGCACCGACAGATAAAGTTTTAACGGTTTTACCTTCTGGTCTGCCGGATGAAGAGCATTCACTTCTACTATCTTATTTAGATATTATTAAAAACAATCTTGACGAAAACACTATTGTAACTATTTGTAAAGACACTGAATTTTCGGAAATATCAGCAAAGCTCAATACTCCGGATATAATCATAACTGAAAGTCATTTGGTCAATAAAGTTTCGGCACTCGTTCCAGAAAAAGTTAAGGTCACTACATTTTCTCTCCTCATCAACAGAATGAAATCAGATCTTCCGGTTTTTGTTAAAGGATTACAAACTGTAAGCAAACTTAAAACCGGAGATAAAATTCTTATTGCCGAGGGGTGCAGTCAGCATCCATACAATAATTGTAAATTTAAAATCAAGGAATGGCTTTACAGCAATTCAAAAAAGGAATTGAATTTAGATTTTATATTTGGTGGAGACCTCCCTGAAAATCTTTCTGAATATAAATTACTTGTCCATTGTGACGGATGTAAACTTAATCATACTGAAATGCAGACAAGAATTAATGAAGCAAAACTTATGGATGTTCCGATAGTTACTTTTGGAATAGTTGCTTCTTACATGAAGGGTGCAATCCCTAGAGCAGTTGCTTCCCTCGGGATAAAGAGTGTCTAGTTTACTCGCAAAAAAATTCAATCATTCAATCTGCCATCCTCCATAAAATTAGGGTAGATATTTATCTCCCGTAATTTATAGAGAACAAAAAATTATTCCGGGAAAACGAAATATGTTCTATCTCACAAACCCTTTCCATCTTTCAATAAATCACTTCTCAATAACAAGAAATATTAGTTGCTATTCGTTATTATTGATTAGAATTCAACACTTAAAAGCGGTTTTTTTACTCAATAATCTGGCATTTTACATGCAAATTCTGTTGTGACAATTTTTCTTATCGAGGACAACATGCATAATAAAATATTTGAAAACTATCAGAAAAGTGACAAGAGCAGTTTGATACCTTTATTACAGGATGTTCAGACAATTTACGGCTATCTGCCGGAGAAAGCTTTAAGAGATATTTCTGATTTTGTGGAAATGCCGCTAAGCCGGGTATACGGAGTTGCGACTTTCTACAATCAGTTCAGATTAACTCCGCTTGGTGAAAATATAATCCGTGTCTGCAGAGGAACTGCCTGCCACGTAAAAAATTCGGCAAACATTCTTTATGCTATCGAGAATGAGTTGAAAATTAAAACAGGTGAAACTACCCGTGATAAAAAGTTTACTTTAGAAGGAGTAAACTGTATAGGTGCCTGCAGTATTGCGCCCGTTATCCTTGTTAATGAAGATTACCATGGAAGAATAACGGTTAAAGACATTCCTAAAATATTAAAGAAGTACAAAACGGCAGCAAAAGCAGAAGGTGCAGAGGTGAAATGATGAGAAATTTATTAGGACTCTGCTGCGAAAAATGCTGGCACTCACCCGAAAAGGCATGTGAACATTTCATTCAGTGCTGTTCTGAAGGTCCGCTTTGCCATCACGATCAGGAATGTATTGATAATATAAAAGCATTGAAAAGACAGTTAAGGTATGAAGAACACGATAAACCGATAATTATTGTTGGTATGGGAACCTGCGGACTTGCCTCTGGTGCAGGGAAAGTTAAAGATGCTATTGCCGCAGAACTAAAAAAACTAAACATCGAAGCAATTATTGAAGGAACCGGATGCATTGGCTATTGTGCCGTTGAGCCTATAGTTGATATTAAACTTCCGGGTAAGGACAGAGTCTCCTACTGCCAAATAACCATAAAAGAAATTTCAAAATTTGTTCAAACTACAATAGTTGAAGAAAAGATTTATAATGAAAAATTGCTTGGTGCTCACGGTAAATCTGATCCTGATGTAAAGCAGATCGATAAAGATCCTTTCTTCGAACATCAGTTAAAAATTGTTCTTGCAAACTGTGGAATAGTAAATCCAACTTCAATTGATACATATCTTTCATTTGATGGATTCAAAGCATTAGATAAAGTTTTAAGATTAATGAAGCCGGAAGATGTTGTTAAAGAAGTTATTGATGCAGGATTAAGAGGACGAGGCGGCGGTGGTTTCCCCACAGGCAAAAAGTGGGAAATGGCTATGAAAGAAAAAGCCGACCAGAAATATATTGTCTGCAATGCTGATGAAGGTGATCCCGGTGCATTTATGGATCGTTCACTTCTCGAAAGCGATCCGTTCAGAGTGATCGAAGGTATTATGATAGGTGGATATGCTATTGGTGCAACCGTAGCTTACATATACTGTCGCGCTGAATATCCGCTCGCAATTGAAAGACTTCAGAACTCAATTGATCTCTGCAAACAATATGGTTTACTAGGAAAAAATATTCTTAATCACGGATTCGATTTCGAAATAAAAATTAAAAAAGGTGCTGGTGCTTTTGTTTGTGGTGAAGAAACTGCCTTGATGGGTTCTATTGAAGGTAAACGCGGTATGCCCAAGCCAAGACCGCCTTATCCGACCAAGTCTGGATTATTCGGAAAACCAACAGTTATCAACAACGTTGAAACTTTTGCAAATGTTACCTCGATTATTCTTATGGGATACAAAAAGTACTCATCAGTTGGAACTGCAACCAGCAAAGGAACAAAAGTTTTTGCACTCAGCGGAAATATTAAGAATACAGGTCTTGTAGAGATCCCGATGGGAATTACTCTCCGTGATGTTGTTTTCAAAATTGGCGGCGGTATTCCTGACAATAAAAAGTTCAAAGCAGTTCAAATCGGCGGACCTTCCGGCGGTTGCTTACCTGAAAGTGTTATTGATACTCCGGTTGATTATGAATCGCTTAAAGAAGTCGGTGCAATGATGGGATCGGGCGGATTCGTAGTGATGGATCAGGAAACCTGTATGGTTGATGTTGCAAAATACTTTTTAACATTCATCCAGGAAGAAAGCTGCGGTAAATGCGTTCCCTGCCGTGAAGGCACAAAACGAATGCTCGAAATTATTGAGCGGATTCCTAAATCATATAAAAACAATGGCGATAAGATGAGTCAGCTTCAGAGATTTAAAGGAATTGTTCACCTGCAGAGATTAGCTGATGTAATTAAAGATACTTCTTTATGCGGACTAGGACAGTCGGCTCCTAACCCGGTTCTATCAGGACTAAAGTATTTCAAGCACGAATATGAAGAACATCTTTATGAAAGAAAATGTTCAGCAGGAGTTTGTAAAGAACTTCTTACTTTTGAAATAAATAATGAAATATGTACAGGCTGCGGATTATGTGTTAAGGTATGTGCACCCGGTGCAATAGTTGGAGAAAAGGGTCAGGCTCATTACATAGTTGAAGATAAATGTATTCAGTGCGGTATGTGTTTTGAAACATGCCGCCTGGATGCTATCAATGTAAATTAGTTCATTGATATTGTTTCATGCCCCGACTTTTAGGGCTTGTTGCATAACTCGGAAAGTGTCATTTCGAAGGAGTCTTCGACTGAGAAATCCTTCAATATGTAACGAAAAAGATTTCTCCCGTTGGTCGAAATG